>OBUV01000012.1_pt1 | contig 205065 bp, 168 predicted proteins | sample 1475971 | NCBI WGS metagenome assembly OBUV01 (sample SAMEA2579962, study PRJEB22360) | human gut metagenome | biome: human gut; feature: human-associated habitat; material: faeces | place: Denmark | collected 2008/2010
AATTCCTTACTGGCTGTAAGGGATATTAACCATAAATACATTGTAGTAGGAGGAAATGATGAGTGTGAAATTAAAAAGGTTGACAGCTCTTTTACTGAGCGCATGCCTGGCAGCGGGCAATATAACAACTGCGTTTGGCGCGCCTGTACAGCCGGATCCGGATCCAGGGGCGAAGATACGGACAAGCAGGCTGATATCGACAGAAAAAACCGTATGGAGGTATCTGGACGATAATACGGATCCGGCGGCATTGGATGACACGGAGGAGGAAATGCCGAGTTCCCCCAGCAACGCCTCCCCTTCTGACGCATCGCCGTCCAATGCGTCGGGGAAATATGGATTTTATCGTTTTACCGCAGGCAAAAACAGGGCATCGTCGAAGGCCGGCAGACTGGTCTGGACCAGGGCGGATTACGATGATTCCGGCTGGAAAGAGGCCAGGGGAAGCTTTGGGGCCAGGAAAGGTGAGATTGCGGATCTGGGAGACGGCCTGGTTCCCTATACTCTGTTGACCCAGTATATAGAAGGGCCGGATGTGGCGGAAGATACAGATATTCCGGCCTATTTCTTCCGTACGACAATCGAACTGGAAGATATCGACAGAATCACTGCCTTAAACGGCGAGATCTTCTATGATGACGCGGCCATAATCTACATCAATGGCAAGGAAGTCCACAGGGCGGGTGTCCCGGAGGGTGGTTATACACAGAATCTGGAGTATGGAGGGACAAATGCGGGAACGCCAATTAACGATAAGTTCCAGATTACTGATTTGTCCATGTTAAAAGAGGGGAGCAACACCGTATCGGTAGAACTTCATCAGGGCAGGGCCAACAGCTCGGATATCTATTTTGATTTCTGCTCTCTGGAAATAGGGACGCCTGCCTCGGAATCGGATGAATTCATTACGACAGAGGGCACGGTTTGGAATTACCTGGAGAACAACACCGATCCGGCGGAAGAAAGTGAGGACCGGACTGTATGGACGTATCCGGAGTTTGCGGATGAACAGTGGAAGTCCGGAAAGGGAAGCTTCGGAGCCAAGAAAGGCGCGATTGCGGATCTTGGAGGCGGATATATTCCGGATACGCTGTTAAAACATTACATTGACGATACAAAAACGGCGGTGCCCGCGTATTTCTTCCGAACAGACATCTATCTCAACGATGTCTCCGATCTGGAAGCGCTGGAGGCGGAAATCGCCTATGATGATGCGGTGATCGTGTACATCAATGGAAAGAATGTCTATGAGGGGCAGGTACCGGAGGGCGGCTATGACAAGAACCTGGCATACGGTTCGGCCAATGGGTTGTCAGCTCCAAGCCATGATATTATTACAATCAATGACGTTTCCATGCTGAGAGACGGGGTAAATACAATTGCGGTAGAGCTTCATCAGGACAGGGCGGGCAGTTCTGACATTTACTTTGATTTCATTTCCCTGAAAGCTGCACAGCCGAAGCCATTTAAGGCGATTTCTCTGGGAGTGTGGAATAATGAGACACAGACGGCTGTTACCTGGTATTCCTCAATCGGGGAAGACGGCAAAGTGAGAATTGCAGAGAAGGCGGACATGGACGGGGATTCGTTTCCGGAGCAGGCTTCCGAGTTTGCAGCGGAAAGAGTGGAGGCAAATGATGCCGGATTCTACAGCTTCCAGGCAGTCATGACAGGGCTGGAGCCGGATACCGATTATGTTTACCAGGTCGGCTCCGGGGAAACCTGGTCCGATATTTATGAATTTACAACCCGGGATTATGAGAATGGATTTAACTTTCTGCTTGCAGGCGATCCGCAGATTGGCGCGGGAAGCACAGATACGGATACGGAAGGGTGGCAGAATACCCTGAAAACGGCCATGAAGGCATTTCCGGAGACCAGCTTCTTAATCAGTGCGGGAGATCAGGTCAACACGGCCAGCAATGAGGCGCAGTATGCGGGATACTTAAGCCCGAAAGAGCTGCAGTCTCTGCCGGTAGCAGTAAATGTGGGAAATCATGATGCGGGAAGCAGCGCTTACAGCCAGCATTTCCAGGTACCGAATGTCAGCAGCCTGGGAATGACAGAGAAGACCGGAAAATTCGGAGGAGACTACTGGTATACGTATAACAATGTGCTTTTTATGTTTCTTAACTCCAATAACATGAGTACGGCGGAACACCGGGAGTTTATGAAAGCGGTTCTCGATGAGAATGGAGCTGATGCGGACTGGACGGTGGTGACATTCCATCATTCAATCTACAGCACGGCCAGCCACGAGTCGGACAATGATATTATTCAGAGGCGGGCGGAGCTCTCACCGGTATTTACGGAACTGGGAATTGATGTGGTGCTGATGGGCCATGACCATGTCTATACCAGAAGTTACATGATGAACGGAACGGATCCGATCATTCCTGAGGATGGAACAGTGCCGGAAAGTGTAACGGACCCGGCGGAAGGAGAAGTGCTTTATGTGACGGCCAACTCTGCCAGCGGCAGTAAGTATTATTCGATCCATAATAAAGATTTCCCTTATGCAGCAGTGATGAATCAGGAGAGCACTCCGAATATCACAAACGTGGAGGTGACGGATAAGTCCTTTGCGATTACTACTTACCGTACTAAGGATATGTCTGTAGTGGATACCTTTGCAATTTATAAGGATGGCTACCAGCCTCCGGAATCTGTTATTAAATCGGTTTCTCTCGGAGTAGGTGCGGACGAGTCAGAGACTATGGTTACCTGGTATTCTGATTCAAAGCTGCCGGGAAAGGTACAGCTTGTAAAGAAGAGTGATCTGGCCAACGGTGTATTTCCGGAGACAGCGGCAGAGTTTGCAGCAGAGAAGGAGAGTGCTAATGAGGAAGGGTTTTTCACGAATCAGGCAGTGATCCGCGGTTTGGAATCCGCTACAGAATATGCTTACCGGGTTGGAGACGGAACTGCCTGGTCAGATGTGTATGACTTAACGGTTCAGGATTATGAGAATGGATTTAATTTCCTGCTTGCAGGCGATCCGCAGATCGGGGCAGGAAGCACGGATACGGATATTAAAGGCTGGCAGAACACCATGGAGACGGCCATGAAGGCATTTCCGGAGACCAGCTTCTTAATCAGTGCGGGAGATCAGGTCAACACGGCCAGCAATGAGGCGCAGTATGCGGGATACTTAAGCCCGAAAGAGCTGCAGTCTCTGCCGGTAGCAGTAAATGTGGGAAATCATGATGCGGGAAGCAGCGCTTACAGCCAGCATTTCCAGGTACCGAATGTCAGCAGCCTGGGAATGACAGAGAAGACCGGAAAATTCGGAGGAGACTACTGGTATACGTATAACAATGTGCTCTTTATGTCTCTCAATTCCAACAATATGAGTACGGCGGAGCACAGAGCGTTCATGAAGCAGGTGCTTGACGAGAACGGAGCCGATGCGGACTGGACGGTGGTAACATTCCATCATTCGATCTACAGCACGGCCAGCCACGAGTCGGACAATGATATTATCCAGAGGCGGGCGGAACTCTCTCCTGTATTTACGGAGCTGGGAATCGATGTGGTGCTGATGGGCCATGACCATGTCTATACCAGAAGCTATATGATGAATGGGAATGATCCGGTGGTTCCTGCGGATGGTACAGTGCCGGAGAGTGTGACCGACCCGGCGGAAGGGGAAGTGCTTTATGTGACGGCCAACTCCGCCAGCGGCAGTAAGGATTATTCAATCCATAATAAAGATTTCCCTTATGCGGCGGTGATGAATCAGGAAAGCACTCCAAATATCACAAACGTAGAGGTGACGGACAATTCTTTTGCGATTACAACCTATCGCACGACGGATATGTCGGAAGTAGACCATTTTACAATTTACAGGACAGAAGCTCCGAAGCCGCAGCCTGATGTGACGGGCGATACAGTAGCAGAGATTCTGGAAAGTCTGGATCAGGCTCTGGAACAGGCGGAGACAGAGGGAGAGAGGCAGGAAATTCTAAAGAAAGCGGCAGAGGCGGCCGAAGCACTCTCCTATGATCCTAATACAATGGATGAATTCGAAATGGATGAAATCAAAAAACTGGAAGATATGGTTCTGGCAGGCTACAGCGAACTGGCAGCTGAAACCGATGTGCAATCCAAAAAGGTAACCGGTGTAACGGTGGAAGGTGCGGTGCTCAGTGTTCCGTTAAAGGCGGGTGTCAAAGCGGTGTCTGTACTGAAGGTTAGCGATATGGAACTGCCGGAGGCGCTGGGATTTGAGACGGAAGATGTTATCGCACTGGATATTCGGCTGGACATTATAAGTGATGATCCGGAGGTGTCAGGCGGGAATATCCAGCCGAAGGTTCCGGTTAGGATTACCATTGACGCGCCGGAGGACATTGATCTAAACAGGCTGGTGCTGATGCATTACACCAATGGAGCATATGAAGACGTGAAATTTACAGTAAAAGATGGAGCGATCAGTTTTGTTGTTAATGCGTTGAGCCCGTTTGTACTTGCGGAAAAAGCGGAGGCGGATAAACCGGATGATGGCGGGGATGGTTCTGATGACGGATCTTCGGATAATGGGCCTTCGGACAATGGGCCTTCGGACAGTGGGTCTTCGGACAATGGGTCTTCAGATAATGGGTCTTCCAGCAGTGTGCAGGGGTCATGGATTAAAGACCAGACTGGCTGGTGGTATCAGTATCAGAATAAGACGTATCCGGTCAATACCTGGGTGTCCATACAGGGAATCTGGTATCATTTTGACCAGGCCGGCTATATGCAGACCGGATGGATTCAGGTGAATGGCGTATGGTACTATCTACAGCCGTCAGGGGCCATGGTGGCTTCAGACTGGGTATTGTATCAGGATAAATGGTATTACTTTAACCAGGATGGGGCGATGGCCACTGCACCGGTTCACTATAAAGGGACAGAGTACCGGTTCGACGAATCTGGTGCGTGTATTAACCCGTAATATTTGTTAAAAGCAGACTTCCGGATCGGCCAGCCGGTCCGGGAGTTTTATGATTGTTCCGGCTGACGCGGAAACAGGGAGGAAATAAGTGATGGACTGGATAAAGAAGAAGCGTATGGAGATTGGCCTGGCCGCTGCAGTAGTATTGATGATTGCGGCCATTTGTATTTATAATAAGGCAAACCCTATTACTTATACCATGTATGAAAATGGGACCATCAATTACGTAAAGGCAAGGGTGCTGGAAGTGACGGATCAGCAGCTGGAGCCGGTGGAGGAAGCAGAGGGACGCTGGCTGGGAATCCAGGAACTGAAGGTGGAGCTTCTTAACAAGGGCCATTCCGGGGAAATCATTACTGTAACCAATTACCTGAGTACGACCCATAATGTTTATGCCAAAAAGGGGCAGTCATTAATTATCAAGGCGGATTGCCCTGAGGGGGTGGAACCGTTTTATTCTGTCTATAATTACGACAGAACTACAGGACTTATGATGACCGGCATTGTCTTTCTGGCGTGTATGGTGCTGGTAGGGCGGGGAAAAGGAGTAAAAAGTATTCTTAGCCTGGCATTTACCATGTTTTTTATCATAGCGTTTCTGCTTCCCATGATATACAGGGGCTATTCCCCCGTACTTTTGAGCATTCTTACGATTCTTGTCTCCACGGCTGTCTCCATGCTGCTTCTGAACGGGTACAGCGCGAAGACACTGACGGCTATCGCCTCTACCATGACGGGAGTGCTGGCAGCAGCAGGGGCGTTTGCGGTCATAACTGCGGTTCTGCATCTCGACGGCTATAACGAAAGTCAGGCGGAGGAGCTTTTGCTGATTTCCGAAAATACAGGGCTGAAAATCCGGTATATTCTTTTCGCAGGAATCCTGATCGCCTCTCTGGGAGCGGTTATGGATATGTGTATGTCCATTGCGGCCTCTCTTTTTGAGATGAAAAATCAGAATCCTTCCATGGATTTTAAAGCGATTGTCAAAGCCGGGTACGCCATTGGAAGAGATATGATCGGCACCATGTGCGCGACTCTGGTCCTCGCATTTACCGGGACGGCCCTTACCATGATGCTGGTACTGATCTCATACGGTGTTCAGCCGGAGCAGCTGATGAATTCGGATTATATTGCGATTGAGGCGGCTCACAGTCTGTCAGGCAGTCTGGCTGTTATCCTGTGCGTTCCGGTGACTTCATTCTTATCCGCGTATGTGCTGGAACGAAATAACAGAACTAAATAAAAATAATTATCATTATCACTATTGCAAAGAGAGGAAGACTCTGCTATACTGTAACCAGATGGAAATGGCTGGAAATATCACGGCCGTTACCATTGAGTAAATCATGCAAAGGCAGATTGTCATTGAACTATAAAACAGGATATTGCATTTTCCATATGACAGGGTGCCTTTGCGGCACTCTGTTTTCCGGTTCATGAGGCTGCACAGTCATGCCATGCCGGACGGCAGCATAAAATAAACCTGGTTAGAGGAGGAGTTTATCATGATAAATATTCAGAAGGCGGCCATTATCGGCTGCGGATTTGTAGGAACATCAATTGCATTTTCCCTTGTACAGAAGGGGATTTTTTCGGAACTGGTTCTGATTGACGCCAATGAGAAAAAGGCGGAAGGGGAGGCGATGGATCTAAGCCATGGACTTCCGTTTACGAAGCCTATGGAGATCAGGGCCGGAAGCTATGAGGATATCGCCGACTGTGCCATGATCATCATCACGGCAGGTGCGAATCAGAAGCCTGGAGAGACACGGCTCGACCTGGTCCATAAAAATGTGGAGATTTACAAGAGCATTATACCGAAGATTGTGGAGAAGAACCAGGAGGCGACGCTTCTCATCGTCTCCAATCCGGTGGATATCATGACGTATGTGGCGCTTAAGCTTTCCGGTTATCCCCGCCATAAAGTGATCGGCTCCGGAACCGTTCTGGATACGGCCAGGCTGAAATACTTGTTGAGCCGTCATCTCGACGTGGACAGCAGAAGTATTCATGCATTTATCATCGGGGAGCACGGCGACAGTGAGCTGGCTGTGTGGAGTGCGGCTAACGTATCAGGGATCCCGCTGAATCATTTTTGTGAACTGAGGGGATATTTCGATCATATGGAGTCCATGGACCGCATTTACCAAAGCGTCCGGGACAGCGCATATGAAATTATAGAGAAAAAGGGGGCCACCTACTACGGTGTGGCTATGGCGGTCTGCAGAATCGCTGAGTCTGTGATCCGGAATGAACATTCCATCATGCCGATATCGGTTTACTTAGACGGGCTTTATGGACTTCACGATATTTGCTTAAGTATTCCGACGGTAGTCGGCCAGGAAGGAGCGGAAAAGGTGCTGGATATTCCGCTGGACTTAATGGAGATGGGAAAACTGGTGTATTCGGCAGAAGAGTTAAAGAAGATTATTGGAGAATTGGAGCTGTAGAGACGGGCTCGTTGATGAATGCCGGTTCATAAATGTGAAAAAATATGGAAAACCGCTTTTCATTTGAAAGATGATGTAGTAAGATAAAGTTCAGACAGATAGTTTACAGGAAATGTGATGTTAAAGGAGCTTTATGAACTACATTAATCTCGATGGAATAGGCGAAAAAATCAGCAAATTAAGAAAAGAACAGGGAATCACCATCCGGGAGCTCTCCGAGTATACCGGCTATTCGGTTGGCTTTTTAAGCAACTTGGAGACCGGGAAAAACAGCCCCACGGTGGAAAGTCTTCAGCGGGTGGCAGAAGCGCTTCAGACCGATATCATCGAGATTCTGACGAAGGAGAAGCAGCATCATACGGTCATCCGCAAGAATGAGCGGTCGGTGTTTGATCATCCCCGCTATAAGATGACGATAGAAACACTGGATTTCGGGTATGACAAGCAGATTTATGAGTTCATAACGATCCATCCGGGAGCGGAGGAGAAAGGAATCGTTTCCAGACACCTGTTCCCGGAAGTGTGCACCGTGATCGAGGGCGTCCTGACCATCGATGTGGAGGACAGCGTCTATACCCTGGAAGAGGGCGATTCAATCTATATCCCGGAGAAATCGGCACACAGAATTTATAATCTGGGAGATAAACGGGTGGTTACCTATTGGGTTTTTCAAAAAACGAAATAATGAATGAGATATGGGAAGATGTAAACGTATGGCATGCGAAGGCTGACGTTTACATCTTTTTTTGTGTAATTATTCCTAAATAAAAAGTAATAAAGTTAGTACTATTGCTTAAAAATAAAATATTTCAGCGCCATGCATTGACAAAAGTATGAGGTAAGATTACAATGTGTTCATAATAATGAAATTTAGTTCATAATTATAGTTGGAGGAAGCAAGATGAATTATGGTTTAAGAGTACAGAAAATCCTCGGCAGTATGCAGCAGGATGGGATAGATAGCCTGCTTGTGACTCAGGGAACGGATATCCGATATGTGAGCGGGTTCAGCGGCGAGGCCGGAGTGGCAGTGATTATTCTCAGTGAAAGCAGAAATTATCTGATTACAGATGGACGGTTTACCAGCCAGGCGGAACAGGAGACAGAAGGATTTGAAATTGTCTTAATCAAGTCAGGGCAGAAGCTCTACGAAACCGCAGGCGGACTGCTCGATGAGATTGGAGCCAGGGAAATCCGAATCGATATCGGACAGATCTCGCATGCGGACTACCTGGAACTGGAAGGCCATTGTCATGGAAATATCCAGAACATGAAGCCGTATATTTCGGATGCCAGGATGGTAAAGGACGAGGAAGAGCTCATTCTGATCCGCAAAGCCTGCGATATCACGGAACAGTCATTCATGGCTCTGCTGAATCAGGTTCGGCCAGGACAGAGCGAAAAGGAGATCCGCAACATTCTGGAAAATGAGTTTCGCAGAAGGGGAAGCCTGGATGTGGCGTTTGAAACAATAGTAGCTTCCGGCCCGATAAACGGAGCGAATCCGCATGCAAGCTTAACGGACAGAACCATCCAGCAGGGAGACATGGTTACGATCGATTTTGGATGTAAATATGAGGCGTACTGTTCCGATATTACAAGAACCTTTGCGCTGGGGAAACCGTCAGACGAGATGATGACGATCTACAATACAGTTAAGGCAGCCAAGGAGGCGGCGGTAAGTATTCTGAGAGAGGGAGTCAGCGCACGGGAGGTGGATCTTGCCGTGGAAGCGGTTATCAATGGCGCAGGATATCATCTGCCCCACGGACCGGGACACGGTTTTGGTCTGGATATCCACGAGAACCCGTTCCTGTCTTCGAGAAATGAGTACCGGATGGAACGTAATGTGGTACATACACTGGAGCCGGGAATCTACGTACAGGGTATCTGCGGCGTGCGGATTGAGGATGATTACCTGATCACGGGTGACGGTGCGGAGTGTCTGACACCTAATATTACACAGGATTTGATTATACTCTGATGTTCCGGGAAGGTATGGAGGGGAACGGCAATGAGAGAAGAATGGGTGCACCCCATCGAACGTGTGCGGCGGATTGACAGCAGGCATATTGAATTTTACTGGGGGAAAGAGCCGGTATCCGGCGAAGAAAAGAACATGGTTTTCCATGTGTACAGAGATGGAACAGAACTTGAGCTTTATGAGCGGAAAGACAATGACGAATGGGATGTCGGTACTGTGCATGAACCGGCAAAGAGACGAACTACGATAACTCTGGCGAAAGAAATCGTGGGAGAGGAATGCCTGAAAAGCGAACACCCGAAAGAGGAATCCTGCATCAAATACGCAGACCCTCTTACCGCCTGGGTGGAATATAAGGCAGATCACAGGATTATATGTTCTAAAGAACTGAAGGAAGCAGCCGGCATAAATCCCGTAATCTATCAGGTTCCCTACGAACCGTATTATCGGAAGTTCACAACCTCGAAGATGGGAATCCGTATAAAGTCAGGGGAAAAGGTGAGTGACAGGGCTCATGAGGCTGCGGCTCAGATGATTGATATTCTGCTGGAAAAGCTGCCTGAGACGGCGGACCGGATGAGGGAACTGCATGCGGAGCTGGCGATTTATGCACTGAATGAGGACGCATATGATATACCGGAACACCGTGCGGGCTGTCTGTACATGAACCGGCCGGTCGAGGGCTACGGTGGTATCGATGCAAATCCGGTTACGTCCATCTCAGAGGCCAATGTCTTAAGAGTGCTTGAAGGGCCGCATCAGACCCGCTATAAACAGGAGCTGATTCTGGTCCATGAATTTGCCCACGCCATTCACCTGATTGGTATCAAAAATCTGGCCGATCAGACGCTGTACCGCCGGTCCATTGAGGTATATGAGGCGGCAAAAGAGGCTGGAAAATGGCCGGGGAGCTATGCAATCAGCAATTTTGAAGAGTATTTCGCCACACTGACCACGATCTGGTTCAACGTCATGGAAGAGGGAAAGGCTGGGGCGTGGGACGGTGTGCGGGGGCCGGTCAATACGAGAGAAGAGCTGAATCGTTACGACACCGGGGCATACGAATATTTCTCACAGCTCTATACGACGCGGCAGCTTCCATATCCGTGGGATACGGTGCAAAATGAATACGATATTGACGGAACGAAATATCAGGAGGTAAGAGAATTATGACGGCAGAAGAAATCGTGGAGAAGGACAGAGAGGCTCTGTATATCGGCAATACCCGGACCGTAGAGTTTGATTTGCCTCTTCCGAAAAAAGGAGTGTACGGTTCCGATATCCGGTGGATCAGCGGCCACGACAGGATTATCACTCCGGATGGAACGGTTACCCGCCCCAAATTCGGCATGGGTACCAGGACGATCAAACTTACGGCAATAATCACGTGCGGAGATGCGGAGGCAGAGCGCAGTTTTGACGTGCGCGTGCTGGAGGAGGAAAACCGGATCAGAATTGCGAAGGTATATCCGATCCGGGAAAAGGCTCCAAAGGGACAGACTTATTATCTGCCGTCTGTGGCGGTGGTGGTGACGGAAGACGGCAAGACCATTTCCCACGCGGTAGAGTGGAACAGTCATGGAGAAGCTGTCTATGAGAAAACAGGATTCGTGGAGGAACACGGCTTTATATCAGGAACCACGGTTCCTGTGACTGCCGAAATTGAGGTGGTGGAAACGCTGGATGCGGAAACGGTAAATCCTGTGCCGATTGTCAGGGACTGTTCGGACAGCCGGGTTTATTTAACCGAAGGAAGCCCGTTTTATCAGGCGCAGCAGTGGTTTTTGGAGTTTCTGCTTCAGGTCAATGACGACCAGATGCTTTATAATTTCCGGGAGGCCGCGGGACTGAATAAGAAAGAGGCGCCGGAGATGATCGGCTGGGATGCTCCTGACAGCAATTTAAGGGGACATACCACAGGCCACTATTTATCTGGGCTGGCCCTGTGTTACCGGGCAACCGGCAACCCGGTGATCCGGCAAAAGGCAGAGTATATGGTGCATGCGCTTCGGGAATGTCAGACTGCCCTCCACGAGAAAAGGGGTTGCCATAAAGGCTTTTTAAGTGGTTATGGAGAAGAACAGTTTGACCGTCTGGAACAACTGGTACGCTATCCGGAGATCTGGGCGCCCTATTATACACTCCATAAGATTCTCGCCGGACTCCTGGACTGCTGCGAATTTGCGGGCTGTGACGAGGCGCTCACCATTGCCGGAGATCTGGGAGACTGGGTGTACGAGAGGCTGTCAAAGGTGCCCCACGCCCAGCTGAACCGTATGTGGAGTCTCTATATTGCTGGTGAATTTGGCGGCATGAACGACGCCATGGCCCGATTATATACACACACGAAAAAGCCGGAGCATTTGGAGGCTGCGAAGCTGTTTAACAACGACAGGCTGTTTTACCCCATGGCAAAGAACGTTGACGCGCTGGATGGACTCCATGCGAACCAGCACATTCCCCAGATGGTAGGCTGCATGAAGATATTTGAGGCAGGAGGAGAGACGTATTACCGGGATATCGCACGTTTTTTCTGGGAAGCAGTGACCGGCGCTCATATCTATACGATCGGCGGCACCGGTGAAGGGGAGATGTTCCATGAGGCCGGAACGGTTGCCGGTCTTCTGACAAAGAATACGGCAGAGAGCTGCGCTTCCTATAATATGCTGAAGCTGACGAAGGAGCTGTACCAGTACCAGCCCTCGGTCTGCTATATGGATTATTATGAGAGAACGGTCTTTAACCATATTGCCGCTTCCTGTGAACACGGAGCGACAGGGGCCAGCACCTACTTTATGCCTCTGGCACCTGGATTTCATAAGGATTTTGAAGATGAAAATTCCTGTTGTCACGGAACCGGACTGGAAAGTCATTTTAAGTATATTGACAGTATTTATTACCACGATGCGGAGACGATTTATGTTAACCTGTTTATCCCGTCGGTTCTGGAAACCGCAGGTATTACCATTAGGCAGACGACGAGTTCGGCGGACCCAGGCCATATCTCTGTGGAGGTACAGGGAAATGAAAGTACGGTGCTGAAAATAAGAGTTCCGTACTGGTGCGGCGGAACGTATCAGCTGGAGATTGACGGGGCAGCCGTGAAGGCTGCCCCGGATGAGGCCGGATATATACAGATCGGATACGATGGAAGCGGCAGCATGAGGGCAGAGATCCGGTTTGCATGTCAGGTGAATCTGGAGCGGACGCCGGATGATCCCCATATCGCCAGCCTTACGTATGGACCTTATGTATTGGCGGCATTGACCGATTCGGTGAATTTTCTGGAATTACCATTCGATGGAGAAGGAGCCTTAGAGCAGCTTGTCAAGGCGGAGGGAGAGATCTCGCTGCAGTATCGGGAGATTAAATTTGTTCCGCTCAGCAGTATCTGCCACGAACCGTATCAGGTCTACTTTAAGACAAAGGAATAAAAAGAGGGAGAAAAAACTCATGAAAACAGTAAGTCAGGCGATTTCAAATGGAGAGTTACGCAAACAGAAATCATTCTTAGGCCATCCCAAGGGAGTGGGGACCTTAAGCTTTATGCAGTTATGCAATTCTTATGCCAGCTATGGCATGAGCGCCATTTTAATTTATTATCTGTATGCTGTAAAACCGGAGGGGCTGGGACTGAGCCAGGCCAATGCGGCGCAGCTGATATCACTTTACTCGGCGTGTTCCCTCATGTTCGGTATTGTCGGCAGCTATGTGGCCGACCGTATCCTGGGAACGAGGCGCGCGCTGTGCTTTTCCAGAGCCGTCACGGTACTGGCGTACGTCTGTCTCGCCCTGCCATTCGGCGGAATCGTAGGATACGTAGGCGCCATGTGTCTGCTCCTTGTATCCGCCATGCTCTGCGGCAGAAGTGCGGACGCTCTGATGGGAAAATTTTACGACAAGTCCGACAGCCGAAGAGACGGAGCCTATACGATTGGTTATGTGATATCCAACATCGGCGCGGCAGCGCCTGTTATCTCCGGTGCCATTGCATTGGCTACCGGATACCATGCAGCATTCCTGGTCTGCGCCGTATTTGCTGCTCTGGGGGTCGCAGCCTATCTGATTACAGAGAAGAGGTTTTTTGGAACAATTGGTTACGAGCCGGATGATCCCCTTCCTGCGGACAAGAAGAAAAGCTTTATTGTAAAAATGATTGTTGCCATTGTAGTCGCCATTGCTGTATTTGCTGTGTTGTTTATCAGCGGGATCCTAACGATCGGGGTATTCTCCAACGTAATCAGTACAGCCGCTATCTTTATCCCGATCGTTTACTTTGTGATTATTATTACAAGCCCGAAGACGCAGAAAGAGGAGAAGACGAGAGTTGCCAACTTAATCCCCGCCTTTATCTGCAACTGCTTTGCCATGCTGGTATGGACCCAGTCCACTTCTATTCTGGCCATTTTTACGGAACAGAGAGTGGACCGTGTGATATTTGGAATGGAGATATCAGCGGCGTCCTTCCAGACACTTCCGGCCGTATTTGCAATTTTTTTAGGGGCCGTGGTCGGTTCCTTGTGGAGTGTGCTCGGGAAGAGACAGCCTCTGGCACCGGCAAAGATCGGCATCGGTACGATTCTGTGGGGGTGCGGACCGCTCTTCATGACGCTTCCATTCATGCTCTACGGAGCTGCGGATAAGGTGAGCCCGCTCTGGATCGTAGTGTTCTATCTGTTAATTATCCTCGGTGAGGCGTTTACCAGCCCGGTTGGATATTCCTGTGCGTCCATCGTGGCCCCGCAGGCGTTTGCAACCCAGATGATTACGGTGTGGTCCATGTCACAGTCCACGGGTGCGGCGCTTAACACCCTGGCAGTGAATTTCTATAAGGAAGGTTCTGAGGTTCCGTTCTTCCTGGTGATCGGCCTGATTACCTGCGCGGCAGGACTGATCGTCCTGATCTTTGGAAAGAAGATTGCGGCGCGAATGGGAATGCTGGAGAAAACGGAATAACTGACAGTTTAATTAAAAACAACAGAGGCGGCATCCCATTTTATATACGGGTGCCGCCTCTGTTGTTGGTGTGTCAGATGGAGGGGATTCCATCGAACCGGAACATACGGATTCTTTTCATCAATGGAGTCGTCCGGGGTTTGACACTTCTTTTAGCATGGTGGTCTTTCCGGCCTGTCTTTTACAAACGCCTTTCGGTATTCGCTGGGGGTAATCCCCTGATTTAATTTAAAACGTCTCGTAAAGCTGGAGATATTGTAGTAGCCTACAGCTTCGGAAATCTCTTTCAGCGGTAGGGCGGTGGTACGTAAAAGCTCTTTTGCCCGTTCAATCCGCAGGTGAATGGTGTAATCCATCACATTCTGACCGGTCTGATCTTTAAAGTATTTGCTGAAGGCCGGAAGCGTCATCTCAAAGTGGCCGGCTGCCTCATAAGCGGAAAAATCGCAGCGGAGGCAATTGACCTCTAAGTATTTCATAACCTCATCCAGAACGACCCGTTTGGCTGCGGAGGTGGTGAGCCCGCTTAAATGCTCGCTCCAGGCCCGGAGCATCTGTATAATTTCCTGTGCGGTCTCCATGCCTGATAATTCGATTGGAGAGTTGGAGGCCGCATTTTTCTGTCCGCGGCAGTGTTCATTTACGAGATGGATTAAGTCAAAACAGATACTTCTGGCCAGATAGAGAGGAAGCTGGCTCTGCTCCATAAAATGAATGATATTCTGAATGGCATCCCGGATGTTCTGCTCATTATGGGAAAAAAGAGCATTTCTAAGACTTTCAAACTCCTTGTGAGGGTAAACAACCGTTGCATGTGCCGGACCCAGGACCTCCCTAAACTCAATGACGGTGCCGTTACCCTTTACGAAACGGTAGTCTAGGGCGCTGACTGCCTCCATATAGGACTGGGCGATGCGCTCCGTACTGTCCACGCAGGTGCCGATTCCGACGGTGGTCAGAAGCCCATACTGTTTGGTTAAATATTTCTGCACATCCCCGAAAAATCTGGCTGAGACTGGCATATGATCCGGCTGGTTCATGAGCAGCACGATCTGATTGGGATGGAAATTATGCAGGTAATAGTAAATATAAGGATCGGAAAACTGCTTTTTAATCTCCTGCGCCAGCCCGTCCATGTTGTCAATCTGCTTATGCAGCATTACGATACTGACGGTAAAGTGCTCATTTGGCAGGGAGAGGTCCAGCTCCGAACAGTCCAGGTTGAAGTCTTCTCTGGAAGCGTAGGCGCCGTCTAAGAGGCGGTATAAGCGTTCATTTTTAACGGCTGTGAGGCTGTTGGCCAGCTGAGTGGACAGTGAACTGTTCTGAGTAGATAAGTAATCCAGCGCTCCGGCAATGGTTTCCAGTTCGTTGTAAGAAGCTGCGTCCGGGGAGATCTGCTTTGCCCTGTCCCGCAGACGGCGGACGGGCGCGTAATTCACCTTCTGCAAAAAGAAGATGGTGAAGCTGGCAATAAGCAGAATAATCACGATAGCCAGCATGAATTCTTTCATAATAGAAGAAACCTGGGAAAATGTGGTCTGTCTGTCCGGAATAAAAGCCACATATGTCCAGCTATTTTTCCCTGACCGGTGTGTGCGGACGACGTATTCTTCCCCATCTATACTGGTCGAGGACGACAGTTCTATGGAAGCTCCCAGATAATTGCTTAAAATACCGCGCATTCGATCGTGTTCCCCCGAGGTGATTACGACGGCCCCGTTCTGGTCCAGAATATAGGTCTGCGCCTGATAGCTCTGAAGCTTCTGGCTTAAAAGTGCCTCGATGGAGCTGTTGTTTACATAAAAGAGAGCTGTGCCCTCGTGTTTCTGATAATCGGTAAAGACCGGATAGGAAAAAAGCACGACATTCGCTTCATTGGGACCCAAGTCCAGGTTGAGAAGCTTCTGGCTGGGAAGGCAGAAGGAGGATGTGCTGTTCAGAAGCAGATCCTGAAATTCCCTGGAGTTCATGCCGGGAACGCGGAAAATGCGGCTGAAGTAATAGTCCTTCTGGCAGGTTGTGGAACTGGTGGTCACATATTCTTTTCCGTCCAGAATCAGAACCATATCCTGGATAAAAGGATTCGCAGAGGTTAAGGCGGACAGATAGGTGATGGTTGGGCTTAAGGCCAGAGGCGTTTGTGCCTCGGAGGCATCGTGTATCGTGCCGGTCAGTGTGAGCTGTCCCACAATGTTCTGCATGGACTCCAGCTCATTGTCGAGCTGAGTACTGATCTGCAGCAGCTCTAAGTCCACGGTTTCATAGATTTCATCATAAAATTTCTTCATGAATCGGGAGGAATAGAAGAAAGTCAGGATGACGAGAGGGATTAAGAGCACGGTCATATAGGATATCAGATAGCGGATATAGTGCCTCCCGAATTTTTGCTTTTTCCCTGTTTTCTGCATAAGATCTCATCGCCCCCATTTCTGATATTTAACAATATTTATTATATGGTAAATGCACAATACTTTCAAGCAAAGTACCGTAATAGAAAATAAGAACAAGGAGAAGATGAATAAAAAATGGACAAAAGCCTCATGGAATCTAGTGCAAATTCTGCAAAGAAGCAAAAAATGGCAAATGCAAAATATAAAAACAACATGCGGCATAGATCTCTGAAAAAATGGGTGAAAGTCCTGCAAAAAATGTGAATTGAAACTTGGCTGGAACTGCCGCTATACTGGGATCAGACAAAAAATATGGAGGAGGTTTTAGGAATGAGGGGGAGTGCTGACACGAAACACGCGGTCGGGCCTGCACCCGGAAAGCCGGATATTTACAGAGTGAAAAGGGCGCTGAGGCGCGACTGGCAGCTTCTGTTATTATGTGCAGTTCCTGTTTTGTATTTTATTCTGTTCCATTATGTACCTATGTATGGAGTGCAGATCGCCTTTAAGGATTTTCGGGCGGTAGACGGAATCTGGGGGAGTCAGTGGTGCGGCTTCAAACATTTCGAACGATTTTTTTCATCTTCCCAGTTCTGGCCATTAATTAAGAACACGCTGGGGCTCAGCTTTTTACAGATTCTTCTGGGGTTTCCGATTCCGGTTCTTCTGGCAATTATGCTGAATCAGGTGAAGCACCAGAGGTTCCGGAAATTTGTGCAGTCGATTGTGTACTGCCCGCACTTTATATCGATCGTCGTCCTGACCGGTATGCTGTACATATTCTTATCACCAAGAAATGGTCTGATTAATCAGGTGATTCAGATGTTCGGAGGTGAGCCCATTTTCTTTCTGGGAGATGCGAAGTATTTTAAGCTGACATTTGTCCTCTCGGGAATCTGGCAGAACGCGGGGTGGAGCGCAATCATCTATATCGCGGCACTGGCGGGAATCAGCCCCGACTTATATGAAGCGGCACAGGTGGATGGAGCAAATAAGTGGCAGCGGATCTGGCACATCGACATTCCGGGTATCCTGCCTACGGTTGTTATGATGTTGATTCTGGAGGTAGGAAAAGTGATGAATCTGGGATTCCAGAAGGCATATTTAATGCAGAATGCCCAGAATCTGGCAGCCAGTGAAATTATATCGACCTATATCTATAAAGTTGGTATGATAGATGCACAGTACAGCTATTCTGCGGCCATCAACCTGTTTAACAACCTGGTCAATATCATACTTCTGGTCACAGTCAATCACATTGCGAAGAAGACGACAGACAACAGTTTGTGGTAACGAGCCGCCAAATGCTCGTAACGAGGAGGATAAAATGGCACAGAAAAAAAAGAAGCTGCACAGAAGCTTTGGGACGCAGGCTCCGGCCGACGGCCTGTTTGATATCTTTAATTATCTCGTACTCGGCCTTGTGGCAGTCTGTGTACTGTATCCACTATATTTTATCGTAATCGCGTCGGTTTCCGATCCGGTGGCGATCAACAATGGCCAGGTGGCATTTTGGCCCGTCGGGTTTAACACGACCGGCTATGAGAAAATATTTGAAAATACGAAGATCTGGCGATCCTACAGCAATACCATTTTTTACACCGTGGTGGGAACCACCATCAACGTGATTCTTACCATGATGCTGGCGTATCCGTTAAGCAGAAAGAACTTTTTTGCCAGAAAGCCGCTCACGCTGTTCGTCATGTTTACCATGTACTTTCAGGGGGGACTGATTCCTACTTACTTATGGATGAACGACCTTCATCTGTACAATACGCCGTGGGTTATGGTTCTGCTTCCGGCTGTCAACGTGTTTAACCTGATTATTGCCATCAATTATATCAGCAACAGCATACCGGAAGAACTCTACGAGGCGGCTTCCATCGATGGCTGCAGTCATATCCGGTACTTTTTCAGCATTGTGCTTCCGCTGTCAAAGACGATTGTGGTGGTGCTGGTTCTCTATTACGGCGTCGCGCACTGGAATGAATTTATGAACGGCCTAATCTATTTAAGGGATGAGGGGCTGTATCCGCTGCAGCTGACACTGAGAAATATTCTGCTTCAGAATCAGGCATCCGGCCTGGGAGATGTGGACAGCATCATTGAACAGCAGAAGGCTGCCGAGCTGATCAAGTACGGCGTCATTATCGTATCGACTCTGCCGGTTCTGGTTATCTATCCGTTCCTGCAGAAGCATTTCGCAAAGGGTGTCATGGTTGGCTCCGTCAAGGGCTGACCTGAAAGGAAAATTACATAAACTATATTAGTTCAGGAGGGAAACAATGAAAAAGAGATTTATGAGTACAATGCTAACAGTTACGGTTATGGCAGCAGCCCTGACGGCCTGTGTGCCCAAAGCGGCCAATGAGACGGCAGCGCCGGCAGCCACCAAAGCCGCGGATGCCGGAGAGACGCAGGCAGCATTTGAAGTGAATAAGGAAGGACTGCCTATCGTCAGCCAGCCGATTACGTATGAGATCGCGGCCAGCACACAGAAAAATAAGAACTTTAAGGAGCTGGAATTCTTTCAGAAGCTGGAGGCGGAAACAAATGTAATCGTCAACTGGAACATGTCCTCCGATGACGGCTGGAATGAGAAAAAGAGCTTGCTGTTTGCAAGTAATACGCTTCCGGATGCATTTTACGGGCAGGATATCTTAAAAGATGTGGATATCATCAAGTATGCGTCCCAGGGAATGCTGATCCCGTTAAATGATCTGATTGACGAGTACGCCCCTAACTTAAAGGCGATTCTTGACGCGAACCCGCAGTACAGGAAGCAGATTACGGCGCCGGATGGCAATATCTACTCTCTGCCTACGATCAATGAGTTAAATCCGACCACTCATGACAAACTGTTCATCAACAAGACCTGGCTTGATAATCTGGGACTTAAGGTGCCGGAGACCAGGGAAGAGCTGGAAACTGTTCTTCAGGCCTTCAAGGATGGTGATCCCAATGGAAATGGCAATACAAACGATGAAATCCCATTTTCGTTCCGTATGAGCTCCAGCGATCCTTACAACAGGCAGCAGGGAATCCAGTCTTTATTCGGAACCTTCGGACAGCTGGATGATATCTATCATTTCGTAATCAACGACGGAGAGGTTGTGTATACACCAACGACAGAACCGTATAAAGAGGCCATTTCCTGGTTCCATTCCTTATACGAAAAGGGGCTGGTGGACAAGGAAGCATTCACACACGACTTTAACGTCTATGTGGCCAAAATTCAGGATCCCAACAAGATTGTCGGCATGTTTTTAGGCTGGAGCGGCAATGCCACAGCGGCGGCCAACAAGGATGACTACGTAGCCATGGCGCCGCTTATCAATACCAACGGTGAGCGCATCTGGAGAACCGTAGATGCGAAGATTGTCTCCAAGGGCTCCTTTGCCATTACCGGAAAAGCGGAGCATCCGGAAGTACTGATGCGCTGGATCGATCAGTCATACGATCCGGAGATATCTCTGGAGATCTGCCAGGGCCTGCTGGGCCATGTTCTGGAAAAGACGGGAGAAGGCCGTTACCACCAGATGCAGCTGCCGGAAGGCGTCACTCTTGATACGGCAATTCATGACTACAGCCCGGGAAACGACGGAACCTTCGCAGTAATGCAGCCGATCATTGACAAGCTGGACTTAAACGCTAACTTAACAGAGCGTAAGGAACTGGATGCTTTCTATGCTCCGTACAATGTACCGGCCGACGAGATGTATCCCAACGTGTTCTTCACCGGGGACGAGATTGAAGAAATCGGTGTGCTGCAGACAGATATTGATTCTTATGTAGCCCAGAAGTATGCAGGTTGGATCGTGGAAGGCGGAGTGGAAGACGAGTGGGATTCGTTCCAGAAGAAGCTTCGGGATATGAACGTGGAACGCTATATCCAGATTTATAAGGACGCTTATGCCCGTTACAGCGCAGAATAAGGAGAATCTGTTACCCCTATTTTTGCGTAAATAATGAATCAGGAGAGCCGTATATCAGAGCTGTTGCCAAATATGCTCTGGTGCGGCTCTTTGTAAAAAGGAAAGGAGACGGAAATTGAAGCCACACGTTATTATAATTATGGCGGACCAGCTGCGGTATGATGTGCTGGGAAAGGGATTTACCCCCAATATTGACTCAATCGCAGCGGAGGGGACCGCGTTTGGCCGGGCATACTGTGCCTGCCCTCTCTGCGTGCCTGCCAGAGGTTCGTTTTTTACCGGGACTTATCCCAACAGAAACGGTTCTCTGATCAACCCATGGGAGCCGGCCGACGCCGTTTATGGAGATGTCAGGCCGGAATTTGGCAACTTATACACAATGATGGAGCGGGATTGGGACAGTATCCACAGTGGGAAGCAGCATTTGTTTACAACCGGAGGGAAATTGGAAGACCGTGTGGATTCCGGTACGCGCTGGTTTTCCACGGAGAAGAGTTATAAAGAATTTTTGAAGGAACACGGCGTTGCCATGCCGGGAGGCGGGAAATTCCGCACAAAGGTACCGGAAATGGTGGACGGAAAGGCTACAAGGGTGAGCAGCTATTCCAACGCGGAGACCGGGAGGTATGAACCGGGAGAGCAGTATTATTTTGATTCTTATTTTACGGAGATGGCGCTGGAAGGCCTGCGGCGGCGGGATACCACGAAGCCTCTTCTGTTAAACGCCATGTTTTTAGCACCTCATCCACCGCTTCAGATACCGGATCCATGGTACGGGGCAGTGGGCGCGGAGGATTTTGCGCTTCCGGAAAATATCGGTGTGTATTACCCCAGGCAGTCCCCGCTTCAGATGTATAATCTGACGGGAATCGTGGGGACCCGCTATGGGCGGGAGCACTGGAAGGAGGCATGGAGAGTCTATTTGGGGCTGGTGAGGATGCTGGATCACTGCGTGGGCCGGGTTATGGAAGAACTGAAGCGGCAGGGAATCTATGATGACAGCCTGATTCTCTTTACCAGCGACCATGGAGAGATGCTGGGCTCCCACGGCCTGTTTCAGAAGATGTGTATGTACGAGGAATCGACCCGCGTGCCGCTGTTTATGAAGTTCCCGAAGGCGTTCACACCTTTTGAGAAATCGTATGACCAGGTAGTGAGTCACATTGATGTACTGCCTACACTGTGCGATTACCTTCAGATGGACAGCGAAAATGAAATGGACGGCACATCGCTGATGCCGCTGCTTCGTGGAGAGAGCAGGGCGGAGAACATAAATTCTGCTTATATCCAGTATGACGGAAATGGCTCCCGGTCTAATTTTCAGCGCTGTATGATATGGGGGAGATGGAAGCTGATCGTGGATTTATTTAAGGATGAAACATTCTATGAGCTGTACAATCTGGAGGAGGATGTGCAGGAAACATCTAATCTGATGTTCGACGGAAAACACGATGAGATTGCGGAAGAGATGGCGAACCGCTTAGCCGCGCACAGCAGAGAAACAGGGGATTTACTTACAATGGCTCCCTTTGATGCGGCCGGATTTCGGCGTAAATATGAGAATTTTCCTGTGTTGTAATAAAAACAGGAAGAAAAGGAGAAGAGAATGAAAAAAGAAGAGTTACAGAACTATCCGAAGCTGGCTCCGGCAGAACTGGACGCGGCCCTCGCAACAGCCGTATCCCAGACCCGTTTTTCCATGTCCAGATTCGGATCTGGGTTCAAACATATTTTCAGTACCAATCACTTTTACACGGAAGCGCCAAATAACCAGTGGACCAACGGCTTCTGGACGGGACAGCTGTGGCTGGCATACGAGTGTTCTGGCGATCCGGAGATGAAACGGACGGCGCTTGCACAGACACAATCCTTTCGCTACCGCATCGATCATCAGATTGAGACGGATACTCATGATCTCGGATTTCTGTATACCCCATCCTGTGTGGCAGCCTGGAAGCTGACCGGCAGCGAGGAGGCGAAGGAAACCGCAATTAAGGCAGCCCACAGGCTTCTGGAGCGTTTTCATGAGAAGGGGCAGTTTCTGCAGGCATGGGGAAAGCTGGATGAGCCGGGAAATTACCGGTTGATTATAGACTGTCTTTTGAATCTTCCGCTGTTGTATTGGGCCGGCGAGGTAACCGGGAACAGAATTTACAGGGAAAAAGCGGAGGCCCATGTACATACGGCGCTGAGCGTGCTGATCCGTCCTGACAGTTCCGCTTACCATACCTTTTATTTTGATCCGGAGACAGGGGAACCGCTGAAGGGAGTCACACATCAGGGGTATTCCGCCGACTCCGCATGGGCCAGAGGGCAGGCCTGGGGCGTGTACGGCATCGCATTGAGCTATCGCTATACAGGAAATCCTGAGTATGTCAGGCTGTTTGAGGAGGTAACCGGGTATTTCCTGGAACATCTTCCCCACAGTCTGGTTCCGTACTGGGATTTTATCTTCGAGGATGGCAGTATGGAACCCCGGGATTCCTCTGCAGCAGCGGTCGCGGCCTGCGGTATGCTGGAGATGGCGAAATACCTGCCAAAGGAGAAGGCCTCGTACTATACCGGAATTGCCAGCCGGTTGATGAAAGCGCTTTATGACACCTGTGCGGCGAAATCTGATTCAGAGTCGGATGGACTTCTTCTGCATGGAGTATATGGGAGAAAGACGCCTTACAACGACTGTATTGATCATGGGATCGACGAGTGCAATCTCTGGGGGGATTATTATTATCTGGAAGGCCTGGTGAGATTAAAATATGACTGGAATCCATACTGGTAATGGGGGAAATAATATGGCAGAAGTGTGCAGAGATCTCCTGAAGGAATGGTGCGAAGCCATGCTTCGCCTTCAGATCAGGAATACGAATAATCCAAGACTCGACGGCGCCCTTCTCTGCCCCGCGTGCGGGAAGATTCATGGGCGCTGCTTTGAAGCGATGTATTCCTTTTTATGTATGGCTGCGCTTGAGAGAGATGAAAAATGGGTAAAAGCTGCAGAGAGGCTTTTTACTTGGGCGGAAAACACGGTGTCACAGGAGGACGGTTCCTTTTTAAATGATATTGACTCTGGGTGGAAGGGAACGACGGTCTTTAGCGCGATCCAGCTGGCAGACTGTCTGTTGTTTCATGGAGCGCTGCTGTCGGACGAAACGAAAGCGATCTGGAGGCATCGCCTGAAGCAGGCAGCAGAATTCCTGTACCGGTTTGACGAATTAAAGGATAATAATATCAATTATCCCATATCCAATGCATTGGCCTTATATGAGTGCTGGATGGTGCTGCATGAGGAACGCTATAAACGAAAGGCGGAAGAACTGGCTGAGCCGTCCGGACTTCCATTTACCGAACATTATCTGTTGTATGGAGAGGGGGTGCCTCGTGAAAAGAGGAGTAAAAGAGGCTGCCGCCCCATCGATATCGGATACAATGTTGAGGAAACGCTGCCGTCTCTGGCTCTGTACGGACATCTGAGCGGAGACCGGAGAGTTCTGGAGGCTGCGGAAAGGGGGCTGGCTGCACATCTGCCGTTTTTGCTTGAAAACGGTGCCTGGGACAACAGTTTTGGAACAAGAAATTATAAATGGAGTTACTGGGGGAGCCGCACTTCAGATGGCTGTGCGCTGGGATACCTGCTTCTGGCAGATGACAACCCGGATTTTGTATTGGCGGCTGTAAGAAATCTAAATCTGCTGAAGGAATGTACCGTGGATGGATTGCTGGCGGGTGGTCCGCATTATAGGCTGGCTGGTCAGGCACCGTGCGTTCATCATACATTTACCCATGCAAAGGTATTGGCTGGAATTCTGGACAGAAATTTAGTACGGAAGGGAGCGGACGACCGGACAGAGCGGCGCCTGCCAAGACAGCGGACCGAGGGAATCCGGTATTACCCGGAGACAGAAAGCTGGACTGCAACAAAGGGATCCATGACGGCCACGGTGACAGCCTGTGACTGGGAATATTTACCCGGAGGCCATGTCGGAGGCGGAACACTGTCGCTTCTTCACCACGAGAGACTGGGAACTCTGCTGTGTGCCGGGATGAGCCGGTATACTTTAAAGGAACCAAACAATATGCAGGTTCCCTGCCGGGGCAGACAGGAGTGCCTGGCAGTGAGAATCGAAGCCGAAAAGGACGGCATTGTCTACAGCAGTCTCTATGATGACAATGTACGGGTATCGGTAGAAGGCGGACTGGTAACTGCCAGCGGAAAGCTGAGAGACGAAAAACGCAGAACGTTGTCCGGCAGAGAACAGAGTTATTGTTTTACTTACCAGGTTTCAGGGGAAGAACTGCGCATTCGGGCGGAGTTTGATGACGGAACGCTGATCTGTCCGGTGGTGAGCGGCGCAGATGAAGCGGTGTTAGTGGAAGAGAATGGGAAACGGATAGTGATATGTAAGAAAAACGGACAGGTGCTGATGGAGTCAAACCAGGAGATGAGTTTACCGTACAATACAGAGCGTATCTTTAATCTTATACCCGGGCTGCAGGCGCTTCGGGTACAGATCAATCCGCAGGCAGGCTGGGCTGAGGTAGGAATAAGAGTTGAGAGTGGGGAAGAGGATGGATTATGATTTTGTTTTACTTCATATGGTTGTAAATGGGAATTGCTTTATAAATGGAAATATAGATTGGATTTAAGTTTTGTAGAAATTGTCATGGGTGATGGCTGAACAAATAGTAAAAAACATAAAATACAAGTTGAATATACTAATAATAAGTGTTAAAATTATATTGTATAATTTAATATAGAAGTCAGAGGATGACTCGGTGATTGCCTTTCAAAATACTGAAAGGACTGATGTGCAATGAATACACTGGAAATATTATCGTTAATTATAGTGATATTTACGGTACTTACATATCTGGATAATCACCAGAATAGAAAATGAGCTATCCTCTCAGCCCAGAGGATAGCCCGGTAACTTAAAATTACTGTTTGCTTGATCGGCAATCATCGGTTTTTTGTTAGCCTTTGATTACTTCTAGTTATATTATACACTGGGTACTTGTATTTTTCAAGTACCCTTTTAAATAAATATTACAATTTCTTGAAAAAATTTCTTGAAAAATTCTTATATAATTGTTTGTTCACCCCCATCCCCGCCCAGGAATACCACAGCCTCAAACGCCCGAAGCTTCATATGCACCTCGCAGGCCGGAGCGTCTTTATAATTCCCAATCAGCCGGATCCCGTTTTCAGGAAGGCACTCTTTTGGAAGGTCAATGACAGCCGGATCTGAGAAAAAGTTAAGAACCACCAGGAGCTTCTGCCCCTGATAGCGCCGTGTGTAGGCATAAATGGACGGATGTTCTTCGCATACCGGATTGTAGTCTCCATAGACAACTACTTTATGATTTCTGCGGATACGGATCAGATCCTGATAGTAATGATAGATACTTTCCCTGTCACGGATGGCCGCTTCCGCGTTTATCTCCGTGTAGTTTGGATTGACGGGAATCCATGGGACTGCGTCGGTGAATCCGGCATTCGGGGAGGCATCCCACTGCATGGGCGTCCGGGCATTGTCGCGCCCTTTGGCGTAGATCGCTTCCATAACGTGTTTCGGGTCCTCGTGAAATACCGTGACTGCCTCGGCATAATGGTTGAGCGTGTCGATGTCTTTGTACTGGTCGATGGAGTCAAACCGGATGTTGGTCATACCCAGCTCCTCGCCCTGATAGATATAAGGAGTTCCCTGGAGTGTATGGAGAAATGTGGCCAGCATCTTGGCACTTTCCACGCGGTATTTTCCATCATCTCCAAAGCGGCTTACCATTCGTGCCTGATCATGGTTATTTAAGTACAGACTGTTCCAGCAGCCATCCGCCAGGCTGGTCTGCCATTTCCCGAATACGGCTTTCAGTTCAGACAGCTTCCATTGGCGGATCTTCCATTTGTCTTCACCGACCGCATCGAGGTACATGTGCTCGAAGGTGAAGACCATGTTTAATTCATGGCGGTCTTCGTGAGTATAGAGGCGCGCCTGGTCCGTGGTGACGGAGACCATCTCGCCGACTGTGATGAAATCCCGCTGGCTCAGGATGCGCCGGTTCATTTCCTGAAGATATTCGTGGACGTGCGGGCCGTTGGCAAAGTAAGGTGTAGCCAGATAGGGGCCATCCTCGGGCATATCCGGAAGCTCCGCGACCTTGGAGATATAGTTGATTACATCCATGCGGAAGCCGTCAATTCCTTTATCCGTCCAGAACTGCATGATGCGGTACACCTCTTCCCGCACAGACGGATTATCCCAGTTCAGATCAGGCTGTTTTTTTGTATACAGGTGCAGAAAATACTGATCACCCTCCGGTTCCTTTTCCCAAGCAGAAAATCCGAAGTGACTGCACCAGTTGTTAGGCGGCAGACCTCCCGGTTTCCCATCCCGAAAGAAGTAATAATCCCGGTAGGGGCCGTTTTTGTCCTTTAACGCAGCCTGGAACCAGGGATGCTCGTCAGAGGTATGGTTGACTACCAGATCCATCATCAGTTTTAGCCCTTTCTCGTGCATTGCATTAAGCAGCCGGTCAAATTCCTCCATGGTCCCAAACTCTTCCATGATTTCGCAGTAGTCACTGATGTCATATCCATTATCGTCATTGGGAGAACGGTAGATGGGGGAAAGCCAGATCACGTTCACACCCAGCTCTTTTAAATAATCCAGTTTCCGGATAATTCCCCCCAGGTCTCCGATTCCATCCCCGTTGGAATCCATAAAGCTTCTCGGATAAATCTGATAGACAACCGCCTCTTTCCACCAGGTTTCTTTCATTGAAATCCCCTCCTTTTAACGCTATTGTAGCATGAGATGACTGATTCCACAAACGTTTTCATTCATATTTGGAAAAGAAGTAAATATTATATATAAAATATTTGACTTTTACGTGCAATATTGCAATAATAGAATCAGATTAGTTCCGCAAACGTTTTGGAGAAGTGAGGTGTTTTAATGAAAAAAATAGAATTGGGAGAATGGAGCGTGTCAGTGTCCCGGTGGGACCGGGCATGGCAGCCCCAGATGGAATCGCTGTTCTGCCAGGGAAACGGGTATCTGGGGGTACGATACGCGGTGGATGAGCCGGTTCCCGGACAGAAACGCGATACGTTTATCGCAGGGACGTATGATTCCTGTTTTGGAGAGGTTTCTGAACTTCCGAATCTTCCGGATGTGATGGGAAAGGAGATTACCATTGACGGGGAGCTGCTCCAGCTGAGCGAAAGAAATCATGAGGATTACTGCGTCATGCTTCATCTGGATAACGGACTGGCAGAAAGGCACTTTACCTATAAAACGGAACAGGGAAAACGGGTAAAGGTAAAGATGGAGCGCTTTGTGTCGTTAAAGAACCGCCACCTGCTGATGCAGAGACTGTCTTTAATTTTGGAGGAACCGGCGGAACTGGAGATCAGGACCGGAATCAACGGACAGGTGAGCAACAGCGGAGCCCAGCATTTTACGGAAGGTACGAGGCACTGCATTCCGGGAGAGCGGGCGGAACTGGTATTTCAGGCGTGGGATTCGGGGGTGCGCTTTGCCGCTGCCTGCGTTCCGAGGCTGAGTGCAGGATCATACCGCGCTTCCATTGACATGGACCGGCGCAGGATTGGAACGCTCTATCAGATTTCCGCAAAAAAAGAGGAGGAGATCATACTTGAAAATGCGGCCGCCTTTTATACTTCCAGAGATATCGAGTATTGGGACGGTGAAAGCCCTTTTGCAGATACACCTTTCAAAGAAACCGCATGTGGGAAACTCAAGAGCCCTTCCATAGTGGAAGATGCCAACGCACTGGCGGGCGAAGCCGCCCACGCAGGGGTCAACCACCTCCGGCACGAGAGCGGCGAGGCGTGGCAAAAATACTGGGACTTACATGATATCCGGATTGACAGCGACGATGTATTCGATTCCTGCGCGGCCAGATTTGCCCTTTACCACCTGCGGATCATGACGCCGGTGCATGACGAGCGGATGAATATCGGCGCCAAAGGGCTGTCCGGGGAGGCCTATAAGTGCCATACGTTCTGGGATACGGAGATGTTTCTTTTCTCTTCCTGGCTGTACACAGAGCCGGAGGTGGCCAGACGGCTGCTCCGTTACCGTTATCTCACGCTGCCGAAGGCGAAGGAAAAGGCGGCTAAATATGGCTGTGAGGGCGCATTATTTCCATGGGAGAGCGCCTGGATTACAGACGGAGAGGTGACGCCGTCAGAAGGCGCGCCCGATGTGGTGACGGGAAAGCCGATTCCTATCTATACCGGCATCCAGGAGATCCATGTCAATGCAGATATTGCGTATGCGGTCCACCGGTATTTTGAGGCGACAGATGATCAGGCATTCATGGAAGAATGCGGCTTTGAGATGATTCTGGAAACAGCGCTTTATTGGGCTTCCCGCGCAGAGTGGAACGAAGAAAGAAAACAGTATGATATAAACGGCGTGATCGGGCCGGATGAATACAGCGAGCATGTATCCAATAATGCATACACGAATTATATGGCGTCATGGAATATCCATGAAGCACTCCGGATTCTGGAAAGGCTCAGACAGACCGGAAGAGAAGACCTTTTAGCGGCTCTGGAACAAAAGACAGGGGCTGTCACCAGGGAGGAATGGATGCGGGAACGGGCAGAGAAGCTAACGCTTCCACAACCGGATTCCAGAGGAATCATTCCTCAGGACGAGGCGTTTTTAAGTCTTCCGGAATTGGATTTAACGCCCTTTCGAAAGGGTGGGAAAAAGATACTGGAGCATTACAATGTAGAACAGCTCTGCGGATATCAGGTGTTAAAACAGGCGGACGTAGTAATGCTGCTGTCCTCAATGCAGGATCTGTTTCCTGAGGATATTATTCTTAAAAATTACCGGTACTACGAAGAACGATGTGTACATGATTCCTCCTTAAGCTTTAATGTGCACAGCATGGCGGCAGCCCGCCTTGGAATGGAAGAGGAAAGCTTTCGGTTGTTCCGGAAGGCGGCCGAAGTGGATTTAAACAGTGGGCTGACCTCGGCAGAGGGAATTCATGCGGCGGCGATGGGAGGAATCTGGCAGTGCATCGTTCTGGGCTTTGCCGGCGTATCGGTAAAGGACGGGCGTCTGTCTGTAGAGCCCCATCTGCCGAAATCCTGGCGGAGCGTGTCATTTTCGTTCGTCTGGAAAGGCGAAAGGATGGAATTGACGGTGGATCATAAGGAGGTGCGGTATGGTAAAACTGGTGGATGTAGCAAGGGCCTGCGGTCTGTCGGTGTCACAGACGAGCCGGGCGCTTAACGGCAGGCAGGATGTCAGCGAGGAGACGAAACGGCGCGTGAGTCAGACGGCCGCAGCCATGGGTTACGTGAAAAATCTCACGGCACAGACACTGTCTGCGAAGACGCCGATGCAGCTGGCGGTGGTGGTAACCGGGGTCAGTGAGCAGACGGAGAATTCCTCCTTTTTCTTTGGCATTATGCAGGGAGTGAATTCATTTGCCAATCAGAATGGATATGAGACCGTGGTATATATGATGGAGAAAAGTCCGGAGTGCTTTGAGACGTACTGCAGGCAGAGGGGCGCGGGCGGAATGATCCTGATGAACGCGGATTACGATGAACCGGCGGTTAAGAAGGTGGCTGAAGGGAATTTTCCCTGTGTCTTTATAGATATTCCGTATACAGGGGAGAGAAAGGGATGCGTCATCGTCAACAACGCCTATTACTCGAGACTTGCTGTGGAACACATGGTGAAACGAGGCAGAAAACGCATTGCCATGATTACCGGCAGCGGGCATTCCATCGTGGAAAAGGAGCGGGAAGAGGGATATATGCAGGCACTCCGTCAGGCGGGGCTTACGGTTAAGCCGGAATGGATTGTAAAGGGGGATTTCCGCTATGATATGGCTCATGAGCAGGCGGTCCGGCTCATGGAAAAGGAACCGAAAATTGACGGATTCTTTTGCGCCAGCGATTTAATGGCTCTGGGAGTCATCAATGCCCTGCGCGGACAGCATATCAAGATTCCGAAGCAGGTTTCCGTGTTTGGATTCGACGGACTGTTAAGCAGTGAGTATGCCAGGCCCAAGCTGTCAACGATACGTCAGAATCAGAAATACAAGGGGTTTCTGGCCGCCAGAATGCTGGCGGATATTCTGGGAAATGAAGCGTATGAACCGACCGTGGTTGTGCCCTGCGAAGTATGCCTCCGGGAATCGGTATAGAGAGGTGGGAGGATGAACTGGTATAAACACATTCCGATGCAGAGAAAGATTCTGGCTGCCTGTCTCGTTGTAATCCTGGTTCCATTGACCATCCTGGTCAGTCTCATTCTGAGAAGAAGCATGGACGAGGAGATTGACAGAAGTACGGTAAATATGACTCAGGCAAACGAGATGATCGATGACAGGCTGGAAACCATTGTGAACCATTTGAAGACCACATCCGCCATGTATCTGGTCTATCCGGATATTATACAGTTTGTAAAAAATGATTTTAACATGGACCGGCCGGAATACATTACCACTTTAAGGGAACTGAGAAAAAATGTAATGTCCGCGAAAATCAATCCCTACGTCTCCAGCATTACCTATTTATCCAACGGGAACAACGCCTACAGCGGTGCCGGATATAATGAGACTTATATGAAGCGGATCGAAAGCTTTGCCGGGACCATGAAGGCGGAAAAGATAAAAAATATGTTGTCCCCGGTCTATGAGACAGTAATCAACCAGCAGAGTGTGAAGACGATCACCTACGGCTTTTCGCTGGTGGATACGTATACGTTTGAACCGGTGGGGTATGCCTTTATCAACCTGGATTTAAAACAGTTCGGGCAGAGCTTCATGGTCTTTACAGAAGATGGAAGCATGGATACCATGGCGGTGCAGGGGGATTACGTCATTTATCAGGGACCGCGCGTGACGGATGCCATGGCAGCCGGTGTAAGGCAGGCGCTTTCTGAGAAAAAGGAAGAGTTTGCAGCCAATAAAAACCAGGTGATGGACTTGAGTCTTTCCGGGGAAGACTGGCGGCTGGTGGCTACATATAATGAAGCGCTGGATTTAACCATCATCAGTATGGCGGCGGGGCGGGTGCTGAAGCTTCATATGATGCAGGGAATGGCATCCTATATCATCATTGTCGTGATTATGACCGCAGTCTTTATCGGCGTCAGTATCCTGTTGAGTGTAAAACTGACGCGGCCTATCCGGGTGCTGGAGGAGGGCATGCATCAGGTAGAAAATGGGAAACTGGTCCCTATCACGCAGGAGCTGAACCGCCAGGACGATTTGGGCCGGCTGATTCACGGTTTTAACAACATGACGGCAAGGCTGAAGGAAAGTATTTTGAGGGAGTATGAATCAAAGAATTTACAGAAAAAGGCGCAGATCATGATGCTGGAGAGCCAGATTAATCCTCATTTTCTGTATAATACGTTAAATGTGATCAATTCCATTGCCATACTGGAGGACGTACCGGAGATATCCGAACTGGCGACCGGGCTGGGGGATATGTTCCGTTATAACATCAGCGGAGGAAGCCTGGTGACCGTGATGGATGAGATCACGCAGATCGAGCGTTACACCAATATTCAGAAGCTGTGTATGGCAGGACAGATCGAAGCTGTTTTTGATGTCCCGGAAGAGGTAAGAGGGAAGAAAATCCTTAAGTTCCTGCTTCAGCCGCTGGTTGAGAATTGCTTTGAACACGGTTTTTCCCGGGATAAGAGGGATGGCCGGATTGAGATTTCAGCTTCCTCACAGGAAGGTGTCGTAACGCTGACGGTAGAGGACAACGGCTCAGGAATGTCGGGAGCCCGGCTTAAGCAGCTGAAGGAAAAGTGCCGGGAGCAGGGATCTCTGTGCCTGGATAAAGAAGAGACCGACTCCATCGGACTGCTGAATGTGAATTTTCGTTTGAAGAATTATTATGGAGAAGAGTATGGTTTGATCCTGGAGAGTGAAGAGGGACGGGGAACAAAGATTACCATCAGGATACCTGAGGGTGAAAAATAGTCATAGGAAGCAGGTGAGGTCATGAGGTTTGCAGTTGCGGATGATGTTCTTTTGGCCAGAAAGGCTGTGGAAAAATTAATACTGGAATGGGACCGGGACAGTACAGTCTGCTGCTCCTGTGACAATGGGGATGAGGTTTTAAAGGTTCTGGAAGATCAGAAGGTGGATGTGCTGGTTACGGATATCCGTATGCCGGGACTGAATGGAATCGCCTTATCCGAAGTGGTGCGCCAGCGTTTTCCATCGGTGGATGTGGTTTTGGTAAGCGGTTACGCTACCTTTGATTACGCCAGGGCCGCCCTTCACAACGGAGTGCGGGATTATCTCTTAAAACCGCTGAAAAGAGAAGATCTGTTTCATACCCTGGATGCGATAAAGAAAGCGCGCGCGGAGGAAAAAAGGCAGGAAGACCTGCTCCGTGAGGTACAAAAGCGTGCCGGAAGCTTTTTGCTGCTCCGGTATTTATCCGGGGAAGAGCGCCCTGAGGATGTGCTGCCCAGGGAGATGACAGGGCTAAAAAACGGCTGCTTTTTCGCGGCTCAGATTATGGTGAAAGGCGTGAAGTTTGAGGAGTTGTCGATACGGCTTCGTGATCTGTCCTTTAGCAGAGACCTGATATTTGAGGACATCCTGCACTCTGGTGCGGGAGTTATTGTTTCCTGCGGGGAAGAACGTGCTGTGGCGGTATATGATAAGAAAATCCGGGCATTGGGCACATTGGCGGAACAGGAGAGGAAGGAGGGGCATCCGGCTGCTGTCGGGGTCAGTATGCTGCTCACCGGACCGGATTCCATAAGGGAGGCTTATTCTCAGGCGAGAAGGGCCTGCTGTCTGCGGCTCCAGGACCCGGAACGGGGATTATACCGATTTGATAACGACAGGGGAAAAGAACTGCTCTCAAAGGAAGACCTGCATTTAATCAGAAATCACCTGAATGCAAAACGGGTAAGGGAAGCAAAAGAGTTCTGCTTAAAAAAGCTGATCCAGCCGGATATGACGACGGTTCTGCAGTTGGAACAGTCATACCAGGCGCTTCTGGGCATCTGTTTCACTATGGATATGGAAGCGATTTACCGGCCTCTCTGGGACTTTGATGACATGAACGGACTTCTGGATTATATCTGCAGTATGGCGTGCTGCAGCGGGGAAACGGACCGAACCGTAAATGAAGGGGATATTATCGATGAAATTCAGGCATTCCTGGAAGACAATTATTATTGCGAGATCTCTTTAAACGAACTGGCCGCCACGAAGTATTTTATGAACCCCAACTATTTGAGCCGTCTCTTTAAGGCACGGACCGGTATGGGATTTTCTAAATATCTGTTGGGACTGCGCATGAAAAAGGCGGAAGAACTTTTAGAGAACGGAGATATGAATATCAATGAGGTGGCGCTCATGGTGGGATATACCAGTCCCTCATATTTTATTCAGAACTTTAAGAAATATTTCGGCCGAACTCCTGGAACACAGAGAAATAAGCCTGAGCTGCGTTAATGTAAAAATATAAAAAAGAACGTGTAATATAAATGTAAAATTAATGCATAATAACGAAAAAGTAATATAATTTATATGTTCTAATGTCAGTTTTGCAATATGATTCGTAAAAATAAACACTATAATATGGGTATAAGATACAAGTGACTTATACCCATATTTTTCGCATGATAAGGAGGATGTCTATGAAAAAAGTATTGAGTGCAGCAATGGCGACAGTAATGGTAGTGTCCATGGCAGGATGCGGATCAGCCGGCAAAACCGCGGAGACCACGACAGCGGCACCGGCGGCCACAGAGAAAACGGAGGAGACAACGGCAGCCGACACGAAAGAGGCCGCATCGTCAGGAGAGGTGACAACGATTGAGTTCTTCCAGATGAAGGACGAAGGAACCGACTATTACACAGCGCTGATCAAGGAATTTGAGGCACAGAACCCGGATATCAAGATCGAGTATACCAATGTTCCGGACGCAGAGACGGTTCTGATGACGAGAATGGCTTCTGACCAGGTTCCGGATGTATTTACCCATTTCCCGCTGGATGCTTCCTTCCGGGAGCAGGTAAAGGCCGGATACATGATGGATTTAACCGGGGAAACAATGCTTGAAAATGTGGCGGATGATATTCTGGATATCAGCCTCATTGACGGCAAATCGTATTCTGTTCCGGTATCCTTAAACATGCTGGGCGTTTACTACAACAAAGATTTATTTGATAAGGCAGGAGTTGAGATTCCCACAACCATTGAAGACTTATACAAGGTCTGTGATACGTTAAAAGCAGCCGACATCACACCGTTTACGTTCCCGGATAAGGATGTATGGACAGTCCGCCAGTTCTGTGACCGTGCCAGCGTTACCATGCTGGAAGATCCGGTAGGGCTGTTTGAAGACATTGCAGCAGGAAAGACGACAGCTGCTGATTCCAAGGAACTCCGCCAGATGGGCGAGACTATCGTAAAACTGCGCCAGTACGGCCAGGAGGATAACCTGGGAACCGGCCAGGAGCAGGCCATCGCAGATTTTGCAAACGGCAAGGCAGCCATGTTCTTCTCAGGGACCTTTGCGTACCCGGAGATTGTAAAGAGTAACCCGGATCTTCCGTTTGCCATGTTCCGTTACCCGTCATTTAATGGAAGCAGCATCGACCGTCTGGGTGTCAACATTGATACGGCATTCAGTATCTCCGCATCGACAAAATATCCGGAAGCGGCAAAACGTTTCGTAGAGTACTGTACCAGCCCTGAAAATGCGCAGCAGTTCTCCGATTACGATGGAACTCCGTCGGCGATCAAGGGTGTCAATTTCAATAAGAGTGAGTTTGAGTCCATGTTTAAGGATTATATCCAGACCGGTAAGACCATGAGCGTTCCATCCAACAGCTGGCCGCCGTCATTCGGTGGTGAGTACGGCAATATCTGCCAGGAATTGATTGATACTAAGGATGTAGACCAGTGGCTTGACAACTTAAATCAGTTGATTATGGATACCTATAATAACTAAGATTTTACGAGAGGGTGAGAATCTTGCATGCGCTGATTTCACCCTCTTTCTATCAGAAGAAAAGAATCGTTCAGAAAGGGTGATGGACCGTGAAAAACAAACCAAAACGGCCGAAGGCGGGCCGGGCTGCCTATATGGCATTTACACTGCCGGCAATTATTTTATATACGGTCTTTTTCGTGTTTTCAGTAATCTATGGAATCTACTACAGTTTTACGAACTGGAACGGATATGCGAAGGAGTATAAATTTGTCGGTATCAACAACTACACAAGGCTGTTTTCAGACCGGGTTTTCAAACGTGCGCTGGTCTTTACGGTTGAATACAGTGCAATTCTTGTGGTGGGAGTTATCACGATTGCGCTGATTCTGGCGGTTATTCTGTGTTCAAAGATAAAGCAGCAGACCTTTTTCCGGGCTGCCTTCTTTTTCCCGGCTACGCTGAGTCTCGTGACCATAGGCCTGGTTTTCAATGAGATCTATTACCGGGTAATCCCGCTGATCGGAAAGAGTTTCAATATTGGTTTTCTGAGCAAAAATATTTTGTCCAGCTCCTCCACGGCCATGTGGGGCATTCTTATTGTCCATATCTGGAGAAGCGTGTCCATCCCCATGGTGCTGCTGATTGCGGGAATGCAGAATATCTCCGGTGATTTGTACGAGGCGGCAGCCATTGATGGAGCAAATGGAATTCAGCGCTTCTTCCGCATCACGCTGCCTCTTCTGATGCCGGTATTAAGCGTCTGTATCATCCTGGTGACAAAAGAAGGTCTGACGGTCTTTGATTATATCACAGTCATGACCAGCGGCGGGCCGGCGGGATCTACGCAGTCCATAGCGTTCCTGATCTATGAAAATGCCTTCATGAACCAGAAATTCAGCTATGCGATCACCCAGTCTGTCGTTATCTTTGTTCTGGTGTGCGTCGTATCGTATTTCCAGTTCAGGACGACGAGGAAGGAGGACTGACCATGAATGAAAAAAAGAAAAGCCGGCTGCGGCCCTCCGGTATCCTTAAGTATCTGTTCCTGGTCCTGGGCTGTCTGGTGATTGCCGCGCCCCTGTATGTGACGATTATTACTGCATTTAAGACGAGAGAGGAATCGACGGTTAATTTCTTCTCCTTTCCCAGTCAGTTCTATTTGGGGAATTTTCGTGAAATTATTGAAAAACAGAACTATTTCCGCTATTTAGGAAATACCGTTATTATTACGGTCTGTTCCCTGATCTTAATGGCGCTTGTCATTCCCTCGCTGTCTTACGCGCTGTCACGGAACATGAGACGGTCAAAATTCTACCGTTTCTCCTATATCTATCTGGTCATCGGCCTCTTCGTGCCCTTCCAGGTAGTTATGATTCCGTTGGTGAAGATCGCCAGTTCCTTTCACATGTCCAATATCTGGGGACTGATTGTCTTAAACCTGGTGTTTGCACTGCGCGACGGCGTGTTCCTTTTTGTAGCTTATATGGACAGCGTGCCGCGGGAACTGGAGGAGAGTGCGTTTATCGACGGAGCCGGAGTGGTTCAGACGTATATCCGGATTGTGTTTCCTCTGGTAAAGCCCATGACTGCGACAATCATGATTTTAAATGGGCTTTCCGTATGGAACGACTTTATGCTTCCGCTGCTTCTGCTAAATAAATCCAAGGACAGCTGGACACTGCAGCTGTTTCAGTATAATTTTAAGACCACGTATTCCTTTGACTATAATCTGGCCTTTGCGTCATTTCTGCTTTCCATGCTGCCGGTAATGGTTGTCTATGTGTTTGCACAGAAATATATTATTCAGGGCCTGACCACGGGCGCGGTCAAAGGCTGAGTGCGAAAGGAGACCGATATGGAAATCAAATATCTTGGTACAGCCGCCGCCGAAGGGTGGCCGGCCGTGTTCTGTACCTGCGAGGCTTGTAAAAGGGCGAGAAAGCTGGGAGGAAAAAACATCAGGACCCGTTCCCAGGCTGTTGTAGACAATACGGTGCTGATCGACCTTCCGCCCGATACGTATCTTCACGTTCTTCGGGAGGGCATGGAGATTGACACGATTGAATCGGTGTTGATTACCCATTCCCATCAGGACCATTTCTATCCCATGGAGCTGCTGATGCGGGGCGAGCCGTACGCACACCGGCCAGGTGCGCCGGTTCTGACGGTTTATGGAAATGATAAGGTGGAAGCGGCATACCGGCTGGCAATGGAAATGAACGACAGTCCTACGCTTCACGCTCAGCTGGATTTCAAGCGGGTAAGACCCTTCGAACCGGTCGGCCTTCCCGGCGGATATGTGGTGACGCCTCTGGCTGCCAACCATGCAAAAGACGAAAACTGTCTCGTATACCTTCTGGAAAAGGACGGCAAACGCCTGTTTTATGGTCATGATTCGGGAAACTATCCGGAAGAGACGTGGGATTATCTGAGAGGAAAAATGATCGGTCTTGCCAGCTTCGACTGTACCAATATAGAGGCACCTGATGGAAATTACCACATGGGGCTGCCTGACAACCGTCATGTAAAAGCACGCATGATTCGTGAGGGATGCGCCGGAGAGAACACGGTGTTTGTGATCAATCATTTCTCCCACAATGGAAAGCTGATGCACGAAGAGATCGTGGACTGTGTCCGCGAGGACGGATTCGTGGTGGCATATGATGGTATGACGGTGGGATTCTGATCATGGAAATGGGGGCGTGTTTAAGGAGAAAGCAGAAGGAAGTGTTTCTGTTCTGCTGGACCGGTTATTTCCTGACGTATTTCGGACGGCTGAATTTATCCGTGGCCATGAACGCCATGGCGCTGGAATTTGCCAGCGGCGCCGCGGTGATTGGCCTGACCGGGAGTGTGTTTTTCTGGGTCTATGCGGTGGGAAAGCTGGTCAACGGTTATGCGGGGGATTATCTGGACAACAGGCATCAGGTGTTTTTTGGGCTGATGGTGTCGGGCGCTGCGAATGTGGCTATCGGGTTCGTCCACAACATATGGATCATCATCCTTTTATGGGCGGTGAACGGATTCGCGCAGAGCGCCATCTGGTGTAATATGATCAGTCTGATTGCCCACTGGTTTTACGAAGAACAGCACGCGGGAGCCGCGGTGTGGCTGTCCACCTCCATGGTGGGAGGAACGCTGGCCGGATGGGGGATCTGCGGCTTTATTATCCGGGCGGCATCCTGGCAGTGGGTATTTTTAATACCTGGCTTCGCCCTGATTCTGTTTGCGCTGCTGTGGAAGACGTATGTAAAAAACACGGCGGTGGAAGCCGGATTTACGGATTTTCAGAGCGTTCGGGTGATGAAACCGTCCGCGGCATTTCTAGAACATGCGGACTCCTCGTCGGGCATCGGAAACCGGCTTGGGAAGTTTATACTGGCTTCAGGTCTGATCTGGATTATACTCGCCTGTCTGGCGCAGGGGGTGATCAAGGATGGAATCGGGCTGTGGGGACCGACCATGATACAGGATATCTATGGCGTGGACGCCGGCACGGCCTCATTCCTGCTGTTGTTTATACCGGTGATGAATTTTATGGGCATCACCCTGGTGGGAATGATTCAGAGAAAACGGCTTCTGGAGGAAGAGATGCTGGTGGTGATCATGATGATACTTTCCGTGTTTATCCTGGCTTCCCTCCGCGTCTTTATGGGGAAATCGCTGACTGCCGGGGTACTTTTATTAGGCGGCGTCAGCGCCGTGATGTACGGCGTGAATACGATTTTGCTGGGAGTATTTCCGCTTCGCTTCGCAAGGGCCAACCGGGCCAGCTTCGTATCAGGGCTCCTGGATTTCTGCTCCTATATGGCCGCCGGTCTGTCCTCGGTGTTTTCCGGACTGGTTATCCAGCTGGGGCTGGGGTGGAACAGCGTGTTTCTGGTGTGGATGGCGCTTACGGTGATGGGGATTGGGGCGTTGGGGGTGTTTGGGTGGAAGTATAAGGAGAGGAATGGAAGATAGAGTGGAAACTGATTGAGAGGGGGAGGTCTGGTTTCAGACATCCCCCTCTTTTAGATCATGGCATCTCTCAGACCACTACCAGGAAAACAACGGTGTTTTCCCGTCAAGTGCCATCCAGCTGATGCTGTGCTTTTTTACATGGAGAAGGCTGCATAATAAGTCGATCTGATTATACTTTACAACACTGTTCGAGTGGGTCCCCACCCAATAGGTCTTTCCGTCACTGCCCGTCACTTCGACGCTTCTTCTCAAATAGCCATAGCCCTCTTCCGCCCTTGTACGGTCATCCGTGAACCAGTCCGTGCCGCTTATAAGAAGCTCTTCCTCATGGCCGGGATAGTTGTCGAGAACAAACTGAACCGTCTTTACCATGGCGTGGGCGGTGCTGTTGACCCGTTCGACCGGCCCGTTGTTCAATTTAATGAATTTGGCTTTGCCGTTGGGTGTTTTTTGTGCCGGGCTGTCTGCATCTGAAGATGGCTGTCGGTTACCGCCTGTCACTTCGCGGTAACTTACAAGGTCGATCTTTTCGTCGTCATCCAGGTTATCGTTTATGATCTGCGCAAAGCGGTTCGCGTCTGCCTCGTTACGGGTCAGGATGTACAGTTCGTCTTTTTTAAATGTATTAGAGTCCAGAACCGGATAGTTGCCCGACTGCTGTGCTGCTTCGCCGCACAATTCCGCAAAAAGTTCCATTAAGTCCTTTAATTTATCCCGGATCAGTTCGAAACAATCTGTAAACTGGGAGAAATCGCTTCGGTATCCGTTAAAGAGCTGAACCATATATGTGGTAAAGTACCATTTTCCGTTTTGCAGAACAGCAGCTTTTAAGGGATTATCTGTGATGATTTTCTTTGCGTTTTTTCCGTAAAAATCAGCCACTCTCACTGCAAAATATACCGCGCCGTAATATTTTGCAAAAATGCCTGCTTCCAGTTCGTCCTCCGCTTCCAGCCATTCAGGCACGAAAATGGTTTTATCCTGAAAACTGTATTCGCCCCCGGTCTCATTTCTGGTACTCAGCAGAAAATTGGTACCCTTGCTGCGCGCGTCTCCTGGGTAACCGGCGCATGCTTTCCGGGCTCTCGCAAAATCGACGAGGTCGACCGTGCGTCTGGCGATGTTTCCTTCCCCGCGCTTAACCAGCCTGAAATACCGTTTCCCATTGATCTGTTCCCGCTCCAGAAATGCGGCCAGCTTTACCACAAACGGGGATGCAAAAGCAATATCTTCCGCCTTAATGGGCTTCTGCCGGTTTAAAGCCACGCTGATCTCGTTTACCTCCCGGGTTGAATCTGCTTCGGATTCGGCGGTCTGTGCAGAGTGCGAGATATGTATGATCCGAAGCAGTACCTTGGCATTTTTAGACTTCCGGATCCTCTCTTCAAGTTTTGCGGCTTCCTCTGCTTCACCATTTTTTTGGAGCTCTTTTAAATCGTATTCCATTTCATAAAGGCACTGGGCAGAGGCGGTAATGGTCTGGGCTCCGTTGATGACGGAGAAATGGAGCTCTCCGTATTCGGATATATGTTCCAGAAGGACCTCCTCCACGCGGTCCAGTTTAAAATCGGGCCGCTCTACCAGAATGGTAATGCCGTTATTCTTAAACCAGAATTCGCCGGGGCTGTTTCTCAGCGTCTCCTTGATAGCCCGGTCAACACCTAGCTGTTCGTTCAGACCGTACCGGACATTGCGCTTAAACAGCTTGTCTCCGATTCTGTTGTAGATCTCAACCAGCTGATACAGATGGACGGAGGTCACATAGCCGCGGTTAGATACCTCTGTCCTATCCTCGTTTTCCCAGTTGATATGGCATTTCATAGGAGGCATCTGAATAAACTCAAACCGGTTTACACTGGTCAGTTTAATGTCCTGTTCATGGTAGCTGTTGTCGAGAATATAGAGAAAATTTACGGTGCCTTTCCAGGGCTTCATCTCTTTCCGGATATTTTTCTTCATCGCCTTACCTTCCGCAGACAGAAAAAGTCTTTCCAGAAAAACCCGGCTTTTCATATTGTCCACGAGGCAGATGATATAGATATTTTTTTCCGCGGATTCCGGCAGCTTTGCCAGAATTCGGGCCTGCTCTTCCAGAGACTGCAGCAGGCCGCCGCTGTCCTCTGTAAACTTGAGAAAAAGAAAATTTTCGCTGCTGTCAATGCCCATTTGGACGGAAGAGGTGACTTCCCATTTCTCCGCACGAACCAGGAGATTCAGCGCCTTATGAGCCTCCTCGCTGTCCCACCAGGTCTCGTCACAGTCGATATCACGGTTGCTTAAAATATTTCTGATATATTCCTTATAATTTTCGATTCTCCTGGCTCTCATCCGATTTTCGCTCATAATCATTTGTCCTTTCCATACTGATTAGCAGCTGGTCTCCTGAAAATTTATGGACGCCGTGCTGATTTAACTCTTTGGAAAATTCCAGAATTAACTGGTTATACCGGTTAACAATGGTATTCAGTTCATCTTCTGATAAGTATACTTTCTGGATGGCCTCTTTCAGATTCTGGGTAAAGTCCAGCAGGCCGATCCGGTAGCTGTTAATCATATTTTCCACGTAGACCAGAATTTCATCCGTATCCAAATCCTTCCGGTTATCTAAAATATAGTCAAAATAGTAATCCAGCTCCTTTTCCAGCATTCTGACGGCATACATCAGTTCATTGCTGCAGCAGAATTTCTCTGTGTTCAGTTTCCGGCTTTTATTGCTGATTTCATCTACCAGATTGACAATCTCCGGATAAATACTTCCGGTATGAATTCCGAAAAATTCCTTTAACTCTTTTCGGATCAGGGGTTTGGCTTCCTTCGGAATTCGGATGCCATACGTCATCCATGCCGGTAAATCGGCGGCATCGTTGCCCTGAAACAGTATGAAAGCGCCCTGCTGTGCCACGATCCGGTTATTCAGTTTTGTGTGGTCAATGAATTTGTGATTTTTCTCAAATATAATTTTATCCCGGTGCCACGCTCTGTCCCGGTTGATGATGGCATCGTAATTGGCATTGGTGTTCTCCGCGCTGGGGCTGAATATCTCGTCGATGAAAAATACGAATACCATTCCGTCCTCGTGATCCAGCGAATCAACGTCTTTGCGGTAGTACGGCGTGACTGCAAAATACAGGGCAGTCAGGCAGTTATAGGACACATCCAGAAGCCGGCTGGGAAACTCCCCGTGCTGGGCGTCAATCGCGTTGTCCAGATACCGTTTCTCACCCGTCAGCCGGTTTTGCCTCATGGCGTCAAAGAGGCTCTTTTCAAAAAAAGGATTGCCATCCATGACCCCTCTACGGAAGATGTTGGCGCGGCAGGAGGTCGTATAAATCTGAGGCTCTCCGCGGTACACATAACTGTAATTTTCGCCTTTTCGGGATTCGATATATTCCTTTATTTTGGAAATATAATCGGATACATTTTCAATAGGCTTTTCAGAGATTTCTTTGACTCGTTTATCTTTGGGAAGAACATAAGCGCTGTTTTCATTCAATGGCTTTCCCTCTCTTTCCATAAAGATTCCCTGGCGCCCGGTTACTGCCTGCCGGATATGGGATTGATGCAGATATGCGTGCCGGGGAAATCATGATGATTTTATTATAACTTATCCTGAAGGGGCATACAACGGGGAATCTGCGCAAGTTTTGGGCGGGCGGCATGAAAAAGATAAAAATAGCCATAGTAATAGTGTTGTGGTGGATGAGGGAGCGGGGAGCGCAGGAGTGGGAAATGAGATTCAGCCAGTTCCAGTCCTGCATAGAATCAGCCAGCAGTTTTGCTGATAAAGGTCTTGAATTAACTGAAGTCTATAAAGTATAATGTTCATGAGCATTGCCTCCTTTATATAAGGTTGGTTGGGCGATTGACATTATACCAAAAAAGGGAGGTCAATGCTCTTTTTATTTGAATCTTCTATAAAATCAAGGTTTTTTATAAAAAAATGAGGTAGTCTTTTACACTACCATCAGAAGAAAGAGGAATAGTTATGAGAAAACGAGTGAAAGGTTGCCTTACAGTATTATGCCTGGCATCATTGATGTTATCCGGATGCAGAGGTCAAAGAGAACGAGTGTCTGAGATTAAGGAGACGGAATCTTCTTCCATGGCAATGGCTGAGGATTCTGTTGTCGGACGTGACGGAGCACTGCAAAGTACAGATAAGGGGCAGACTCCGGAAGATGAGCAGAATATAGAGGATGCAGTCAGAACGGCAGGAAAGGCAGAGACAGGCAGTGTTAGAGCGGAAGATGATTATTACAATTATGTAAACCAAAAATTTTTGGCAGGAAAACAAATCCCTGAGGATTCTGAAAGCTGGAGTTATTTTTATGAATTAGGACAGGAGTCTTATCGTAATTTAAGTGAACTGCTTGATGAAGTTATCAATCAGCGCTCAAATTTAGCCGAGGGATCACCAGAACAGAAAATTGTCGACTTATATCAGACTGCAATGGATATGGAAGGGAGAAAAAGGGCCGGATTTGGTGCCTTACAGCCATATCTCGACAGTATTCGCGGCGCAGCTGATATTCAGGAATATATAGAAGCGGTGGGAGCGGTAAACAATGACCTGGGATTTTCCAGCCTGATTGCCCTGGCTTATTTTGAAGATATGAAAAATTCCCAAAATTACGGCTGTTATCTGGGCAGTGCGGATCTGGGACCTGGAAAAGAGACTCTGGAAGATAAAACACAGTCAGTTTTATTAGAAGCATATAGAAATTATATAAAAAATATCATGGAATCCACAGGCATCAGCCGGAAAAAAGCGGAAGAGACAGCCTCAGACATTTATAAATTCCAGACTGATTTAGCAGCCGCAACGCTCCCATTGTCTGACCAGAATGATCCGGAAAAAACTTATAATCCCCTGTCCCTGGAGGAACTCCGTACATTATACTCCAATATTGATATTGAAGCCTACTTAAAAGCGGCCGGGGCAGATGGTTTTCATTCCTGGGTGGTAAATGATCCCGGACAGGCTAAAAAAATTAACAGCTATTTGACAGAAGATCATCTTCCTCTGTTAAAGGAGTACTCCATTTTTTGTCTGATAAAAGATTTCAGTCCCTTTCTGACCCCGGAAATACGAGACAGTACGATCGCATGGAACAATACGCAAAAGGGCGTTCAAGGGAAAAAAACGGATAAAAAGCTGGCCGCTGAACTTGTCCAGAACACATTTGGATTTGAATTCGGCAGGCTTTATACAGAAAAGTATTTTTCGGAGGATGACAAGAAGGCTGTAGAAACGCTGGTTCACCAGATTTTGTCTGCCTATAAAGAACGGATCAATGGTCTGGAATGGATGGGAGAGACAACAAAAGAAAAAGCTATCCGGAAACTGGATCATATGACCCTTAAAATCGGCTATCCGGACAACTGGCCGGATTATTACGAAAATGCAGTGATTCTTCCAGAAGGCCGTGGCAGTCTGATTGACAATATGGTAACGGTATACCGTTCGCTCAGATCTTTTGAAAAAGAAGAAATAAAAAAGCCGGTAGACCGGGGGCAGTGGGGAATGACACCTCAGACTGTCAATGCGTATTACAACCCATTAAACAATGAAATCGTTTTTCCGGCGGCAATCCTTCAGCCTCCATTTTACGATCCGGAGGCCGGCCGTGCTGCAAATTTAGGCGGAATCGGTATGGTAATTGCCCATGAAATCAGCCATGCATTTGATTCCTCCGGCTCCTGTTACGATGAAAATGGAAATTATAATATGTGGTGGACAGAAGAAGATTTAAAGAAATTTCAGGAACTGACACTCCGGGTGACAGAGTACTACAATGACCAGGAGGCGGTAAAAGGACGTTACGTAAATGGGCAACAAACGTTAAACGAAAATATTGCCGATCTGGGGGCACTGGCCTGTGTGACCTCTATTGCAGGAGATGATACGGAAGCGCTGGATTCTCTTTTCAGGCAGTATGCCCGTATCTGGGCGTCTAAATATACGGAGGAAAGTATGATTCACAGGCTGAATACGGATGTTCATTCTCCGGCAAAGGTGAGAGTGAATGCAGTTTTGAGCTCTACGGAAGCATTTTATAAGGTTTACCCTGATTTAAAAGAAGGAGACGGCATGTATGTGGCGCCTGAGAAACGGGTGAAAATCTGGTAAGTTCTGAGGGTGGGATGGATCTTGCGTTTGCTCTGTTTTTATGCTATAGTAAGAACGCTGATTTGCCTTGTGACGCAGGCAAAATAGCAAATATATGGTGTGTTCGAAACCTTCCACACCTAAAACAAAACTAAAGGAGAACTGAATATGTTACAAAAATCTTCAAGCAGAACCTATTTTATGGTTTATGCGGCGGCGATTGCTGCCATCTACACCGTACTTACGATGGTGTTTGCACCGATAAGTTTCGGTCCTGTTCAATTCCGAATATCGGAAGCGCTCTGTATCCTGCCATTTTTCACCCCGGCCGCAGTTCCAGGTCTGTTTATCGGCTGCCTGCTGTCTAATTTACTGTGCGGCGCCGCAGCACTGGACATCATTTTTGGAAGTCTGGCTACGCTGATTGGTGCTTTGGGTTCCTGGATGCTCCGCAAAAACAAGTGGGCAGTCTGCCTTCCTCCCATTCTGGCGAATACGATTGTGATTCCGTGGGTATTGCGTTTTGCGTATGGCTCGGAAGATATGATTCTGTATGCAATGATAACCGTAGGGATTGGTGAGATTCTGGCTATTGGTGTTCTGGGAAATCTATTAATGGGAATTCTTTATAAATACAGACAGATTATGTTTGGAAAGAAAAACCTTGCGTAATCAGGATTGAAATACAGCCTGCTGGTGGAATGCCTTTGCCTGATAGACAGACAAAAGGGAAAGACGGAAACCAGCAGGCTGTTTTTTTGATTAGTTTCTTCTATATAATTGTATTATAAATAGTATTATAAGAGCTGTGCTGATGTAATTGAATCATATTTGAATAACTATTAAAAAATGGCCGCAAATATGTGCGAATTCTCAGTAAAAGCCAGGAAGCGCAGTATTTTAAATCATAACTGTTGTTTCATTTATAAAAATATGACTGCGGTCATGACAAATGTTTTTGTTACTTTAGCGCTCATCACAAGCCTTCATAAATAATTTTAACAAATCCAAAGCATATCTTTTTTTCTTATGGCTGCAATTTCCCAGAATTTCGATAACTGCCTGTTGCTCTGTATCCAGGTCTGCGAATTCGGTAGAATCCTCGTTATTTCCGTAGATTAAGTAATCCAGCGAAATATTGAGGCAGGCTGCAATGCTAAGCATTGTATCAATGGACATACCACAGGTACCGCGTTCAATATCCTGACAGTATTTATAAGCACGGCCGATTTTTTCCGCAAGCTCTTCCTGGGTTAATCCCATAATCATCCGTCTGTTTCTGATTCTTTCCCCTGCAGCAATTCGATTATATCCTGCCAATTCATAAGCCTCACTTTCCAGAAATTACCGTATATAAAATTATTATATGGTTCATTAAGGTTGACAACACCTGTTTTGAGGGTATAATAATAGTAAGTTTTAAACGTATATCATGCACCTGTATCTAACGCGAACAGATGATGAAGTGCCAAAAATCGACATTCTGTTGAGAATGGATTAGATGGTACTAAAAGGGTGAGGATAAAAAATGTATAAAAAAGCTAACCTGGGCTGGCTGAAACACTGGGATTTTATGATCCTGGATTTAATTTGTCTGCAAGTGGCATTTATAAGCGCTTATTTTATTCGACATGGGGTTCATTTGGCATATGAGAATAAGCTGTATCGGAATATGGCCTTTGTACTCTTCTTAATTCAAGTCTGCGTCACTTTCTTTGGCGAGAGCTTCAAAAATGTTTTGAAGAGAGGATATTACAAGGAGTTTACAGCTACGTTTAAGCACGTATGCCAGATTATTTTAATTGCAGTATTTTATTTATTTGCAACGCAGACCGGCGAGGGATATTCCAGAATTACGCTGGTTCTGACCGGTATTATATATGCGGTTATCAGTTACATAGCCAGAATTCTCTGGAAAAAATATTTAAAAACTAAAGGTGTTTTAGGTAAAGGGAACCGGTCGTTGTTAATTATAACATCAGAAGAAATGATGGATACAGTGATTGATACCATTCGTAACAACAATTATGAAGGCTTTCAGATTAAGGGAATTAGCCTTCTTGATGCGGACCGGGTAGGAGAGAGGATCAATGATGTGCCGGTAGTGGCTACTTTGGAGAATGTGGAAGAATATGTCTGCAGAGAATGGGTGGATGAGGTATTTCTTGATTTGCCCAAAGAGGTTCCGCTTCCAAGAGACCTGATCAATGATTTTATTGAGATGGGAATCACCATTCATTTAAAACTGATTGAGATGGCAAAGCTGGAAGGTGAAGTTCAGCGGGTAGAGCGGTTGGGAAGCTACACCGTTTTAACGAGCAGTATTAATATGGCTTCCTGGAAGCAGGCGCTTTATAAGCGGGCGATGGACATTGCCGGCGGCCTGATTGGATGTATCATTACTGGAATTTTGTATTTGATTGTGGCACCATGCATTTACATAAAATCACCGGGACCTGTCTTTTTTTCACAGATCAGGGTAGGTAAAAACGGTAAGAAATTCAAGCTTTATAAGTTCCGCAGCATGTATATGGATGCGGAGAAGCGCAAGAAAGAGCTGATGGCACAGAATCGTGTGAAAGATGGAATGATGTTCAAGCTGGATCACGATCCCAGGATTATTGGTGGTGATAAAGGGATCGGAGGTTTTATCAGAAAGTATTCGATCGATGAGTTCCCTCAGTTCTGGAATGTGCTGAAAGGCGATATGAGTCTGGTAGGTACGAGACCGCCGACCATCGATGAGTGGGACAAGTATGAACTGCACCACCGCGTAAGGCTGGCCATAAAGCCCGGAATAACCGGAATGTGGCAGGTGAGCGGGAGAAGTGATATTACGGACTTTGAAGAGGTTGTGAGGTTGGATAAGGAGTATATTACCAAGTGGAGTTTGGGGCTGGATGTGAAGATTGTGATGAGGACTGTGGGGGTGGTGTTTGGGAAGAGTGGGGCGATGTAGGGGATATTATTAAGTTTTGCAGTATGTACTATAAATAATAACAATTATTTGTGGTTAGAGCTATGAAAACTTATTTAGAATGCCTTTCTTTTATTAAAAACTAAGTATTCATTTTAAAAAAATTCTGAATAGAGAAATCACTAATTGGATTCTTAATCATTTGTAGATGAATAACGAGTTCTTTACATTATGATGTATGTTCAAAAAGTTAAATCATATATATTGAGCATAGGCAATTGTTAAATGTTTTTTTCGTTTCTGTGGATAGTTATCCACAGAAACGGACAGGACATAGGGGGCATGATTTAGATTAATTTCTGAATTGACATAAAACATCAGATTTTGGGCTTGTTAAATAAGCCTAAGGAAGTAATATGACAATTGAATAATTTTTCAGAAAACAAAGGGGTTTAAACTTTTGATATATTGTGGACAATTAATAAGGTATGCTACGATCACAGTTAACTGGCTGGCAATACCGGCCAGAAATACATCTGCCTTTGGAGTGGCATGGTTGCACGCTCTACGTCTGGCAACACACATATTGATTTATCCTCATCCGGAGAGTCGGATTTTTTACATATATTTCCGGATGCACCTGTTTGAAATCGTCATCCCTAAAAAGTAATGTGCCGGATAATATCAGGTCCATTGGTAAGGATTGGAAACTTATCTGCATAGCATAAATGGTCGTTAATGTGCTGCTATTTTGCATAGAGAGAAGAGGTAGCCTGTGAAGGTAAACTGCCATAAGCCATGTTATAAGGATCAATCGGTGGATTATCCTATAACAAGACTTTAATCTGCGAATGAGAGAATTGAGAGTCTTGGAGGTATTTTCAGTAACATAGATCTCAATCCCGGAAATATCAAACATCAGCATCAGAGCTAAGGAAAAATCAATAGTCTGACAGAGGAGCATCTGGAACATTATTGAATGCACGACCAGATATTCAGGAAGACAAAGATAATAAAAGACATATATTGTTTGGAAAAAGACAGCTATATGCATACAAGATAATAGGAACAACTATGATAATGCGAGAATTAGGGGGATGAGATGATATGGAGCACAAGGAAAAATTTAATATTGCAATGCTTGGTCACAAACGAATCCCCTCTCGTGAAGGTGGAATTGAGATAGTAGTGGAAGAACTTGCCACTAGAATGGTTGAACAGGGAAATCAGGTTACTTGCTATAATCGCTCCGGGCATCATATGAGTGGAAAGAAATATGACACAAGTAAGTTAAAAAAATATCGGGGTGTGAATCTAAAAACGGTTCCTACTATAAATAGAAGAGGTCTTGCTGCTATGACATCATCTTTGACTGCTGCAGTATGTGTTGCATTTGGAAAATATGATGTGGTTCACTTTCATGCAGAAGGGCCTTGTGCCATGTTATGGCTGCCTAAGCTTTTTGGAAAGAGATGCATTGCAACAGTTCATGGATTAGACCATAAGAGAGCTAAATGGGGAAAATTCGCAAGCACTTATATCATGTTTGGAGAAAAATGTGCTGTAAAGTATGCAGATGAGATTATTGTATTATCTAAGGGAGTACAGGATTACTTTTGGGATACATATAAAAGAAAAACAAGATTTATTCCAAATGGTGTGAATAGACCAGTTATTCGTGAAGCAAATGAGATAAAAAAATATGGATTAGATAAAGATGAATATATACTATTTTTAGGAAGAATTGTTCCTGAAAAAGGTTTAAGATATTTAGTTCAGGCATTCCGAGATGTTAAGACAGATAAGAAACTTGTTATTGCTGGTGGTAGTTCGGATACAGATGAGTTTATGCAAGAGTTACAGGCGTTGGCAAAAGACGATGCCAGGATAATATTTACAGGATTTGTTCAAGGAGAAATTTTGGATGAATTGTACAGTAATGCGTATGTGTATACGCTTCCAAGTGATTTAGAAGGTATGCCACTTAGCTTGTTGGAAGCAATGAGCTATGGCAATTGCTGTCTGGTGTCTGATATCGATGAGTGTGCCTCAGTTGTGGGGAATAAAGCAGTAATATTTATGAAAAGCGATGTAGCAGAACTGAAAGAGAAACTACAGAAATTATGTGATGAGCAAGAAATCGTAGGGAAGTATAAATCCGAGGCAGCGAATTTTATATGCGATAAGTATAGTTGGGATGATGTGGTGAAAAGAACCATGAGTCTATATAAAGTTCAAATATGATAAATGATTGAGAGATTGAATAATGAATAATAAATAGCATTATGAGGAATTGGATGGTCTAAGAGCAATTGCCTGCATTGGAATAATTATGATGCATATGGCAAGTAATAATAAATATGAAATTGGTGGATATATTTACAATACTATTATTCCGTCATTTACAAACTTAGTATTTCTTTTTATGGTAATATCTACTTTTGGAATATGTGATAGATACTATGAGAAAATGTTAAATAATCAAATTAATCTTTCGAGTTATTTTGGTAAACGCTATAAAATGATACTGCCTTTTTATGCAATACTTGTGGTAATAGATTTGTGTGTTTCGCCATCTCTATCAGCTCTCTATGAAGGATTTGCGGATATTACATTATTATTTGGGTTTTAACCTAACCCGGATCAGACTTCTGTGATTGGAGTTGGCTGGTTTCTTGGTCTGATTTTTGTGTTTTATTTATGTTTTCCATTTTATTGTGTTTTACTTAGAAAACAAAAGAAGGGCTTGGAGCTCGTTAGTTATTAGTTTGATTTATAATTATGTTTATATTCAATATTTTAATGTTGGTAGATATAACATTTTATTTTCAGCTTGCTTTTATTGTTGGAGGACTGACTTATCTTTATCGAGATAGTTTCGTAGTAATAAAAAGGGCTGTTTATTAGCTATCTTCTGTTTTCAGTTATCACATATTATGTGTTAGGTTCAAATTCAATAACATCATTTGTATCGTCAAGTGTTTTTTTATACGGTGTGAAAATATTCAAATCAAGTCCACAAAATAAATAGAATTTACTAAATAATAGTATAACTCATTATTTTAGTAATAAAAATATGGAAGTATATCTATAATAAGTTAATTTTTAGAATTATTGAAAAAATTGGACTTAATTGTGGATTTTGCGAGGGGTGGGCGCAGTATTTAATTATGGTAATATTAGTTATTATTGGATCAGTTATGCTTTTGATACAACTATTTATGGTAAGAATTACTACATCAATTGTAAAGGATAGAATGTATGACGGTAGAAAAGAGTAACAGAGAATACTGGGTGGATTATGTAAAAGTTCTGGCATGTGTTTTTGTTGTTTTAGGACATTTTTTTCAAAGCATGGTGAAATCTAAAATTCTTACATCTGGTTTTATATATGAATGGTTCATTAAAACAATTTATTTTTTTCATGTCCCTTTATTTTTTATCTGTTCTGGGTATTTATATCAAAAAAAATGTGTAGTTGATAGTGTTATTAGTTGGAAAATAAATATCAATAAAAAAATATTGAATCTAGGAGTGCCATATTTTGTTTTTACATTAATAACGTGGTTATTTAAAAAAATTTTTTCTGGTTCGGTAAACGGTGAGATTGGTGGATTGGCTGATACATTATTTATACATCCAACAGCTCCGTATTGGTTTTTATATGCATTGTTTTTTTTGTTTGTTATTACACCGACATTCAAATACAAGAAGAATATAATAGTGGGGGTAGTGGTTGCTCTATTTATGAAAATTATTGGAATTACTCTGGGAGAGGTGTGCTTGCCAATGATTTCATATGTTTTACTTAATGAAATATGGTTTGTGCTTGGAATGGGGCTGTATATGTATAATATCAACGGCAAACTAAAAAAAGTAAGTATAGTAGTGCCTGTAATGATGGGAATTATTTTTTGTGTTGTGAGCATAATAATTTATGCTTTCGATGTTAGGTGTGGATTAGTAAACTTTGTTCTTGGTCTTATAGCGTGTGCTTCTGTAATTGAAGGGGTTATAATTCTATCTCGAAAAAAAACCCCGATTCTAATTTTGGAAATATTCGCTCAATATACAATGCCAATTTTTCTAATGCACACATTGTTTTCTGCACCTTTGAGAATCGTATTGATCAAAGTCGGCATTACCAATGCAGTCACTCATGTTATTTTGGGATTAGTAATTAGTTTTTTGGGTCCGATTTGTGCAGCTGTCATTATGAAAAGGATAAAATGGCTGGAGTTTGTTTTATACCCAGGGAAATTTGTTAATCCAGATAGAGGTAAATAGAATAAAAGTATTAATTGTAAATAATTTCCTTTACCCCAACGAAGGTAGTGAGATGTACATACTGAAAAATGGTTAAAAACAGCGTATTTATGTTATTTTTATAGAAACGTATAAGGCGAAAACGGCCATTTTTATCTCGCAACCTTTATTCAGTAACAGCAGATGATTTTATCATAAAGATTTTTAGTATCACTACATGCATTTGTATGAAGCACTCTGGTTTATGAATAATACATCGGAATTGCTTTATCCGAATGAAGGATATGAAACAGCAGAAAAATACAGCACAGAAAAGGAAGAAAATATGCGTATCTGCGTTATAAATAAATTTTTGCATCGAAACGGTGGATCAGAAACGTACATTTTCAAGCTGGGCGAACAGCTTGAGAAGATGGGACACGAGGTTCAATATTTCGGTATGGAGCACGAAGGCCGCTGTATAGGCAACCGGGTCAATGCTTATACGAGTGACATGGACTTCCACGGAGGAAGCAAACTAAGCAAACTGACCTACCCGATCAAGACAATTTACAGCAAGGAAGCACGAGTGCAACTTAGGAAAGTGCTGGACGACTTCCGGCCGGATGTCTGTCACCTGAACAACTTTAACTACCAGCTGACGCCTTCCATGATTCTGGAAATCGTGAAGTGGCGAAAGGAGACCGGTCAGAAGTGCAAGATCGTGTTTACGGCGCACGACTACCAGCTGGTCTGCCCGAACCATATGCTTAACAATCCGAATACCCACCAGAACTGTGAGAAGTGTCTCGGTGGTCATTTCATGAACTGTGTGAAGGGCAAATGCATCCACGGTTCTACAGCGAAGAGCGCCATTGGGATGATGGAAGCCGAGTTCTGGAAGCTGAAGGGTACTTACAAGTACATCGACACCATGATCTGCTGCTCTGAGTTCATGAAGAGCAAGATGGACAGCAATCCGCTGTTTGCGAAGAAAACGGTAGCAATGCACAACTTCATTGATAAGGTAGAGTGGAAGGAAGTAGAAAAGAAGGACTACGTCCTTTACTTTGGCCGCTTCTCTGAGGAGAAAGGCATCGGCACACTCATCAAGGTCTGTAAGGAACTGCCGGATGTGCAGTTCGTCTTCGCTGGTACTGGCCCGTTAGAAGATATGGTGAATGGTGTTAAGAACATCAAGAATGTTGGATTCCAGAATGGTGAGGCACTGGAAAAGCTTATTCGTGAGGCACGGTTCTCCATCTACCCGTCTGAGTGGTATGAACCATTTGGTTTGTCTATAGTGGAGAGTCAAGCATATGGCACACCCGTTGTCGGTGCGAATATAGGCGGAATACCAGAGATTGTTAAAGATGGAGTTAATGGTCGTTTATTTGAAAGTGGTAATAAGAGAAAACTTATTGACATAATTAGGGAGTTGTGGATTAATCCTAATAAAGTCGAGGAATACTCAAAAAATTGTTTAAATGTAAATATTCAAACCTTAGATAATTATTGCTCAAAGTTACTTCCTATTTATCGTGAGGGGGGGTAACAATAGGTAAGTTCCAGCGACTAAGATATGTCCTATACTTCGGCCGCTTCTCGGAGGAAAAGGGTATCGATACACTCATCAAGGTCTGTAAGGAACTTCCAAATGTACATTTCTTCTTTGTCGGTACTGGTCCGTTGGAAGACAGCATCAAGGGTGTGAGCAACATTAAGAACATTGGCTTCCAGAAGGATGAGGCACTGGAGAAACTTATCCGAGAAGCACAGTTCTCCATCTACCCGTCTGAGTGGTACGAGAACTGCCCGTTCTCTGTGATGGAATCCCAGATGTACGGAACACCGGTACTGGGTGCAAACATTGGTGGTGTCCCGGAGCTTATTCAGGTCGGTAAGACTGGTGAGTTGTTCGAGAGTGGTAATGCGGGAGATTTGAAGAGCAAAATTCAGAAGCTCTGGGATGATAAAGAGCTGTGTCAGAAGTATAGTGCGAACTGTAAGAACATCAGCTTCGATACCATTGATGAGTATTACGAGAAAATTATGAAAGTGTATCAGTAAGACTGGTATATGAGGAGAGAGCTTGTGGATACAAAAGCGGATCGATATGAGGGAATAGACGGCTTGAAGGCGTATGCCATTATTGGCATCGCACTGATGCACGTCCTTGCAAATGGAGAATATGGAGTAGGAGGATTTATGTTTGAACGGCTTATTCCGTCCTTCACAAACCTCGTTTTCCTTTTTATGATGATCAGCGGTTTTGGTATGTGCTGCGGCTATTACCAGAAAATCATTAATCAGAAGATCAGTGTAGAGGATTTCTACAAGAAACGGTATATCAAAATATGGCCGTACTTTACACTGCTTTGTGCGTTGGACTTTGTGATTTCGCCGAGCAAGGAATCCTTGTTTGATGTTTTCGCAAATCTGACCTTGTGCCAGGGATTGCTGCCAAATGCGAAAATTTCTGTCATTGGTGTGAGTTGGACGCTGGCTGTCATCTTTGTGTTCTATATATTGTTTCCGTTCTTCTGCTTCCTAATTGGAAACAAGAAAAGGGCGTGGGGGGTAGCTGTTGCAGCACTAGTATTTAATTATTTGTGTGAAATATATTTCTTTGATACAAGTCATATTGCAGACCCCCAAAGTGTTAATTTTGGTGCAAGAACAAACATCCTGTACTGCGCAGTATATTTTATCACCGGTGGCTTAGTCTTCCTTTACAGAAAGGAACTGGCTGAACTTGCATCGAAGTACAAAGTATTCACTGGTGCAATTCTGTTGATTGCTACAGTTGCTTATTTTGCATTAGGCAGCTCTACGCTTACAATGCTGTTCTTCTGTGCTACAGCACTGGTCTATACACTCGGTTGTAGAACGGGGGGACTAGTCAATCCAGTCGTCAAATTCCTCGGTGGTATCAGCTTCGAGATTTACCTGTGCCATATGGTAATTTATCGTGTGCTTGAAAAGCTGCATATTGTTCATCTATTTGGAAACGGCCTGTTAGCATATATATTCACAGTAGCTACGGTAATCTGCGGCTCAGTTGTGTTTTCGGTATGTGCTAAGTGGTTCTTAAATAAAATCGAAACATTCTTAAAAGGGAGAGTTAATCATGTCTGAAAAAAAGAAGTTAAATGGTACGGTCATTGTCACTTACCGCTGCAACGCTCGTTGCTCCATGTGCAACCGTTATAAAGCACCTTCCAAGCCGGAAGAGGAAATCAGTATTGAAACCATCAAGAAGCTGCCGAATATGTACTTCACAAATATCACTGGTGGCGAGCCGTTCATCCGTACCGACTTGAAAGATATCGTGCGTGAACTGTACAAGAAGTCTGACCGCATCGTTATTTCCACTAATGGCTTCTTCACGGATCGTATCGTTGACCTGTGCAAAGAGTTTCCGCAGATTGGTATCCGTATTTCCATTGAAGGTTTGGAACAGACCAACAACGAGATCCGCGGTCTGCAGAACGGCTATCAGCGTGGTTACGGCACGCTGAAGAAGCTGCGTGAAATGGGCATGAAGGACGTTGGTTTCGGCATGACCGTGCAGGACAAGAATGCCCCTGACCTGGTTCCTCTGTACAAGATTTCTGACGAGATGGGCATGGAATTCGCAACGGCTTCTCTGCACAACAGCTTCTACTTTGTTGAGGCAAAGAACATCATCCATGACCGTCCGATGGTTGCAAAGAACCTCGGGAACTTGGTCAACGAGTTGCTGCGTAGCAACAGCCCGAAGAAGTGGTTCCGCGCTTACTTCAACCATGGTCTGATCAACTACATCTACGGCCAGAAGCGTCTGCTGCCTTGTGACATGAGCTTTGAAACCTTCTTCATCGACCCGTATGGCGATGTTATGCCTTGCAATGGAACCAAGGACAAAGCGGTCATGGGCAACCTGATCAACCAGACTTGGGATGAACTGTGGAACAGCCCGGAGGCAGAAAAGGTCCGTACGAAGGTTCGCTGCTGTGACCGTGACTGCTGGATGATTGGTAGCGTTTCTCCGGCGATGCACAAGTACATCTGGAAGCCTGCTACTTGGGTTCTGGTACATAAGTTCAAGGCACTGTTCACTAAGTATCCGTACAGCATGTACGAGCTGAAGGTCTGCCGGGATTATCGTGATGGCAAGGTCACCAAAGAATATCTGGATAAGTGTAGCACCTGCGACATGAACTGTGTAATTAATAATGGGCTGAATGGGGAATCTAAAGAGCAGCTGAAGCATAAGACTGGAGAGGAAATCGTTTGAAGCTGATATCGAACAGCAGATGGAGAAGAAGTAAAAAATTGCCGAAAATCAAGAATTAGCATTTAATTTAGTAATGGTGGAAACGAAACAGTGAAGATTAATAATGAACTTATTAGTATTATAGTTCCTGTATATAATGTGGAACAATATATAAATAATTGCGTTAGAAGTATTGTAACTCAAACGTATCAGAAGATTGAAATAATTTTAGTGGACGATGGTTCAACTGATAAAAGTGGTGAAATGTGTGATACACTTGAGAAAACAGATGAACGAATTAAAGCTATTCACAAGGAAAACGGTGGACTTTCAGATGCACGAAATGCAGGTATTGACATTGCGTCTGGGAAATATATCATGTTTGTCGATTCGGATGATTATATTCCGGATTATGCTGTGACCTATTTGTATAAATTGCTCAAAGAAAACAGTGCAAATATTTCAATCGGAAGTTTGAAGATGACAAAAGAGCTTAACTCTGAGGCGAAATTAACCATTGGCCAGACATGTATATATGGTAATAAAGAAGCTATTGGACAGTTACTTTATGCAAATCTATTCAGTACAAGTGCGCCCGCTAAACTATATGAAAAAAGTTTGTTCGATAGTATAAGATTTCCAGTTGGAAAGTTGCATGAAGATTTATATACAATATATAGAGTGATGAATAGAGCACAAAAAGTGGCATATGGAAGCGAGGTTGTCTATTTTTATTACCATAGAACCGGCAGCATTACAGTCTCGAAGTTTTCAGAGAAAAGAATGGATGCATTGGATGCCCTAAATCAATTGAAATTTAATATAAATATCAGTGAATACGGCATACAGAATGCTTATTCATCTCAGGTGCTTGAGAATATTTTTTCGTTTTTTTCTACAGACATAACATGCGAAGATATGAACAAGTATGGGTTGTGGAAAATGGTAAAAGAAAATCGCGGAAATGTTCTTTTTGATAATTATGTTAGTAATCGTATCAAAGGATACGCGCTGCTTTCATATTTGGGACTAAAAAAGACGATGAAAATCACAAAAGAATATTACAAACGAAAGTGGAAATAATTGATACCCGTTTCTTATACTAAAAATTAAAGCCGATAATAGTCAAATCAGTGTGATGGAAAGGTTTGATAATGAATTATAGATTAAACGTATGTTTGCAATGATAAGCTGTCTGTTACTGCGCAATGGAAATAAAAAAGCGGATTATCTGAGAAAAAGTAAAATCTTTAAACGTTTTGGTATCCGAGAGTGTTGCCGGCGGAAATGCAAAGAGTGGAAATTCACGACAATGTAGTAATTGCTACGGATGTATATTTTTGTACACATGATATTGGTCATCTTGTTCTGAACAAAACTCCTAAAATTAATCTTGGGGAGGGGCAGTACAACTGGAGCACTGGTGATATCACTATAAATGATAATGTTTTTATTGGAGCAAAAACGATTATAAAGTATGACATTACGATTGGACAAATGCGGTTGTTGCAATGGGAAATGTTGTAACAAAGGACGTTGCTCCTAATACTGTGGTGGGTGGAAATCCTGCAAGAAAGATTTGCAGTTATGAAGAGTACGCAAGAAAAACAGCGGAAAGACAAAATATTATGGTTACATATAATAAACTGTAAACAACTAAGCCAAGGATTTGAAGGTAGGTTTATCAATCTAATATGAAGAGGTGGAGAGTGCTGGAATGCTAAAGTTAAATATAAGGAAAGTTACATATGAATTATGTATGGCAATGCCTGCAATTTTCACGGTGTTATACTGCATTAGAGATAACTTTGCAAGTAAAGCAGCTATTGTATTTATGTTGTTTGCATACGTTTTACTTAATTCTCATTACATGAGAAAAGGAAAGAAGCTGAAGTTTTTCTTCTTCAATTTTTTGACAATTATATATATTGGGTACATTGGAATAATATGCGGTGCATCAGAAATTATTAGCTCTTTCTTTTATGGATATCTGCTGACATTTATCATGATGTTAATATGTATGGAATATGAACTGAGAGAAGGATTCATCGAGTACTTTCTACTAAGAAAAAGAAGATTCACTGCCTATGTCACTATTTTCTTTTTGACAATTGTTTTTTCAGTTGTCTTTCTTAATGGACTGAAAGTTGGATATGGCTCAAAAATTCCGGTCTTGTACGGTCCATTTAGTATTGCACACATGCTCGCATACCTGTTGATGGTGGTTTATTGTGGATTTTCTTTGTTTGATTTGGAAAACAAGAAAAAAACTGTTATAACTGTAAAAGTGATATGTGTTATTTGCATAGTGTGTACTGCGGTTCGTTCAGCGGTTTTAGCTACGGCGGTTTTAATTGTTTGTGATTTCCTTTCAATAAAGAAGATTAGTAAAAAGGCTGTGATTTTAAGCGCGGCATTTATAATACTCATTTTCCTTGCTACTTGTACTGATGTGTTGACAAATAATCCGCTGGTGGAAAAAACACTATATGCGTCAGAAGTAGGTGGATCTATTACTAATGGAAGGGAATGGTATCGTCAAATTGCATTGTCTTACTATGCAATAAGCACTACCTTGGTAGAAAAGATATTCGGCGTTGGAATTTCAGGAGTAGTTGAAGCTATATACAGTGTTTTTAGGGTAAAAATTCAAGCTCATAATGATTATGTTAATCTTCTTGTGGGCTATGGAATAGTAGGTTTGGTGTCGTTTTTGGTTTGCCAGCTTGGACTTAGTAAAACTTGTAGAAGTAAAATCAACATCATTTTGTTGCAGTTATTTATTTTCATACTTGCTTACTATAATGGATTTGCGTTGTATATTATGCTGACGGCATCATTGCCAATAGTTATAGCATTTTTTGAATTGAAACAAATTGGTAACTTCAATACAACTGGGGAGGACGCGTAATGAAAGAAAAATGTTTGTTTTTAGTTAATACACCATATCAGCTGATGGTGGCTATTAATTTGAGAAAAACGGAATATGCGAGGTATGATGCAGACATTGTTATAACGAATAATATTTCAAATTACAAGAATCTGGCAGACTCTGTTAGAAGTGCCGGAATATTTGGAAATGTAATTTTGTACAATATTAAGGAAATCTATCCGGATAGAAACAGCGTGGCATTAGCTAGAAGATTATGTGGAGATAAGGATATTTTTGACGGGCCGTATGATGTTTATTTATTTGCAAATTTGGATCACGGAGCCAGCGGCATCTATCGAATGCTTCATAAAAGAAATAGGCACGTTAAGGCAATTATGTTTGAAGATGGCTATGCAAGCTATTCCGGTTGGTATTCTGATTTCTTAACAATGTTCTACAGTGTTCCGAATGATGGAAATGTTTACAAAAGACCCGTCTATAAAACATGGTTTCACAGATTTGTTGATAATGTATTCAGCAAAGTGGAAAAAATACTTGTTTTTAATCCTTTAATTATGACATACAAACCCGCTTTTCGCGTGGAAACCATGAAGCCTATAGATACTGAAAATAGAGAACTAGTAGATGTCTACAACAGAGTTTTTAAATATGATCCTAGCGTAGATTCCTACGAAGAGCCGTTTATATTTTTTGAAGAATCCTATTATGCAGATGGTTATGATATAAACGATGTTGAATTAGTTGAAAAAATAGCTGCCATAGCTGGAAGAGAAAATCTTTTTATCAAAACTCACCCTCGTAATCCGAAAAATCGATTTAAGCAACTTGGCTATAAAACCAATAAGAATACAAGCATTCCATGGGAAGTAATTTGTATGAATGTTGACTTGAGTGAAAAAACCTTGATTACAATTGCATCGGTAGCAGCGATTGTTCCGGCAACAATGCTGGGCAAAAAGTATAGAGGCATATTGCTTATGAAAGTGATCCCGGATGACTCCTGCCTGAAAAAGAATATAATGAATCTGTATGAAAAAGTGTGTAAGGAACATTCGTGTTTGCATCTGGTGAACACGATACAGGAGTTAGAAGAATGCCTTAGGAGAGGCTAAAATGGGTTATTGTTTAAGTTGATGCACACAAAAATTGTTGGAGTAATAAGTTAAAGGAGTTAGTAAGCAGTGAATGGACAGATGTACATTGAGGCAATAAGAAAGCAGAAATATGAATCAAAGACTAGGTTAGATGCCACTATTAAGATAGATGAAATTGAAAAAGTATGCTGGTTTGATTATCCTTCAGAGTATGGTGAATATATTTGTGATGAAAGAATAGATGCCTTTGTGATTGCGTTAATTCCATTTGCGATGCGCAAAGGCCTTGATATAAAGAGCTCAATTCCAATTTCAGAGAAATTGAGCTATCAGTTACATAATTATTATATACCGATTCTGTCAAAATATCAGGAGACATTTAAAAAGATTAAGTTAGCGTGTCCCTGCTCATCAGTGAATTATAACACGAAGAGAGCGGTTGGTACCGGAATTTCATGCGGGATTGATTCGTTTTATTCTGTTTTAAAACATATTGGTATCAATGAAAAAGATTATGAATTGACCCACTTGGTAACGATGAATGTCGGTTCATTTGGATATCAGGGCGGTGATTTTTCTTATAAATGGTTTCAAGAAGAAGCAAAAAAGGCAAGAAGAGTATCGGAAGAGCTCAATTTGCCTTTGATCGAAATCAATAGTAATCTGATGGAGATTTATCAGGAGAACCATAGCTTCTCAGGAACCTTCCGTATGGCAGGTGCGATTCTTGGATTGCAGAAACTGTTTTCCAAATACTATATTTCTGCTGGGTTTGATATCAAGGATTTTGATATAACATCAGAAGAAAATGATGACTATGATATGTTTAATCTGTTAGTTGCTAGTAACGAGTCAACAACATTTTATTCCACTGGACTGGAAGCAACTAGGTTTGAGAGAACAAAGTTCATTGCTCAATTTCCAGTAACGTATGACAAGCTTACCGTTTGTATGTGTGGAAACGACAATTGTGGAAAATGTGAAAAATGTATGAGAACGCTTGGTGCACTTTATGCATTAAATAGTCTTAATAAATACAGAAAATCATTTGACATAGACCAGTTTAAAAAAAACAAAATTCTGAATCTGGCAAGGATTCGATATTATGGCATTGGCTATATGCGCCCTCTTTATAAAGAAATATATTCTATAATTAAGAATAAACAACCGGGTACATATTGGCTATGTGCGGTTATGGCAGTAGTCATTATATATCCAGCAGAAAAAGGCAAGAAGATAATTAAAAAAATTCTTCCTGTCAGTGTGGTAAAAAAGTTAAAGAAGATAGGGAAAAAGGATGATTAAAAAAATTTGCAAAAAATATATGAGTATGGCTCTGCCTGTCAAGGCGGGAATGTGGTTTATGATTTGTAGTATAATCCCACAGGTTATTTCTGTAATCATGACTACAATCTTTACAAGAATATTAACCACAAATGATTATGGAATCTCCAGTAATTATTCTGCATGGTATAACATACTTAGCATTTTCATCACACTCAATTTGAATTGCGGTGTTTATAATAACGCAATGTTAAAATATGAGAAAGATCGAGATGCCTATACTTCTGCAACAATGGGTCTGTCTATTCTTTTAGGATTGATAGGTTTTGCAGTACTCATGGTTTTTCGTAATCCATTATCTCAGGCTATGTCATTGCCAGTTTCATTGCTTCTTTGCTTAGCTCTGCAATGCCTTCTTTATAATTCGTATGGTTGCTGGGTCAGCAGAGTTAAATACGAATATAATTATAAGTATTTAATTCTCATTACACTGATTGTTTCAATTTGTTCGCCTTTATTGTCAGTTGTGTTTATTTATATTTCCAAAAATAAGGCGGTTGGGAAAGTCTGGGGGCAAAGTTCGATTTACCTTCTTTTGGGTGTGATATTTTATGTGTTGGCATTTTCAAAGAATAAAAAGCTATTTAACAAAGAATACTGGACATTTGCCCTGAGATTTAATCTTCTACTAGTGCCACACTACTTATCATTGGTCATTTTAAATCAATCTGACAGAGTTATGATCACATCAATGTGTGGTGCGGCTGAAAATGGATTGTATAGTGTTGCATATTCTGCGGCATCGTTGCTTTTAATACTCAATTCTTCACTTACCCAAAGCCTGACACCGTGGTGTTATCATAATATGAAAAATAAAAACTTTGGAGCGATGAAGAAGATAATCAACGTCATTTGTTGCATATATGCAGGCATTGATCTTCTGTTTATTATGCTTACACCAGAGGTTATAGCTATTCTTGCAGGTGCTAAGTACGCCGAGGCTGTATATGTAATTCCGCCAGTGGCATCTAGTATGTACTTAATACTGTTGTATAATATCTATTCAATTTTTGAATTCTACTATGAGAAAACAAAGCCAGTTATGATGTGCTCTACGATTTCAGCGGGATTAAACATCTTGCTGAACTATCTGTTTATACCAAAATATGGATACCTTGCAGCAGGATATACAACGCTGGCTTGCTATCTGTTTAATAGTATTATGCACATCTTTGTAGTAAGAAGAATTGAATCAAGTCAAGGAGGCTCTGGCGTTAGTATTAAAGGCAGTTTTAGCATAGGATTATTCCTTATTGTTGCATCGTTTGGTGTTACCTGTCTGTATCCATTCCCTGTATTAAGATGGAGTATTTTTATAGCAGCATTTGTGGCTGTTGTTTTGAAAAGAAAGTACTTCTTTAATTTGATAAAAACAATTCGGAGTAAATAGGGAGAAAAAATGATAGGTTTAATAAATATTCAGTGGTTTGATAACCCGGGAGCGGTATGGTTAGCCTATAGCCTGCAGCAGACAGTAAAAAAACTTCAGCCCGATGAAGCTGTAGTAATTATTGACTATGCAGCCGGCGGTTCAAGAACAGTGAGCGTAAGCTTCATGGAAAAAGCATTCAACCTGATAAGAAGAAAAGTAGCTAATATCTTTTTTTATATGGATTCAGACAATCGAAAATTTTTCCGCGAACTTAAAAAAAGACATGATAAATATGAAGAATTTAGGAAAGTGTATTTAAGCAGGACACCAAGAACTACAGTATCGGATTCTGAAGTTTTTAAGATGGATTTTTCAGCATGTGTGGTTGGAAGCGATGTCGTTTGGAAACCAGAAATTGCAGAAGAAGAACATTCTAAGGTTTATTTTTTGCAGTTTGCTGGTGGAAAAACAAAGAAAATTGCCTATGCAGCGAGTATAGGAACTGATGATATGAAGGTTTTAGAAGGGCTGACCCCCCTATATAAAGACCTTATATCGATTTTTGATTCGATTTCTTTGAGAGAACAGACGGCTGTACAGTACATAGAAAAACTAACAGATAAGAAAGTATACCATGTCTTGGACCCAGTTTTTTTATCAGATACTGACACATATACCAGGCTGATTAAGGATATCAAAAGCCCATGTCAGCAGAAATACATTTATTTGTACATGCTTTCTTACAACGAAGAAATAGTGTCACTAGCTATTCAACTTGCTAAAAAGAATGATTATAAGATTGTTTATGATCTTCATACGAGAGAAAACATCATATTGAAAAAGAAATTTAAATCTTATGGAATAGCGTCAATTGCAGCTGGGCCACTTGAGTTTCTTGCATTGATTAATAATGCAAGTATGGTCTTATGTGATTCTTTCCATGGCACAGCTTTTTCTATTATCTTACACAAAGAATTTTACACGTTTGGAAATCACAACGGTGGTATAGATATAAGCACCAGAATGATGGACCTTTTAGGAATGTTGTCATTAGAAGATCGATATGTGGTTAATAACGATTTCATCAGCGGTGAGCCAATCAATTATAAGGATATTGAGAAAAAGCTGGGTGATCATCGAAAGGAGTCTATTGAATTTCTAAAAAAAGCACTAGGTGGTTGCTTCTGAGAAAGATAATTGAGGTGCAATGAGGGTGGAAATGAATAGTATAAAGGATAACTTACACTGTTGCGGTTGTAGAGCTTGTGAACAGATTTGCCCGAAGCAAGCGATTAGTATCATTAATGATAATGAAGGCTTTCTTAAAGCAGACATAGAGCCTTCTAAGTGTATTCATTGCGGCTTATGTAAAAAAATTTGCCCCGCAGAATCAAAAAAGAATTCTTTTCCCATAACGGATAAAATGTTTGCGGCTATGCATAAACAGGAAGCTGTAGTTCGTAGAAGTTCTTCTGGTGGGATTTTTTCGGCATTTGCTCATTTTGTTTTGAAAAACAAAGGTAGTGTATATGGCTGTAAACTGAATGAAAATCTAAAACCTATCCAATATAGGATTGAAGATGAAGAAGAGTTGGATGCTTTGCGCAGATCAAAATATGTACAAAGCGATACTGAACGCACATACCGCCAAGTAAAGCAAGATTTGCTAGAAGGAAGAATGGTTCTGTATGTGGGCACACCATGTCAGATTGCTGGACTTCGCAGTTTTCTCATAAAGCCATATGATACTTTGTACTGTGTTGATCTTATCTGTCATGGTGTTCCTTCAGCTCGACTATTTAAGCAGGATATGGAATGGTGGTCTTCAAAGCTGAAATGCTCGGTAGATCAATTCGAATTTCGATTGAAGCCAGACTACTACTACTACTACTATTTCTTCTTCTTGGGATACTCAAAAAATAGAAAAAAGGTTCAGAAGCCTTACTTTTATGATCCGTACTATGAGGCATTTTATAACTTTAAAGATTATAATGAGATGTGTTACAAATGCCCATACGCTTGCTTGGAAAGAGTAGGAGATATCACAATTGGAGATTACTCGTGGGCAATAGAACATCATCCTGATTTGTGCGAATCAAATGCAGGAAAGAGCGATACGATTTCATGTGTTTTAGTTAATAGCGAAGCGGGAGAGCGACTGCTGAATGCGGTAAGTGATGAATTAGACTTATACGAAACTAAATTGGATTGGATCACAGAGAGAAACAGGAATTTGCTTTGTCCGACACGTAGACCTAAAGAAAGAGAGCATTTCTATAATGATATAAACAAATTGGGATATAGAAAATGGGCGAGAAGGTATTTCTATTCGGAGGCTTTTTTTAAAAACATTCCTATAGTTTCGCGTATCATTAGGATAAAGAATAAAATTATAAAGGAAAGGTGAAAATTATGAAAGTAGTAGGTATTATTCCAGCAAGATATGGATCATCTCGTTTGCCTGGCAAACCATTAAAGGATATTTTCGGTCATCCAATGATTTGGTGGGTATATAAAAGAGTGTGTACCGTTGAAAAGTTAGACGAAGTGTATGTTGCAACGGATGATGAAAGGATTAAATCTGTTTGTGAAGAAAATGATATTCCGGTCGTCATGACGGCAAATACACATGAAGCAGCTGCACACAGATTACAGGAAGTTTCTGAAACAATAAAAGCAGATTTCTATGTGCAGCTGAATGGAGATGAACCGTTAATTAACACCAAAGCGGTTGCAGCAGCTATCCCTGACAATGTACCGCAGGATGTCGAATTTGGTACAAATATTGTTACAGAGATGACAGATCCAGCACAGGTGATGGATTCATCGAATATAAAGATGGTATTTGACGATAATATGAATGCGTTGTATATGTCAAGAACACCAATTCCATATCCATTTAAAGCAATTGATTTTAAGTATTATAAGCACGTCGGTATTATTGGATATAACAAGAAGATGCTCGACTTTTATAAAAATTCAGATCCGGGCCGGTTTGAGTTGATTGAAGGAATTGATACGTTAAGATTCTTGGATTACGGAAAACAGTTAAAACTATATTTGGTACCAGAGTGCCACAGCTTATCTGTTGATACGGAAAAGGATCTTGACATGGTCATCAAAATGATGAAGAAAGGAAATTAATAATGGCGTCTTATGATTTGAAACTGCTTGACTGTACTTTGCGCGATGGCGGATACGTGAATGAATGGAAATTTGGTTTTAATAGTGCGAGAGACATTATCAACCGGCTTACAAAAGCCAATATAGATGTAGTGGAAGTTGGTTTCTTGCGAAATGTTGAGGGTTATGATCCAGATATTACAGTGTGCAATCATATAGAGGAACTCAATAAACTTCTGCCAGAGAATACGGGAAACACAATTTATTCTGCTATGGCTATGAGAAGCAATTATGACATCAATAAACTGACCTCTTACACTGGAGGGGGAATTGAGATGCTTCGAATTACCGCTCATGATTATGATATTGAAGATGGTATGGACTTTGCCAGAGAAATTAAGGCAAAAGGATATAAACTGTCAATCAATCCTATCAATATTATGGGCTATTCTGATGAACGTATTCTTTGGATTATTAATCAGGTAAATCAGATACAGCCATATCAGTTTTCTATTGTGGATACATTTGGCAGTATGAAACGGAGAGACTTGGATCGCATTGTTTCATTGGTAGATAATAATCTTGATAGAAATATTAGGGTTGCATTACACTTGCATGAAAATATGTCTTTGAGTTGTTTTTTGGCTCAGGCGTTCATTGACAAGCATCTGAATCGTCCAGTTGCAGTAGATGGTAGTTTGATGGGAATGGGCAGGATTCCAGGTAACCTGCCAATCGAGTTAATAGCGGACTATTGTAATGATTATACAGGAAAGACATACGATATTGATTATCTGATGGATGCCATTCAGGATTATATTGCACCGTTGAAGGGTGAACCAAATTGGGGATATACTCCTGCATATTTTCTTTCTGCGAGATTTAATCTGCATAGAAATTACGCAGAGTACTATTTGAAAAAAGGTGATTTGACAATAAGAGATATTAATCACATTTTAGCTCGATTTGATGATAATAAGAAGACGGCTTTTGATGCGGATTATGCAGATTCACTGTATGAGAATTATAGGAACAATCAGATTGATGATTCTAATAGCAGAGCAGAACTTTACAGTTTGCTTTCTGGTAGAAAAGTCCTTTTAATTGCTCCGGGATCTTCGATAGTAACGCATGAAACAGAAATTAGCGAATTTGTGGAGCAGGAAAAGCCTGTGGTTATATCAATAAATTTTGTCCCGGAATTATATAATGTTGATTTTGCTTTCTTCAGCAATAATAGGCGGTTTAGTAATCTTGAGAATATTTCCTGTAAAACGATTATAACATCTAATCTTGTAGATAGTTCGGCGGACTTTAAAATTGATTATAATAGCCTATCTGGGGCATTTGATGAAGGTTGTAATAGCTTTATTATGATTCTTAAATTGCTGAAAAAAATGAATATTAAAGCAATCTATGCTGCAGGAGCCGATGGTTATACAGAAAATGGTAAAAACTATTACAAGACCAATATAAGAACATACACTGAACACGGGAACAAATTTAATTTGGCTGTTGCAAATGCAGTTCGTAATCTTGATATTAAGGTTGCTTTTCTGACGCCGTCTGCTTATGATACAGAGAGGGAGGGAAAACAATGAGTCTTAAAATGATAGTTATTGACGTCGATGGCACGCTGACAGATGCCGGAATATATTATGATGAAAATGGGAATGAATTAAAGAAGTTCTGTACAAAGGATGCAGCTGGCTTCTTTGCCGCTCATAACGTTGGGATTAAGATTATGGTTCTCACGGGGAGAGAATGTGCTGCTACCACTAGAAGAATGACGGAGATGAAGGTAGAGTATCTTTATCAAAATGTAAAGAACAAAGTGGATTTTTTGCAGACATTTATGATCCAATATAAATTAAAGAAAGAAGAAGTTGGCTATATTGGCGATGATTTGAATGATCTTCCGCCAATGATGTTAGCTGGCTATATTGGCTGTCCAGCCGACAGTTGTCCGGAGATAAAGAAAGTTGCAAATTACATAAGCGGTGTTAGAGGTGGGAATGGAGCTGTGCGCGATGTGATTGAACATATTTTGCGTGAGTCAGGACAATGGGACAATGCAGTAGCCGAGGTTTATGGAATTGGCATATAAGAGGAAAGTAGTATGCTAGAAGAATTAAAGAGTAGAGTATGTGCGGCTAATTTAGAGCTTGTTGAAAAAGGCATCGTTATTTATACTTGGGGAAAAGTTAGCGGCATATCAGATGATAGAAAACATATGGTGATTAGGCCATCTGGGGTGGATTATGCCCGTATGCAAACAGAAGATAAGGTTGTTGCGGGTATTGAAACGGGTGAAAGAGTAGAGGAAAAATGGAATCCATCTTCTGACTCAAAGACACATCTTGAATTGTATAGAAAGTATTCTGCAATAAAGGGTATTGTTCACACATATTTTACAAATGCTGTTGCACAAGCAGGTATTGATATTCCAGTACTTGGTACAACACAAGCTGATTTTTTACGGGGACATTCCTTGTGCAAGGGAGTTTACGAAAGAGGAAGTAGAATCTGATTATGAAGTAAATGCTGGAAAAGTGATTGTTGAAACAATCGAGAATAGAAAGATTGATCCCATAGCTGTTCCAGATATTGTCGTAAAGAATCATGGACCTTTTGCGTGGGGGAAGAGTTCGGAAACGCTGTGTACAATGCGGTTGCTATGGAGAAAGTTGCGGAGATAGATTTAAAAACAATTATGTTAAATCCTGAAGCAGAAATGAAGCAATATGTTCTCGATAAACACTATATGAGAAAATATGGACCTAATACTTATTACGGGCAGAGAGGGCGTAAAAATTTCTGTGTCCAGATAAGCTGAATCTTTCTGATATGAATTGGATATGTACAATGATTTTGTCGATTTCGGTGGTTGCTTGATGTCGATTCCTTCGTTCTATTTATAGTATTTCCAATTCTCACTGGTCTATACCATCTTTTTCTATTTTTTTGCATCTTAAGCAGGCATTCTTCGCATTACCTTTTTGTGGGCTCTGCCCACACCCGGCCTCTGGAATAAAATGGCGGGTTTCTGGTAATACTATGAATGCCGACGGAATATTGCGGGAGCAGGACTTCTACTGGCAGAGCACTGCTCCCCCTTTCCTTTAAAGATATTTCGTCAGGCGTTCATCATAAAGGATAATCAGCTGACTGAATACCTGGTCCCAGTTTCGATATCTCTGAGTCCATTTCTTCGCTACATTCTCACTGGCCAGATACAGTATTTTCTCCAGTGCACTGTCACTGGGAAATACACTTTTCGTCTTTGTTACCTTCCGGTACTGGCGATTTAGACCTTCTATGATGTTTGTCGTATACATAATTCTACGAATATCGTCCGGAAACTGGAAGAAGGAATTCACATCCTCCCAGTTGTTTTCCCAGTTACTGATCGCGTAGGGATATTTCTTTCCCCACTTTTCCTTGATCCCTTCCAGCTCTGATAACGCTGCTGATTCAGTCGGCGCCTTATAAACTGCCTTGAAATCGGAAGCAAACTTCTTTACATCATTGTAATTGATATATTTAAAGGAATTCCGGAGCATATGAACCACACACCTTTGAATCTGTGCCTGCGGATATACAGCCTGAATAGCCTCTTTAAAGCCTGGAAGCCCGTCTACACTAAAAAACAGGACGTCCTGAACTCCCCTGTTCTTTAAATCATTCAGAACGCCCAGCCAGAACTTTGACGTTTCATTTGCACCCACAGTGATACTTAAAATCTCTTTGTATCCATCTGTTGTCACACCCAAAACGATATAGGCTGCCCGGCTTAGTATTCTGCCTTCTTCCCGGATTTTATAATGGATGCAGTCCATAAAAACAAACGGTAGATGGGATTTAAAGGCCGGGCCTGCCATTCTTTAATCTCTGGAAGGATCCGGTCTGTGATATGGCTGACCATTTCTGCGGACATTTCGATTCCGTAGAGATCTTTGAGCTGATCATGAATATCCCTGGTGGACATCCCTCTTCCATAGAGGGAAATGACTTGTTCTTCAATACCAGAAACATCCCGCTGGTACTTGGGAATGAGCCTGGGTTCAAACTCACCGTTTCTATCCCTTGGGATGTCAACCTGGAATTCACCAAACTGGCTTTTAAGAGTCTTTTTCGAATGACCATTCCGCTTATTGGGGATATCCAGATCGCTTTTTTGATTTCTGGTATAATCGAGAGCAGCATCCATCTCAGCTTCTAAAAGTTCCTGCAGGATATCTTTAAAACTGTCTTTGAGCAGAGAATAGACATCAGAGACACTGTTGATGTTGTTTTCTGTAATAAACTGTCGAATTTGTTCCTTTGCAACTGGCATAAAAATACTCCTTTTCGATAAGAATTGTTATATCCTAATTCTTACCAAAAAGGAGCTAATTTCTACCTAAGACACATAATTCTTTACACTACCCCTGACCAGGTCAAATGTGTAGCTCTGCTGGTCATAATCCCTGCGGAATCTTCCCATAGGAGTCAGATATTTATATAAGCTTGTGAGATAGACGTCAGCCTCCGGCTGTTTTTCAATTTAAGTAGCGCCAAATCATAGAGTAAATGCTCCAAACTGAGTAATTTTATCTTACATCAGTTTGAAGGTTTACACAATCTTTGGGCTACTCCCCTCTCATTTTTATTGTTCTCTCCATGTTTTTCTTCATAGGCAGTAATATTACTTTGATTTAATAAGAACTTTTTTTCTAACTCCAACAATTTTTCACTACGATCTTTGATTTTTTTAAATGGTATTCCTGCATTTATGCTCCAAGGTTCAGAATCTCTATTAACAAATGAAAAACTACCAAAAGCACTGCCCTCTCTTACCCTTACTCCTGGTAACACTACACTGGTAGCCCCAATAATAACATGTTTCTCAATGCAAACTGATTCGCTTTTTACATTTTTGTACTCATCCGGAATCATTGGATTAGTCATTGTTTCACCAGAATAATCATCGCTAACACTATACACGCTTACACGAGATGAAATGTTTGCAAAATTATCAATAAAGATGCCTTTTTCTCCACCATACAAAGCAGTAAAAGCAGCAATATGGATATTACTTCCAAGTACAATGCGGCCACTTAAAATGCAGAAATCATCAATTCTGACATTATCACCTACTGAAATATTATCTGTACCATAAAAGCATGCATGTCTACTTATTTTTACATTTTTACCAAATGATTTTAATCCAAGTTGTTTTAACTCATCTTCAGAATAAAAGCTTGTCATTTCATAAACCTCTTCAATTTAATATGATATCACAGATTTTATCCACATCTTCTAAATGTAGATCCGCAAAAAGAGGTAATGTCAACACTCTAAGAGCAATATGCTGTGCTACAGGTGTTTTTTCACTTCCTGCTGTTGGATAATTTCTATAACATTCAAAGCTATTTGTTAAAGGATAAAAATATTTTCTAGCTACAATATTATTCTCATCTAATTTTTCAAACACTTCATTTCTTGTGTATTTATAGCCGTCAAATACAACTGGAAAATATGCATAATTGGACACTACATCTTCTTGTATAACAGAAAGTTTTATACCTTCTATCCCCGCCAGTCTTTCTCTATATTTTTCAACAACTTTCCTCCTCTTTCCAATCTCTTCTGAAAGATGTCTCATATTACAAATACCCATTGCAGCTTGAAATTCGTTCATTTTTGCATTACCACCAACATAGGCAACACTTTCTTCATTTCTTATACCAAAATTTTTCTGATCATATAACAGTTGAACCCACGCATCATCCTTAAAACAAACACACCCGCCCTCAATTGTGTTAAATACTTTTGTTGCATGAAAACTAAATATAGATGCATCACCAAAACATGCCGACGATATTCCCTTGTATTTGACAGCAAACGCATGAGCAGCATCATAGATAACTTTTAGCCCATATTTCTTTGCCACTCTGTCTATTTCTTTGATATCACAAAGGTTTCCATAAACATGAACAGGTACAATTGCTACTGTTCTATCTGTAATAAGCTCTTCCAGCTTCTCAACATCAATAGTAAAATTATCTTCCCTTATATCACAAAAAACAGGGATCAATTTATTTCTGACGATTGCATGCGTTGTAGACGCGAATGTAAAAGGCGTTGTAATAATCTCGCCACCTTCTGGAAGATTCAATGCTGCAATTGCATTCTCAAGCGCTAAATGTCCATTTGTATAAAGTGTTACATGTGGAACACCAAGATATTCTTCCAAAACATTTTGAAGTTCAATATGTTTTACCCCCATATTGGTAAGCCAATGGCTATCCCATAGATCTTTGATCTCATTACAATATTCCTCAAAAGAAGGCATTGACGATCTAGTAACTAAGATCTTATCCATATATTTCATCCTCTTTCCTAACAATTTTATCTTTTTAAGTACGACTTTACCGTCTTCCATAAATACAAAAATGAATCCAACTTGAAGATAATCGAACCAATCAAATAAATAGCTATACCCATAGCAACCTGTAAACTTAATGTTACTATATATGACATGCCTAAAAGTTGAATGGGATATATAATTATCCCCATAGCTACTGCAAGGGATAATCCTGGTAAAATATCTTTTAGCTGTTCTAAATAACCATAATTAAGTAACTTCTTGTTTGGAAATGAATTAACCAACTGGCTAATAAGTGATGTCAGCAAAAAACTATATGCCAAAGCTTTTACACTAATAAACATAGTCGAAACAAGCGCTGTAATTCCGATCACTTTTTTTATAATTTCTAATTTTAAAAATAAATCACTTCTCCCCATTGCCTTAATCGCATTTAAGTTTGCTGTATGTATTGGATGGAACATAAGTGCGATACAGAAAATTCGCATGAATGGAACTGATGGAAGCCATTTATCTGTTAACAGCAATCCTACAAGTGATGTTCCCGTAGAAACCAACCCTAGCATAAAAGGGGCCATAATATATGTACTCACTTTAATTGACTTCCGAGTCATTTCCTTAACAATTCGTCTATCATCTTGATTTTGAGACATAGCCGGTAATAATACGCTATCTATTGAAGCATTGACGTTATAAACAATCAAATTTGGAAATTGATACCCTCTATTATATTGCGCAAGATCTGAGGGTGAATACAGTTTTCCTATTATTAACTGTCGTATATTTGTATAAATTGTTTCCAGCAGTGAGGCTGCCAGCAATTTCCAGCCGAAACCAAACAAACCTTTAAGACGATCAATAGAAAACACACAGATAGGTCTCCACTTAACAGTAATCCATAATATCAAAGTATCAATTGCAAGATTAGTAACCTGTTGTGTTACCAATGCCCATGTTCCAAAACCGCTAAAAGCCATTATTATCCCTACAAAGCCAGCAATAATTGTTCCACCGATTGTCGAAAAGAAAAACTTCTTAAATAACATATTTTTGGCAACATAAGCTTGCTGAATATTTTTTATGCCAGAAATAATAATTGTAAGACCTAAAACACGCATATATGCAGTAATTGTTGAATCGCCATAAAATTCTGCAATAGATGGTGAAGTAGTAAATAATAAGCAGTACAAAACAGAACAGAAAACTAAATTTACAAAAAATACTGTTGAAAAATCTATATTATCTGCATCTTTTTTTTGAATCAAAGCATTGCCCAATCCACTATCTACAAAGACTTGCAAAATTGCTATAAAAACAGTAATTAATGCAACAACACCGTAATCCGATGGTGTTAATAATCTCGCTATAACAATAGAAACTATAAACGAAACCAGTTGGGCACCAACTCGTTCAGCGAACCTCCAAATCAAGTTTGATACAATTTTTTTACTGCTCACTTTATTCCCCCTATTTTATAATGCAGGATATTTCTTTATTTTTTTTAAATACACTAATTGCAGCATATTTCTTAAAGTTATCTTTTTAGGGTGTGTAATTTTATTAAGCGGATAATACTCTCTTTCTTTATTATTAAAAAATTTAAAGTGTTGCTCATAAAAAGTTGCATTTGATGGGCCTCTATCTAACTCAAAACTTTTTCCTTGATATTTCTTATTAATCAAGCATTCTTCTATTGTTTTTTCTATTGGCTGACATAATCCATTCTTTTCTCTAAATAAAAAACTTTTTGTATCATAGCCCAATAATCCATTAGACATATAGTCATTGGCATCTACAACGACCGTCGGAACCCCTTCAAAAGCAGACATTAAAGCACATCCTGAACCTGCTATTGTAATATCAATCTTTGAAAATAACTTTTTAGGCACCGGCGATAAAGTATCCGTAAACGTAATAATAACGTTCGTAAGTTTTCCAAAAACAGACTCTACCCATTTTCTATCACTATCGTCAGTATCACCAACCACTATATATTGGCATTGACTTTCTGAATACCTTTCACAAAAGTTCTTTACTCCAATGGTTATATACTTAAATGATTCTTTCTTTGCTCTTCCAATATAGCAAATATTGAAATGGCATTTATCTATTTTATTAACAATCGCATTCTCAATCTCTTGTACCGGATCATCAGATGCGGCAACAAATACATGATTATCATCTACCGAAATATTATCATATTTTCCATCAAACAATTTTTTCATTGACTCATTTGATATACCCGCTAGTTCATATCGGTCATATTTAAACTTAAAAAAATCCAAATATTTTATATAATGTTTATTTGCTCCTCGGAACAATTCGTTACAGCATAAACACGCATGGGTCCCATTAACCTTCTGAGTAAAGAGTTCCGCCCATAGTGATGCTATATCATAATGTGATTCAACTAATACAGCATCATTACAAGAATATTCAATTTTATTTTTCATCAACTCAAGTGCTCTATATACTTGTCCATCAAATAATTCACTGGGTAAAAAAGACAGACATGTCATTTTATTAGTTTTATATTCATTCAATTTGGGGAAAACACATTTTCCTTTATAAAATCCATTATAGAATACATATACTTTCCAATCATTCTGTTCAAGATACTTAATCTTACCAGAAAGATATATCTGAATTCCTCCAACCGGATAAATATCCGCTGTAAAAAATACATACTTTTTCATAACTGATCTCCTCGTCTTAGATGTAAAAACTAGCAATATGTAAATGAATCCTTACATCTTGAGAAATCAATTTTATCACCTAATATTTTCTGCCATTTTTTATTGATATACCGCAGATTTCCGCCAGCTGGAGTCAAGGTTATTTCACCAAAATATACTTTTCCATTAACATCGTAAAAATCAATTCTTGCAGTCGGAAATTTAGAAGATAAATCTCTAGCTGCTAAGATCATTTGATTTAAACCTATAGGCTTTTCAATCAATTTACTACTGCGAAGATTTTCAGGTACAACATCTAAATAATTCCAATCCAAATCATAATAATCACGTTTTAATCCTTGCTCTCGATCTGAACAGACCAATACACACACAGGTTCTCCGGAGAAACAATATATCTTATAATCTGTCATCCTGCGACCCTTTCCATCACTTAAAAATTCTTCTGCAAAAACCAATGGTTTTATATATTTATAGTGATATTCACATTGATTTTTCCAAATGCTGGAATGTAATGCCTTATTAAATTTATTTATAATTTCACATTTATTAATGTTTGCTTTGCTTTGGCAGATGTGATAATACGCATCACCTGTACCATGATTTGCTTTTAGCACAAATGAGTTTGGCAAACAATCAAAATCTATATCTTTAGCATTTTCCCAAACGCCATATACCTTCGGTAACATATCTCCATATCCAAGACTGCTTACATATTCTCTAACCCTATATTTATCTGCATAAAAAGCTTCTCTTTCTCCAATTAAATTTGCTAATGCCCATGTCATTTTTTCATCATAAGTTCTTGGATTTTCCCAATTTAGTCTATATTTATGATTTCGATAAAACAAAAAATCATGCGCCATTTTATGGGGCAAAAATGGAATGAATTTACGTATAACTTTACCTATATTTTGTTTTATGCTCATAGTCATTTCCTCCAACTAGATTTCTTTGTATTCTCGTAATCGATAGATCCTTTTCCCACATTTTGAATAGATACTCCAACTAAAAACCAAATAAATAGCGCTGTTGCTCTGCCCTGAATAATTTGCGAAGTCATTGCATAAGTTGCAACTAATAAAAGTAAATACGAACAACGAAATAATTTCTTTTCTTTCAAATTACATATTAAATTTGCTTTAAATGGAATCAGTGCAAGTACTGAAAACAGTATTAACATCAAAATTCCACCTTTTATTCCATAAACAACAAGCGCATTATCAATTTGATAAGTTTCAAGTGGCAACTGATAATTTCCTGCCGTAAAGAAATGCATAATAAAACCAAAACCATATCCTGATAAATTTTCTTTGATCAAATTGAAATAATAATTAAATGTATTAACTCTCCCTGCAAATGTATCAATTTCCCCTCCAGTAATAATTCTTACAAGTACTTCCGATTTTGTCGTTGTTAAGCCTAGTATTATCAAAAGAGCAAATATTACCATCAAAACAATTTTTTCAATTTTCTTTTTTGAAACTTCATTTCTCATCTCCAAAACAAACACATATAACACCGATATACCTACGAAAAATATTGCCGTTCTGTTTTGTGTAATTACTGCATTTATCATAAAACAAAAAACAATAATTAATGATTTTCTATTTTTCCCATTTCTATTCTGTAGTATTCTATAGATTTCATATGGTATCAACATAATCGAAAGTGAAAAGCAATTTCCTCCCACTCTATTTCCAATTTGATTATAACCAATATATGTTAGTAAAGTAATAATTGTAAATCCTATATAACCGTTCCCAGTCCAATCAATGATATCTTTATATGTAACTTCTCTATTCTTCATTATCATTGGAGCTATTAAAAATTCCAAACACATTAGATAGTTAAATGAATCCCTAATCGCTCTAACATTATAAATCTCATAACTTTTAATAAGAGTACCGATGAATACAATAACAGTAAGAATATAAATACAAATCCATAGTAACTTTTGTCTTTTTACCTTTAACGGTAATCTCAGTGAAAACAATTCATAGATTAACATTAATGCAAACATTACATCCAATATACTGATTTCATATTTGATTTGCAAAAAATTTAGCCAACTATAATCAGAACCACCAATAGGCAACATTATAGTTAGTATAAATATCCACTTCCATAATCCACTCATATTTTTTCCTTTTAAATTAATATATCCGCCTATTTTATTAAAGTACTTAATTGTTCTAAAATTTCATCGTCCAATAATTTAATAATCTTTTCATGATTTTGTTTGTATTTTAATCTTGATAATTGTGGCTGCGCAATTTCTAAAAGGTTCATACTTCCAATCTTAATATATGAAAGAGTAAATTGCATAAACTCCTTCAAATTTAATTTACGGTATTTTTGCAGTTCATTCTTCGCTATTTTTTTCGTTTTAGGATTTTCTTTTAGCAAACTACAAAAAAACAATCTAGCGCTTTCATGTTCATAAAACACTCTAAGTTCTTCTTTTGAAAGGCAGTTCAAACACTTTTCGAAGTCCTTATAGTATTTCGCATTCGCTTTCTTTAACTTATCATACGAGGGGATATTTACAGAACCATTATTACATTTAACAATTTCAATTTTATCTATGATAACATATGAATGATTTTCTAATACCCTAAGCAAGAATTCATTATCTTGTCTTCTCGAATATGTTTCATCAAACCCTTTAACATCATTTATGACCGAACGTCTAAAGAAAATATTACTTCCGGTTCCAAACAATGAGGTATTTAAAATTAATGATTTCTGAATATCATTGGAATAATTTGGCTTAATGACTTCAATAAGTTTTCCATTTCGTTGAATTAATACAGCACAAAACAACACATCTGCCTTCTCGTTATTTTCCAATTCATATACCGCACTTTGTAATCTACTCTTTAGATAAAAATCATCATCATCTAAAAAAGCAATATACTCTCCACTAGAACTATTAATTCCGGTGTTTCTTGCAGCAGCTCCGTTTTTATTACTCTTATGCACATAATATTTTAAATCCAAAGTCTTTTCATATTGCCGAATAGCATACTGTGTTTTTATTTGTTCGTCTGTCCCTTCTCCATTATCATCAACAACAATAACTTCAAAGTCTTTATAGATTTGATTTACCAAACCATTTAATGCTTTTTTTATACTATTACTCCCCTTATACGTCGGAATAACCACTGAAACTTTCATAAATTCTCCTTACAAATTCAATTCAAAATTCATAGCCATAATTACTTTACAGCTCCTATTTAACCTTTTTTTTATAATCCTTTAATCCTTTCATGTACCAATCAAAGACTTTTCTAAAATGTCTATAACTGCCTAATCTTCTTTTACTGTTTTTCAATGACTGTAGAAATACTAATATATAACTCAACCGAGGATATGTTGCACCAATCAATGCCCCCTTATCATGAAAAAACTTCTCGTTATATCCATTAAACCAGGTTGAACCACTCATATCAATTTTCGCAATCTTGAGTGGTGATTTATATATATGAAACCCTTTATCCATCAGTTCTTTCATAAAAATTGTATCTTCACCACAGCTATATTCCGATCCGCTTCCGAACATTGTATTAAAACTCATATTTTTATACAAAAGTTTTTCTCGTCTAAACGCAAGATTCACAGAGCAATACTCTTTGTATTCAATTTTTCCAATTCTTTCATATCTTGTAATTGAAGTTAAATTTCTTACATTTATTGATTCAACATTAAAAGCTATCGCATCTGCTTCAGGATGCTTACTAAATTCATTAAGTATATCCTCGCGGTAAGTATCCGTATAAACCATGTCATCGTCTGCAATACAAATAATATCGGCAGAAGATCTCATCAATGCTTCATTTCGACTTCGTGATAAACCTTGTTCTCTAAAAGTATAGAAATCCACATCAAATCCATTATGGCTATATTTATGATAAGCGACAGAATCACTTTGATTGATAACAATCGCATCAGAATTTATATTCATTTTGGAGCAAATGCTATAATCTTTTTGATCCATCGTTGAAATCAGCACTTGCAATTCGCTCATATGTTCCCTCTTTCCTAAATCGTGCTTTATAATTAATTAATACCATCTATACTTAATTAAGGTGCTTTGAAATTATTCATCATTATTCGGCTGATAGAAAAAACTTTAAGATTGGTCGCACATGCAATATGTATTTTACTTCTTCCTCTTTAAAATCAATTTAGCAATTGCTTTCACATTATAAAATGATAGAAGCATTTTAATCTTTATTCCATCTAACTTCTTATCATCACGAAGAATAGGATTAATATTCTTTTTATTTAATCTAACCTTTTTAATATAGGTATTTGACAAATAATTCTCGTTGCTAATATCTTTAAGTATGCATTTGTCAACAAATTCCAATCTCTCAGATTCTCCTTTATCATGATTAAAACAAATTGCATATTCATTAAATTCGGATGTTGTACAATCCCACTCTACCATAATCCCATAGTCCGATTGATTGGGTATCTTTTCATTGAAAATTTTGTCATAATCTTTTCTTCCACTCGCAAAGTAGAAATTACCAAGTGAATAATATATAAGTTTATTATCATATATCTGCTTCGGTTGAATACAGTGTGGATGATGACCAATAACTAACTCTGCCCCACAATCAATCATATGTTGAGCTAATTTTATATCAATCGGTAACGGGTACCTATTATACTCAAATCCCCAATGCATACATACACACACTTTTGAGCAGTCTTTTTTTACCTTCTGAATTTGCTTTTCAATAATCTCTTCATCCCTAGGTGCACATCCTGCACTTTTCTCTGCGGCATAAACAGTCTCTTCAAGATCCCAGCCAAAATTCAAAAACGCTACCTGTTGATTTTCAATATCTAATATTGCAGGCGTTAAAGCCTCAGAGAGAGAAAAACCTGCACCAATATACGGTATGTTATTTTCTTTTAAAAGTGAAATAGTATCCTGCAATCCCTCTTTACCAAAATCCATGATATGATTGTTCGCAAGACAAACCAAACCAATATTTAGCTTTTTTAAAACCGTAATCACCGTTAAACTACTTGCTAAATTAGGTCCTCTTTTAGAGATAGGAAAACTCTGATTCTGTACAATTCCACCTTCAAGATTTACAATGGATAAAAAATTGTTTTCTTTAATCCAGCAAGAAAGTCTTTCTATATCTTCTGCAATAAAATTATAATCATAAAATAAATCGCCTAAAAAAAGCAATTTCTGTTTCATTTATTTTCCCCTGTATCATTTATTTTGCTTTCATTTTTCTTTTGCTTCTTCCATTTTGATCTACTCTTATTTGCAGATTTCATCCTGATGACCATCTCGTATTACCTATATTTATCTTTGAATTTTTTCCCAATATGGTATTTCTAATTTATTGCCAAAATACAAATCGGTTTCTTCTGTAATATCTGGATCAAATCCAGAGTTAGGCGTTAACGTGATTTCTCCAAAATATATCTTTCCATCAATATTATATAAATCTATACGAGCAAAAATAAAATCCTCAGAAAGTTTTCTGGCAATAGATAACATCTTGTCCAAGTTTTTAGGCCTTTCAATATTAGGGGTTTTTAACAACTTATCACCCTTATTTAGTGGCATAAAGTTCCAATTTTGATCAAAATAGAAATATTGTGCTTTGTGTGAGTCATTTCTAAAGCGATCCTTACATACCAAAATCACATCAGGTTTTCCATTAAAACAATATATTTTATAATCCTTAGGAACATTTCCATTATCTGAAATAAATCTTTCACAGATAATTCTAGGAATAATATTTTTGTACTGATATTCACGTCCTATATAGAAGAAATTATCTTTCAAACTTTTATTAATTATCTTCTTAGCGTTTTCCTTATCAAATGTCTTTTTTTCCTTACAAATCGCCAGTCCACCGGAATCATGATTACATTTCAAAACAAACTGTTCAGGTAATGTATCGAAATCTATATCATCAAACCTAAACCAATTACCATATAGTGGTATTAGATATTCGGTTCCAATCTTCTTCTCTACATAATCACGAACAAGATATTTATCTGACACTATAGTTTGCAATGGAAAGCGATAATTAAACTTCATCCATTGTAATTTATCATTTAAATGTCTTGGATTTTTCAGATTCAATTTTCTCTTTAAACGTAAATGAAAGTATAATTTGATATATTGTTTATCTGGTAAAATCCATAAAGTCTTTTTAAGGTTTTTCATCAATTCATCTCTATTCATTTTCTATCATCTCCATGTTTTTCACTGCATAGCAGTTAAAAATTTTTCTATTGAATTAATGATTACTGCTGTATTGGAATGATAATCATTATACTTTCTCGTTCTTATTTCTTCGATTGCAGTTTTCAATTCCTGTACATCATTACATGAATATATCAATTCCATTTCATTAAACTGCTCAACAAGTTGAATTTGATGATCATCTACATGTTCACCGTATTTTGCAAGTCTGGGAACAGCAATTACTTTTTTTCCCTTTTTTACTGCTCCAATAATTGCTCCAGTACCACCATGTGTTATAACAATATCTGCTTTCTTTTGCATTTCAGCAAATTCATCACGATTCAGGAAATTCTTATATCGATAATTTGAGGGAAGATAATCACTATATCCTATTTGGGCAAACACTTCATCCGTTATTATTTTTTTTTCAACTAGTACATCTATTTCTTTTAGCAATCTATTAAATTGAAATTTTTGTGAACCTAATGTCACGAAAATCATCTTTTTCCTCCTCACCATTTAAAAACATGTCCTGAGGATTAATCTAGTAAATTCCGCCAAGGCATATTGCATTAGGATAGAATTCTTTCATACTTTCCCATTGAACATAAAATTGATCTGCATACTTATAAAGCAATTTCCCAGATAATGTAGGTGATGTAACTTTGGCAAATGACTCTATGTAAATCAATTTTTTTCTATACATCTTCATAATTAAACAAATTGGAATTGTTGCCAGTACACCAGTACAAACAATCACATCCGGCCTTTCTTTAATAAAAATCCAGAATGATTGAACCGAAATCCAGAACATTTTTATTAAAAATAATTTTTCCTTTCTATTTACCTGTGCAACGTAATATGTCTTTGTATCTTTAGAATTTGCTTTATATAATGTCTTTTCTGTAAGAATAAAACTATCATATTTTTTCATAAGTGGTTTGAGCATCATTAACTGTTCAAAATGTCCTCCGGATGATGCTGCAAAACACATTTTAATATTTTTTTTCATACGTTCTTAACTCCTACCATACGTTTTTTCATAGGAATCCTGGTACTCACTGGAAATGATGTTTTCCTACCACTCTTTTTATCCAGATACCACTGAATCGTCTTCTAAATACCATCTGTAAACTTGGTTTCCGACAGCTAACCTAACTCATTATGAATCTTGATCGAGTCGATTACACGGCTATTGTCTTCTATATACAACCATTCACGAACATTTAAGCCTTCACCGTAAACCATAAAGCTGCTTGTCATTTAAAATTTTTGCGATCTCTTCCGTAAAGAACAGATCTAGGCTATCCAAAGGGAGGTCGCCATACACTTCATCAATAGAAACTTGATGATATCGCTGAATGCCAAATTTGGGGCAAGCCTCCATCAGAGTTGCAATGCCCATAATGTTGGTCTGTAATAAGATGCTCGGCTCTTCATTAAAACGATCAATATGACATTCAACCGCAATATTTTTTACAATATGTGGATATTCTTTTTATCATCGGATAAAGACGGGTTCATTTTTACTCGCAGAAATAATACCTTTCATTACTTTACTCTATATAATCTAAATCAGCATTAATCTCTTCGAAAAATATCTCTGGTATAAACTTTATCTATTACATCATCCAAACAGTTATCATATCTGTTCGCTATAATGGCATTGCACATCCACTTAAACTTTTCAAGATCATTTACCACTAAACTTCCAAAGAACATTTCTCCATCCTTCAGCGTCGGCTCATAAATTACAACCGTAGCGCCCTTTGCCTTAATCCTCTTCATAACACCCTGAATACTCGATTGCCGAAAGTTATCAGAATTGCTCTTCATGGTCAGTCTATAGACACCAACTACTGTTGGTTTTTCCTTGCTCTTACTGTACTGATTATCTTCTTCATATCCGTAATATCCAGCCATCTTCAATACACGGTCTGCAATGAAATCTTTTCTTGTTCTATTGCTCTCCACAATAGCTTCAATCAAGTTCTCCGGCACATCAGCATAGTTAGCCAATAACTGCTTCGTATCCTTCGGCAAACAATATCCGCCATATCCAAAACTCGGATTGTTGTAATGAGTGCCGATTCTAGGGTCAAGACAAACGCCCTTAATAATCTGCTGTGTGTTCAAACCTTTCAGTTCAGCGTATGTATCAAGTTCATTGAAGTAAGAAACTCTTAGAGCCAAATATGTATTGGCGAACAGCTTAACTGCCTCTGCCTCTGTGACCCCCATGAACAGCGTATTAATATCTTCTTTAATTGCACCTTCCTGAAGAAGTTCAGCAAAAATATGTGCTGCTCCAACCAAACTTTCGTCATTCATATCTGTGCCCACGATAATACGACTCGGAAATAAATTGTCATATAATGCCTTGGATTCCCTTAAAAACTCCGGGCTGAAGATGATGTTCTTACTGCCCATCTTTTCACGGACACTTTCTGTATAGCCAACTGGAATAGTAGACTTAATAACCATAATCGCATCTGGGTTATATTCTATAACCAGTTTAATAACCGCATCGACTGCACTTGTATCAAAATGCTGTGTGGTACTGTCATAGTTAGTCGGTGCTGCAATGACAACAAAATCCGCACCCTTATAAGCGCTCTCAGCATCAAGCGTTGCAGTCAAATCCAAATTCTTTTCATTCAGATACTTTTCAATATACTCATCCTGAATCGGAGACTTTCTGTTGTTGATCATCTCGACCTTCTCAGGAATGATATCCACGGCAGTAACGTGATGATACTGTGAGAGCAGTGTGGCAATTGACAACCCCACATAACCAGTCCCCGCTACTGCGATGTTATATTTCTTCTCCATAATAATTGCTCCTATCTTCCATCTTTCCGATGACTTTGTGTCTCTATATCAAATCTCCTGGCACTATTATGTGCTGAGAATTCTTCCACTTGTATCAACTAAATCTTCTCGAATACACCTACCCACTTGTTGATATTTTCTTCTATCTTCTTTTCCACAATAAATCATTTTGGATAAGCTCTCCATTATAGTGCATTCTCTTTTTATACACTTCCAATTTATCTCTCATCTTCTGAAACTCTTGATTTAAAGCCATTTCTCAGCCAGCCAATGATATTATCACTATGCTTGACCCTTTATCCAAAATGCAGATTTTTCACTTACTAAACCATCATTGGATACACATAAGTGCTTGTATACATCGTTTCCTCTATCAAATCTCCCTGTTTTACCTATGAAAAGCCCCGAATTTCGTATTCAAATGATGTTATCACTATCCGTTCTATGTTTATCCAAAATACCGATTTTCACCCATTTCCATCCTATGAGCACCTCGTTCCCAATAATAATTCCGGTCATTTTAAGTCACTAATTTTGGAGGATAGACATTGATTGATGGCGTAATAACAACAAAACCCGCAATGTTGAACATTGTTTTAATGTCCAACGTTGCGGTCAAACCCTGTTCTTTTTTACCAGGTATTTCTCGCTGTCATTGATCCTGGGGGGATTTTTAGTTATTAATCTGCTTACTTATTCAGAAATGATATCCATAACAAACTCTTTATAAATGAAGTGGGGCATAATTAAAAGGTAAATATAGTCTCTGTTGGTAACCGGGATATATGTTTGGCCTATAATGTTTTGTCTCCTCATGATTTGTTTCATTTATATTTATATTTTGTAAGAGAGTAGGCGGTTGTATATGTTTTTTGCCTTTCGATTATTTTAGGAAACTACTTATATCATGGGGCATGCATTTCTTCAATTATCAATTCATATACAAGATACTTTCTCTGCTATTATTTTTCTGCAATCTTCAATTTAAGAAAATAAGCTGATGATGGAAGTGATACTAATATCTACCAAAAATCTTCTATCTCCAAATAATTGTTATTATTTACACCAGACACTTTATCGCCCCATCAATTTATGCAATAATCAAACCATCTGATCTTAAATTTATTAATTCTAAACATTGAAAAGGGGAAAACATGCCAACAAACTGCAGAGGACCAGGACAAAATACAGAAATACTTACTTCTGTTTACTATACAGGCTAAAATAGAACCTAAAACACACCACACACTTACAATGAGGGGGAACCGAACAATGAACTACAATTACGAAGAACAAAAAATATACCTGACAGACTTTCTAAACTCTTTATCTCTCGAAAGAAACCTGTCAGGAAAAACCATATATGCATATAAAAGTGATTTATCATGTATGTTTTCATGGTTGAATGAAAATAAGTATGAATTAATAAATCCGCAGTCAATCTCGGACTATTTTCTTTATTTGCAAAATAATAAGAAATTATCTCCGCGATCCATTCGCAGAAAGTATGTTTCGATTAAACAATTCTTTCACTACATAAATGTTGAAAAAGGTGTGAATGAAATTTTTATGAAATTTTCATCCAGAAAGTTTCAGTTACCCAAATCACTGCCGCGTACCTTATCAAAGATGGAAGTAAATCAGCTGATTTCTACTGTTTCAAAAGAATACAAATCAGCTCCAACTGATTTTTACCGGAGACTTTGCTTGAGAGATATGTGTATAATTGAAATACTGTTCTGCCTGGGGTTGAGGATTGGAGAAGTGGCAGCATTAAATATAGAAGATTATGATTCTGGTGAGGCATCCTTTTTGATTCATGGTAAAGGGAATAAAGAACGGATGCTTTTTATATCATCAATAACCGTAAATCAAAAGCTCCAAAAATGGATTAGAACGAGGCAAGAGTTTAATCTTCAGGACGATGCATTATTTGTTAACAAATACGGAAAACGATTAAGTATTTACAGTATAGAAAATCTTTTTTATAAATATAGAGAATTGGCACATATAAATTCTGAAGCAACTCCTCATTACTTGCGGCATAGCTTCGCAACCCAGTTACTAAATAATGGAGCAGATATCAGAGCGGTTCAAGATATTTTGGGGCATAGCAGTATTGTTACAACTCAGATTTATACAGAGGTATCATTAAAAAGAAAAAAAGAAGTGCTGTTAAATTATAATGGGAGAAATTTTATTAATTTACCAGAAGATAGTATGATAGAAGAGTGGCTAAAATAGTTATTAAAAATAAGAATTTGATATAATACTGCAATCAATAAAAAATTATGTTATAGTAGAGGACAAAATGTATTTTGCAAAAAAAATACTGGAATCTATTTATAGAACAAAAAATAATGGTCTAATAGAATATAAATTTTTTCGGTAACGATAAATCATATATTTATTCGGATATAAAATAGTGAATACATATGATACTAGTCACAAATGGTTTAGAAATTTTTATTGAAAGGCAGTTAATATGTTTGATTTACTTGATAAAGCTATGTGGGGCTACATAATAAAGGATATAGGAAAAGAATTAGAATATCTCCCATACGCCCTGTTTTTGGGTATAATTATGTATTTTGTGTTTAAAATTATTTTGCGTAAAAATAGTAAATCTTTCTATAATTTTTATAAAGTAATATTTTTAGTCTATTTATTTGCGCTGGTACATATTACATTGTTTGAACGTGAACCGGGTTCACGGACAGCAATTAGCCTTACCTTATTTGAAACACTGGGAGGTTCCAGAAATAATGCATATGTTGTCGAAAATGTACTTTTGTTTATCCCATATGGTTTTTTACTTGCGATTCTTTTTCGTCCAATGCGTAATTTCGTGTTATGTCTTGCGGTAGGCGCAATGAGCAGCTTGACAATTGAAACAGTTCAATTACTTACCCAAAGAGGATACTTTCAAGTAGACGATATTCTCATGAACAGTATTGGAACAGTGATTGGCTGTGCTGTTTTTTTGATAACAGCTGGAAGTTATCGCGTCTGTAAATGGATTATTACAAAGTATTGTGAGTCTGCAAAAATTTAATCTGTTGATCATCATCGGATAATTTGTCGTAGGTTGTCGAAACGTGGACTGAGCAATAGAGGATTATGATCAGGGTTAGAATACAACAGACAGAGAAACAAATAGAACCATATAAAATAGATGTAAGCAGCATATATTTAGCTCCTTTCATTCTTACCTCGTAAGTTGCATGATTACCTATATAGTATAGGTTTTATTTTATTAGATTATACTAGATATGGAAATAAAACATAAAAAATAATATAAAATCCGTAATCATTTATAGATAGAGTAATCAACTGTAGCATATAGAAGCGAATATTCGGGTAAAATAGCAGAATCGTTAAATATTATAATGATTCTGTTTTTACAAGTATGATTGAATAATTGCATATATTATACACTTAAAACATATTATAAGCAGATGTTTTAGACCTAAAATGCTTGCAAAATATGGAAAGGTGAGTTAATATAGTCTCAACGGGTTACATATTCCGGAAAAACAATTTTAGGAAAAGGATTTTTGAAAGGAGAATGCAATTATGAGAATGAAGAAGCTGGCTGTTATGGCATTAGCAACAGCGCTCTCCGTAGGTTCTGTCATGACAGCATCGGCTGCATGGTTACAGGAGGGAAGCAACTGGAAATACCAGAATGATGATGGTACATTCCAAACAGGAACATGGTTTAGAGATGTAGACGGAAGATGGTATCATTTCGATAACAACGGAATTATGCAGAAGGGCTGGTTCCAGGATGCTGACGGTAAATGGTATTTCATGGCTTACAACGGCGTTATGCAGGTCGGCCTGATCAAAGTTGACAGTAGTGTCTACTTTATGAATCCGAGCGGCGATTTATTTATCGGCGATAAGGAAGTGAATGGTAAAGTTTATAATTTTGGTGTTAATGGAACAACAAATGGACAGCCTAATGTGCCGTTAACTGCTACTTTTGGCGGCAATGGTAATCAGTCACTGTCAGGTGGCGGCGGTTCTTCGTCACCGAGTTCCAGCTCCAGTTCTAAGTCAAAGTTAAAGACCGTTGCTACTGTAGCTGATTTAAACGCACTGGCAAAAGAGGGCTATACAAACCTTAAGTATGCTACAAACGATGGCGGAGCAGTTACCTTATCAGAAGTAGACGATGTAGATTATTCAAAAGTTACTTTAACTGTAGATGCTCCTAATCAGAGTATTACTAATGAAATTACATTCAAACAGGTAACGATTGAAGCCGTTAAGCCTAACACCTGGAATGAAAATGCAGGAAACAAAATCGTGTTAAACAGCGATGCACGTATCGTAAATAATAGCGAGGGTACTGTGGTTAATGTTGCTAAAGCAAATATTCAGGTAAAACTGGAGGGTGACACAGCAACAGGATTGAATGTCACTGTATCTGGCACAACCATTATTGCAGATGTTCCGATCGTTGCGACTGTTAGTAAGCCTGTTACTCTTGTAGTTAATGAGACTAGTGGCTCTTCTGTAGCGGTTACCGAGCCGGTTACAGTTGAGGTGAAATCATCAAATCCAACTGATTCAGGAAAATTGGATATTACCACGACTGCAAAAGCTGAAATTAAAACAGCGATTCCTGCCACTATTACAGCATCACAGGAGATTACATTAGTAGTTACCCACAGTGCAGCTGCATCAGGAACTACGGTTAAATCTGCGAACAACGATGCAGATGAGGCGGTATCTAAAACAGAAATAAAGAATGAGTCTTCTGCAACAGTAGAGGTAGAAATTAAAAATTCAGATGATACAACTGCAGAGAAAAAACCAGTTGAGCCTGAACCAACTAATACTACAGACAAGCTTGTAGAAGAAGGAATTAAAGCAGCAGTTGCTTCTGCTAATAAATCTTCCTATATTGGCGCTAGTATTGAAGATAAAACTATTAATGTAACGATTAAGCAGTCAAACGCCACGTTAATAGACGCTCTTCCTACGGCTAGAACAATTTTAAGCATGTTTAAATCTGTAGATGGTGTTAAAGATATTACGGTGGACGGTGATCCGGTCAATAACGACGAGGATATGTTAAACTTTGCCAGAAAGCTTTACAGCGGAAGTACAAAGTTCGAAGCGGTAAAGGGATCATCCTATACAGTAGAAGTATCATATAAAGACGGTAAGACACCGCTGACCTATACTGTAAATATTAAATAAGTGTATATTTTATTTTCTTAAAAATTATTAAAATAGGGTGGCTCCCAAAGGAACCGCCCTATTTTTAAGTACAGCTGTATAAGAATTTTATCAAATAAAAGCAGTAATCCAGTGTGGGGCAAATTATGAAAAAACGAACAAGGACTGCAGGAATCTGCAGCCTGTTATCACTGCTGTTCTCGACCATTCTGGCGAGCACAATTTTCTGTATCACTGCTTATGCCGGCAGTATTAATGGTAATGAGCAATCTATTGTATCTGTCATCCACGGTCAGTTTGAGCAGGATGGCGTCGTGTATAAAGTTCGACAGGAGTACATCAATTCTGCGGTGAGTTATTTGCAGCAGGATGATGTAGACTTGACTGCAGAACAGGCTCAGGCTGTTATATCTGAAATCTATTCCAATGTGCAGACTGGTGTCGAAAGCGGCTATTTAGAGCCGGTCGGGCAGGCAGTGCCTGAGGAGACGACCGCGGCAGAGGAACAGTCCGGCGGAGCGGCCGGCGGGACTGAAGTCAAGGACACAGATAAAGAAGGAAGCGGAACAGAGAATCAAGATGTTTCTGAAACAAATCCGGATGAACAATTAACGGATCCCCCTGAGTCGGACAGCCCGGCTGAGATCGAGCCGGAGGAGAATTCTGAACAGGTTACAGAGGCGGAGATACCGGAACCTCCTGAAGTTATTTCGATTCTGGAGTTGGTAGACAAGGCTCCTCCGCAGTCATACGAATATTTATCCAGGGATACCGATGCGCTTATGGCGCGCATTCACATTCCCTATCTGACGGTTATATATTTGATTATTTTAATGGCCGCTGTGATTGTGGTCATTGCAGCCATTTCATTTATAAAAAAGCTTCTTGTGAATCATCGTCGCAGAAAGCTGCGAAAATGTTTAAAATATATACTGGCAGCGGAAATTGGTGTGCTGTCCGCCATTTGTTTTACGGCAGCAGGCGTCTGGATCGGGGCGTTTCAGGACAGCGCTGTTTTAAATAAACTTGCGGATACGGGATATTACCGAACGATCTTTGAGGAGCTGCGGCGTGATACTTCTATCTCGTTTGCACTTTTAGATATCCCGGACAATGTGATGGACGGCGCAATTACATATGAACGCGTTGTAATGGCGGCAAGACAGCAGGTGGAGAGTGATCTAAGCCAGGGCGCCTATCAGGCGGATACGTCCGTTCTGACGGGGCAATTGGAGGCAGATATCAGATCATACCTGGAAGGCAGATCAGTTACCATGACGGAGCAGGCTGAGATTGGTCTGAATGAACTGATGAATCGCCTGGATCAAAAGTATACATCACTGCTTAAATGGCCATTCGCTGAATGGTGGATAAAAATGAGAACAGAATTTTTTGCTTTTGCAAAGACGGCATTGCCGCTTTCACTGCTTTTGGCCATTTGTTCTCAGGCTCTTATGATTGGCCTGAACCACTATAAGCACCGTGGCGTTATACTGGGAGGGAAAAGCCTGGTAGGCGGTGGGGTGATTACCGCAGCGGTATTTGGTGTGGGCATGGCGATGACCAGTCAGAACCTGCCGAAGATGACTCCGGATTATATGGAGCGGTTTTTCAAAATATACAGCAGCGGGTTATGCAAAACCGGAATGCTTACAGGAGCGATCGGAGTTCTTCTTGGAATTATTGTCCTGGTGGCTGTGCATACCTGGAAGGACAGTAAGTAACAGTTAATGATTACACAAAAAGAAAGGGAACGGTAAGAAGGATGGATTTATTCGACATTCACTGCCATTTGATTCCCGGAGTGGATGATGGTTCACAAACGATAGAAGAGAGCCTGGAGGCAATGAAACTGGAATACGAGGAAGGCGTGCGCCATATTATCTGTACTTCCCATTTTTCAGCGGATTGCGAGCCCGGCTATGGCGCTAAGCTGCAGGAGGCATTTGAGCAGTTGAAAGCGCGCCTGAAGGAAACTCCGTATGGAGGTGAAATGAGGCTGTATCTTGGAAACGAACTGATGTATTCCGAAAGCCTTCTGGAGTGCCTTGACGAGGGGCGTGCGAGAACGATGGCGGGCAGCCATTACATCTTAGTAGAGTTTTTACCCTCTGTCCGTTATGAGGAATTGTATAAGGGCTTACGAAAGCTGGAATCCGGCGGCTATATACCGATACTGGCTCATATGGAACGATACAAGTGTCTGTATAAGGAGATGGATCGACTGGATGAATTGAGGGACCTGGGGATTTGTCTTCAGGTAAACAGCTCCAGCTTATTTGGCGGAGTGTTTGACACTGCCAGCGCGGTGGTTCGGAAACTCTGCAAATCGGGGCGAATTCATTTTCTGGCGACAGATACCCACGGTACCCATTATCGCAAACCACAGATAAAAAAAGCAGCGGCATGGATGAAAGACAATTGTCCTGAGCCGGTTGCAAAAGGGATTTTATGCGGGAACCCAATGGCGATACTGGAGGATAAATTATTTTGATTTAGGAGAAAATTATGGGAACCAATCAGGATGACGAGATTGAAATTGATTTAAAGGAACTATTTTACGTAATCAAACAGAAACTGTGGATTATCCTTCTGACAGGTATTGTGGGTGCCGTCAGCATCGGACTTTATACTGCCATGGTGATGAAACCTGTCTACACGTCCTCTACGATGCTCTACATCGTAAATAAGACGACTACGCTGACCTCTCTGACGGATTTGCAGCTTGGTACCCAGCTGACGAAGGATTATAAGGTCCTGGTAACCAGCCGCCCTGTTACGGCGCAGGTTATTACCAATCTGGACTTAAATTTGAGCCATGAACAGCTGGTGAAAAAAATTAAGGTGGACAACCCTACCGATACCCGCATCCTCACTATCTCAGTGGAGGACACAGACCCCTATATGGCAAAATCGATTGCTGATGAGTTTGCGTCTGTTGCATCAGCCCGTATGGCTGAGATTATGGATTCCGTTCCGCCCAACATTGTGGAGGAGGCATATCTGCCGACTCAGAAGACAAAACCGAGCATAACGAAGAATACCATGATCGGCGGTATCGCAGGAATATTCCTTGCAGGAGCAGTCATTCTTGTCCTGTTTGTGATGAATGACGCGATTAAGACGCCGGAGGATGTGGAGAAATACTTAGGTCTCAATACGCTTGCTACTATACCGGTTTTTGAGGATGAAACAGGCGCAAAAAAGAAGAAATCCAAACGGAAGAAGAGCAGGAGGTAAAGAGGATGCAGAAGGTTTTATTGCGTAAACACGATAAGCTGGATTTCAGGGCAAATGAGGCGTTTAAAACGCTGCGTACCAATATCCTGTTTTCCGGACACGATACAAGAGTTATTACGTTGACAAGTTCGACACCGAACGAAGGAAAGACCTCCATTTCTTTCCAGCTGGCTGCCTCTTTTGCAGAAGCGGACAACCGTGTGCTGTTTATTGATGCGGATATCCGTAAATCAGTGCTTGTGGGCCGCTATAAGGCGGAGGGAAACAAGTTTGGACTGACACATTACTTATCCGGACAGAAATCGACGGATGATGTAATCTGCAGCACCGATATTAACAACCTGGATATGATTTTTGCCGGTCCCGTTTCACCAAATCCAACCGAGCTGTTAAGCGGCGAGTTATTTGCAGATCTGATCGAGAGTGCCCGGGAGAATTACGATTACGTGATTATTGATGCTCCGCCTTTGGGAAGCGTAATTGATGCAGCGCTGATCGCCAGACACGTAGATGGGACAATTATCGTCGTTGAGAGCGGAGTAATCAGCTATAAGATGGTTCAGCACGTAAAAGAGCAGCTGGATAAGGGTGAATGCCGTATCCTGGGTGTTGTATTAAATAAGGTGGACTTAGAACGTGATTCCTACTATGGAAATTACTATGGTAAATACTATGGAAAGTATTATGGAAATTACGGGGAAGAAACGAAAAAATAAGACAATATATCATTGAATTCTATACTCAAAGATACCCGCAGAGAATCGCCGCTGCGGGTGTTTTTCGTTTATTCCTCCCGAAAACGTAGCTTTTCTGCCGCTTTTTCGATATAATAATAAGAAAGAGTTGACTTTACCGCAGAAAAGCAGTAAAAGTAAGTGGAATAAAATTAAAAACATAATAAGGATGGAAAAAACGATGTATCAGATTGATTTTCATAAACCGGAGAATATACATTTTATAGGGATCGGCGGCATCAGCATGAGCGGGCTGGCCGAAATACTGATCGATGAGGGATTTACTGTTTCCGGCTCCGATTCTCATGAATCAGAGCTTACGGATCATTTAGCCGCAAAGGGAGCCAGGATTGCGTATGGTCAGAGGGCGGAAAATATTGTTGATGGGATTGATGTAGTCGTTTACACTGCGGCAGTCCATCCGGACAATCCGGAATTTGCAGCGGCCATGGAAAAAGGGCTGCCGATGCTGAGCCGTGCGGAACTACTGGGGCAGATGATGAAAAACTATGAGAACGCGGTCGCAGTATCCGGAACCCATGGAAAGACCACTACAACCTCCATGATCACCGAGATCCTTCTGGCTGCTGATGCAGATCCGACAATCTCCGTAGGCGGTATCTTAAACTCCATCGGAGGCAATATCCGGGTGGGCGGACCGGAGCTTTTTGTGACGGAGGCCTGCGAATATACCAACAGCTTCCTGTCATTTTTTCCGACCATTGAGGTGATTTTAAATGTGGAGGCCGATCATCTCGATTTCTTCAAGGATTTAGACGATATCCGCCGCTCCTTCCGCCTGTTTGCAGAGAAGCTGCCGAAGGACGGCATTCTGGTCATTAACAGCGATATAACGGATTATGAAAAGATTACGGAGGGGCTGCCCTGCCGTGTCATCACATTCGGCAAAGAGGAGAGCAGCAAATACCGTGCGGAACAAATCCGATTCGATGAACTGGCAAGACCGGTCTTCGACCTGAGTGTGGATGGAGAAACAGTGGATACCGTAGCTTTGGGGGTCCCCGGTGAACATAATGTGTATAACTCCCTGGCGGCTATTGCTGTGTGTATGGAACTGGGGATATCTCTGGAGATGATAAAGAAGGGACTGTGGAAATTCACGGGTACAAACCGCCGCTTTGAGAAGAAGGGAGAGCTGGGAGGCATCACCATTATCGACGATTATGCCCATCATCCGCAGGAAATCAGCGCCTCTCTGGCGACAGCGCTGAATTATCCGCACCGGAAGCTGTGGGTCGTATTCCAGCCTCATACGTATACGCGGACAAAGGCCTTTCTTGACGAATTTGCAGAGGCCCTGTCCATGGCTGACGAAGTAATCTTAGCAGATATCTATGCCGCCCGTGAAACCGACAATTTAGGCATCAGTTCCAAAGATATTGTCGACAGAATCGAGGCGAAGGGGGTAAAAGCCCATTATATTCCGTCCTTTGATGAAATAGAAACATTTATTTTGGAAAACTGTATACACGGTGATTTGTTGATAACTATGGGGGCCGGAGACATTGTAAAAGTGGGAGAAAAGCTGTTAGGTAATTAGTTATCCACATTATCCACATAGTTTTCAACATTTTATGTAAAGAAGCTATGTGGATTTTTTAATTAACATAAATTATTGACTTACAATTTTAGAAATAACGGATTTATGCGGCATTCGACACAAATCCCCATAATTTTTAAGATTATGTATACCTGGTTTCCACATTATCCACATTATCCACAATTACTTTGGTGGATAACTCCCCCTATTTCTTTTTAAGGGGACTTATGGTATACTATGAGCACTTGGTGAGGCAGTTCACGTACAGGGTACAGGATGAAAAGTGAGGTTATGGCGGTGGATTTTAAAAGCAGTTTTAAAGTGAGTGCGACGTTGGTAGCCAACGAGTTTATTGATACATATATGGCATCGGCCAATGGGGAGTATATCAAGGAGTATCTTTTTGTGCTTCGCCATGAGGGGGAAGCGGTGACGGTCTCCATGATCGCGGATGCCGTTAACCACACGGAATCGGATGTAACACGTGCGTTGTCTTACTGGAAAAAGCTGGGGGTTCTGGAGGCTTCTGTGGATAAAGTCCCCGTCGATGGCCCTGATGTGGATAAATGGCCTGCGGCGGCTCAGACGGCCTGCGCCGGCGGCATGATTACGGAAAGTATGGAATCTCCGCTGAATGGAGCGTTTCCGGAGGCCTGTGTGGCTGTACAGTCCTCTTATGACTACGTGGAGAGACCGGTAAAGGGAAGCGGCACCGGTACTGTTGCGTACGGAGAAGCGGCTGTCCCGGAGAAGAGGGAGGCCGTCCTTACCGCCCCGGGACCTGCCTCGGCGCAGGCCCCGGTTAAAAAGACAGAGCCAAGGCCTGTTTATTCCCCGGAGCAGATCAGCGGTCTGGCGGGGGATGAAGACTTTTCCCAGCTCCTATATATTGCCCAGAAATACATGAATAAAGTCTTCACGCAGCGGGAGTGTGAGGTGTTTGCCTATCTCTATGACGGTCTGCACATGACGGCGGAGCTTCTGGAATACGTGGTGGAGTACTGCGTGCAGGGAGGCCACACTAGTATCCGCTATATCGAGACTGTGGCAATCAACTGGCACGAGTCCGGGCTTAAGACGGTGGAGGATGCTAAGGCATATGCTTCTTCCTTTACCCGGGATTCCTTTGCGGTGATGAAGGCCTTCGGTTTAAATGACAGAAAGCCGGGCGATGCAGAGCGTGAGATGATTGACCGCTGGTTTAAGACCTACGGGTTTACCAGGGAGCTTGTCTTGGAGGCCTGTAACCGCACTCTGACGGCCACACACACGCCCAGCTTCAAATATGCGGACAAGATCCTTTCGGGCTGGAAAAAGGCCGGTGTGTGCTCCTTAGAGGACGTGAAACGGCTGGATGAGCAGCATGCGGGGCGCACAAAGGGCAAGGGAAGCGGCAATGGAGCCGGCACCCAGGAGTACAGGGGAGGCGGGAACGGCCGCGGACGAAGTACCAACCAGTTTCAGAACTTTCCTCAGAGAGAGATCGATTATGATGCTCTGGTGCTGCAGCAGTTAACAGAAAATTAAGGAGGGAGACATGTCGCTCAGCAATTCTCAGTATGATGCCATCATGCGTACTTATCAGCAGCAGCAGCTGCAAAACCGCCATGAGCAGGAAAACAGAATAGCGGAAGTTTATAAAAAGATACCTGCCATAAAAGAACTGGACGACTCCATAAGCTCCTGTGCGGTAAAGAGCGCCAGAAGGCTGCTGGACGGTGATCAGGGGGCGTTAAAGGAACTGAGGGCGGAGATTGCGGATTTGAGGGAACAGAAGAGCGTTCTGCTCCGTGCATACGGATTTTCGCCTGACTATATGGAGATGCATTATAAGTGCCCGGACTGCCAGGACACCGGCTACTCGGAAGGCAGGAAATGCCACTGCTTCCGGCAGGCCGAGATGAAATACCTTTATGCCCAGTCCAACATTGAAGAGATTGTAACGCTTGAAAATTTTTCTACTTTTTCTTTTGAATATTTTGATGACTCGTCGGTACTGCCCGTCCTGGGAAGAACGGTGAGGCAGTATATGAAACAGGTAGTGGAAACGTGCCACCGGTTTGTGGACGACTTTTCCACGGAACACGGCAATCTGCTGTTTACGGGGCCTACAGGGGTTGGAAAGACATTTCTGACCAACTGCATTGCCAGAGAGCTGATCGACCGCTATTATTCCGTGATCTATTTATCAGCCAATGATCTGTTCGAGGTATTTTCAAAAAACCGCTTTGAGTATCAGGCGGAGGAAGAGATAAAAGGCATGTACCAGTACATTCTGGACTGTGATTTACTGATCATCGATGACCTGGGGACGGAGCTCAACAACAGCTTTACCTCGTCTCAGCTGTTTTACTGTATCAATGAGCGGCTGAATTCATCGAAGTCCACGATTATTTCCACGAATCATCCGCTGAATGAACTGAGGGACCGTTACACGGAGCGCGTGACTTCCCGCCTGATCAGCAAATATACGATTATTCCGCTCTATGGCGACGATATTCGCCTGCGAAAGAAAGCAAAACGCGCTGATTAACTTGACTATTTCGGCGCATAATGATATAAAAGAACCGTTGTAAGACAAATGGATACGTTGGAGGAGAAGAAATGTTATACGAAGAGAAGACGATTGAGACGATTCCGGTGGGCCCGCTGGGATTAATTCCGCTTAAGAGCTGTACGGAGCTGGGAGCCAAAGTAAACGATTATCTGGTGGACTGGAGACGGGAGCGTGAAAGCGAGCACAAGTCTACGATTGCATTTTCCGGATATCAGAGAGAGTCCTATATCATCGGGGCCAGCACACCGCGTTTCGGTACGGGAGAGGCGAAGGGAACGCTTTCCGAGTCAGTCCGCGGAGACGATTTATACATTATGGTCGACGTGTGTAACTACAGTCTGACCTATTCCCTTTGCGGGATGACAAACCACATGTCTCCCGATGACCATTTTCAGGATTTAAAACGAATCATCGCGGCAGCGGCCGGCAAAGCCCGCCGTATCAATGTGATTATGCCGTTCTTATATGAGAGCAGACAGCACAAGAGATCCAGCAGAGAATCCCTGGACTGCGCACTGGCACTTCAGGAACTGACCAATATGGGTGTTGAGAACATCATTACCTTTGACGCTCACGACCCGAGAGTACAGAATGCGATTCCGTTAAAGGGATTTGAGACGGTTCAGCCGATTTATCAGTTTATCAAATATCTTCTGAGAGAAGAGAAGGAACTGCAGATTGACAGCGACCATATGATGGTGATCAGCCCGGATGAAGGCGGCATGGGACGTGCTGTATACTTTGCCAATGTGCTTGGTCTCGACATGGGTATGTTCTATAAGCGCCGCGACTATACACAGATTGTCAATGGACGCAATCCGATCGTAGCGCATGAATTCCTGGGCAGCAGCGTGGAAGGGAAAGATGTAATTATCGTAGACGACATGATATCTTCCGGCGAGAGCATGCAGGATGTGGCGAAGGAGCTGAAACGGCGTAAAGCGAGAAAAGTCTTTATCTGCTCCACCTTCGGTTTATTCACCAACGGCCTGGCCAAATTTGACGAATACTATGAGAATGGAACCATCGACAGGATTCTGACGACGAATCTGGTATATCAGACACCGGATCTGCTGTCCAGACCGTATTATATCAATGTGGATATGAGCAAGTATATCGCACTGATCATCGATAATCTGAATCATGACGCTTCCTTGAGCGAGCTGCTCAATCCTACGTCGAGAATCAACAGGCTCCTTGACCGTTACCGTGCGGGTGACAGGTAGGAGATCGATGGAACGATTGTCGAAACGGAACGTCTGTCTGGTAGGACTGACATTATTCTCCATGTTTTTTGGGGCGGGAAATCTTATTTTTCCGCCCTTTTTAGGCGCTATGGCAGGGACGAATACCTGGACAGCCATGGCAGGCTTTGCGGTGACGGCCATTGGATTTCCGATTCTGGGCGTGATTGCAGTGGCGAAGGCCGGCGGACTTACCAGTCTGGCGGGCCGGGTCCATCCCGGGTTTGCGTCTGTTTTTACGCTCCTGATCTATTTGTCCATCGGACCGTGTCTGGCAATTCCCAGAACCGCCAGTACCTCGTTTGAAATGGCTGTAATCCCGTTTCTGCATGGCCGCGTTTCTGTGGGGAGGGCTCAGCTTCTGTATTCGTGCCTGTTCTTTGCCATTGCGTTTCTGGTGGCTTTAAAGCCGGATAAGCTGACAGACCGGCTTGGGAAAGTGTTGACTCCGTGTCTGCTGACTCTGATAGCGATTCTGTTTTTCGGCTGCATCTTAAAGCCGGCTTCGGTGTCTGGTTATGGGGGGCCGTCTGAGATGTATCAGAAGAATCCGCTTGTGAAGGGATTTCTGGAAGGATACTTAACGATGGATACCATAGCGGCTCTGAATTTTGGAATTATTATTTCACTCAATATCAGCGCTCTGGGAGTGAAGGCGGAAGCCTCCATCATAAAAGAAACGATAAAGGCCGGAGTGATTGCCGGCGGCATCCTGGTTCTGGTATACGCCGCACTGGCTCATATCGGTGCGGTCGCGGGAGGCGCCTTTGGTTCTTTTGAAAACGGTGCGCAGACCCTGAATCAGATGGTGCGTTTCCTGTTTGGCAAGGCAGGGCTGATTATGCTGGCGGCTATTTTCTTTATCGCCTGTCTCAATACCTGTATAGGTCTGATCAGCTGCTGCAGCCGGTATTTCTGTACGCTTCTGCCCCGGATCGGATACCGGATGTGGGCGTTTATCTTTGCTGTTGTCAGCCTGATCATAGCCAATGCCGGACTGAACCGGATTTTGGAGATATCCGTACCAGTCCTAAATGCAATCTACCCTGCGGCTATCGTACTGATTCTCCTCTCGTTTCTTTTCCCTGACGGGAAGCGGTGGCGGCCGGTTTACGTCTGTTCCATCGTTCTGACCGGAATTACGAGCGTAGCAATGGCACTGCATCAAATCGGCATAACGTCTCTGGGACGCGTGCTGCTCCTGCTTCCCCTGCACAGCCTGAATCTGGAATGGATCAGTCCTGCGGCGGTGGGGATTGTAATTGGAGTATTGGTTCGTTTCAGAGCGGACAAAAGAAAACTGCTTTTTGAGTAAAACCATGGGGCTGGATCCCAGTGGTTATTCTCAAAAAGCAGTTTTTTGTTTTGCCCGGCAGTTCTGTTACGAATTACTAAATACATCAAAACTAAACTGGTGCGCTTCTCCGGATATTGATTCAATACTTAGTTCTATGGGGACATCATACTGGTCATAGACAATATTTTCGATCACCAGCAGCGCGGTACCTTCCGGGACCTCAAGGGAGGCTGCCAGCTGTGGGGGAGCGCTGCGAGCCATGATGGACCTCCTGGAATGGGCGGCATAATCCTGTCTGCACATCAAATCTCCACCAGATGATAAGGGATCAGATTCGCGGTCAGCATCTGCGCCTCCCTCTGATGGCATGTAAAGATAATTATCTGCCCTTCACAGGCCTTCACGAGCCATCTCAGGGCCGTCCTCAGCCTGTCATCGTCATAGAGGACAAAGCTGTCATCAAAGATCAGCGGCATCTCCCCGTGGTCCCCGATGATCAGCCTGGCGGCAGCCAGTCTCAGCGCCAAGTATACCTGGTCCATGGTTCCGCTGCTGACCTGTTCTAACGGAACCAGCTTGGTCTTCGTATTGAGAAACACATTCAGGTTCTCATCCACACTTAAACTGGTATAAATCCCTCCTGTGATCCCTGCGATCAGGTCCGATGCGGTCTTATTTAGATAGAGACCGAAGGAATCCCGGATGGAAGAGGAGAGCGTCGTCATAGTCTCTAACGCCAGATCAATGGCGGCCAGTTCCTCGCGGATTCTGTCATTTTCTGCCAGGATATGCTTCAGGCCTTCTGCCTGGGTCTTGCAGGCGGATAGGTGCTCCAGCTTCTTCTCCAGCTCCCACTGTGTCTTCTGCTGTTTCTCAATGACTTCCCCGCAGGTCTCCTGCCTCCCCTGAAGTTCCGTGATCTCGGCAGCCTTCTGCTCAATCGCGGTTTCCGACTTGGCAATGGCGGAACTCAGCCGCGTAAATTCGGCCATTCTGGCCTGAAATGCCCGCATGGCGTCCATGGATATGGCAGTGTCGCCCAAATGCCTGGAAAATATCTCCTGCAGGACCTTGGCGCTTAATTCCATGTCCTTCTGGCGATGGCGCAGACGAAGGTACAGGATAAGGCCGATCAGATAGAAGATAATGGCGGCCCCCACCGCCGCGGCGATGCAGACCAGGGAATCCATCCCATAAGCAGCTGTCAGGTAATTGCTGTCGCCCAGATAGTAGACTGCGCCGGCACCGCACAGCAGCAGGGTGGCGATAACGAGCGAGAGCACCGAAAGGATCTTTTTCGATTTCCTGCCGCAGACCTCCTTCGCCTCCGTATACTCGTCAAAGGTCCCCTGTGTCTTGATGGAATAGGCGGTGATGGAATCCTGGTCGGTAAACTGATTATTAGCCAGGACCTGTTTGCCTCTGGCCACTTTCTGGATCAGCTCTTCCTTTTCCTTCTGCTTCACTTCCAGCGTATCCTTTACCTCCACGCGCATGCGCTGGTAAGCCTGAATCTGATTCTCATATTCAGGTGAGGCAATCTCTTTTTCCGTATTGCGGATCTCGCTGAGCAGAGAGGTATAGGTGCGGGCGGCCTCCGGAACCATCTGGGATTCCAGCTCCTTGTGCTGGCTCTTTAAAAAGGAAGTAGCCTTTGTGATATTAAGCGCGATATTGCCGGTCGTATTTAAATTGGCGATGTAATTCTTAAGCTCAGACACCATGCCCTCATCGGTAGCGCTTTTTAACTGGCCGATGCTGACCGTGTTGTTGTAAGCAGTCTCACTTAAACCGCTTAAAAGGTCGTCGAGAAATGCCTTTGTCGGTTCGATCTCACGTCCCGCGGTCTCATCCACCACCTTAAATTCTTTCTTGTTTTTCTGAAACGTCCGTTCAATGCGGTAGATGTGGTCCTTATGCTCCAGCCGCAGCTGTCCCTCGTAGGTGCCGCTGTTCTCCCACGGCTCGAACTTGGAGTACAGATCGTTTCTGGAGGCCCGTCCGCGCTGTTTTTCGATGCCGAACAGCATGCCTCTGATAAAGGTATGGATGGTGGATTTGCCGGCCTCATTCTTGCCGTAGACGATATTCAAGCCGTCTTCGAAGGAAAGGTTCCGCCCGTGAAATTTTCCAAAACCGTTAATATAGATATCCAGAATTTTCATTCGGTCAGCTCCTTTCATCCGTAGTGCGCAGCAGCGCGTTGATTCCGTAATACAGCGCCTTCTTTTCTACCTGGCTCATCTCCGGCTTTTGAAGGGCCTGAATATAGAAGCCGATCATATCGCTGGGATGCTCCGCGAACAGCGCTGAGAAATCGTACTGCGGTTCGGATTCATCAATGATTTCCATTATTTTAAAACGCGTGGACAGCATGTCTAAATCAAAGGAGATGTCGGGATCACGCATGCCGCGGATGCGGAACCGGAAAATATTCTCCGGTCCCCGGTTCTGAATCTCCTGGGTAATCTTCATGGCCAGCTCCGTGTTGGTGGTGGCTGTGGTCACGTTGACTGCTAAGGAGATGTACTGAAGCCTTGCAAGGGGAACAAATTTTAAAGAGGTTACCATGCGGGTTACCTCGTTGATCTCACCTACAAACATGCCGTGCTGGCCGGCCTCCGTCTTGTCGAGCGGTTCCGGTGACCCGGAAAATGCCATACGGTTTTCGATCAGCACCTCCGGCTTATGAATATGTCCCATGGCAATGTAGGAGAAATCCAGTGCTCCCATGGCCCCCTTGTCAAAGGGAATGTGGTTGGCGTCGCCGCCGTGCCCCAAAAGAACGTGGATTCTGCCGTTGTTTGGCACCTTCAGATGGTCCAGGCGGTTCTCGGGAATATCCGTGGTATGGTAGGAGAAGCCATAGACCTCCGTGTTGATCTCCTCAAAATAGACGCACTGCAGCTCCTCGTCCATCAGATAAGTCACATTGGGCGCCCAGGTAAAGCTTAAGAGTGCGGAATTGTTCCGGATGCGGTCGTGATTGCCTGCGATGATGACGACGTGAACACCGGGTATCGTAGAAAACAGATAATTGACTTCTTTTAAATCCCTTGCCAGCGGCTGGCGGTGGAATAAATCGCCGGAAATAAACAGGCAGTCGGCTTCCAGCTGTCCCGCCTGTGCGACGGCTTTCGCGAAGGTATCTTTGATATCCTGGGAGCGTTCCTTGCTCCAGGGCTTATCGCTGTCCGGGCTCATGCCCCAGTGAACGTCTGCTATATGTACGAATTTCATAGTCATCACCTCATAGTCCCTCAGTTGTTTCCGGCGCCGTTTTTTTCATCCGGCTTTCCCAGTAAAGATACCACAAATTCCCTGCCGGAAAGGTAGGGAATTTGTGGTAGAATTCTAGAGTTCACAGTTGTTTACGGTTCTTGGGAACGGGACAACGTCGCGGATATTGGACATACCGGTTAAATACATAACACAGCGTTCAAATCCCAGACCAAAGCCTGCGTGGCGGGTGGAACCGTACTTTCTTAAATCGAGATAGAACTGGTAATCCTCTTTCTTTAACCCCAGCTCGTCCATGCGGGCTGTGAGCTTGTCGTAATCGTCCTCTCTCTGGCTTCCGCCGATGATCTCGCCGATACCCGGAACGAGGCAGTCAACTGCAGCCACGGTTTTGTTATCCGGATTCATCTTCATGTAGAAGGCCTTGATCTCCTTCGGATAGTCGGTTACGAAGACGGGTTTCTTGAAAAGCTGCTCTGTTAAATAGCGCTCATGCTCGGTCTGTAAATCGCAGCCCCAGAATACCTTGTAATCGAATTCGTCGTTATGCTTCTCTAAAAGCTCTACGGCCTCGGTGTAGGTGACATGGGCGAATTCGGAATTTAATACATGGTGGAGACGGTCTAAAAGGCCTTTATCCACGAACTGGTTAAAGAAATTCATCTCCTCCGGAGCGTGATCCAGTACATAGCCAATCACGTATTTTAACATGGACTCTGCCAGTTCCATATCGTCGTTTAAATCGGCAAACGCCATCTCCGGTTCGATCATCCAGAACTCGGCGGCGTGGCGGGTCGTGTTGGAATTCTCCGCACGGAAGGTTGGCCCGAAGGTGTAGACATTGCGGAAGGCCATGGCATAGGTCTCTGCGTTTAATTGGCCGCTTACAGTTAAGTTGGTCGGTTTGCAGAAGAAGTCCTGGCTGAAATCCACTTTTCCCTCGTCGGTCTTCGGAATATCGTTTAGGTCAAGCGTCGTCACCTGGAACATCTCGCCGGCGCCTTCGCAGTCGCTTCCCGTGATCAGCGGGGTGTGTACATACACAAAATCGCGCTCCTGGAAGAACTGGTGAATTGCATAGGCGATTAAGGAGCGGACACGAAATACCGCCTGGAAGGTATTGGTACGGGGACGTAAATGGGAGATTGTCCTCAAATATTCAAAACTGTGTCGTTTTTTCTGCAGTGGGTAGTCTGGCGAAGAAGCGCCTTCGATGACGATTTCTGTCGCCTGAATCTCGAATGGCTGCTTGGCTTCCGGTGTGGCGACCAGCGTGCCTTTGATAATCAGAGCCGTTCCGACGCTCAGCCGGGAGATTTCAGAAAAGTTATCCATGGTGTCATGGTAGACGACCTGAAGTGTCTCAAAATAAGTACCGTCACTTAAGACGATAAAGCCGAAAGCTTTGGAATCCCGAAGGCTTCTGACCCATCCGCCGACGGAAATCTCTTTGTTTAAATACTGTTCCCTGTCCTTATATATTTGCCTTACTGTCACTAAATCCATAATGATTTCTCCTTTTGATATGATCGCATACTTATTAAGATTATACTGTATTTTGGGCTGCGATTCAAGGGGGAGACTGTGTAAAAACGCTATATCCGGCATGAAATGTAAAAGAAAACCATATTTAAGGAAAAATGTCGGAAAATGCACAAAAAAGTATAACAATATTTCAAATATTTGTTCACTATTTTTTAAATGTGTGGTATAATGCTAGTACAATAAAATTCTAACAGCAAGAGGTGATAACGTGATTAAAAAAGAAATGATTGCCATGCTTTTGGCAGGCGGCCAGGGAAGCCGTTTAGGTGTACTGACACAGAAGGTAGCCAAACCAGCAGTATCGTTTGGCGGGAAATACCGCATTATCGATTTCCCGCTCAGCAACTGCATCAATTCAGGAGTTGATACGGTCGGAGTTTTGACACAGTATCAGCCATTACGTTTGAACACCCATATCGGAATCGGTATTCCGTGGGATTTGGACCGTAATGTGGGTGGAGTAACCGTTCTCCCACCTTATGAGAAGAGCAAAGGCAGCGACTGGTATACCGGTACAGCCAATGCGATCTACCAGAATCTGGAGTTTATGGAGACGTATAACCCGGACTATGTGTTAATCCTCTCAGGAGACCATATCTACAAGATGGATTATGAGGTTATGCTTGAGTATCACAAAGCGAATAATGCAGATATCACCATTGCTGCCATGCCGGTTCCGATTGAGGAAGCCAGCCGTTTCGGAATTGTAATTACTGATGAGAACAACCGTATCACGGAGTTTGAGGAGAAGCCGGCGAATCCGAGAAGTAATCTGGCGTCGATGGGTATTTACATATTCAGCTGGAAGGTTTTAAAAGAAGCCTTAATCAAGATGTCTGAAGAACCGGGCTGTGACTTTGGCAAGCATATTATTCCGTACTGCCACGCAGCGGGACAGAGAATATTTGCTTATGAGTACAATGGTTACTGGAAGGACGTAGGTACGTTAGGTTCTTACTGGGAAGCCAACATGGAGCTGATCGACATTATTCCTGAATTTAATTTATATGAGGAGTACTGGAAGATTTATACCAAGAGTGATATTATTCCTCCTCAGTATGTGTCTGAAGATGCAGTGATTGAGAGGAGCATCATCGGAGAGGGCTCCGAGATATACGGTGAAGTCCATAACTCTGTGATCGGTGCAGGTGTTACTGTAGCGAAAGGCGCCGTGATCCGTGATTCCATCATCATGCGCGAGAGTGTGATTGGTGCCGGTTCCTCAATTGATAAGGCTGTCATCGCTGAGAATGTTAAGATTGGATCAAACGTCGCACTCGGCGTGGGGGAATACGCACCGAGTAAGTATGATCCGAAGGTATACCAGTTTGACCTGGTTACCGTGGGCGAAAACTCTATTATCCCGGACAATGTCAAAGTTGGAAAGAATACCGCCATTGTAGGGGAGACGATCGTAGAGGACTATCCCGACGGATTACTGGCAAGCGGAGATTACATCATAAAGGCAGGTGGTATGCGATGAGAGCAATAGGAATTGTATTAGCAGGCGGTAACAGTAAGAGAATGCGGGAATTGTCCAACAAGAGGGCGATTGCAGCCATGCCGATCGCAGGCAGCTACCGCAGCATTGATTTTGCACTGAGTAATATGACGAATTCCCATATTCAGAACGTGGCAGTGTTGACCCAGTATAATTCCAGGTCTCTTCATCTCCATTTAAGTTCTTCCAAATGGTGGGATTTCGGAAGAAAACAGGGCGGTTTATTTGTATTCACGCCAACCATTACCGCGGAAAGCAGCGACTGGTACCGTGGAACTGCCGACGCATTATATCAGAATCTTACTTTCTTAAAGAACAGCCATGAACCGTACGTAGTTATCTCGGCCGGTGATGGTATCTATAAGCTGGATTACGGCAAGGTGCTGGAGTATCATATTGAGAAAAAGGCCGATATCACCGTAGTCTGCACGGATCTTCCTGAGGGAGAGGACGTAACCCGTTTCGGTCTGGTGGGAACCAACGAGGACGGCAGAATTACCGATTTTGAGGAGAAACCCATGGTGGCTTCCTCCAATACCGTATCCTGCGGAATCTATGTTATCAGAAGACGTCAGTTAATTGAGCTGATTGAGCGCTGCGCCATGGAAGACCGCTACGACTTTGTCAATGATATTCTGGTGAGATATAAGAATTTAAAGAGGATCTATGCATATAAGATGGATTCTTACTGGAGAAATATCGCCTCCGTAGAATCCTATTACAGAACGAACATGGATTTCTTAAAGCCGGAAGTCAGAGATTACTTCTTCCGCCAGTATCCGGATGTATATTCCAAGATCGATGATCTGCCGCCGGCAAAGTATAATCCCGGCGCAGTCGTGAAGAACAGCCTGGTATCCAGCGGAAGCATCATTAACGGTGTAGTTGAGAATTCCGTTCTGTTTAAAAAAGCCTATATTGGAAATAACTGTGTGATTAAGAATTCCATCATTTTAAATGATGTTTATATTGGGGACAACACGGTTATTGAGAACTGTATTGTAGAAAGCCGGGATACAATCCGCGCGAATACGACTTACATAGGTACACCGGACAATATTAAAATTGTCGTAGAGAAAAACGAAAGATACACATTATAGGTAATGTGACGGGAAGGGGTTTTGACATGCAGATTACAGATGTTAGGGTAAGACGTATCGAAAAAGAAGGAAAGATGAAGGCTATCGTATCAATTACACTGGATAATGAGTTTGTAATCCATGATATCAAGGTAATTGAAGGGGAGAAGGGATTGTTTATCGCCATGCCGAGCCGGAAGGCAGCAGACGGAGAATACCGAGACATCGCACATCCGATTAATTCGAATACCCGTGACATGATTCAGAGAGTAATCCTGGACAAATATGAGACAACCGCATTGGAACTGCCGGAGGAAGAGGCAGCAATGGCCTGACGTTAGAGTTGGGACAGGCAGCAGAGAAGTGAAGTTTGAATGAATAGAAGCCGCATGGAGGGCCGATTGGCCGCCATGCGGCTTTGCTGGCTTAAAAAAGCAATTTACATATGGGGGACAGGCGGGTTATAATGGAGGTAGCGTTTAGATAGTTTATGACAAGGAGAGGAAGTACGAATATGACAATCAAAATTGGTATATTAGGATATGGGAATCTCGGTAAGGGCGTGGAGTGTGCAGTGAAGCATAATCCGGATATGGAGTTGGCGGCTGTCTTTACCAGGAGAGACAAAGCGTCGTTAAAAGTACTGACGCCCGGAGTGAAGGTTTGTTCCGTCCAGGAGGCGGAGTCGATGAAGGATGAGATCGATGTGATGATTTTATGCGGCGGCAGCGCTACGGACCTTCCGGTTCAGACGCCGGAGCTTGCGAAGAACTTTCATGTCGTTGACAGTTTTGATACACATGCCAGGATACCGGAGCATTTTGAAGCGGTGGATGCGGCGGCGAAAGAGAGCGGTCATGTGGGGATTATCTCAGTGGGATGGGACCCGGGAATGTTTTCCCTGAACCGTCTGTACGGCAGTGCTGTTCTGCCGGAGGGAAAGGATTATACTTTCTGGGGCAGGGGAGTCAGTCAGGGCCATTCCGATGCGATTCGCCGCGTGGAAGGCGTGAAGGATGCCAGACAGTATACGGTGCCGGTAGAGGCTGCACTGCAGGCTGTGAGAAATGGAGAAAACCCGGAGCTGACTACAAGGCAGAAGCATACGAGAGAGTGCTTTGTGGTGGCGGAAGAAGGGGCTGATTTAAAGCGGATTGAGGAAGAAATCGTGACGATGCCCAACTACTTTGCCGATTACGATACGACGGTCCATTTTATCAGTGAAGAAGAGCTTATGAGAGATCATAAGGGGATTCCGCACGGCGGTTTCGTGATACGCACCGGAAAGACCGGATGGGAGAATGAGCACAGCCATGTGATCGAGTACAGCCTGAAACTGGATTCCAACCCGGAATTTACGGCTTCTGTCATTGCAGCATACGCGAGAGCGGCATACCGTCTGGGGAAAGAAGGCGTAACGGGCTGTAAAACGGTATTTGATATTGCGCCTGCGTATTTAAGTTCTATGAGCGGGGAAGAATTAAGAAAACATCTGCTGTAGGAACAGGAGGAAAAGGCATGGCGGCGAAAGAGATGGTTCTTTATTATCAGCCGGCGAAAGAAAAAGAGGCCGGCAATGCATCAAAAGCGGCAAAGTTAAAGGGTGTTCTGATTCGTATGGGAGTCAGAATTAAAAATATTACACCGGAGCAGACCGGGCAGACGATTGGCTATCTGGCCGGTTTTGACGGATTCGATGAGATGGAACCGCAAGAGGGAAGCGTGGCTTCGGAAATCGATGAAGAGATGCTGGTTATGAAGAATTTTACGAACCGGCGTATTGATGAGCTGCTCGTGGGACTGCGGCGGGCCGGTGTGCCGAAGATTGAATTAAAGGCGGTCGTCACAGAGACGAACTGCGGATGGTCCTTTTATGCTCTGTACGAAGAGCTTAAGAAGGAACGGGAAGCCATGACGAAGAAAGAGGAAGACTAATCGGGATCAGGGCGAAATGATATTATTTAACTGAAAGAAGGAGAAGTACCGATGGATAACGAAGGAAAGAAGGCGGCACAGACAGACCGGCAGGCGTTACTGGGGCGTCTGAGAGACACCAGGGAACTGTATGTGATTGTTTCAGCGTGTACAAAGCTGCCGTATGTTGTATGTGCCCCGGAGACATTTGACGACGAGGTGCTGGTGTTTTTTAAACCGGAGGAAGCAGAAGCCAGGGCAAAGAGCCTGGCGGCGGAAAAGATTCCGGTGAGCGTTGTAAAAATGGAAAATAAACAGCTGCTTTTGTTCTATACAAATTTATACACAATGGGAGTCAACGCGATTTCCCTTGAAGATTCCGGGAAGGAAGAACTCATCCAGCTGGAGGACTTTGTCAGACGGAGAGGAGACGAGCCCGGCGAGGAAGGAAAAGTCTGGGTAGAGAATCCGGCGCTGCACTTGACTGCCCTGTATTATATGCAGGAGGCGAGAAGACAGCCGGGGCCGGAGATGAATTCCAAACTTATGGAGTTGCAGGAAGAGATTGAGATGCATTTCCGCAAGGGCAATTTCATACTGGCCATACAGAAGGAAGGCAATGGAATCCCTCTTGTAAAGATGAAAAATGGGGATGTCTATCAGGCGGCATTTACAGATATTCTGGAATTTCAGAAGTTTAACCGGGAAGACCAGCTGCGGCCGGTAATCGTTCCGGCGGAAAAGGTCTCCCAGGTACTGGCAGGGGATGCCATCGGTGTTATCTTAAACCCCATGGGAATTAATCTTCCGCTGGCAGTGAACCGCCCGCCGAAACAGGAAAACAGGCAGTAGGAAGATGCGCAGGTGGCGGCAGAGAGAGTTGGCAGCTCTTTCTGCCGCTGTTTTTGTGATTATTTGGGGGGGGGCTGGTTCTCGTGTCATGGTTGCGGTGTCAAGGCTGGGGAGGCTTGACCGTTCGAACGGACAGAGAATGCCTGATGAAACTGGCAGAACGGAATGCGGACAGAAGCCGGATTCCTGTAGACGCAGCTGGTATTCTTGCGCGTTTTGGTGGAATCCTGTATAATGGAGTCAGTGGGTGAGGTAAACGATGAAGAAGATATTTTCGTATTATTTAAAGCCGTATTATCTGCGTATGGCAGTCGGTTTTCTTATTAAATTTACAGGAACGCTGATGGATTTATTCCTTCCGTGGACACTGGCTTATATGATCGATACGGTGATTCCGGCAAACCAGAGGCCGGAAATATTTTTGTGGGGATTTTTCATGATTTTCTGCTCGGTTCTGGCAGTGGTGTTCAGTGTTGCGGCGAACCGGATGGCCTCCCGGGTGGCGAGCAGCGCGATTGAAACGATCCGGGGAGATTTGTTTGAGAAGGTGAGCCGTTTATCCAATACGGAGATTGACCGCTTCACCAGGCCTTCTCTGATATCCAGGCTGACAAGTGACACGTATAATGTTCACCAGATGCTTGGAAGAGTCCAGAGGCTGGGAGTTCGTGCGCCCATCCTGTTGATCGGCGGTATTACCATGACCATGGCGCTGGACCCGGTTCTGGCGTGTATTTTGCTGGCGGTTCTTCCGCTGCTGACTTTGGTGGTGGTCGTGGTATCAAAGAAGACGATTCCCATGTTTTCCGTCCTTCAGGACCGGGTGGACCGGTTCGTCCGGCTGATTAGAGAAGATATCGCGGGTATCCGTGTGATTAAGGCATTGTCAAAGGAATCGTATGAGAGGGAGAGGTTTGATCAGGCGAACCGCGAGGTGGTGGACTGGGAACGGAAGGCGACCGTGACCACCAGCATCACCAATCCCGTCATGAATGTACTCTTAAATCTGGGCCTTGTGGCGGTGATTCTTACCGGGGCTTTCCGTGTGAACCAGGGGACGTCAGAGGTCGGAAAGATTCTTGCCTTCATGACGTATTTTACGATTATTCTGAATGCGCTGATGTCTATTTCCAGGCTGTTTATCATGATTTCGAAGGCAGCGGCATCTGCAGCACGTATCGTAACGGTGCTGGAGGCGGATCAGGAGATGGTTCTTCAGGAGCTGGAGACGGATGAGGAAGCCGCGATGGCGGAAGCGGAGGCTGATTCGGTTCATGTAGAATTTGATCACGTGTCCTTTTCCTATAATAAGGTTGAAAATAATCTGGAGAATATCAGTTTCCGGCTGAAGCGAGGAGAGACGCTGGGGATTATAGGGGCCACGGGAGCAGGGAAGACGACGATTGTGAACCTGCTGATGCGTTTTTACGATGCCGATCAGGGAACGGTACGCATTGATGGGAAGGATGTGCGCACCATGGGGCTTCATGAGCTTCGGAAGCGTTTCGGAGCCGTATTTCAGAATGATACGATATTTGAAGATACCATTATGGAAAATATTAATATGGGAAGAGATTTAAGTGAAGAGGCGGTTATGGAAGCCGTTCTTTACGGACGAGCCAGCGAGTTTGTGGCGGAAAAAGGCGGAATTTCGGAACAGCTGGATATTAAAGGGGCCAATTTAAGCGGCGGCCAGAAGCAGAGAATTCTGATTGCCAGGGCGCTGGCGGCCAGACCGGATATTCTGATTCTGGATGATTCCTCCAGTGCGCTGGACTATAAGACGGATGCGGCGCTTCGAAAGGAATTGAGAGAACATTTCGCGGAAACCACCTGTGTGATTATCGCCCAGAGGATCAGCTCTATTATGAACTCCGATCACATTATGGTTCTGGAGGATGGGCAGATGATCGGATACGGGACACATCGGGAACTTATGGAGACATGTGAAATTTATCGGGAAATCGGAAAATCCCAGATGGGAATATAAGGGGGCGGGATCATGGCTGCACGCAGCAGAAGTGAAAAGCGGCTGGATGCCGCATATAATGAGCCGCAGGGCCGTTCTTTGATTCAGAGAAAGCACACTATACTCCGCCTGGGCCGCTACATGATACAGTATAAATGGCTGCTGCTTCTGGCGTTTGTTATGACGGTGGGGAGCAACCTGCTGGCTTTGGTGGGGCCCATGCTGTCGGGATATGCGATTGACGCCATTGAACCGGGGATCGGAAAGGTGGATTTTTCGAGGGTTTTTCATTACGCCGGGTGGATGGCGGCGTTTTATGTGATTTCTTCGGTGTTGTCTTACGCGCTTTCTGTTCTGATGATCACCATCAGCCGAAAGGTGGTCTACCGGATGAGGAAGGATGTATTCGATAAGATGCTGGCCCTTCCTGCGGGATATTACGACTTACACCAGACGGGAGACATCATCAGCCGCATATCCTATGACATTGATACGGTTAATGAGTCGCTGTCCAGCGACCTGATACAGATTTTGACCACAGTGATCACGGTAGCAGGCGCTCTTTACATGATGGTGGTGATATCACCGAGGCTGGTGTTGGTATTTGCCTTTACGGTGCCGCTCTCCGCCTGTATTACAAAGTTCGTTACAGGCAGGACTCGTCCTCTTTTCCGGGCAAGATCGGCAAGTCTGGGGAATTTAAACGGGTTTGTGGAGGAGATGGTAACCGGCCAGAAGACGTTGAGGGCTTATTGCCAGGAGGAACATGTGATTCAAAAATTTGCGGTGAAGAATAAGGAGGCTGTGGAGACGTATTACCGGGCGGAGTACTATGGCAGCATGGTAGGTCCCATGGTTAATTTCATCAACAATCTTTCACTGTCTTTAATCAGTGTTTTTGGAGCCCTTCTTTATCTGGCCGGGTACATGACGGTGGGCAGGATCTCTTCCTTCGTGTTGTATTCGAGAAAGTTTTCCGGCCCGATCAATGAGGCTGCCAATATCATGAGTGATTTACAGTCTGCGCTGGCCGCGGCGGAGCGGGTGTTTGCTCTGATGGATGAGATTCCTGAGGCAGCAGATATGCCGGGCGCTATAGAACTGGGGCGCGGAGAGGAAGAAGTCAGGGGAGAGGTCGAGCTGTCCCACGTGGACTTTGGGTATGACCGGGACCGGATTATTCTGCATGATCTGTCTCTGAAAGCGGATCCGGGTAAGCTGATTGCGGTGGTGGGCCCTACAGGCGCGGGAAAAACGACGCTGATCAATCTTCTGATGCGGTTTTACGATCCGAACTCAGGAGAAATCCGGGTGGATGGCCATGAGATCCGCGGTGTGACAAGAAAAAGCCTTCGGAAGTCTTACGCCATGGTTCTGCAGGATACCTGGCTGTTCCATGGGAGTATCTATGAGAATCTGGCATACGGTAAAGAAGGGGCGACGATGGAGGAGGTCATGGCAGCGGCGAAAGCAGCCAGAATTCACTCGTTTATCAAGCGTCTGCCGGATGGCTATGAAACAATTCTGACAGACGACGGGACAAATATATCAAAGGGACAGAAGCAGCTGCTGACCATAGCGCGTGCGATGCTTCTGGATGCAAGAATGCTGATCCTGGACGAGGCCACCTCCAATGTGGATACGAGGACGGAGATTCAGATCCAGGAAGCTATGAGGAAGCTGATGGAAGGAAAGACGTGCTTCGTGATTGCGCACCGGTTATCGACCATACGAAACGCCGATCTGATCCTGGTTATTAAGCAGGGAGAAGTGGTGGAGAAAGGAAATCATGAGGAATTAATGAGGGCAGAGGGGGAGTATTATCAGATGTATACGGCTCAGGGGGAGTGAATGAGAGCAGTGCGCAGCGCAGCGGAGCTGTGCACTGCGGATGTTACAGTTCACACCCTGTCCGGTGCCCTGCAGCCCGCTGATTGTTCAAAATTCCTAAAAAACCATCTAAACATTGACAAATATTGAGTAATATGCTATTTTTAATATAAACAGACAGGAAACGATCCACTCGTTTTTATTTTTTAAACTCAACCTATCATACAGCATATAGCATATAGGTTGCGGCTAAATGTCACTCATGCATTCAATTCATTATCGTATGAGATCATCGTACGGGATAAGGGAAAGAAGTGCATAGAATATGTCAATCAGCCATCCCTTCGCCCCCTTTTCTGCCAGTGGAAGAGACGGAATGAGCGGAAATGGCATGTATTGCACCCGGGGATCAGTAAAATTCGTCAGGTGCTCATATCAAGGAGGACATCAATATGAAAAGACCAGTAACAGCGGCAATTGCAGGTCTGGGCAACAGGGGAAATGATATCTATGCCCATTATCAGCTTGTAGCGCCGGAGGAGATGAAGGTGGTGGCCGTCGCGGACCCTGTGGCAAAGAAGAGGGAGGCTGCCAGAGCAGAGTACGGTGTAGCACCTGAAAACTGTTTTGAAACCGTGGAGGACTTATTAAAACAACCGAAACTTGCCGATGTCCTGGTAATTGCGACTCAGGACAAGCAGCACGTGGCCCAGGCAGTGGAGGGAATTAAAAAGGGATATCATATTCTCTGTGAAAAGCCTATTTCCCCAAGTCTGGAGGAATGTCTTCTATTGCAGAAAACAGCCCATGAGTACGGCCGTATGGTAGCGGTGGGACATGTGCTCCGTTACACTCCGTTTTACTCAAAGATAAAAGAAGTGATTGAGTCCGGACAGATCGGGGATGTGGTCAGTGTCCAGGGACTCGAGAATGTAAAATACTGGCATCAGGCTCACAGCTTTGTGAGAGGAAACTGGCGGGATTCGGTGGAGACGAGCCCTATGATCCTTGCAAAGTGTTGTCATGACATGGATATTTTCGTTTGGCTTCTGGGAAAGAAGTGCAGACGGGTTTCGTCCTATGGATCTACGTATCTGTTTAAAGAATCAATGGCGCCGGAAGGATGTGCCATGCGCTGCCTCGACGGGTGTGCGGCGAAAGAGAACTGTCCATATGATGCGGAAAAGATTTATATTACGGATAAGGGAACCGGAATCCGTCATGTGGTTGACGAGAAGCTGACCGGTGACGACGCGTGGCCGTGCTGCGTACTCTCTCAGACGCTGACTGAGGAGGCGATCTATGAGCAGATAAAGACGGGCCCATACGGCCGATGTGTGTATCACTGCGATAATAATGTGGTGGACCATCAGGTGGTCAATATGGAATTTGAAGGCGGTGTGACGGTTAATTTCACCATGAGTGCCTTTACCAGCAGCGGGGGCCGCGATATTAAGGTTATGGGAACTATGGGAGATATCATCGGTGATTTACATACAGGAATTGTGAAGGTCACAAACTTTGGAAAAGAGACGGAGATTTATGATATCAATGCGACTGCAGGTGATTTATCCGGTCATGCAGGCGGCGATAACCGCCTGATTCATGATTTTCTGGAAGCGGTAGTGGAGGGAGAGACAAAGGGGCAGTTAAGGACCGGCGTTGATGTTTCCATACAAAGCCATATCATTGCTCTGGCGGCAGAGTATTCCAGAGTCCATAAAGGTGAAAATGTGGATCTGGAGGAGTTTATTCAGAGTGAAAAATATAAAGAGCTTTAAGGGAATCCATTATTTATAAAGCGTTAGAGAAGGAGAGGAATTCTATGAAAAAAAGATGGTTAGCTTTATGTCTGGCAACAGTGATGGCGGCATCCTTAACTGCATGCGGCAGTTCCAAGACGTCTGCGCCGGATACAACGGGAACAGAGACGGCTGCGGCAGGCAGTGAGACGAAGGCCGGAGGCGAAACGAAGGCAGAAGAGGCACCGGCAGGTGCGGTGGAACAGGTGGTGACCATTCCGATGTTCAGTGATCCGGATACGCTGGATCCGGGACGCTCCGATGACGAGCAGAAGAATGCTATCGTACTGGAGATTCAGGAAACGTTAATCCGTCTGATGGACGGCAAGGTAACACCGGGTGGCGCCGAGAGCTGGGAGACCTCCGACGACGGACTGGTATGGACCTTTAAGCTGAGAGACAATCAGTATTCTGACGGTACGGCTGTAACAGCACAGGATTATGTGAATTCAATTCGCAGAATCTTTGATCCGGAGGTTAACTGCCACAATGCAGGAATCTTCTACTGCATCAAAGGAGGAGAGGATTTTAATACGGGAAAGGGAAGCAAGGAAGATGTAGCGGCGAAAGCAATTGATGACAAAACTCTGGAAATCACTCTGACAGAACCGCTTCCATATTTCTTACAGCTGATGACATTTGCCAATGTGACTCCGGTTCCGGAATCCAAGACCCAGGGCGAGAAGAACTCTTCCTACGGTGCGACGGCAGAGGAACTCAGCAGTTCAGGACCATTCTACGCGGCAGAGTGGACCCGCGGTTCCAAAATTGTGTTGAAGAAGAACCCGAATTACTGGGATGCGGCAAATGTAAAACTGGAAACAGTCAACATGGTGCTGGCACAGGACGAGAATACGAGAGAGCAGATGTTTAATCAGGGCCAGCTCGATATCTTGAGAAAGGTCCGCAGTGAGTACGCGGATACATTAAAGGCCAAAATTGACGGAGGCGAGGTACAGCTTTTAGAGGGACCGCAGCCGAGATACAGTTATATCTGCTTTAATAACGAGGATCCGGATGGGATCTTTACCAACGAAAAAATCCGTATGGCATTCTCTATCGCTCTGGACAGAGAATCGCTGGTTAAGAACGTTATGAAGAAGGATCAGGCTGCATACGGTATGATTCCTTACGGTTTGAGTATTGGCGAGGAACTGTTCCGGGATGTTTATCCGGAACCGATGAAGGATTTCCTGGCTCAGGATCCGAAAGCACTCCTGGAAGAGGGCTTAAAAGAGATTGGAAAAGAAGGAGAGCAGATTACGGTTACATTCCTTCAGAAAAACTCGGATAATGATACGAAGGTTCAGGCAGAGTATTACCAGAATCAGTGGCAGACAAAGCTGGGCGTTATTGTGAAGATTGACACGGCGTCTGACAACTCTTCCTTTAACAACCAGGTATCCAAGGGACTGTATCAGGTATGTCAGACCGGCTGGGGCGCGGACTATAATGATCCGATGACATTTATGCAGTGCTATATGACAGGAGACGGCAACAATCCGGCATTCTTCTCCGATGCCAGGTATGATGAACTGGTGGAAGCGTGCAAGACAGAATCTGACATGAAGGTGCGCGGTGAAAAATTTGCGGAAGCAGAGAAGATTATAACAGTGGAACACTGTGGTCTGGCACCGATTACCTTTACATACGACAAGAATGTGGCAAAGAGCAGCGTGAAGGGCTTCTATATCAATGGAGCCGGCGGCCCGGCAATCGAACTGAAAAGTGCATATGTAGAATAGAATTAAGAGATCAGAACATGGACTTTGACAATGCGGGGCAGGTATTTACTGCCCCGCATTGTGCGTGAAACCAGATCGGTTATGGGGAAACGCATGAGTCAGAAACAGGATGGGAGGTTCAAGATGGTAAAATATATTTTGAAGAAGATCGGTTATATGATAGTTACACTCTGGGTAATTCTGACGATAACCTTCTTCCTGGTCAGCGTCATTCCGGGCGATCCAATGCAGGCGGACACCAAGGTGCTTCCCGAGGCGGTTGTGGAGAACTTAAAGGCCCGGTGGGGACTGGATAAACCCATAGGAGAACGGTATGTCATTTATTTGAAAAATCTTCTCCATGGAGAACTGGGAGAGTCTTATAAGACCCCGGGGCTTACGGCAAATCAGATTATTAAGGACAGGTTCCCGGCTTCCGCAAGGCTCGGAATTCAGGCTGTGGTGTTAGGGCTGGTTCTCGGACTGCTTCTGGGAATTCTGGCGGCCTTTCACCGGGGAACCTGGATTGATTTTATTACAATATTCATTGCGATCGTGGGGGTATCTATCCCAAGCTTTGTATTTGCCGCCCTGCTCCAGAAATACGGCGGCGGTGACTATTTCCCGATTGTCGGCTGGGTATCACCCGGAATGAAAATACCTGACATTTTCCGGTATACGGCGCTGCCGACACTGGCAGCTTCCATCGGCGGCCTGGCTACGTATTCACGGTTTATGCGGTCTTCGGTGCTGGATGTGCTGAGCTCCGACTATATCCTGCTGGCCAAGGCAAAGGGGCTGTCGAATTGGAAAATCATAACGCGCCATGTACTGCGCAACAGCATCACTCCCATTATTTCCATTGTGGCGCCGCAGGTGGCGGGAATTGTGACCGGATCCTTTGTTATTGAGAGAATTTTCTCCATACCGGGCCTGGGCCGTTACTACGTGGACAGCGTCAATGGCCGTGATTACCCGATGGTTCTGGCCACGACCATCTTTTTTTCCTTCATCTTCATTCTTTCGATTGTCGTGATGGATATTTTATATGCAATTGTCGACCCGAGAGTCCGTAAGGGCATTATTGAAGGAAAGTAAGGAGGAGAGCCATGGAACAGGGAAATGAAATGACAGTTACAAAAGATCTATTCCGGCGTGTCGGAGTGGATGAACAGAAATCAGAATCCGTGGTGCGCCCCAGTATCTCCTACTGGCAGGACGCGGTCCGGAGGTTAAAACAGAATAAGGTGGCTATGGTAAGCCTGGTTGTGCTCCTGTTAATTCTGGTGATGTGCGCCATAGGGCCATATATTTATCCCCATCCGTTTGATGAGCAGAATATTGAGTTTACGAATCAGGCGCCTTCCCTGCAGCACTGGTTCGGGCTGGATGATCTGGGGCGAGATATCTTCGCGAGAATCTGGATGGGGGGAAGAATCTCCTTAACCATTGGAATTGTGGGGGCGTTTGTGTCGCTTGTAATTGGAGTGCTGTATGGCGGAATCAGCGGATACTGCGGCGGTCTTGTGGATGATATTATGATGAGAATCGTGGAAATCCTGGTAGGAGTGCCGTATATGGTGGTGGTCATTATCATGTCCGTGGTGTTGGGAAAAGGTATGACTTCCCTGCTGATTGCGCTGTGTATCACAAGCTGGACGAATCTGGCGCGAATTGTGAGAGGACAGGTGCTGGAACTGAAGGAGAGCGAATACGTTCTGGCAGCCCGGGCGCTGGGAACGCCTCCTCTTCAGATCATTGTGACGCACCTTCTTCCCAATACACTGAGCCTGATTATCATCAATACGACTTTTTCCATACCATCATTTATCTTTGCCGAGGCATTTTTAAGCTTCGTAGGGATGGGAATTCAGCCGCCGCTTACAAGCTGGGGAGCTATGGCCGCTCTGGGGCAGCAGCAAATGTCTTATTATCCCCATGAGCTGATTTTTCCGGCGCTGGCAATCTCCTTGACCATGCTGGCATTTAACCTGCTGGGCGATGGACTCCGGGATGCGTTTGATCCGAAGCTGCGCCAGTAATATGGTTTGTGAATAATAGAGGAAAGGCAGGCATTACCTATGAGTCAACCATTACTTGAGGTTAAAAATTTAAAGGTATCATTTCATACATATGCTGGGGAGGTACAGGCGGTCCGGGGCGTGGATTTTACGCTGGAGGCCGGAAAAACCATGGCGATCGTGGGGGAGTCCGGAAGCGGAAAAACGGTGACTTCCAAGGCGGTTATGGGGTTAATTGCCTCACCGCCGGGTGAGGTAAAGAAAGAGAGCAGTATCCTGTTTGAAGGTACGGACATTTTAAAGTATACGGAAAAACAGTGGCAGGATTACAGAGGCAAGGATGCGGCCATGATTTTTCAGGATCCCATGACATCTCTCGATCCGACCATGAAGATCGGGCGGCAGATCATGGAAAGTATTGTGGAACATCAGAAGGTGGGAAAACGGGAAGCCATGCAGAGGGCCATAGAACTGCTTAAAAAGGTGGATATTCCCAATCCGGATGAGAGAGTTCATCAGTATCCTTATGAATTTTCAGGCGGAATGCGCCAGAGAGTGGTTATCGCTATCGCGCTGGCCTGCAATCCGAAGCTGATGATTGCGGATGAACCGACTACGGCGCTGGATGTCACGATTCAGGCACAGATCATCGGCCTGTTAAAGGAGATACAGAAAGCAAACAATACATCGGTTATTATGATTACCCACGATCTGGGAGTCGTGGCCGGTATGGCGGATACGATTGCGGTTATGTATGCGGGGTGTATTGTGGAATACGGTAATGTTTTTGATATTTTTAACGCTCCGCAGCATCCATACACCAATGCCCTCTTAAACGCGGTTCCCAGACTGAATGTGGAGAATAAAGCGCAGCTGGAGGTGATTCCAGGGACGCCGCCGGATCTCATATCACCGCCAAAGGGCTGCGGATTTGCCACGAGATGCAAGTACTGTATGGAAATATGCCGTCAGGCGCCGCCGGAATATACGGAGGTATCAGATACCCACAAGGCAGCCTGCTGGCTCCATCATCCGATGGCCAGAGAGGCATTTGATTACGATGATATAAGGAGGGTTTTTGAAGCATGACAGGGATAGAAAAAGATAATCAGAAACCCATGGTCCATGTGGAACATTTAAAAAAGTATTTTCAGGTACGGAAAAAGGGGATTTTAAAGGCGGTGGACGACGTATCCTTCGATATCTGTGCCGGAGAGACTCTGGGACTGGTGGGGGAGTCGGGCTGCGGCAAGACAACCTGCGGGCGTACGGTTGTAAAGCTGTATCCGGCTACATCGGGAACCATTGAGTTCGATGGAAGAGATGTGGGCCGGTTAAAGACAAATGAGGAGATAAAATGGTTTAAAAAGAACGCTCAGATCATCTTTCAGGACCCTTATGCTTCTCTGGACCCGCGTATGACAGTGGGCGATATTGTCGCGGAAGGTATGAAGAACCATGATTTATATCCGGGGAAGGAGCGTATGGAACGGGTCCATGAGCTGCTTAATCTGGTTGGACTTAACAAGGAACATGCCAACCGGTTCCCTCACGAGTTTTCCGGCGGCCAGCGACAGCGTATCGGCATTGCCAGAGCACTTGCTGTAGACCCGAAGTTTATCGTCTGTGACGAACCCATATCAGCGCTGGATGTGTCAATTCAGGCCCAGGTGGTCAATTTGCTGGTGCGTCTTCAGAAAGAACTGGGGCTGACATACCTCTTTATTGCCCACGATTTATCCATGGTGAAACACATCTCGGACCGGGTGGGGGTTATGTATATGGGCCATATTGTGGAGCTGGCTTCCAGTGCGGAACTGTACCGGAACCCGCAGCATCCGTATACGAAGGCACTGCTGTCGGCAATTCCCGTGCCGGATCCGGAGTTTGAACGATCGAAGACGCTCATTCCGCTGGAAGGAGAGGTGGGGAGTCCGATCAACTGCAGTGAGGGATGCAGATTCGAAAAACGGTGTAAATACGCGACGGAAAAATGCCGCAGTGTGACTCCGCAGCTTACGGAAATAGAGACGGGACATTACGTCTCCTGCCATCTTTTAAACCAGGCAAAAGGCCATTGATTGACAGTCTCTGTTTATTATGATATGGTTAAAAAAATATTATTTTTAAGAGAGAGAGCACGATGGTTAATAAGATAAAGAGGACTTCCCTCCAGTCCGAGATCATACGGTTTATTCTGGATTATATCAGAGAACATGATTTGAATCCGGGGGATAAACTTCCTTCACAGGAGAGTCTGCTGGCCATGATGGGGGTCAGCAGGACTTCTCTGAGGGAGGCCATGAAGACGCTGGAAGCCAGGGGGATTCTGGAAATTCAGAATGGAAAAGGCGCCTATGTGGGCGGTTTGGTGGATGCTGACGGTGTGCAGGTCATTGATTTTACACAGGAAAAGGAACGTCTTCTGGAAGCACTGGAAGTGCGCAAGATTCTGGAACGGGAGATTTTACGGATGCTGATCCATACCATCACCGATGAGGAGTTAAAGGAACTGGGAGAGATTAAGGACATCCTGATGAGCAAATACCGGAGGGGGCTGCAGCAGACGGCGGAGGATAAAAAGTTTCATTATACCATCTACCGGCTTTGCCATAATCAGGTAATGTATCAGCTGATTCTGTCTTTAAACAATGTGATGGAGAAGTTCTGGGAGTTTCCTCTTAATATGGAGGACCCGTTTCTGGAGAGTATTCCGCTCCATGAAGAACTTTACGAGGCGATCTGTGAAAAGAATGTAAGGAAAGCGCAGTCTATCAATGACAAGCTGTTAGAGGCAGTTTACAGAGATATCAGAAAACAGAGGTAACAGATATGGATTCAGGGGGCATAAACAGAAGCGGTTCATGCGCCCTCATTTAGACCTATCACATAGCATATAGGTGTGAAGAAAAGGGGGATAAGATGACAGATCAATCGGAATATTTAAAAAATGATAAGCTGATAACATCTCATTATGGGGAGGAATTTGAGCATTATTACAATGCCGTTGTTCCTCCGATTTTTATGAATTCTCTCAATGTCTTTGAGACGGTTGATGATTACTATGACAGCGATAAAACGGATAAGCATGTTTACTGCTATGGGCGGGTACAGAACCCGACGGTACGGATTCTGGAGGATAAAGCAGCGGCTCTGGAGCAGGGGACCGGTGCTCTGGCGTTTGCTTCGGGCATGGCGGCGGCGACGACAGCGGTTCTCACGGTCTGTAAGGCCAAAAGCCATGTGGTCTGTATTCGAAGTGCTTATGGACCCTTAAAGACGTTTCTCAATGAATACTGCAGGGAGCACCTGAATATGAGTGTCACGTATGTCAAAGGGGACGATACGGAGGAGTTTGAACATGCTGTCACAGATCAAACGGATTTAATTATTCTGGAAAGCCCTTCTTCGGTTGTGCTGTCCCTTCAGGATATTCATGCGGTATCTGAAATTGCAAAGAAACACCATGCTTACGTTTATATCGACAACAGCTTTTGTACACCGATTTACCAGAAGCCGCTCTTGCTGGGCGCGGATATCGTGATGCATACCGCCTCCAAATATATGGGGGGGCACAGCGATATTATCGGAGGAGTCCTGGCTGTGAAGGACGAGGAACTCATGGCGAGGCTGAGGCAGCAGAGAGAGCTTTTTGGCGGGATCATAGGTCCGATGGAGGCATGGTTAATCATTCGCGGCCTGCGGACGATGGAGGTGCGTGTGGAACGGCATCAGGCAACAGCCATGGAAATCGCGGAGTTTTTAGAGAGTCATCCAAAGGTGAGAAAGGTCTATTATCCGGGACTTTTGTCTCATCCGCAGCATGAACTGATGAAACGGCAGCAGGGCGGAAATACGGGGCTTTTGAGTTTTGAGATTAAAGGAAGCGTGGAACAGGCAAAGGAAGTGGCACAGCGGCTTAAAATCTTTAAGATCGGCGTTTCCTGGGGCGGTTTTGAGAGCCTTGTCTGTATGCCTCATGCGAGACAGGATGCGGAATCATGCCGTTTCCTGGGAGCGGACCAGAATGTACTGCGTATTCACTGCGGACTGGAAGGTGCAGAGGTATTAAAGGCTGATTTAGAGAATGCGCTGTCATGCGTGTGACAGAGGGAAAAAGAACCCGCCGCATCCGGCTGGGGCAAAGTATATACAGGGGGATTACAGGATATGGCGATTGCTTTTCATGAAAGAACGGGAGAGTTCCATCTTTATAACCGGGAAATCAGTTATATTATGAAGCTTCTGCCTGACGGGTCTGTCGGGCAGCTGTACTACGGAAAACGGCTTCGTGACAGGGAAGATTACGGTCACATGCTGGAATATGCTGTGAGAGATATGGCACCCTGTCCATTTGAGAACGACAATACGTTTTCCCGGGAACATGTCCGGCAGGAATATCCGTTGTATGGAACGGGAGACATGCGCTGTCCGGCTTATCGTATTACCTGTCATAACGGAAGCAGAGTTACCGGTTTTGCATATACCGGACACCGTATTTACGAGGGGAAAAAGCCGCTTGAGGGACTGCCCGCAGTGTATGTGGAGAACGACAGGGAAGCATGTTCCCTGGAGGTGTATTTAGAGGACCGTCTGATCCATACAAGGCTGGTGCTAACGTATACTGTCTACAGTGATTTTCCTGTTATTGCCAGACATGCAAGGTTTGAATGCATGGAGGGCTGTGAGGGGATCCGGTTGGATCAGGCCATGAGTCTGAGCCTTGATCTGCCGGACAGCTGCTATACGATGCTCGATTTAGCGGGCGCCTGGGGAAGGGAGCGCTATCCGGACTTTCATCCGCTTCATCAGGGGATTCAGTCGGTTCACAGTATGAGAGGACACAGCAGCCATCAGTTTAACCCGTTTCTGGCGCTGATGAGGCCGGGAACCAGGGAGACGGCAGGGGAGGTCATCGCAGCGGCCCTTGTGTACAGCGGTAATTTCCTTGCCAGCGCTGAGGTGGATACCATGGGGACAACGAGAGTCATGATCGGTATTCATCCGGAGGGATTTTCATGGCCGCTTGCAGCGGGGGAGCATTTTCAGACCCCTGAGGCGCTGCTGATTTATTCCGATAAGGGATTAAACGGGATGAGCCAGGTGTTTCACCAGCTGTTTCGGACCAGACTGGCCAGGGGCTGGTGGAGAGACCGGGAGCGCCCGATTTTAATCAATAACTGGGAAGCTACTTATATGAACTTCAACGAAGAAAAGATTCTGACTCTGGCCGAAAAGGCAAAGGAGGTGGGGGTAGAGCTGTTTGTCCTGGACGATGGGTGGTTTGGAAATCGGGACGACGACACTTCATCCCTTGGAGACTGGTACGCGGACCGGAAAAAACTTCCGGATGGCATTGAAGGATTATCACAGAAAATACGGGATATGGGGCTCTCCTTCGGTCTCTGGTTTGAGCCGGAGATGATCAGTCAGAACAGCCGTCTGTATGATGCGCATCCGGACTGGGTGCTGGGCAGCGGAGACAGGCCGCGTTCTGTGGGACGCCATCAGCTGGTTCTGGACTTTTCGAAAGATGAGGTGATCGATTATATTGGGGGGCTGATGGAGGATATCCTCGAGCGTGGGCACTTAAGCTATATCAAGTGGGATATGAACCGCAGCATCACCGAGGTATGGTCATCGGGAAGAGGGGCCGCCGAACAGGGAACCATCCTGCACCGGCAGATTCTTGGGGTCTATCGGCTGTATGAACGTTTGATCCGAAAATTTCCTTACGTTCTGTTTGAATCGTGTGCCAGCGGCGGAGCAAGATTTGATCCTGGCATGCTCTATTATGCGCCTCAGGCGTGGACCTCGGACAACACGGATGGAGTGGAGCGTATAAAAATCCAGTATGGAACGTCTTACGTGTACCCGTTAAGTTCCATGGGAAGCCACGTTTCCGCAGCTCCCAATCATCAGACACACCGCAGTGTCCCGTTGGCTGCCCGTGCAGTCTGTGCGTATTTTGGTACATTCGGCTATGAGATGGATGTTGCGGGGATTGGCGGGGACGAACTGGAACAGATGAAAAAACAGACTGCATTTATGAAGGCACACCGCAGACTGATTGCAGAAGGGACATTTTACCGTTTGATCAGTCCCTTTGAAAACGAACGCAATGAGGCTGGCTGGATGGTGGTTTCTCCGGATAAACGGGAGGCGCTGGCAGCTTATTTCAGAGTGCTGCAGCCAGTCAATACAGGGTTTTGCAGGATGAGGCTTTCGGGACTTCTGGAAGATGGGGAATATGAGATCCGGGAACAGGGGCTGGGGACACTGCCATATACGTATTATGGGGATGAGCTCATGAATTCCGGTTTGATTCTGTCGGACCAGGCCAGCGGTGTAAGGTCGGCAGGGGTGCCGCAGGGGGATTATCTTGCGAGGCTGTTTATTCTGAACGTGAGAGACGGCAGAGATGGAAGAAGATAAACGGAATGGTTTCCAGTTTTTTTCCTGTGGATAATGAGCAGGACGGACGCGTTGGTGCGTCCGTTTGGAAGCAGCCGTGAAAGTCAAAAACCCCTCCGGGACATTCCCGGAGGGGTTCCAATTCTTATTCTACTGATAATCACAGACATTCGCCCATTTCTGAAGTAATTCAACTTCTTCCGGACGCTTTTTCGACAGCTGAGCAGCAGCTACGATTGGCAGCCATGTCTGCACATACTTCTTGGCTGTACCGGTCTTCTTACAGAAGATATCCATATACATATCAGCTTTTTTCTGATCCTGCAAACAGAACAGAAGGTAGGTTCTGGCAACATCTGCACTGGCGTTACCCTGAGTTGCGTGTACCCAGTCGAGAACACACATGGAGCCGTCTTCTCTTACGACGATATTGGTCGGGTTAAAATCACCGTGGCATAATTTGGTATGCTTTGGCATGCTGTCCAGCTTGGTACGCATGTCGTAGCGTGTGATATCACTTAATTCTTCGGTCTCAAGAATCTGCCTGGACATCTTATCCTTCAGCTTGTTTAACAGAGGACAGTGTTTGGAAAGAATATTCAGATGAAGATCAACCATCTGTTCCATGTATTCTGCAAGCTTGTCAGGGTTCTCATCCATCAGCTGCTGGAGGGTTTTGCCTTCAATGAAGTCAAACGTAATGGACCACTTACCTTCAAATACACCGACTTCCAATACCTTTGGTACGTCAATTCCGCCGGTTTCTTCTACACGCGCGGTAATCAGCGCTTCATTTAACACTTCCGCCTTCGGGAAATCTGCGTTGAAAACCTTAATCGCCTTGTCTCCGTCACGATATACTTTTTTTGTTGCTGTTGTTGCAATCAATTCTGCTGCCATATATAACCTCTCCTTCCATCCTTGAGTCTAAACTATGTAGTAGTTTTGGTTCTTTTATTTTACTACAAATTCCATAAAAAGTACAGATATTCCGGTAAAAAGTTCAGAATATTTTGCATACAATTTACATAAAACTAAAAATATGATCAGAAACGGAAAACTGCGGTTCCGTATGCCGGAAGCGGGAAGGCGATGGAGTTATCCTGGCCGTCACACTCTTTTTTCACCGAACGGAATGCAGGCGCTTTGTCGCCGCGTTTATAGAGGCCGTGGCTGTTATCCAGCACCAGGGTATAGGTGCCGCGCTTCGGCACGCCTACACGGTAATCCGGCCGCTCTACCGGAGTGAAATTGATTACAAATAAAAGACTCCGTTTGTGGTCGCGGCTGCTGCGGACAAAACTGAAGATGCTGCGGTCCCCGTCGTTGGCATTGATCCACTGGAATCCGTCCCAGTCGTAATCCAGCTCGTAAAGTGCCGGATATTTGCGGTAGAGCTGCAGCAAATCTTTTACATAGCTCTGTAAATCTGCGTTTAACGGTTCGTCAGCCAGATACCAGTCCAGCGCCGTCTTTTCATCCCACTCGTGGAACTGGCCGAAATCCTGCCCCATAAAGAGCAGTTTCTTGCCCGGATGTCCCAGCATGAAGGTGTAGCCCGCTTTTAAGTTGGCGAACTTGTCGTCCAAAAGTCCGGGCATCTTGTTGATCATGGAGCATTTCAGATGGACGACCTCGTCATGGGACAGCACTAAAATGTATTTTTCGCTGGTAAAATAGGTGAGTCCGAACGTCATCTTGTGGTGGTTGTATTTGCGGAAATACGGATCCAGCTTCATATATTCCAGAAAATCGTGCATCCATCCCATGTTCCACTTAAAGGTAAAGCCGAGACCGTCGTTTTCCGGCTTCTGTGTCACCTTCGGCCATGCGGTGGACTCTTCGGCGATGACGATGGCGCCGTTTCCGCGGTCCGCCATCACGCTGTTTAAGTGCTTGAAAAATTCAATGGCTTCCAGATTTTCATTGCCGCCGTATTTGTTGGGAATCCAGTTTCCATTTTCCCGGCCGTAATCCAGATAGAGCATGGAGGCGACGGCATCCACCCGCAGTCCATCCACGTGGTATTTTTCCACCCAGTAAATGGCGTTGGCGATGAGGAAATTGTCTACCTCATATTTACTGTAATCAAATACTTTCGTTCCCCAGTCCGGGTGTTCCCCTTTTCTGGGATCAGCGTACTCATAGAGGGCTTCTCCGTCGAATTCAGAGAGGCCGTGGGCGTCCCTGGGAAAATGGGCCGGCACCCAGTCAAGAATGACGCCGATGCCTTTTTTATGCAGGTAATTGATGAAATACATGAATTCCTGTGGCGTCCCGTAACGGGAGGTAGGGGCAAAATAGCCCGTGACCTGATATCCCCAGGAGCCGTCGTAAGGATGCTCCGCGATGCCCATCAACTCGACGTGGGTGTATCCCATATCGGTTACGTAATCCGCCAGTTCCTTAGCAGCTTCCACATATGTATAGCAGCCGTCTTTCTCCGGTCTGTTTTTCCTGCGCCAGGATCCAAGGTGAACCTCGTAAATGCTCATTGGCGCGTTCAGGGGATCGGCGCTCCCCCGCTTTTCCATCCAGGCATCGTCACTCCACTGGAAGCCGGAGATATCGGTGGTGACAGAAGCGGTTCCGGGCCGGTATTCCGCGCTGAATGCATAGGGATCCGCCTTAAATAAGATTTTGCCGCTTTTCGTTGTAATGGCGTATTTGTATAATTCGCCGGTGGCAATGCCGGGGACAAATGCCTCCCAGATTCCTGAATCCGCCAGCGGCTGCATCGGATTTGCCTCCGGGTTCCAGCTGTTAAAATCACCGACGACGCCGATCTGTTCCGCGTGAGGCGCCCAGACGGCAAAGTACATGCCGCTTTTCCCCTTGTATTTTTTCGGATGTGCGCCCATCTTCTCGAAGATTTCGTAATGTCTGCCGTTGTTGAAGAGATAACGGTCCACTTCCGTGATAAATCCTGTCCCAATTTCCTTTTTGCTTCCTGCCATATGTTTAGCCCTCCGTAATCTTTAGAATAACCCCCCGGTTTGCCGGCAGAGTTACCGTGATTTTCTGATCTGTAACGGGATACTCTTCTCCATCGAGAAGATTGACCGCTGTGGTGCCGGTTACCGGGCTTGGTATGGTGACGGAGGTTTCCGCTCCATCGTTGTTTACCGCGGTAATGATGGCATGTCCCTGGTGGAACCGTGCAAATGCATACTGTCTGTTGGTGAGAAGGAGTTCCTGATACCGTCCCCCGTGGAATTCCGGATTCTCATCATGAATGGTTCCCAGTCTGGCAATAAGATCTGTCAGGCCGCAGTGAAGTGTTTCTCTGTCTGCGATTGCGATGCAGGGCCGAAGCGCATCATCGCTCGTCTTTGTCCGCCGGCCTTCCACGCCCCATTCGCCTCCGTAATAGATGGAAGGAATTCCGGGAAGGGTGAACAAAAGTGTGTAAACGGGATATAAATGATCCGGATCGTTTAGTTTGCTGGCGATCCGGTCTTCATCGTGGTTGTCTACAAAAGTGTAGAGTCTGCCGCCGATGGCTTCGAGGCGCTTAACGTTATGGGCTATTTCGAAGTAATTGTGGTCGTTGTGGCCGGAGTAAATGCTTTTGTGCAGCTCATAATTGGTGACGGAATGAAGCATCTCATCGTTCACCCATCTGCTGTAATCACCGTGAATCACTTCGCCCATCAGCCAGAAATCCTCTTTCATGGCAGCGGTCTGGCTCCTCAACTCTTTCATGAAGCCGAAGTCAAGCACGTTGGCGCAGTCGAGGCGGATTCCGTCGATATCGAAGGTATCGATCCAGAACCGGATCGTGTCAAATAAGTACTGTTTTACATCGGGATTCCACAGATTCAGACAGGGAAGTTCATAATGACCCTGCCAGGCCTCATAACCAAAGGAATCTCCCAGCGGACTGTTCCAGCCGAAGTTTACACCCCTGTACCAGTCACGGTAAGGAGAGCTCTCCCGATTGGCGGCAATGTCCAAAAATGCAAAGAACTCCCGGCCTGTGTGGTTGAAAACTCCGTCAACCACCACTTTGATGTCCGATTCATGACACAGGGAGACAAAGTTCTTAAAGCTTTCATTGTCACCCAGACGGCGGTCCACCGTGCGGTAGTCCCTTGTGTCATACCCGTGTGAGGAGGACTCAAACAGTGGCCCGATGTAAATGGCGTTACAGCCAAGTGACCGGATATGAGGAATCCATTGATCCATTTCCTCAAAACGGTCTGTAACGTCGGCACCGGAATTCTCTTTCGGCGCTCCCGTTAACCCTAAGGGATACATATGATAAAATACCCCTTTTTCATACCACTTGCTCATATACTTATCCTCCAGTGTGAAATGTTTATACCTCCCGGCTTTTGAATCGCCGCAGGAGGAACTGATAACGCAGCTGTGCCGCGTTTAGTTCGTAGATATAGCAGTCGATCAGCGTGGGGTCGATCACCTGTTCAAAATGGTTTCTTGCCGAGTCGATGGCCGTTTTGGAACGCTCGATCTCCCGGCGCAGGTTTTTTTCTTCCTCGGAACGGACCAGCCGTTTTCTGAATATTATGTTTTTCATCGTTTTTCATCTCCAGATTAGAATGAGTCAATAGTTCTTTTATAAAAAATAGTATATCTGGAAAATACCATAATATTCATAAATTGCCTGTATTCATGAGGTTTTTGGTGAATACAGCTCCAGAAGCTCCTGGAGACAGTTCCCAAGCCTTCGCAGTTCTTTTGTGCTGTCCGCAATCGTCAGATAATAGTAGTTGGAAGTCCCTTCCCTGCGTACATTGACCAGTCCGGCATCTTTTAAAATTTTTAAATGATGGGAAATGGCGGGCCGCGACAGATTCGTCTGTTCCGTAATTTCCTTTACATTCATGCCGGGGACGCCGGAAGGCCGGTATCCGTTCAGTGAAACCGCGATATCCGTCTCATGATCGTCGTAGAGACCGGAGCCGGCAAGAACCCCGATGATGGACAGTCGGACCTCGTCGCCGAGCGCAATAAACAGCGGCATGCAGTCGCGGAAAAGCTTATTCAAATCGCCGGCTTCCAACATGGTAATTCCTCCTTTGGTTTAAAAAAATAAACTAATTGTATTTTACCATTTCAGGAGGAGAACGTCAACAAAATGCGGCGGAAAAAGCCGGGTTCCGGAATAGAAAAAAGGTCGGTGTATCCGGCCTGACCAGTTATGTAAAGCGGTTGAATGTATACAGTATTTTTGTGGAAAACCGGTTGACTTTTTGGCCCGGATTGTGCATAATTAAGAAACATTCTTACCCCCGTTCGGTGGGCAGATATGATTCATGCGGTCATAGAATTCTTTTTATGGCCATAGCGCCGATATTCCGGCATGATTCCCAGGTTTGATAAAATAAAAGACAGAAAGAAGGGGATTTTATCGTCCAAAATTTGATTTTGCTGTTGGTGCTGGCTGCAGGAGCGTATTACGATGTGCGGGAGCACCGGATTCCCAACTGGTGGGTGGCTGTGTCCGCGGTCTGCGGAATACTTCTTTCCATGGTGGAGTCAGGAGCGCCGCCGGGGCCGGCCGCGTATTTAAAAGAATGCGGATTATTTCTGGCGCGTATGCTGACCGTGTCCGCACTGTTTTTTCCACTGTTTATCTGCCGCATGATTGGAGCAGGAGATATCAAGCTGGCTGCATTAATCTGCGGCTACTCAGGCTTTGCCGGCGGAGCTTCGGCGATTGGCCTGGGATTTCTGATCGGGGCCTTCTGGTCCTTTCTGAAGATGATGGTAAAAGGGAGCTTTCATGAGCGTTTTTGCCATCTCGCAGCCTATATCAGGCGCATTTACCATACGAAAACAATAACGGCATATTATGATAATGCCCGGGACGGGACGGAGGCGGTGATTCCGCTGGGAGTCTGTCTGTTCTTTGGAACTATGGCTTTTATCATGATGCCGGGATAGGAGTGAAGGTGTGACAAACAGAATTATGGCGGTCTATGATGTAGACCCTTTTTATGCCGACCGGTTTGCAGATTTTGTAAACCAGAAGGAGAAAGTGCCTTTCACCGTAATGGCCTTTACGACGCTGGAGCGGCTTAAGAATTATGCCGCAGACCATGAGATCGAGCTGCTGCTGATCAACAGCTCTGTGCCAAAGGCGGAGATTGACCGTTTGGGGGCGGTACGGGTCGTGACATTGGCGGACGGAGAAACCGTTCCGGTTGACGGGCAGTATCCAAGCGTTTATAAGTATCAGGCTACTGATAATATCATGCGGGAGGTGATGGCGTGCTACTGTGCGGGAACGATTCAGCCGGCACTGACTGTAATTGGGAATGCCGGGGATATCATAGGCGTGTATTCCCCTGTGAACCGCTGCTTAAAAACCTCTTTTGCACTGACTGCGGGTCAGCTGCTGTCCAGAAAATCAAGGGTGCTTTATGTCAATCTTGAGGACTGCTCCGGGCTGGAAAAACTGTTCGGGGAAGAGCACAAGGCGGATTTGTCGGATCTGCTGTATTTTTACGGACAGGGGAACTACAGCTGGGTAAGGCTGAGTTCCGTTATCTATTCCTGGGGGGATTTGGATTACATACCGCCGGTGCGTTACCCGGAGGATTTATGCCAGATAACCGCCGAGGAGATGGCAGACTTATTGACGCGGATTGCCAGGGAGAGCGCCTATGATATTGTGGTGGTGGACTTAGGGCAGTTTGGGAAAAAGGCAGCTCCCGTTCTGGAGGTATGCAGTACGGTTTATATGCCGGTGAAGGATGACTGCATGTCTGTGGCAAAGGTGGAGGAATTCGAGGAATACCTGATCCGTTCGGGACATGAAGCGCTTAAGGAGCGTATTCAGAAGATCAAGCTTCCGTATCACAGCAGTTTTGGGAGAAAGGAAAACTATCTGGAGCAGCTGCTGTGGGGGGAACTGGGAGATTATACGAGACAGCTGCTGAACGGGAGGTAGGAATCAGCCGGCAGCAGGGAACAGGAGGGATAAAGGATGGATAAAGAGTTATGAAGGGAGCTGCGTCAGGAGCTGATGGAGGTTCTGGAAGGCCAGAGCCATACCAGCGATGAAGAACTGTATGAACTGATTGATGAACGGATCCTGGAATATGGACAGGCCAGGTACCTGCCTCTGAAGGAGAGGGTGGAGTTACGCAGCAGCCTGTTTGATTCTTTCCGCAGGCTTGGGGCGCTTCAGGAGCTGGTAGATGACCGTGAGGTGACTGAGATTATGGTAAATGGGCCGGATCATATCTTTCTTGAAAGGAAGGGGCGGATAGAGACCTGGGAGAAAGGCTTCGAGAGCACGGAACAGCTGGAGGATATGATTCAGCAGATCGTCAGCCGCGTAAACCGGACCGTGAACCTCTCACGGCCAGTAGCAGACGCCAGGCTGCCGGATGGTTCCCGTGTTCATATCGTCCTGCCTCCCATCGCGCTGGATGGCCCTGCGGTGACGATCAGAAAATTTCCGGAGCCCATCACTATGGAAAAATTAATCAGGTTCGGTTCAATCAGCGGGGAAGCAGCTGGATGTTTGAAGAACCTGGTGACTGCCGGGTATAACATTTTTATCAGCGGAGGAACGAATTCCGGGAAGAGTACATTTTTAAATGCGCTGTCTGCCTTTATTCCGGCAGAAGAACGGTTGATTACGATTGAAGATTCCGCTGAGCTGCAGATCCGGAGTGTTCCGAACCTGGTCAGACTGGAGGCCAGAGGGCCCAACACGGAGGGAGAGGGGGCCGTCACCATAGCGGATCTGATTCGTGCGGCGCTTCGTATGAATCCGGATAGAATCATTGTGGGAGAGGTACGGGGAAGGGAGGCGCTGGACATGGTCATGGCCATGAATACGGGCCATGACGGCAGTTTAAGTACAGGGCACGGCAACAGCCCGAAGGATATGCTGTCCAGGCTGGAGACGATGATGCTTATGGGCGCCGAACTGCCTCTGCCGGCGATACGCAGCCAGCTGGCATCAGCCCTGGATATTCTGGTGCACTTGGGGAGACTGAGGGACAGGAGCAGGCGGGTACTGTCGATTGTGGAGGTGGATTGTTATGAAGAAGGGGAAATCAAACTCAATTCCCTGTATGAGTTTGAAGAAGACGTTGAAGAAGGGAAGGGGCCGGATACGGCCGTCTCCGGCTGCCTTAAGAAGACCGGAGCAATTAAGCACACGGAAAAGCTGCGGGCCGCAGGGATTGTATTATGACAGATATCGTCTGTCCGCCGGAGAGTGGTTTAGATATGCCGCAGCAGGAGCCGGTATTGCGGCAGCAGTGTCTTACGTATTTTACCGGAGTCTGCCGGTATTTATCATGTTAAGCCCGTTCGGGCTGTGTTATCCCCTGATTAAAAAAGCGGATTTAAAAGACCAGCGGTTAAAGCGGCTGAATCTGGAATTTAAAGAAGGGATTTTGATTCTGTCCTCCTTCCTGAGCGCCGGATATTCAGTGGAAAATGCATTTTCAGCCAGTATTCGGGAGCTGGCAGTTATGTATGGTGCCTCCGGTATGATGGTATTAGAATTCAGTCACATGGAAGGACAGATCCGGATGAACCGGCCGGTCGAGCAGGTATTGATGGAGTTTGGAGACAGAAGCGGGCTGGATGACGTCCGGAATTTTGCCGAGGTATTTGCGGCTGCAAAACGGAGCGGCGGCGAACTTGTCTCTATTATTAATCATACATCGGGAGTGATTCGCGACAAAATACAGATTCAGGAGGAGATTGCCACGATGACAGCTGCCAAACAGTTTGAACAGAAGATAATGAATTTGATTCCGTTTTTTCTGGTATTGTATGTGGACATCTCTTCCCCGGGCTTCTTCGATATGATGTATCAGACAGGTGCCGGGAGATGGATCATGACAGGCTGTCTGGCAATTTACGCAGCAGCGTATGTTTTAGCGGGAAGAATTCTGAGAATCGAGGTGTAAAGATGAGAAAATCCATAAAATATCCGGTTCCAAAGAGTTCGGTAATCTGTGCTGCGGCAGGAATTCTGCTGTATGCAGGACTGATAATTTGGCAGGGGGGAAAATGGATGCCCGTGTCTTCCCTACAGAGGCCTGCTCACGGAAACGGGGAACTTCTCTACGAGGTAATCGTTCGGGAGTTGGGGGAGGAAGGGCGGGAAATACCGGTTACAATACCCGTGGGAGAACGGCATTATTCAGATGAGGAGGCGGAAGCTCTGTATGATGCCGTATTTCCAGAACTGACAGAGCGGATTCTGGGCGGGAATGAATCGCTGGAAGCGGTGCGCAGCGATCTGGATTTAGTCCGGGTACTGGAACCCTACGGCTTAACCGTCCGCTGGGAGTCTGAAAATGTGGAGCGGGTGGATACCTTTGGAACGGTAGTTAACAGCGGAGTCCCGGAGGAGGGAGAACCGGTCTGGTTAAAAGCTGCCTTAACAGACGGGGTTCATACGCGGGAATACGAGATTCGGGTGACTGTGATGCCGCCGGTTCTCAATGGGGATGAACTGTTTCAGGAAAAGATCATGGAGGCCTGCCGCCGACTGGATTCCGTACAGAAGACAGATAACCAGCTTTTTCTTCCGGAGGAGGTGGCTGGGAAGAAAGTGAGCTATTACCGGGAACGTGAGACAGACTATACGGTAATCCCTGTTCTGGGGCTTCTGCTGGCTTTCCTGTGGGCGGCACGGGTAAAGATGAACGAACAGAATGTAAAAAAACAGCGGGAGCAACTCCTGCTTCTGGATTATTCTGAGATTGTATCAAAATTCATGGTATTTATCAGTGCGGGGATGACGATACGGACGGCCTGGGAACGGATTGCTGCAGGATATGAGAAGACGGTTCAGACAGGAAACCGGAAAGCGAGGCCTGCCTATGAAGAAATGTGCCATACCATATCCCAGCTTAAGAGCGGAATGGCTGAAGGAAGGGCATACGGCGAGTTTGGGCGGAGATGCGGTCTGCAGCCCTACGTAAAACTGGCTGCGCTGCTGGAACAAAACCGGAAAACCGGAAGTAAAAATCTAAAATCTGCTCTGGAGCTGGAGATGGTGTCGGCGTTCGAACAGAGGAAGAATCTGGCCAAAAAACTGGGAGAAGAGGCCGGAACCAAGCTGCTGCTTCCATTGTTCCTGATGCTTGGAGTTGTCATGATTATGATTGTGGTGCCTGCGTTTCTGGCTATTTATTGAGAAGGGAGGTGAATGGTATGGAAATGGTGAAGAAAGAACTGATGGCATTTTTGAAGGAAGAGGATGGCGTGGGTGTGATCGAGATTGTGCTGATCCTGGTGGTTTTAATCGGCCTTGTAATCATCTTCAAAAAGCAGATTACAACCCTGTTGAACAATGTATTCAAGGAAATTAACAGTCAGTCGAAAGAGGTATATTAATATGCGGAAAAGCGGACAGATAACCGTATTTCTAAGTCTGGTTCTGCTGTGCGTCTGCAGTCTGGTGTGCGGGCTCGTGGAGTCCGCCAGGACTGCTGGAGCAGGCTGGTATTTGAAGCTGGCGGCAGATTCCGCCATGGATTCCGTATTCAGCGGCTATCACCGGGAGGCGTGGGAACAGTACCGGCTTTTCCTGCTAGAATACGAAGAGGAGGAGGAACCGGGCAGTACGTGGCTGAAATATATGGAGCCGTATATGGAAGAACACGGCTGGTATCCGGCAGTCATAAAGTCCGCTGCAGTTAAGGGGATTTCCGGTATTACAGATAAACACGGCGCTAATTTAAAACAGGAGATACAGGACTATATGCGGTTTGGTATCTGGGATACCGTGTCGGAAGAGTCAGAAGCGGAAAATCTGTGGAAGGAGCTTAAAGAGGCGGAATCCCTGCAGCACGTTTCAGAGGCTTACAGCGGCCATGCAAGGGAGGCGGCCCGCATGGAGCGGGCGCTGGAAGCCATATGGAAATCACTGGAAAGTCAGGAGGAATACAGGCAAAAGGCGGCCGTCAGGGTGGCAGACCGGGATGGGGCCGGATTCCGGACGGCGGCAAAGCTGCTGAAAAAAGAGGGCGGACGTCTTCCCGGGCTGATAAAGACTTATGAGAAGAAGGCCGATGACCTGGCTGCCCATTTAGAAAAAACGAGAGAGGAGACAAAACAAAAGTGGGAGGATTTAAGTGAAGGTGTGCGGAGCGCTATGGAGGAGGAACTGGCCGGCTACGAATCCTATATCTCTGAGAATGGAGCCAAACGGCTGGAGATCCGGGCATTAATCCCTGAAGCAGAGGGAAATACAGCGATGATTGACCGTGCAGTGGAACGGTCTTATGAGGTTGAAGAGATAATCGCTGAATGGGATGAGGAGGATGAAGGAGGAGGTCCGGATGAGGGGGCGTTATGGGACTCTGTCGAAGCCGTCTGGGACAGGGTGAAGGTACCGGAGCTTTCCTTTCGGGCAGGCTTAAAGGAAGCGGATAAACAGAATCTTCTGGAACAGATTCAGCAAATGGCAGGACTGAATCTGCTGATGCTGGTTCTCCCTGAAGGGGAGGAGGTCTCAAAAGGTGTCATTCAGACAAAGAGTCTCCCGTCGGTTCACCATACAGAAACTATTTTAAAAGACAGTTTTTTGGAGCGCGTATTAACCGATGAATATATAGGCGGATTTTTTACCTGTTTCCGGTCGGAGGACGAAAAGGAGGTGTGCTATGAGCAGGAATATGTGCTGGGAGGCAAATCGACAGATGAAGAAAATCTGAAATCTGCGGCGGCGAGGATTCTGGCGGTGCGGGAAGGCCTTAATCTCATTCACATTCTGTCGGACAGCCAGAAGAGAGAGGAAGCCCATGCGCTGGCTACAGCAATCACCGGTGTTACCGGAACCGCACCGCTTACCGGCATTGTAGCATTCTTTGTCATGACAGTATGGGCGCTGGGAGAATCGGCAGCAGATGTAAAGGCTCTCCTGGGCGGAAAACGGGTCCCGCTTATAAAGACAAAGGAGACGTGGAACCTGGATTTAGACGGACTCCTGGCTTTGGGAGAACAGGGAAAGGTGGAAGCGGGACAGGAGAAGGGGGCGGGAAAGAACTATGAAGAATACTTAAAGATGCTGATGTTTATGGAACCGGCAGAGCGTCTGTATTATCGGGTAATGGATGTAGTCCAGATCAATCTATCCGTAAAACAGCCGGGTTTTACCATGGAACGCTGTGCCTATCAGGCAGAGATTGTGGGAACCGGCACCGGAAAACATCTGTTTTGGCTGGGAGGCGATCCGTGTTATACCGTGGAAGTACATACAGACAAAGCATATTAGAACAGGAGGCGGAGGATAATGCCCTTTTTTCAGCGGCCTTTATCAAAGGATTTAAATAATAAAAGATCAGTTACTCTCCAGGTACGAATCCCCCTTGAGCTTCGCGGCCTTCCTGGAAAAAGGGTATTATCTTCCGCCTCCATCCGGAGTCTCTGGTGTGTACGGCCATTGGATTGTCTGCGTATGGGGGCCAGTATAACGGTAGAGGCCGCCCTGGCACTGCCCCTGTTTCTGTTTGCGATGATGATTTTAATGATGCCCATGGTTCTAATGAATGAGAGCAGAAAGATACAGTCAGAGCTGGAACTGGTCTGTGCGGAAATCAGCCAGTATGCAGGCGTACTTTCCGATTCTGCGCTGGAACGTGGAGACTATGAAAAAGGAGGAATTCCGGAGGAGCTCATGGAGGATCTGACAAAGACGGGCTTTCGCATATATGCGGAAGGAAAGATCAGAAGCAGAATCCGCACGGAGAAGGCAGGCCATTTTTCGTTGACGGACTCCAGGATTCTGGAAGATGGAGAAACCATCGACTTAATTCTCAGCTATGAGATGTATCTTCCATTTCCGGTATTTCGAATAAAGAGCGTGCCAATGACTGCCAGGAGCTGCAGAAGGGCGTGGATCGGAAGAACGGGAGGAAAGGGGAATGGGAATTCCGGGCAGGCTGAGAATGATGAACTGGTCTACGTCGGCAAAAGCAGCACACGGTACCACAGAGACAGGAATTGTCATTATCTTTACAATCATATCAGCGTGATTTCCTTTGCTGATGTGGAGAGTGTGAGAAATTCTGATGGACGGAAGTATAAACCATGTGCCAGATGCGGAAGCCAGGCGGGACAGGGAAGTTCTGTTTATATCATGCCAAGCGGGGAGAGTTATCATAGTGACAGGAATTGTTCCTCCATTATCGCCTATGTGCGGGCAGTGCCGTTATCAGAAGCAGAATATTTAGGTCCGTGTTCTTACTGTGCGGAATAGACGGAAAATGCGGGAGAGGGAAGGGAGAATTCTGATGGAAAAAATGAAATGGAGCCATGCAATCTTTATGACATTTCTGCTGGCCGCGTCATGGCAGGATTTACGGAATAAAAGTGTGAGCGTATGGCTGTATTTGGGATATGGGGCAGCAGCTGGTGTTATGAGGCTGATCGGCGGTGGTCCTGTTTTCACGATACTAAGTGGAACGTTGGTGGGAGTGGTGCTTTTGGCCGCAGGCAGACTGACATCAGGTGCGATCGGAAGCGGTGACGGCATGTTTTTTATCGTTAGCGGGCTGTACCTAAGCCTGAATGAGAATATACGGCTGCTTTTAAACGGAATTTTGTGGGGCGGCGTATTTTGTCTGTTTCTGTTCCTGTATGGAAAAAAACACGGAAGAAATATACACAGGATGGCGGTGCCGTTCTTACCGTTTCTGATTCCCGGCTGGATCTGGATGGTGATTTCATGAAGAGACGCCTGAAGGGAAGTTATACCGTAGAAGCGGCCTTCGTAATGGCACTTGTCCTGTGGGCTGTGTTGTTTTCTGTACAGGCGGCATACCGGCTGCGGAATGAGACTGTGGGGGCCATGGCACTGCATGGAGCCGCAGAGTATCTGCGCCATGGGGAGGAGAAGACAGCAGAAGAGGCTGAGAATTATGCAGAACGTCTGGCAGGGAGACCATTTTCATGGAGCGGATATCAATTCAGAATAGAACAGACGGAAAGGGTACTGAAGGGCCATCGAATCCATGCATTGGGAACTGCGGGAACCTGGTCCCTTGAAATTAGCCAGGATGAATACGATCCGGAAAATTTTCTGCGAATGTGCAGTCTTCCAGACCGGGAGGAATGAAATGGAAATCACATATAAAAGAGAGCTGAAGCATAACTATCTGATTATAACCCCGGAAGAAGCTTTTTACGACAGCTATGAGATACGGATGCTGGCCGCCAACTGCATTGAAGGCCTCTTAAAATTTCACGTAAAGCAGGTGGACAACAGGAAATCTTATTACTATGAAATTACATCGAGGCAGCCGCTGACACGGATTCTGGAATATCAGAGTCTGGGAGCGGAGCACCTTCGGTGCCTGATTACAGGGATTGTCAGGACTCTGGAGCGGATGGAGGCGTATTTACTGCAGGAAGGCCAGATTTTGTTAGAGCCGGAGTATATTTACGTGGAGCCGGAATATTTTTCAGTATTTCTCTGTCTCATTCCGGGGCGGCAGGGGGGATTTCCGGAAGAGATGACGGCTCTTTTGCAATATCTTCTGGGAAAGGTCAATCATCAGGACAAGGAGTGTGTGGTGATGGCATACGGGCTTTACCAGGAAAGTTTAAAAGAAAATTATGGAATGGCGGATCTTTTAAGACTGACAGGGCTGGATCAGGCGGCTGACAGGAGAAACAGGCAGGGAGAAGAATGGAGTACGGAAGAAAATAACTGGCCGGATGTGGAGATGGAAGAGCGTGGAGGGGATGAGTTTCTGCGGCCGGTGAGCAGAAGGAAGATGGAGACGCGGAGTGAACCGGAGTGGAAAGAGCACGGAAAAATAGTGTCTGAAAATAAAAAAATCTTGCAGGCTGGCAATGAAAAAAGAGAAGAAAGGCGGATAAAAAAGAAGACTCTGTTTCAGAATATTTTAACATTATGCACGATTTTAGCAGGAGGTCCCGTTCTCTGCTGGCTTTTATACGGAGGAAGGGGAGTGAAACATTATTGGCCCATTCTGGCTGGTGTGGATGTCCTGACAGCGCTTTTTCTGGCTGTCCGTACCATTGCTTTCGGATTACATGAGGAAAATCCGGAAGAACGGCATTTCTTTGAAAGGGAGCATAAAAATAGAGAACGGTATGGGGATACGGAAAAACGTCATGAGTGGCAGATGGTATTTCAGGAAGAGCCTGAGACTAATTGTGATATCCCGGTATCAGGTAATCCGGAGGTAAAAATCAGAAATGAAGAGTGCAATACGGTCCTGCTGACGGAGCAGGAACAGCCAGCAAATGCCAGATGTTTCCGCAGTCTGGAGCCGGGAGTTTCGGATATTATCATTTCGTATGTTCCGTTTCTTATTGGAAAACAGGAGGGGCTGGCAGATTACGTTTTATCCCGGGATACAGTCAGCCGTCTTCATGCAAAAATAGACAGAGAAGGGGAAGAGTATAGAATTACGGACTTAAATTCGACAAATGGCACCATGGTGGGAGGCAGGCTGCTGGAGACGAATGAAACCGCGCCGTTATTGCCCGGAGAAGAAGTTTATATTGCAAATGTAGGATTTATATTTACATAAAGCGGCAAATTGTGCTAGAATGGTCGTAAGATTAGAAGGAGAGCACAATGGAAGATTTGTACGGACGAAAAAAAGCATATGTGAATATCGGGCTTATCGCGCTAAACGTGCTGTACTTCCTTTTTCTGGAGGCGACAGGTTCTTCAGAGAATACTTCATTCATGGTAGCGCATGGTGCCATGTACGCGCCGCTGGTAATAGAACGTGGTGAATATTACCGGTTGATTACCTCTGTATTTATGCATTTTGGAATCAGCCATATCATGAACAATATGTTGATTCTTTTTATCCTGGGTGACAATCTGGAAAGAGCCCTGGGCCATATTAAATATCTGTTTTTCTACCTGATTTGCGGTGTTGGTGCCAATATTGTTTCCATGATCGTGAATTTAGGGGAATACCGAAACGTCGTATCAGCCGGCGCCTCGGGAGCTATCTTTGGTGTGATAGGCGGACTCTTATACGCCGTCATCATAAATCGCGGCCGGTTGGAGGACCTGAGTACCCGACAGCTGGTTGTGATGATCGTATGTTCCCTGTATTTTGGCTTTACCAGCACAGGTGTTGATAATGCCGCGCATATTGCAGGTTTATTGATAGGCATTGTAATGGGGATTCTTTTATACCGCAAGCCCAGGAAAAAACGCAATACCGAGATATGGGGATAAAATGGAAGGAGGTGAGAGTGTGAGGGATGACAATTGTATTTTTTGCAAAATTGCTAATGGCGAGATTCCGTCAGAAACCATTTACGAAGACGAGACGTTTCGTGTAATTCTGGATTTGGGTCCGGCATCAAAAGGACATGCTTTGATTCTTCCAAAGCAGCATTACAGTGACATCTGTGAATTGGATGAGGATGTCGCGGCCAGGGTCCTTCCACTGGCAGCAAAGATAGGAACGGCGATGAAGAAATCTTTGAATTGCGCCGGGTTCAACGTAGTCCAGAATAACGGGGTGGAAGCAGGACAGACTGTATTTCATTTTCATGTGCACATTATTCCTCGTTATGAGAAAGGGCCTGTTATGGTTTCGTGGGTACCGGGAGAGGTGAGACCGGAAGAATTAACAGAAACAGGAGCTGCCATAAGGAGCACCCTGTAACCAAAGGGGGCATAGGAGATGAGCATGCAACAAGATGAAGATATGTTGTTACAGTCGATTTACGAAGAGTATCAGGGAACGCTCCGCCGGATTGCGAGAGCGCTGAATGTTCCCAACATGGAACTGGAAGATGTAGTTCAGGAAACGTTTATTGCTTATTTTAGGAAGTATTCATTAACATGGTCGCCAACGCTTAAGAAGGCGATGCTGGTGAAAATCTTAAAGGGAAAAGCAATTGACTGTCTCAGAAAGAATGGACATTATGAAAAGGTCAGTCTTGATGAGGAGAATTCAATAAGATGTATTGAGATGCTGACCACCTATGTGGTAACAGATCCCATTGATATTATTATCAGTGAGGAATCGATACAGAGGATTACTACGGAAATAGCCAATATGAGGCAGGAATGGAAAGAGATGGCTGTTTTGTATTTTCTCGAGCAGAGAACCATTCCGGAGATTTGTGAAATGCTGGAGATACCGGGAACGGTTTGCCGCTCCCGGATTTACAGGACAAGAATGTGTCTGAAAAAGATTCTCGGACCGAAATACGATATTTAAAAATTATGAATACTTAGTTTTGAATGCTTAGTTTGAAGCCAGAGATTCGATCATATCCACGATTGTATCCACGGCATTATGCAGTTCACTCTGTTCCATGCGGCTGATATAGGTTTGACGGTCATGGTAGGTTTGAGTAATGGCCTGGAACAGGGAATCGTCAGAAAGATTCTCTTCTTCCAGAACGCAGCTGAAGCCCTGCTTTTCAAAGGATTTTGCGTTTAAGATCTGATCGCCGCGGCTGGCAGCAGCAGAAAGCGGAATCAGAATGTTAGGTTTGTGGAGTGCCAGAATTTCACAGATAGAATTGGCTCCTGCCCTTGATATCATTAGATCCGCTGCAGCAAATAAATGTTTTAAGGGTGCGTCAACGTACTCATACTGTACATATCCCGGGGTGGCTTTCAGACTCTCATCCAGATTGCCTTTTCCGCAGATATGTATTACCTGGAAGCTCTCAAGCAGTCTTGGAAGGATATGGCGTACAGAGCGGTTAACGGTAACGGAACCGAGACTGCCTCCAATAATGAGAATAATGGGGCGGTTAGCAGACAAACCGGTGTGTTTAAGTCCAGTCAGCCGATCGCCCTGCAGGAGTTCTTTACGTATGGGGGAACCGGTAAGGCATGCCTTTTCTTTTGGAAGGTATCCCAGGGTTTCCGGGAAATTACAGCAGATTTTAGCCGCTGATGGAATACAGATTTTATTAGCCAGTCCGGGCGTCATATCGGATTCATGGATAATAACCGGTATTTTATAATGCTTTGCCGCAAGAACTACGGGAACGGCAACAAATCCGCCTTTGGAAAATACGACATCCGGCCGATGAAGCTTAATCAGCTTTCGGGCCTCTCCATATCCTTTTACAACGCGGAATGGGTCAGAAAAATTTTTGATGTCAAAATACCTGCGGAGTTTACCGGAGGAGATACCATCATAGGGAATTCCTGCTCCTTCGATCAGTTTCCGTTCGATTCCCTGATATGATCCAATGTAATGGATCTCGTAGCCATGTTCTTTCAGAGATGGAATCAGAGCAAGGTTCGGGGTAACATGTCCGGCGGTTCCGCCGCCGGTTAAAATGATTTTTTTCATAAGACGTTGCCTCCCAATTTCGATATACTATTATAGTAAACGTTAGCAACAAAATGTCAACCCCAAAGCGTGTGGGAACTTCAGGATAACCTGTAATTATGAGGTGTGTGCGTGGACCAGGATAGGAATCATGGAAAAAAATGTTCTGTTTTCAACCAAATAAAATATTTTTTTACACGACAAGTAAGGATGGATGCACGGTTGCTTGATTTTATGCAGGAGCACCCGGAAATAGCACCTGATTCTGATCCGCTCGAAGCGCCGCCAGACGAATTCCAGAAAATATTGGCTGAGATGGAAAAAAGAGGGATTAAGCCTGCTGTTAAAAGACAGATAAAAGTAAAGACACGCCTGAGTCAAGCTGGTAATTATATGAGGAAACCTGCGTTTGTTGCGTTGTTGGTGGTTTTGATCGTTGGGGGGACTTCTGTGGGGACATCGGCGAAGAAGGCTTATGATTATAGGATGAGAGAGAGGTCGGTAGGAAAGAGTAATCTTGTATGGAATAATGATCAGTATATATTGTCAGAAGAAGATGGCGTAGATAAGGCCTATAATGAAATAGAGGAGTTATTGGGTATCAAACCACTAAAAATGGCATATCTCCCATTTGAAATGAAATTTGTAAAGATTGAGTTAAATGGTGGAAATGCAACTATAGAGTTTAGTTATAAAGAAAAAAAATTTTACTTTACTCAAGCGAAATATCCAATGGCAGCATCTAATAATGTAGCTTCAGATAGAGCCGTTTACAAAGAAGTATATAATATATGGCTTGATAAGAATATAAGAATGGAAATGAACAGTTTAGTTACAGGTGATATAGAGTATAGCGCTGTTATCAACTACAAAGGCGCTTATTACTATCTAGCAGGAATTATAGATGAGGATGAATTTGCAGAAATACTAAAAAATATATTTGTTTAAAGAGGAGAAGAAATGAATAAGATTATTAAGAGTATAAGTTTAGGCATTTTATTGTGTGTGTTATGTACAATACCTACATTCGCATTTGGAACAAATGCAAACAGTGCACTATTATTAGGAAAAACTGAACAAATTGTTGTGAAACCGCAACCTAGAGGATCCATAATATCGACAGGTACGTTAAGAATATCTAACGGGCAGGATGGGTCAATAGGTGTATTCATGCAAACTTTGGCCCATGTGGATGTGGATGAAACAGTCTTTGGACTTTATTTGGATCGATGGATTGAAAGTGAACAGAGATGGATGAATGTTGATAAATTCACATTTTCATTTACCAAAGAAGAATATCCTGATGAGGATTTGGCAATGAAATCATTATCATTTAAAATTACTGGACAGCCTGTAGATTTTTATTATCGTTTGCGTGGTTTGCATTCTGTAGTATTAAATGGAATGCGTGAAATGCTATCGACAGAAACACAAGGCGTTTTACTTACCAATGAACAATAAAAAAGTTATTTGTATCTGTAGATGAAAATGTAATATTTAAGTATTAGTTTTAGAAAAAGGAATTGCCCAAAGTAAATTTACTTTAGACAATTCCTTTTTTTGAGAGGATTTTTCTACCGTTTTTATTTAAAGTTATTTCAATCTATTTTTCCACTCCTCCTCCTTAAACCCAACCAAAACAAAATCTTCCCCCACAATAATCGGGCGTTTTACCAGCATTCCATCTGTAGCCAGCAATTCCAGCTGTTCCGTCTCAGTCATTTCTGGAAGACGATCTTTTAAATTCTGTTCTTTGTATAGATTTCCACTTGTGTTAAAAAACTTTTTCAGAGGAAGTCCGCTTTTTTTGTACCAGGTTTCCAACTCTGATACGGACGGATTTTGTTCTTTGATGTGGCGGGCTTCGTACGGGATTTGGTGGTCGTCGAGCCACTTGCGGGCACGCTTACAGGTGCTGCAGGGAGGATACTGTAAAAATAATATGCTCATAATAGACATTCCTTTCTTTTAATCAATTTAACTGCTGAATATTTAATGTGATTTCCTACAGGCATTGAAAGCCTTTTAGGACGATGGAACCTTTGGTACTCGGGACAACCGGCTTTGACTCTATTTTATCCTGGAATGCCCTGAATGAAAAGGGGATTTTTGAATAGAATGTAGTAATAGATAGATTTGAGGAGTTTCAATGAGCTTTATTTTATTCTTATCGGAGGCAATGGTTCCGCTGATTATTTTTTATATTGTAGGATTTGGAATTCTTTCTAAACGTCCGGTCTTTGATGATTTTATAAATGGCGCCAAAGATGGGATGAAGACGGTTGCCGGAATTATGCCGACGTTGATCGGATTGATGACTGCGGTGGGGGTGCTTCGCGCTTCAGGTTTTCTGGATTTCCTGGGAGAACTTTTGAAGAATCCGGCAAGCTGGCTTTGCCTTCCAGCACCGGTGGTGCCTGTGATCCTGGTCCGCCTTGTGTCGAACTCGGCGGCAACCGGACTTGTGCTTGATATCTTTAAGGAATACGGTACAGATTCTTATGTCGGCATGCTGACATCTATTTTAATGAGCTGTACGGAGACTGTGTTTTACTGCCTCAGTATCTATTTCGGTACTGTTAAAATCAAGAAAACTAGGTATACAATGGGAGGCGCATTGGCGGCTACTGCTGCGGGAGTGGCGGCCAGCATTGTTTTGAGCCGTTTTTTGGCATAAAAACCAGTATTTAAACAGTTTTTTAAGAATTTTATAAGAATTCAGGTGGTTGCCTTAGGATTCATTATCATGTATAATCATGAGGAAGCTTTTATTGGCAGGAACGTAGGAAAGGGATTGACGTGGATACTTACGGGACTCTTAACGAAGTATTGGTAAGATTGTTTCGCGATATTATGGACATAGAACAACAGGCCATTATTACATCTGAGTTTAATGACTTGACGAATAATGATATGCATGTCATAGAAGCCATTGGGATCGAAGAACCGAAGAATATGTCAACTATAGCAAAAGAGCTTTCTGTGACAGTCGGGACACTGACGATTGCGATGAACAGTCTGGTAAAGAAGGGCTATGTGACTCGTCAGAGAGGAAAAGAGGACCGCCGCGTTGTCTATATATTCCTTTCAGAAAAAGGAAGGGCTGCTTACGAGCATCATGCCAGATTCCATAAGGATATGATCGATGGCGTCATCGGTCAGCTGAGCGGAGATGAGGTAGAAGCTTTGATTAAAGCTCTGACCAAGTTGAATACCTGGTTCCGGAGCCTTGAGGAGAACTAGAAGGAGGCTATAATTAATCATGAAAAAATTCATCATGTGTTTTGTAGGAGCGATGCTGGTATTATCTTTGGCGGCATGTACACCAACTCCTGTAAAACAGTCAGAATCAGCAACAGAGCCTATGGTTGAGGCATCGACCGGCGGGGCCAGCGATAAAGTACCGGACCCGAACGTAGAACCGATGGAGATCATATCTGTATACAGTTCCAATGAAGATGCGACCGGTTTAAATCAGGCAATGGACGCGGTAGATGAACTGACAGCTCAGTCGCTTGTCGATAAGCTGATTGAATATGGTGTTTTAGAAGAAGGGACTGAGGTCCTTAATTTTGACACAAAAGACGGTGTTGGTACCCTCGATTTGTCGAAAGTACCGAGCAGCGGAACATCAGGTGAGATGCTGATGCTGACGGCCATTGGAAATACATTTACAGAGAATTTTGAACTGGACAAGCTGAAACTGCTTGTGAACGGAAAGAATTATTCCAGCGGACATATCGAACACGGAGATAATGATTATCTGGAATACAACAGGGATTATAAGAAGATGTAAGATGGAAGATAAATAAAGGTGCCGTTTAACCGCTGATTCCGAGTGGTTAAACGGCACCTTTATTGAATGTAAAGAGTCTTACGGTTTCAACGATGATTCTTCTGTTAATTCTCCTGCAAATTCTCCTGCTAATCCATCTGTTCCGCCAGCCACAGCCGGAAATATGGCTGTATAATACTGAACTGAGCCGGGCCTATATCGAGAAGGAAGGTATGAAACGCTTTTAGATCAAACTGATCCTTTAAAATCTTTTCAGCAGTATTTCTCATTTCCATAATTTCCAGATAGCCTACGTAATACTCCATATAGTTGGTAGGATTCTCTACCAGACTGTAATAAATAGTATCTGCCACATCACTGTCACCGATATTATAAAATTTGCTGAGATAATCTTTTACCTGTCCTTTGTCCCAGCCATCGTAATTGATACAGATATCGAGCAAAGCATACAGACCAAGAGAGATGGCGGAATTGCGGGCTAAAAGCTGCCCCATGCTGGGATCGAGCCCGTTATCCAGAGTGTAGGAATAATACTCTACATAGGTGGCCCAGCCCTCTGAATAACTGGAGAAGGAGAGAATTCTCCGAAGATCACAGGTATTATGGCTGGTAAAGTAGACATTCTGGTATAAATGTCCGGGGTATCCCTCATGAGCCAGTGTTGGGAACAGATCTTCATTTTGAAATCTGGTGCCGCCATTGATGTATATGACATTATCCTGATAGCGGTCCAGCGGAGGAACAAGGTAAAATGCTGGACTTAAGGTACCTTCAAGCGCCTTGGGAACATATTTGACCTTATAACTGCACTCAGGGAGGGCAGGGAAATCTTTGGAGATCTGCCCGTTCAATGATTTTAAAATTTCATCGGGCTTAGTATACTGAAAGGTATAGGTATCCAGGGCGTCAACCAGTTCAGGATGTGTCTGAACGATTTCCCCCAATGCCTTTAAATCGGAATTTAACTGTTTCTCAATGGCTTTCTGCAGCTTTAAAACCGTGTCATAGGAGGTGGCAGTGTTGGATTTCACCAGATATTCAAAATATTCTTTTCCCTGCGGGAATTCACTTAAGCCTTTTTCATTCGTTCCGGTACCCATCAGTGAGGTGATTCCGTCAATCAGGTTTTTATACGCAGGGATAAAATGATCTTTTAATACAGCCAGGTTTTGTTCTTTATAGGCCGCTTTTTCTTCCGGTGATGCGTCAGTAAGTGCATCAACGCGTTCGTTAAAGGTCTCTGCCAGAAAACTGTGATCCGGCTGAATGAGATACGCTTCGCATGACTGAAGTACATGGTCGGCGGCTGTGTCACACATGAAAAGCCCTGCTTCTGATTTTTCTTTTTCAAATTCCAGAATCTGTTCATAGTATGTATCGATGGTGGACAGAAGGGCCAGATAGTGATCCACGTCTTTTTTGCTGTAAAATGCATATTCTGCCAACAGGACAGGCAGCTGCGCCTGAATGCCGATGGTACTGGTTAATGGCTGTGCATAGAGTTCCATCCCTTCCGAGGATAATTCCGTCTCCAGATAGGAGGAGAGAATTTTATAGGTAAGTTTCTGTTCCTTCGTCAGTTTCTTTATATCGATGGACCCGAGTGCTTTCTTTAAATCCCGCATCTCATTATAGTTTTTCTTCATGCTTCCCAGGGAGAATTCCCCAAAGGTATCAGGGATTTCCGTGATGCCGCGCGAGGTGGGATCGGCCAATGTGTAATGAAGATCCAGGCCCGAATTACTGAGTTCCTCTTTAAAAATGGTCTGAGTAAGAGCGTCAAATTGATTCTGGACGCTCACATGATCCGCCTGGTACTGTTCGTACTGGGCGGAAGACGGTTCCGCCGGTGCAGGCGTCTTTGGTCCTGCGCAGGCCGTCAGCATGGAGGCTGAGAGAAGAAGGGCCAACAGACGGCGGGCCTGTTTTACGTGTTTGTTTGTCATAGTTGTTCCTCCAATATTCACTATTATAATTATATGGAGAAAAAGAGAACTCATGAGTGGAACTTTGGCCAAAAACAACGTATTTTTCAGTTCCGACGGAAGTTCCGGCCAGTTTCCTGCTTGACAAACCGGATGGAAACTATTACACTAAGAGTTACAAATCCAGTTTATATAGGAATGCAGAGAAAAGAAGAGTAAGAAGAGTGCTTCATGTGCAGAGACTCCCGGAAGCTGAAAAGGGAGCTTGAGGTCCTTCCCAACATGGTCTTGGAGCAGCAGAGCCGAAGTGGCGGTTACCGCCTTTAAGCTTTGACGGTTACACCCGTTATCGTGTCAGACTGTAATCCCGTTTTGGATGGGAGCGCAGCCGATGAGGTCCGTGTCGCGAGGTACGGACAAATTAAAGTGGTAACACGGGAACTATTCCGTCTTTAAGTGTCCTGAAAGGATATTTATAGGCGGTTTTTTGTGTAATAGGGAAGTGTCCCCCGCGATTCAAAAAAGTCTTTCAGGCAGGACCGTTTATTTTTCAGGATTGCATGTAGTTTGTGATAAGATGTACAGGAGGGAAAAAACAATGTGTAAAGATTGTAAGAAAGAACCGTATTATATTACTACTGCCATCGCCTATGCGTCGGGAAAACCCCACATCGGCAATACGTATGAGGCAGTGCTGGCAGATGCGATTGCCCGTTTTAAGAGAGCGGAAGGGTATGATGTATTTTTCCAGACAGGAACAGACGAACACGGCCAGAAAATAGAAGAAAAGGCCGCGGCAGCAGGCGTAACACCACAGGAATTCGTGGATCAGGCCGCGGGGCAGATTAAGACGATCTGGGATCTGATGAACACGTCCTATGATAAATTTATACGTACCACAGATAAGGACCATGAGGCTCAGGTGCAGAAGATATTTAAGAAACTGTACGATCAGGGCGACATTTACAAAGGCTATTATGAGGGGCTTTACTGTACTCCCTGCGAATCCTTTTTTACAGAGTCTCAGCTGGTTGACGGCAAATGTCCGGACTGCGGCCGTGAGGTTAAGCCTGCGAAGGAAGAGGCGTATTTCTTCCGTATGAGCAAATATGCAGATCGCCTGATTAACCATATTAATGAACATCCGGAGTTTATCCAGCCGGTTTCCAGGAAGAATGAGATGATGAATAATTTCCTTCTTCCGGGTCTTCAGGACCTTTGTGTATCCAGAACAACATTTAGCTGGGGTATTCCGGTTACCTTTGATCCGAAGCACGTAACTTATGTATGGCTTGACGCGCTGACCAACTATATCACGGGAATTGGATACGACTGTGATGGAGACAGCACGTCACAGTTTGCTAAGCTCTGGCCTGCAGACCTTCATCTGATTGGAAAGGATATCATCCGCTTCCACACCATTTACTGGCCGATCTTCTTAATGGCCCTTGATCTGCCGCTTCCCAAGCAGGTATTTGGCCATCCGTGGCTGCTTCAGGGCGACGGCAAAATGAGTAAATCCAAGGGAAATGTTCTCTATGCGGATACTCTGGTAGACTTTTTCGGCGTGGATGCCGTGAGGTATTTTGTTCTCCATGAGATGCCGTTTGATAACGACGGCGTGATCTCATGGGAGTTAATGGTGGAGCGTATGAACTCTGACCTGGCCAACATCCTTGGAAATCTGGTAAACCGTACGATTTCCATGTCCAACAAGTATTTTGGCGGGGTGGTTGCCAATGCGGGAGACACGGAAGAGGTGGACGACGATTTGAAGGCAGTCGTACTGGACGAAGTGAAAAAGACCCGTGAGAAGATGGAGAAGCTTCGCGTGGCCGATGCCATTACCGAGATTTTCAACATATTCAGAAGAAGCAATAAATATATTGATGAGACGACGCCATGGGTTCTGGCAAAGGACGAGGCGAAAAAGGGCCGGTTGGAGACCGTGCTCTATAATCTGACAGAAGCGATTACCATTGGCGCTTCCCTGCTGGAATCCTTCATGCCGGATACTTCCGCAAAGATTCTGGAGCAGCTTCACACAGAGAAGCGCAGTCTGGAGCAGATGGATCAGTTTGGGCTTTACCCATCCGGAAACCATGTGACGGATAAGCCGGAGATCCTTTTTGCCCGCATGGACATGAAAGAGGTAATGGAGAAAGTAGAAGCCATGCAGGCTGCTTCGGCTGCCGGAACAGCACAGGAAGGTGCCGGTGAAGAGGCGGACGTACCGGAGGTTATTGATATTGAGGCAAAGCCGGAGATTTCCTATGATGATTTTGCTAAGCTTCAGTTCCAGGTAGGCGAAATCATTGCCTGCGAGGCAGTGGCGAAGTCTAAAAAGCTGCTCTGTTCCCAGGTTCGTATCGGAAGTCAGGTAAAGCAGATCGTAAGCGGAATCAAGGCACACTATTCTCCGGAAGAGATGGTGGGCAAGAAGGTTATGGTGGTTGTAAACTTAAAGCCTGCAAAGCTGGCGGGAGTCTTGTCTGAGGGCATGCTTCTGTGCGCTGAGGATGCGGAAGGCAATTTATCCCTTATGGTACCGGAGAAATCGATGCCTGCGGGAGCAGAAATCTGTTAATAGAGTAGATAATAGGGGTTAGTACAGCGTATTGCAGGTTCTTATGCATATAGAGCACCCGCTGTTCACACCAGGACTGTACCTGCAAATCTGGCCGCAGGATTCACGATGCCACTGATTTGCAGACGCATCTCCCTTGTGAATATCGGGAACTCTGAGCTCAGGAATCTCCGATACGCTGTACTAAATTCCGGGAATCCGGTCCCGGATTTTGAAAGGAGAACGGATGGAGCAGACGCTGCCCAAATATGGAGCCAACCAACGGTCAGGAGGAATATCGGGAAATACGCTGAAGATGATTGCGATAATCACCATGCTCATTGATCACATTGGAGCGGGAGTCGTGGAACCATATCTGAGTATGAATATGGGAGCCATGGATGGAAATGAAATGTTTAACCGCCTGTATTACCTGGACAGGAGCCTGCGCATAATCGGACGGGTGGCCTTTCCAATCTTCTGTTTCCTTTTAGTGGAGGGCTTTCTCCACACACGTGATGTGAAAAAGTATGGAAGCCGCCTGCTTCTGTTCAGTTTGATCTCAGAGGTTCCGTTTGATCTGATATTTTTTAATACGTGGTTTTATCCGGGATATCAGAATGTCTATATTACACTGTTTATCGGACTTGTGGTACTGGCCGGCTATCGGCGCTGTGAGTATGATGTGGTTAAGAAGATGCTTGTGGCAGCGGCAGGATGCGCAGCGGCGTATCTGCTGAGATGCGATTATGATATCAGCGGTATTGTGATGATTGTTATTCTGTATGAATTTCACAATAATAAATATTATCAGATGCTTGCGGGAGGATTAATGGCAGCGATAGAAAGTATCAGCGCTTTTGGGGCTGCGGCACTGGCATTTATTCCAATCAGCATGTATAATGGTACAAGAGGACGGATGAATCTAAAGTATTTCTTCTATTGGTTCTATCCGGTTCATTTAATGGTTTTATATCTGATTCAGCTCCTGGTTGTCAGGTGACGGGCCTGATCCGGTTCGCACGGACGTAACAGGATTCTGAGATATGAGGTAAGAGAATGATGATATTTGATACACACGCTCATTATGACGATGAGCAGTTTGATGAGGACCGTGAGGAACTCCTGAATTCCATGCAGACACACGGAGTGGAGGCGGTTACGAATATTGGGTCCAGCCTTACCGCTTCACGCAGAACGATCGGACTGACAGAGCAGTATCCATTTGTCTATGGCGCCATAGGCGTCCATCCCAATGAGGTGGGAGAACTGGACGAGGACGGCATTGCCTGGCTGAAAGAGATGTGCGCTCTTCCTAAGATCGTGGCCGTGGGTGAAATCGGGCTCGATTATTACTGGGATGAACCGGGGCACGACATTCAGAAAAAATGGTTCGAGCGTCAGCTGGAGCTGGCCCGGGAAGTAAAGCTTCCGGTTGTGATTCACAGCCGTGATGCTGCAAAAGACACACTGGATATGATGAAGGCACTTCATGCAGAGAAGATCGGCGGAGTGATTCACTGCTTTTCTTATACGAAAGAGATGGCGCGGGAATACTTAAATATGGGATTTTATCTCGGAATCGGCGGAGTCGTGACCTTCAAAAATGCCAAAAAGCTGAAAGAGGTTGTGGAGTACATGCCGATGGAACAGATGGTTTTAGAGACAGACTGCCCTTATCTTTCACCCGTTCCAAACCGCGGCAAACGCAACTCATCTTTGAATCTTCCGTATGTGGTGGAGGAAGTGGCCCGTATAAAGGGGATATCGGAGGACGAGGTAATAGAGATAACAAACAGAAACGCGAAAACAATGTACAGGCTTTGACGGAGGGCGCGAATGGCGACACTGGGAAACCCCCAAAAGACGATTGAGATCATACAGAAATATGAATTTGCATTTCAAAAGAAGTTCGGACAGAATTTCCTGATTGATACCCATGTGCTGGAGAAAATCATTGCAGCGGCTGGTGTGACGGAGGACGACTGTGTGCTGGAGATTGGCCCGGGAATTGGGACCATGACGCAGTATTTGGCGGAACATGCACGACATGTGATCGCGGTGGAGATTGATACGAATCTGATTCCAATCCTTGAGGAAACACTGAAGGATTACGGGAATATTACTGTCATCAACAATGATATTTTAAAGGTTGACATCAATAAACTGACAGAAGATTACAATGACGGCCGGCCGATTAAGGTAGTTGCCAATCTTCCTTATTATATTACGACACCGATTATTATGGGGCTCTTTGAGGGCGGAGTTCCCATAGATAATATTACCGTCATGGTACAGAAAGAGGTGGCGGAGCGCATGCAGGTAGGGCCGGGATCCAAAGACTATGGGGCGCTGTCCCTGGCAGTACAGTATTATGCGGATGCCTATATCGTGGCCAATGTTCCGCCTAATTGCTTTATCCCAAGGCCGGGGGTGGGATCTGCCGTGATCAGGCTGACAAGGCATAAGGAACCGCCGGTGGAAGTGGATGATCCGAAGCTGATGTTCAAGCTCATACGTGCGTCTTTTAACCAGAGGCGGAAAACTCTGCAGAACGGGCTGAATAATTCACCTGAGCTGCCGTTTGACAAAGAGGAGATTGGGGCTGCTATCGAGAGTCTGGGCGTCACTCCCCAGATTCGCGGGGAGGCGCTGACGCTAAAACAGTTTGCAGATTTAAGCAACTATTTTACACGCAACAGGGGGTAATATGTCAGATTCACTCATTACAAAAAAAGCGATTGCCGCGGCGTTGAAACAGGTATGCAGGGAAAAGCCGTTTGACAAGATATCAATTGCCGATATTACCGCGGTATGCGGATTAAACCGTCAGACGTTTTATTATCATTTTCAGGATAAATATGAGCTGCTCAGCTGGATCTATTATAATGAGAATTTTTCCAGGATCACAGAGGATATTACCTTCGATAACTGGGATCAGAAGATCCTGGAGATGCTTCAGATTATGGAAAAAGAGAAGACGTTTTATGTAAACACGCTGAAGGAACAGGAACACACATTTGAAAGCTACTTGTTCGAGATGGCCAAGGCGCTGTTCTTAGAGGCAATTGCCAGATTGGATGAGAAAAATCATTTAAATGATGTGGAAAGGGAGTTCGATGCTGAATTTTATGCATATGGGATATGCGGAGTCATCGTTTCATGGACCCAGAGCGGAATGAGAATTAAGCCGGAAATTGTGGCGGAGCACTTAAGAAGCCTGGCCAAGGATACAGAGCGAATCGGTTATATCCGCAGCCAGGGCCTCCTTTAAGAAACCTTATCCATGATATAGCTGATACACTCTTCCATAGAGGAAGTCTTGATCAGCTGGAGCAGTTCATCGTATTTTATACGACATTCACACGGGGAAGGGTGGAACTTGTTTAAAAGTTCTTCGATATTACGGGCCGTCCGTTCCGGTGATTTTTTGCTGTTTTTTAAAAAATGGAAGAGAGCCGTTTTAAACACGGATTCCCTTAGATGTTCCTGCATGGTTGCAGACATGACAATCCCCCCTGACTAATCTGATCCTGTAATCAGTATTTATAATTTTATGCTGTAATCTGACTCTATTGTAGAAGATGAGAATTGATTTATCGATAGACAAAATAGAGAAAATGTCTGGTTTTGCGACACCATATTCACGGTGTCGTTTTTTTTGACATTAAAAAATTCATGTATGGTGACAGGCCAGATGAAGTATGCTAATATTAGGCTATGAACAGTAACCGATTGACGAGGTAAGAAAGGAAACGGATATGAAGAAGAAAAATGGACTGGGAAAAGCGATTGTCTGGGGCGCAGCGGCAGCGGCAGCCGGGGGAGGGGGCAAAAAAGGAAAAGAAAGCCCCTGCAGCCGGTGTAGCGGCAAAAAAGGCATACGATAATTCAAAAAAGAGACAGGAAGAGAAAGTAGAGAACGTATCGGATCAGGTTATGGAGAACTGCAGTTACGAAGGAAAGAACGCCTATTTTGTTGGAGGCGGTCTCGGAAGCATGGCAGGAGCGGCGTACTTAATCCGTGACTGTAAGTTTCCGGCAGAGCAGATCACAATTTATGAAGGCATGCATATCCTCGGCGGCAGCAATGACGGAATCGGCACTCCGGAAGGCGGATTCGTCTGCAGGGGCGGCAGAATGTTAAATGAAGAAACGTATGAGAATTTCTGGGAGTTATTTGGTTCGATTCCATCACTCAATAACCCGGACAGAAGCGTGACTGAGGAGATATTGAATTTTGATCATGCACATCCGACGCATGCGAAGGCTCGTCTGGTCGATAAGGATGGCAATATCCTTGATGTGAAGAGCATGGGATTTACTCAGGAGGAGCGTATGGCTCTGCTGAAGCTGATGAACACACCGGAGGATAAACTGGATGATATGACGATCGAGCAGTGGTTTGCGGACATGCCGCATTTCTTTACCACGAATTTCTGGTATATGTGGCAGACGACCTTTGCATTCCAGAAATGGAGCAGTCTGTTTGAATTCCGCCGCTATATGCGCCGGATGATTCTGGAATTTTCCCGGATTGAGACACTGGAAGGCGTAACGAGAACCCCGTTAAATCAGTATGACAGTGTTATAAAACCTCTGGAGACGTATTTGAGAGACAAAGGTGTTCATTTTATTGAAAACTGTACCGTAACGGATATTGACTTTGCAGATGGAGATGGAATTACTGTAAAAACTCTTCATCTGGATGACAACGGAGAGGAAAAGACCGTGGAACTCCAGGAAGGAGATATCTGCATTATGACCAATGCGTGCATGACGGACAGCGCGACTCTGGGTGATCTCCATACACCGGCTCCGGAACCGGAATTAAAGCCGATTTCAGGTGAACTCTGGAGTAAAGTAACAATGAAGAAACCGGGACTGGGGAATCCGGAACCATTCTTTGGCGATGTGCATGAGACGAACTGGGAGAGTTTTACTGTGACGAGCCGCGGAAATAAGCTGTTAAAAATGATTGAGAATCTCACAGGCAACGTACCGGGAAGCGGAGCCCTGATGACATTTAAGGATTCAAGCTGGCTGATGAGTATCGTTATCGCAGCGCAGCCGCATTTTATCAATCAGCCGATGGATGAGACCATTTTCTGGGGATACGGCCTGTATACGGATCAAGTGGGCGATTATGTGAAGAAACCGATGAAGGATTGTACTGGTGAGGAAATGCTGACAGAACTTCTTCATCATCTGCATATGGAAGATCATCTGGATGAGATTATGGCTGATGTGGTCAATGTCATTCCATGCATGATGCCTTACGTAGATGCGCAGTTCCAGCCCCGTAAGATGACAGACCGTCCGAATGTGGTTCCGGAGGGATCAACCAACTTTGCCATGATCAGCCAGTTTGTGGAGATTCCGGATGATATGGTATTTACAGAAGAATATTCCGTACGTGCGGCCAGAATCGCGGTATACACATTGATGGATGTGGATAAGGCAGTCTGCCCGGTTACGCCATACGTAAAGGATCCGAAGGTGTTATTAAAAGCAGTACAGACGGCATACCGTTAATTGGATCAGGATGCCGGGAAGCAGAGCAAATCTGCTTCCCGGTTTTTTGATTACTTTTTTGATACATCCATGAATCTTCCAAAAAATGAAAGAATTTTACGGATTGCAAGAAACTTAAATATATGATATGCTATAGACTGCGCTGTCTGCCACAGACAGACAAAGAGAAAAGATATGGAGGGAAAGTAACATGAAAAAAATGGCACTTGTATTAGCTGCTGTTCTGGCTTCCGGTATGGTTCTGACCGCGTGCGGCGGATCCGGCAATGGGGCGAAGGAAACAACAGGTAATCAGGCATCGACCACAACTACAACAACAACCGGCGGACTTGATCTTGCTGTTCAGATCGGACCTGATCCGGAGACGGTAGATCCGGCTTTAAACACAGCAATTGATGCATCTAATGTCATTCTGCATGCATTTGAGACGCTTCTTACCTTTGACGAGAACAATGATATTGTTCCAGGACAGGCTGAATCTTTTGACGTGAGCGATGACGGACTTACTTATACATTCCATCTTCGGGATGGCTTAAAGTGGAGCGACGGCTCTGATTTTACGGCGGAAGACTTCGTTTATTCCTGGAAGCGTCTGGCAGATCCGATGACTGCGGCTCCGTATGCGGCAGACATGCTGTCTATGGTAAAGGGATATGATGAGGCCGCAGCAGGTGATATTGATGCTCTTGGGGTATCTGCACCTGACGCAAAGACTCTGGTAGTAGAATTATCCAGTCCTTGTGTTTACTTTGACAAAATCATCACTCATGCAAGTATGGCTCCTGTGAAAAAGGATGTCGTAGATGCCAATGGCGATCAGTGGGCTCTGGCTCCTGAGACCTATATCTCTAACGGACCATTAAAGATGATTGAGTGGGTACCGGGATCTCATATGACTTTCGCAAAGAACGAAAATTACTGGAACGCTGATAAAGTTACCTTAAACTCCTTAAAGTTCGTTCTGATGGAAGATTCCAACGCAGCTTACAGCGCTTACCAGACTGGCGAAGTGCAGATGATTAAGGATATTCCGACGGAGGAGATTCCGAGCCTTCAGGATAGTCCGGATTACCATCTGGATCCTCGTCTTGCAACTTCTTATACAATCTTTAACACACAGAAGGCACCGTTTGATGATGCAAAAGTGCGTATGGCCCTGAGCCTTGCCGTTGACCGTGAGTATGTAGCAAATACGCTGATGATCGGCACGGTTGCCCCGGCAACTAACTTCGTAGGACCTGGCATCTCTGATGCAGAAGCTGGTTCTTCCTTCGAAGAAGTAACACGTAAGAATAACGGCGGAGACTTCTTCAATGTAAATAATTATGAAGCTGACCTGGAAAAGGCAAAAGAACTGCTTGCCGAAGCTGGATATCCGAATGGAGAAGGCTTCCCGATTATTGAGTATATGACAAATGATGCCGGATATAATAAACCGGTTGCCGAATATTTACAGAGCGCCTGGAAAGATCTTGGCATAACCATGGATATCAAGATCGTAGAGTGGTCTACCTTTACACCAACCCGTCGTGCCGGTGATTTTGAAATCTGCCGCGGCGGCTGGGTATATGACTATGATGATCCGTCCAATATGCTGAACTTACTTGCAAGCACCAGCGGAAACAACGACGGAAAGTATTCCAATCCGGAAGTTGACAAGCTGCTTGAAGAAGCTCGTTCCACGGCTGATAAGGCAGAGCACTATGAGAAGCTTCATGCTGCTGAGAATCTGATTATGGAAGACGCAGCAGTTTCTCCGCTTGTATATTCCAGTGACTTCTATCTGCAGAATCCGAAGTTAAAGGGAACATGGCATTCTCCATACGGTTACTGGTACTTTATGTACGCAACCATGGAAGAGTAATCAAAGATAAGAGACATCGCAGATTTACAGAAATATAGAAAGGGTTCCGCCACTTTTCAGACATTGTGGCGGGACCTTTTTCTTTTGGCGGGAAGGTCGGCCCTGCAGTCGTATATGCTGCCTTCGGGGAGGTACATCCCGCTCTAAGGATAGTATCACATGAGTTCAGGATTGTAATGCGCCCGCTCTCCGCCGATAAATTTAGGCCTGGTTCTTGCGCAGACGACACGGGCGGCACCTACGTACCTGGTCGTGATGCGCACCGGAACCGCCACCGGTTTTAAATGCATGCCAATCAGGGTGTCTCCGATATCAATGCCGGCTGCGGCCTGGATATGTTCGACTGCCACCGGATGCCGTAACGTCCGGTAAGCGGCTGTGGCAAAAGAACCGCCGGCCTTTAACTGGGGAACTGCGTTCACCGGTTCATAGCCATAGCGTGCGGCAGCTTCCGCTTCCAGAATCAGGGCACGGTTTAAGTGTTCGCAGCACTGGGCGGCCACGTCAATGCCGTGTGACGACATAACCTGATAAACAGCGGTGAATACAGCCTCGCCGATCTCTTCATTGGAGTGAGATCCGATGCGGTATTCCGCAATTTCACTGGAAGAGCAGCCGATCACCACAAGATCGTGTTCTTTCAGATGAGCTGCCTCCAACAATTCCGCGGCGGCATCGGCCGCCTGCTTACTGATATCTTCTAACATGAATTTCACACTTTCTTTCTGCGTTTATCATTATAATGCGGCGCGGATCGCAACGGCCATATCTTCATACTCCTCATCGGTTAAGTAGACCTTGTCCGGATTCATGGCAAAGGTTCCGCCCCATTCATCCCCGCCATTATACTTGGGAACGATATGCATATGGAGATGGCAGCCGGTATCGCCGTAAGCGCCATAATTAACCTTGTCCGGCTGGAATACCTTGTGCACCGCCCTGGAAACCTTGGAAACATCTGCAAAAAATGCGCTGCGCTCGTCATCGCTGATATCGATCATCTCACTGACATGGTCTTTGTACGCGAGAATGACTCTGCCGCGTTTGCTCTGTTCCTTAAATAAATATAAAAAACCTGTTTCCATTTCACAGACCGGATAACCAAATTTGGCAACCAGTTCTCCCTGCATACAGTATGCGCAATTCGGATCTTTCATAATATTAGTACCTTCTTTCTTATATTTTTATTATTCTGGCTCTATTTTATCAAACTAGAGTGGGGATGGGAAGAGGGCAGATCGTTAACTTTCTCAATATAGAGATTAAACAGCAGGTCAAAAAAGTAACTGACACCGTATCGGGTATATACATTTTGAATTCCCTCGGTAATGCGGTCACTGGAATGGAATTTGTGACTGAGATAAATGACACTGTCATAGCAGGATTCAAATTTTTCGGAATGGTTGAGGGTAATCAGTACTTTGTGGGCGTGAACGTTCTGCAGATCAGTGAGTGTGGCGATAGCGTAATTACCGGTAGTGGAGGTGACGATGACCAAATCCTCAGGTTTAAGATTCCGAAGGAGATTTGTATCGGGGTAGGCGTCGGTAACAATTCGAATCAGCTTGCCGATAGCAGCCAGTCCCTGCTGCAGTACTCTTGCCGGAAAGCTTGAGAGATCTGCGGCCAGGATGACGACCTGTTCACTGTCATGAATGCGTTTGACGAGAACCTCCAGATTTTGAGAGGCAAACATCTCATTCATATCCTGCATCATGTCATCCATGGACAGGCGAAGATACTGATCAAATTCCGGATGACAGGCGTACTGAACAAACGCATCCATGTGCTGCCGGGTTATCGGTGCGTTCTGCTTCATCGCAGTAAAACTCTCATAGCCGATTAGCTTGGCAAATCGTTGAATACTGCTGCGGGAAACGTAACATTCCTCTGCCACATCATAGATACTCAGTTTTTTTAATTCATGAAAATGTTCCAGCAGGTACCTTGCCAACACCAGATTGGTGTCGTCATCTTCATTGGAATTCAGGACTGCCAATAAAGATGTCATCAAATTAAAATAACTTAAACTAAAATTGTTTTGGATTTTATCTGTGCTCATAGCCAAATCATATCACAGGTTTTTTATTCTGTCATCGGTATTCACAATAAATTCTTTTGTAATCTCCTGAAAATGCAGTAATTTTAACAAAATATGGATTCAAATCTTGCACCCCATCGTTTTCTTACCTTTGTTACACTGGTTATATGAAACAAAGGTAAAAACGGAACACAAATTTTGAAAGGGGACATAATTTATGAAGTATTCAAAGAATCCGGTATTTCCAGAAGGCTTTCTGTGGGGAGCCTCCAGCGCTGCATGGCAGGTAGAGGGGGCGACTGCCGAGGATGGCCGCACTCCTGCGATTATCGATCTGAATTCTCAGACCAAAAAGCCTTATGCAGATAATTCGGTGGCATCTGATCACTACCACCATTATAAAGAGGACGTGGCTCTGATGAAGGAATGCGGGTTTACCAGCTACCGTTTTTCTATTTCCTGGTCCCGTGTTATTCCTGCAGCGGATCGTAAGGTAAACCCTATGGGAATCGCTTTTTATAACAATCTGATCAACGAACTGCTGGCAGCGGGGATTACTCCCATTGTCACACTGTATCACTATGATATGCCCTGCTGGGTCGATGAGAAATACGGCGGCTGGCATAACCGGGCCATTATTGATGAATTCGATTATTACTGCCGTGTCTGCTTTGAGAACTTCGGTGACCGTGTAAAATACTGGCTGTCCATTAATGAGCAGAATATGCAGATTGTCTATGGCGACTGGTTAGGCGTATCCAGGGGATGCACAGACTGGTTCAGGGAAAAGTGGCAGATCAATCACATTATGAATTTATGCCATTCCAAAGCCGTTATTGCCTGCCATGAGCTGGTAAAAGACGGAAAGATCGGTCCGGTGCCGGGATATGTACCGATTTATCCTTACTCCTGCCGGCCTGAAGACCAGATTGGCGCAATGAATGCGGAAGAACTGACACAGAAAATATGGGATGACTTATATGTATTCCGCGAGTACAGCAGTTTCGTAAAAAATTACTGGAAAGAAAATGATATTGATCCGGACATTCGTCCCGGAGACATGGAACTGATTGGCCAGGCGAAAATCGATTTTATCGCGGTTAACTGCTATCGGTCGGATGTGGGAATGGCACCTGATGACAGCTATAAGCAGGAAATTGGTCTGAATAAATCCGGGATCAAGGGTGAATTCGTATATCCCAACCTGCCGGGCGAATATGCGCTGGCCAGAAATCCATACGTAGAAGTGACGGATTGGGACTGGCATATTGATCCTGTCTGCATGCGCTATGCACTGCGTTATCTGTGGGATCATTACCATCTGCCCATGGTTATCACGGAAGCAGGCTTTGGCGCTCATGAGGATGTGGGAGAAGATGGTAAGATTCATGACCAGGCCCGTATTGATTATCTCAGAGAGTATGTTTATAATGTAGGTCTGGCAATTGAGGATGGGGTAGAGGTGTTCGGGTTTAATCCCTGGTCTTTTACGGATCTTCTCAGCACCGGAAATGGTATGGCAAAACGTTATGGTCTGGTCTTTGTAAACAGGACAGACGATGATTTAAGGGATCTGAAACGGATAAAAAAGGACTCGTTTGACTGGTATTCTGTGTTAATACGTTCTAACGGCCAGGAATGGGGAACCGATATGTCACAGTGGCGTGATTTTGCCAAAGATAAGGCAGAATAAACAGAAGGAGGGGGTACCGATATGGCGAAAAAGAATTATGCGGCAATATGCAGCTCTATCATTGCGGTATGTGGCGGTGAAGATAATATATCCAGTGTCAGTCACTGTATGACTCGTTTGCGCGTACAGCTTTTTGATGGAAACAAATTAAACAGAGAGGAAGCGGGGAAAATTCCAGGTGTTCTGAACCTGGTGATACAAAATGGTGAATATCAGTTTGTTATCGGACAGGATGTTCCAAATCTGTATGCGGAATTTATCAAACGCGAGGGGATCAAGACAAGCGGAGAAGTGGCGGATGCCGCTGCATTAAAACAGGATACGGAAGCGGAGAAGGGGAATGTAATGAATACCGTGATGTCCTTTATCGGCGGAACCTTTTCTCCGGTTATTCCGGTGTTAATTGCCGGGGGGCTTACCGGCGCCGTATTGACACTGCTGACGACGCTGTTCGGAGTATCCACAGAGTCCGGTACTTATACGGTAATCTATGCAATCAATCAGGCGACTTTTTATTTCCTTCCGATTTTCATCGGTTTTTCCGCGGCAAGCAGGTTGAAGTCCAACGGATTTTTAGGCGCCTTTTTGGGAGCAATCCTGCTGTTTTCTACTATTAATAACGTGGAGGGACTTAATTTCCTCGGGATTCCTATTCAACAGATCAGTTATAATTCCACGGTATTTCCAGTTATCCTGGGCGTGCTCTTTATGGCGGTCATTTACCGTTTTCTTTCCAGAGTGGTTCCCGTGTATCTGCGGACGATCTTTGTACCGCTGATTACGATGCTGATTACAGTGCCTGTCACTTTGATTGTATTAGGGCCGATCGGCAACCTGATGGGAACCTGGCTGGCAAATGGTGTATTTGCCATCTACCGCGCGGCTCCTCCTGTTGCTGTTATGATTATCGGAATTACGACGCCGCTGATGGTGTTCTTTGGTATGAATAATGCGACTTATCCCATCGTATTTGCTCTGCTGGCGGAGGTCGGCTCAGACCCGCTGATCTGCACCGGTATGGCGCCGGCCAATGTAGCTGTAGGGGGAGCCTGTCTGGCGGCTGCACTGATTGCAAAGGACGTGAATGACCGGAGTGTGGCTACCGGTGCGGGTATTACTGCACTATGCGGAATTACTGAGCCGGGAGTCTATGGAGTATTGTTTACTAAGAAATATCCGTTGATCGGCGCCATGGCCGGAGGCGGAATCGGCGGATTGCTGGGCGGTCTGGCTGGTATGACGCAGTACGTGATCTCCACTCCGGGATTTATCTCAATTCCTGCATACATCAATCCTGATGGTACTTCGTCCAACCTGATATGGGCTATGGCAGTCATGATTCTTGCAGTAGCGGTTGCTTTTGGTGTTACTTACGTATTAGGCAGAAGAATGGAGAAACAGAGTTAGATTGTGACAGTTCAGCCTTCACTTCCGGCAGCCGCTGTCCGGTCCTGCCGGAAGTGAAGGCTGAACTGCTGCGTCGGATCAATGGGTCCCTGTCGTGCTGCTGGACATTAAAAAAACGGTATGCTATGATTGAAGAAATGCATGAAGCAAAGGGGCAGTCCCATGAATAAATTATTTACCATCGGTGAGATGGCGAAGTTGTTCGGAATTAATGCGAAAACGCTGCGTTATTACGATGAAATAGGCCTGATTCGTCCGGAACATACAGACCCGATGACAGGATACCGTTACTACTCTACTGGGCAGTTTGAACGCCTTAATACTATCAAATATCTGAGAGCGCTGGATATGCCTCTGGCTAAAATCAGGCGGTTTTTTGAAAATAAGGATATCGGTCAGATGATGGAAATATTAAAGGAGCAGCAGGAGGAAGTACTTGTAAGACGGAGGGAGCTGGAACGTATCGAACATAAGATCAGTGAACGCCTGTCTCAGCTTCACGATGCACTGTATACCGTTTATAATCAGGTGGAGGAGGTTACGCTGCCGAACCGAAAGCTTGCTGTGCTGCGAACTGAAATACCCGCTACGGATGACCTGGAATTTCCGATCCGTCAACTGGAACGGCAGACTCAACTGGAGGCCGCCATGTTTTTGGGAAAGGTGGGAGTGTCGATTTCGATGGATCATGTGAAATCCCATAAGTTTGATGAATTTTGTTCTATCTTTGTCGTGCTGGAACCGGGGGATTCTTATGATGGAGAAGCTGTGGATATTCCTGGCGGGCAGTACCTGACACTGAGGTACTGTGGAACTCATACGCAGTCCTCCTTCTATTATGAAATGCTGCTGAAGGAAATGTCAGAGAACGGTTATGAGCTGGGTGGAAATTCGATTGAGATTACGTTAGTGGATGCGGGAATGACAAATGATACTTCCCGGTTTGTAACAGAGCTGCAGCTGCCGGTAAGCGGTGGGAACAATGCGAAGGGAATTTAAAGTAAAACAGAAATAGAGAGTTAATCGCAGAGCTGGCGGCAGGCAGCTCTGTTTGATCTCATACGGGACAAATGTTCCTGTGATATCAAATATAGCTGTATTATGTAAGGTGTGAGATGTAACTTCCTGTCAGTAAGGGCCGATGTTTTTACGCTACGATTCTTGTTCCGGATTGCTGTTACTGCAGAGATTCTCTTTGTGCTTCTGGAAAGTCTTAATCATATCCAGGACATAATCCTGCTCTTCTTTTGAAAGAAGGGTGGATAGATGATAGATCTCAGCCAGAAGCTGGGCACTTCGTTCCGCATCTTTTTCTGATTCCATGGGGCCTTCGCCCTGGAGAAGCCATGAACTGTTAATTCCAAGCTCGTAACAGATTCCACGGATGACGAGCATCTGCGGTTCTGATTTTTCATGTTCAATATTTGTTATGACACCGCGGGAGACACCAATTGCATCGGCAAGAGAATTCTGTGTATACCCTTTTGAACTGCGGGCCTGTTTGAGACGGGCACCTATTCCCATATGATACTCCATTCCGCGTAGACGCGTGCCATGATCTTTACGATGGCAAACATACGCCGATCCGCCATTTGATTTTAATTAATACAGGACCTTAAATAGTTTTGTAAATCCTGATATCTAATCTTATCATGATAAAAATGATTTGTCAATACAATTGTGTATTGAAAAGACATATGAATGCCTTGACAATGCACAAAAAACGTGTTAGCATGTATTTATAAAACATAAAAATGATTTGGAAAAGCATGGCTGAAGACATAGGGGGTAGTTTTGAAGTCGATAGGAAGAGATCAGGAAAAGAATCGTGCGGAAATCATTCTCGAGGAGTCCGGAAAACTTTCTGTTGAAGAGCAGGAGCGTGTTCTGGCAACTTTAAGGGGAATGGTGTTTACAAGAGACTGTATATTGAAGAATGGTGTGGATGAAGACAAAAAGGAGTGAGTCCGTTTATGACAAAGTATTTTCATTTGATTTAGATTGGATTGAAGTGAAAGAACCCGGCCATGTCTGAGTCCTGTTTTGTGGGCCTGTCTGAATATCTCACAGAGTTTAGAAACATATCGTTTGTCTATTCTAAGTCCCAAAGTCTGTAATTATAGATAAGTTTTCGTGTTGATTTGTATTGAATATTGTTGACATTGCTCATGGAATGTGCTATTGTATGAATGTACAAAATAATGAATATTGAAATAATGACGAATAAAAGCAGGTATACAGATGGAATATGAAGCTGGAAAGAGCATCTTATATCAAAAAACCGGATTAGCCAAGAGTCTCCTTGCATTAGATTTACTGTCAAAGAATGCAGGGGACAGAATACAGCCCATATCCGAGTATCAGGAGAAGTTTGGAGTATCCAGAGGGACTGTCCAGAATGCTTTTACATATTTAAAAGAGTGTGGCGCTGTGAAACTGGAGCACCACGGTCACCAGGGTACTTATATCGAAAAGCTGGACTATCGCAGGCTTCAGGAAAACTGTATGAGAAAAGAGCTTCTGGGCATCATGCCGCTGCCGTATTCACTGACTTATGAGGGGTTTGCCACAGCAATTTACTCGGAACTGGATGAGCTGAATTTTAATATGGCGTACGCGAGAGGCGCGGTTGGCAGAATCGAGCTTGTAGAGTCGGGAACCTATCAATTTGCCGTCTGTTCACGCTATGCCGCGGAGCAGTCCATCAACTGCGGGAAAGAGATCGAGATAGCCTTTGATTTCGGGCCGGGAAGCTTTCTGTCAAAACACGTACTTCTTCTGGCTGATGAATCAAAAGACGGTATCTGTGATGGTATGAAGGTCGCATACGACAGCAAGTCTCTTGACCAGAGCCGTATAACAGATAATATCGTTAAGGGAAAAGAGATAACTTTAATTCCAATCAGGACACAGCAGACCATCGGGGCTCTGATGGATGGGACCATAGACGCCGGTGTGTGGAATTATGACGATGTATTGGAGAATCATCACGACAGACTGAAGGTGGTTTCGCTGCCGGAATCGGACTATAATAATTCCTTTTCAACTGCAGTTCTGGTGATAAAGACGGGCGACGAAGCACTTAAGGCACTGCTTAAAAAATATATAAGCGTGGAACGTGTATTGGGAATTCTTTCTGAAGTCAGAGAGAAGAGGCGGGAGCCGTTCTTCTGACCGGAGAGAAAGCGCTATATTAGCGTCTTATCTTCTGCGGTGGACCGCAGATCAAGGGCAGCCGTGGACAGAAAGTATCCGCAGTGGAATTCTGGCAGATGTTTTGTCACATTTGTTACGGCTGCCGGCGGCTTTCCCGGCTCATAAGTTTTCCGGTCTCATAAGCTTTCCCGGCTCATCAGCCAACCGGCCAGTCAGCCGTACTGACAATCTGGATAGAATATAAGAAACCGGGATAGTGGGTGGAGTGTCGTAAAAAATAAGTCAGGACAGAAATTTTTACAGCAATGTACAAAATATTGTATATTAAGAAAGGAGTATTATGAACCTGGAGGAAGCGTTAAATCAGCGTCTTGAGATTCTTTTAAACAGTGGTGTCATATCACAGAGAATTTCAGATTATTGCAAAACAGCAGTGAAGCTGCTGATAAAACAAAAACCGGAGGCAGACGGCGACAGGGCTGCTATGTTTATTACACATCTGGCCATGGCGGGACAGAGAATTTTAGAGGGAAAGGAGGAAAAACCATTGGATGGCCAGATTCTGGAGTCTGTAAAACAGGAACCTGCTTATAGTAAGGCATTGGACTTTCTGACGTATATGCTGAATCAGACAGATCTGGAATTTCCGGATACAGAAAAAGATTTTTTGACGGTTCATCTGTGTAACCTGTTTATGCCATGAGTTTGAAGGCCGTGATGTAGAGAGTATGCTTACGGGGATGAGATGCTGCAGGAGTATTGAAATTTAAAATTCAGGAGGGAAAAATATGCGGTATATAGTTATATTTTTAGCCGGAGCGTTTGGGGCACTTTTGGCTAACAGGGGAATTGCGGTTTTTAATGATGCGGTCAGGCCGGTTGTTCCGGAATACAGAGAGGGACGTATGACAAGGCTGGAATTTGCAACAACCACATTTGCCTTAAGCTTTGGTCTGGTCATTGGATTTGGAATACCTTATTCGATTATGTCACCCATTATACTGGTACATTCTCTGTGGCTTGGAACCGATGTTATCGGTATCTTCTTTCCGGCAAAAAACATTGAAAAATGGTACCTGGACAAAGAAAGCCTGATCGGTGCCGGCCTTTCCGTTCTGGCAGGTGGTCTGTACGGAGTGCTTCTGCTGGCGGGTCTTCAGAGCTTTGTCAATATGATGCAGGCTCTGCCGGTTAATATCTTCGATGCATGGCAGAACATTTCCGGCCCTGTCATTTCCGCATTTATTGCGTTCCCATGTGTTGTAATTACCATGGATTACGGTTGGAAAAAGGGTCTTGTTTCACTGGTTGTTTCGGTGCTGCTTCGCCAGATCATGGTATTTTTCGGAAAAGGAGATATCGCGGACGGTGTTGCCTTATTAACCGGCCTCGTGTTCATCATTGTATTTGCAGTCAGGGACAAATCTGAATCGACGGGAAATCTGGCTTCTATATTTGGAGACCGTGTGAAGAACATCAGAAAGAATATCATCTGGATTGCAATTATGGGTGCCATTTACGGACTTGCCTGCAATATGCATCTTCTGATGGAAGGTCCGCAGTCTCTGGTTGCATTAAAGGATGGAAATGTGTCTTCTGCAGTCAGCATCAGCTTTGCGAGAGCGCTGTCCTTTATCCCATTAAAGGCGCTGACCTCGCTGACGACAGGTACCTTTGTAACGGATGGCTTCGGTTTCACCGCAACAGCAGGCCTTCTGGCTCCAAACGGAGTGCTTGCCGCTGTATTTGGCGCAGTGGTCATGTCTCTGGAGGCATTGTCTCTGGCAGTAGTTGCAAAGCTGTTTGATAAGGTTCCAAGTATTAAGAAATCGGCCGACAGTATCCGTGTGGCGATGACCAGGCTTCTGGAGGTTGCCATTTTAGTGGGATCCATGTCGGCGGCGGAAGGTATGGCCCCCGGATTTGGATTTTTGGTAGTTGGTGGATTCTTTGTCATGAATGAGTATTTTAAGAAACCAATCGTACGGATGGCAGTAGGCCCGATCGCTGTTATCGCAGTGGGAGTTCTGGTCAATGTACTGGCAGTTTTAGGTCTGTACAGTGTTTAAACGTGTGCAGTGATGCGTGAAAGGAGCAGTCAGCATGAAAATTGTAATTGGCGGACAGATGGGAAAAGAGGAAATAAAAGATCTGATAGTCACGACTATGGGAGCTGAATGTGAGGTTGCCATCCGGGATGATGTGGCAGCTGCCATGGATGTAAAGAGCGGAAATGCCGATTTATATCTGGGGGCATGTATGACCGGGGGCGGAGGCGCACTTGCGATGGCCATTGCAATTTTGGGTTATGGAGCGTGTATGACGGTAAGTGACGCGGATGAAAATGCCATTCGTGACGCACTGAAATCGGGGAAAAAGGCGTTTGGTTTTACCCCATCCATGTCGAGAACGGTGGTTCCAGTGATTGTAAGGCTTGCGAAGGATGCTGTGAAGAATTGAGATGATGGTGCTGTCTGGCTTAAAGAGATGATATACCGTGTCTGCTTAGCCAGCCAGACAGCATCCGTGAAAGGAGAAAGGATGCAGACATATCCGTTACAGAGCATGTCCGTGGAAGAAGCAGCGATGCTTCAGTTCCAGGTAGTGGACTGTATGACAAAAGTATTTGAAGGGCATGAATCACTGACCAGGGGAGATTTAGGGGTCGTCATGGGGATTAATATGCCGGTGACAACCAGAAAAGCGGAAAAGGTGATTGCCGAAGTATTTGGAGCAGAGGCGTGTATCCTGGTACGGGGGGCGGGGAGTGCCGCAATCCGTTTTGGACTTCATTCCATGATGCGGCCCGGCGACCGGCTCCTGGTACACCGGGCTCCCATCTATAATACTACGGCAGCCTCTCTCGAAATGATGGGAATAGAAGCGGTGGAAGCTGATTTTAATGATTCGGAAGAAATCCGGCGGGTTTTGACGGATAATCCCGATATTAAGGGGGCGCTGGTTCAATATACGAGACAGCTCCCGGAAGACCGCTATGATATGCATGAGGTAGTACGCGTCATCAAACAGACCGCTGATATCCCTGTACTGACCGACGACAATTACGCAGCAATGAAAGTAAAAGATATCGGTGTGCAGTGCGGTGCGGATCTTTCCTGCTTTTCCGCGTTTAAGCTGCTGGGGCCGGAAGGTGTGGGCGTCATCGTTGGTAAGCAGGAACTTATCGGTAGACTGGTAAAGGAAAGTTATTCCGGCGGGATGCAGGTACAGGGGCATGAGGCGCTCGATGTTCTGCGCGGAATGGTCTATGCGCCGGTTTCCCTGGCTCTTTCTGCGAGGGTCAATGAGGAATGTGTCAGACGATTGAACAGCGGAGAGATACCGGCGGTAAAACAGGCATTTCTGGCAAATGCCCAATCTAAGGTTCTTCTGGTGGAATTCAGGGAGAATATTGCGGAACGGGTACTGGAGGAAGCCGAAAAATCGGGCGCTGCACCGAATCCGGTTGGCGCGGAATCCAAATATGAACTGGTACCCATGTTTTACCGGATTTCCGGTACGTTTCGCAAGTCAGATCCGGAACTGGAACATCGGATGATACGGATCAATCCCATGCGGGCCGGAGCGGACACTGTTTTAAGAATCATAAAAGAATCTGTAGAAAGAGTGGTGTAAATGTTCCTGGAACAAACTGTAAAAAGGAATCCGGAACTGGTCCGGCTGGCATTCAGTCTCCACAGGCAGGGAATCATAGAACCGGATTCCTATCTCATTGATGTGGACACCTTTTTGCAAAATGCGGAGGAAATGCTGGAGTGCTCCAGGCAAAATGGCGTAAAGCTTTACTTTATGCTGAAACAGCTGGGGCGCAATCCCTATCTGGCAAAGGAGCTGATGAGGCTGGGATATTCCGGCGCGGTGGCTGTTGACTATAAAGAGGCCGCCGTAATGATGGAGCATGGGATTCCGATCGGAAATGCAGGGCATCTGGTACAGATACCGACGGCCCAGGTAAGACAGATTGTCTCCTGCCGCCCGGAGGTCATCACCGTTTACTCAGAAGAGAAAATACACCAGATTGATCAGGCCGCGTCGGAACTGGGCGTGATACAGGAAATTCTGCTGCGGGTGTATGGTGAAGGTGATATGATTTATTCCGGGCAGACAGCCGGTTTTCACTTAAATACCCTGGAAGAACTGGCGGATCGTATCGTTGGTTCGTATCCCCATGTGAGAATTGCGGGTGTCACCTCTTTTCCCTGTTACTTATATGATGAGCAGCTGGATGACATCGTTCCAACGGCTAATTTAAAAACCGTAACGCGTGCGGCAGCAATCTTAAAGTCGCGGGGAATTCTCTGCCGTATCATCAATACTCCCTCAGCAACCTGCTGTCGCACCATTGAACGGATGAAGCGGGACGGGGGAAATTGTGGTGAGCCGGGACATGGCTTTTCCGGAACAACCCCCATGCATGCCGCCCATGAACTGCCGGAACGACCGTGTGTAGTTTACATAAGTGAAGTTTCCCATAATTTCGAAGGCCGCGGATACTGTTTTGGAGGCGGTCATTACAGGCGATCCCATATGAAGAATGCATTGGTAGGAGACAGCTTTTTAAATGCCAGGCACGTGGAGGTAATTCCTCCGGCGGATGACAGTATTGATTACCATTTCGGATTAACAAAAGAGTGCCCTGTAGGCCAGACGGTGGTGATGGCGTTTCGGTATCAGATATTTGTTACCCGTTCAGATGTTGTGCTGGTCACCGGACTTAGAAAGGGAGCGCCGAGGATTGAAGGAATCTATGACAGCGCGGGCAGAGAGAAATGAAGAAGAGATTTATTGTTATTGTACTGGATGGATTTGGGATCGGGGCGATGAAGGATGCCCGTATCGTGAGGCCGGGCGATGAAACAGCCAATACGCTCGGAAGTATTTTAAAGGACTGCCCCGACATGAAGCTGCCGGTCCTGGAACGGCTGGGGCTGATGAATGCGTTCGGGAGGGAGAGCGCAGCCATGAAATTCAGCCCTTCCGCCAATTACGGGAGATGCGAACTGATGCACTATGGTGCGGATACTTTTATGGGGCATCAGGAAATCATGGGAACACTGCCAATAAAACCGACGGCGCATCCATTTCTGGAGAAGGCGGAGGAGGTAAGCCGGTATTTGAGGCAGAACGGGCATGATGTCCGCGTTATCGAGAAACAGGGGCTTAAATATCTGGTTGTGGATCGGTACGCCACGGTGGCAGACAACCTGGAGGCGGATCCGGGAATGTGCTATAATGTGACGGCGCCTCTTGATTTTATGCCGTTTGAGGAAGAGGTGGAGATCGCCCGCCTGGTCCGCGAGGTAGTGACCGTGGGCCGTGTGATCGTGTTTGGCGGCACCGGCAACACAATGGAAGATTTGCAGAGGGCGGAAGAGATAAAGCTTGGAAATTATATCGGCATTGCATCTGCAAAATCAAAATCGTATGAGCACGGTTATCAGTGCAGACATCTGGGATATGGAGTGGATAAACAGGTACAGGCGCCGACCATACTGACAAATGCCGGAGTTCACTGTACGCTCATAGGGAAGGTGGCTGACATTGTGGCTAATGACGGCGGTGAGAGTATTTCCTGCGTCCCGACGGAGGAAGTGATGCGGCTTACGGTTCAGGCGGTAAAGAACATGGAGAAGGGCTTTGTCTGTACCAATGTGCAGGAGACCGATCTGGCGGGTCATTCACAATCTGCGGCGGCTTACCGGGAGATACTGGAGACCGCGGACCGGGGAATCGGTGCAGTGCTGGAGGAGATGGAGGCGGAAGATATCCTGGTTGTCATGGCAGACCACGGTAATGATCCCAATATCGGGCACAGCCGGCATACGAGGGAATGCGTGCCGTTACTCATTTATACAAGGGGGATGAGCGGACGGGAGATTGGTACCAGAAAGACACTTTCGGATGTTGGGGCATCTGTATGCAGTTTTTTTGGTGTGAAGAGTACGCAGAATGGGACGTCATTTCTTGAAGATCTACTATGATAATGAAGAGCTGAAGGCTTATTTATGAGCTTTCAGCTCTTTATTTATATGCCGCACTTCTCAGCACATATCAAGAGCAGGCAGAGCCTGGGTTTCCAATAAAAATGTAAAAAAAGGAAATAATATACCGTTTATTTTAGATAATATACGTTTAATTTGTAAAGTTGACATAAAAATAATGCCATGATAAAATTGGCTATGGAAAAAGACCAATTTGGGATTACAAAAATGTCTTTGAACGTTGAGAAGCAGGTATGAGAGAAATGAAGGGAAATGAAGAGGATGAAAAAAAGACGGTTTGCGGCACGTATGACAGCAGGACTTCTGGCGGTACTTATGTCGGTCAGTTTACCGATGGAATCGCTGGCAAGCATCAGTGCGACAAAGGGGAATACGCGAAGTGAGAATGAAAAGCTTCTGGAGACTGTGAAGGCCATGGGGATGGATGATACAACGGCGGAGGCGGTGTGTCAAAAACTTATGGAGACAGGTTTATGGGATGGAAGCGGCGATATGGTAACCAAATCTTTAAAACTGGATGGAAGAACCATAACTCTGGAGGAAGCCAGAGCACTGGTAGAGGATCCTGATGCAGATCTGGAGCGGATGGTGACGGTAGATGGAGAAAGTCTGTCACTAAGGGACTTGAAGGTCATGCTTGAGATTGAGGATGAACTGGCCCGCATTCAGCATACCTACCTGGATCAGGATATTGAGATGACGTCGGAGCTTCAGGACATGCTGCGCCAGTTTGGCACGGACGGACTGGAGGCCAGCGGATTTGCCAACATAAACAGTCTGGATCTGGCAGATGGCACGGAAAGGACTGTTCAAAACCTGAGTTTTGGATCGGGAATCGACCATACGGTAACTTTGAGCGTCAGAAGCAGTGTGACAGATTCTAAGGTTGTGGTTACCTTTGAGTTAAATAAAGCGCAGAACGCGGACGTAACCTTCCGGGTTGACACAGTAGACGGGAGTGCTGCAGCCGGAACAGATTATGAAGCAGTATCGGGCAGGCGGCTGGAGATCAAAAAAGGCGGCAAATCCGTTGACCTGACAATTAATCGGTTGAACACTCTTTTAACAGATTCTACGGAACGCTGGAAGGGAGACAAGGGATTTCTGGTGCAGGTAAGTGATCTGGTCAATGCGGTACTGCCGGAGGGGAGACAGGCTGTCAGCAGTCCGGTGATGCTGACGGACAGCTTTGACTTTTCTCTTTTTGATGCGCAGAGGGAGATCCCTTATGGGAAGGCTACGAATTATAGTGATCCAAACATATCTATAGATACTGCCACATACGAACAAAAGTATTTTATAAAAAAAGGATATGTCGATTTTAAATTACCTGGGGATCTGCCGGGGTACCAGACCAAAAACACACCCATGGGCGATCGAGAGGACGAATATCCCAGGAATTTAATAAAAACTTCGATCCAAGGAAATAGCGTAGATGTGAAAGCACTGTTGGATAATTACGCGGTCATAAGTGTGCGGGAGGAGGGGACTGGATATATTGAACTTGAACGGATGACGAATTATTCTGGTATGACAGAGAAATTTAAGCAGGAATTCGACATTGTAACAACAACCTACCCCAATGGATTTGAACAAATGGTATCATATACACCTGACTGGGTGATTTTTGATCCAGAGGGAAATAGTGATATAGGGCGCAAAGCAATGAGAAAAAGGCTGTCAATACTTTATAAGGAGGAAGGATATGATCCGGACAAGCCTCTGGAAGCAGTCTACAACTTGTCACCGGAGAATAGAGAAAAAATTACTACAAATAATTATCGGACAATGTTGTATTCTGATTGTGTTACGTTTCATGAAAGCTATGATCGTATCTGGAATCGCTATGAGAAAAATCTTGTATTTCAAAGTAAGGGGGGAACTCCTTTCGGTGCGGTTATTCCAGTAACCAAAGAACTCCTCCTGGTCCCAATAACCCGTTTAAATTGGACGGTTTCAGCACCGTCTGGGAACTATCCCACCGGTTCGACACTGCCAATCATTGTGGAGTTTACCCAGCCGGTAAAGGCCTCCTCTGTTGTAATTACAGCCAGGGATGAGAAGGGGGAGAATGTACAGGAACTAAAGCCCATGGAGTCTTCGGATACCATCAGCACCCGTCTGACCTTCCCTTATCAGGTAAAATCTGCAGAAAACGGCGATATCCTTGTGAGTGCGGGAATGGCCGGTGAAAACGGAAATTCCAGTCTCTACGCATATTCCAAAGAAAAGATAGACTGGATCCTGAAGGATAAAAGAATCAGCTGCGGAGAGGGAAAGGCATATAAGGATACATATACCATTCAGGATGCATTAAGCCCGCTGCAAATCAGCAAGGACAGCTACACTCCGGAAGATAAGACGGCCCGGATTACGATGAAGATGCCGGAGGACCCCACTCTGCGTACCATGCTGTTAAATGGCGTAACAGCCGACGGCGAAGGCGGCTTCCTTTCTGGAAGCTTTGGTATCTCTATGGATGGAGGAGTTACAATTGTCCCGTTTAAGTTTGTGGATGAATCAGGAGCCGGGACTTCTGATAAGCCGGTAAGCATGGCAGCAGATATTACCCTGCAGCCTAATTCGGGGGAGAAGCCTGTCTCTGAAGCAGCAGAACTTTACCTGTTGGACGGAAAAGGTCATGCACAGTCGCTGCAGCTCGGCTATTATCAGACGGTGACCAGGAATCCGGCGGTATACTTGTTGGGGGCTGACCTGGAGATCGTATATCCATCGGGATCGGACTCTGTCTTTAAAGATGAGATGCACCCGGATAATACAGTTTTTGCAGGCGATCCTCCAAAACGGGAATTGTTAAAATTAGACTTTAACATAGGTAATGAGCGGGCTACCTGGAAGAACAAAGAAACAGATTTTAAATGGAGTTCCAGCAATGAAGGCATTGCCGTGATCGACCCGGTTACAGGTCAGATCAGCCTGACCGGCGGGATCGGAGAAGTAACATTCACTCTGATGGCGTTAAACGGCGGTAATAACCAGGGAGATCTTACCAAATATCAGGCAGTTACCGCAAAGTCACTGGTAGCGATCGAGGGGAACAATCCCTACTTATCGATTCCGGACAGTTTAAATAAGATCACGGTAAAGACGGGAACGCCTGTCACTGTGCGCTGGGCTACCAACTTATTTGACAAGAACGGCCAGGCGCCGGGAGCACCGGCAACAAGCCTGACTCTGAAAGTATATAAGGCAGAATACGGTAAGGATGGAAGTCTGCTGCCGATCGATAGGCTGTCCAGCCCTCTGCGTACAGAAATGGTCACCGGGACCAGGGAGAAGCCGGTATATCAATATGAGTTCAATGGTCTGGAGAAGATATCATTGGGAACCCAGGCCAGTTATGTAGTGACGGTGGAGAGCTCCAGTGTGGAAGGAATCCCTGGAGTGATCGGGGGAGCAAAGGAGTTTATGGCGCAGGCGCTGGTTTATGTACGGGCGAAACCGGCCACAGTCAAGCTGACAAAGCCCGAGAATTTATTCCTTACTACGGAAGCGGGAACGGTACGGATCCCATGGACTGTTGATAATCTGGATCGTATTAATCAGGGAGAATTTGCTTTGACGGTCACCGATAATGACACCGGGAATCAGGTGATCAGTCTGGATAGTTCCGCAGCATCGAAGGACCAGGGAGAAGTAATTCTGGATTTAAAAACGAAAGACTTCTGTACCATTTACACGGTGGAGGCAAAGGCCAGGAACGGGCAGGATGATGCCTGGAGCCGGGATTCATATGTGCTGTACGTGTATGATGCTGACGCTTTAAAGATTCTCGTGGATGGAGAGGTACAGGAAGATAACGGGCGCTACACTCTGTCTAACCGGGATAAAATCAGTAATCTGTATCAGAAAGAGGGAGGCCAGAAGGCGATACTGGATCTGGAGAGAGACATTAACCTGCAAAAGGTTATCTCGATCAACTATGGTGAGTACGCCTGGACGGAACTGGCGGACCGGATGCAGTGGAAGGTTGCCTCTGATAACGAGGAGATGGCACCGTCCGCTTCCGTCAATTACCGGTTGGGAAGCCAGTACCGCAATATCAACGGCCTGCCCAGTCAGTCCTACGCGCCGACGGAGGAATTTATGCTGTCGGGAAGCCGGAACGGAGTGTCAAAGGTCACGGTAAACCATGCGCTGGCAGGAGCGGGGTTCAGCAAAGACTTAGAGGTGGATGTAAAGTCACTGACGGACAAGCTGTATCTGTTCCAGTTCTATCCGGAGCAGGAAACGACGGTTACTTATACGAGAGGGGACGGTTCAAAAGGAACGGTGACCTCAGAGGCGGATGGCCGCGCGGCCATCTACGAAGAGAGCGGGATCAAGGGAGAGATATTCTTAAAGGCCACGGCAGCGAACGGTTCCATTTATCTGGGGACTCTTTATGCCGACCAGCTCAATTCCGGCGAGCGGGACGCGGCCAGTATGGAACTGTATCCGCTGAACAATATGGTTCTGCGGAAACAGGGCGAGGTGCCGGTCAGTTTTAAAAAACCAGATGGGACTGCCTATACCGGACAGATCACAATCCGCGGCGGAATTCTGTTGAATGGAAAATATATAGAAAAAGTAGGAATCGACCAGAATCATCCGGGAACTGAGGACTATACGCTGAATCTGGGAAAAACAGGGAGTCATACCTTTACCTTTGATTTAACTCAGGGTAACCTTGATGTAAAAGAAGAGGATCAGATCTCTTTCCTGTTGGAGATTCGTCCGGAGGACAGCTACTATCCGGTATTTCTGGAGTATAACGGCCGCTTGAATGAAGATGACGCAGTGAAACTGGGAGAAGGCATCGTGAATCTGGAGACAGTTCCGGAGGGCGGGAAGAACCAGCCGTTCATCGCGACTCAGCGTCTGCGATTTGGTGAGAACCGTTATGCATACTCGGAGAGCATTAAGGGAAGAAAAGGGAAAATCGGACCCAGCACATCATATCCGAAAGCCTATATAGAAACGAATGTACTCTGGTGGGGGACAAAGGCAGAGGCTGGACTGGAAGGCCAGAGGGCAGTCAGCCTGATCGATCAGGATGGAAAGACCCCTGACGGGCAGACGTCGGAGCTGGTAGAGTATGCGTTTTCTACGATGCCGTTGACACGGAATACATTATGCCTTGATAAAACGAACTTAGAGTCATGGGGGATTGGTTCTCTGGAGACTCGCGGCCTGACCCTAAAGTATATCGATCAGGACGGAAGTATCCGCAAGAAAGAAGATTTGGGTGTGCGTGTGATGAATGCATTTGATATTGAAAATGCGGCATCATCTGCAAAACTGAAGGCCATGTTGGGAGAGATTGGCCAGAAGGCCGGAGGCGGCAAGGATAAGCTGGGTGAACTGGGCAGCGGATTTATTTCTGTCGGCATTGCGGCAGCCACTAACGTTGGGGTGGAAACACCATTTCTGAAGCTGAAGCTGGCACCTACTTCGGATCCGACAGTCTTTAAGGGTTTGGTCTTTGTGGGTGCGAATAACATGACCGATGATAACATCAGCGGAATGGATCCGGATCTGAGCCGGCGCAGTGATTTAGATTACATGCCGAGCCTGTTTGATATCATGGAGGCGAAGGAACTGGGAGGTGTGGGTAATTACGCTTCGACAAAAGGGAAACAGCTTGACTATGCGGGAAACATTCTGTCACAGAACCGCAAGCAGGGCCAGGCTGCAGGACGTTCTAAGAACTCAAGTGCAGATGGATCTGTGGCCTTTAACCTGACTGGCTACTTTGAATCTGAAGTTTATTATGATTATGATGATGGCCAGTGGAAGATGGAGATCCTAAACGGCGGCCTGACAGTAGGCGGCGGCTACGGCTATGACTGGAGTTGGAACTGGTTCGTCGGACCTGTGCCGGTTATTGCTCAGATTGGCCTGGGGGCATCAGTGCTGGCAGATTACAGGCTGGCGGCAAACCATATGGCCCAGGGCAGTACGGACATGGACTATCTGCTGGATTTGAGAGTGATGGCTTATATCCGTGCTTTTGGAGGAATCGGATTTGATTATGCAATTGTGGCGATGAAGGTCGGCTTATTCGGCCAGGTAACGCTGGATGCCCGGATGGACTTTTTGTGGCGTCATGACCGGGAGAACCTCGAATTTGCCCACAATGTGAAGGGAACGGGAACGATAGGCATTGAATTTGCAGTCAAGGTTCTGTTTTTCAGCTATGAGGCGGTATTGTGGGGAACCACAATCAATCTGGGGAAGACCCAGAGCGACAACTGGAACAGTGTACAGCGCTATTGGGAGGAAGTCGGAAAGGGACTTTCCGGCAATGAATATACCATGATGACCAGCAGGGGCGGAGCCAGAATGGCCATGCCGGTGGCTTATAACGCAGAGGAAGGAACAGCCATTTACGCCATACAGCAGGAGGCGCATCTGGAGAGCCGTGAGTATCTGGATCAGTATGAGCGGAGCTGGGAAGGAAACAAAAAGAATGGAGGATTCTTCAGCAGACTGCGCAGAAGCGCAGTGGTGTCGTTTTTCCTGGGAGAGGTAGAAACACCGACAACGGATATTATCTGTGATAACGCCTATCCGTATGCGGAGCCCAAGGTCAGTGATGATGGAAAGCTGATGGTTCTTCTGACAGATCAGGAGGACACGGATGTTACAAAGACCAGGGCGGCTTATACGACGGAAACAAAGGATGGAGGATATGGCGAACTGAGACTGATTGATGACGGAAGCGCAGGCAGCAGCTACGGCGACAGCCAGCTGTCCATGGCGGGGACCGGTGACTTTGCGGTTGCGGCATGGAGCCGTGTGACAGAGAAACCGTTTAAGACAGAGGGAGGTTCTCCTGTTACGGAAGCAGAGCAGGCAGCCATGCTCCAGTCTACAGACATTATGGCATCGGTTTATCACGATGGTACGTGGGATACCATAAGACTGACCGATGCGGCCGGAGCAGATATGGCTCCGGTAACGGCGACAGCGCAGATTAAAGAAGCAGACGGAACAACAAAGAATCGTGCGATTGTGGCCTGGCGCAGTGTGGCCGGGACGGACGAGAACAAGCTGACTACATTTGATGCGGCAGATGATATCTTATACCGGGTGTATGATGGAACGCAGTGGAGCGGGGCAAGAAGAATTTACAATGGAACTTCCGGTGCTGTCATGGGAATTCAGGCGGCAATGATGCCAGACGGTACTGCGGCAGTTACCTATACCGTGGATACAGGTATTGAAGGAAGCGGCGGAGAGACAGCCATGATCGATGAGGAGACAGGAGTGATCTCTTCAGGCTTGGAACTGTTCTATTCTGTCATAAACACCAATAGCGTGGTGGAAGAATGGAATGAGGAAGAGAACAGAAATGCAGGAGTGGACCCGCTGGATGGAACAGTGCGTACAGTACGCCTGACCAACGACACTTATGCCGATGAAAACCCGCAGGTTACGGTGGTTAAGATCGGGGAAGAAGAGCGTTTTATTCTGGGCTGGCACAGTATCCAGTCATCAGACGGGACACAGAAGGAGGATATACGTCTGCGGTCTATTAATGAAAAAGGGCTGATCGACAATCAGTTCCCCAACAGTTTAAGTGAGCTGACGATGAATAGTGACACCTTTGTCAGCGGCAATTTCCAATTCTCCAGGGGAGCTGAGACCATCGACCAGTTATCTGTGTTATGGAAACAGGCAGCCAGGGAGATTACAGAAGCAGAGCAGACGGAAGGCACAGATACCGAACTAATGGCAGATCATGACCTGCTAAACGGCATCCGTTTTTGCGCTCCGGAAATGGAAGGAGGGAGTATCTCTGTCACTGCAGCTCAAACCCTCTATGAGATGGGGCCGGATACCACTATTGATACCTTCAGCGGTTATGTGGCGGATGACGGCAGTTTAAAGACAATCGTACTGGGAACCGTTTATGACCAGGAAAATCAGAAACAGATAGAGGTATCTTATGGATATGATGAAGAGGGAAGGGAACTGACAGGAAACGTGATCGTGCCTGGAAGCAAGGCAGTCCTGTACCGTGTCGGTGGAAGCTATACGGAAAACTTTGCAGTGGATTCCGTGATTCCGGAGTATACCTCGATCTATGCAGGTGCGAAAGTGCCGCTGCAAGTATCTGTCCGGAATATGGGGACGAAGCCGGTGAATCGTGTGACGATGCAGGTGGGGGGTAAAAATGGACAAACAATTGTCTGGGATACCGCCGAAACAGACAGTATACCGATGAAGGCTATAGCCCCTGGTGAGGCCAGAATGCTGGTCGGATATTATCAGGTGCCGGATACGATCAGTAACGCAAGCTATCAGGCAACGGCAATGTTTGAAGGTGATAAAACAGCAGTAACAGCAGATGAGGGGACTCTGATTCTGGATGTACCAGATCTTGGAATTTCGGGACTGCGTCTGACCGGGGAAGAAAACGGAAAGCGCATTATCAGTATGAATCTTTATAACAGCAGCCAATCCAGGCTGTCAGGTGCAGAAGATGGACGTTATGTGAAGGTAGGGATCTATAAGGACGCGGAGTGCACGCAGCAGATTGAGAGTGAGTATCTGGAAGAGATTACGACACGGACAGCCGCAGAGTCTTATTTAAAATGCATCGATGCGGAGGAAGACCTTGCACAGATCGATGCCGGAAGCTATACGCTCCAGTATCAGTTTGACGCAGCAAAATATATCAGGCAGCATGGTACAGACAGTGAAGGCAATCCTACGGAGGAAACTCCTTATGCATCAGAGAGCGGTGAGATCCGGGACGGAGGCATCAATCTGTATGTAAAGGCCTGGATTGAACAGATGGATAAAAGCACGGGAGAAACCGGAGAAATGATCGAGTACTGCACCAGCAACAATGGAAGCGGCATCCGTGTCAGAAGTCTTTTAGAACAGGCGGACGGCGAACCGGTATCCATGTCTGTGACGGTGAGCAATGAGGAGGAACAAAGTTCAGCGGTTACGTCTCTTCTCGGGAAACTGTCTGTGCCAAAGCAGAATACTGCGTCAGGTACCAGGGCCGATATTATCCTGCAGAATAATTCAATCCAACAAAAGAGCAGCGGCAATCTGATTGCAACTCTGTATGATGATAAGGGGGCGATCATTGAGACAAAGCAGCTCTATGATCCAACAAAAACAGAGGAGAATTTCGGCCTGATCACCATGGGAGCAGAGGAAAAGGTAAAATCTACGATCCAGTTCTCCCAGAAAGGGCAGGACGTGAAGGTCCGCTATACGGATGAGATGCTGGAAGCGGGCGGAGATAAGCTTGCAGCCCTGGATATCAGCATCCTGAAACAGGATGAACAGACGGCCAATGGCAGTGAAACGGAGAATGTGCTGAAACAGATCCATGAGTCAGAAGTAGAAAGTACACCTGGAACCTATATGATCACACTGATGACGGAAAATGCGGAGAGCATCAATGTAGAGGCAGAGGCAGAGAACAAGCTGCAGTCCGGCATTACGTTGAACGGCGGGAAAGGAACCAATGGTATCGCGATCGGTTCCGTGCCGGTAAGACCGGGTACAGTCAGTCAGATCATCATAACAGTGGACACGCCGGTCGCTCAGGAAGATGATCCAATAAAGAAACGAACGTATATTATCAATGTTGTCAACCGCCGGGTGAAAGAAAGCCAGAAGGGCCAGGAGGCTGTAATGGCGCCAGGTGGTCAGGAAGGAGGGGATGAGTCATGAAAAAAGCATTTAGACAGAAAATTGCAGCAGCTATGGTGGTCGTGATGACGTGTGGCCAGTTTCAGGCCATTCCCGTTCGGGCGGCGGCTGACAGGAGGCCGGAAGAAATGGAGACGCCCTATTATCAGTCGCCAGTATCAGATGTGAGGATGATGGCTCTGGGGACGTCGGGATTAGCTACGCCTTCAGAGGCTGACTCACCGGATTCACCATGGTCGGGAGATTATCTTTTTTATGGTTCCTATCAACAGGCTGCAGCGGAAGATGAGGAGGCGGCACCGGTCAAGTGGCGGGTGCTGTCCCCCAACAGCCTTCAGGGAGGAAGCAGCCCGGATACGGCAAGCGATTCCAACGCCAAGACTGTGCTCCTGATGGCAGATCAGGTATTGGATAAGGTTCCGTATATGGAAGCGTTCCAGTCTGACCCCAAATGGGACAGCAGCAGCATGAGACAGTGGCTGAATGATGAGAATACAGGATTCTATGGCACTGCCTTTGAAGCGGAAGAGCAAAAAGCCATTGTGTTAAGCAACGGAGCGATGGTCCCTGGGGTATCAGAAGCTTCGGCAGCGGAAGAACTGACAAACCCTTCGGTCGGCGGAAGCAGGATATTCCTGCTGTCCCAAGCGGAAGTATCTTATTCAGGATTCGGATTCTATGCTCCTGAGGAAGGCGGTACAAGTGAATGGTCGGTGACAGGTGATCAGGAGAATGCCTCCAGGATTCTGAAGGCAACGCCCATGGCATACAGCCGCGGAGCGGATATCTCCGATGACAAGGTATCTCCCTGGTGGCTGCGTTCGACCGGCAGTCTTTACGGGAATCCGGATGTGATGTTTAACATGGAGGTGATTGACAGCTATGGAATGCCGGCTGCCTGCGAACCATCCTCGGATCTTCCGGTTGGTGTGGTTCCGGCCTGCCAGTTAAAAAAGGAACAGATCGTTTTCACCATGCCAGCCCACGGCAGCGTGATACCGAAAGCCTCCAGTTCCAATGCCCTTTATGAGGTGGCATCGCGGGAGGCTGACGAAGATGGGACCCCATTAACCGGAATGGAGTGGAAAGCGGCGGTTGCAGACCTGAGACATAAAAATTTCTCTGTAAAGCTTGCCGGAAAAGAACTGCCGGATGCGGGGGACGATTCCTATATCATGCGCGCAGCTCCGGAGGAAATACTAAACTTTACTTATACGGGGGCTGTGGCAGGAACTGCAGAGAAGACAGAAACAATCTCAGCTATGATCACAGACGGTTCCGGGAAGATCTTGTTTTATGGAAGACTGAAAGATATCGGGATGGAAGAAGAGACCTCTGGTGAGGTACAGCTGCAGCTTCCGGACAGCCTGCTGGAAGGCTGTATGTACCGTCTGATGCTGTTTGAGGAGCAGGAACGGGGCGAAGGAAAAACCAGTTATGTAAGCCCTTTAAAGTCCATGACTCTGAACCTTAAGAAGGGCCGGCTGGTTCAGGTGACAGATGGAAGTATCCTGGGCATTGCCAGTGTTTCGGATGCCACGATCTCTGAGGCTGCTCTGCAGACTACTCTGCTGGCCTCCACTTCTAACGCGACGGCTTACGAAGGCTGGCTGGTACATGTGAAAGCAGATGAAGCGCCTGAGGATATGGGGTTTGTGGAATGGCAAACCACACCTGTGAATTTAAAGTGGAAAGAGGAAGGACAGAGGAAGTCAGATGCTGTGTTTGCTATGCCAGATATGGATGTAAGGCTGAAAGCTGTCTATGGTAACTTAGCGAGTCCATCGGATGCAATGGTACATCAGGAGGTAGAACCGAAGGACTGGATGGCTTATGCAGAATGGGACGATTTAAACCTGCTTCTGGAGAAGGACGATATCATCACGGAACTTGACCGTGAGCGTCTGGAGCGAGGCTGGAATATCGATGTCCGTTTGAAGATTGTCAGAGAGAGCGGAAGTTACCAGGCAGGAGAATTTACTGACGAGATCAATGAGATGTTAGATGACGGGGATGAGATCGCATTCTATATACAGAATTCTCTGCGCAAAGAGAGCGTGAATCCCACTGGGGAGAAAAAGGAAACGGTTCTGCTGGCATCGGATTCCAATGCGGTGAAGATGACGATTCCTGTACCCGAAAAATATCAGGATATGAGAGATTACCGCCTGATTGGTCATGGAGCGGAGGATGAAAGCAGTAATCTGTATGACATTACCTGGCTGGATGGCTCTGAGACAGAGGCACAGAAAGGTACCTGCTTTAGTTTTGTGGGTGAGATGAATGGAACCTACGCTCTTGTATACAGGAAGATGAAAGATAACCATCTGCGTATCCGCTGCAGCAATGTTGTCTATGGAGAACTGCCGGAACCAGAGGTCGTGAAAAATGATACTGATCAGGAGCCTCTGTTTGAGTATAAAGCTCAGGATGCGGCGGATGACACTTACACGGAGGAAGTTCCGACCGCAGCAGGGAAGTATACCGTCCGTGCAACGACAGAGGAATATGAATGCTACCGGAAGGCGGTGGCGACAAAGGATTTTACCATTAATAAAAAGCCATTGACTGCTGCGATGCTTCTTCCAGTGGCAGACCAGAATTATACGGGATCCGCTGTCATGCCCGATATTCGTCTGACGGATCCTAATGAACGAGATGGTTCAGAATTGATTGAAGACGGGGATTTCCGGGTGACTTATGAGAACAATATCAATCCAGGAACCGCACGTTTTACTGTTAATGCAACAGAAAACGGCAATTACACTGGCAGTATAAAGGGCACGTTTCAGATCAGAGAAAAACCGGTTAAGCCAGGAGGCACAGGAGGATCCGGCGGTGGAGGAGGCAGTTTTAGCCGTTCTTTGCCAAAAACAGCAGAAAATAATATGGGAGTGACTGGAATCTGGACCAAGATGGCAGATGGAACCTGGCGCTTTATGCAGAGCGGGAGAACAGAGTATGCTGCCAATACATGGATCAGGACAGGAGGCCAGTGGTATTATTTCTATGCCGATGGCATTATGGCGACCGGATGGCTCTACGCAAATGGAAGCTGGTACTATCTGACAAAAGAGGCTGGCAGTCTGGAGGGATCGATGAAGACTGGCTGGCTGACCGACAGTCAGGATGGAAACACCTATTATCTGGATCCGGCCAGCGGAGTGATGGTAACAGGAACCAGGGTGATCGATGGAATCGTCTACCACTTTACTGAGGAGGGAGAGTCAGCTCCAGGCTGGCTCCTGATACCCGAAACTCAGCAGTGGAGTTTTGATAATAAGAAAAAGTCAAAACCGATTGGTTCTCTGGCGAAAGAGTCAGTTGAAATCGATTAATGTTTGAAGAAAAAGAGTCAGATTCTTGAAAATCTGGCTCTTTTTCTATAAAGTTCATTATTCCAGTGTGAAATTACTTTAGAATTGGAACAACAGGCCTTCTTATCAGCTTCCTGTATGGCTAATTTGAAAGCAGTGTCAATAAAACGCCTTATTACGATTTTTTCCAGCTGAAATACAGCCTTGCTATCACATCCTCAATAGGCGCTCTTCTGATTTCCACATCCTCAATACCTTCAAATTCCGCAAGATAACCAAGAACCTCATGGATTGCGGTCTGATTTCGGTTGAACTCGTATTCGTAAATCCCTCCATTGGAAGAGAGCAGCTGTAATCCCGGAATTGCAGGAGCACTTAAGAGTCCCCCAGCTGTGTCACACTGCTTATCAGAGCCGGGGCCTCTCATGGTGACAACAATTCTGGAACAGGCGCCGGCCGTATTTCTGAGTTCATCAAAATTTCCGTCAAATGCAATCTGCCCTTTATTCAGAAGAATAATCCGCTGTGCCATCTCCTCCAGATCATCCATGTCATGGCTTGTGACGATAATCGTGGTTCCGCATTCCCGGTTAATTTCCTTTAAAAAGTGTATCATCTGCTGTTTGGCCAGCACATCCAGGCCCAGTGTCGGCTCATCCAGGAAAATTACGGAAGGATCGTGCAGAAGCAGCATCGCAATATCCGCCCGCATGCGCTGTCCAAGGCTCAGTTCCCTGGCAAATGTGTGAAGGAGGTCTTTCAGATCGAGCAGTTCCGTTACAAGTGCCAGATTTTTTTTGTATACTGCATCCGGGATTCCCCATACCTCCTTTTTCCATTCGAAGCTGGTAATGACGGGATGATCCCACCAGGTTTCCGTCCGCTGTCCGAACAGTACGCCAACATGACGCATGAGTTCGATCCGGTCTGTGGCAGGATTGAAACCGGACACGGACACCGTGCCCTCTGAAGGGCTTAAGATACCGGAGAGGATCTTAATGGTTGTGCTCTTGCCGGCTCCGTTGGCTCCGGCGTAAGCGACAAACTCACCCGGAGCCACTTCGAAGGAAAGATGATCGAGTGCTGTGATGATGCGTTTCTGAGGGCGAAGCATATTTTTTAAGATATCCCGTGCGTGGCCGCTTCTCTGCCATTGGGAATACTGTTTTGTAACATTATCGATGACCAAAGCCGGAGTATCGTGGCGAACCGTTGACTGCATAATATTTCATTCCTTTCTTAAATACATAAATTGTGAACAGTGATAATGCCAATGCCGCTGCCGGCAGATAACATGCCTGCAAAAGCAGCACAGCGCTTAAGCCGCCGTTCCCTGCTTTTAAAAGCAGCTCCGACGGAAACCAGGCAGCCAGCCCCACTGGAAGCACGGTCAGGAACAGCCGTTTGACGGAATGGTTCATCGTGCCCAGCGGATAAGTCTTCAGAGAAGTAAATAAATCCCAGCCTGTCTGGGCGATCTCTTCGGCTGCCGCAGGTGCGTAAAATGCTGCGCAGGACAGGAGGACCATAACGGATAAGACCAATATGGTGGAGCTGACCGCATAGATAAGCAGCAGAAGCAGCCAGGGCAGTGTGGTAGATAGGGGCAGCCGTCTGACTGCATACGCCGTCAGTCCGATTCCGCATACCAGCATACTGCTTCCTGACAGCGGGGAAAATCCCTGGGCCAGCAGTTCTGCCCATAGGGGAACCGGCTGTATCATTACGTGATCCAGCTGCCCCCGTCCTATGATGCGGCTTATCATAGACGTATTATTACCGATAAAAAACATCATATAGATTCCGTCAACGAGAGTGGAGAAGCCCATCATAAAGAGTATCTCCCCCTGATTCATGCCTCCGAAGCCGCCGAATTTTTCGGAAAGCAGGAAAACGCCTGCGATGGTACAAACCGCGCATACCATGTCTGAAAAGATTTGAAGCAGACAGTAGCGGGTGTCCCGAAGAAACCACAGGAGGTCCATTTTTGTGTATTGCCTGTAAAGACGAAACAGTATTTTTAAATTATCCACCAAAAGAAATCATCCTTTCTTTGCTTTTTTTAAATACCATGGCCGCTGTAATCCACAAAATCACATTCCAGATAAGCTGCAGCCCAATGGTTCTAAAGGGGGATGCGGCCATGCCGGTATAGATGGTGAGCGGTGCATGGGCGATCGAGCCAAAAGGGAGACAGGAAAAAAACTTATCCAGTCCCCATGGAAACAGGGCAAAGGGTATCATTTCCCCTGACAGGAGGGAAAATGCTGCCTCCCGTATACTGGCTGCCGCCCAGCAGCCATTTTTTAAGAACATGGCAAAAGCGGCAAACAGCAGGTCGAGGGCAAATCCCAGAGAGGCCGAAAGCATCAGACTGATGAACGCCATCAATCCGGAGGCAGAGTCTGCCGGAGCCGGATTTACATGTAAAAACGGCGAGATGATCAGCAGAGGAAGGCCAAAAAACAGAAAATTCGGAATCCACCACCGTCCGATCGTTTCAGCGATGAAACTGACCGGAACGGGCACCGGCCGGGTAAAACGTCCAATGACAGAACCTTCCCACAGTGAGGAGGTAGCCGGTGAAATAATATTTAATTCCTGATGAAAAACGGTTGCCATCAGCGTATATGTCATCAGCTGATTTAATGTCATGCCTCCTAAACCGGCACCTTCCCGGTCCAGGGCGGTCCAGATAAAAACGAGCATGACAAACTGAACGGCAGAAACAAGATATCCACCTGCGATGCACAGGATACCGCCGTCAAAAATTTGTTTTGTACACATCAGTACAGTGGAAACAATGGCGCGGGGCCCGCAGCCATGTCCGGCAAGAAATGTCTTAAATTTATTCATGATAGAACTGCCTTTCTAAAAAATGGAATAATAGAACCCATTTTCCGAAAAGGGCAGATTTTATGTAAAGGGGGCTAATCCCAGAACATAAAAATACCCGAAAGCGCAGGCACCTTCGGGTAGAGAAACCATCATGAAAACCGGTCGTTAAGACAGCCGGAAAATCGATGAATACGAAGGGAGGACGCTGCTGTTATCGCAAAAATGGGCGCACTGATACACGGAAGCGTCATTTTTGTACGTAATAACGGCGACATTGTCAATATTTAACCACAGTGTTGTGGCCTTGATTGTGATGCAATGCATGGCGTCCACCTCCTTTTTCTGAAATGTTTGTTTTAGCATATCATGACAGTGGGGGTGAGTCAAGAAGAATATGCCTCTTGATTGTCCCCAAATTTGATCAGTAAAGTTAAGCTTACTGTAAGGCTGGGGTTAAACGAAAAGCCCCTTTCGGTATAAAACCGATTGGGGCTTAAATTATGTACTGTTTAGTCAGTACCACTCTTACTATTTACAGCAGTCGCCAAGTTTCGCGAGGGCAGCTTCGTCTGCTACGATTGTTACATCCGGATGCAGCTGTAAAATGGAAGCAGGAACGCGAGGAGTAACCGGACCGCAGATCACTTCCCGTAAGATGGCAGCCTTATCCTCGCCGCTTACTACCAGCAGGATCTTTTTTGCACTCATGATGGTTCCGATTCCCATGGTGTAAGCCTGGCGCGGAACGTCATCGATGGAAGCGAAGAAACGCTTGTTTGCTTCGATGGTACTTTCCTGTAAATCAACGATATGAGTTTCCTTCGGATACTCGTCGGCCGGCTCATTAAAGCCGATGTGACCGTTGTGGCCGAGGCCTAAAAGCTGGAGGTCTACGCCGCCTAACTCATGGACTACATTTTCATAGCGCGCACACTCTTTTGCAGCGTCCGGCTCTGTACCATCAGGGATATTGGTGTTCTCTTCCTTGATATTGACATGCTTGAACAGATTCTCATGCATAAAATAGTAGTAGCTTTGATCGTTATCTCTTGTCAGTCCTTTATATTCATCCAGATTGGCAGTCTTTACTTCAGCAAAATCCAGATCACCGTTGTTGTACCATTTAATCAACTGCTTGTAGGTTCCGATCGGTGTGGAACCTGTAGCGAGTCCCAGTACGCAGTCTGGTTTCATGATAACCTGAGCGGAAATAATGTGTGCCGCTTTGCGGCTCATGTCATTGTAATCCTTTGCGCGGTAAAGTCTCATTTTATAGCCCTCCATGTTCTTGAAAAAAAATTTTATTCCATTTATAGCTTTAGGATAACATTTTTATGGCATAGTTTCAATGGCTATTTGCATAAAATATTTATAAAAGGGGTGATATCATGTCCAATTATCGGAGACTAATCTCATATATCTATGCCTATGAAGGCGGAATCAAAGGAAAAAACATTGGGTTCGCGAAAATAGAGACGCGGGGCAGCCAGTGTAAGATTACGGTGAATGTGAAAAAGGTTTATGTGGGCGGCAATGATATCGGTGTCTATCTGCTGGCCGGTGAAAAAGAAATTTTGCTGGGAAATATTTTTATCCGCGGAGGTTCCGGGGAATTTCGTACGGTCGTTTCGGTAAGCGATGTGGAACACTCCGGAATTCCCATGGACCAGTGCTACGGACTGACAGTCCATGATGTGGAAAATACATGGCGGTCTTATACGACGATCTGGGAGGATGCAGTGGCCCACGCTGCAGAGGTGGAACTTTCCAACACACTTCCCGAAACAAAAGAAAGAGAAGAAACGGCGCAGGAGGCGCAGATTAAAAAGGCGATAAAAGAAATCGAAGAAGAGTTCCCGGTAGAAAATGAACAGGATACAAAGGAAAGTGAAAAGCAGGATAAAATGTCCCGGGAGCAGCTTAAGGCATTTACGGAAAGTGCCAGAGAACAGTCGAAGGCATTTGCAGAAAGCATCAGAAAACAGGTGGAACAGTCTGCAGATACGACGGAGCAGACGGCGGAGGCATGGATCCGGCAGCAGGAAGCCAGGATGGAATGGTCCAGAGTAAAAGCCTCATACATAGAATCCGTGAATGAACCTGCGAAGCCGGAAATGGCGCCGGTAGAGGAACCGCAGCGCAATGTTCACGGTACGGAGGAGCCTGCCGCAGAGCAGGAAATTCCAATACGGGAACCGGTACGGCAGCAGCAGGAGCCTCTGACAATGGCGCACACGTCGGAACTGTCTTATGGCAAAAAGGATAATTCGCTGCGCAGCTATACCGTATTTTCCGGAGTTCCGGCCGTAGAATATGCTTCTGAACTGATGCCGGATATCGAGACTGTTACAACACTCCATACAGGAATGTTGGAGGCGGAAGCAAATAATCAGCCTCCGTTTATGGAAGAGAGGCAGTCTGCCGGGGAACCGGCGGAGATGTTGTATAACCAGGAAGAGAAGGAAATTCAGAGTGAATTTCTGGAAGAGATCCAGGGCGAGACGATTTGCTATCGGGCCGATGCATCGAGGCCATTTGCCGTCCGGCCGGAAAGCAGGATGTACCCGCAGCAGGAAGCAGATATGGGAGCACCGAAATCTGCAGACGAAAATCTGACGGATTTCCATGCATCAGAACACAGGCAGGAACAAGTGGACCGATATGAAACTCAGAACACAGATGAGATAACCGGCATTCATTTGTTGGCTGACAGAGAAAAAATACCAGGTACAGAGTCTGTGGGGAACACGCAAAATCCAGAGATGCCAGACAAAGCGATGTCAGTCAAAGCAATGCCAGACACAGCGATGTCAGACACAGCGATGTCAGATGCAACGATGCCAGACACAGCGTCCGGTACGCAGAACAGTTCCGATTCCGGTATGGAGGAATTCATGCAGGAACGGCCAGAGATGTATTTAGCGGACGACGCACAGGATTGTTCGGAAACGAGCGCGTCAGAAAATCAGGCAGCACAGTCTGTACAGGAGAACAGAGACGCAGCAGAATCTTATGGTACCGATGAGGGGGCAGCAGCCACGCCCTCACATGCAGCGGAAGAAAGACAGAAGGAGCCGGAGATCCAAAAAGCCCAGGAGGCACAGCCTGTTCCAGGCGATCCAATGGAACTGGAACGGCTTTTAAAGACTGAGGAAGAGGAAGAAAACTCCAGTGACCGGATATGGGATCAGTTAAGGCGGGAACACACGAAAATCCTGGATTTTGACTATGAGAAGGGCTGCGAAATCCTGACTATTAAACCACAGGATATCGGCCTTCTGCCCAGAGAGACATGGGTGTACGGAAATAACAGTTTCCTGCTTCACGGATACTATAATTACCGTTATTTAATTCTGGCAAAGCTGTTTAACCCGGAGGGAACTCCGCGTTATCTGCTGGGGGTTCCCGGCCATTATTACAGCAATGAGCGGTATATGGCGTCGATGTTCGGTTTCCCGAATTTTGTGCTGTCAAAGAACCAGCCTATGGAAGACGGACGTTTTGGGTACTGGTATACCGATGTAAAAATTGGTAACTGATACTGTCAGCCGTCCGTCAGTAATCGATTCCGCGCAGAGAAACGTCAGCAATATAGGGGTGCAGGATTTCTGCAAATGCCAGAAGCTCCTCCTTTGTGCAGGAAGTAAATCCGGTGCATAAGACTTCACCGGAGTCCACATAATTCTGGAGATAGTAGTGGGAACAGCCCTTAAGCCATTGGCCGATATCCAGGAAATCCCGGCTGCCATGAAGTTCCTTTACGACAGTAGTCCGGAACTCATACGGGATGGAGCCGTTCATCAAAAATGCCGCGCTTTCCTCTATATATTTTATCTGAATGCCGGGAATGCCTGCTGTGCGCGGGTAATTTTCCCGGCCGGCCTTGATGTCCATGGCAATATAGTCGAGAAGGCCTTTCCCGGCGAGATCCTTTAAGACGGCGGGCCTGTAGCCGTTGGTATCCAGTTTGATCAAGTACCCCATCTGCCTGATCCGGCGGATAAATTCTTCCAGATCGTCTGAGAGTGTTGGTTCTCCGCCCGTGATGCAGACCCCTTCCAGAACCGAGGTACGCCGTTTTAAGAAGGTGAAGAGCGAATCCTCTGTCATGGCTTCCTCGGCGTCATTTCCCAGAAGCCCGCTGTTGTGGCAGAAGGGACAGCGGAAATTGCAGCCGCCTAAAAATATAGTGGCTGCGACATGGCCGGGGAAATCCAGGAGAGTAGTTTTTTGCAGACCGCAAATTTTCATTATTTTCGCTTCCTTATTTTCATGGTATACTAGTATGATCCGCACGAAATACCTTACTGTTTCGCTGGTCTGATTTACCGACAGCACAGACGCAAAAGCCTCAGCATAGCCCCACTACGCCTGCGTTTTTGCGTCTGCACTCTCGAAAAATCATCCTCATCGGACCAGTAAGGCATTTCGTGCGGGTCATACTGGTACTGCATTGCGCAATGCAGTACCAGTATACCATATTCTAAAACGAGTGGAAAGAGGGACCGGCATGAATGCTGATGAAAAATATATGCGCGCCGCAATTGGACAGGCCCGGAAGGCGGGAGCGATCGGTGAGGTACCTATTGGCTGCGTCATTGTTTATGAGGACAAGATTATAGCGAGGGGATACAACAGGAGGACGATTGACAAGAATGTTCTGTCCCACGCAGAGATTATCGCGATAAAAAAAGCATGTAAGAAGATTGGTGACTGGCGGCTGGAAGGCTGTACCATGTATGTGACCCTGGAACCGTGCCCCATGTGTGCCGGGGCTATCGTCCAGGCAAGAATTCCCAAAGTTGTAATCGGCTGTATGAATCCAAAAGCCGGATGCGCCGGCTCTGTGCTTGATCTGCTTCATGAGGACGGGTTTAATCATCAGGTTGAAATGGAGAACGGCGTTCTGGAGGAAGAGTGTTCGCGGCTCATGAAGGAGTTTTTTAAGGCGCTCAGGGAAAAGAAAGCAGCTGTGAAAAAACAAAAACAGGAAGAGACGACTCCTTGACAAATGGACCGATTGCATGTATACTAAATTGGCTATACATTGAAACAGATGTATAGGTGTGTGCAGTAATGTTAATCGATGGAATGTCAGCATACAGACCAACATATGTCATAAAGTTTCCGTGCAGCCGGGGAGATAGCGGTGCCCTGTACCTGCAATCCGCTCCAGCAGGGGTGATGTCTCACCTCGGATCGTCTACTGCAGGGCTGCCCCTGATAAGTGGCGATGACGTTTGGGTCTTACGCAACAGGAATTCATGAACCGTGTCAGGGCAGGAATGCAGCAGCACTAAGTGGAACCTCCTGTGTGCCGTGAGGCAGCCTGGACTGAGTTAACTGTCAGGGTAACGCCTGTGGTAACGATACAAAGTGAGACGCACGGATTAATAATATAACTATAAATAAAATACAGCGAATAGAAGACAATAAGACACCGGGGAAGAAAATCCGGTGTCTTATTGTTTCACAGGAAAAGCCGTCCGTGTATCAATCCTACCTTTGAGGGGCCGCAAAGCCGGCTTGCCGGACTCTTTGGTATATTACAATCATTACCATTTAACTGGTAATTTTCTTACATTTCCCGATAGAACAAAGTTTTCCCTTGCCCCACCCTTCCCTTTGTATTATAATTATGTACAAAATGGGTATATAGTATCTATTTCCTAAACATGAATCTAAGAAGGGGTGTGCTTTGATGATGAGAGTTGGAATGCTTACAAGCGGCGGCGACTGCCAGAGCTTAAACGCGACAATGCGCGGTGTTGCGAAGGCGCTGTACAGAATGTATGACGATGTGGAAATAATTGGTTTTGAGGACGGATACAAGGGCCTGATCTATGCAGATTACCGTGTTATGAAGCAGTCGGAGTTTTCAGGAATTCTGACAGAAGGCGGGACAATCCTTGGCACCTCACGGCAGCCGTTCAAACTGATGCGTACGCCGGATGAGAACGGACTGGACAAGGTAGAAGCGATGAAGCACACCTATAAAAAGCTGAAGCTGGAATGTCTCGTTGTTCTGGGAGGAAACGGCAGCCAGAAGACAGCGAATCTTCTTCGCGAGGAAGGGCTGAATATCATTCATCTGCCGAAGACCATTGATAACGATTTATACGGAACCGATGTGACTTTTGGTTTTCAGAGCGCCATTAACGTGGCGACCAATGCCATAGACTGCATCCACACCACGGCGGCATCCCACGGCCGCGTATTTATTGTGGAAGTCATGGGACATAAAGTGGGCTGGCTCACCCTGTACGCAGGAATCGCAGGAGGCGCAGACATAATTTTACTTCCCGAGATTCCCTACGATCTGGATATTGTGGTGGAAGCTTTAAAGAGCAGGACAAAGAGGGGAAAACGCTTCTCTATCCTTGCAGTGGCAGAAGGCGCCATATCGAAGGAAGATGCCGCTCTCACCAAGAAAGAACTGAAAGAAAAGAAAAAAAGCGGAGTGATCTATCCGTCAGTCGCTTATGAGATTGGCGCTCAGATTACAGAGCGCACGGGCCAGGAAGTCCGTGTGACTGTTCCGGGCCATATGCAGAGAGGCGGCGAACCGTGTCCGTATGACAGGGTTCTTTCCACGCGTCTTGGCGCAGAGGCTGCTTATCTGATTAAGAATAAGGAATACGGCAATATGGTGGCGGTTATCAACAATGAGATTGTGAAGGTGCCGCTGGAAGAAGTTGCAGGAAAATTAAAGACGGTCGATCCTGAGAGCTCTATCATTAAGGAAGCCAAGATGATAGGTATCAGCTTCGGCGATGAGTAAGGAGCCATAGAGCATGTCATATACGGCATTATACCGGAAATGGCGTCCGGCTTCCTTTGAGGATGTCAGAGGCCAGGACCATGTAGTACAGACATTAAAAAACCAGATTGTATCCGACCGTATCGGACATGCATATCTGTTCTGCGGTACCAGGGGTACCGGTAAGACCAGTATTGCAAAGATATTTGCAAAAGCGGTTAACTGTGAGAGCCCGGTGGACGGCAGTCCCTGCGGAGAATGCCGGACGTGTAAGAACATCGCGGCAGGTTCTTCCTTAAACGTGGTGGAGATCGACGCCGCTTCCAATAACGGCGTCGAGAATATCCGTGAGATCAGGGATGAGGTTCAGTATCCTCCTACAGAAGGAAAATACCGGGTTTATATTATTGATGAGGTTCATATGCTTTCTACGGGAGCCTTCAACGCCCTTTTAAAGACGCTGGAGGAACCTCCGTCTTATGTTATCTTCATTCTGGCAACTACCGAAGTGCAGAAAATACCGGTCACGGTCATGTCACGATGTCAGCGGTATGATTTTAAGCGGATTACGGTTGATACCATTGTAACCCATTTGCAGAAGCTGACCGAGGCCGAGCACATTTCCGTGGAGGATAAGGCGCTGGCCTATATAGCCAAAGCGGCGGACGGGGCCATGCGTGACGCGCTGAGTCTTCTTGACCAGTGCGTGGCCTTCCATTATGGAGAGGTATTGACCTATGACAATGTGCTGGATGTCCTTGGAGCCGTGGATATTACGGTTTTCAGCCAGCTGTTTCGCGCCGTGGTGGAGAATCGGACGAAGGACTGTATTCAAAGCCTGGAGGAAATGGTGATCCAGGGGCGTGAGCTGGGACAGTTTGTAACAGACTTTATCTGGTATCTGAGAAATCTTCTCATTGTAAAATCCGTGGATGACGCGGAAAATATGCTGGATATGTCGACGGAGAATATGAATCTTCTGAAGGAAGAAGCCGGTCTGATCGACGGAGAGACTCTTCTGCGGTTTATAAGGGTATTTTCCGACCTTTCGAACCAGCTTCGCTACGCATCCCAGAAAAGGGTGCTGATTGAGGTCGCTCTCATTAAACTGACGCGCCCTGAGATGGAGGAGAATTTGGATTCCGTCATACAGAGAATCGGCAATATTGAGAAGCAGCTGGAAGAAGGCGTTTTCGTAGCGGGAACCATGCCTGCCACTGGAAACGGTACGGACTCCGTACCAGCCGGGGACAATGGAAGAATGGGCGGCAATGGTGCCCCGTCTGAACCGCTGACGCCTGCGGAACGCGTTGTGCTTCCCGAGGCTCAGCTGGAGGATTTAAATCTTGTCCGCAATGAATGGGGAAAGATTGTAAAAGATCTGGGCGGCCCAATTCGGGCCAGCTTCCGGGATACGGTGGTGGAACCGGCGGGAGACAGTTGTCTCTGCGTTGTATTTACGGATCAGAGTAATTTTATTATCGGCAGCCGTCCGACGACTCTGGGAGACATCGAGCGGTATGTGGAAGAGCATTATCAAAAATCAATTTATTTTAAGGCCAGACTGCGGGGCGGAGGCGAACGCCTCGATACCATTTACGTCAGTGATGAAGAATTAAAAGAAAATATTCACATGGATATTATAATAGAAGATTAACAGGAGGACATACACCATGGCTAAGCGTGGCGGTTTTTCAGGCGGAATGCCTGGCAATATGAATAATTTAATGAAGCAGGCTCAGAGAATGCAGCGTCAGATGGAAGAGACGACAAAGGAGCTTGAGGCGAAGGAGTATACGGCAACAGCAGGCGGCGGAGCTGTATCTGTTACCGTATCCGGAAAGAAAGAAGTGACAGCGGTGAAGCTTTCTGAAGAAGTGGTGGATCCGGATGATATCGAGATGCTGGAAGATTTAATTGTGGCTGCAACCAACGAGGCGTTCCGCCAGATGGAGGAAGAGAGCAGCGCAGCCATGTCCAAGCTGACCGGCGGTTTAGGCGGTATGGGCGGAGGCTTTCCTTTCTAATCATGGATTACTACAGCAGTCAGATAACGAAATTAATAGAAGAGCTGTCCAAGCTTCCCGGAATAGGAAGCAAATCTGCGCAGCGTCTGGCATTTCATATTATCAATATGCCGGAAGAATCAGTAACAAGCCTTGCCTCGTCCATTACCGAGGCGAAGCATAATGTCCATTACTGCAAGGAGTGTTTCACTCTGACAGATCAGGAGCTGTGCCCGATCTGCAAAAGTGACAAACGCAACCATAAAGTCATCATGGTTGTTGAGGATACAAGGGATTTGGCGGCTTACGAAAAAACGGGGAAGTATGACGGTGTTTACCATGTGCTTCATGGGGCGATTTCTCCCATGCTGGGAATCGGACCAAATGATATTAAGCTGAAGGAACTGATGCAGCGCCTTCAGGGTGATGTGGAAGAAGTGATTATCGCTACCAATTCCAGTCTTGAAGGGGAAACCACGGCGATGTATTTAAGCAAGCTGATAAAACCTACCGGCGTGCGGGTAACCCGCATTGCCAGCGGCGTGCCCGTCGGCGGAGATCTGGAATACATAGATGAAGTAACATTGTTACGGGCCCTGGAAGGCCGGGTCGAACTGTAACTCATTAACCTTGTTAGGAGATGCAAAAGAATGGATAAGTACGAGTTTAATATTAAAGTTGAACAGATAAAGAAGCTTGTCGGCAAGAGTGATTATGAGACGGCCATGAAGATTGCCGATACCATTGACTGGAGACGTGTGCGCAACACGAACCTTTTGTCCATGGTAGCCATGGTTTATGAAAAAAATGAGGACTATGAAGAGGCCAGAGAGATTCTTCTTCTGGCGTTTGAACGTGCCCCCATTGGGAAACGTCTGCTCTATAAGCTGGCAGAACTCGCATTAAAAGAGGGCAATATTGATGAGGCTGAGGCATATTACAGGGAATTCAGTGATCTGGCCGGTGACGATCCGAGACAGCAGCTTCTACGCTATTTAATTTTGAAGGCAAAAGGTGCGCCTGCCCAGCAGTTAATCCATTCTCTTGAATCATATACAAGTCAGGAAATTGATGAGAAATGGCTGTATGAGCTGGCCGAACTTTACAGCATAGCAGGTATGGCCGACAGATGCGTAGAGACGTGTGATAAGATCATGCTGATGTTTGGTCTTGGAAAATATGTGGATAAGGCGATGGAACTGAAAATTCAGTACGCGCCGCTGACCAGTTATCAGATGGATCTGGTGGAAAACCGTGACAAATACGAGGCCAAGCTTCGCGCCGTAGAACAGGAATACGGACTCGGCGGAAACCAGATGCAGGTTCAGGATCAGGAAGAGGAATACTATGATGACGGAAATCAGGGGATGGATATGCCGGAGGAACCTGATTTCGAGGATTTACAGGCGAGAATGCAGGAGGCTGAGGTTCAGGAAGGCCTGGCCCGTGAGATGTCCCGTATGTCATATGAGGAGCCGCCGGCAGCACAGCGTGCGATGAGGCACGACAGGACGCGGGTGCTTGATGATATCAGGCGTATTAACCGTCCTGTCTATCACGATGCGTCCATGGCTGCCGGGGAGACCGCGGCTGCCGGAGCCGTATATGCAGAAAATACGCTTGCAGGAGCTGCCGGAGCTGTATACGGCGCAGCAGATTCTGCGGTTCACATGGCTGGGAATGCAGAGCGGCTCGCTTCCGCGATGCCGAGACCGCGCGGAATGATGCGCATGCCGGAGATGGACGAGGAAGCCGCCGCGGAGCCGGTGATTGAAGAAGACTATGCTTACGGAAATTCCGGTTACAATGGATCTTCCTATGGTAATACCGCTTATGACGAACCGGTTTACGGTGAAGACGCCTATGATAATACAGGATATGGTGAAACCGCTTATGATGATCCGGCTTACGGAGAGAATGCCTATGAAGATAACACCTACGGTGAACCGTTCAACGGAGAAAATAGTTCTGGGGAGCCTGCCTTCGGTGAAGCAGATCCGGAGGAGGAGGCCTACAGCGATTATTCAGATATGGAATCCTCCGGTGATGATCCGGCCTGTGGAGAGAACGCTTATGAAGAACCGGAATTGTCATATGCGGAATCAGAGACTGAGGAATCCGCTGATGTTCCGGTGGAGGCGGAATATACCGCACCGGAGAGCGATCCGGCTGAGTCTGAGGTATTGAATAGCCAGGAACCGGAAGAAGAGGCTCTTGAGATCGAGGACCTTGACGACGATGCAGAAGAACCACCGGTATTGAATCATTTGATGATTGAAGCCAGGACTCCGGAAAAAGGGCTGAAAATTGCCGTAGAGGCATTAAAACAGATCCATAATGAAACAGGCATTAAAAATTCGGTAGCCAAGATTACAGGAGAGAAGCTTTCGAGAAGAGGTGTTCTTGCTTCCGCGGAAAAACTGGCCGGAAAAGATCTTGTGATAGAAGAGGCCGGTGATTTGACTCCGGAAGCCTTAGAAGAATTGTATACACTGATGAACCGCGATGCCAGTGGAATGATCGTGGTTCTGATTGACAATCCCAAGCAGATGGAGAATCTTCACAGAAACCATCCGCGCCTTGCAAGCAAATTCGAATGTATTGGAAGCGGAGAAGCGTATGAGCCGGGCGAAGCGTATGATCAGCCCGTTTCTCCGGTACGGGAGCCGAAACCGGCGGTACGGGCTGAAGTGTCTGCTCCAGGGAAAGCTGCGCCAAAAGCGGCGGTAACGCCTCTTTATCCCGAACGCGGCGAAGCACCGGTCAGACGCCAGCCAGTTCCTCCGGAAGAATCCTATGAAGAGGATTCTTATGAACAGGATCCTTATGAGCAGGATATCAGAAATGCAGAGTCATACGAGACGGATTCTTATGGTGAAGAAGGATATGAAGAGATTCCGAATGAGGAAAAAGTGCACAATAAGAAAAAAGGTCTGTTCCGCAACCGTAAAAAACCGGTATATGAGGAGCTGGAACCGGAAGAGTCCTATGACGAAAACGATGATTATTACGTGGAGGAAGATGAAGACGGCGAAAACGGCATGACCTACCGCAATGACAATGGTCCTGGAAGCCACGGGGAAGAGATGGATATTGATGAGTTCGCTCAATATGCCTGCCGTTATGCCAACGAAATTGACTGCAGTATAACAGGAAAGAGCATGCTGGCTTTATATGAACGGATTGAGATCATGGAAGAAGACGGTGTGGCTCTGACAAGAGAGAATGCAGAAGGTCTGATTGAAGAAGCGGCAGACCGTGCTGAAAAACCATCCTTTGGAAAGCGTGTCAAAGGAATCTTTTCTTCCAAATATGATAAGGACGGCCTTCTGATCCTGAAAGAAGAACATTTTATATACTAATTGAGAGCGGTGGTCATACCGCTGTACCCCATCATTTCTGCGTGAAACTTAACCTGTAGGGAGCAGAAAGAAACAGTAAACTGGAGCATGAATTGTGGATATCAGATTAATTGCACTTGATTTAGACGGAACGCTTCTGGACAGTCAGAAGCGTCTGTCGTCCCGTAACAAAAAGGCGCTGACGGAATGCCTGAGACGAGGCATTCATATTGTTCCGACAACCGGAAGAACCGTATCGGGGATTCCTCAGGTTGTCAGGGAACTGCCGGGAGTGCGTTATGCCATAACGACGAACGGCGCAGTGGTGGAGGACATGAAAGATGATTTGACTCTGTCCGAGTGCACCATTCCATGGCAGCTTGCGCTGAATATTTTAAAAATTGTTGACCATTATCATGTAATGTATGATCCGTACATTGAACGGCGGGGGATTACAGAACCGCGTTTCTATGAGCATTTAACAGAATATGGCCTGGCCCCGGAACTGCAGGAGGTGGTGAGGCTGACCAGGGATGTTCATTCCAATATCATTGAATTTGTTGAGACTGCCCGGAAGCCGGTTGAGAAGATTAATCTGTTTTTTCCTGAAATCGAGGAACGTGCACGGGTAAGAGAGGCATTGGAAGCGATAGACGGGATTCTCATCACCTCTTCCATGCCGATGAATCTTGAAATCAACGCTCCCGGAGCGACAAAAGGCGGCGGCATCCGGCGTCTGGCAGAACATCTGGGGCTTAAAAGAGAGCAGACGATGGCGATGGGTGACGGAGAAAATGATTTCTCCATGATCTTAGAAGCCGGAATTGGTGTTGCCATGAAAAATGGCAGACCGGATCTCTGTGAGGCGGCTGACTATATTACAGACACAAATGACGAAGATGGAGTGGCGTCGGCCATATATCGCTTCGTCCTTGAGACAGAAATATAACGAGGAATTTTATGGAAAATTGGTTATCAATCGCGGCCGGGGTCTACCTGCTGTCTATGGTTCTCTATGGACATTACAGGGGATTTATCCGGCTTGCAGTATCTATGGCGGCATTGGTGGCGGCGCTGGCAATTGTGCACGTATCCATGCCGAAAGTAACAGAATACTTAAAAGAAAATACGTCGATACAGCAGACGCTGTCTGACAGCATGAAGCAGGCAGCAGGTATCGGTCTGCCCGATGAAACTGGTGATGGGGAAGAGAAGGATGTGCCATCCGTACAGCGCACGATCATAGAGAACCTTAATCTGCCCCAGAATGTCAAAGCAGCGCTGATCGAAAATAATAATCATGAAGTATATGAGCTTCTTGGGGTAAATGCATTTGCTGATTATATCGGAAACTATCTTGCGGACATGATTCTTAATTCCGTCGGCTTTGTTCTGCTGTTTGCAATTGTGTATCTTCTGATCAGGCTGGTAGTCCGCTGGCTGGATCTGATTGCCCGTCTTCCAATACTTTCAGGTATGAACAAGATTGCGGGTGCGCTGCTGGGAGGCGTGCAGGGGCTGCTCTTTCTGTGGATTCTCTGTCTGGTGCTGACGGCATGTTCCGGTACTGCGTGGGGAATGACTCTGATTCGTCAGGTAGAAGCCAGCAAATGGCTGTCCTTTCTATATGAACACAATTTTCTGAATGCAATTGTTCTGGGCGTCATCCATGGTATGCTGTAGGCACAAAATTGTTGATATCATATATTCAATTAAAACAAATCGTTGAGCAGAATGTAAAAATGTCTGTCCAACGGTTTTTTTAATAACCACTAAATGTAGGAAAAATCAAGAAATAAAAGCATATTTAGTATCTGTAAAAATTGTTTGAGAAAATGGAACAAATTCCCTTGACATTATTTGTTGAACATGATATATTATAAATCCAGCACGGAGATAATCCGGTGCAGGGGTCAGCTGAAAGGCTGAAAAGAAAATAAAAAAAGTTGTTGACAAAACAGAAACGATATGGTAAGATAAACGAGTTGCTGTTGAGAACAAAACAACGCAAACGCACTTTGAAAACAGAAGATTGAACAGTATGTAAAACCCTGAAAATTCT
>OBUV01000014.1_pt1 | contig 199041 bp, 183 predicted proteins | sample 1475971 | NCBI WGS metagenome assembly OBUV01 (sample SAMEA2579962, study PRJEB22360) | human gut metagenome | biome: human gut; feature: human-associated habitat; material: faeces | place: Denmark | collected 2008/2010
TAGCCATTATAATTATCATTGTACAGTTCGTAAGGGTTTTGAGAGGATTTTACTCCTTTTTACTCCCAAATACTTTCTAAGGTACTCATTCGAGTACCTTTTTTCTTTCACTAAAAATTGTTGTTACTTGTCTACGTTCGTCGGGATAGAGGTGGCCATAGATATCTAGTGTTGTACTTGTTTTGCTATGTCCCGCTATTTTAGAAACAGTATAGTGATTAACATTGGCATGTATTAACATAGATATATAGCTATGTCTAAAACCGTGTATACTTATTTTTGGTAGAGCGGGGTCATTGTATCTAGATAACAAAACGTTTAAATATGTATAATACTCTCTGTAGGGGTATTCCTCGCTTTTTAAGACTTCTTTTAAATTTGGGGTCAACCAATCGGGAATTGGTACTATTCGCCGTGATTGCTCATTTTTAAACTCTGTAGACACAACAAGGCCATTGCTAGTATTTTTTACTGTATGTGATAAATGCAGTTCGTTTTTATCTTCGTCTAAATCGGATAGGCTAAGTCCGCAAAATTCTCCCTTTCGCAATCCAGTATAAAATAGGGTGCAAAAAGCAATCTTGTGTTTTTTGTTCGAAACATTTGAAATAAATTGATTAAACTGTGATTCGTTCCAAAATTCAAGTTTAGGCTTGGTTGTTTTAGTTTTATCAATATATACAAAGGGGTTTCGATCAAGCGCCTTTTTTCTTATACACCAATTAAAGAATGCGCTTAATGCTCCCTCACGAATTCTAACCGTATTAGGTGATAAGTCTTTCTTTAAATCTTCAATCCATTCAATTAAATCATAATCATTTATTTTTGTTATTCTTACGTTTTCAAATCTTGCATATTTTTTTCTATAAGAAAAAGCAATATTACGAACGGTAGAGGGGGAACGTCCTTTATTTTTATAATCGGCAATATATGCATCATATAAATCTTTAAAAAGCAGTCCTTTGGCTACAACGACTTGATTAGTCCTATCTAGCAATAGTTCAGCTACTTTTTTTCTACCGTCTTTTATAGTTTTGGATGTAACAGTTTTTCTAATTCTGCTGCCGTCCGCTCTATAGCCTATATTCACATCGAATACGTATCTTCTTTCACCGTTTTTAAGCTCTTTAACTTTGTATTCTTTTGCCATAATAAAAAGCCCGTCCTTTCTATATTTGCCTTAGACGCGCTCTTATGTTAAAATTGAGTACGTAAAAGGACATTTAAGAGTTGTACTTTACGTAAAGTGATATTGCCGTATCACTATTGATCACTGTTCATAGCAGTGATCTTTTTTATTTTATAATCCTAGTAATTCTTTTTTCTTTGTGTCAAATTCTTCTTGAGAAATAATCCCCATATCTAATAATTCTTTGACCTTTTTTAGTTCCTCGTAAGGATCGCTTACAACCTCGGCAACCTCAATATCAATAGGTCCATCATTTTCAATTTGCTTATTTTGGCTAAAATCGTTTGGAATTAAATTGATAATTTTAGAATTTAGTTCACTATTACATAAAAATCCAATAGTAGAAATTTCACCCGTTTCAACATTACAAAGTTTTAACCTTGCTTGTGCATCTACCTCTATATCTTCATCATATGTAATTGTGTTTGATTGGATTTTCTTTTTAGATTTTTTGTTACCCGTACCATGTGCTGCACCTATTACTGTACCAATACCAGGCGCGACAATTGTACCGACTACTGCCCCAATTCCTCGACCTTTTCTTTTGCTACTACCTTTTTCAGTTCCAGTAGTTTCACTTTTTGTAATTGTCTTAATTATCGGACCGTCCCAAATGTAATCAACTACAGTATACAGGTTTTCAACACGATTATTAAAATATACCAATCCATCACTTTGTCGCCATAGTTTAACATTATTAGAAAGCATATTTCCCGTAATTTCTTTACCTTCGTTTAAAGTTAGTGCCACACTTAACTCATTTTTTTGCTTTTTAATAATAGCCATTTCATTAGCCATCATTTCTTTACCGCTACTTGCTAAATTATTAAGTTTGTCTTTAAATCCCATTTTAAAATCCCCTTTTAATCAGTATTATGATTATCCTTTCTTTTTATTTAAAACATAGATAAATCAAAACAAGATGCTATTTCAAATTTAAATTTATCTATGATTTTATCTACTTCTTTGTCACATTCTTCGGGCGTAAGTGTACAATCGTGCGAAAAATGGTCTTTTAATACGTGTACTAATTCATGTAGTAACGCTTCTTTTTGTATGTTTATTGCTTGTTTGCTATTTAGGATTATTTCGTAGTATTCGTCATTATGTACACACATACCCTTTATCTTAGTGGGTAATATATCATCGAAACTTATTATTATATTGTTAAATCTACAAAAGTCCTCAAAATTCATCTTTAATAGTTCGTCGACCTCCATATTTTTACCTCCATTATTATTTTCTCCCGTTTTGTAACCCAATAATAACGCTAATGATAACGTCTATTTCTTCTGGTGTTAGGTCCTTTGTTTTGTCGAACAGTAATGCAAAATGATCATCGTTTAAAATTCTCTTATATACGTCAAGATGCTCGGGATTATCTTTAAGATATTCCACTACCTCGTCATAGTCTCCATAATAAGTGCTTTTATCTATTTTTGTTTCTATATCAGTTTTGCCAAGCAAATAGTCGATAGAAACATCAAAAAAATCAGCTAACTTTAATAACATTTCATTATCGGGAACACTTCTACCATTTTCCCAATATGAAATACCCGTTTTTGTGATTCCTAAAATATTACCCAATTGCTCACCAGTTAGATGTTTATTTTTACGCAATTGCTTAACACGTTGAGCGAAATCCATTTATTTCACCTCCTTAGTTAAAATATAACATAAATCACATAAAAGTTACATATAAAGTAATAAAAGTTACCTAAAAGGTAATTATTTACTCAAGAAATATTGACAATTACCTATTAAGTAATTAAAATATAGGTATAGTTACTTATTAGGTAACCACTTAAAAGAAAGGAGGGCACATATTGAATAAGATTTTAAAAAGTTTAATGGTTAGATATGATGTAACACAAGCTATGCTTGCGGAATATCTAGAATTATCACGAAAAACCATTTGTACAAAAATCAATGATGGCACTTTCACACAAGTAGAATTAGTTAAAGTTTTAGAATATTTTAGAAAGTACGATAGAAATATAAGTGCAAATATTTTTTTTGAGTGATAAGTTACCTATCTGGTAACAAAAAAAGAAAGGAGTAAGTAATGAACAAGGTTATATTAGTTGCTAACGAAAAAGGCATAAAAACATTGACCGTTAATAAACGATCCGATGATGTATCGGAATTAACAATATTATTTGATTGTGAAATAGAAACAAGGGAGGGTGAGTAACCAAATGAGTATTGAAGAAAAAGTCTATAACTTCATTATTACAAACCATGTAGGTAAAGAAAACATGATTAAAAATCGTCAACTAAGGATTTATTTCCCTCAAATAAGGAGCGATAAATCAATGCGAAAGGTGATTCAAAACATAAGAAGTAATCCACGATTTACAATCTTTATCGGGAGTGTATCTGGATCAACGGGTGGATATTTCGCTTGTACATCACATAAAGAAATTAACGATACAATCGATAATTTAATGAGACGTGCATATCAAATTTATGAAGATTGCAAAATCTATAGAAGTAAAGAGGTGATTGAGTTTGCTAAACGTTAAAATATTATCTCTTATTTTCCCAGAGAGAACGAATAACACCTTATATGCGATGATTAGAAAATTAAAAGATAAATATAACTTGAAGTATAAAACCGCTGAAATTCCTATAGGTATCATCGTAGAAGAGTATGGTATACCTTTCGATGATATAACCAAATTGATTTTAGCATTTAGAAAAGAAAAAGACGACTCGTCCAAAGTCGCCTAATTAATGAAACCAAGAAAATTATAAAACAAACAAGGGGAAGTGTCAAACATGGATAAATTATCGGGACGTGGCTTCTTTACAATCGTAGGAGTATTAATCGTGTTATCACATATCATTGTCGGAATAATAGAAACTTCATTTCTGTAAAACCGAATATAGCAACAAACAAATAACAAACAAAATTATTAATTTTCAACAAACAAATTAACAAGCTGAAACCTTAGTGAGAGTAAGTGTTTGATGAATTGCTAACAAAGAGTATAACAAACGAACAACAAACAAAAAACACGATTTGCAACAAGCATACTAATAATTAAATAAATGATATAGATAAAGATAAAAGATAAAAGCACTAACGTGCGTTTTAAAAATCAATACGAAAGGAATGGGTAAATGAAAGATAAAACATTAATAAAAATTTTGATTGTTATGTTAGCTATGTCGATTGCATTAGCTATTTATCAAAGTTGCTTAATCGTAAATCTAACAAGCAATCTAAAACTTGTAACCAAGGATCGTGACAAGGTAGTAGAAATGTATAACGAAAGGAATAAATAAAAATGAAACTAGAACAAGCAAGTGATATAGCAAGATTACAAGATGCAAATATATACGCTTTAAAAAATACCGCTAGTCAAAGCGATATGAAAAGATTTATGGAACTTAGAAACGCTAATGAGAAATTAGCTGAACTACAAGCGATGTATTACGATCTAGAACAGTATAAAGAAACCGTAGACGATGTAATAACTTGCATGACAAGTATTTCTAAAGATTTATTAAATATCGGCTATGGAAACAACAAAGCAACAAATTTTAAAGAAGTATTTAACTCTCTGTTGGATGATATCCAAGAGGGCATAGAAGATTATCAAAATACCATTAAAGAACTGGAGGGGTAAAAATGGAATTTAGAGAATTAAAAGCTGATGAAATTGATGTGCGAGTTCAAAGAGTGGGACAAAATAATAATGGCTATTATGCAATATTCTTGTTATATAAAGATGCTCGATGCGATATGACTATCCTTGATGAAACGGTTGGTTGTTTAAAATGGAAAAGAGAGCATGAAGTCGTTAACAACAATTTATTTTGTACTGTGTCTATTTTTGATGATGCCAGCTGTCAATGGGTCAGTAAGCAAGATGTTGGGGTAGAAAGTAACACCGAAAAAGAAAAGGGGCAAGCAAGTGATGCATTTAAGAGAGCTTGTGTTAACTGGGGAATTGGTAGAGAGTTGTACACTGCACCGTTTATTTTCGTTAACCTTAGAAACGATGAAGTTAAAGAAGCATCGCAAGGTAGAAAACCATCAACTTATTTAAAGCTTTCAGTTTCAAAAATCGAGTATGAAAATAAAAAAATTGTTGAGTTGGAATTAATTGATGAAAATGGAAATGTTAGGTTTTTAATGAGTAAAAAGACAATCCAAGAAACTAAATCGCAAGAAATAAAGCCACAATTAGATATAACGAATGTAATGAAGATCAATGCTAGTCTAGTATGCGAAATGGATACATTAGGAATCGATTTTAGAGGGAAGCTAAGTAATTTGGTATTTAAATATTCAGGTTTGCGAACTCAAGACACAACCGAGTTAGCTTTAGAAGATATAGACAAGTTAAATAGTACATATGCAAGTTTAATAAAAAAATTTAAGGAACAACAAGGAGCTAATCAAAATGGAATTAACTAGAGAGCAATTAGAATTACAAATACATACTGTTAACTCGTTGGTTATCAATAGCGATAATCAACTTGAATTAGCAAATGAGTTAGCTAAATACTCAAACACACAAATCAAGGAAATCAAAGCAAAATATAAACCACAAAAACAAGATTTAGATAAACAAAAAAAAGAAATTTTGGGAAAAGAAAAAGATGCATTAAAGCCGTATGAAAATGCTAAAACAGTTATTAAAAGTGCTATTGGCGACTACATGAAGAAAAGTGAACTTGAAAGAATTGAACAAGAAAAAAGAATCAAAGAGGAAGAAGAAAAATACGGTATTTCATTGGAAGTGGTTAAGGAAGTGCCAAAATTAAAAGGTACTCATATTAGAAAAACATGGAAAGCAAGAATTGTTGACGATGATAAAGTCCCCGTTAAAATTGGTACAACAATGATTAGAGAAATCAATATGTCGGTATTGAATGATATTGCAAAAGTGTATCAAGGAAATTTTGAAATACCCGGAGTGGAATTTTATCAAGAAGAGGCGGTGGCGATCAGATGATAAACAGAAGTGTTTTAGTTGGTAGGTTGACACGTGACCCCGAATTAAGAAGAACACAACAAGGTGATGCGGTTACATCATTTACTTTAGCGGTAAATCGTAATTTTACAAGCAGAGATGGTCAACAACAAGCGGATTTTATTAATTGTGTCGTGTGGCGTAAACCTGCCGAAAATGTAAACCAATACTGTTCTAAAGGAAGTTTGGTAGGCGTGGAGGGTAGAATCCAAACACGCAGTTACGACAATTCACAAGGGCAAAAGGTAAATGTAGTTGAAGTTATTTGCGATAGTGTGCAGTTTTTGGAAACTAAACCAAAGGAAGAACCAAAGAACAAGTATGATGTTAAAGACCCAAGGTTTGATGATTTAAAGGCAGTTAATCTAGAAAAAGAGTTTGATAACTCTTTTAACACCTATGACATTATGGAAGATGATCTACAGTTTTAATGATGAAACTTTTAGCCAGATATCATCATCGAGTAATCAACCCCGATACGGGCAATTTAGAAATAACTTTTGCAATAAGTGATTACAACTCTAAAGCTAACACTGAGGAATTGGAAAAAGAGTTGTATTCACTTGAAATAAAAAAACCTAGGTCAAAAAGATCATTAAACCAAAATGCTTATTTATGGTCCTTGATACATGAACTAGCCTTGAAAATGGACGAGGATGATTTGGACGTATACATAAAACTATTGAATGAATCTAAAGCAAAATATGAGGTTTTAAAAGTACTGTCGGAAGCTGAGAATGATTTAAAGAAATGCTTTAGAGTTGTTAAGCTGATTAAATATGATGTTAATAAAGATTATGCTTATTTCCAATGCTATTACGGTTCATCTACGTTTACGACCGATGAAATGAACAAGTTAATTGATACTGCAATAAGCTGGTGTAATGAGTTAAATATACCGACATTGGAGGGGGATATATATGGTATGTAACCTAAAAAACGGGAGCTGCAGTAAATGCGGTGGGTGTTGTTCAAACATTCTACCGCTTACCAACAATGAAAAAAATAAAATTAAGAAGATCATAAAGAAAAGAAAATTAAAACCATCATATCACATACCGTTGAATGGATTTGATATGACGTGTCCTATGCTTGATAGCAATAGCCGTTGTCGTATTTATGAAGATAGACCAAATATATGTAGGGTTTATAGATGCGATAAATCGATTGAACAAGGCGCAGTAGAATTTTATAGGAGTTTGACCGCTAAAGCTAAACCCGTAATAATGAGGGATTTATTTAATGAGTGAGTTTATTATCTATGGGCGTTTAGATGGACTTAACGAATATACAAGCGCCAATCGGTCTAACCGTTACAAAGGCAGTCAAATGAAGCTTAAAAACGAATCTATCGTAATAGAAGCTATAAAGAGATATCAACTAAATAAGATAAAAAAATATCCTATTAAACTAAAGATTACGTGGTATGAAAAAAATAAACGGCGTGATGTAGATAACATAACTTTCGCAACAAAATTTATTCAAGATGCGTTAGTCAAACAAGGAATTTTGGTTGATGATGGACAAAAGTATATAAATAAAATTTCGCATGATGTACAAGTCGATAAGGAGTATCCAAGAATTGAGGTAGAGTTGATTGAAAACGGTTATTCAAGACACTAAAGTATGTTACTTATGCGGTACAACTTTAAATTTAGAAGATCACCATTGTTTGAATGGGAGTGATAGGAAGAAATGTGAAGAAGATGGGCTAAAAGTATGGCTATGCGCTAATTGTCATCGCATAGCGCCTTACTCTGCTCATAGGAGTATAGAAACTAGGATAAGACTAAAGCGTGTAGCACAAGCTAAATATTTAGAAACTCACACTCAAGCCGAGTGGTTTAGACGATATTATAAAAACTATTTATAGAAAGAAGAGGAAAGAAAAAAATGATTAAACAAGCTATTGAAAAAATTGAAGAATTAGTGAACGCAAGAGAAGAAAACAAATTAGAACAAGTAGAGATTAAAAAAATGAATTATTACAAATTTGGTGGTAACTTAAAAAGGATTGTTACGCCGAGTATTGATTTAGTAAGAGTGCATTCATTGAATGGATTAGTTGAAATGATCGAATCTTATATTAGTGTAGAAGCTGATTATTTAAATGTTAAGTTACCATTGATTGTAGAAGCTACGGGAAATGAAATAATCGTAAGAACAAGTGTAGATGATACATACGTACGCCAAGAGTTAATTGAATGTACACCAATTGTGCCAAGATTAATTTTAAATGAATTTGTAGACCCCGAACGCATGATTATTAATGTTAATACTTGCTATGAGGCTACCGAAAACTCTAATGCTTTAATCAATACAATTAGTAATTTATATAATTCAAAAACAGTTCACCAAGAAGATAATGGAATTGGTAAAAAAATCATTGTAGAAAGTGATGTTTTCGCTGGCGGTGCGGGTCAAGTAACTATTAACCCGATTGTTAAATTAGTGCCAATTTCTACATATCCCGAATTAATCCAAGTAGAACGTAAATTTAACTTACGTGTAGACGATAGAGGTAGATGTGCTTTATTCGTAGCTGATACGGGATATTTCGAAAAAGAAGTGCAAAGATTGATCAAGCAGTTCTTAGAAGCTGAATTGCCAAAAGAAATTAGAGAAAAAGTAGTATTGGCATTATAGGAGGAGCGGAACAAATGGAGACTAAGTATACAAGAAGTATTTTAGATATAAATAACGGTTCAATCATTAGGGATCTTGACCGCGAATTGGCTAAAGTAATGGTTAATCTAGCTGATGTAGCAACTGATGATAAACCTAGAGAAATTAACTTAAAACTTAAGTTCACACCGAAAAACGATAAAAAAGAAATGGATATAAAACCGATTATTAGTTCTAAGGTTAGCCCTAAAAAGACTGATGATATTCATGTTTACAATCAAATTAAACGTGATAAAGACGGTGAAGTGATTGGCTTTGTACTTCAAGAACCGTCAAGCATATTATCTGGCCAACTGAATATAGATGGTGAAATTGAACCACCAAAAGAGCCAATAATGATTGATCTAAAGAAAGAGTAGTAAATTACTCTTTCTTATCTGATTAGTAAAGGAGTTGTTGAAGTGGATAATGATACATACATAAGATTATATAGAAGTTTTCTGAATTGGCAGTTTTATAGTGATAGAAATGTGAAAGATGTTTATTTACATTGTCTACTCTCAGCAAACTTTAAACCTAAAAATTGGAAAGGCGAAATTATTGGACGTGGAAGTTTTGTAACTACATATAAAAAATTAAGCGAAGAATTAGGAATGTCACCACAAGAGATTAGAACTGCTATTAATAAATTAATAGACTCAAACGATTTAACAAAGAAAACAACAAACAAATATACAATTATAACCGTTGTTGGGTATGATGTTCGACAAAACAGTAGTGAAGAAACAACTAGCAAGCCAACAAAGAGAGCAACAAACAAACAAGTTAAGGTTGAAGTGGTTAAAAAAATATATGAACAAGAGCCAAAAGAGCCTATTCATTATATTACAGAAAGATTGTTTGAAAACAACCTTATTAATCAAAATGAAGTTGTATTGATAGACAGTGTTATCCTAGAATGTCTAGAACTATATAACGCAGTAGATGTAGCGATAAAGAGCGAATACGTACTAAAACAAATGAGTACAAAGCAAGTAGCTAATCGTATATCATACTTTAAAACATCGCTTATAACTAATTTAAATAAAGATTACCAACAATCACAAATTAAAAATGAACTTGTTAGCAATGATGATGTTGATATGGACGAGTTAGACGAGTTTTTAACTCAATTTAAATAAAGGAGTGTCATATAAATGAAAGTAATACCATTAAAAACAAAACCGCAGTATTTTGAAATGCAGCTATCTGATAAAAAGAATTTTGAGGTTAGAAAAAATGACCGTAGTTTTAAAGTGGGCGATATTTTATGCTTAGAAGAATTTTACAAAGATTACACGGAGCGTTTTATCCATGTAGAAGTGACTTATATTCTAAATAACCCCGAATATTGCAAAGATGGCTACGTAGTTTTAGGAACACGAAAAAGGTTAGATTTAGATGCTAACTTGCTAAGATAGAAAACGAATATAGTAAAAGAGGTATTTAGAAATGTTAAAGATAGAGAAGATTAAAAAAGAAATTAAAAATTATGACACCAATAATAATGTATACTTCGGTTGTTATTTAGCAAACTTTGAGTCAAATATTGATTATGAAGAAGGCAATTGTTTTAAAGAAATACTTTGTTCAGAGTGTTTAAGGCTATCATTGTTAAACTTATTAGAAGAATATAAAGAACCGATTAAACTTACTCAATTTGAGTATGAATATTTAAAAGTTGCTAAAGAGAATGGATTTAATTTTATTGCAAGAGATAAAGATAATAGATTGTATGGAACTAGCGAAAAACCTAAAAAGTATAATACAACGTGGGCTAATAGTGGTACTTATATAGGCATGTTCAAGTCAACATTTAGTTTCGTTAAATGGGAAGATGAAGAACCTTATAACATCGATGAAATATTAAGTAATTGTGAGGTAATGGAAGATGAATAGAAAAGAATATGAAGAAAGAATAGCAAAGCTAGAAAAAGAATTGAAGGAATTAAAAGAAGCGGAAATTGAAGATGATGAGTTTCCAAGACTTGGAGAGCAATATTGTTTTGTTGATACAGATGGGTATGTTGTTTATGCTCATTGGGGCGATAACACAATTGATAATTACCGCAAAGATTTTTTAAGAATTTTTAAAACCAAAAAAGAATGTGAACGTTATTTAGAAATTCAAAAAGCATTTAAAGATGAATCTAAAAACTTTGAGCCAAATTGGAAAGATGGCAATCAAGATAAATATTATCTTTATTACGACCATGACGAAAATAGTGTTGAGATTAGTTGGAATACGTGGTGTGGGCAAGCAATTTTATATTTCGAAAGTAGAGAAGTATTAAAAGAATTAATATCACGTTTTGGCGAAGAAGATATTAAAAAATATTATTTTGGAATATAGGAATAAAAGATGACAAATAAAAAAGTTAATCCAGCGGACATATTAATTAGTCCGCTTGGAATGGAAAATTTATTAGTTATTGATCAATATGATGATGAAGTAATTAAAAATAATGAACTACTTTTGGATAAACCGTATTTTTCTTTAGAAGAGGTGTTAGACGGTTTAAATAAAGACGGACATTATTTAATTATTGTCGAGGGTCCGTTACACGGTGAAATTTATCGATATAACAATTATGGTGGACAAGAAGTATATTTGATTGGAAAAACGTGCGGATACGCATGAAAGGAGAGAAAACAATGACAGTAATAGTTGAAACAACTTCTTTAGCAGAAGAAATAGTTTTTAGAGATATTATAAGAATTGAAGATAAGGAAGAATGGATTGTTTTAAATGATAAAAATGGTCGGTGTTTACCAATGCCAAAACAAGGCATTGAAAACATAAAAGTTTTAGATATTTTAACAAATAATGAGGATTAAATAATGCCTAAATATAGAAAGAAACCCGTAGTTGTAGAAGCATGTAGATATATGATTGATATTTATATGACTGATTGGTTTATGGATAAAGTGAAAGACAATACAATCATAATTTACGCAGATGGCACATGTGATATAAAAACCTTAGAGGGAACAATGAAAGCTGGTTATGGTGATTACATAATAAAAGGTGTACAAGGAGAATTATACCCATGTAAGCCTGATATTTTTCTTAAGACTTATGAGGAGGTAATTGAAGATGGGGATTTGGATTAGAAGTCAAGATAAAAAATCATTATTGTTGTGTAAATCGTTTGATGTGGGTTGTAATAATGATAATTATAATATTTTAGTTAATTATGAATTAAGAAATAATGAAGAACATTACTCCCCAATGGGTAATTATTCGTCGGTAGAAAAAGCAGTTAAGGTATTAGGTATGATACAAACAGAAATAATTAAAAGTAACAATAAGTTTATTAGTTGTGGAAATGGAATTGGTCAAAATCTCTTATGTGTTGGAGTACAGCCGATTTTTGAAATGCCACAAGATGAGGATGTTTAAATAATGAGATTTTTAACAATGTTAGCAACAAAATGTAAAGTGTGTAAAAAACGAAGCATTTGTAATTATAAAAGAATGGTAGCTTGTGCATTAGCTGAATTACCACTACAACATCATGTGGATTATGCTATGGATATGAAAGCTGATTGTGTTGCACCAATGATTAGAAAAAGAGATTTAAGAGATATTTATATTAGTGAAAATGTAAAAGTAACTATTGATCTTGAAGATGTTAAAAAGGAAATTGCAAACCAATTTTATAACCCGTTAAGAGTTGGAAATATAAAATAATGAGGTGGAAGTATGAGTAATTCAAAATATCAAGAAGCGTTAGATAGACTTTGTGAAAATGATTATTTCGATGAAAATGGTAATTGTAACTGTGATCTAATTGTAATGGATCGTATTTTATTACAAGAATTAGTTGATAAAGCAACGCCTAAACGTCCAATTTTAAATAAGATATGGGAAGATGAAGATACAAAAAACATTTATGATGAATATGGTCGTATAAATGAAACGCTGTGCGTATGCCCTAATTGTGGAGAAAGTGATATATACGATTTTGAATATAATACAAGATTTAAGTGTTGTTCTAATTGCGGACAAGTAATAGATTGGAATGATGAACAATGATAGATAAAAATAAGTTAATTACTGAGTTAGATAAATTGGATTGTATAAGTAACATAAATTACTACACTAACAATTGCAATTCCCATGATGATATTGTAAATACGATTGAAGAAATATATGAAGCTAAATTAAGTGCTAAAGAAATGTTCGAGGAACTAGGATATACATATTATAAAAGTAACAATATGATTCTTTATGAAATAAGTGAAATAAACTACTTTCTTTTTAGCCCAAATAAAGAAATTACGGTAGGTGATTATGGCATAGACGTAGCTACATTGAAAGCAATTAATCAACAATGTAAAGAACTGGGGTGGATTTGATGGAAAATAAAGTAACGATTTACAAAGGTGAAGTAATGCATGATTTGAAAGCACTGTTTGATAATGCTGGTGATTATTTTAAAGATGAATATGAGCTTGTAAAACAATATATCGAACAGTTGGAACAAGCATTAGATAAAGCATGCGAAGTGATTGACGATATAACCAAAGACAACGCAACGGAATTTTGTCCAGCTACTCAATTTGATTGGCTACCAAGTAATTGCAATGAACATACATGTGAAAATGGTACTAAAGAATGTTGGAAAGAGTGGTGTATAGAAGATGACGAGTAGAGAAGAATGCGAAAAGGCGTATTTGTATTTATTAAAACATTGTTATGAAGCAACGAAAAAAAATGACACTTACGATTTTGCACCAAGTGGCTTTAAAGAAAGCGAAGTGTTTAAGCAATTAATCGAAGAACATTTTAAACCAAAAGAAAATACATCGGAATTTAAGCACTTTAAGCTACATAGTGATAGCACTTTAAAAAATCAAACTAAGGAAGAATTAATAGACTACATTAAGATGCTATATCATAATTGGGGTGTTTGCGATGATCAATTAGCACATAGGATCAATGTTTACAGCAACTTAGAAGAAAAATACAAATCAATAGATTTTACATTGGACAAACAATTCGAATATATTGAAGAAATAGAAAAAATATTAGACGTATGTGGAATTGTTGCAATTAAAGAAAGAATTAAAGAACTAACAAATATTAAACCATACAAGTTTAAAGAGTTAAAGCCTAATATGTGGGTTTATGATGGTATTGAAAAACTTATTTGCCAAATTGGATTGATTAGCAAAAATGCAATTCATAGAGAATACGTTGATGGCACAATATCCGATAGTCCATTCGAAGAAAACCGTTTCTTCCCAGTGCAATGCGCTAATCTAGAGAGCTAAAAAATGAGTAAGTTATATGCAATATACGATGAAAACGACTTTCCCGTATGTGTTGGAAGTTCTAAGGAATGTGCTGCATACATGGGAAAGAAATCATCGAAAACATTTATACAACATTGTACCAAGGTACGAGCAGGAATAATTAAACCTAAACTTAGAGGATATGTAATAGGAGAAGATCCACAAGGAAAGAGGTCAAAAAATGATAATAACGGATAAATTAAAAAATAATATAGAGATTGTAAATACTTATGTAGATAAATACGGTTGTGTGCCTAGAGACGGTACATTTTACAGTGAGGGAGGTGACTTAGATTACATATGCGGTTTATTTAAAAGCTATGAAAACTTTATAAAAGAACTTGGCTTCGAAGATTATGGATATAGAAAACTTAAAAAATACGGGGTCCACGATATAAGAAGAGGAAAATTAATTTATATTGGTTTCCTACGAGATATTAAAGAAGAGTTTTTTGAAGATAAATATACTTTAGAACATATAAAAAAGGTAACATACTCAAATAAACTCCTTGAAAATAGATATTTAATAAGAAAGGACATAGCATAATGAAAGAAAGCAAGTATTATCTACAAAATTGGAAGAAATGGAAACGCACTGTTCAGCTTTTGGAAGAAACTAGAGACGAACTAATGGACATGAGACGTGCTATTCCTATTGGAAGTGATAATATGCCAGGTGGTAACCACAGTAGCGTTATTGCCAAAATGCAAAAGATAATAGACCAATGCGATCAATACGATGTTCTTATAAGCAATTATAATTTTCTTATTAATTCGCTGGAACGTGCGATAACTGTTTTAAACGAAGAAGAAAAAGAAGTGTGCATTATATTTTCTAATAACCCAGATAATTCAGATGTAAGGGAAGCTATAGCATCTAAACGAGGGTATTCAAGATCGGTATTTTATCGAAAACTTGATGATGTATATATTAAGCTTAATATGTTGTTATGTTTAAGCCCGATAATGACGATCGATGATTATGATAAAGAAATCTATTAATAACAAACTGGGACTAAACTGGGACTAAAATAGGCTATTTATATGTTATTATTGTATTGTGGAAAAATGGTTAATCCACAAAATAGCTACTAATTGTTAGAGTTACAACATAGTTTTAGTTTTCTTTATATGATACTCATTTCCTTTTATAAAGCGGTCAAATGGCTGCTTTTTTACTATCTAAAGCGATATTACCAACCTCTCCCTATAGTAGTATCGCTTTAGATAATATAAGGGGGCGGGAAAATGGACGATGATGAAGAATTAGACAACATAATAGCTATATATTGGAGGTGCTTGAAGAATGGCAAAACACTTAACAGATGCGAAGAAAAAGCAAATAATAGCTGATTACGTTGAGTGCGGAAACTATTCGGAAGTAGCAAGAAAACATAAGGTATCTAAAGATACTGTTAGGAGACTATCCAATCGTACGGATATCGTTAAAAAAGCGCAAGAGAAAAAAGAACAAAATACTAGGGATATGTTAGAATACCTTGATCAAAAAAGAGATACGGCGTTCAAATTCATCGATAAGGCATTTGAAGAAATGTGCAAAGAAGAGAAAATCGAGAAAACATCTATTATTAATTTAGCTACCGCAATAGGTATAGTGATAGATAAGTATAGCAATGCCAATATTAATAAACAAAATGAAAAGGTAACTATTATAAATGACTTGCCAAGAGATTAGATTAAGTGAGCTTATAATTCCAAAGTATCACGGTACGTTCAATACAAGCGAAGCACATAAGATATATACAAGTGGCCGAGCTGGTACTAAATCATCAAGGGGCGGTATTAAAGCGGTTAATAGTATTGTAAGTGACGATAATTGCAGTGTTGTAGTAATTAGAAAGTTTCATAACAAACTAAAGAAAACAGTATTTAAAGAAGTTTTAAGAGCGATTACTCGATTAGGGTTAGATAAGAGTGATTTTAAGATTACAGTGTCACCAATGGAAATTAAATACTTGCCTAACGGCAATACGATTTATTTCACGGGAAACGATAGTATAGATGATACTAAAGGTATGATTGATGAAGAAAAACCAATCAAACTTGTGCAAATTGATGAATTAACAGAATTCTTCGATAAAGGAGACGGGGCGGATGAGTTGGCAAACATTGAAGCAACATTTATTCGTGGAAATGACGATCTGTTTACAATGGAATACTACTTCAATCCTCCACGTAATCCTAAAGCACCTATTATGGAATGGCTTAATTCTATGAAAAAGCGCCCCGACTGCGTACATATTCATAATGATTATCGAGACGTTCCAGTAAAATGGCTAGGTAAGAAATTAATAGCAAGTGCTGAAATATTAAAATTGCTTGATGAAAAGATGTACAATTGGCTATGGTTAGGTCTATGTACGGGACTTGATGAACTTATTTATTATATGTTTAAAGACAGTATGATGTACGATTTTGAAAAGAGCGATTATAGTAGTTGCTCTTTTTTAGGTTGTGGTATTGACTACGGACAAATGAATGCAACAACATTTGAATGTTTCGGATTAGATATAGCTAATAAGCAGTTATTGGGTGTTGATGAATTTTACCATAGCGGTCGAGAAAGCGGACATCAAAAGAGCCCTAGCGATTATGCAAAAGAGTTTAAAAAGTTTCGTAAACAGTGCGAGGATCTAACGGGTAAAAAACTAATTTATGTTTACATAGATCCGAGTGCTGCTGGGCTAAGAGAAGAAATACAACGGATATGCCCCGATATCAGTTATATAGGTGCTGATAATACGGTAATCAAAGGAATTAACCGAGTACAAAAGATTATGACATTTGAAATTGTAAAGTTTTCTAAGCGACAAAAGTATCTGAAAAGGGAAATGTCGTTATACGAATGGAACAAAGATTTGCTAGACAAAGGAAAAGAAGTCCCCGTAAAAGAAAACGATCATTGCCAAGACGGATTTAGATATCTTGTTATGGGATTGTGGAAATACATTAAAATGTTTTTACCAAAAACGGAAAGAGAGGAATAAAATTTGAATGCGATTATTACATTCTTACAAAAGAAAGGTTATCAAACAGTAGAGACCGATTTTTATAGTAAAATCGACGATTGGAAAGACTGGTATGAATGCAAGATAGATGAATTTCACAAATCCTCTTTTTACAATGGGGTTTGTGAAGTAGAAAACAATATTTTACAGTTAGGAATGGCAAAGACTGTTTGTGAAGATTGGGCGAACTTACTTCTAAACGAAAAAGTTGATTTTAAGATAGATGATGAGAATTGCGATATAACAGTTAAAGAAATATTGAAAAGCAATAACTTTAGAAAGAAAGCTAACCAGCTAATTGAAACAAGTTTTGCCTTTGGTACGGGAGCTTTTGTAGAGTTCATAAAAGACGGTAAACCAGCAATAGATTACATAACTGCGGATAAGATTTATCCATTATCTTGGCAAAACGGTATTATTACTGAATGTGCTTTCGGGAGTGTTGGAGTAGTTGATAAAGAAAGGATATATTATTTACAAATACATACTAAACCTAACGGTGCTTATGTTGTAGAAAACTATCGATTTAAAATTAAAGGTGATGAAATAATATTAGTAGACATTAAAGACATGGTTGGTAAATGGGAAACTCATTCCACAAATCCAATGTTTCAAATTATTACACCAAATATTGTTAACAACTATGATATTAATAGTCCAATGGGGATTAGTGTATATGGAAATGCAATAGATGTATTAAAAGAAATTGATATGGCTTTTGACAGTCTTAACAATGATTTCATAACGGGTCGTCGAATGGTATTCTTAAAAAACCAATTATTCGGTTTTGATGATAAAGGTAACAAAAAAGACGTTATATCTAGAAAAGAAAATATTATTCGCTGGATCGGTGACAAAGAAGATAACGGTGAGTTAGTAAAAGACTACTCACCAGCATTACGAGCCGATGATCATATCAAGGCAATTCAGTTTCAATTAAATTTATTAAGTGAAAAGTGCGGTATGGGTACTAATAGATATGAATTTACTTTAGGTGGTGTTAAGACTGCAACGGAAGTCATTAGCGAGGATAGTGACTTATACGCTAATCTTAAAAAACATGAACTGTCTTTAGAAACACCACTAATTGATTTAGTAAAAGCTATCTTATTCTTAAACAAATGCACTGATTGTAACATTAGTGTTAATTTTGATGATAGCATAATTGAAGATACCGACAGTATTAAAAAGCAAGCACTAATTGAGTATAACGCTGGATTAATAGATAAAGTAGAATACTTTGTATTAACGAAGAAAATGACAGTTGTTCAAGCGAAAAAATATGTTGATGAAATTCAAAAAAGATTACCTAAACCGCAAAAAGAACCGCCAATAGAGGAATAGTATGTTAAGTGATAAGCAAATGCTTTATTTAGCAAATCAATTTGTTAATGACTATATCGAAGCTGAGGGGCAGTTGTTTGATCTAATAGCAAATGATCTTAAAGGCTACAACGATGATGATATTAACGATGATTGGTACATGGGAAAAGTCTTAAAGATGGGTGCTTTAATCAGTATTGCAAATAGTGTTATTAAATCAATGCCAAGTAGCAGTTATAACAATGCTATTAAGAACTCATTTTTTGCCAATCTAAGAAAGAAATACCAGGATACTGTTAATATACCAAAAGTTGATAAAACTATTTTGAGGAATGTTAAAACAAACGCATTAGAAGCATTTAGACAAGGTTATTTAGATGTTTTAAATCAAGCATATTCGAGTGTTATTAGTGGTACTTCCACGTATGATATAGAGATCAAGAAAGCGATAACACAGTTAGTAGACAAAGGCTTTACGGGTGCTACGTATGTGAGAAAAGACGGTTCTATCGTTAATATGTCTTTAGAAGCAGTAGCAAGACGGGATATATTAACAACTATGCATCAAAATGCCAATGATCATTCGTTGAATGCATGTAAGCAGTTAGGTACTAACTATGTAGAAGTATCAAGTCACCCGAATGCTCGACCCGATCATGCATTGTGGCAAGGTAAGCTTTATATGCTAGAGGGCAGTACTAGCAAGTATCAAAACTTTTATGAAGCTACCAAATACGGCAGTGTAGACGGTTTAGGAGGTGTGAACTGTAAACATCGATTTTATCCTTATGTCTTAGGGGATAAACGAGCGTTTGATACATATGATCTTAAAGAAAATGAAAAGCTTTATAAATTAGAGCAGCAGCAACGTGCTAATGAGCGTGCTATAAGAAAATGGAAACAAAAAGCTAATGCAGTAGACACTTTAGGTCAAGATAACACTTTCTATAAAAACAAGGTTAGAGAGTGGCAAAAACGCAATAGTGATTTTGTTAAAGAACATGGCTTAACAAGAGATTATACAAGAGAATTTATAATTTAATAATTAAACGTCCCTAGGGGCGTTTTTTTATACTTCGTCATGGCGCAAGACGTTAAAAAGGCAAGCAACCATCGTGTACGCTTCACACGTTAAATAAAGCGTTAATGGAGGAAAAATGAAAAGAGAAGATTTATTAAAAATTGAGGGTTTAAGTGAAGAACAAGTAAACGCAGTCATGAAACTGCACAATAACGATGCAAATGATTGGGGAGCTAAATTAAATGCTAAAGACACTGAAATTAATACTTTGAAAGGCGAAAAAACAACTTTAGAAAATGATCTAGCTAAGTTTAAAGATATTGATATTGAAGCGTTAAAAAAAGCTGGCAGTGATTGGGAGGAAAAATATAATAACCTAATGTTTGAAAAAGAGTTAGATGTTGCTATTGCTAAATCTAATCCAAAGAACGCAAAAGCATTAAAAGCCTTATTAGAAATTAAAAACATCAAATTGGAAGATGGAAAATTAACGGGTCTTGAGGATCAGTTAACTGCATTAAAGGAAAGTGATGGCTATTTATTTGATGAAGTTCAAAATGGTCAAATCAATACGGGTGGGTTTCAAGGCGGTGCTGGTAGCAAAGATGACGGCGTTGAAGCGCGTTTTAAAGAATTAAACCCAGACTTAGAAATTTAGGAGGAAATAATATGGGACATGAAAGTCAAGTGAGATATTCGAAATTAATTGATATTAAATTAAGAAATGAATTAGTATTAAAAGATGGAGTTGTTTTTAATAATCGTTATGAGGGTGACCCGAAAGCTGGTGCAGTTAAAATCCCCGTTCGTGATACAGAAGTAGAAGTGAATAGATACGATCGTTCAAAAGGTGCTGACTTAACTGAGAGCAGTACAACTTACGAAGATATGTTAATCAATCAAGATGAAGCAGTAAATGAGTTAATTGATGGTTATACCGCTCAAACAGTACCCGACAATTTAGTAGCTGATAGATTAGACAGTGCTGGCTATTCATTGGCTTTGAGTTTAGATAGTGTAGGTATGAAAACATTAGAAGATAATTCCACTGAATTTGGCGGTACTGTTGCATTAACAAATGATAATGTTTATTCATTTTTTACTAAAGCACGTACTAAACATTCTAAATTGGGAGTACCTAAAATTGGTCGTTTTGCAATTGTAACACCCGAAATTTATGAGTTGTTATTAAATGAACCAAAATTCTTAGCAGCGGATAAATTAAACGAAACACTAATCAAACAAGGAATTATCGGTCAAATTGCTGGTTACAACATTATTGAGTGTACATATGCCGATGAAACAACTGAAATTATCTTCGGTCATCCTAATTGGTGCCACAGGGTTAAAGATTGGAAAGTGCCAGTTGCGGTTAATGATTTAAAAGGATCGGGTAACTTCATCGGTGCGAGTGCAGTACAAGGACGTCAAGTTTATGGCTACAAAGTAACTAAGAAACAAACATTATTAAGAAAAACAGTACAATCACAATTAGGTGAATTAACAATAAAATCCGTGGCTGGAACGGAAACGGGAGCGACAAAATTAACCGTTACACCAGCATTAGGAGAGGGAAACAGTTATAAAATCAAAATGGCAGCTAACCCAACAAAACCACAATTTGGTCAAGTATGCACAAGTGGCTATACTAATTGGGACGGTACAAGTGATATTGATGGAATCAATGGTAATAAAATTGTTGTAGTAGAAGTTGATAAAGATAATAAAGCATTAAAATGCGGAACTGCTACAATTGCAGTAAAAGCCGAGTAATGCCTAATTTAGACTATTATTTGGACGTTTTTGGGGGAAATAAAATTCCTCCAGAACGTTTTAATAAATACATTATGAATGCAAAGTATGTTGTTAAGTATTACACGCCAAGCGCACCAAAAAAACTTGATGAAGATTTAAAGATGTGTATTTGTGCCGTTGCAGATGAATTGTTTAAACAAGATAAGATTGATAAGAATTTACAAAGTGAGAATAATGACGGCTTTTCACAAACTTTTAAATCTAATGAAGAATTAAATAATAATGTTTATTCTATTATCAAGTTTTACCTATCTAATACGGGTTATATGTACGTGGGGTTTAAATGATAACTAACGCTAATATAACTATTGTTTCTAGAATATTTGATGAAGAGACAAGAGAGGATAAATATATAGCAAAGGTTATCAAAGGTGTAAGCTGGTATGCTGATTTTAAAGCAAGCATTGGTGAAAGTGGTTTGAAATCGGGCGATATATATAAAGTTAGAATACCTCTTGATGAAGACATCAACATTAAAGTATCAAAAGGTGATATTGTGGTTCGTGGCGATATTGAAATAACGGAAAGCGACACCCCTAAAACTATTATGAAAGATAGAGAAGCGTTTATTGTGACTTCTTTTTCAATAAACGCTCGGGGATCACTGAAACATATTAGGGTTTTTGGAACATGATTTTTTTTAAACAACCACCTAACCAAACGGTCAAAGGTGGTAAATTAATTTTTGCTACTAATTTCGCCAAAAAGAAAAATGAACAGTTTCAAAAAGCACAAAAGTATGTAGACAGTGAGGTTATTAGAAGATGTGCTCCCTTAGTTCCTTTTAAAACGGGAGCATTAGAGGGGAGTTCATCATCTAATACAAGGTTGGGAAGTGGAAAAGTTATTTATAAGACACCTTATGCAAGGACTCAATATTATATGGGGCGTGCTTCTAATCAAAGAGGGCGCTTGTGGTTTGAAAGAATGAAAGTGTCAAACAAGAAAGATATATTAAAAGGTGCAAAGGAGCAAATTAAATGAGTACCACAAGAGCAATTAGAGATTATATGATAAAATGTCCTTTTCTAGAAAAAGGACACGTGAACATTGATTATTTAGGCACTGATGTAACTGAATACTCAATCGATTTGTTGCCTTGTGACCCAATTGTAAAACGGTATACCGATGGTTCTACAATTAGGCAGTATCAGTTTGCTTTTACTTCAATAAATGAGTATAGTGGTGATTACAAAGACAACATACAAAATAACGACTTCTACGAAAAATTAGCCACATGGATTGAAGAACAAAACGAAAAAGGTATTTTACCAAATATTGAATTGGGTGATCCACAAGAAATAGAAGTAATGTCATGCGGTTATCTGTTCTCAAATGAAAGTGAAACCGCAAGGTATCAAATACAATTAAGAATTTTATATAGGAGGGATTAAACAATGGCTGATATTAAAAAGCTGGTACAACGAAGTAAAAAGGTTGATCGTTATTGTTGATTTTACAAAACAAGATACCGAAAAAACTGGATTTGAAGCGCGCAAACGTGAATATGCAGTTATCCCATCAACTGACGGCGATGGAACTGATGCGTATACCTATTCGGGTACATTTAAATCTAAGTCAAGTGTAGTAAAAGGTATTGCAACAGTAGCCGAGGATAGACAATCATTAACATTTGTAGAAGCATAGAAAAAAGGAGTGAGCCTATGAGCCTAGAAGAATTAAAAAAATTATATGATATCGATTTTGAGGATATTGATTTCTTAGAAAGATATTACAATGCGTACACTAAATTTAATAATAGAATAAAAAGCATAAAAAAAGATGGAAACGTAATTGAAAAATTAAAAAAGACTTGTGAATACTATCGTAAATTTTTTGATGAAATATTCGGGAACGGTGCATCTAATAAACTTTTTGGTAACAAAAACAATATCAGATTATTAGAAGAGACTCTAATGACACTTATTCAAGAAAATGAACGCACAAATGAACGCATGGCATCAAGACGTATGAAAGTACAACCTAAAAATCGCGCACAACGAAGAAATCAAAAATAAATGATTAATTTGTTGTATGAGTCCTTACCCGATACTATCACAGTTGACGGTAAGGACTATTTAATTAACACTGATTATAAGTATTGGATCGAGCTAAGTGATGCGCTGAATAATCCAAATGTTGATAATGAATATTTAGCGAATGTATTAATGGGTTTATTTGCTGATGAAATACCCAAATTTAGTAATAATGTATTTTTATCAATAATGGACTTTTTTAATGGCAATGTTAGAGATTCTAAGGGCAATGGAAAGGATGAAAAAAAGACAAAGAAAGTATATGATTTCAAAATTGATGCTGAATATTTTATATCAGCATTTTTGATTCAGTACAATATTAATCTTTTTGAAGATGATCTTCATTGGTGGAAATTTTTGGCTTTATTCAACGCTCTTGATAAATGTGAATTAACCGAAAGAATACATTATAGAAGTGTTGATCTCTCTACTATTAAAGACAAAGATGAACGCAAACGTATAAGAAAAATTCAAAATGAACTTAAACTTGATGATTATATGCTTAGCGATGAAGACATCGGGGGCGCTTTATGGTAGAAATTGAAACTAAGCGCGTATGGTTTAGGTGTAAAAAATGTAATAAGAAATTGTTTCTATATTCCAATATTGCTAACTGCAACGGGGTATATGAAAAATGCAAAAATTGTGGTTATGAAAATAACGTAAAAATAAAAAATGGAAAAGTAATTTAAATTGAGCCAATGAGCCTTTACTTAAAGAAATTTAAGTGAGGTGGATTTTATGGCTGATGGAAGTCTTATTTTTGATACAAGTTTAGATGCAAGCGGCATAAAAAACGGATTATCTAACATGACTAAGATAGTAGCTACGGGAATGGCTACGATTGGTGCTACTTTGGCCGCTGGAACGGCTGCGGCTATTAAATTTGGTAGTGAGTTTGAGTCAAGCATGGCTAAGGTGTCTACTATGGTAGATACAAATAAGGTCAATATGCAAGAGTTAAACGATGGTGTTGTTAAGTTATCCAACAGTACGGGAAAAAGTGCAGTAGAACTAAGCGAAGCTATGTACAGTGCCCTAAGTGCTGGGGTAGATGTCGGGAATTCATTATCGTTTGTTGAACAGTCAAGCAAGCTGGCAACTGCTGGATTTACTACAACCGAAAGTGCCGTAGATGCATTAACAACGGTAATGAACGGATATAAAATGTCCGCTGATCAAGCCACTGCCGTATCTGACATGATGCTACAAACACAAAATAAAGGTAAGACCACAGTGGATGAACTAGCGCATAGTTTGGCTCAAGTTACACCTACGGCTGCGGCTATGAGTGTTGGTTTTGATCAAGTGAGTGCAGCTTTAGCAACAATGACCGCACAAGGGGTGCCTACTGCTCAAGCAACTACACAACTAAACAGTTTATTTGCTGAATTGGGTAAGAGCGGAACACAAGCAAATAAAGCATTTAGTGAAGCAACAAAAGGAACTAAATACGCTGGAAAATCATTCCAAGATTTAATGAAACAAGGTGTTCCATTAAATGAAATATTAGATTTAATGGGTGGCTATGCTGGTAAAAACGGTAAGTCTTTATTAGATATGTTCTCATCTATCGAAGCGGGTAAAGCAGCTTTAACAATGTCGGGCGAAAGCGCACAAATGTTTACTGACAATTTAGATGCAATGCGCAACTCAGCGGGTTTAACCGAAGAGGGTTATGACAAGATGATGGATACCTTTGATGCTAAAATAGGTATCTTAAAAGAAAATGCAAAAAACTTCGGTATTGTAATTTATGAGGGTATTCAAGAACCATTAAAAGGCATCGCAGACGAGGGTATTAAAGCAGTAGAACAGTTACAAAAGGCGTTTGAAAAAGACGGTATCGAGGGAATGTTAAAAGTTGGTTCACAACTTGTTACAAACCTATTAAACGGTATTGCAAGCGCTATGCCCGAAGTAATAGGAATGGCAAGCCAAATATTAAATACTGTTTTAAGCAGCATAAATGAATTAGCACCATCTTTAAGCGAATGTGGGACTAATATATTATGGTCACTAATAATGGGAATTATAGACAATTTACCAATATTGGCTGAAACTGCAATTAATTTGATTTCTAATTTTGCATCAAGTTTAGGCGAGTCATTACCTAATTTAATACCCGTTGCGATTCAAGGAATTTTAACTTTTGCAAGTACAATAATTGCTAATTTAGATAAAATTGTAGATGCTGGTGTAAAACTGTTACTTGGCTTAGTACAAGGTATAGTTAACTCTATTCCTATGCTTATTGAACAAGTTCCAAAAATAATTAATGATTTTTGGGCTGCAATAGATAGTAACTTATTTACAATTCTAGGTGCTGGTGTAGAAATAGTAATGACTTTAATTAATGGGATCATAAGTTCTATCCCGACATTGATAGCAAATGCTGGTGAGATTGTTTCGGCTATTTTTAATACGATAATGCACCTTGATATGTTGTCTATGGGTAAAAATTTAATTAAAAACTTAGGCAGTGGTATAAAATCCATGTTTTCCAATATGGGGAGTATTGCTAAAGATCTAATAAATAAAATAAAAGATGCTTTTACCAATATGAACTGGGTTCAACTTGGTAAAGATGTTTTGAATGGGATAATTGACGGTATTGTAGGCGGTGTAAAAGGTTTAGTAAAAGCAGCGGTAAACGCTTGTAAGTCTATGTTCAATGCAGTTAAAGATTTCTTTTCAATTTTCTCACCATCACATAAAATGCGTGATGAAATTGGTAAGTTCTTGCCTAGCGGTATTGCAACGGGTTATGAAGTTGCTATGCCCGAAGCCACAAAAGATATGATTGATACTACTGATGATGGTTTTCAAAAGCTGAAAGCAAGTGCAAAAACAATAGGAGGAGAGGTCGCGTATGACAGTGTTATGCCACTTCCCAATACTTCAACTTTAGGACGTGATGATCTTATCGATTATGATCGTTTAGCTAATAGTATGTCTAAAGTAAATATGTCGGTTGAAATGGATAAACAACCAGTTGGTAGACTTGTAACAGAAACTGTAGACGAAGAAATAGGAAAGGAAACAACAAGAAAGGGGCGGTACAATGCGTAATGGAATTGTTGATCTAATAATTAAATTAGGCGATGAAGAATACTCTTTAGCTAAGCTATTCGATATGAGAGTGCTTAGCTTTAGTATTACACCCCCGAAAGTGGTTACCAACATTGTATCTATTCCATATTCTAATACCTTTGTAGATTTAACGGAAGTTTATGGAAAGCCTACATATAATCAGCGTAATGTAGAAATCGAGATAGATAGCATAGAAACGACTTATATATGGCAAAAGTATATCGATGAAATAATTAATTTGTTTCATGGGCAAAAAGCAATGTTTTCTATTACAAGTGACAGTGAATATTGGTATACGGGTCGGTGCAGCATAGAACCAAATCTACGTGATGATAATTTGGTAAATAAGTTAACCGTTAAATTTGTTTGCAATCCTTTTAAAAAGCATTATATAACGGGGGAGGAAAGATTATGATTATTAAATTATATTGTGATGATGAATTAATACATGATACAACAACGCAAGATATTAGATGTTTAACGCTAAAACTTAAACAAAAGGTAAATACCGCGGATACCTTAACATTTTCTATTTTGCCTAATCACCCGTTGTATGACAGTATAGAAAAACTCAACTCGATATTACGTTTATATGAAATCGACGATAAAAGCAATTTACTTATGTTTAAGGGACGTGTGATTGATACTAGCGATACGATAGACGGCATACGGTGTTTTAATTGTGAAAGTGTATTAGGCTATCTGAACGACAGTATTCAGCCGCCAAAAGAGTATCACAACACAACAATACGTGATTATTTGGTAGATAAGATTAATTATCATAACAGTGTTGTTGAGGATAAGAAAAAATTTTATATTGGCACGGTTAATGTGACGAATAACACCGATAACGCTTATAGAATTGACAATGATTATCCTAATACTATGACAAACATACAAGAAAAACTAATAAAAAGATTAGGTGGTTATCTAGACTATAAAGAACTTAATGGGAACAATTATATCGATTACGTTAAGGATTATGACAGTTACAACTCGCAAAAGATAGAGTTTAAGAAAAATATTCTTGATTTGGAGCGTTATATCACATCGGTTGATTTGATAACTGCTTTGATCCCATTAGGTGCTAAAGATGAAGCAACTGAACTCCCAATCACTATTGAAAGTGTCAATGATGGTAAAAATTATGTTTACGATCAAGAAGCGGTAAATATGTATGGTTGGATATTTGGAACTAAAACATATGAAGATACCAAATTACCATCTAATCTAAAAGAAAGTGCTTTAAAAGATTTACCCGAATTAACCAAAATGTCTTTGTCACTTACAATTACCGCCATTGATCTAAACTTGATTGATGTAAACATAAGTAAAATTAAAAAGGGTGATATGATTAAGTGTATTTCACAACCACATAAATTAGATGATTATTTCATGTGTACGGTTTTAGAAAAAAATTACATAGACCCATCAAAATCAAAGCTAACATTAGATAAAACAATAAAAACATCTAGCGATATTGCTATATCTAACAATAGAGATATAAACAACGTTACAAGTCAATTAGTTGTTAATAAGCAGTTTATTTTAGATCAAATAAAACATCAGACTGATTTAATAACGGGTGCAAGTGGGGGGAATATCGCTTATATTTTTAATGATAAGGGTGAGCCTACTGATATGTTGTATATGGATACCGATGATGTTAAAACTGCAACGAATGTTTTAAGACTTAATAAAAACGGTATAGGCTTTAGTTATAACGGTGTTAATGGTGAATATAAGACAGCTTGGACTCTTGACGGTTCGTTTAATGCGGAGTTTATAACAGTTGGGACTTTACAAGGTATTCAAATTATTGCTAATTTAGGAATGATTGGCGGTTGGGCTATGGATAGTACATCATTGTCAAGTGGGAGCACGACAGGAATTATATTGGATTCAAGCGATCCAAGTGTATCTACATACAACAAAGAAACGGGTTATTTAGGTGCGAAAATGTTTGACGGTGGCATCGGAATATATAATCCTTTCAATCATGGAATATATGTAGGTGATTTAATTGGAAGTTCTGATGATACGGATAAAAAAGATTTTTTAGGAATTATTGGAGCAAAAGGCGGACGTATTGATATTGGATTCTATAAAAATCCCCCTGGAGGAGGAAGTTCTTCATTTTCCAATATAAGAATAGAGGAAAACAGTATAGATTTTTATGAAACGCTAAATATGAACGGAAGAAGCATACTCAATCAGTCAGATAGGCGATTGAAGAGAAATATTGATGATATAGATACATCATTCATATACGATTTGGAAATAAAGAAATTTGATTATATTAATGGTGATAAAAATAAAATAGGTATAATTGCTAATTATTACACGGATAAAACATATTCAAAATATTTTTTGCATGAAGATCGAAATGGTTATTACGGTGTAGATTATCAAAATATATTAAATGCACTTATACAGTGTGTACAAGAACAAAATAAGCGTATTGAAGCGTTAGAAAGAGGCGCAAAATGATATTTAGTACAATTACACAAAAAGGTTTAGAACTAACGTATGATTTAGAAAAAATACCATCACAGTATAGTGGTGATATAGAGATGAAGTTAATTAGAGATACAACATATAATAATTATGTTTGTACACCATTTTTTAAACATATTAAAAATAGATTTTTAGAAAGTAATAGAAATACAAAATCTAATGCTATTGCAATTGATTCCAATGGGGTTTTTAAACTTCCTAAAGAAGCATTTAGATTAGATGGATATATCGCTATTGCTTTTTCTTTTGCGCGTGATAGTGAGGTAATACAAACCAACCCAATAGTATATAAAATAACTGCAAGTGTTGGCGATGGTGAATTTTTAGACAATAAACCAAGCTGGCAACAAGTTGTTATACAGTTGTGTGAAGATTGGACTAATGAGAACATTAAGCCCGATCTTGATAAAATGAAAAAAGATATCCAAAATGCTATTGAAGAAGCGGTGAGACAACAGACTAAGGTAGCGGAACAACAAACCGCCTTAGATAACAAATTCAATGAACTTAATACATTAGAGAATACTGTAAATGAAAATGAAACTAACCGCCAAACAAATGAGATAAAGCGACAAAATGATACCGCAAAAGCAATAAAAAGTTGTAATGATAAAGTAACTGAAATAAATACCAAGTTATTAAATGGTGATTTTGTTGGTGCTACGGGTGCAACACCTAATATCACAATAGGAAATGTTACATTAGGCAACCCTAACGTAACAATACGTGGGACTCCCGAAGCTCCCGTACTGGATTTTACGATACCAAGTGCCAGTAATCTAAGTTATGCAACTGATGCAGATATTGATGAAATGATTATAGAAGTTTTTGGTTAGGAGGCACATATGATCAATTATATTGATATTTTTTTAAAAGCTGATCATTCTACTGTAACTGCACGAAAGGTTGCGAACCAGTATGATAATGAAGTTACTGTCATTCGATTTTTAAATGATGATTTATTTAAAAATGATTATAAACATGATCTTAAAATTGCATATAAGGGCAAGACAATAAAAGAGGTTCCGTTACATGGAAACTCTTTTATTATAACTGAGGACCTGACTGCTAATGCTGGGGTATATACATGCACCATGATTATTAGAGACAGAGAAGGGCGAAGACGGGTAATGAATCCGTTTAAACTGGAAATAAATCAGGCTATGTTTACTAAGGATGTAGAAGAACTCCCCATTGATCCGAATTTAGAATTTTTATATGACAAGATGCTTAATACGATAGAAGATTTGGAGAAAAGAGTAAATGGCGGGGAGTTCGATGGTTTTAGTCCAGTTGTTGACGTAGTGGAGGATAATGTTGAAACTTACAAATTAAAAGTAACCGACAGATACAAAGAAATTATAACTCCAAATTTGAGACCAAGCTATAACTTCGCAAATGATGAAGATATAGACAATATTATAGAAAATATTCGAGGAGGAAGATAAAAAAATGAGTAAAATTATTACAACTGATAATCTGCTTGATTTCGGTCAGCAGTTAGCCGCTAAAGAAGATTTACTGCTTAACGGCAAAGTTGATAAGGTAGATGGGAAACAGCTGTCTACAAATGATTATACAACTGCCGAAAAGAATAAATTAGCTTCTCTTAATAATTATACACATCCAACCGGCGATGGGAATATGCATGTTCCAGCGACTGGAACAACAAATAACGGGAAAGTTTTAAAAGCTGGTGCTGCCGCTGGCTCTATTGCCTGGGGGAATGTAACAAAAAGCGAAGTGGGACTTGGTAATGTAGACAATACAAGCGATTTAAACAAACCTGTTTCTACTGCTACAAAAAACGCTTTAGATGCTAAAGCTAACAAAACACATCAACATGGAAACGCGGATATTACGGGTATTGATGCTGGAAAAATTATAAGCGGTGTTATTGATATCGAAAGAATACCAAAAGGAGCATTGGAACGATGTATAGTTGTTGCTGATGATACCGCACGTAAAGCCTTAACCACTGCAACAGTACAAGTTGGCGATACGGTTAAGGTCACTGCTACGGGTCTGATGTATTTCGTTGTAGACGATACAAAATTATCTACCGATGAGGGATATGAGGTTTATACTGCTGGTGCTGCTACAAGTGTGCCTTGGAGCGGTGTTACAGGGAAACCGAGTACATTTCCACCAAGTACACATACGCATGATGACCGTTATTACACAGAAGCCGAAATGAATACCAAGCTGGCAGCTAAAGTTGATGTAGTCAGCGGCAAAGGGCTTAGTACAAACGATTATACTACGGCTGAAAAAAATAAATTAGCATCTCTTAATAACTATACTCACCCATCCTATACAAGCCGTGCAAGCGGATTATATAAGATTGTTGTAGATGCAACGGGACATATCAGCCAGGCTGCTGCGGTTACCAAAACAGATATTACGGCTTTAGGTATTCCCGCACAAGATACAACTTACAGTTTAGCCAGTTCTACTGCAAATGGTTTAATGAGTAAAGAAGATAAAATAAAATTAGATGGTATGAGTTACGCTACAGATTCGGATATCGATGATATCATTACAGAGATTTTCGGGTAGGTGAACAATATGGACGATAAAATTATAAGTACGCTAAAATTAAAACGCGCTTTAAATTCACTAAAATCTAAATTTATAGCAACGAATGGCGGTACATTAACTGGAAATTTAACTTTTAACAATAACTTATCATTACTTCAAAAGAAAAATAACGGTAATACTGTAAGACTTTTAAAGCTGGATAATTCAAATATTCTAAACATCGGTGATACAGGATGTCAAATAAACTTTAGTTCATCTGATAGGCCAAGAATAAACGTTGGACAAAACCCGTACGAGTTAGCATATATTAGTGATATTCCAACTAAACAAAAGATTGTGGATATGATTTATCGTGTTGGGGCTATATATATGAGCGTCGATTCTACTTCACCAGCCTCATTATTTGGCGGTACATGGGAAGCATGGGGTAAAGACCGTGTACCAATTGGTGTTGGGAGCGATAGTGATTTTAATACCGTTGAAAAAACGGGCGGAAGTAAAGAATATGAACTTAGGGCATTGATAGGTGCAGTTGGGGGAAATGTTAATACCATAGGCTATGACAGTGAACCTGTTGTATCGGGCTACGGTTCTTATGATATGGTAATTGACGCTAGCGCAGGGGCTAAACCACAAGGAGCAAGCAATACTACCAGGGTTGTTAAATCTGACGGTAAATCACCTACAACAGTACAGCCATATATAACCTGTTATATGTGGAAACGTGTTTCCTAAAGGAGAGCAAATATGAGAGTTTTTAATGAAGATAAAACACAGGAATTAAAAGAATATGATTTAAATAAAGGACATTTGGAACTGGATAAATTATTTATTAGACATCACAAAGCTGTAGAAGAAATTAAGGAGCAATGGCACTACGAAACTATTGCGGAATATCCGAATGGTGGTAAGGATGTTGAAAAAATAATTGATGTTCCTTATCAAGCCCCTAAAGAAGAGTATGACGAATATGAAGATATTTATGTTTATATTCCTTATACTGATGAAGAACTTGAAGAATTGAATAAACCAAGTGAATTAGAAATATTAAAACGAGAACAAGAAGCAACCGCACAAGCGGTTCAGGATTTAATTTTAACAATGATGGGTGGTGAGTAAAATGGTCAACTTTTTAGTATATCGTATTTTAGATGAAAAATTAACATATGACAAAGTGCCTCAAACGTTAAAAGAGGAAGTTAAAAAAATCTTAATCGAGTTAGGGCATGAAGAATTAGTGCACTAATCTGCTGATTTGATGACAACTGTATTCAATAAAATTTTAATTGAAGGTGAGGAAAATGAAAAAAATGGAAAAAGTATTTAATAGTACTGTAGCTGTTGTGGCTACTTTTTTTACGTATTTATTCGGGGGCTGGGATGCAGCAATTGGTATTTTAATTGTATTTATGTGTTTAGATTATGCGACTGGTGTAATCGTTGCCTACCAAAACAATCTGTTAGACAGTGAAGTTGGATTTAAAGGACTTGTAAAGAAATTTATGATCCTTGTCATCTTAATTGTAGCAGTGATGTTAGATAGATTAATGAATACTGGCACATGGGTATTTCGTACACTTGTGTGTTACTTCTACATCGCAAATGAGGGAATTTCTTTATTAGAAAACGTTTCTAATTTAGGAGTGAAAATCCCTGATAAATTAAAAGATGCATTAGTGCAGCTGAATAAAGATGAAAGTGAGGAAGAATAACATGGAAATCAAACAAAATTTAGTCAATGCAGGTAAATACAGTATTAAATGTCCTTACGAAAGAACTCCACAGTTTTACGTTGTTCATAACACATATAATGATGCTCCAGCAAAAAATGAAGTTTCATATATGATTGGGAATAATAACAAAGTATCTTTTCACTATGCTGTTGATGATGTAGAAGTTGTTCAAGGACTATTAGAAAATCGTAGTGCATTTGCAAGCAGTGACGGTGGAAAAGGACAAGGAAATTTATACGGTATTCATGTAGAAATCTGTTATTCAAAATCAGGTGGCGATAGATTTAATAAAGCTGAACAAAATGCGGCTAAATTTATTGCAGATGGTTTAAAAGCACATGGTTGGGGTATTGATAAAGTAAAAAAACATCAGGATTTTGCGAATAAATACTGCCCACATAGAACATTAGATATGGGGTGGCAAAGGTTTTTAAATATGGTACAAGCAAATCTAGATGGAAATCAGACAGTAGTAACTCCAGCACCACAACCATCTCAACCCGATAATAGTGGATACTCAGCTGGTACATATGAGATTATTGCAAGTGATTTGATCGTTAGAAAAACTCCGGGTGGCAGTGCGGTTGGCCATGCGGGATTGACCACTGACGGAAAAAAACACGATAAAGATAACGATGGTGCGTTAGATCGTGGAACTAGAATCACAGTTAAAGAAATTTATCAAAATGGTAACGATATCTGGGGCAGATGCCCTAGCGGATGGGTATGCTTAAAACAAGGTTCTAATATTTATGCGGTTAAAGCAGATGCAGCATCTACACCGTCTAATACCACTACAACTAGAGAACTCGGAACCTATGAAGTAACTGCCAATGATTTAAGTGTTCGTACTGGTCCTGGAGAAAATTATAGAAGAAAAACATATAATGAATTAACAGTTGATGCAAAAAAACATGATTATGATAAAGATGGATGTCTAAACAAGGGTACTCGTGTTACCGTAAAAGAATGGTCTAATGGATGGGCTAGAATTCCAAGCGGCTGGGTTAGTGGTGATTATCTAAAAAAGGTGTAAAGCTATGAAACGCTTAGAAACATCAATTTTAGCCATTCTAGTGCTGTTATCATTACTATTAGGAATTGCTCTGGTACAAGAAAAACAAGTATCCAGTAATCTAAAAATTAAGCTGGAATTAACAAATCAGGAATTGCAGGACACTCAAGGTGATAGAGATTATTATAAATCTCAGTACCAAAAATATTTTGAATTGTCTGAAGAACTTCAAAATCAAATGGGTGTTTATGCTTATGAATAAAGTTTACTTGAAAATAGGCGCTGAAGATATTCAAGGAAATCGGCTTAATACACGGGTAGAGTATGTTCTTATGTATGTGGGGTTATCGCACAGCATTATCAACAATGGGTATCGTGATATACATGTAAATAATAAATACATAAAATTCAAGCCTGGATCAAAATAATCTAGGCTTTTTTGCTTGTTATAAAAACCATCTAAAAAACCACTAATATTGTAAGTTGGTTTTACTCCCAAAAAACTCCCAAATTAAATTAGAATGGTTAAAATAATTATATATTTACTATAGAATAGCCTATTTTTGTAATCAAATTAATTAAATTTTATATACTTATGCTCAAAATTACGTAGCCATTATAATTATCATTGTACAGTTCGTAAGGGTTTTGAGAGGATTTTACTCCTTTTTACTCCCAAATACTTTCTAAGGTACTCATTCGAGTACCTTTTTTCTTTCACTAAAAATTGTTGTTACTTGTCTACGTTCGTCGGGATAGAGGTGGCCATAGATATCTAGTGTTGTACTTGTTTTGCTATGTCCCGCTATTTTAGAAACAGTATAGTGATTAACATTGGCATGTATTAACATAGATATATAGCTATGTCTAAAACCGTGTATACTTATTTTTGGTAGAGCGGGGTCATTGTATCTAGATAACAAAACGTTTAAATATGTATAATACTCTCTGTAGGGGTATTCCTCGCTTTTTAAGACTTCTTTTAAATTTGGGGTCAACCAATCGGGAATTGGTACTATTCGCCGTGATTGCTCATTTTTAAACTCTGTAGACACAACAAGGCCATTGCTAGTATTTTTTACTGTATGTGATAAATGCAGTTCGTTTTTATCTTCGTCTAAATCGGATAGGCTAAGTCCGCAAAATTCTCCCTTTCGCAATCCAGTATAAAATAGGGTGCAAAAAGCAATCTTGTGTTTTTTGTTCGAAACATTTGAAATAAATTGATTAAACTGTGATTCGTTCCAAAATTCAAGTTTAGGCTTGGTTGTTTTAGTTTTATCAATATATACAAAGGGGTTTCGATCAAGCGCCTTTTTTCTTATACACCAATTAAAGAATGCGCTTAATGCTCCCTCACGAATTCTAACCGTATTAGGTGATAAGTCTTTCTTTAAATCTTCAATCCATTCAATTAAATCATAATCATTTATTTTTGTTATTCTTACGTTTTCAAATCTTGCATATTTTTTTCTATAAGAAAAAGCAATATTACGAACGGTAGAGGGGGAACGTCCTTTATTTTTATAATCGGCAATATATGCATCATATAAATCTTTAAAAAGCAGTCCTTTGGCTACAACGACTTGATTAGTCCTATCTAGCAATAGTTCAGCTACTTTTTTTCTACCGTCTTTTATAGTTTTGGATGTAACAGTTTTTCTAATTCTGCTGCCGTCCGCTCTATAGCCTATATTCACATCGAATACGTATCTTCTTTCACCGTTTTTAAGCTCTTTAACTTTGTATTCTTTTGCCATAATAAAAAGCCCGTCCTTTCTATATTTGCCTTAGACGCGCTCTTATGTTAAAATTGAGTACGTAAAAGGACATTTAAGAGTTGTACTTTACGTAAAGTGATATTGCCGTATCACTATTGATCACTGTTCATAGCAGTGATCTTTTTTATTTTATAATCCTAGTAATTCTTTTTTCTTTGTGTCAAATTCTTCTTGAGAAATAATCCCCATATCTAATAATTCTTTGACCTTTTTTAGTTCCTCGTAAGGATCGCTTACAACCTCGGCAACCTCAATATCAATAGGTCCATCATTTTCAATTTGCTTATTTTGGCTAAAATCGTTTGGAATTAAATTGATAATTTTAGAATTTAGTTCACTATTACATAAAAATCCAATAGTAGAAATTTCACCCGTTTCAACATTACAAAGTTTTAACCTTGCTTGTGCATCTACCTCTATATCTTCATCATATGTAATTGTGTTTGATTGGATTTTCTTTTTAGATTTTTTGTTACCCGTACCATGTGCTGCACCTATTACTGTACCAATACCAGGCGCGACAATTGTACCGACTACTGCCCCAATTCCTCGACCTTTTCTTTTGCTACTACCTTTTTCAGTTCCAGTAGTTTCACTTTTTGTAATTGTCTTAATTATCGGACCGTCCCAAATGTAATCAACTACAGTATACAGGTTTTCAACACGATTATTAAAATATACCAATCCATCACTTTGTCGCCATAGTTTAACATTATTAGAAAGCATATTTCCCGTAATTTCTTTACCTTCGTTTAAAGTTAGTGCCACACTTAACTCATTTTTTTGCTTTTTAATAATAGCCATTTCATTAGCCATCATTTCTTTACCGCTACTTGCTAAATTATTAAGTTTGTCTTTAAATCCCATTTTAAAATCCCCTTTTAATCAGTATTATGATTATCCTTTCTTTTTATTTAAAACATAGATAAATCAAAACAAGATGCTATTTCAAATTTAAATTTATCTATGATTTTATCTACTTCTTTGTCACATTCTTCGGGCGTAAGTGTACAATCGTGCGAAAAATGGTCTTTTAATACGTGTACTAATTCATGTAGTAACGCTTCTTTTTGTATGTTTATTGCTTGTTTGCTATTTAGGATTATTTCGTAGTATTCGTCATTATGTACACACATACCCTTTATCTTAGTGGGTAATATATCATCGAAACTTATTATTATATTGTTAAATCTACAAAAGTCCTCAAAATTCATCTTTAATAGTTCGTCGACCTCCATATTTTTACCTCCATTATTATTTTCTCCCGTTTTGTAACCCAATAATAACGCTAATGATAACGTCTATTTCTTCTGGTGTTAGGTCCTTTGTTTTGTCGAACAGTAATGCAAAATGATCATCGTTTAAAATTCTCTTATATACGTCAAGATGCTCGGGATTATCTTTAAGATATTCCACTACCTCGTCATAGTCTCCATAATAAGTGCTTTTATCTATTTTTGTTTCTATATCAGTTTTGCCAAGCAAATAGTCGATAGAAACATCAAAAAAATCAGCTAACTTTAATAACATTTCATTATCGGGAACACTTCTACCATTTTCCCAATATGAAATACCCGTTTTTGTGATTCCTAAAATATTACCCAATTGCTCACCAGTTAGATGTTTATTTTTACGCAATTGCTTAACACGTTGAGCGAAATCCATTTATTTCACCTCCTTAGTTAAAATATAACATAAATCACATAAAAGTTACATATAAAGTAATAAAAGTTACCTAAAAGGTAATTATTTACTCAAGAAATATTGACAATTACCTATTAAGTAATTAAAATATAGGTATAGTTACTTATTAGGTAACCACTTAAAAGAAAGGAGGGCACATATTGAATAAGATTTTAAAAAGTTTAATGGTTAGATATGATGTAACACAAGCTATGCTTGCGGAATATCTAGAATTATCACGAAAAACCATTTGTACAAAAATCAATGATGGCACTTTCACACAAGTAGAATTAGTTAAAGTTTTAGAATATTTTAGAAAGTACGATAGAAATATAAGTGCAAATATTTTTTTTGAGTGATAAGTTACCTATCTGGTAACAAAAAAAGAAAGGAGTAAGTAATGAACAAGGTTATATTAGTTGCTAACGAAAAAGGCATAAAAACATTGACCGTTAATAAACGATCCGATGATGTATCGGAATTAACAATATTATTTGATTGTGAAATAGAAACAAGGGAGGGTGAGTAACCAAATGAGTATTGAAGAAAAAGTCTATAACTTCATTATTACAAACCATGTAGGTAAAGAAAACATGATTAAAAATCGTCAACTAAGGATTTATTTCCCTCAAATAAGGAGCGATAAATCAATGCGAAAGGTGATTCAAAACATAAGAAGTAATCCACGATTTACAATCTTTATCGGGAGTGTATCTGGATCAACGGGTGGATATTTCGCTTGTACATCACATAAAGAAATTAACGATACAATCGATAATTTAATGAGACGTGCATATCAAATTTATGAAGATTGCAAAATCTATAGAAGTAAAGAGGTGATTGAGTTTGCTAAACGTTAAAATATTATCTCTTATTTTCCCAGAGAGAACGAATAACACCTTATATGCGATGATTAGAAAATTAAAAGATAAATATAACTTGAAGTATAAAACCGCTGAAATTCCTATAGGTATCATCGTAGAAGAGTATGGTATACCTTTCGATGATATAACCAAATTGATTTTAGCATTTAGAAAAGAAAAAGACGACTCGTCCAAAGTCGCCTAATTAATGAAACCAAGAAAATTATAAAACAAACAAGGGGAAGTGTCAAACATGGATAAATTATCGGGACGTGGCTTCTTTACAATCGTAGGAGTATTAATCGTGTTATCACATATCATTGTCGGAATAATAGAAACTTCATTTCTGTAAAACCGAATATAGCAACAAACAAATAACAAACAAAATTATTAATTTTCAACAAACAAATTAACAAGCTGAAACCTTAGTGAGAGTAAGTGTTTGATGAATTGCTAACAAAGAGTATAACAAACGAACAACAAACAAAAAACACGATTTGCAACAAGCATACTAATAATTAAATAAATGATATAGATAAAGATAAAAGATAAAAGCACTAACGTGCGTTTTAAAAATCAATACGAAAGGAATGGGTAAATGAAAGATAAAACATTAATAAAAATTTTGATTGTTATGTTAGCTATGTCGATTGCATTAGCTATTTATCAAAGTTGCTTAATCGTAAATCTAACAAGCAATCTAAAACTTGTAACCAAGGATCGTGACAAGGTAGTAGAAATGTATAACGAAAGGAATAAATAAAAATGAAACTAGAACAAGCAAGTGATATAGCAAGATTACAAGATGCAAATATATACGCTTTAAAAAATACCGCTAGTCAAAGCGATATGAAAAGATTTATGGAACTTAGAAACGCTAATGAGAAATTAGCTGAACTACAAGCGATGTATTACGATCTAGAACAGTATAAAGAAACCGTAGACGATGTAATAACTTGCATGACAAGTATTTCTAAAGATTTATTAAATATCGGCTATGGAAACAACAAAGCAACAAATTTTAAAGAAGTATTTAACTCTCTGTTGGATGATATCCAAGAGGGCATAGAAGATTATCAAAATACCATTAAAGAACTGGAGGGGTAAAAATGGAATTTAGAGAATTAAAAGCTGATGAAATTGATGTGCGAGTTCAAAGAGTGGGACAAAATAATAATGGCTATTATGCAATATTCTTGTTATATAAAGATGCTCGATGCGATATGACTATCCTTGATGAAACGGTTGGTTGTTTAAAATGGAAAAGAGAGCATGAAGTCGTTAACAACAATTTATTTTGTACTGTGTCTATTTTTGATGATGCCAGCTGTCAATGGGTCAGTAAGCAAGATGTTGGGGTAGAAAGTAACACCGAAAAAGAAAAGGGGCAAGCAAGTGATGCATTTAAGAGAGCTTGTGTTAACTGGGGAATTGGTAGAGAGTTGTACACTGCACCGTTTATTTTCGTTAACCTTAGAAACGATGAAGTTAAAGAAGCATCGCAAGGTAGAAAACCATCAACTTATTTAAAGCTTTCAGTTTCAAAAATCGAGTATGAAAATAAAAAAATTGTTGAGTTGGAATTAATTGATGAAAATGGAAATGTTAGGTTTTTAATGAGTAAAAAGACAATCCAAGAAACTAAATCGCAAGAAATAAAGCCACAATTAGATATAACGAATGTAATGAAGATCAATGCTAGTCTAGTATGCGAAATGGATACATTAGGAATCGATTTTAGAGGGAAGCTAAGTAATTTGGTATTTAAATATTCAGGTTTGCGAACTCAAGACACAACCGAGTTAGCTTTAGAAGATATAGACAAGTTAAATAGTACATATGCAAGTTTAATAAAAAAATTTAAGGAACAACAAGGAGCTAATCAAAATGGAATTAACTAGAGAGCAATTAGAATTACAAATACATACTGTTAACTCGTTGGTTATCAATAGCGATAATCAACTTGAATTAGCAAATGAGTTAGCTAAATACTCAAACACACAAATCAAGGAAATCAAAGCAAAATATAAACCACAAAAACAAGATTTAGATAAACAAAAAAAAGAAATTTTGGGAAAAGAAAAAGATGCATTAAAGCCGTATGAAAATGCTAAAACAGTTATTAAAAGTGCTATTGGCGACTACATGAAGAAAAGTGAACTTGAAAGAATTGAACAAGAAAAAAGAATCAAAGAGGAAGAAGAAAAATACGGTATTTCATTGGAAGTGGTTAAGGAAGTGCCAAAATTAAAAGGTACTCATATTAGAAAAACATGGAAAGCAAGAATTGTTGACGATGATAAAGTCCCCGTTAAAATTGGTACAACAATGATTAGAGAAATCAATATGTCGGTATTGAATGATATTGCAAAAGTGTATCAAGGAAATTTTGAAATACCCGGAGTGGAATTTTATCAAGAAGAGGCGGTGGCGATCAGATGATAAACAGAAGTGTTTTAGTTGGTAGGTTGACACGTGACCCCGAATTAAGAAGAACACAACAAGGTGATGCGGTTACATCATTTACTTTAGCGGTAAATCGTAATTTTACAAGCAGAGATGGTCAACAACAAGCGGATTTTATTAATTGTGTCGTGTGGCGTAAACCTGCCGAAAATGTAAACCAATACTGTTCTAAAGGAAGTTTGGTAGGCGTGGAGGGTAGAATCCAAACACGCAGTTACGACAATTCACAAGGGCAAAAGGTAAATGTAGTTGAAGTTATTTGCGATAGTGTGCAGTTTTTGGAAACTAAACCAAAGGAAGAACCAAAGAACAAGTATGATGTTAAAGACCCAAGGTTTGATGATTTAAAGGCAGTTAATCTAGAAAAAGAGTTTGATAACTCTTTTAACACCTATGACATTATGGAAGATGATCTACAGTTTTAATGATGAAACTTTTAGCCAGATATCATCATCGAGTAATCAACCCCGATACGGGCAATTTAGAAATAACTTTTGCAATAAGTGATTACAACTCTAAAGCTAACACTGAGGAATTGGAAAAAGAGTTGTATTCACTTGAAATAAAAAAACCTAGGTCAAAAAGATCATTAAACCAAAATGCTTATTTATGGTCCTTGATACATGAACTAGCCTTGAAAATGGACGAGGATGATTTGGACGTATACATAAAACTATTGAATGAATCTAAAGCAAAATATGAGGTTTTAAAAGTACTGTCGGAAGCTGAGAATGATTTAAAGAAATGCTTTAGAGTTGTTAAGCTGATTAAATATGATGTTAATAAAGATTATGCTTATTTCCAATGCTATTACGGTTCATCTACGTTTACGACCGATGAAATGAACAAGTTAATTGATACTGCAATAAGCTGGTGTAATGAGTTAAATATACCGACATTGGAGGGGGATATATATGGTATGTAACCTAAAAAACGGGAGCTGCAGTAAATGCGGTGGGTGTTGTTCAAACATTCTACCGCTTACCAACAATGAAAAAAATAAAATTAAGAAGATCATAAAGAAAAGAAAATTAAAACCATCATATCACATACCGTTGAATGGATTTGATATGACGTGTCCTATGCTTGATAGCAATAGCCGTTGTCGTATTTATGAAGATAGACCAAATATATGTAGGGTTTATAGATGCGATAAATCGATTGAACAAGGCGCAGTAGAATTTTATAGGAGTTTGACCGCTAAAGCTAAACCCGTAATAATGAGGGATTTATTTAATGAGTGAGTTTATTATCTATGGGCGTTTAGATGGACTTAACGAATATACAAGCGCCAATCGGTCTAACCGTTACAAAGGCAGTCAAATGAAGCTTAAAAACGAATCTATCGTAATAGAAGCTATAAAGAGATATCAACTAAATAAGATAAAAAAATATCCTATTAAACTAAAGATTACGTGGTATGAAAAAAATAAACGGCGTGATGTAGATAACATAACTTTCGCAACAAAATTTATTCAAGATGCGTTAGTCAAACAAGGAATTTTGGTTGATGATGGACAAAAGTATATAAATAAAATTTCGCATGATGTACAAGTCGATAAGGAGTATCCAAGAATTGAGGTAGAGTTGATTGAAAACGGTTATTCAAGACACTAAAGTATGTTACTTATGCGGTACAACTTTAAATTTAGAAGATCACCATTGTTTGAATGGGAGTGATAGGAAGAAATGTGAAGAAGATGGGCTAAAAGTATGGCTATGCGCTAATTGTCATCGCATAGCGCCTTACTCTGCTCATAGGAGTATAGAAACTAGGATAAGACTAAAGCGTGTAGCACAAGCTAAATATTTAGAAACTCACACTCAAGCCGAGTGGTTTAGACGATATTATAAAAACTATTTATAGAAAGAAGAGGAAAGAAAAAAATGATTAAACAAGCTATTGAAAAAATTGAAGAATTAGTGAACGCAAGAGAAGAAAACAAATTAGAACAAGTAGAGATTAAAAAAATGAATTATTACAAATTTGGTGGTAACTTAAAAAGGATTGTTACGCCGAGTATTGATTTAGTAAGAGTGCATTCATTGAATGGATTAGTTGAAATGATCGAATCTTATATTAGTGTAGAAGCTGATTATTTAAATGTTAAGTTACCATTGATTGTAGAAGCTACGGGAAATGAAATAATCGTAAGAACAAGTGTAGATGATACATACGTACGCCAAGAGTTAATTGAATGTACACCAATTGTGCCAAGATTAATTTTAAATGAATTTGTAGACCCCGAACGCATGATTATTAATGTTAATACTTGCTATGAGGCTACCGAAAACTCTAATGCTTTAATCAATACAATTAGTAATTTATATAATTCAAAAACAGTTCACCAAGAAGATAATGGAATTGGTAAAAAAATCATTGTAGAAAGTGATGTTTTCGCTGGCGGTGCGGGTCAAGTAACTATTAACCCGATTGTTAAATTAGTGCCAATTTCTACATATCCCGAATTAATCCAAGTAGAACGTAAATTTAACTTACGTGTAGACGATAGAGGTAGATGTGCTTTATTCGTAGCTGATACGGGATATTTCGAAAAAGAAGTGCAAAGATTGATCAAGCAGTTCTTAGAAGCTGAATTGCCAAAAGAAATTAGAGAAAAAGTAGTATTGGCATTATAGGAGGAGCGGAACAAATGGAGACTAAGTATACAAGAAGTATTTTAGATATAAATAACGGTTCAATCATTAGGGATCTTGACCGCGAATTGGCTAAAGTAATGGTTAATCTAGCTGATGTAGCAACTGATGATAAACCTAGAGAAATTAACTTAAAACTTAAGTTCACACCGAAAAACGATAAAAAAGAAATGGATATAAAACCGATTATTAGTTCTAAGGTTAGCCCTAAAAAGACTGATGATATTCATGTTTACAATCAAATTAAACGTGATAAAGACGGTGAAGTGATTGGCTTTGTACTTCAAGAACCGTCAAGCATATTATCTGGCCAACTGAATATAGATGGTGAAATTGAACCACCAAAAGAGCCAATAATGATTGATCTAAAGAAAGAGTAGTAAATTACTCTTTCTTATCTGATTAGTAAAGGAGTTGTTGAAGTGGATAATGATACATACATAAGATTATATAGAAGTTTTCTGAATTGGCAGTTTTATAGTGATAGAAATGTGAAAGATGTTTATTTACATTGTCTACTCTCAGCAAACTTTAAACCTAAAAATTGGAAAGGCGAAATTATTGGACGTGGAAGTTTTGTAACTACATATAAAAAATTAAGCGAAGAATTAGGAATGTCACCACAAGAGATTAGAACTGCTATTAATAAATTAATAGACTCAAACGATTTAACAAAGAAAACAACAAACAAATATACAATTATAACCGTTGTTGGGTATGATGTTCGACAAAACAGTAGTGAAGAAACAACTAGCAAGCCAACAAAGAGAGCAACAAACAAACAAGTTAAGGTTGAAGTGGTTAAAAAAATATATGAACAAGAGCCAAAAGAGCCTATTCATTATATTACAGAAAGATTGTTTGAAAACAACCTTATTAATCAAAATGAAGTTGTATTGATAGACAGTGTTATCCTAGAATGTCTAGAACTATATAACGCAGTAGATGTAGCGATAAAGAGCGAATACGTACTAAAACAAATGAGTACAAAGCAAGTAGCTAATCGTATATCATACTTTAAAACATCGCTTATAACTAATTTAAATAAAGATTACCAACAATCACAAATTAAAAATGAACTTGTTAGCAATGATGATGTTGATATGGACGAGTTAGACGAGTTTTTAACTCAATTTAAATAAAGGAGTGTCATATAAATGAAAGTAATACCATTAAAAACAAAACCGCAGTATTTTGAAATGCAGCTATCTGATAAAAAGAATTTTGAGGTTAGAAAAAATGACCGTAGTTTTAAAGTGGGCGATATTTTATGCTTAGAAGAATTTTACAAAGATTACACGGAGCGTTTTATCCATGTAGAAGTGACTTATATTCTAAATAACCCCGAATATTGCAAAGATGGCTACGTAGTTTTAGGAACACGAAAAAGGTTAGATTTAGATGCTAACTTGCTAAGATAGAAAACGAATATAGTAAAAGAGGTATTTAGAAATGTTAAAGATAGAGAAGATTAAAAAAGAAATTAAAAATTATGACACCAATAATAATGTATACTTCGGTTGTTATTTAGCAAACTTTGAGTCAAATATTGATTATGAAGAAGGCAATTGTTTTAAAGAAATACTTTGTTCAGAGTGTTTAAGGCTATCATTGTTAAACTTATTAGAAGAATATAAAGAACCGATTAAACTTACTCAATTTGAGTATGAATATTTAAAAGTTGCTAAAGAGAATGGATTTAATTTTATTGCAAGAGATAAAGATAATAGATTGTATGGAACTAGCGAAAAACCTAAAAAGTATAATACAACGTGGGCTAATAGTGGTACTTATATAGGCATGTTCAAGTCAACATTTAGTTTCGTTAAATGGGAAGATGAAGAACCTTATAACATCGATGAAATATTAAGTAATTGTGAGGTAATGGAAGATGAATAGAAAAGAATATGAAGAAAGAATAGCAAAGCTAGAAAAAGAATTGAAGGAATTAAAAGAAGCGGAAATTGAAGATGATGAGTTTCCAAGACTTGGAGAGCAATATTGTTTTGTTGATACAGATGGGTATGTTGTTTATGCTCATTGGGGCGATAACACAATTGATAATTACCGCAAAGATTTTTTAAGAATTTTTAAAACCAAAAAAGAATGTGAACGTTATTTAGAAATTCAAAAAGCATTTAAAGATGAATCTAAAAACTTTGAGCCAAATTGGAAAGATGGCAATCAAGATAAATATTATCTTTATTACGACCATGACGAAAATAGTGTTGAGATTAGTTGGAATACGTGGTGTGGGCAAGCAATTTTATATTTCGAAAGTAGAGAAGTATTAAAAGAATTAATATCACGTTTTGGCGAAGAAGATATTAAAAAATATTATTTTGGAATATAGGAATAAAAGATGACAAATAAAAAAGTTAATCCAGCGGACATATTAATTAGTCCGCTTGGAATGGAAAATTTATTAGTTATTGATCAATATGATGATGAAGTAATTAAAAATAATGAACTACTTTTGGATAAACCGTATTTTTCTTTAGAAGAGGTGTTAGACGGTTTAAATAAAGACGGACATTATTTAATTATTGTCGAGGGTCCGTTACACGGTGAAATTTATCGATATAACAATTATGGTGGACAAGAAGTATATTTGATTGGAAAAACGTGCGGATACGCATGAAAGGAGAGAAAACAATGACAGTAATAGTTGAAACAACTTCTTTAGCAGAAGAAATAGTTTTTAGAGATATTATAAGAATTGAAGATAAGGAAGAATGGATTGTTTTAAATGATAAAAATGGTCGGTGTTTACCAATGCCAAAACAAGGCATTGAAAACATAAAAGTTTTAGATATTTTAACAAATAATGAGGATTAAATAATGCCTAAATATAGAAAGAAACCCGTAGTTGTAGAAGCATGTAGATATATGATTGATATTTATATGACTGATTGGTTTATGGATAAAGTGAAAGACAATACAATCATAATTTACGCAGATGGCACATGTGATATAAAAACCTTAGAGGGAACAATGAAAGCTGGTTATGGTGATTACATAATAAAAGGTGTACAAGGAGAATTATACCCATGTAAGCCTGATATTTTTCTTAAGACTTATGAGGAGGTAATTGAAGATGGGGATTTGGATTAGAAGTCAAGATAAAAAATCATTATTGTTGTGTAAATCGTTTGATGTGGGTTGTAATAATGATAATTATAATATTTTAGTTAATTATGAATTAAGAAATAATGAAGAACATTACTCCCCAATGGGTAATTATTCGTCGGTAGAAAAAGCAGTTAAGGTATTAGGTATGATACAAACAGAAATAATTAAAAGTAACAATAAGTTTATTAGTTGTGGAAATGGAATTGGTCAAAATCTCTTATGTGTTGGAGTACAGCCGATTTTTGAAATGCCACAAGATGAGGATGTTTAAATAATGAGATTTTTAACAATGTTAGCAACAAAATGTAAAGTGTGTAAAAAACGAAGCATTTGTAATTATAAAAGAATGGTAGCTTGTGCATTAGCTGAATTACCACTACAACATCATGTGGATTATGCTATGGATATGAAAGCTGATTGTGTTGCACCAATGATTAGAAAAAGAGATTTAAGAGATATTTATATTAGTGAAAATGTAAAAGTAACTATTGATCTTGAAGATGTTAAAAAGGAAATTGCAAACCAATTTTATAACCCGTTAAGAGTTGGAAATATAAAATAATGAGGTGGAAGTATGAGTAATTCAAAATATCAAGAAGCGTTAGATAGACTTTGTGAAAATGATTATTTCGATGAAAATGGTAATTGTAACTGTGATCTAATTGTAATGGATCGTATTTTATTACAAGAATTAGTTGATAAAGCAACGCCTAAACGTCCAATTTTAAATAAGATATGGGAAGATGAAGATACAAAAAACATTTATGATGAATATGGTCGTATAAATGAAACGCTGTGCGTATGCCCTAATTGTGGAGAAAGTGATATATACGATTTTGAATATAATACAAGATTTAAGTGTTGTTCTAATTGCGGACAAGTAATAGATTGGAATGATGAACAATGATAGATAAAAATAAGTTAATTACTGAGTTAGATAAATTGGATTGTATAAGTAACATAAATTACTACACTAACAATTGCAATTCCCATGATGATATTGTAAATACGATTGAAGAAATATATGAAGCTAAATTAAGTGCTAAAGAAATGTTCGAGGAACTAGGATATACATATTATAAAAGTAACAATATGATTCTTTATGAAATAAGTGAAATAAACTACTTTCTTTTTAGCCCAAATAAAGAAATTACGGTAGGTGATTATGGCATAGACGTAGCTACATTGAAAGCAATTAATCAACAATGTAAAGAACTGGGGTGGATTTGATGGAAAATAAAGTAACGATTTACAAAGGTGAAGTAATGCATGATTTGAAAGCACTGTTTGATAATGCTGGTGATTATTTTAAAGATGAATATGAGCTTGTAAAACAATATATCGAACAGTTGGAACAAGCATTAGATAAAGCATGCGAAGTGATTGACGATATAACCAAAGACAACGCAACGGAATTTTGTCCAGCTACTCAATTTGATTGGCTACCAAGTAATTGCAATGAACATACATGTGAAAATGGTACTAAAGAATGTTGGAAAGAGTGGTGTATAGAAGATGACGAGTAGAGAAGAATGCGAAAAGGCGTATTTGTATTTATTAAAACATTGTTATGAAGCAACGAAAAAAAATGACACTTACGATTTTGCACCAAGTGGCTTTAAAGAAAGCGAAGTGTTTAAGCAATTAATCGAAGAACATTTTAAACCAAAAGAAAATACATCGGAATTTAAGCACTTTAAGCTACATAGTGATAGCACTTTAAAAAATCAAACTAAGGAAGAATTAATAGACTACATTAAGATGCTATATCATAATTGGGGTGTTTGCGATGATCAATTAGCACATAGGATCAATGTTTACAGCAACTTAGAAGAAAAATACAAATCAATAGATTTTACATTGGACAAACAATTCGAATATATTGAAGAAATAGAAAAAATATTAGACGTATGTGGAATTGTTGCAATTAAAGAAAGAATTAAAGAACTAACAAATATTAAACCATACAAGTTTAAAGAGTTAAAGCCTAATATGTGGGTTTATGATGGTATTGAAAAACTTATTTGCCAAATTGGATTGATTAGCAAAAATGCAATTCATAGAGAATACGTTGATGGCACAATATCCGATAGTCCATTCGAAGAAAACCGTTTCTTCCCAGTGCAATGCGCTAATCTAGAGAGCTAAAAAATGAGTAAGTTATATGCAATATACGATGAAAACGACTTTCCCGTATGTGTTGGAAGTTCTAAGGAATGTGCTGCATACATGGGAAAGAAATCATCGAAAACATTTATACAACATTGTACCAAGGTACGAGCAGGAATAATTAAACCTAAACTTAGAGGATATGTAATAGGAGAAGATCCACAAGGAAAGAGGTCAAAAAATGATAATAACGGATAAATTAAAAAATAATATAGAGATTGTAAATACTTATGTAGATAAATACGGTTGTGTGCCTAGAGACGGTACATTTTACAGTGAGGGAGGTGACTTAGATTACATATGCGGTTTATTTAAAAGCTATGAAAACTTTATAAAAGAACTTGGCTTCGAAGATTATGGATATAGAAAACTTAAAAAATACGGGGTCCACGATATAAGAAGAGGAAAATTAATTTATATTGGTTTCCTACGAGATATTAAAGAAGAGTTTTTTGAAGATAAATATACTTTAGAACATATAAAAAAGGTAACATACTCAAATAAACTCCTTGAAAATAGATATTTAATAAGAAAGGACATAGCATAATGAAAGAAAGCAAGTATTATCTACAAAATTGGAAGAAATGGAAACGCACTGTTCAGCTTTTGGAAGAAACTAGAGACGAACTAATGGACATGAGACGTGCTATTCCTATTGGAAGTGATAATATGCCAGGTGGTAACCACAGTAGCGTTATTGCCAAAATGCAAAAGATAATAGACCAATGCGATCAATACGATGTTCTTATAAGCAATTATAATTTTCTTATTAATTCGCTGGAACGTGCGATAACTGTTTTAAACGAAGAAGAAAAAGAAGTGTGCATTATATTTTCTAATAACCCAGATAATTCAGATGTAAGGGAAGCTATAGCATCTAAACGAGGGTATTCAAGATCGGTATTTTATCGAAAACTTGATGATGTATATATTAAGCTTAATATGTTGTTATGTTTAAGCCCGATAATGACGATCGATGATTATGATAAAGAAATCTATTAATAACAAACTGGGACTAAACTGGGACTAAAATAGGCTATTTATATGTTATTATTGTATTGTGGAAAAATGGTTAATCCACAAAATAGCTACTAATTGTTAGAGTTACAACATAGTTTTAGTTTTCTTTATATGATACTCATTTCCTTTTATAAAGCGGTCAAATGGCTGCTTTTTTACTATCTAAAGCGATATTACCAACCTCTCCCTATAGTAGTATCGCTTTAGATAATATAAGGGGGCGGGAAAATGGACGATGATGAAGAATTAGACAACATAATAGCTATATATTGGAGGTGCTTGAAGAATGGCAAAACACTTAACAGATGCGAAGAAAAAGCAAATAATAGCTGATTACGTTGAGTGCGGAAACTATTCGGAAGTAGCAAGAAAACATAAGGTATCTAAAGATACTGTTAGGAGACTATCCAATCGTACGGATATCGTTAAAAAAGCGCAAGAGAAAAAAGAACAAAATACTAGGGATATGTTAGAATACCTTGATCAAAAAAGAGATACGGCGTTCAAATTCATCGATAAGGCATTTGAAGAAATGTGCAAAGAAGAGAAAATCGAGAAAACATCTATTATTAATTTAGCTACCGCAATAGGTATAGTGATAGATAAGTATAGCAATGCCAATATTAATAAACAAAATGAAAAGGTAACTATTATAAATGACTTGCCAAGAGATTAGATTAAGTGAGCTTATAATTCCAAAGTATCACGGTACGTTCAATACAAGCGAAGCACATAAGATATATACAAGTGGCCGAGCTGGTACTAAATCATCAAGGGGCGGTATTAAAGCGGTTAATAGTATTGTAAGTGACGATAATTGCAGTGTTGTAGTAATTAGAAAGTTTCATAACAAACTAAAGAAAACAGTATTTAAAGAAGTTTTAAGAGCGATTACTCGATTAGGGTTAGATAAGAGTGATTTTAAGATTACAGTGTCACCAATGGAAATTAAATACTTGCCTAACGGCAATACGATTTATTTCACGGGAAACGATAGTATAGATGATACTAAAGGTATGATTGATGAAGAAAAACCAATCAAACTTGTGCAAATTGATGAATTAACAGAATTCTTCGATAAAGGAGACGGGGCGGATGAGTTGGCAAACATTGAAGCAACATTTATTCGTGGAAATGACGATCTGTTTACAATGGAATACTACTTCAATCCTCCACGTAATCCTAAAGCACCTATTATGGAATGGCTTAATTCTATGAAAAAGCGCCCCGACTGCGTACATATTCATAATGATTATCGAGACGTTCCAGTAAAATGGCTAGGTAAGAAATTAATAGCAAGTGCTGAAATATTAAAATTGCTTGATGAAAAGATGTACAATTGGCTATGGTTAGGTCTATGTACGGGACTTGATGAACTTATTTATTATATGTTTAAAGACAGTATGATGTACGATTTTGAAAAGAGCGATTATAGTAGTTGCTCTTTTTTAGGTTGTGGTATTGACTACGGACAAATGAATGCAACAACATTTGAATGTTTCGGATTAGATATAGCTAATAAGCAGTTATTGGGTGTTGATGAATTTTACCATAGCGGTCGAGAAAGCGGACATCAAAAGAGCCCTAGCGATTATGCAAAAGAGTTTAAAAAGTTTCGTAAACAGTGCGAGGATCTAACGGGTAAAAAACTAATTTATGTTTACATAGATCCGAGTGCTGCTGGGCTAAGAGAAGAAATACAACGGATATGCCCCGATATCAGTTATATAGGTGCTGATAATACGGTAATCAAAGGAATTAACCGAGTACAAAAGATTATGACATTTGAAATTGTAAAGTTTTCTAAGCGACAAAAGTATCTGAAAAGGGAAATGTCGTTATACGAATGGAACAAAGATTTGCTAGACAAAGGAAAAGAAGTCCCCGTAAAAGAAAACGATCATTGCCAAGACGGATTTAGATATCTTGTTATGGGATTGTGGAAATACATTAAAATGTTTTTACCAAAAACGGAAAGAGAGGAATAAAATTTGAATGCGATTATTACATTCTTACAAAAGAAAGGTTATCAAACAGTAGAGACCGATTTTTATAGTAAAATCGACGATTGGAAAGACTGGTATGAATGCAAGATAGATGAATTTCACAAATCCTCTTTTTACAATGGGGTTTGTGAAGTAGAAAACAATATTTTACAGTTAGGAATGGCAAAGACTGTTTGTGAAGATTGGGCGAACTTACTTCTAAACGAAAAAGTTGATTTTAAGATAGATGATGAGAATTGCGATATAACAGTTAAAGAAATATTGAAAAGCAATAACTTTAGAAAGAAAGCTAACCAGCTAATTGAAACAAGTTTTGCCTTTGGTACGGGAGCTTTTGTAGAGTTCATAAAAGACGGTAAACCAGCAATAGATTACATAACTGCGGATAAGATTTATCCATTATCTTGGCAAAACGGTATTATTACTGAATGTGCTTTCGGGAGTGTTGGAGTAGTTGATAAAGAAAGGATATATTATTTACAAATACATACTAAACCTAACGGTGCTTATGTTGTAGAAAACTATCGATTTAAAATTAAAGGTGATGAAATAATATTAGTAGACATTAAAGACATGGTTGGTAAATGGGAAACTCATTCCACAAATCCAATGTTTCAAATTATTACACCAAATATTGTTAACAACTATGATATTAATAGTCCAATGGGGATTAGTGTATATGGAAATGCAATAGATGTATTAAAAGAAATTGATATGGCTTTTGACAGTCTTAACAATGATTTCATAACGGGTCGTCGAATGGTATTCTTAAAAAACCAATTATTCGGTTTTGATGATAAAGGTAACAAAAAAGACGTTATATCTAGAAAAGAAAATATTATTCGCTGGATCGGTGACAAAGAAGATAACGGTGAGTTAGTAAAAGACTACTCACCAGCATTACGAGCCGATGATCATATCAAGGCAATTCAGTTTCAATTAAATTTATTAAGTGAAAAGTGCGGTATGGGTACTAATAGATATGAATTTACTTTAGGTGGTGTTAAGACTGCAACGGAAGTCATTAGCGAGGATAGTGACTTATACGCTAATCTTAAAAAACATGAACTGTCTTTAGAAACACCACTAATTGATTTAGTAAAAGCTATCTTATTCTTAAACAAATGCACTGATTGTAACATTAGTGTTAATTTTGATGATAGCATAATTGAAGATACCGACAGTATTAAAAAGCAAGCACTAATTGAGTATAACGCTGGATTAATAGATAAAGTAGAATACTTTGTATTAACGAAGAAAATGACAGTTGTTCAAGCGAAAAAATATGTTGATGAAATTCAAAAAAGATTACCTAAACCGCAAAAAGAACCGCCAATAGAGGAATAGTATGTTAAGTGATAAGCAAATGCTTTATTTAGCAAATCAATTTGTTAATGACTATATCGAAGCTGAGGGGCAGTTGTTTGATCTAATAGCAAATGATCTTAAAGGCTACAACGATGATGATATTAACGATGATTGGTACATGGGAAAAGTCTTAAAGATGGGTGCTTTAATCAGTATTGCAAATAGTGTTATTAAATCAATGCCAAGTAGCAGTTATAACAATGCTATTAAGAACTCATTTTTTGCCAATCTAAGAAAGAAATACCAGGATACTGTTAATATACCAAAAGTTGATAAAACTATTTTGAGGAATGTTAAAACAAACGCATTAGAAGCATTTAGACAAGGTTATTTAGATGTTTTAAATCAAGCATATTCGAGTGTTATTAGTGGTACTTCCACGTATGATATAGAGATCAAGAAAGCGATAACACAGTTAGTAGACAAAGGCTTTACGGGTGCTACGTATGTGAGAAAAGACGGTTCTATCGTTAATATGTCTTTAGAAGCAGTAGCAAGACGGGATATATTAACAACTATGCATCAAAATGCCAATGATCATTCGTTGAATGCATGTAAGCAGTTAGGTACTAACTATGTAGAAGTATCAAGTCACCCGAATGCTCGACCCGATCATGCATTGTGGCAAGGTAAGCTTTATATGCTAGAGGGCAGTACTAGCAAGTATCAAAACTTTTATGAAGCTACCAAATACGGCAGTGTAGACGGTTTAGGAGGTGTGAACTGTAAACATCGATTTTATCCTTATGTCTTAGGGGATAAACGAGCGTTTGATACATATGATCTTAAAGAAAATGAAAAGCTTTATAAATTAGAGCAGCAGCAACGTGCTAATGAGCGTGCTATAAGAAAATGGAAACAAAAAGCTAATGCAGTAGACACTTTAGGTCAAGATAACACTTTCTATAAAAACAAGGTTAGAGAGTGGCAAAAACGCAATAGTGATTTTGTTAAAGAACATGGCTTAACAAGAGATTATACAAGAGAATTTATAATTTAATAATTAAACGTCCCTAGGGGCGTTTTTTTATACTTCGTCATGGCGCAAGACGTTAAAAAGGCAAGCAACCATCGTGTACGCTTCACACGTTAAATAAAGCGTTAATGGAGGAAAAATGAAAAGAGAAGATTTATTAAAAATTGAGGGTTTAAGTGAAGAACAAGTAAACGCAGTCATGAAACTGCACAATAACGATGCAAATGATTGGGGAGCTAAATTAAATGCTAAAGACACTGAAATTAATACTTTGAAAGGCGAAAAAACAACTTTAGAAAATGATCTAGCTAAGTTTAAAGATATTGATATTGAAGCGTTAAAAAAAGCTGGCAGTGATTGGGAGGAAAAATATAATAACCTAATGTTTGAAAAAGAGTTAGATGTTGCTATTGCTAAATCTAATCCAAAGAACGCAAAAGCATTAAAAGCCTTATTAGAAATTAAAAACATCAAATTGGAAGATGGAAAATTAACGGGTCTTGAGGATCAGTTAACTGCATTAAAGGAAAGTGATGGCTATTTATTTGATGAAGTTCAAAATGGTCAAATCAATACGGGTGGGTTTCAAGGCGGTGCTGGTAGCAAAGATGACGGCGTTGAAGCGCGTTTTAAAGAATTAAACCCAGACTTAGAAATTTAGGAGGAAATAATATGGGACATGAAAGTCAAGTGAGATATTCGAAATTAATTGATATTAAATTAAGAAATGAATTAGTATTAAAAGATGGAGTTGTTTTTAATAATCGTTATGAGGGTGACCCGAAAGCTGGTGCAGTTAAAATCCCCGTTCGTGATACAGAAGTAGAAGTGAATAGATACGATCGTTCAAAAGGTGCTGACTTAACTGAGAGCAGTACAACTTACGAAGATATGTTAATCAATCAAGATGAAGCAGTAAATGAGTTAATTGATGGTTATACCGCTCAAACAGTACCCGACAATTTAGTAGCTGATAGATTAGACAGTGCTGGCTATTCATTGGCTTTGAGTTTAGATAGTGTAGGTATGAAAACATTAGAAGATAATTCCACTGAATTTGGCGGTACTGTTGCATTAACAAATGATAATGTTTATTCATTTTTTACTAAAGCACGTACTAAACATTCTAAATTGGGAGTACCTAAAATTGGTCGTTTTGCAATTGTAACACCCGAAATTTATGAGTTGTTATTAAATGAACCAAAATTCTTAGCAGCGGATAAATTAAACGAAACACTAATCAAACAAGGAATTATCGGTCAAATTGCTGGTTACAACATTATTGAGTGTACATATGCCGATGAAACAACTGAAATTATCTTCGGTCATCCTAATTGGTGCCACAGGGTTAAAGATTGGAAAGTGCCAGTTGCGGTTAATGATTTAAAAGGATCGGGTAACTTCATCGGTGCGAGTGCAGTACAAGGACGTCAAGTTTATGGCTACAAAGTAACTAAGAAACAAACATTATTAAGAAAAACAGTACAATCACAATTAGGTGAATTAACAATAAAATCCGTGGCTGGAACGGAAACGGGAGCGACAAAATTAACCGTTACACCAGCATTAGGAGAGGGAAACAGTTATAAAATCAAAATGGCAGCTAACCCAACAAAACCACAATTTGGTCAAGTATGCACAAGTGGCTATACTAATTGGGACGGTACAAGTGATATTGATGGAATCAATGGTAATAAAATTGTTGTAGTAGAAGTTGATAAAGATAATAAAGCATTAAAATGCGGAACTGCTACAATTGCAGTAAAAGCCGAGTAATGCCTAATTTAGACTATTATTTGGACGTTTTTGGGGGAAATAAAATTCCTCCAGAACGTTTTAATAAATACATTATGAATGCAAAGTATGTTGTTAAGTATTACACGCCAAGCGCACCAAAAAAACTTGATGAAGATTTAAAGATGTGTATTTGTGCCGTTGCAGATGAATTGTTTAAACAAGATAAGATTGATAAGAATTTACAAAGTGAGAATAATGACGGCTTTTCACAAACTTTTAAATCTAATGAAGAATTAAATAATAATGTTTATTCTATTATCAAGTTTTACCTATCTAATACGGGTTATATGTACGTGGGGTTTAAATGATAACTAACGCTAATATAACTATTGTTTCTAGAATATTTGATGAAGAGACAAGAGAGGATAAATATATAGCAAAGGTTATCAAAGGTGTAAGCTGGTATGCTGATTTTAAAGCAAGCATTGGTGAAAGTGGTTTGAAATCGGGCGATATATATAAAGTTAGAATACCTCTTGATGAAGACATCAACATTAAAGTATCAAAAGGTGATATTGTGGTTCGTGGCGATATTGAAATAACGGAAAGCGACACCCCTAAAACTATTATGAAAGATAGAGAAGCGTTTATTGTGACTTCTTTTTCAATAAACGCTCGGGGATCACTGAAACATATTAGGGTTTTTGGAACATGATTTTTTTTAAACAACCACCTAACCAAACGGTCAAAGGTGGTAAATTAATTTTTGCTACTAATTTCGCCAAAAAGAAAAATGAACAGTTTCAAAAAGCACAAAAGTATGTAGACAGTGAGGTTATTAGAAGATGTGCTCCCTTAGTTCCTTTTAAAACGGGAGCATTAGAGGGGAGTTCATCATCTAATACAAGGTTGGGAAGTGGAAAAGTTATTTATAAGACACCTTATGCAAGGACTCAATATTATATGGGGCGTGCTTCTAATCAAAGAGGGCGCTTGTGGTTTGAAAGAATGAAAGTGTCAAACAAGAAAGATATATTAAAAGGTGCAAAGGAGCAAATTAAATGAGTACCACAAGAGCAATTAGAGATTATATGATAAAATGTCCTTTTCTAGAAAAAGGACACGTGAACATTGATTATTTAGGCACTGATGTAACTGAATACTCAATCGATTTGTTGCCTTGTGACCCAATTGTAAAACGGTATACCGATGGTTCTACAATTAGGCAGTATCAGTTTGCTTTTACTTCAATAAATGAGTATAGTGGTGATTACAAAGACAACATACAAAATAACGACTTCTACGAAAAATTAGCCACATGGATTGAAGAACAAAACGAAAAAGGTATTTTACCAAATATTGAATTGGGTGATCCACAAGAAATAGAAGTAATGTCATGCGGTTATCTGTTCTCAAATGAAAGTGAAACCGCAAGGTATCAAATACAATTAAGAATTTTATATAGGAGGGATTAAACAATGGCTGATATTAAAAAGCTGGTACAACGAAGTAAAAAGGTTGATCGTTATTGTTGATTTTACAAAACAAGATACCGAAAAAACTGGATTTGAAGCGCGCAAACGTGAATATGCAGTTATCCCATCAACTGACGGCGATGGAACTGATGCGTATACCTATTCGGGTACATTTAAATCTAAGTCAAGTGTAGTAAAAGGTATTGCAACAGTAGCCGAGGATAGACAATCATTAACATTTGTAGAAGCATAGAAAAAAGGAGTGAGCCTATGAGCCTAGAAGAATTAAAAAAATTATATGATATCGATTTTGAGGATATTGATTTCTTAGAAAGATATTACAATGCGTACACTAAATTTAATAATAGAATAAAAAGCATAAAAAAAGATGGAAACGTAATTGAAAAATTAAAAAAGACTTGTGAATACTATCGTAAATTTTTTGATGAAATATTCGGGAACGGTGCATCTAATAAACTTTTTGGTAACAAAAACAATATCAGATTATTAGAAGAGACTCTAATGACACTTATTCAAGAAAATGAACGCACAAATGAACGCATGGCATCAAGACGTATGAAAGTACAACCTAAAAATCGCGCACAACGAAGAAATCAAAAATAAATGATTAATTTGTTGTATGAGTCCTTACCCGATACTATCACAGTTGACGGTAAGGACTATTTAATTAACACTGATTATAAGTATTGGATCGAGCTAAGTGATGCGCTGAATAATCCAAATGTTGATAATGAATATTTAGCGAATGTATTAATGGGTTTATTTGCTGATGAAATACCCAAATTTAGTAATAATGTATTTTTATCAATAATGGACTTTTTTAATGGCAATGTTAGAGATTCTAAGGGCAATGGAAAGGATGAAAAAAAGACAAAGAAAGTATATGATTTCAAAATTGATGCTGAATATTTTATATCAGCATTTTTGATTCAGTACAATATTAATCTTTTTGAAGATGATCTTCATTGGTGGAAATTTTTGGCTTTATTCAACGCTCTTGATAAATGTGAATTAACCGAAAGAATACATTATAGAAGTGTTGATCTCTCTACTATTAAAGACAAAGATGAACGCAAACGTATAAGAAAAATTCAAAATGAACTTAAACTTGATGATTATATGCTTAGCGATGAAGACATCGGGGGCGCTTTATGGTAGAAATTGAAACTAAGCGCGTATGGTTTAGGTGTAAAAAATGTAATAAGAAATTGTTTCTATATTCCAATATTGCTAACTGCAACGGGGTATATGAAAAATGCAAAAATTGTGGTTATGAAAATAACGTAAAAATAAAAAATGGAAAAGTAATTTAAATTGAGCCAATGAGCCTTTACTTAAAGAAATTTAAGTGAGGTGGATTTTATGGCTGATGGAAGTCTTATTTTTGATACAAGTTTAGATGCAAGCGGCATAAAAAACGGATTATCTAACATGACTAAGATAGTAGCTACGGGAATGGCTACGATTGGTGCTACTTTGGCCGCTGGAACGGCTGCGGCTATTAAATTTGGTAGTGAGTTTGAGTCAAGCATGGCTAAGGTGTCTACTATGGTAGATACAAATAAGGTCAATATGCAAGAGTTAAACGATGGTGTTGTTAAGTTATCCAACAGTACGGGAAAAAGTGCAGTAGAACTAAGCGAAGCTATGTACAGTGCCCTAAGTGCTGGGGTAGATGTCGGGAATTCATTATCGTTTGTTGAACAGTCAAGCAAGCTGGCAACTGCTGGATTTACTACAACCGAAAGTGCCGTAGATGCATTAACAACGGTAATGAACGGATATAAAATGTCCGCTGATCAAGCCACTGCCGTATCTGACATGATGCTACAAACACAAAATAAAGGTAAGACCACAGTGGATGAACTAGCGCATAGTTTGGCTCAAGTTACACCTACGGCTGCGGCTATGAGTGTTGGTTTTGATCAAGTGAGTGCAGCTTTAGCAACAATGACCGCACAAGGGGTGCCTACTGCTCAAGCAACTACACAACTAAACAGTTTATTTGCTGAATTGGGTAAGAGCGGAACACAAGCAAATAAAGCATTTAGTGAAGCAACAAAAGGAACTAAATACGCTGGAAAATCATTCCAAGATTTAATGAAACAAGGTGTTCCATTAAATGAAATATTAGATTTAATGGGTGGCTATGCTGGTAAAAACGGTAAGTCTTTATTAGATATGTTCTCATCTATCGAAGCGGGTAAAGCAGCTTTAACAATGTCGGGCGAAAGCGCACAAATGTTTACTGACAATTTAGATGCAATGCGCAACTCAGCGGGTTTAACCGAAGAGGGTTATGACAAGATGATGGATACCTTTGATGCTAAAATAGGTATCTTAAAAGAAAATGCAAAAAACTTCGGTATTGTAATTTATGAGGGTATTCAAGAACCATTAAAAGGCATCGCAGACGAGGGTATTAAAGCAGTAGAACAGTTACAAAAGGCGTTTGAAAAAGACGGTATCGAGGGAATGTTAAAAGTTGGTTCACAACTTGTTACAAACCTATTAAACGGTATTGCAAGCGCTATGCCCGAAGTAATAGGAATGGCAAGCCAAATATTAAATACTGTTTTAAGCAGCATAAATGAATTAGCACCATCTTTAAGCGAATGTGGGACTAATATATTATGGTCACTAATAATGGGAATTATAGACAATTTACCAATATTGGCTGAAACTGCAATTAATTTGATTTCTAATTTTGCATCAAGTTTAGGCGAGTCATTACCTAATTTAATACCCGTTGCGATTCAAGGAATTTTAACTTTTGCAAGTACAATAATTGCTAATTTAGATAAAATTGTAGATGCTGGTGTAAAACTGTTACTTGGCTTAGTACAAGGTATAGTTAACTCTATTCCTATGCTTATTGAACAAGTTCCAAAAATAATTAATGATTTTTGGGCTGCAATAGATAGTAACTTATTTACAATTCTAGGTGCTGGTGTAGAAATAGTAATGACTTTAATTAATGGGATCATAAGTTCTATCCCGACATTGATAGCAAATGCTGGTGAGATTGTTTCGGCTATTTTTAATACGATAATGCACCTTGATATGTTGTCTATGGGTAAAAATTTAATTAAAAACTTAGGCAGTGGTATAAAATCCATGTTTTCCAATATGGGGAGTATTGCTAAAGATCTAATAAATAAAATAAAAGATGCTTTTACCAATATGAACTGGGTTCAACTTGGTAAAGATGTTTTGAATGGGATAATTGACGGTATTGTAGGCGGTGTAAAAGGTTTAGTAAAAGCAGCGGTAAACGCTTGTAAGTCTATGTTCAATGCAGTTAAAGATTTCTTTTCAATTTTCTCACCATCACATAAAATGCGTGATGAAATTGGTAAGTTCTTGCCTAGCGGTATTGCAACGGGTTATGAAGTTGCTATGCCCGAAGCCACAAAAGATATGATTGATACTACTGATGATGGTTTTCAAAAGCTGAAAGCAAGTGCAAAAACAATAGGAGGAGAGGTCGCGTATGACAGTGTTATGCCACTTCCCAATACTTCAACTTTAGGACGTGATGATCTTATCGATTATGATCGTTTAGCTAATAGTATGTCTAAAGTAAATATGTCGGTTGAAATGGATAAACAACCAGTTGGTAGACTTGTAACAGAAACTGTAGACGAAGAAATAGGAAAGGAAACAACAAGAAAGGGGCGGTACAATGCGTAATGGAATTGTTGATCTAATAATTAAATTAGGCGATGAAGAATACTCTTTAGCTAAGCTATTCGATATGAGAGTGCTTAGCTTTAGTATTACACCCCCGAAAGTGGTTACCAACATTGTATCTATTCCATATTCTAATACCTTTGTAGATTTAACGGAAGTTTATGGAAAGCCTACATATAATCAGCGTAATGTAGAAATCGAGATAGATAGCATAGAAACGACTTATATATGGCAAAAGTATATCGATGAAATAATTAATTTGTTTCATGGGCAAAAAGCAATGTTTTCTATTACAAGTGACAGTGAATATTGGTATACGGGTCGGTGCAGCATAGAACCAAATCTACGTGATGATAATTTGGTAAATAAGTTAACCGTTAAATTTGTTTGCAATCCTTTTAAAAAGCATTATATAACGGGGGAGGAAAGATTATGATTATTAAATTATATTGTGATGATGAATTAATACATGATACAACAACGCAAGATATTAGATGTTTAACGCTAAAACTTAAACAAAAGGTAAATACCGCGGATACCTTAACATTTTCTATTTTGCCTAATCACCCGTTGTATGACAGTATAGAAAAACTCAACTCGATATTACGTTTATATGAAATCGACGATAAAAGCAATTTACTTATGTTTAAGGGACGTGTGATTGATACTAGCGATACGATAGACGGCATACGGTGTTTTAATTGTGAAAGTGTATTAGGCTATCTGAACGACAGTATTCAGCCGCCAAAAGAGTATCACAACACAACAATACGTGATTATTTGGTAGATAAGATTAATTATCATAACAGTGTTGTTGAGGATAAGAAAAAATTTTATATTGGCACGGTTAATGTGACGAATAACACCGATAACGCTTATAGAATTGACAATGATTATCCTAATACTATGACAAACATACAAGAAAAACTAATAAAAAGATTAGGTGGTTATCTAGACTATAAAGAACTTAATGGGAACAATTATATCGATTACGTTAAGGATTATGACAGTTACAACTCGCAAAAGATAGAGTTTAAGAAAAATATTCTTGATTTGGAGCGTTATATCACATCGGTTGATTTGATAACTGCTTTGATCCCATTAGGTGCTAAAGATGAAGCAACTGAACTCCCAATCACTATTGAAAGTGTCAATGATGGTAAAAATTATGTTTACGATCAAGAAGCGGTAAATATGTATGGTTGGATATTTGGAACTAAAACATATGAAGATACCAAATTACCATCTAATCTAAAAGAAAGTGCTTTAAAAGATTTACCCGAATTAACCAAAATGTCTTTGTCACTTACAATTACCGCCATTGATCTAAACTTGATTGATGTAAACATAAGTAAAATTAAAAAGGGTGATATGATTAAGTGTATTTCACAACCACATAAATTAGATGATTATTTCATGTGTACGGTTTTAGAAAAAAATTACATAGACCCATCAAAATCAAAGCTAACATTAGATAAAACAATAAAAACATCTAGCGATATTGCTATATCTAACAATAGAGATATAAACAACGTTACAAGTCAATTAGTTGTTAATAAGCAGTTTATTTTAGATCAAATAAAACATCAGACTGATTTAATAACGGGTGCAAGTGGGGGGAATATCGCTTATATTTTTAATGATAAGGGTGAGCCTACTGATATGTTGTATATGGATACCGATGATGTTAAAACTGCAACGAATGTTTTAAGACTTAATAAAAACGGTATAGGCTTTAGTTATAACGGTGTTAATGGTGAATATAAGACAGCTTGGACTCTTGACGGTTCGTTTAATGCGGAGTTTATAACAGTTGGGACTTTACAAGGTATTCAAATTATTGCTAATTTAGGAATGATTGGCGGTTGGGCTATGGATAGTACATCATTGTCAAGTGGGAGCACGACAGGAATTATATTGGATTCAAGCGATCCAAGTGTATCTACATACAACAAAGAAACGGGTTATTTAGGTGCGAAAATGTTTGACGGTGGCATCGGAATATATAATCCTTTCAATCATGGAATATATGTAGGTGATTTAATTGGAAGTTCTGATGATACGGATAAAAAAGATTTTTTAGGAATTATTGGAGCAAAAGGCGGACGTATTGATATTGGATTCTATAAAAATCCCCCTGGAGGAGGAAGTTCTTCATTTTCCAATATAAGAATAGAGGAAAACAGTATAGATTTTTATGAAACGCTAAATATGAACGGAAGAAGCATACTCAATCAGTCAGATAGGCGATTGAAGAGAAATATTGATGATATAGATACATCATTCATATACGATTTGGAAATAAAGAAATTTGATTATATTAATGGTGATAAAAATAAAATAGGTATAATTGCTAATTATTACACGGATAAAACATATTCAAAATATTTTTTGCATGAAGATCGAAATGGTTATTACGGTGTAGATTATCAAAATATATTAAATGCACTTATACAGTGTGTACAAGAACAAAATAAGCGTATTGAAGCGTTAGAAAGAGGCGCAAAATGATATTTAGTACAATTACACAAAAAGGTTTAGAACTAACGTATGATTTAGAAAAAATACCATCACAGTATAGTGGTGATATAGAGATGAAGTTAATTAGAGATACAACATATAATAATTATGTTTGTACACCATTTTTTAAACATATTAAAAATAGATTTTTAGAAAGTAATAGAAATACAAAATCTAATGCTATTGCAATTGATTCCAATGGGGTTTTTAAACTTCCTAAAGAAGCATTTAGATTAGATGGATATATCGCTATTGCTTTTTCTTTTGCGCGTGATAGTGAGGTAATACAAACCAACCCAATAGTATATAAAATAACTGCAAGTGTTGGCGATGGTGAATTTTTAGACAATAAACCAAGCTGGCAACAAGTTGTTATACAGTTGTGTGAAGATTGGACTAATGAGAACATTAAGCCCGATCTTGATAAAATGAAAAAAGATATCCAAAATGCTATTGAAGAAGCGGTGAGACAACAGACTAAGGTAGCGGAACAACAAACCGCCTTAGATAACAAATTCAATGAACTTAATACATTAGAGAATACTGTAAATGAAAATGAAACTAACCGCCAAACAAATGAGATAAAGCGACAAAATGATACCGCAAAAGCAATAAAAAGTTGTAATGATAAAGTAACTGAAATAAATACCAAGTTATTAAATGGTGATTTTGTTGGTGCTACGGGTGCAACACCTAATATCACAATAGGAAATGTTACATTAGGCAACCCTAACGTAACAATACGTGGGACTCCCGAAGCTCCCGTACTGGATTTTACGATACCAAGTGCCAGTAATCTAAGTTATGCAACTGATGCAGATATTGATGAAATGATTATAGAAGTTTTTGGTTAGGAGGCACATATGATCAATTATATTGATATTTTTTTAAAAGCTGATCATTCTACTGTAACTGCACGAAAGGTTGCGAACCAGTATGATAATGAAGTTACTGTCATTCGATTTTTAAATGATGATTTATTTAAAAATGATTATAAACATGATCTTAAAATTGCATATAAGGGCAAGACAATAAAAGAGGTTCCGTTACATGGAAACTCTTTTATTATAACTGAGGACCTGACTGCTAATGCTGGGGTATATACATGCACCATGATTATTAGAGACAGAGAAGGGCGAAGACGGGTAATGAATCCGTTTAAACTGGAAATAAATCAGGCTATGTTTACTAAGGATGTAGAAGAACTCCCCATTGATCCGAATTTAGAATTTTTATATGACAAGATGCTTAATACGATAGAAGATTTGGAGAAAAGAGTAAATGGCGGGGAGTTCGATGGTTTTAGTCCAGTTGTTGACGTAGTGGAGGATAATGTTGAAACTTACAAATTAAAAGTAACCGACAGATACAAAGAAATTATAACTCCAAATTTGAGACCAAGCTATAACTTCGCAAATGATGAAGATATAGACAATATTATAGAAAATATTCGAGGAGGAAGATAAAAAAATGAGTAAAATTATTACAACTGATAATCTGCTTGATTTCGGTCAGCAGTTAGCCGCTAAAGAAGATTTACTGCTTAACGGCAAAGTTGATAAGGTAGATGGGAAACAGCTGTCTACAAATGATTATACAACTGCCGAAAAGAATAAATTAGCTTCTCTTAATAATTATACACATCCAACCGGCGATGGGAATATGCATGTTCCAGCGACTGGAACAACAAATAACGGGAAAGTTTTAAAAGCTGGTGCTGCCGCTGGCTCTATTGCCTGGGGGAATGTAACAAAAAGCGAAGTGGGACTTGGTAATGTAGACAATACAAGCGATTTAAACAAACCTGTTTCTACTGCTACAAAAAACGCTTTAGATGCTAAAGCTAACAAAACACATCAACATGGAAACGCGGATATTACGGGTATTGATGCTGGAAAAATTATAAGCGGTGTTATTGATATCGAAAGAATACCAAAAGGAGCATTGGAACGATGTATAGTTGTTGCTGATGATACCGCACGTAAAGCCTTAACCACTGCAACAGTACAAGTTGGCGATACGGTTAAGGTCACTGCTACGGGTCTGATGTATTTCGTTGTAGACGATACAAAATTATCTACCGATGAGGGATATGAGGTTTATACTGCTGGTGCTGCTACAAGTGTGCCTTGGAGCGGTGTTACAGGGAAACCGAGTACATTTCCACCAAGTACACATACGCATGATGACCGTTATTACACAGAAGCCGAAATGAATACCAAGCTGGCAGCTAAAGTTGATGTAGTCAGCGGCAAAGGGCTTAGTACAAACGATTATACTACGGCTGAAAAAAATAAATTAGCATCTCTTAATAACTATACTCACCCATCCTATACAAGCCGTGCAAGCGGATTATATAAGATTGTTGTAGATGCAACGGGACATATCAGCCAGGCTGCTGCGGTTACCAAAACAGATATTACGGCTTTAGGTATTCCCGCACAAGATACAACTTACAGTTTAGCCAGTTCTACTGCAAATGGTTTAATGAGTAAAGAAGATAAAATAAAATTAGATGGTATGAGTTACGCTACAGATTCGGATATCGATGATATCATTACAGAGATTTTCGGGTAGGTGAACAATATGGACGATAAAATTATAAGTACGCTAAAATTAAAACGCGCTTTAAATTCACTAAAATCTAAATTTATAGCAACGAATGGCGGTACATTAACTGGAAATTTAACTTTTAACAATAACTTATCATTACTTCAAAAGAAAAATAACGGTAATACTGTAAGACTTTTAAAGCTGGATAATTCAAATATTCTAAACATCGGTGATACAGGATGTCAAATAAACTTTAGTTCATCTGATAGGCCAAGAATAAACGTTGGACAAAACCCGTACGAGTTAGCATATATTAGTGATATTCCAACTAAACAAAAGATTGTGGATATGATTTATCGTGTTGGGGCTATATATATGAGCGTCGATTCTACTTCACCAGCCTCATTATTTGGCGGTACATGGGAAGCATGGGGTAAAGACCGTGTACCAATTGGTGTTGGGAGCGATAGTGATTTTAATACCGTTGAAAAAACGGGCGGAAGTAAAGAATATGAACTTAGGGCATTGATAGGTGCAGTTGGGGGAAATGTTAATACCATAGGCTATGACAGTGAACCTGTTGTATCGGGCTACGGTTCTTATGATATGGTAATTGACGCTAGCGCAGGGGCTAAACCACAAGGAGCAAGCAATACTACCAGGGTTGTTAAATCTGACGGTAAATCACCTACAACAGTACAGCCATATATAACCTGTTATATGTGGAAACGTGTTTCCTAAAGGAGAGCAAATATGAGAGTTTTTAATGAAGATAAAACACAGGAATTAAAAGAATATGATTTAAATAAAGGACATTTGGAACTGGATAAATTATTTATTAGACATCACAAAGCTGTAGAAGAAATTAAGGAGCAATGGCACTACGAAACTATTGCGGAATATCCGAATGGTGGTAAGGATGTTGAAAAAATAATTGATGTTCCTTATCAAGCCCCTAAAGAAGAGTATGACGAATATGAAGATATTTATGTTTATATTCCTTATACTGATGAAGAACTTGAAGAATTGAATAAACCAAGTGAATTAGAAATATTAAAACGAGAACAAGAAGCAACCGCACAAGCGGTTCAGGATTTAATTTTAACAATGATGGGTGGTGAGTAAAATGGTCAACTTTTTAGTATATCGTATTTTAGATGAAAAATTAACATATGACAAAGTGCCTCAAACGTTAAAAGAGGAAGTTAAAAAAATCTTAATCGAGTTAGGGCATGAAGAATTAGTGCACTAATCTGCTGATTTGATGACAACTGTATTCAATAAAATTTTAATTGAAGGTGAGGAAAATGAAAAAAATGGAAAAAGTATTTAATAGTACTGTAGCTGTTGTGGCTACTTTTTTTACGTATTTATTCGGGGGCTGGGATGCAGCAATTGGTATTTTAATTGTATTTATGTGTTTAGATTATGCGACTGGTGTAATCGTTGCCTACCAAAACAATCTGTTAGACAGTGAAGTTGGATTTAAAGGACTTGTAAAGAAATTTATGATCCTTGTCATCTTAATTGTAGCAGTGATGTTAGATAGATTAATGAATACTGGCACATGGGTATTTCGTACACTTGTGTGTTACTTCTACATCGCAAATGAGGGAATTTCTTTATTAGAAAACGTTTCTAATTTAGGAGTGAAAATCCCTGATAAATTAAAAGATGCATTAGTGCAGCTGAATAAAGATGAAAGTGAGGAAGAATAACATGGAAATCAAACAAAATTTAGTCAATGCAGGTAAATACAGTATTAAATGTCCTTACGAAAGAACTCCACAGTTTTACGTTGTTCATAACACATATAATGATGCTCCAGCAAAAAATGAAGTTTCATATATGATTGGGAATAATAACAAAGTATCTTTTCACTATGCTGTTGATGATGTAGAAGTTGTTCAAGGACTATTAGAAAATCGTAGTGCATTTGCAAGCAGTGACGGTGGAAAAGGACAAGGAAATTTATACGGTATTCATGTAGAAATCTGTTATTCAAAATCAGGTGGCGATAGATTTAATAAAGCTGAACAAAATGCGGCTAAATTTATTGCAGATGGTTTAAAAGCACATGGTTGGGGTATTGATAAAGTAAAAAAACATCAGGATTTTGCGAATAAATACTGCCCACATAGAACATTAGATATGGGGTGGCAAAGGTTTTTAAATATGGTACAAGCAAATCTAGATGGAAATCAGACAGTAGTAACTCCAGCACCACAACCATCTCAACCCGATAATAGTGGATACTCAGCTGGTACATATGAGATTATTGCAAGTGATTTGATCGTTAGAAAAACTCCGGGTGGCAGTGCGGTTGGCCATGCGGGATTGACCACTGACGGAAAAAAACACGATAAAGATAACGATGGTGCGTTAGATCGTGGAACTAGAATCACAGTTAAAGAAATTTATCAAAATGGTAACGATATCTGGGGCAGATGCCCTAGCGGATGGGTATGCTTAAAACAAGGTTCTAATATTTATGCGGTTAAAGCAGATGCAGCATCTACACCGTCTAATACCACTACAACTAGAGAACTCGGAACCTATGAAGTAACTGCCAATGATTTAAGTGTTCGTACTGGTCCTGGAGAAAATTATAGAAGAAAAACATATAATGAATTAACAGTTGATGCAAAAAAACATGATTATGATAAAGATGGATGTCTAAACAAGGGTACTCGTGTTACCGTAAAAGAATGGTCTAATGGATGGGCTAGAATTCCAAGCGGCTGGGTTAGTGGTGATTATCTAAAAAAGGTGTAAAGCTATGAAACGCTTAGAAACATCAATTTTAGCCATTCTAGTGCTGTTATCATTACTATTAGGAATTGCTCTGGTACAAGAAAAACAAGTATCCAGTAATCTAAAAATTAAGCTGGAATTAACAAATCAGGAATTGCAGGACACTCAAGGTGATAGAGATTATTATAAATCTCAGTACCAAAAATATTTTGAATTGTCTGAAGAACTTCAAAATCAAATGGGTGTTTATGCTTATGAATAAAGTTTACTTGAAAATAGGCGCTGAAGATATTCAAGGAAATCGGCTTAATACACGGGTAGAGTATGTTCTTATGTATGTGGGGTTATCGCACAGCATTATCAACAATGGGTATCGTGATATACATGTAAATAATAAATACATAAAATTCAAGCCTGGATCAAAATAATCTAGGCTTTTTTGCTTGTTATAAAAACCATCTAAAAAACCACTAATATTGTAAGTTGGTTTTACTCCCAAAAAACTCCCAAATTAAATTAGAATGGTTAAAATAATTATATATTTACTATAGAATAGCCTATTTTTGTAATCAAATTAATTAAATTTTATATACTTATGCTCAAAATTACGTAGCCATTATAATTATCATTCTTTACATTAAGTTCGTAACTTTCAAAACCGGAAGCATTCCGGTTTTCTTTTTTTTATTTTATTGGTATAATTATATAAAACGATTGGAGGAAGAGTAGATGATGCACGAATCTGGTGAAATGTATTTGGAAACAATTTTATTATTAAAAAAACAAAACGGTAATGTCCGTTCAATTGATATTGCTCGAGAGTTGGGATTTAGTAAACCAAGTGTTAGTCGTGGTGTAGGCATTCTAAAGAATGACGGATATATTATTGTTGATAGTAAAGGATATATTGAACTAACTGAAAAAGGAACGGAAAAGGCTACTGCTGTTTATGAAAAACATGAATGTCTTACAGAATTTTTAATGCATACTGCAAAGGTTTCTAAAGAAGTAGCTGAGGATGATGCTTGTAAGATTGAACATATTATAAGTGATGAAGTATTTGAAGGAATTAAAAAGTTTTTAAACAAGTAATTGAACGTAAGATGCAAGAAGGCTTCTTACGTTTTCTTGGTTTTTTAAGATTTTTATATTTTATAACAGGGAGAGGTTGTTATGAAAACAAATGAACTTGAAAAATTATTGGGGACTACAAAGGATACCTTACGTTATTATGAAAAGGAGGAATTAATTTCGCCATCACGTGATGATAATGGTTATCGTAATTATAGTTATGAAGATATTCGAATAATAAAAAATATTATTATGTTGCGCTCTTTTGATCTTTCAATTGAAGACATCAGACGTATATTTAACAATGAAATTTCTTTAAATACATGTTTGAATCAGAAAAAAGAATATTTATTAAAAGAGATAGGTAAAAAGCAGAGAATCATTGATTTAATTGAAAAAAACTTATCACGCAAGAAAGCTTTTTAGGTTATTTAAAAATTCCAGTAGACATTGAAAATAAAGTACACGTTCTTTTCTCAAATGAAGAAATAATGATTAGGGAGAACATAAGAAAGGATTGCCAAATATAATTATCAGGATATCAAGAGAGTGGTTTTTTCGATATGTTCCAGAACTTATATTCCAGCGTTAGCTGGCGATCATGGGTATTTGCTATTTGCAATGTGGTCACATATTGGATTATTATCACGGTATTTATATAGATTTGGATATATATGCTGAATATAGTTGTCATTTATTTGAGAGTATTTCTCTAGATAATATTCATGAAATCTTTGCTATTTTAAAAGATAAGGATATCATAATCGAAGATCCGCTCAATTTGAACGGTATTTTTACCCAATATCAAAATTTGTCTGAGCTTGAAAAATATTTTGATAATAATATGTCTAAATAGCAAAAAAATATGGCTTGGATAACCCTTGAGGTAGCGAAATTTCTCAACAGATTGATAAGCTTCATACTTATATAAATAATACTGAAAAGGGGGAGAAGAGGAAATAAATTATTTATATTAAAGTCTTTAATAAATAGTAGTTTTCCTAAACGTACGTTAGTTATTTTGATTTTAGTTTTTAATTGCTCCGCTATCTCTTTTTATCATAGGAGTGATTATATTTGCCTTTAAATAGATAATTTCATGATTTTTAATAAGTAAAACGGGTAATTGATTTAATAAATTTAATTCATTGACAATAAAATTTTATTGATTTATGCTTGGATTATGAGTTACCGGTGGCTCTTATAAAAAGGAGCGAAAAATTATGTATCATTCAAGATTTAAAGGAGAACATTATCAGATTGGATTTAAGTGGGGGAGAAATTTATTAAAACATAAGCAACTGTTTTTAACTAATGTACCCTTTGAAATTACTTTAGAGCACTATGATTTTGCTTTACAATGTTTACCGATTTATCAAAAATTTTTCCCAGAAATTATTGAAGAAATAAGGGGAATTGCTGATGGACAAAAATGTTCATTTAAAAGTATTTGTGCTGTTTTGTTGAGTATGTACTGCATTGTTCCAGAAGTACATTGTTCTTGTTTTGCTTTTAGAAATGAAAATGAAATCTTATTTGGACGAAATAGTGATTTTTTAACAAAAATTGAAAAACTGTATACTAATTGTATATATCAATTTACTAATGATTCATATGCGTTTAATGGCAACACTACAGCGTGCGTTGAGATGGAAGATGGTATCAACGAGTATGGTTTAGCAATTGGATTAACTGCTGTTTATCCGACTGTAAAACAACTGGGGCTAAATGCCGGAATGATGCTGCGGCTATTTTTGGAGAAGTGTAAAACAGTTGATGAAGTAATTCAATTGTTGAATACATTACCGATTGCTTCAAGTCAAACTTTTACACTGGTTGATACTGGTGGTGATATTGCATTGATTGAGTGCAATAGTAAACAAATTAAAATCAATAGAAATAATCAGAATGCTTTTGCAACTAACTGGTTCTTCAGTGAAGCAATGCGGGAATATAATAATCATCTTATTGATAATTGGCAAGCTCAAAAGCGCTATCAAACTATCAAAGAAGCGATTTTAACTGATAAAATCAACGATTTTAATGATGCGGCTGCTTTATTATCAGGTAGGTATGGTTATATTTGTCAGTACGATCGAAAAACAGGAAAGGATACAGTTTGGTCGGTCATATATGATGTGAAAAATAAAAGGATTTTTCGAGTTGAAGGAAATCCTTCACGAAAATCCTTTATGGAAGATAAAAGATTTAAGTTCAAATGATTAGGTGAATGCTATAACTGATTGAAAATAAACAGGTTTTTATTTTGATTTAAACAGAAAGATAAAAAAGTAGATGAAAACATGATATGATGATTCCACTAAAGTAGACACACGAAATAACCAAATGGGGATCTATGGAGGTGGGAGCATATCACTAAGTTAGCCGGGTTAAAAATTTTATTTATTTTGTGTATCTACCTGATAGCCCTTAGATTAATTTCTATCTTACTTTTTTATTTTTGACAATTAGGACAATAATAGATACTACCACCTAGATATTGTTCTTTTTTTATTTCACAGTGACAGATTGGGCAACCACTTTTATAAGATTTAGCGCATAAGATAGTTTTGTAGCCACCAGGATTTCCGTATATATCTTTTTCACTGTCTCGACCGTGGTTTTCGACCATCTTTGTTAGAGTTCTAATAAGCGCATCATATAAATTTTTTATATCTTGTTCATTTAATGTCTTAATCCTTCGTTTGGGAAAGAGTTTGGCATTAAACATAATATCTTGAGCAACACCATTACCAATCCCTAAAATTCTTTGCTTAGTTGCTAAAAAGGCTTTAATACTGAGTTTTTCAGTTTCATCAGTAATTAATGTTTTAAAGTAATTAAGAGTAAATTCTTGATCTAAAGGACCAATACTGGTTAATTCTGTTTGATAATATTCATTATTTGATCCTGTTATTTGATCAAAAAGTCCAATAAAACAATACATTGATGTTGTTACATTGATGAAACTTTGATCAGCAAAAGTAATTAGTAATTTGCTTTTTTTTAATTTAGTTGGTTTTTGGTAGTAGCGAATATTAGCGCCGTCACGAAAGGTTAAACGGTAATTCTCAATTACTATTTCAACATAGTAATTTCGCTTAATAATACCTGTTACTTTTTTACCAACTAATAATTCCTTGTATGAATTAGGATTTCCTTCATAAAAAGTAAATTTATGATCAGTGTAGTTACCCCCGAGATCAATTATAGTCTTACCAAGTATTTCTTTTTCCAAGTCATCAGCAATTGCATATGCTTCAGGAAGTTCAATCATCTTTCTCACCAGCCTTATATTAATATTCTAACATAGATACTGATTTAAAAACATCATAATAAATAAAAAAGCAAAGTGTTTAGATGATATGATTCCCTCTTAAATAGATTTTGGTTATTTGCCTTGGCTATTTAAAGATAATTATATCAAATATGTCTTTGCTCTTAATTTAAGCCTTGTCGACTTTTTTTAAAATACATTAAATCGGTTGCCTGCATTCCGTTTTCAATTATCTTATTAGGATAATAGTCAATAAAGAAATTTTCAATCCGATGACTATAAACATATCCTAAACGTGTATAAAAAGTGATATTTTCAAGACTGGAATTTGCAGTACCAACTAGAAAAGTATCATATGAATTGTACGTTTCTTCAATAAATTTGATTAATGCTTTGGCATAGCCGTGACCACGATGTTCACTTAATGTAAGGAGATTTTTGATTTCAACTTCGCCATCAATTATTTCTACTGCAATGAATGAAACTGGTTCGTCTTTTAAATAAAAGCCATACAGAGCACCATTTTCTAGGTAATCTCTAACTAAATTAATATTAGGATCACTTTCAGTTAAAAGGTGATCATAATCCATTTTATTGTTTATTTCTTTTATCATTGTTTTCACTTCCCAAGATGTATTATAACAAAGTTTTATCTAATGTAAAAGAATCTAATTATATGATATACTAATGGACAAAGGAGTGCAGCAAAGATGAAGAAAATATTAATTTGTTTGATGATGTTATTTTTAGTGGTTGGCTGCTCATCATCGAATCAAAAGAATAAAAAAGAAGAAACAGTCAAGAAAGAAGAAAAAACAGAAGAAAAAGAGCCTGTCAATACTAGTATTAAATTAAATTTTGCAGGGGATTGTACATTGGGAAATTATGCAGGACAAGCTTATGATGGATCGTTTAATCAAGAGTATGCCAAACAGGGAAATGATGCTACATATTTTTTTAAGAATGTCAAAAATGTTTTCGAAAATGATGACCTTACAATTGTTAATCTTGAAGGCCCATTGACAAGTGCGACTTCACATGTAGAAAAACAGTTTCCTTTTAGCGGACCAAAAGAATATGTTAATATTTTAACTAGCGGTAGTGTTGAGCTGGTTTCTATTGCCAATAATCATTCAGAAGATTATTATGAACAAGGGATGACGGATACTAAGCAAGTACTTGATGAAAAGGGAATTGGCTATTTTGGCTATGAAACGTCATGTGTCAAGGAAATTAAAGGAATTAAAATTGGCTTTTTGGGGTATCGTTCAATGTCTTTATCAATGAATAACGAAAAAGGGCGTGCAACAATTAAAGCAGCAATCAATGACTTGAAAAATAACCAGGGAGCTAATGCCGTAGTCGTTTTTTATCACTGGGGAATTGAGCGGGAATACTATGCGAATAGTGATCAGCGTGAGTTAGCAAAATTTTCAATAGATAGTGGTGCGGATTTAGTTATGGGTTCACATCCGCATGTTGTTCAAGGAACAGAAGAATATAATGGAAAACAAATCGTTTATTCATTAGGAAACTTTTGTTTTGGTGGAAATCGCAACCCTAGTGATACAGATTCAATGATTTACTCAATTACAATGAATTTCACTGATGGTGTTTATACTGGAGATAGTCACGAAATTATTCCTTGTTCAGTTACCTCGGTTAAAGGACGAAATAATTATCAGCCAATAATTTTAGAAGGTAATGAAAAAGAGAGAGTACTAACTAAAATACAAAAATATAGTTACTAGAAGATGGGATAAAACCATCTTTTATTATAAAATAATATATATAATATTTGTAATCTCATTATATTAGCTTTATAATTAACATAGAGGGTGATAATTATGAAGCGCAAATTAGTATATTTTCTTTATAGTGGTTATATTGTTTTCTTGGTTGGGTTATTGGGAAGCCGTTTTGCTAATAGTATCAGTAAAGGTACTTTAAATATTATCTGTTTATTTATTTTTATTGGTGTTTTAGCTTTTTGTTGTGGTGGTTTTGTTGGTTATCCAACTCGTCAAATTGATACAGAACAGACCATCAAAGATAAGTTAGAAAGCCGTGATGATGCTATTTTAATCAAAGAGTTGTTTATAATGATAATTCCGTTAGTAATTATTTTTATTATCAATTATTTTTGTTGAGTTTAAAATGCGACAATTTTTTTGTAAATGCTTGAATCTTGAATCAATAAATGATATTATGCAAATAGTTATACGACTGACGGAAGTGGAATTAACCACAGGGAGTATAATCATGTAAGAGCCGACCGTCTGGGCAAGAGTCTGGACGAGTGTAGGCTCTTTTTTAATTCTTTGGTCAAATTGCTTGTTTTGAGGGCGAAAAGAGTGGTTTTAAAACAACTGTACTGGTTGAGAAAAAAGCCGAAATATGATATAAATTAGGTGTATTTTTGTTTTGATTATTGGTGACCTTAGAATGTTTATTTAAAAATTATATTTGAAAGGGTGGCGTTATGTTAACTGATGTTGAAATTGCACAAAGTGCAAAGATGAAACCAATTAGTGAGATTGCTAAAAAGGTTGGTTTAGAAGATGATGATTTAGAATTATATGGTAAGTATAAAGCCAAGATTGCACTTGAGGCGATTAATCGGCTGGAAAACAATCCTGATGGAAAATTGATCTTGGTTACTGCAATTAATCCTACTCCAGCTGGGGAAGGTAAGACGACAACGATGATCGGATTGTCTCAAGCCTTAAATAAGTTAGGAAAAAAATCAGTTGTGGCAATGAGAGAACCATCTTTAGGGCCATGTTTTGGGATCAAAGGTGGAGCTGCCGGTGGAGGATATGCACAAGTAGTTCCAATGGAAGATATTAATTTACATTTTACTGGTGATATCCATGCAATCACTGCTGCTAATAATCTTATTGCGGCAATGCTTGATAACTCTATTCATCAGGGAAATCCTCTAAATATCGATGTACGTAATATTGTTTGGAGAAGAGTTGTTGATTTAAATGATCGCGCTTTACGTAATACTATCTGTGGTCTTGGCGGAAAAGTCAATGGAATGCCTCGAGAAGACGGTTTTGATATTACTGTCGCTAGTGAAGTAATGGCAATTTTATGTTTGGCAACGAGCCTTGAAGATTTAAAAGAACGAGCAGGTAAAATGATCGTTGCTTATGACTATGCTGGAAATCCAGTCACAGTAAATGATATTGCAGCAACTGGTGCAGTTACTTTATTATTAAAAGACGCAATTAAACCAAACTTAGTACAAACATTAGATCATACGCCGGTCTTTGTTCATGGGGGACCGTTTGCTAATATTGCTCATGGATGTAACTCAGTGATGGCAACTAAATTAGCTATTAAATTAGGTGATTATGCAATTACAGAAGCAGGATTTGGTGCTGATTTAGGAGCAGAAAAATTCTTAGATATAAAATGTCGTCAAGCTAATCTTGATCCTCAAGCAGTTGTGATCGTTGCAACTGTTAGAGCGCTAAAAATGCATGGTGGTGTTGATAAAAAAGAGTTAGGCACAGAAAATCTTGAAGCTTTAGCAAAAGGAATTAAAAATTTAGAAAAACATATTGAAAATATTGCGAAATATAACCTGCCTTCAGTGGTAGCAATCAATGCTTTTCCAACTGATAGTGAAGCAGAGTTGCAATTATTAAAAGATACATGTAATAAAATGGGTGTTGATGTAGCAATTTCTAAAGTATGGGAAAAAGGTGCTGATGGGGGAATCGAGCTTGCTGAAAAACTATTAGAAATCTTAGATACTAAAGAAGCTAATTATCAACCATTATATGATTTAAATTTATCAATCAAAGAAAAAATTGAAACTATCGCGAAAGAAATCTATGGTGCTGACGGAGTAGCGTTTGATAAAAAAGTATTAACAAAGATGAAAAAGTACGAAGCACAAGGATTAGCTGATTTACCAATCTGTGTAGCTAAGACCCAATACTCTTTATCTGATCAACCGACGCTGCTTGGTCGCCCTAGCGGATTTACGATTAAGATTAATGATCTTATCCCATCTGCTGGAGCAGGATTTTTAGTAGCTATCTCTGGAAGTATTATGAGAATGCCAGGATTACCAAAACGTCCGGCAGCGGTTAATATGGACATTGATAAAGATGGTAAGATAGTAGGCTTATTCTAAAAGTGACTCATTGTCACTTTTAGTGGTTTAAAAAGAAAGGAAGAAATTATGAAAGTAGCAATTATTATGGGTTCTACAAGCGATTTAAGTAAGGTTGAACCAGCAATTGGAATTTTGAAAGACTATGGTGTTGAAGTAAATGTAAGATGTCTTTCAGCTCATCGGGCACATTTAGGATTAAGTACATTTATTAAAGAAACAGAAACTGATGGAACCGAAGTGATTATTACAGCGGCTGGAATGGCAGCAGCTTTACCTGGAGTTGTCGCTTCTCAAACAGTATTGCCAGTTATCGGGGTACCAATTAGCGGGGCTACATTAGATGGTATGGATGCGTTACTATCAATCGTTCAAATGCCTTCAGGAATTCCTGTGGCTACTGTGGCAATTAACGGGAGCAAGAACGCTGCATATTTGGCGTTACAAATCATGGCAATCAAACATGATAAGATTAAAGAAAAGTTATTAGCATATCGTAAAGATATGGAAAAGCAAGCAATGAGTGCTAATGAAGAAGTTATTGCAAAATATAAATAAAAGATAAGAGGAGAAATCAAAATGGCAGAATTATTATATGAAGGAAAAGCAAAACAAGTTTACAAAACAGATAAAGAAGGTGAATATTTGATTCATTATAAAGATGACGCAACTGCTGGAAATGGTGTAAAACATGATCAGTTTGAAGGTAAGGGAGTTTTAAACAATACAATTTCTTGCATTATCTTTGATATGTTAGAAGAAGCAGGAATTAAAACTCATATGATCAAGAAATTAAATGAACGAGATATTTTAGTAAAAAAAGTTGATATCTTCCCATTAGAAGTAATTATTAGAAATATTACAACAGGGTCTTTTTGTAAAAGATTAGGAGCTCCTGAAGGAATCGTTTTAGACGAACCAATTTTTGAATTAAGTTATAAAAATGATGATTATGGTGATCCATTGATTAATGAAGATCACGCAGTTGCCTTAAAACTATGTACAAGAGAAGAATATAATTTTATTAAACAAGAAACATTAAAAATAAATGAATTATTAAAGGAATTTTTCTTAAGCTTAAATTTAAAATTAGTTGATTTTAAAATTGAATTTGGGAAAACACCTGATGGTCAAATCTTGTTAGCTGATGAAATTTCTCCAGATTCTTGTCGTTTATGGGATGTTGAAACTAATCAAAAATACGATAAAGATGTATTTAGACAAGATATTGGTGATTTAATCGAAACTTATAAAGCAGTATTAGCAAGAATGCAAAAATAATAAAGGAGATTAAAAAATGGATTACAAAAAGGCTGGAGTAGATATTGAAGCAGGATACAAATCAGTTGAATTAATGAAAAAACACGTTAAGGAAACAATGCGTCCGGAGGTTTTAGGTGGTCTTGGTGGTTTTGCAGGAGCATTTGATTTAAGTGCAATCAAAGATATGGATGAACCTGTTCTTTTATCAGGAACTGATGGATGCGGAACAAAAGTAAAACTTGCTTTTGTAATGGATAAACATGATACAATTGGTATTGATGCAGTTGCAATGTGTGTTAATGATATTGCCTGTTCAGGTGGAGAACCATTGTTCTTCCTTGATTATATTGCGTGTGGAAAAAACTATCCGGAAAAAATTGCGACGATCGTAAGTGGGGTTGCTGAAGGCTGTAAACAATCTGGTTGTGCTTTAGTTGGTGGTGAAACAGCGGAACATCCTGGATTAATGCCTGAAGACGACTATGATCTAGCTGGTTTTGCAGTCGGGGTGGTTGATAAAAAAGATATTATTAATGGTGAAAACATTAAACCAGGTGATGTTTTAGTGGGAATTGCTTCAAGTGGAGTTCATAGTAATGGATTCTCATTAGTTCGAAACGTATTTGAGATGAATAAAGAAACCTTAGATACATATTATGATGAACTTGGAAAAACATTAGGCGAAGCCCTAATTGCACCAACTAGAATTTATGTAAAAGCATTAAAAAATGTTAAAGATGCTGGGGTAAGAATAAAAGGCTGCTCTCATATAACTGGTGGTGGTTTTGATGAAAATATCCCAAGAATGTTACCCGATGGAGTAAAAGCAGTTATTAAAAAAGATAGCTATAAAGTACCCGCAATTTTTGATCTGATTGCTAAAAAAGGTGATATTGCAGAGGAAATGATGTATAACACATTTAACATGGGATTAGGTATGGTCATTGCGTTAGATTCAGCTGATATTGAAACTAGTATGGCGGCAATTAAAGCAGCAGGTGATGAATGTTATATTATTGGAAGTATTGAAGCAGGTGACAAAGGAGTGCAATTATGCTAAAAATTGCTGTCTTTGTTTCTGGGGGAGGAACAGACTTGCAATCGGTCATTGATGCTGTTAAAAATAACAGCATCAATGGTGAAATTGCAATCGTTATTTCTAATCGTAAGAATGCATATGGACTTGAACGTGCAAGACAGGCAGGAATTGAAACTGCTGTAGTGCGTAAAGATGATGAATTAATTGTTAAAATGTTAAAAGAACGCAATGTTGGTCTAGTTGTTTTAGCGGGATATTTAGCGATCCTTACGGATGTATTGATTGATGCTTATCCTAATAAAATTATTAATATTCATCCTTCATTGATTCCATCATTTTGTGGACCAGGGCATTATGGAATGCATGTTCATGAAAAAGTTTTAGCGCGAGGGGTAAAAGTGACTGGTGCAACAGTTCATTTTGTTAGTAGTGAGGTTGACGGAGGACCGATTATTCTTCAAGAGGCGTGCAATATTGATGATTTAGATAATGCTGAAGATATCCAAGCACGGGTATTAGAAATTGAACATCGCATTTTACCTAAAGCAGTTGCTTTATTTTGTGATGGTAAAATTATTGTTGAAAATGAAAGGGCTAAGGTGATTTAAAATGAAAAGAGCATTAGTTAGTGTTACTAATAAAGATGGTATCGTTGATTTTTGTAAAGGCCTAGTAGATTTAGGTTTTGAAATTGTTTCCACTGGGGGAACGATGGCTAAATTACAAGCAGAAAATGTACCATGTATTGCAATTGATGATGTAACCGGATTTCCTGAAATCTTAGATGGTCGAGTTAAAACTTTACATCCAAAAGTTCATGGTGGATTATTATTCCGTCGTGATCTTCAAGAACACGTTGACACAGTTAAAAAAATGGACATCCAACCAATTGATGTGGTTTGTGTTAATTTATATGAATTTGAAAAAGCGTTAAAAGCTGGTAAACCGATGGAAGATATGATTGAAAATATCGATATTGGGGGACCATCGATGATTCGTTCAGCAGCAAAGAATTTTAAAGATGTTTTAATCGTTACCGATCCTGCTGATTATGATAACGTCTTAACTGCAATCAAAGATAAAACTGATGATTTTGATTTTAGATTAAATCTTGCATATAAAGCATTTTCAACTACTGGCGCTTATGATGCGATGATTTCTCGTTATTTTGCAGGTGTTGTAGGGGATGATTTCCCAGATACTTTAAACATTTCCTTAAAGAAAACGGAACATTTGCGTTATGGTGAAAATTCTCAACAAAGAGCTAACGGCTATGTTGATCCATTTGTGCAAGAAACTTTATTGGATTATGAACAATTACACGGTAAAGAAATTTCTTTCAACAATGTTAATGATTTATATGGTGCTATTGCCGTAGTACGTGAATTTAAAGATCAAATTGTTACAGCTGCGATTAAACATTCAACTCCTTGTGGGGTAGCGATTGGCAAAGATGGTTATGATTCTTATATGAAAGCTTATGAGGCTGATCCTCAAAGTATTTTTGGCGGAATTGTAGCAGTAAATTATAAAATCGATAAAAAAACGGCTGAAGAAATGCATAAGATCTTCTTAGAAATCGTAGCTGCACCTGACTTTGATGATGATGCTTTAGAAGTATTGAAGAAAAAGAAAAATTTACGAATCTTAAAACTTAAAAATCTATATGCGCGTGAAGCTAAATATGATATTAAATATTTAGAGGGTAAAGTTTTAGTTCAAGATATCAATACTGAAATGATTAAAGAAATGAATTGTGTAACAACTGCCAAACCTACAGAAGCTCAACTTAAAGATATGGAATTTGGTATGCGGGTCGTTAAATTTGTAAAGTCAAATGCTATTTGTATCGTTAAAGATGGTGTTACATTGGCTGTTGGTGGTGGACAAACATCAAGAATCTGGGCTTTAGAAAATGCGATTATCAATAATAAAGATAAAGATTTTAAAGGTGCAGTTCTTGCTAGTGATGCCTTTTTCCCATTTAGCGATTGTGCTGAGGTAGCATATAAAGCTGGAATTGGAGCAATCGTCCAACCAGGGGGATCGGTTCGAGATCAAGATTCAATTGATTTCTGTAATGAGAAAGGTATCCCAATGGTATTTACTGGATACAGACATTTTAGACATTAATAGAAAGGCCTAGAATATATGAAAGTACTTGTAATTGGTAGTGGTGGTCGTGAACACGCCATTGCGTATAAATTGAATCAAAGCAGTAAGGTAGATAAAATCTATGCGATTCCAGGGAATCCGGGAATTGCTAAAATTGGTGAGTGTATTGATGGTAAGGTTGAAGATAATGAAATGATCGTTAATTTTGCTAAAGAACATCAAATTGATTTAACTGTTATAGGACCAGAGGTACCACTTTGTAATGGTCTAGCAAATGATTTAGAGGCAGCCGGGTTAATGGCTTTTGGGCCAACTAAACATGCAGCTACATTGGAAGGTAGTAAAGCTTTTTCAAAAGACTTTATGATTAGACACAGTATTCCAACTGCTAAATATAAAGAAGTTAATAGTTATGATGAAGCCGTTAAAGCAATTAGCGAATTTGATTATCCGTTAGTTATTAAGGCTGATGGTTTAGCAGCAGGAAAAGGAGTCGTTATTGTTGACAACCATGAAGATGCTACTGTAACTTTAAAAGAAATGATGATTGACGGAAGTCTTGATGGAGCAGGAAGTAAAGTTGTTTTAGAAGAATTTTTAACCGGATTTGAATGTTCACTTCTTTGTTTTACAGATGGAGAAACAATTGTTCCAATGGTAAGTGCTAAAGATCATAAACAAATTTTTGATGGGAATAAGGGTCCTAATACTGGTGGTATGGGAACTGTTTCACCAAATCCATTTATGCCAGAAGGTATGGATGAGGTAATTAAAAGAGATATTCTTGATCCTTTTATGCAAGGATTAAAAGATGATAATATGGACTATCGCGGTGTTGTATTTATTGGTTTAATGATTGAAGATGGTAAAGCGAAAGTATTAGAATTTAATGTTCGTTTTGGTGATCCTGAAACACAATCAATTATGCTTCGCTTAGATAGTGATCTATATGATATCATGGTTGGTTGTGCTACAAAAACTTTAAAAGATGTTGAAGTTAAATGGAATGATCAACACGTTGCTTGTTTAGTTCTTTCAAGTGGAGGATATCCAGGTAATTATCAAAAAGGAATTGAAATAGAGAATATTGATGACTGTGATGACTGTGTTGTTTTCCATGCGGGGACAGCAATCAAAGATGGAAAATTAGTTACTAATGGTGGTCGGGTCTTAAATATTTGTGCTACAGGAGTTTCATTAGATGAGGTTCGTGAAAAAGTTTATGCGGTAGCAAAAAAGATTGATTTTGAAGGCAAATATTACCGAAGTGATATCGGACTTAGATAGGGGGATGAAAATGAGTGATGTAAAGCGTATTTACGTTGAAAAAAGAACAGCGTATGCAACAGAAGCAAACGAAATTAAACATAATTTAATTGAACAATTAGGGTTAGAAATTGATACCTTAAGAATTATCAACCGTTATGATGTTCAAGGAGTTAGTGATGGCATTTTAAAACAAGGAATCAACACTATCTTGGCTGAACCAATGGTCGACGATGTTTATCAAGAAGAATTTCCTACTAATAATCAAGAAGTAGTTTTTGCAATCGAATTTTTACCTGGTCAATATGATCAAAGAGCAGATTCATGTGAACAATGCTTTGCTATTTTAACAGGGAATAGTAGTGCTAAAGTTAAATGTGCACGGGTATTTGCCATTACTTTTAAAGGCGATAAAGATGAAATTTTGACGAAGATTCAAAGCTTCTTGATTAATCCTGTTGATCAGCGTCTTGCTAGTTTAGAAAAACCAGCTGATTTAAATGATGTTGCTCCAGAAATTAAACCGGTGCCTACAATTAATGGGTTTAATGAATTAGATAAAACCGGTCTTGAAAAGTTCTTAACTGACAATGGTATGGCTATGAACTATGAAGATTTAAAAGTAACTCAAGATTATTTTAAAAATGAAGAAAAAAGAGATCCTACTGAAGCTGAATTAAAAGTATTAGATACTTATTGGTCTGATCACTGCCGGCATACAACATTTGCAACAGTTATTACAGATTTAGATATTGAAAATGGAGCTTTTAAAGAGATCTTAGAAAAGGATATTGAGGATTATAAAACTAGTCGTCATTTAGTTTATGGTATTGATACAAAACGACCTTTAACATTGATGGATTTAGCCACAATCTCAATGAAAGAGTTACGTAAAACTGGTTATTTAGATGATTTGGAAGTATCTGAAGAAATTAATGCCTGCTCAGTTGAGATTACGGTACATACAACTGATGGTGATGAGCAATGGTTATTAATGTTTAAAAATGAAACACATAACCATCCAACTGAAATTGAGCCATTTGGTGGAGCTGCTACTTGTTTAGGTGGAGCAATCCGGGATCCGTTATCTGGTCGCGCTTATGTATATCAAAGTATGCGGATTACAGGGGCTGGAGATCCTCGTAAATCATTAGCAGAAACAATGGCTGGTAAGTTACCTCAACGTAAATTGTGTCAAGAATCTGCCCATGGTTTTTCTTCTTATGGTAACCAAATTGGGTTAACTACAGGTTATGTTCATGAAATTTATGATGACGGATATGTAGCTAAAAGAATGGAATTAGGAGCAGTTGTTGCAGCGGCACCAAAAGAACAAGTAAAACGTCTAGAACCTTTAAAAGATCATATAGTTTTATTGATTGGTGGTCGTACTGGACGTGATGGTATTGGAGGAGCGACAGGTTCTTCTAAATCTCACGATGTTAAATCAATTGAAACAGCTGGGGCTGAAGTTCAAAAAGGAAACCCGGTTGAAGAAAGAAAAATTCAACGTTTATTTAGAAATAAAGAAGTTAGTGAAAAAGTGGTTCGTTGTAATGACTTTGGAGCTGGTGGTGTTTGTGTTGCCGTTGGTGAATTAGCTCCAGGATTAGTAATCGATTTAGATGCAGTCTTGAAAAAATATGAAGGGTTAACAGGAACAGAGTTAGCTATTTCTGAATCACAAGAACGAATGGCTATTGTAATTGATGAAAAAGATGCGGATTTCATTAAAGCTGAGTGTGCTAAAGAAAACCTAGAAGTAGTTCAAGTTGCAGTGGTTACTGATCAAAACAGATTAGTAATGAAACATATGGGTGAAGATATTGTTAATATTTCTCGTGATTTTCTTGATGCTGCAGGCGCTAAACGTTATCAAGATGTTAAGATCACTTTACCAGATTTTGAAAAGACACCTTTTGATAAACAGTCACAAACTAGTTTTGTTGAAACTGTGAAAGAAACTTTATCAAAATTAAGTGTTGCTTCACAAAAAGGGTTAATTGAAAGATTTGACTCTTCAATTGGTAATGGAACAGTATTATCACCATTTGGTGGAATTAAATATCATACTGAAACTGAAGGAATGGCAGCATTGATTCCAGTGTTAGGAAAAGAGACAACAACAGCTTCAGTTATGACTTATGGTTATAATCCATTGATTTCAAAATGGTCACCATATCACGGAGCAATGTATGCAATTGTTGAATCGGTAGCGAAGATTGTGGCTATGGGTGGAAATTATCATACAATTAGATTTTCATTCCAAGAATACTTTGAGAAACTTCTAGACAACCCAATTACTTGGGGAAAACCAACGGCTGCTTTATTAGGGGCATACCGTGTTCAAAGTGCGTTAAAATTAGCTTCAATTGGTGGAAAAGACAGTATGTCAGGATCTTTTGAAGATTTACATGTACCACCAACTCTAGTTTCTTTTGCTATTACAAGTGGAGATGTTAATGATATCATGACACCTGAAATTAAAGAAACTGGTCATGTTTTAGCTGAAATTATTATTAATAAAGATCAATATCATATATTTGATTTTAATCATCTTCAAAAACAATACGATGCGATTATGGAATTAATGAAAGATAAGAAAATCTATAGTGCTTATACTGTTAAAGATGGTGGTGTTATTGAAGCCGTTAGTAAAATGGCTTTTGGTAATGGTGTTGGAGTAGCTTTTAATAATGAAAATAGTCTTGAAAGCTACATAGTGCGTGATTATGGTAATATTATTATTGAGGTTAAATCTGAAAAAGATTTAAGTATCTTTGATAATTATCGTATTGTTGGAACTACTAATGATAGTGAATTATTATCTTATGGTGGTGAAACAATTTCATTAGATGAAGCTTATGCAATTAATAAAGCGCCTCTAGAAAAAGTATATCCAACAAGAGAAAAAGCACCTACTAGTAAAATCAAAGTGGCAGCTTGTAAAACAAGATCAGATCTTAAACCAAAAGTAACAGTAGAAACACCTCTAGTTGTTATTCCAGTATTCCCAGGAACTAACTGCGAATATGATTCAAAACGTGCTTTTGAAAAAGCGGGAGCTAAAGTTCAATTAGTTTTAATTAGAAATAAGACTGAACAAATGCTTAAAGATTCAATTGATGAATTAGAAGTTGCCATTAAACAAGCTAATATTGTAATGTTACCAGGTGGTTTTAGTGCTGGCGATGAACCTGAAGGTTCTGGTAAATTTATTGCCACAGTATTGAAGAATCCACGTTTAAAAGCAGCAATTACGGATTTATTAGATAATCGTGATGGTTTAATGATCGGAATTTGTAATGGATTCCAAGCATTAGTTAAATTAGGATTATTACCATATGGTAAAATTCAAGAAATGTCTAAAGATGATCCAACATTAACATTCAATACAATTGGTCGCCATGTTTCTCAGATGGTTGATACGCGTATTGGAAGTGTTAAATCACCATGGTTAAAATATGTCAATGTTGATGATATTCATACAATTCCAGTAAGTCATGGAGAAGGGCGTTTTGTAGCTCCTGAGGAAGTGATTGAAGAATTGTTTGAAAATGGACAAGTGTTCTCACAATATGTTGATCCTAATCGTAAGGTAACAATGCAAACACCATACAACCCTAATGGTTCAATGTATGCGATTGAAGGAATTGTTTCTCTAGATGGACGTGTTATTGGTAAGATGGGACATAGTGAGCGTCAAGGTGAAAACCGCTTTAAAAATGTTTATGGTGAAATGGACCAAAAATTATTTGAAGCTGGTGTAGATTATTTTAAAGGTGGAAAATAGAATGGAAAAACAAGAATTTGAATGTCTAACCCTGTGTCCATTAGATGGTCGCTATTCAGGTGTTAAAGATGCTTTAGGAGAATATTTCTCTGAATATGCATTAGTTAAATATAGAGTTTTCGTTGAGATTCAATGGCTAAAGTTCTTAATTGAAAATGTTGAAAGTGACGTTTTAGCTAAATTTGATTTACAAGATATGGATAAACTTACTACTATTTCAGGTGAGTTTAATTACGACTCTTTTGCTCGAATTAAAGAAATTGAAAATACAACACGCCATGATGTTAAAGCAGTGGAGTATTTTATTGATGAAAAAGTTGATGCTTTAGGATTTGGATATTTACAAAGCTTTGTTCACATTGGTTGTACATCTGAAGATATTAATAATACTTCATATGCTTGCATGCTAAAATATGGATTAAAAGATGTATGGTTACCAAAAGCTAAAGAATTTGCAGCTATCATTGATAAATGGGCTGAAGAACATAGTAATGATGCTATGTTGGCGCATACTCATGGACAACCTGCAACACCAACAACAATTGGTAAAGAATTTAAAGTTTATGCTTATCGTTTTTTGTCTAGTATTGAAAATGTTGAAGCAGTTAAAATCAAAGCTAAGTTCAATGGTGCAACAGGTAACTATAGTGCTATTTTAACGGCTTTCCCTAATGAAGATTGGCAAGTTTTAGCAAAAAAATTTGTTGAAGAGTACTTAGGTTTAACATTTAACCCATTGACTACTCAAATTGAAAGTCATGATTATACTTGTCATATTTTGGATGGTATTCGTCATTTCAATAATGTATTAGTCGATTTTGATGTTGATATGTGGCTGTATATTTCAATGGAATACTTTAAACAAATTCCAGTTAAAGGTGAAGTTGGAAGCAGTACTATGCCACATAAAGTAAATCCTATTCGCTTTGAAAACAGTGAAGCTAATATTGATATGTCTAATAATATCTGTATTGCTTTATCTAATAAACTTCCTAAGTCAAGAATGCAAAGAGACTTATCAGACTCTTCAAGCCAAAGAAATTTAGGTTTAGCATTTGGTTATTCTTTACAAGCCATCAATGAAACGATGAATGGGTTGGCTAAGTGTGTAGTTAATAAAGACAAACTAGCTAGTGACTTAAATGAAAAATGGGAAGTATTAGCAGAACCAATTCAAACAATGTTAAGAAAGTATGGAGTACCTGATGCTTATGATACTTTAAAAGCTTTAACAAGAGGTAAAAGGATTTCTAAAGAGGATATTCTAAAATTTGCTGAAAGTCTGGATATCTTATCAGATCAAGATCGTCAAACTTTAGTTGATATGACACCGGCTTCTTATATTGGTTTAGCTAAAGAACTTGCTAAAATCGAATTAAATAAATAGTAGAAAATGACTGGTTTCCAGTCATTTTTTCATTTTATGAAATAATCTACAATCTTTTTATAAACAATATATACTAAGTTATATAAAGATACGTCACGTTATAACGAAAGATGGAAAGGATGTAAATATGAATGTAAAATTAATAGCAGTAGATATGGATGGAACTTTTTTAACAAATAATAATGAATATGATCAAGAACGATTTACGAGGCAATACGAATTTATGAAGGAAAAGGGAATTCATTTTGTAGTTGCTAGTGGGAATCAATATTATCAACTAAGATCTTTTTTTCCAGATATTCATAACGAGTTAGCTTTCATTGCTGAAAACGGAGCTTATATCGTTGATCAAGGAAAAGATGTTTTTGTTGCAAAACTTGCAAAAGAGGATATTCAGACAGTTTTAAAGGTAGTTAATCAATATCCTGAAGTAGAAAAAATTGTCTGTGGTCGAAAAAGTGCTTATATTAGTAAATACATAGATGAAGATTTTTATAATACAATGAACTTTTACTATCATCGTCTTGCTAAAGTAGATAACTTTGATGATTTTGATGATACTATTTTTAAGATATATCTGCATTGTTCAAAAGATAATTTTGAAACGATTTTAACAGAATTGAAAGAGAAGATCGGACATATTATGACACCAGTTGATTGTGGACATTTTGGAATTGATTTGATTATCCCTGGGATTAATAAAGCACATGGAATTAACCTGTTAATGGAACGTTGGAAAATTAGTGATGCCGAAACAATGGCATTTGGGGATAGTGGTAATGATTTAGAGATGCTTGAGCAGGCTACATATGGTTTTGCCATGGCAAATGCAAAAGAAGCAATTAAGAAAATTGCGGATTACACAATTTCCTCTAATGAGGAACATGGTGTATTAGAGGTAGTTGACTGGTATATAAGTAAAAAAAAGATGTTTGAATAAAGAAGATGTAAAGATAAATTACTTCTTCTTTTTGTTTGTTTATTTTTCGTAAAAAATCCAATAATATATATGATTTATTTAATAATATGAGATGTATATGTTATTATTTTATATTAGATTATTGAGATTAAGGAGATTATTATAGATGAATAAAAGAGAAATAAATCAAAAATTAATCGTTAATTACAAAAATCATCTAATTGATGAAGAAAAAAGTTTAGCAACAATAACTAAATATATACGGGATATTGAAAAATTTTATCAATATGCGGATAAAAAGGAAGTTACTAAGGAATTAGTTAAATTATATAAAGAAGAATTAATGAAATCATATAAGCCTACTAGCATAAATAGTATGCTTGCAGCATTAAATCAGTTTTTTGAATATAATGGTTGGCTAGAATGTAAAATCAAAGAACTAAAAATTCAAAAAAGAGTTTTTTTAGAAGAAAGCAAAGAACTATCAAAAGATGAATATAAACGATTAGTTAATGCTGCTCGAAAGCAAAAAAACGAGCGTCTATATGTTTTACTGCAAGCAATTTGCTCAACTGGAATACGTGTTAGCGAACATCGATACATTACAGTCCAAGCACTTAAGGATGGGTATGCGCAAATATATAATAAAGGAAAAGTAAGAGAAATTTTTTTTAGTGATGATCTAAAAAGAATCTTATTAAAATATTGTCATAAAAATAAAATTGAAAATGGGGCAATATTTGTAACCAGAAGCGGAAGACCGTTAGATCGCAGTAATATTTGGAAAGCGATGAAAGATTTGTGTGATGATGCTAAGGTTGAGCGCAGTAAAGTTTATCCTCATAATTTACGTCATCTTTTTGCGGTTACTTACTATAATTTAAAAAAAGATATTGCACGTTTAGCAGATTTATTAGGACATTCAAGTATGGACACTACTCGTATTTATACAATGTCAAGTGGTCGTGAATTTAAAAGATATTTTGATCAGATGGATCTAGTATTTTCTAACCGAAAAAATAATTAAAATAAAAATCAAATACCACATAACACGTATTATGTGGTAAACTACTATAAAAAATAAACACTGCAAAAACAACCTTAAAAAATTAAAAATTTGAGGTTCTTTTAAGTGTGAATAAATTTTTAAAAATATTAAAAAATATATATTTTAGAAAAAAAGAAAATAATTGTCCGAGATTCCCATAAAAATGCTGTTAATAATATTTCAAATTCCTTGTTAAAATTAACTTAATGATGTAAAATGATATTCAGAAGAATAGTTCTTGTTAATCAAATACCACATAATACGTGTTATGTGGTAAATAATATATATTTAATAAGATATTGAGGGGTACAGAAGTGGAAAAAGAAGAGTTATTAGGTCAATTAAGAAATATTACAAATTGTATGATTATTTCTGATTTAAGGTATGTTGGTAAAGATGTATTGTATTCTGCAATTCTGTCTTTAAATGTTGATGATTATAGTATGAAAGAATGGCATGATGCAATTATATATTTAACTGGAAATGATGTAGATAAATCAATTGGTAAAGCTGCTGCAAAAGAATACCTATGTGACTATTATCGTCATAATTAAAAAACATTGGAGTATCTTCCAATGTTTTTTATAGTAAATTAATATTGTGTTTAGTACATTCATCAATCATTTCTTGTGGCCAAATACTTGCCTGAACTTCTCCAACATGAACTTTTTTCAATAATAACATACATAGTCTTGATTGCCCGATTCCACCACCAATTGTGTATGGTAATTCTTTGTTAACGATTTGACTATGATAAGGGAGTTTAAGACGATCTAAACAATTTTCAGCTTTTAATTGTTTTACAAGTGTATCTTCATCGACTCTAATTCCCATTGAAGAAATTTCTAATGCACATTGTAATGGTTCAAACCAGAATAAAATATCCCCATTTAAATTCCAATCATCATAGTCAGGAGCCCGACCATCATGTTTAATTCCACTTTTTAATTTACAGCCTACGCCCATTACAAAAACACATCCTAATTCTTTACAAATCGCTGTTTCTCTTTCGTTAGGAGTTAAATCGGGGTAACGATCTTCTAATTCTTGAGATGTAAAGAAATGAATTTTATCAGGAAGGCGGTTTACAGCATGTGGATATTTATACCATACCTCATGTTCCATATGTTTGATTACTTTAAAAATCTTTTTAACATGACGTTTTAAAGTTTCTTCAGTACGTTCTTCTTTAGCAATCACTTTTTCCCAATCCCATTGATCTACGTAATAAGAATGTAAATTATCAACTTCTTCATCTTTTCTAATGGCGTTCATATTTGTATATAAACCTTCATGCATTTTAAAACCGTATTTTTTAAGTGCCATTCTTTTCCATTTAGCTAGTGAATGAACTACTTCAATTTGTTCTCCAGGTATTTCATTAATAGTAAATGAGACAGGTGATTCGAAACCATTTAAGTTATCATTTAAACCACTACTTTTTTGAACGAATAGCGGAGCAGATATTCTTGATAAATGTAGAGCGCGTCCAATCTCTTTTTGGAAAGTATCACGAATATATTTAATTGCTTCCTGGGTTTGACGAAGATCCAAAACTGGATCGTAGTTTTCAGGTATAATTAAGTTCATTGTAATTATTAATCTCCTTTTAATTATTTTCTACATTGTAACATGTATAAATACATGTATACAACTATAAAATCGAGTAATTTTTATAAACGTTTATTGTAAAAAGTAAAAAAAGACGATAAGATTATAATTACAATAGAAGGAGGCATAAAAATGGTACTTGATGAAATAAAATATCAGACATATGTACAAATCTTAAAAGAGGAATTAGTACCGGCGATGGGGTGTACAGAGCCAATTGCTCTTTCTTATTGTGCTAGTAAGGCCCGTGATATTTTAGGAACTACTCCAACACGCTGTCTAGTTGAAATAAGTGGTAATATTATAAAAAATGTTAAGAGTGTAATTGTACCTAATACAAACGGATTAAAAGGGATTGAAGCAGCAGTAGCAGCAGGGATAATTGCTGGCAATTCGAACAAGGTATTGGAAGTAATTGCTGATGTAAAGAAAGATCAAATCAAGGAAATAAAAGATTATTTAGAGCATAATTGTATTATAGTAAGACCATTAGAAACGGAGCATATCTTAGATATTAAAATTACTTTATTTGATGATGATAATTATGCCATGGTCAGAATTGTTGATCAACACACTAATATTATATCAATTGAAAAAAATCATAGAGTTTTATTCTCTAAAGAAAATAAAATTTGTAATAATGAAATGGTAATTGATCGTTGTAGCCTAAACGTTAAGGATATTTTGGAATTTGCCAATATTGTTGATCTAAATGATGTCAAAGAGATTATTTCAAGACAAATTGCTTATAATAGTGCCATTGCAAAAGAAGGATTAACTAATAATTATGGCGCCAATATTGGTAGTGTTTTATTAAATTCAGGACAGGATATTATTACTCGTGCAAAGGCATTTGCCGCTGCAGGAAGTGATGCACGAATGTCAGGGTGTGAATTGCCAGTTGTTATTAACTCTGGAAGCGGCAATCAAGGAATGACCGTTTCTTTACCAATCATTGAATATGCAAAAGAGCTAAATGTTAATGATGAGAAGTTATACCGTGCTTTAGTACTAGGAAATTTGATTACGATTCATCAAAAAACTGGAATTGGTCGTTTATCTGCTTATTGTGGGGCTGTTAGTGCCGGATGTGCAGCTGGATGTGGAATTGCTTATTTATATGGTGCTGATTATGAATGCATTGCTCACACAATTGTAAATTCACTAGCAATAACTTCAGGAATTATTTGTGATGGTGCAAAATCTTCTTGTGCGGCAAAAATTGCAGCTAGTGTAGATGCTGGTATTCTTGGATATAAGATGTATTTAGATGGTCAAGAATTCAAAGACGGTGATGGAATCGTTGTTAAAGGTGTAGAGAATACGATTCGTAATGTTGCTCGTCTTGGTAAAGAAGGAATGAAAGAAACAGATAAAGAAATAATTAAGATCATGACAAACTGCTAACTTTTTATTTTATTAGTATGCTATGAAGTGTTTATTATTTTATAGAATGAGTTAAAATTATAATCATGTGGTATAAAATGAAAATATTGGAGAAATAGTATATTTATGATGACAGAGAAAAATCATCTCAAAACAACTGACTGATTAATTGAGAATTAGTGATAAAATAATTTCAAAATGGGAATGTGGAGTTTCCTAAACAAAAAGATATTAAGGAATAACCTGTATTTACCTGCTTGCAAATGAATATAGGTATAAGAGAAATGTTGTAAATGTATTTCTATTATTCTATAATGAAACAAAAAGCAGGTGGGGAAATGGATATTAGAGTTTTAAATTATTTTTTAATGGTTGCAAGAGAAGAAAATATAACAAGAGCTTCACAACTTCTTCATATCACACAGCCTACGCTTTCAAGGCAGCTTATGCAGCTAGAGGAAGAATTGGGTGTCAAATTGTTTCAAAGGAGTAATCATAGTATATACTTAACAAATGACGGCTTATTATTTCGCCGTAGAGCACAGGAAATCGTGAATTTGGCAGATAAGGCACAGGCGGAATTAAAACAAGATACTGATGTATTATCAGGAAACATTGCAATTGGCTGTGGAGAAATGAGAAGTGCACAAGAAATCGCAAAACTTATCACTGATTTTCAAAACATATACCCTTTCGTACAATTTGAGTTATATAGCGGAAACAACGAAAATATTAAGGAACGTATGGAACAAGGTACTTTAGACTTGGGCTTGTTATTAGAACCAGTGAATGTCGTAAAGTATGATTTTATCCGTATGAGGACAAAAGAACAATGGGGCGTTCTCATTCATAAAGATAATCCCCTTTCTAAGAAACAGGTAATCTACCCTGGTGAATTAGTAGGCACAAAGGTTATAACAATACACCTTGATACGCCAGTTCATCATGAGTTGGCAAGTTGGTCAGGGGATTTTGCGAAAGAAATGGAATCATGTGCAAATTATAATCTATTGTATAATGCTGTAATTGTTGCCAAAGAGAAAAAAGGAGCAGTTATCTGTGTGAAGTTAGATAATTATTATGATGACATGAAGTTTATTCCTTTTGAACCTAAACTTGAATTAACTTCTGTACTTGCATGGAAAGACCGTCAATCATATTCTAAGGCAACAAATACCTTTATCAGTTTTATAAAAGACCGCTATAAACATAATTAAAATAGAAATTCAATATTTGTATTTCTGTTAATCCAACATAAGCATTAGACATATCAATGAATGAACTTTAAAATATAGGTGTAACAAGATAACCCGCTATCTTGGTGCACCTATTTTCTTTGAAAGGGGTGGAAAATTGAACCTTTACATGAGGGGTGAAAAATACAATACAATCCTTAATGATTTGGGGTTCACAAATGCAAAAATTGAATTATATATTAGACTTTCACATTTAGGCACTTCAACAAAAGAAAAACGAATACAGATAGTAAGCGAAAAACGTAGAAAAATTCTTGAAGAAATTCATGTAAAAGAAAATCAATTACAGGAAATAGATTTTTTACGGCATGAATTACAGAATGCGTAAATGAAAAGGAGTTGAAAAAAATGGAGTTTATCACTTTAAGCAATGGCGTAAAAATGCCTGCACTTGGATATGGAACATTCACAATGAGCAATGAGGAAACAGAGCGTTGCGTTTTGGAAGCAATTAAAACTGGATATAGACTGATTGATACAGCACAAGCATATTACAATGAAGAAGGTGTTGGTAATGCAATCATAAAATGTGGTGTACCTAGAGAAGAATTATTTATTACAACAAAGATTTGGATTGAAAATGCTGGATATGAAAAGGCAAAGGCTTCGCTTCATGAGTCTTTGAAAAAATTACAGATAGAATACATTGATTTAGTTCTTATTCATCAGGCGTTCAATGACTATTACGGAACATGGAAAGCCTTAGAGGAAGCATATAAATTAGGAAAAGTAAGGGCAATAGGAGTGTCTAATTTTTACCTCGACAGATTTATGGATTTAGCAACTTTCAGTGAAATTAAGCCTATGGTAAATCAATTAGAAACTCATGTTTTCCAACAGCATAATAAAACAAGCGGGCAAGTAGCATTACGTTTTCTAATTCAGAATGGAATAATCGCTATTCCTAAGTCGGCTCATAAAAATAGAATGGAAGAAAACTTTAATATATTTGATTTTTCACTATCAGATGAAGAAATGAAAAAAATTGAAGAATTGGACTTGGGTGAAAATGTATTTATGAACCACGAAAATGCAGAGGATATTGATAAATTTTTCAAAATGTTTCATGTCGGGCAGAAATAAAAAGGAGAGATGAAAAATGATAAGACATATTTTTATTGCAACAATCAAAGAGGGAGTAACTGACAGTGAAATCCAAAAAGAAATGGAATTGATGAGAAGCATGAAAAATGAACTTCCGGAAATCAAAGAAATTATCGTAGAAAAAAGTAAAGGGTGGATTGGTCTAAGTGATGTTGTTACTATGACGATTGATGTAGAAAGTAAACAAGATTTTGACAAAGTTATTCAAAGTGTTGCTCATCAAAAGGTAAGTGCAACAGCACCAGACTTTTTCAGAACAGATAATTTTATATTAACACAAGTAGAATATGAAAAGGAGTAGTGTAAAAATGAGTAAATCTTTAGTAGCGTATTTTAGTGCAAGTGGTGTAACCAAAAAAGTAGCAGAAAGATTAAATGAAGTTGTGCAGGGGAATTTGTTTGAAATCGTACCAGAACAACCTTACACAAGTGCTGATTTGAATTGGACAAATCCTAAAAGCCGTTCATCAGTAGAAATGAACGATAAATCGTTCAGACCAGCCGTTAAAGAAAAAATAAGTGATATGGGAGAATATGACATAATCTATTTAGGATTTCCTATCTGGTGGTATATTGCTCCTACAATCATCAATACTTTTCTTGAACAATACGATTTAAGGGGTAAAACAATTATTCCATTTGCGACATCTGGAATGAGCGGAATGGGAAAAACAAACGATTATTTAGAAAATTCATGCAAGGGTGCTCGTTTGATGAAAGGGCAAAGATTTGACGAAAATGTTAGTGCAGATGAATTATCTGATTGGGTTAAAAAAATGAAATAAAAGGAGTAATGACTTATGCAAAATATATTAGTAGTATCTGGACACACAGACTTAAATAATTCTGTTGCAAATAAGGCAATATTAGAAAGGCTTGAAAATAAATTACCACAGGCTGAATTTGTCTATTTAGACAAACTTTATTCAGATTTTCAAATTGATGTTGAAGCAGAGCAAGAAAAACTTTTAAATGCAGATATAATTGTTTTGCAATTTCCTATTTTCTGGTATGCTATGCCTTCATTACTAAGTCGCTGGCTTGAAGAAACATTTCAGCATGGCTTTTCCCACGGTTCAACCGGTGATAAATTGAAAGGAAAGAAATTGATTGCTTCTTTTACGACTGGTGCTCCAGAATTTATGTATAGTTATGAAGGGGCACAGAAATATCCTATTGAAGATTTCCTCCCGCCGATAAAGGCAATGTGTAATTTGTGTGGATTGGATTACTTTGGATATGTCTATACAGGCGGAGTATCTTATCAAAATAGAAATGATATTGAAAAAATGGCTGAAATGAAAGAAAAAGCAGTTATGCATGCTGATAAATTATTGGAATTGTTAGAAACACTGTAACAAAAAAAGATCATATTTTTGAAAATTGGAAATTAATCAGAAAATAAAAGCTAAATATCCTGATTAGTTTTATATATAAGTAATTTTGTCATAAATATAAACTCTACCGATGGTTGATTGAATAATCAGAATTTTAATAGTAGTATAGGCTCAAGGAGTGAAAGATATGAGCAATATAGATAATGAAAAATGCGGATCCTTCATGATGGAGTTATGAAAAGAGAAAGGTTTGACACAAAAAGAATTTGGAGAAAAATTATGTGTATCAGACAAGATAATCAGCAAATGGGAGCTATCACGATATCCAATACTTGCAAAAGCTTTAGAATTGAGTTATAAGGAGTTATTAGATGGTTGAATTTGGTTTCAACACAAGAAAAGAAAAATATTACTTATGATAGTTGCCAATGGCTGGCAATTCTACATTTTAATTATCGAGATCTGGTAATTTTAAAAGTACATGTATAAATTTGTGAAAATAAAACATATATATTATTTAATCAAAGCACAAATTATCTTCAATATACAACGATGATATGTATTATTATGATTTTTTGATTGAAATGGGGTTAGAAATCTTTGCTGCTAATTTGGATAATTATAATTTTGATTATGATTTAGAGGTTAAGAGTGATAATCTATTAAAAGTGGCTAAAGAATCACAATAACAATACTAAAAAAGTTTTAGTATATACTGATTTTTATTTTTGAGAAAATGCACATATTGATAATGATTGAATAAATAATAAAAAATAGTATTATTTTTTAGCGGTGCAACAAACAAAACGCCCCGAACCCGCATAAATGCTTGATTTTCCGGTATATACAACCGCGGTTTCAAATGCTCAAAAAAACACTTTGACGCTTTTTTGCCGCCCTAACTCAATAAGGCAATATGAAACGATACGGGCAGATATAAGAAAAATCATACTGTTCGAGAGCGAAAGCACTTGTTGCTTTTGCTCTCTTGGATGCCACGCAAGCAAGGGCGGCTGGTTCTGCTATTTGTTTTCTGAAAGGCATTGACAGGAGTATGAAATCATACTATAATATTGAGTATGATTTCATACTTAAAGGAGAGCAAATATGAAGTTTGAAAAACATCCCGTTCTACAAGAATTTGACCGTTTGAATAATGCGATTGATGAGCTTTATCACGATATTTGCCTAATGCAAGGACTTTCCGATAGTGCTTATGCGATTTTGCAGGCAATTCTTGTGTTAGGAAACGGCTGTACGCAGACAGAAATTTACAAGTACACACTCTTGAATAAGCAAACCGTCAATTCATCGGCAAAAAAACTAAATCAAGACGGAGTGATTGAATTTCAAGCAGGTGTCGGACGAGAATTAAAAATCTATTTGACAGCAAAAGGCGAGGCACTTGTAAGGGAAAAAATATTGCCTATTGAACAAGTGGAAAACAAAGTCTTTGAGGAAATGACAGAAAAGGAACATCAAGAGATATTGCGTTTGGTGGAAAAATATCTAACATCTTTCCGCAGTAAAATTGAAAATCTATAAGAGGAATAATGATGATACACAAATTAATCAGTACAATCGGGTTGGGCATTTTAGGTGTTGACCCATTTACAGCAGTTTACCTTTTGTCTATGGGACTGCGGCAAGAAAAGAAGTCGAATATTACGCTGTTCTTCCTCTCCTATGCGGGATTTAGCGTTTTTATCGGCGCTATACTTTCCGCTATTTTCGGTGCTACGGCAGTAGATATTCTTAAAAGTATAGTGCCTGGGGACAATAGCCCGTTTTGGGCAGTTCTGGAGTTTACGGTATCCGTTTTTATTCTGATATGGGTGCTACGAAGATTTTTGGATATTAGCAAAAAAAATGAGAAAAAGGAGAAGAAAACTGTTAATGGGGCTTGGATTAAGTACCTAAGTACCGGCTTTGTATTTGCAATCTCTTGTTTTACTGACCCCACTTATTATGCCGTTATTCTTATGGGCGGTGAAGTGGGAAACTTTCTGACCGCAACTCTGCTCATGACGATTTGGTTTGTAGTCAGTCAGTTTATGGCACTAATTGTCTATGTCGCCAACAGCCTAAATCTATTGGACAAGTTGGTTGCATTGGTTGATAAACTGAAAGCGAAAAATATAAAGCCTATCACCTATACCATCTATGCCGTATTATTAATCATTGCTATCGTATTGCTGATTGATACAGGATTTTATTTATTTGACGGCAGATACCTGTTTTAATTAATTTTTAGTGTTTTCAATGTCCTTGTCCGTGATATGAAACAGAGAAAAGTTGTTGCGGTTTTCCCCTTAAAATTGCCAAAGACCTCATACTGATTTGTTATAAAGGTAGAAAATAAGGCAAATGAGGTTAACTTATCAACGACAAAAAATGCTTGCATTTTACGGAAAGGGTACCCCTTTCCTATGCTTGCTACGGAACTTTTCATAAAGGAATGGAAAGGAAAAGGATAATCAGAACAGATAGCAGCTTGCTTTGGAATGTTACGCAGTCAAATGATATTTTTCAGGGAAAAGATATAAACACCTTACCCTATCAGTTTTCGTGTCTGCAATGCCGTTCGTGCAAGGCTTAATGAGCCTCTAATGCGTAACATAGAGAGTAGGAAAAAATCATCTTCTGCATTTGATTTTTGCTTTTGTATTTGACGCTTTTTTGACGCCCGCGCTTACAAAACGAAGCTGTGCGGAGATATGACAGAATATATAGAGATATGGGAAAACCATTGAAAACACAGGAATTTTCGGTAGGTCTATAAACACTTGCAAGAAGTTATAAGACGATTTCCGTCTATAAAATCAATAAAAAAATATCTAATTTTAGTTGGTCAAAATATTGATTATGAAAAAATTGTTATATAGAATAAAAATGGAACTTTAAAAATTGCTCTAACTGGTGAAACAGCTATATTAGCAAACAAGTGCATTCACGTTTTTGAAATCGAGTATACTTGTAATAAATTTATGCTAAAGGTCAATGGTGAATTTAAATATATTTATGAAGTTGAAATCGATAGATAAAGTGTTTGAGTAATTTATGCTTAAACACTTTTTTGTTGAGAAGATGAGATAAACCTTGTATAATTAAGAAAATAATTACAGGGGGAAGTTAGAATGCGAGATTTAAGCAATATTAAAAATCTAATTATTAAAATAGGTTCATCATCATTATGTGATGATGAAGGGAATATTAATAAAGAGAAAATTTTAAATTTAATTCAACAAATAGCATATATTAAGCGTAAAGGGATAAGTATTACATTAGTCAGCAGTGGTGCTATTAATGCTGGAGTTCATGTAATGAATCTTGAATGTCGCCCGCAAACTATTCCTCAAAAGCAAGCTCTGGCAGCTATTGGACAGGCTTCATTAATGCAAATATATGAAGATTTATTTAGCTTATTTAATTTAAAATGTGCACAAATTTTATTAAATCATGATGATTTTGATGATCGTAAGCGGTTGATGAATTTTAACAATGCAATGCAGGCATTGATTGAATATGACGTAGTTCCAATTATTAATGAAAATGATACTTTAGCGGTCGAAGAAATTAAAGTTGGTGATAATGATACATTAGCATCACTGGTAGTACCGGCTGTTAATGCAGATATGGTTGTACTAGTCAGTGATATTGATGGATTATATGATGATAATCCACATACGAATAAGAATGCAAGATTGATTCGTAATGTCGATGGGATTACTAAAGAAATTGAAAGCATGGCAAAAGATGCTTCAAGCAAGGTTGGAACTGGAGGAATGATTACTAAGATTAGAGCAGCTAAAGTTTGTAATGACTTTGGCTGTGATATGGCTATTGTTAATGGTAACCAACCAAACGTTTTGATTGATCTGATTGAAGGAAAAGATGTGGGTACTTATTTTGATGGTAAACCTGGAAGACTCCTTAATTCTAGACAACATTGGATTATGTATCGAAGTATGCCAAAAGGAACAATCGTTGTTGATGAAGGTGCTAAAAAAGCATTAGTTACATGCCACTCAAGTTTGTTGCCTAAGGGAATTATTGAGGTAAGAGGAAATTTTTTAATTTCGCAGATTATTGATATTGTTGATGGTAATGATAGTCTGTTAGCACGTGGAATGGTAAATTACTCAAGTGATGAGATAAGATTGATTAAAGGATTGAACACTAGTGAAATCGAGGATGTTTTACATTATAAAGATTATGATGAAGTAGTTCACGCAAATAACCTGGTATTAGTAGAAGGAGTGAAAAATTAATGATAGAAGAACAATTAAAACAGGCTAAACTAGCTTGTCGAAAGATGCAAAATATTGATAAAGATACTAAAATAAAAGCTTTAGAAGCTATTAGTAAAAATTTGATTTCTAATATTGATTATATCGTGGCCGAAAATAAGAAGGATGTTGCTTGCGCCAAGGAAAACGGAATCAGTGAGGCAATGGTTGATCGACTTTTATTAACTAGGTCACGTATTGAAAGTATTGCTAATGATGTTTTAAAAGTAGCTGGATTACATGATTGCATTGGTGAAGTTGTTCGTGAGATAAAACGTCCAAATGGCTTAATCATTAAACAAGTTCGTATTCCCATTGGAACAGTAGCTACTATTTATGAATCTCGCCCTAATGTTACAGTTGACATAGCTGCTATTTGTATAAAGACAAATAATGTTTGTATTCTAAAAGGCGGAAAAGAAGCGATTAATTCTAATATTGCTCTAGTAAGGGTAATCAAAGAGGCAATCACAAATATTTTACCTGAAAATGTTGTTAATTTGATTGAGAAAACAGATCGTAGTGTTGTTACTGAAGTTATCACAGCCAATAATTATATAGATGTTGTCGTTCCTCGGGGGGGAGCAGGGTTGATTCAACATGTTGTAAATAATGCAACTGTCCCAGTAATTGAAACTGGTGCAGGAATTTGTCATCTATACATTGATCAAGAAGCTGATTTAGAAATGGCTGTTGAAGTTGCAGTTAATGCTAAAATTTCTCGTCCTTCAGTTTGTAATGCGATTGAAACTATTTTAGTTCATCAAGGTGTTGCAAATGAATTTTTAACGTTATTAAAACCAAGGTTTGATAAAATTAAGATATTTGGTGATGAAATAGTTTTAAAATATCTAGAAGGCAATAAGGCAACAACCAAGAATTATGCTACTGAATATGATGATTATATTTGTAATATTAAAGTTGTGAATGATATCAATGAAGCGATTGAGCATATCTATGATTATTCAACCAAACATTCTGAAAGTATTATTACTGATAATGAAGATACAGCTAGATATTTTATGGATTCTTTAGATTCTGCCTGTGTTTATCATAATGCTTCAACTCGTTTTACTGATGGTGGAGAATTTGGATTTGGCGCTGAAGTTGGAATTAGTACTCAAAAATTACATGCACGTGGCCCAATTGGACTGCAGGAAATGACATCAACAAAATATAAAATATTTGGGAATGGGCAAATAAGATAGATATAGGCAAATTAACTGTCTATATCTTTTTTATTTTTAGTTGAATCAGATTAGAATTTTGAAAGTTAGATAAATATTTTGATTGTATTAAAATTACTAATTTATCCAATAATAAATTAGTAAATAATTGAGGTAAATAAATGAATAAACAGTTTAAATTAATAATTAAGATATTATTGATGATAATATCAGGTCGTTATTATTATAGCATCTTAACTAATGAGTATTGTTATAAATTTGTTGATCAAAAAAAGATTCAAAATTTAAAGACTAATACCTTGGGGATAGGAACATATAATATAAAATCCTTAAATTATGGGAAAAATGATTTAAAAAGTTTTAATAAGGATATTATTGATTTAAAACTTGATATTATTTGTTTGCAAGAGGTAGATAAGAATTCTTTACGTTCAGGCAATTTTGACATGCTAAAAATCATGGCAAATTCTAGTGGATATTGTTATTATTATTTTTATCCTACCATGTAGATTTTAAGTGGTTACTATGGTTTGGGAATCTTAAGTAAATATTCTATAATAGAAGTTATGGCTCAACGATTACCAAATAGCATAATAAGGGAACCGCGTATCCTTACAAGAACAAAGCTCTATTTTAATGAGCAGATAATTAATATTTATAATACCCATTTAACTTATGCGGATAATCAATATCGTATTAAACAAATGGATTATGTAAAAAAGCATGTTGATTTTAACAGTTACAGCATCTTAGCTGGTGATTTTAATTCATTTAAAATGAACAATAAATTTAAAATGGAAGGGGTAAAGTGTATCAACGAGAATAAAAAATACAAGACTTTCTGCGAATTTGCAGCACCTGATAATATTTTTTATGCAGATTTTTTGAATTAAAGAATTGTGGTTTGAAAAAATCATCATTTTCTGATCATGATTTATTGTATGGTGAGTTTTTTCTAAAGGGTTAGATTCAAGACGAATACATAATTGTTAATGTCTTGACATCGATTATAATTATCACTAAACTATAATTAAATTATATAAAAGTGAGGCTAAATTATGAATATTGATGAAAGAGTGAAAAAAGCATATGCTTTACATCATTCAGGTTATAACTGCGCTCAGGCAGTACTTGGGGCATATGTGGATTTATTTGATTTAGATATGGATAGGGCAATGACTATTGCTTATGGTTTTGGTGGCGGTGTCGGGATGACAAGAGAAATTTGCGGAACTTTAACTGGTGGGGCTATGGCTTTAGGACTTAAATATGGTAAAGGTGAAGCAGATGTTAAACAAAAAAAATTTGTTAATGAAAAAGTAGCAGCTTTGTGTAAAGAATTTGAAGATTCTCATGGATCAGTGGTTTGTGGAGAACTACTAGGATTATGGGAAACAAATAAAAAAGTTAATCGTGCTACTTGTGATGATTTAATTGCTGAAGTAGTAAGATTACTAGAAAAATATTTAGTTGATTAAGATGTCAAATTTGACATCTTTTTAAGTATGACGACTTGTCATACATTTAGGGTGAAAGTCCTTCGTGAACGTAGTTGTCGACGAATCGCATAGTGCATCGGAAATGTATTTGAGCCAAAGGACATATACACTAGGATCTAGGCATTAGAAAGTGAAAAGGAGAAGAGCATGCAAATTATGTCTAAATTATTAGAGGAAGTCTTATCTAAGAAAAATATGATACTTGTCTATAAAAGTACAAGTCGTGTGGATAATGTAGCCAATGATGAAATAAAAGATTATGTTAATTAAAACTAGAAAGACATCAAAAGACAAATCGAAACAAGGTTTTACAAACCACAACCTGTTAAAAGGGTTGAAATACCAAAGCCTAGTCATGGTGTTAGAAAACTTGGGTCAATCATGGTAGAGCAAGACAAATATCATACGCTATTAATTCGTGATAACTAAAACATGTGTTGTGCGTGCTGTAGCAAAAGAAAGGCTAGCACATAAAGACTAGTTAGTTGTTTGGATTATTATTTATTGAGATATAAATTGAAATTTAATTAAACTGCCGTATATGGAACCGTATGGACAGTGGTGTAAGAGAGGAAAATTATTTAAAATTTTTCGCTACTTGATTATAAAATAGTTGACAATGGTTAGTAGACTAACTACAATGGTTAGTGTACTAACGGAATAGTTAGTCATCTAACTAATGAAAGGAGGTACATCATGGAAGAGATAAGTTTTGATGATGTTGAAGAAGTAATTAATAATTTTCAAGGGTTAAATAAAACAATGCATTATATGATGATGGAAAAAACAGAAAAGTTTGATATATCACCGGATCAAACAAGGTTATTATTTATGTTGCAGAATCATCAAAACATTAATCAAAATGCTTTAGCAAAGAAGTTAAATATTACTAAAGCGACTTTATCAGTGAGATTGCAGCGCCTTGAAAAACTGGGTTATTTAACTAGAACACAAGATAAAAATGATAAACGTAATTATATTTTAAATATTACAAAAACTGGAGAGGTATTTATTGAGGCGGCAATCAAAATTATGAAAGAAAAAACAATGATTATGTTTGAAGGGGTTTCTAAGGAACAGATAACTGTTATTAATGATGTTATTAATATCATGAAAAAGAATATTGAAAAATGTAAAGGAGAAGAATAATGCTAAAATTAAAACATTATTTTAAAAAGTTTTGGGCACCAATTCTACTTTGTGTAGGATTATTATTCTTACAATCACAATCAGAATTAGCATTACCTGATTATATGTCGGATATCGTTTCGGTAGGAATTCAGGCTGGTGGCTTTGATAGTGCAGTAAGTGATGTTTTGAGTGAAGAAACATATAATCATTTATTAGTACTGATGGATGAAGAGGATCAGCAACAATTTATGGATGCATATAAATTAGTTGAACCCAGTAATCTTGATAAAGATACTTTAGATAAGTTTCCTAAAGCAAAAGGTCAAAATATCTATAAATTAAAAGATCTAAGTGAAAAAAAATTAGACCGTTTAGAGAGTATTTTAGTTAAACCAATGTTGATGGTAACATCAATTGATGGAATGGATAAAAATAGTAAAGAATATCAAGAACAGTTTGGGCAATTACCGCCAAATATGACACCTTACGATGCTTTAGCAATGATGGATAATACAACTAAAGCTAAAATGTTTAGTAAAATTGATAGTCAGATGGAAACGATGGGTGAATCAACTTTAAAAATTGCTGCCGGTAACGGTGTAAAAGCAGAATATTCTAGACTAGGTTGTGATACTGATAAGATTCAAAATGACTATATTTTATGGTCTGGGTTAAAAATGTTAGCAATTGCATTAGCTGGTACTGTATGTGCTGTTGCTTGTGGGTTCTTGGCTAGTAAGGTTGGGGCTGGTGTTTCGAGATTATTACGTCGTGATGTTTTTGAGAAAGTTGAAAGTTTTTCAAATGAAGAATTCAATAAGTTTTCAACTGCATCACTGATTACAAGAACAACGAATGATATTACCCAAGTACAAATGGTCGTAATTATGTTCATTCGAATAGTATGTTTTGCTCCAATGATGGGAATTGGGGCCTTGATCAAAGCTTTTAATAATACACCATCAATGACTTGGATTATTGGTTTAGTTTTATTGGTGATTTTTTGTTTGATTGGTGTTACTTTTGCAATTGTGATGCCAAAGTTTAAGATCGTACAATCATTAATTGACCGTTTAAATTTAACAATGCGGGAAAATCTTTCAGGTATGCTAGTAATTAGGGCATTTGGTAATGAAAAGCATAGTGAAGAAAGATTTGAAAAGGCTAATGGTGATCTAACAAATGTCAATTTGTTTGTCAATCGAACAATGGCTTCATTAATGCCGATTATGATGTTCATTTTTAATGTAGTAACATTATTGATTGTATATTATGGAGCAAAACAAATTGATTTAGGTAATATTGCAATCGGACAAATGATGGCTTTTATGCAGTATGCAATGCAAATTATTATGTCATTTTTGATGATTGCAATGATTTCAATTATGTTGCCACGGGCTAGTGTAGCAGCAGATCGTATTTATGAAGTTATTTCAATGGAACCTAAAATTGTTGATCCTAAGGAACCTAAAGCTTTTATTGAAAGTAAAAAAGGTTTAGTTGAATTCAATAATGTTACATTTAAATATCCTGGTGCTAATGAAGCAGTATTAGAAAATATTAGTTTTACTGCAAAACCTGGCGAAACTACAGCATTTATCGGTTCAACGGGATCCGGTAAAAGTACGTTAATCAATTTAATTCCTCGCTTTTATGAAGTAACTGAAGGTAATATTAAGATTGATGGTGTTGATATTCGTGATGTTAATCAACATGATTTAAGAGATAAAATCGGTTTAGTACCTCAAAAAGGATTATTATTCTCAGGAACCATTAGATCAAATTTAACTTATGGTGCACCTGAGGCTACAGACGATGAACTTGAAGAAGTAATTCGGGTAGCTCAGGCAAAAGAATTTATTGATAATAAAGAAGAAAGATTAGATAGTGAAATTTCACAAGGTGGAACAAATGTATCTGGCGGTCAAAAACAACGTTTAGCAATTGCTCGAGCTATTGCTAAAAATCCAGAAATCTTTATTTTTGATGATAGTTTTTCAGCTCTAGATTTCAAGACAGATGCTAAATTACGTCAAGAATTAGATAAGATGGTTAAGAAGACTAAAAATACAGTATTGATTGTCGGACAACGTATTGCTTCAATTATGGGAGCTGAACAAATCATTGTTTTAGATGAAGGTAAGATTGTTGGAAAAGGAACCCATGAAGAGTTAATGAAAAATTGCGATGTCTATCAAGAAATCGCATATTCACAATTATCAAAGGAGGAATTAGGACATGAGTAATCAACCAAAAAGAAATGGTCCTAAATTCGGACCTGGTGGTATGCACGGAATGCGTGGCGGTGAAAAAGCTAAAGATTTTAAAGGTACTTTAGGTAAATTATTTAAATATTTAAGACCGTATTATTTTCGTTTAGTTATAGTTGTGATTTTTGCTTCAGCATCAACGGTTTTTGCAATCGTAGGACCAAAGATTTTAGCTAAAGCAACAGATAAATTAAGTGAAGGTATCATGGCTAAAGTAGCTGGTACTGGTGGAATTGATTTTGATTATATTGGTCAAATTATTTTGATTTTAGTTGGATTGTATTTGATTAGTGCTTTATTTAGTTATATACAAGGTTTTATTACTTCAACTATTTCACAACGAGTTGCTTATGATTTAAGAACATCAATTTCTCAAAAGATGGATCGGATGCCATTAAGTTATTTTGATAAACATACTAGTGGTGATATTTTAAGCCGAGTAACAAATGATATCGATACAATCGCACAATCACTAAATCAAAGTATGTCACAGGTAATTACGTCGACAGTAACGGTAATTGGAATCTTTATCATGATGTTGACTATTTCACCAGTTATGACTTTGATCGCAGTTTGCGTATTACCAGTATCTATGGTTTTGATTGGTTTAGTAATGAAACGTTCACAAAAATATTTTGCGCGTCAACAAGCTGCTTTAGGTGATGTCAATGGTCATATTGAAGAAATGTATGGTGGTCATAATGTGGTTAAAGCATTTAATGGTGAAGCTGCTTCAGTAGAACAATTTAATGAGTATAATGATAATTTATATGAAAGTGCTTGGAAGTCACAATTCTTTTCGGGTTTGATGCAGCCAATCACAGGATTTGTTGGAAATGTTGGATACGTTGCGGTATGTTTATTAGGTGGTGTTCTTGCTGGTGGTGGTAGTATCACAATTGGTGATATTCAGGCCTTTATTCAATATGTAAGACAATTTAATCAACCAATAACACAATTAGCACAGACAATGAATATGTTACAAAGTACAGCAGCAGCGGCTGAACGTGTTTTTGAATTTTTAGGTGAAGAAGAATTAGAACCAGAAACACCAAAAGTTACTGCTGATGAGGTGGCTAAAGTTGAAGGTTCTGTTACCTTTGCTGATGTTAATTTTGGATATTTAAAAGATCAAACGATTATTAATGATTTTAGTTTACATGTTCATGCGGGGCAAACTGTTGCAATTGTAGGACCGACTGGTGCTGGAAAAACAACGATCGTAAAATTATTAATGCGATTCTATGAATTAAATAGTGGTTCGATTCTTATTGATGGTAAAGATATTCGTGATTTTGGACGTCAGGATTTACGATCATTATTTGGAATGGTTTTACAAGATACTTGGTTGTTTAATGGAACAATTAAGGAAAACCTAATGTATGGAAAATTAGATGCAAGTGATGAAGAAGTCAAGGAGGCTTGTAAAGTCGCTTATGTTGATCATTTTGTACAAACATTAGAGAATGGATATGAAACAATGATCAATGAGGAATCATCTAACATTTCTCAAGGGCAAAAACAACTTTTAACAATTGCACGTGCTTTCTTAAAAGATCCAAAAATTTTGATTCTTGATGAAGCAACTTCTTCAGTAGATACAAGAACAGAAGTATTAATTCAAAAAGGAATGGAAAAGCTAATGGAGGGAAGAACAAGTTTTGTCATTGCCCATCGTTTATCAACAATTCGTGATGCTGACACAATTATTGTAATGAAAGATGGTGACATTGTAGAACTTGGAAATCATGATTCATTATTGGCTAAAGATGGCTTCTATGCCTCATTGTATCGTTCTCAATTCGAGGGATCAGATGAATAGAAACAGTTTAAACAACTGTTTCTTTTTTGCTTTTAAAGCGGGAATTAGTTATAATTATAAGGAAATGGAAGTGATGATGATGAAGCAGCAAGCAATGTTTAAAAACATGTCAAATGAACCACTGGCAAATCGCCTAAGACCAACAACTTTGACTGAATATGTAGGACAGAGGCACTTAATTGGACCGGGAAAGATTTTGTACCAGCTAATCAATAGTGATGTTGTTCCCTCAATGGTTTTTTGGGGACCACCGGGAGTTGGGAAAACAACTTTAGCACGCATTATTGCAAATCAAACAAAAGCTAAGTTTATTAATTTTAGTGCGGTGACTAGCGGCATTAAAGATATACGGGCAGTTATGAAACAAGCACAGGAAGTTCAGGATCAAGGCGAAAAAACAATCGTCTTTGTAGATGAAATTCATCGCTTTAATAAAGCTCAACAAGATGCTTTTTTACCATATGTTGAACAGGGGAGTATTATATTAATTGGGGCTACTACTGAAAATCCTTCATTTGAGATTAATTCTGCCTTATTATCAAGATGTAAAGTTTTTGTTTTAAAAGCACTAACAACCGATGATTTATTTGGTTTATTGCATTATGCGCTGATAAGTCCGAAAGGGTTTAAAGATCAAAATGTTATGATTGATGATGATTTATTATACATGATTGCTGGTTTTTCTAACGGTGACGCTCGAGTTGCTTTGAATACTTTAGAGATGGCAGTCTTAAATGGAGCAATTACTCATGATCGAATCGTAGTGGATAAAGAAACGATTGAACAATGTATCAATCAAAAATCTTTATTATATGATAAAAAAGGTGAAGAACATTATAATATTATTAGTGCTTTGCATAAATCAATGCGTAATAGTGATATTGATGCTTCAATTTATTGGATGTCACGAATGATTGAAGCTGGTGAAGATCCTCTATATGTAGCAAGGAGGCTGATTCGATTTGCTTCAGAGGATATTGGAATGGCTGATAGTCGTGCTTTGGAAATTGCAGTAGCAACATATCAAGCATGCCATTATAATGGCATGCCAGAATGTAATGTTAATTTAGCTCATTGTGTAACTTATATGGCCTTGGCACCTAAATCTAATGCGTTATATAAAGCATATGAACGAGCAAAACATGACGCTTTGAATACAATTGCTGATCCCGTTCCTTTACAAATTCGCAATGCGCCAACTAAATTAATGAAAGAATTAAATTATAGTAAAGGTTATCAGTATGCGCATGATTATGATGATAAAATTACAAATATGCAGTGTTTACCAGATAATATTAAGGATCATCGTTATTATTTTCCTACTAATCAAGGAACAGAGGCAAAGGTGATTAAACGGATGGAACAAATTGAATATTTACGAAAGCATCATAAGGATTAGGGATTAAATATGAAGGATGAATTAGGATTAGGATATTGTGGTCTTGTTTGTGGGCTGTGTAGTGAAAATGAAAGCTGTGTTGGTTGTAAAAAAGGTGGGTGTCCAGAAAAGGATTTTTGTAAAAATTATCAGTGCTGCACAAAGTCAGGATATGATAGTTGTTGCCAATGTCCTGATTTTCCTTGTCAGGATAGTATTTTACACAAGTTACGGATTAGAACATTTTGTAAATTTATTGGACAATATGGGGAAGAAAAATTAATTGTTTGTTTAAGGAAAAATGAGTCTAATGGAGTAATTTACCATTATCCTAACAGCCATTTAGGAGATTATGATTTAGAGAGTGAAGAAGCAATTTATCACTTGATTTTAAAAGGGAAATAAAATACTGCTTGTGATAATGGTGATATTTTATTATAATGATGAGGTATTTAAAGGAGAAGTTTCAATGATAAAAAACATAATTGGCGGAATCGCTGTTGGTATTGCTAACGTTATTCCAGGCGTTAGTGGTGGAACCATGATGGTAATTCTAGGTATCTTTAATCGCATGATGGATGCTATTAGTGGAATCTTTAAAAAAGAAAATCCTAATCGCAAAGAAGATATTATCTTTATTTTTCAGGTTTTGGTTGGCGCTGGAGTTGGAATAATTGGATTTGCGAAAATATTGGAAGTGTTATTTGAATATTATCCAACGCAGACGATTTATTGGTTTATTGGTTTGATTGCTTTTAGTATTCCTTTATTTTTAAAAGGGGAAATGAAAGGTGAAAAACTTGTAATTATCCCTTTTATTTGTGGTTTAGCAATTATCTTTGGGTTAGAATTTTTAAATCCTGGAGAAGGGAAAGTAGTTGTTAATCCTGATTTTCCTGCTCTAAGTGCTGGTTTGTTTGTTAAAATGATAATTATTGGTGCCGTATCAGGAGCAACTATGATTATGCCCGGTGTTAGCGGTAGTATGGTTTTATTAATTTTAGGAGAATATTATCTATTTAAGTCTTATCTAGCAAATGTTACTAGTTTTAGTCTGGATGTTATTATGCCGCTAGGATTTATGGCAATTGGTATTGCTGTAGGAATAGTTGTTAGTGCAAAATTATGTTCATATTTCACTAAAACTCATAAAGCTGGATTCTTGAGTTTGATTTTAGGATTGATCGTTGCTTCATCATTAGTATTGATTCCTTTTGATGTAAGTTATAATTTAAGTTTAGTTGTGACATCAATTATTGCAGTTATTTTTGGAGGAATCATTGTTCTTGGATTATCTAAGATTCAATAGTTAAAATATAAAAAAGAAGTTATTGATTGTAAAACCAATGACTTCTTTTTCTGTGTGTCGAGCATGGCATACATCTAGCTGGTGAAAGTCCAACCACGGGTATTTACCGCCAAGAGTAGTGAACCACAAGCCGTTAGTAGTGATGCTATGGGCGGAGGAAGTGGTGTGGCAAAATCTTCGAGGTTACGAAAAGAAATTTGATGAGGCTGAATGGTGGACAAGGTTGCAGAACAAACCAAGTCCAAAAGGTAAACGTAAAACCAAGACAGTAAATCAAAAACCTGTGAAGATAAAAAAGATGTATGCCTTACCTCGGGAGGCCTTGTGGACGATGAAGTCCAGTAAACTTTAAAAACAGTAATGATACCATCGATAGAAAAGGATTTATCACAAGAAATCAGATGAAGTCATAGTAGTCAGAAATTATGAAGGACTGAAACGTTTATAGAGTGTAAATCGCTATAAGTAATATTTGGATAGTCCGAAAGTGAGGATAGCAACTATTATTGATAAGGGGTTATTAGAATTCAAAAGTACTATTATCAAAGATTTTATTTTAGCATTTTGTGATAGTCAGTTTATTGCCAAATACGATTATTTAGAGATGCTAAGTCAGCTGATAGAAATTTTTTATTACTATTGAAGTGAAGTTGACGAGTGAGTGATATGTATATTGAATTCGATTTAGGAATAATTCAGCTAATAATTAACTTTTATTGCTTGTTTAGTCATTTTTATTAGTTTATTTTGGTATTCAACTAGACCTTTGGTCTTAGGTGCTAGAAGGAAAATATGCAAGAAATAATTTTAATGATTAAAAGACTAGCAAAATGATTAAAATTAACTATAATATAGTTAATCATTAAGGAGGATAATTTCATGAATGTTGAAATAATTAATGTTGGGACAGAATTGTTATTAGGAGAAATTGTTAATACTAATGCAACTTATATTCAAAAAATGTGTAAAGACTTGGGGTTTAATGTTTACTATCAAACGACAGTTGGTGATAATCATGATCGTTTTAAAGAATGTCTAGATGTAGCTTTTAAACGTGGTGCTAATTGTGTAATTACGACTGGGGGATTAGGACCTACCCAAGATGATTTAACAAAAGAATTATCGGCAGAATATTTGGGTTTAGAATTATTATATAATGAAGAAGAAGCTAAAAAGGTAGAAGAAAAATGTCGATTTGTAACGGGATGGGGTGATATTCCGGAAAATAATTTTAAACAAGCTTTTTTTCCTAAAGATTGTTATATTTTAGAAAATGAAGTAGGGACAGCAAATGGCTGTGTAATGTCGAAAGATGAAAAGATAATTGTTAATTTGCCTGGTCCGCCTAAAGAAATGACTTATGTTGTTGATCATGTTTTAAAAGATTATTTAAGTCAATTTAAGCAGGATATTATTTACACATATGATTTTCTAACCATGGGAATAGGAGAAAGTCGGGTTGATGAGGTCTTAGCAGATTTAATTGATCATCAAGAAGAAGTTAGTATTGCTCTTTATGCTTCAGAAGAAACAGTGCGAGTTCGATTAGGCTGTAAAGCAAGCGATAAAGAAACTGCTGATAAAAAAATTGCTCCAATTAAGACAGAAATTGAAAAGATTTTAAAAGATTATATTATCAAAGAGAAGAATTTAAAAGAGGCCTTAGCAAATATAATGCCATCTTATTGGACAATTTATGAATGTGATAATTTTACGCTTAGAGATGATTTTAATCTTGGTCACAACCATACTGAAGATACAATGAATTTATTAATCGATTGCCGTGAACATCCTTTAGGATCAATTATTAAAGTAACGATTGATTATCAAGGACGAAAAGATGTTTTCGAAATACCTTTATTAAAAGATCCAACTTTATCATATAATAAGTTAGAATCAAAAATTATTGAGCGAGTTTATAAATTTTTAACTCAACCAGGTTATAATTAGGAGAATAAGATGCTAGAATTTAGATATGATACTCAACTATTGATTGAAGGTAAAAATCTCGATGAAGATGTTATCAATGATTACATTACTGAACATTTTAAAGGAGATTGTTTGTTAGCGGTTGGTGATGATGAGTTGATCAAGATTCATTTCCATACTAACGAACCGTGGCAAGTGTTGGAATATTGTGCATCACTTGGTGAAATCTATGATATCGTTGTTGAGGATATGGAACGTCAGTCAAGAGGGTTAAAAGGATAAATAAAAAACGTCACTAAATTAATCAGTGACGTTTTTAGATATGTAAAGTTGGATCATTAGCAATTAGTTCAATAAATTTGTTTGTAGCAACAGATTGAGTTCGTCGTTTTGGATAAGCATAACCGATACTGCGTTTAGGCAATGGTTGTGATGTTTTTATTTCATGAAGAATCCCTTGATCAAGTAATTCTTGGGAGAATTCTTTAATGACACAAGAAATTCCTAGTCCTGCTCTGGCAAAGTCCAACAATAAATTATGAGCTCCAAGTTCAATTGTTGGCTTTAATAATAGTCCCTTATTAGCAAAGTAATTATCGATACGATTACGGGTATTTGATGACTTTTCTAAAAGAATTAGGGGCTGATCAGCTAATTGATTGAAGGTGTAAATATGATTATCAGGCTTTTTAGAAACAAAAATATCATGAACTTGGAAGCATTCTTTAATTACTAAAGAATCATCTTTGATGGGAAGATTTAAAAAACCGAGATCTATTTGATCAGATTTCAACAATTCACGGGTTTCTAGACTGGTTCGGTTGATTACTTTGATTTTAACCCCAGGATATAGTTGTTTGAATTTAACGATATAATTAGTTAAAAAATACTCACTAAAAGTATCACCGGCTCCAATAATTAATTGACCATCTTTTAATTCATGATAATTTGATAACTGGTTTTCTACTCCGGTAATCAATGCTAAAGCTTTGTCAATTTGCTGATGTAATAATTTACCCTCTTTAGTTAAACTAACACCTTTAGAATTGCGAATAAATAATTGAGTCTGTAGTTCTTTTTCAATACTGCTGATTGTTTGGGAAACTGCAGATTGAGAAATAAAAAGATTTCTAGCTGCGATTGAAAAAGATAGGGTCGTAGCAGCTTCATTGAATATTTTGTATTGTTCTAGTTTGATATACATATAAGTTCTCCTTATATCATAATTATAATATATTAATTTTACTAATAGCTAAGACTATAATATAATTATTCTGTAAACTAGTCAAACTATTATATTAATGTATATTTATTGATGCATTTTGTTAGTTTATTGTATATAATGTAATAGTAAATAAGAAAGGTGTGAATTTAATGGCTGGAGTTGTTGTAGTAGGAAGTCAATGGGGCGATGAGGGTAAAGGTAAAATTACTGATTACCTGGCTCAAAAAGCAGATATCGTTGCTAGATATCAAGGTGGTAATAATGCCGGGCATACAATTGAATTTAATGGTCAAAAGTTTGCTTTACGTTTGATTCCTTCAGGGATTTTTAGTGGTAATGATGTTATTTTAGGTAACGGAATGGTAATTAATCCTAAAGCTTTACTTGAAGAAATGAAATATTTAAATGATGCTAATATTAGCACTGATAAGATCATGATTAGTGATCGGGCTCATGTTATCTTACCTTATCATTTAGAAATCGATGAAATTCAAGAAACTAGGCGTGGAGCTAATAATATCGGAACGACTAAAAAAGGAATTGGACCTACATATGTCGACAAATATGAACGGGTGGGAATCCGTATGGGTGAATTCATTGATGAGGAATTATTTAAAGAAAGATTAGAAGAAGCTTTGGCTTCTAAAAAAGTGCAATATCCTGAACTTACATGTAGTGCCGAGGAAATCTTTGAAGAATATAAAGAATATGCTAAAATCATTGCACCAATGGTTTGTGATACTGGTGTTGTTTTAGATGAATGTTTTCAAACTGGTAAAAATGTATTATTTGAAGGGGCTCAAGGGACAATGTTAGATATTGACTATGGTACATACCCATTTGTTACTAGTTCACATCCCGGTGCTAATGGAGTAGCTGAAGGCTCTGGAATTGGCCCATTATATATTAATGAAGCAGTGGGAATTGTTAAGGCTTATACAACAAGAGTAGGTAGTGGGGCTTTCCCAACAGAAATTGAAGGTGAATTGGCTGATCAAATCCGTGAACGTGGCCATGAATATGGTACAGTAACAAAAAGAGCAAGAAGAATTGGATGGTTTGATGCTGTTGTTGTTAATCAATCAAGAAGAATGTCTTCATTGACGGGAATTAGTTTAATGTTATTAGATGTATTATCAGGGTTAAAGACATTAAAAATCTGTACAGCTTATGAATTAGATGGTAAAATCATCAAAGCATTACCTTCAACGATTAAACAGTTGAATAGGGTTAAACCTGTTTATGAAGAAATGCCAGGATGGGATGAAGATATTACTAAGGTTACTTCTTTTGAGGAATTACCTGAAAATTGTCAAAAGTATTTAAGAAGAATTGAAGAATTGATTAATTGTCCAATTGTAATTTTCTCTGTTGGTCCTGATAGAGAGCAAACAATTGTGTTAAGAGAAATTTTTAAATAGGAGGATAGCTAGTGAAAAATGAATTAGTAATTGTAATTGATTTTGGTGGTCAGTATAACCAATTAGTAGCACGTCGAGTACGTGAGTGTAATGTTTACTGTGAGATTTATTCTTATAAAGTAGATATTGAAAAGATTAAAGAGATGAATCCGAAAGGAATTATATTAACGGGTGGTCCTAATAGTTGTTATTTAGAAGATTCACCTACTTATCAAAAAGAATTATTTGAATTAGGGATACCGGTATTAGGTTTATGCTACGGGGCTCAGTTAATGCAGCATGTGTTAGGTGGTAAAGTAGAAAAAGCTGATGTTAGAGAATATGGTAAATCTCATTTAATTGTTAGTAAACAAGAATCTAAATTAATGAAAGATGTGGCGGTAGAGTCGATTTGCTGGATGAGTCATTTTGATTATATCTCAAAAATTGCTCCAGGCTTTGAAATTACATCTTACACTAAAGACTGTCCAGTTGCTTCATGTGAAGATGAAGATAAGAAGTTATATGCAATCCAATTCCATCCCGAAGTTTTACATACTGAATACGGAACAAAAATGTTATCTAACTTTGTTTTAGATGTATGTAATTGTAGTGGAGATTGGCGTATGGATTCATTTGTTGAAGAACAAATTAAAGCTATTAGAGAAAAAGTTGGTAATGGTAAAGTATTATGTGCTTTATCTGGCGGAGTTGATTCATCAGTGGCAGCGGTATTATTATCTAAAGCAATAGGAAACCAATTAACTTGTGTTTTTGTTGATCATGGATTACTTCGTAAAAATGAAGGTGATGAAGTAGAAGCGGTATTTGGACCTGATGGTCAATATGACTTAAACTTTATTCGAGTTAATGCTCAAGAAAGATATTATGAAAAGTTAAAGGGTGTTGAGGAACCTGAGGCCAAACGTAAAATTATCGGTGAAGAATTTATTCGTGTTTTTGAAGAAGAAGCTAAAAAGATTGGGACTGTTGATTTCTTAGTTCAGGGAACTATTTATCCTGATGTTGTTGAAAGTGGATTAGGTGGTGAATCAGCAGTAATCAAATCTCATCATAATGTTGGGGGCTTACCTGATGCAGTGGATTTCAAAGAAATCATTGAACCATTACGTGATCTTTTCAAAGATGAAGTTCGTAAAGTAGGTCTTGAATTAGGAATCCCTGAATACTTAGTATTTAGACAACCGTTCCCAGGGCCTGGACTTGGTATTCGGATCATTGGTGAAGTAACAGCAGAAAAAGTTAGAATCGTTCAAGATGCTGATGCAATTTACCGAGAAGAGATTGCAAAAGCAGGATTAGATCGTTCAATCGGTCAATACTTCGCTGCTCTTACAAATATGCGTTCAGTGGGGGTTATGGGTGATGAAAGAACTTATGATCATGCTATCGCGCTTAGAGCTGTTAACACAATTGATTTCATGACAGCAGAAGCTGCTCAAATTCCTTATGAAGTATTAAATAAGGTTATGTCTAGAATTATTAATGAAGTTCGTGGGGTAAATAGAGTAATGTATGATATTACTTCAAAACCACCAGGAACGATTGAGTTCGAATAGTTCCGGAAAAAATTAAACGCTCATTTTATGGGCGTTTTTTTGCGTCTAAGTCCATTTTGATACTATTTTGATACTACGGCTATTTTTACTTTACTATTCGAAATGAAAGTATCATTTACTGATTTGAATTTAAGTGGCTTATAAGTTTAATTATACTTACTGTAATTAGTATCAGCAAAACTGTTAAAAAGCGCAACATTTTGTTACTTTTCGTTGGCTATTTCTTGAAGGAGGAATAGCTTATGAAAAACACAAGTTTTATGGATGCAAAGGAAATAGTGGAAGTAACAGGAGTATCTCTTTCTTATGCTTATAAGATCATCCAAACATTTAATAAAGAACTACGAGCTCAGGGAAAATATACATTTAGAGGTTTGGTTAGTCGAGAGTATTTTTATGAACGTTTAGGATTAGGAGGGCTAGAAGATGCCAGCGTACAAACAGAGTAATGGTAGTTGGTATGTCAGTTATTATGTAACTGATTACACCGGAAAAAGAATTAAAAAAACAAAACGTGGTTTTAAAACAAAAAGGGAAGCAGATGATTATTTAGCTTCTGAAAGACGTAAACAAGGAAGAGATTTAAATATGACCTTTGAAGAATTTTTAGAGATTTATTATGCAGATATTGAGAATCGTGTAAAGTTAAATACGCTCAGAACGAAAAGAACGGTCATTGACTTAAAAATATTACCTTATTTTAAGAATAAAAAAATGAACAACATAAGTGTATCGGATGTAACTCAATGGCAAAATCAAATACTTGCGATGAGAGATGAATATAAGAATCCATATTCACCTGTTTATATTAAAACGATGCATAATCAGTTAAGTTGCATATTTAATCATGCGTGTAGAAGATACGGTTTAGGTTCTAATCCGGTCCGACTTGCTGGAAATATGGGTAAAGAACATAGTGATGCAGAGATGGAATTTTGGACGCAAGATGAGTATAAACAGTTTGCATCGGTAATGATTCAATATGATGGATATTATCAAGCTTTTGAGATTTTATATTGGTGTGGATTACGTTTGGGAGAGATGTTAGCACTAACTAAATCCGATTTTAATTTTAAGAAGAGACAATTAAGGGTTAATAAATCTTTACAAAGAATACATGGAGAAGACTACATAACAACGCCTAAAACAAGAAAGAGTATTCGTACAATTCCAATTCCAAACTTTATTTGTGATGAAATGCAAGACTATTTTGATAGAATTCCTAAAGGGAGAACGAATGATCGTATTTTTCCGTTCTCTAAGGGAGGTATGCATCATAAAATGGACTGGGGTGCAAAAGAGTCAGGTGTCAAACGGATTAGAATTCACGATTTAAGACATTCGCATGTATCACTATTAATTGAAATGGGGTTTTCTGCTTTAGCAATTGCCAATAGATTAGGCCATGAGAGTATTAAGATAACATACAACTATGCCCATTTATTTCCTTCTGTTGGAATGGATATTGCAGACAAATTAGATGAAGTGAGGGAACTAGAAGATGAGTAATAAAAATTTAGATCAACATGGTCGTTTTAGATCAAAACATGTTGGTTTTAGAATGTCTCCTGAGGAAGCTTTCTTGTTAGATGAAAAAGTTATTTATTCGGGGTTAAAAAAGCAAGACTATTTAATACAAGCACTTTTAAATGATGAAAAAATCGTGTTAAAGCCAACACCATACGCAGTACAACAATTAAAAAGATCGATTACACAATTTCTCGAATCTTTAAATTCTATTGAACTTACACAATTAAGTGCTAATGAATTGGAAACAGCAGAATATTTGTTAAAACAAGTACGACAATTACTTTATAAAAAATAGTATATCAAACGAGCACTTCATAATTGGAGTGCTTTTAATGTCCAGAATTATGGTCATCAATGTACTTTGTATTTACACTAAAATACATTATTTTAATATTGTTTAGCCATAATAAACATCTTTGATATATGGTTTAAATGAAAGGAGAAATTTCAAATGAATATTTTAGAAATCTATGATGAGTTAACATTGATAAAAGATGATATTAACTCACTATACCAATTATTAAGACTTATTAAGGAAGGAGGTTATCAAGGATTAATTGCGGAGACTGATATTTATTCGTTGTTACTAATACCAACTAAAAATGTGATACAGTTAGAAGAAAAGTTAAATGAAATTTTGTTGAAAATAGAAGAACAATTGTAAAAGCGGTATATTTTGTATATAAGCAAGAAAATTTGAGAACGTAAAAATATTTTGTTTACGTATAAATTGTTTGTGTATTCAGTCGATTTATTATGATAAAATTAGATAAATAGGTAGTATATGTTTAAAAAGAAAGGAGTCATTATGGCAGTTTCTTACAATAAATTATTTAAGTTGTTAATCGATAAAAATATGAAAAAACAAGATTTAGCTAGATTAGCAAAAATCAGTCCTGCAACAATAACTAAAATGGTTACAGGAGAAAACATTACTATGGAAATTATTGAAAAAGTATGTCGTTCATTAGATTGTAAAGTTGACGACATACTAGATTTTTTAGATTAATTAAAGGAGACGAATGTTATGGAAACTGTTCAATCTATTCCAGAAGCCAAATTATTATTGTCATCACTAAGATCTGTTGGTTATTCTGAGGAAGCAGCAATCGCAGATATTATAGATAATTGTATATCAGCAGGTGCTACACAAATTCACATTAATTTTAGTTGGGATAATCAAAAAATTGTAATATCGGATAATGGTATAGGTATGACTCAATCACAGTTATATGAAAATATGCGTATAGGTTCATCGGACCCTGATAAAAAAAGAGATGATACTGATTTGGGAAGATTTGGAATGGGGATGAAAACAGCAGCATTTTCTCTAGGAAAGAAATTAAGTGTAATTACCAAAAAAGATGGAGAATTCAGTAATGCGATATGGGATTTAGACAGTATTCCAAAAATCGGCTGGCAGTTAATAATTTTGCCTAATGATGAATTGAAAGAATATAGTGCTTCAATCAATACTGATAATGGAACAGCAGTGATTATTGAACAGCTAGATAGAATAATAGATTCAGGTGATATTTTAAAGTCAAAAAGGCATTTTTTTAATGTGATAAAAAAAGTTGAAAAACATATAAGCATGGTTTTTCATCGTTTTATGAGCGAAGATGGATTGCAAATAATTATTAATGGTAATCTAGTTGAATCATGGGATCCGTTTGTAAGTACTAACAGTGCTACTCAAGAATTACCAGAAGAATATATTTGGTCTGAAAATACTGAAACCGAAATATTGATACAACCATACGTTCTTCCACATAGAACTAAGTTCAAATCAGATAACGAATATCAAAAAGCAGGCGGGCCTAAAGGATGGAGTTATCATCAAGGAGTTTATGTGTATCGAAACAGACGATTAATATTGTGTGGAACATGGTTTGATTACCTAAAAAAAGAACCTGCATTCAATCTGGCTCGTATTAGAGTGGATATAAGTTCAGATGGCGATGCAGATTGGAAAATAGATATAAAAAAATCAACAGCATCTTTACCTTTATATGCTAAGGAGGCTATTGAAAGAGCAATTGAACTTTCTACAGAAGCATCTGCAAAGGTTTATAATTCTAGAGGTTCATATTCTAAGCAAAATGTGTCTGCTCCAAATTTGAATTATGTATGGGAGCAAAGAAAAAGAAACAGAAAATATTCGTTTCATATTAATAAAAAACATAAGTTATTAGAAGATATAAAAAAACAATTAGATGATTCTGGAAAAGCATCTTTGAATGGTTATTTAGCTCTTGTTGAGAATTTTGCACCATTCATGCAATCTGGTTTGGCAGAAACAATGAATGCTAAAAGTACAAAGGATGATAAACTTGTTGAAGATGTAGAGATTGAAGAAATAAAAGAATACATTGAATTGTTTAAAAAAAGTGGATTTACTTATGATGAGATAAAAGAAACATTACTTGATATGTCTTCATATCGTCATATTAAAGATAAAATTTTAGAATTACTGGGAGATAATATATGATAAAAGTACCTTTTGATTTAGATGATGCAGAAAAAGATATATATAAAAGTGCATTTAAGTGGTGTGAAGGTTTGGTTCAAAAGGGATTAAATATTTATGATTCTATCGAACAAACTTCAGAAAGATATAAAATATTAATTTCAGATATAGATGCATTTAAAGAGTTTTTACAAAGAGAAGTAACAGCTTATACAGAACCGGCAATAGTTATCCCAAGCTTAGATATCCAAGACAACACTTGGTGGGACAATCTGCTTAGTGATAGTTCATTTTCTGCGGAATATTGGGAGCGATACTATAATTATTTATTAAATAAGCCATCATGGAGTATTAAGGCCGCACGAGATATCGATGATTCAACAAATGAATTAATGAATCTTTTGGCTAATCCTCGTAGTGGAATGGCTTGTGATAGAATGGGAATGGTTTTTGGTTACGTTCAGTCTGGTAAAACAGCACACTATATAGGACTGATTAATAAAGCGTTTGATTCAGGATATCGTTTTATTATAGTTTTAAGTGGTATCCACAACAGTTTACGAAGTCAAACACAATCTAGAATTGACGAAGAAGTTTTAGGATATGAAACTAGTTTAGAAGATATTGGTAATTATTCTAAACAAAAAAATGCAATCGGTGTTGCAAAAGGAAAACATAATAGTGTTACAGAATTAGTACAGTCTGTAACTACGAGAGATGAAAAAGGCGATTTTAATGCTAAAACTGAGGGTGTTAATTTAATTCCTCCATTTTTAATTGTTACTAAGAAAAATGCTTCCGTCTTAAGAAGGATAATCCGTTATTTTAAAAAATTGCCTTATGCTGAAGTGGAAAATGGAAAAAAATTTATACCTGAAAAATATCCTGTATTAATTATTGATGATGAAGCTGATCAAGCATCTATAAATACAAAAGCAAGTTATGACGCAAACGGAAATGTATTAGAAGATTATAATCCAACAACAATAAATGGTTTGATTCGTGAATTGCTACAGTTGTTTAAAGTTCGTTCATACGTAGGGTACACAGCAACACCTTTTGCAAATATATTTATACCTCCATATTTAGAAGATGAGAAATATGGTAAAGATTTATATCCAAGAGATTTTATTGTAAGAGCTCCTAGAGCTGATCAATATATAGGTGGACGAGAATTTTTTGGATTGAAGAGTCCAGAAAATACTCCTACAATGCCTTTGTGTGAAGATATAGTTGAAGGCGCTTCATTTTTGTCTGGAAGTAAATCGGATGATCCAGTTGGAGAATTACCTGTAGAGTTAAAAAAAGCAGTAAAGTTTTTCTTGATATCAACTGCTTTACGTAACTTAAGAGGACAAAGAAATAAACCAAACACGATGCTTGTGCATATAGTGAGATATGTTAAACAACAGAACAAAATCAAACACAAAATTAAAGATTATCTTGAAAATGAGGTTATGGATTATATTACATATGGGGATGAAGCAATTGAAAAAGAATTGAAAGCTATATGGTCAGAGAATTATTGTAAAAAAACCGTTTTATTGAAAGCTGATTTTGCTAGATATATGGATGGTTGTCGTGAATTTAAATGGTTAGAAATATGGAATGAGATACGTAGAATTGTAAGAGAAAAAGAGATTCTTGTTTACAGTGTTAATGGTAAAAGTGAAGATGCACTATTGTATAAGCGCCATGAAGGAAAACCGTTTAATGTAATTGTTGTTGGTGGTGATAAATTATCTCGAGGACTTACATTAGAAGGATTAACTATTAGCTATTTTACGAGAGGTTCAAGTACTTATGATACATTGATGCAAATGGGACGATGGTTCGGATTTAGACCTGGATATTTAGATTTATGTCGCTTGTTTACGACAAAACTACTTAGAGGGTATTTTGCTCATATATCAATGGCTACTGAAAATTTAGCTAGTCAGTTTGATTACATGAATGATATTGCTCATAGTACACCAGAAGAATTTGGCTTACGAGTAGCAACTCACCCAGATCTATCTATAACTAGTAAGAATAAACTAAGAACTGGAGAAGAAAGTAGAAGAGATTTTAGCGCAAATTTAAGTCAAACAAGAGTATTTGATATTGACCCAGTTGTATTTGAAAATAACTTTGATGCAGTAGAAACTTTGCTAATGTGTATAAAAAACTATAGAATTTCAGCAAATACATACCAGTTAACACATGAAGGACGTAAACAACCAGGAAAACACTATTTTTGGCAAAATGTTCCTTCTCATGACGTAATAACTTTTTTTGAGAATTATCAAACATCTAGAACTGCCACACGTTCAAATAGCAAGTATATGGCCGATTATGTAAGGGAAATGTCTTCGGTAGGTGGTTTAACAAATTGGACAGTTTGTTTAATTAATGTAGAAAATAAAAATTATCCTAGATTTGATATAGCTGGTTTAAATGTTGGTGCAGGAATATATAGACAAGAAGGAAGAGGAGTACAATCATTCGATGGCAGTGTCTCAATTCATACTATGACATCTGCTGGTCATGAATATTTTGATTATACAGATAAACAAATGACAAAAGTTAATGATATTAGACTATTACACCCGACTTCTGAAGAAACGTTGAATGAATACATTAGGAAACAAACACGTCCGTTTGAAAATGGATTACTGTTATTGTATCCGATTGCAGATGCTGGGGAGTTAACTAAAGCAAAAACTGATAAAACACCTTTCGGATTTGCTGTTGTTTTCCCAGATCGCCAAGGTAAGGGTGAACTTCAAACATATAGAATGACTGATATAGCTGTGGAGAAAGACAATGATGAGTTTTACAACTAATATATATGATGAGATAAATAAAGATTTAACTTCAAAACCTGTTAGTGATTCGAAATCAACAGCAATGAGACTTGTTACATATAGCAATAAAATGAAAGTGGCTTTTGCAATAGATAAGAACACATATTTAAAATCGATATTTTTATCAATATGTGCATGTAAAGATACGGTATATTTTCCAAAATGGAAAGGTGTGAGTATTGAATTAGTTCAATTACCTGATTACGGTGCAGATGATGTTTATATTGTATTAAAAGAACTTCCAAATAGTGTGGATTATATTTTTGATATAGTTGCAGAAGATTTAAGAAAATCTGTCGAAAAAATCACTAAAAAGGAAGATTCATTAGAAACAATAAAAAATGTGATATCAAAATGGAAAAAATTTTTTCAATATGACGGAGACAATGTTTTATCAGAAATTCAACAACAAGGACTTTTTGGAGAATTATATTTTCTTAGTGAATCCATAGATAAATTTGGGATTCATTCAATCGCAAGAGGGGCTGGTTGTGAAAAGGAAACTCATGATTTCTATTTTGGAAATAATGCTGTTGAAGTAAAGACTACTTCAACTAAGGAACCTTATTTGGTCCATATATCTAGTGAATATCAATTAGATTTATCAGATGTAAATGGAAGTTTATTTTTAAAATTCTACGCTTTGAGAAAAAGTAAAAATTCAGGTGTAACACTGCCAATGATAATAGACTCGATTAGGAAGCAATTAGATAAATCACCGACTTTGCTTATGCAATTAAATGATAAATTACATAAATATGGGTATTTTGATGAAGTTAACGATTTATATACAATTGGATATTATGTACGTGATAATTTACAATATGAAATTGCAAAAGGTTTTCCGGCCGTAACAAAAAGTATGTTATCGCTTGGTGTCTCAAAAATAGAATATTCATTAGGAATTGATCATTGTAAAGATTATGCTATTTCAGATTTTGATTTATATGAAAGATTAATGGGGGAGTGAAAAATTAATGATAAATGATAAGATAATAGAATTTTATAGTGAATTTAGAGATGAAGTACAGAATTATGCAAAAAATAATTTTGGTACTTCCATGAATACTGCGTTTAAGTCAGTCTTTCTATCATATCTTACTGAACTGGGAGAAACATTAGTTTCTGATTGTACAATTGTTGATTTTAAAAAAGACGCTGATAACATTCGCTTAGATGGTTATGCGTATAGTGAATACTTTCAATCACTTACATTGTTAGTTAGTCAGTATAACCCAAAACCATTACCTGAAAAATTAGGTAAAACAATTATGGATAAATATTTTAAACGTGTTGTTAAATTTTATAAAACTTGTAATACCAATTATTTTGACAATATTGAAGAATCTAATGATGGCTATCAAGCATATCAGTTTATTAATGAACATAAAAAAGATATTGAGACAGTAAATGTAATATTAATAACTAACGATGAAGTTATCCCATATGTTCCTGATGATACGTCATATGGAAAAATATCAATAAAATATGATGTTTGGGATATTGAACGATTATATCAAAGTGCATTTAGTGGAACAGCAGTAGAACATAAAGTAATAATTAAATTGAAATCTAAGTACAAAGAATGTCTTCCAATGATAAAAGTAGATGGTGAAAATGATATATATGATTGTTATATAGGAGTTATATCGGGAAGTCTGCTTGCTAAAATTTATAAAGATGAGGGGCAAGACCTTATTCAGAAAAATGTAAGATCGTTTCTTCAAGCTACTGGTAAGGTTAATAAAGGTATAAAAGCGTCGTTGTCTTCTGAACCACAGATGTTTATGGCTTATAATAACGGAATATCTACTATTGCAGATAGTATTGTTGTTGAACCAAGTAAAAATGATGGTTTAATTAAAGTTAGTGAAATTACAGGATGGCAAATTGTAAATGGTGGTCAAACAACTGCCTCAATATATAATGCACTTCAGAATAAATTACCGTTGGATGAAGTGAATGTTCAAATTAAACTAACTGTTATAAAATCTACTGAACAAGCAGAGAATATAATTCAAAATATATCAAAATACGCTAATAGTCAAAATAAAATTAATATGTCTGATTTCAATGCAAATGATGCATATCATGTAAAAATGGAACGTTTATCTAGAAATATTTATATTCCAGTTGAAAAAGGAAAAGGGACAGAACAATGGTTTTATGAGCGTGCAAGAGGACAATATATGGTTGAGTTGGGCAGACAACCAACTCCGACTACAAAAAAACAATTTAAAGAAAGATGTCCGAAAAATAGATGTATATCAAAAACAGTGGCTGCGAAATGTATGATGGCTTGGTTAGGTTATCCGTATGTTGTGAGTAAAGGTTTAGAAACAAATTTTGTATTTTTTTCTGATATGGTGGCAAGAGGTGAAATACCTGAACCATCTGAAAAGAGTTATACAGAAATGATAGCTAAAGTTATTTTATTTAATCGATGCGATTCGATAATTAAAGACCTGAAATTTGGTGGATACAAAGCCCAACTAGATTATTACACTATAGCATTACTTGGAAAATATTTTTCTTCTGAAATTGATATTGATAAAATCTGGCTTACTCAAGATATTGATGCGTTTTTAGCAAGAAAAATAGAAGAGCTGTCAAATTTTGTTTGGGAACATTTTCAAAATCCTACTGTTCCTGGTGTAAATGTCGGCCAATGGTGTAAAAAAGAAGAATGTTGGGATTTATTAAAGTTACGATACGAAAATCAATTAATGGTAAATAAAAAAATGTAAATATGCATTAATATAATTATTACAAAAACAAAGGTGATACATGTTCACCTTTGTTTTATTTATTGTGTGTTTTTGAATAATGTAGCATCCACTCCAATAATTCATCAGAGGAAATCTCACCTGATTTTTCTTTTTTTGACATTTCTAACCAATTATGTAAATCTTCGTTTAGTTCATGGTTTATTGATGATACCTCTTTATTGTCTCTAAAATATAATAAGAGTTCTCCGTTGTTGTCGCAGATATCTAATCCATATACTATAGAAAGCCAAAAAAATCCGTATATAACTTGATTTGGATCATCCCAAATAATGTCTTTTATCATAGAAGGATTGACATTTAAGACATCTGAAATACAATTATACATCTCTTCGGCGCGAGGCTTTTTCTTGTTAGTTTCGTATTGAGAAATAGTAGATGATTTTGTTCGTTTAGTATTATATCCTAATAATTCTCCTAATTCTTCCTGATTATAACCTCTTAAAAGTCGTAATTTTCTTAATCTGACTCCAAATTTCATTTAAAATAACTCCTTTCGATATATTGTATATTATAGCAAATATGTTTGAGCATTCAATAAATTCACCTAAATAAAGGTGATTGTGTTGTATTTTTTTTTGAAATGTGGTATTATAATATATATATATATTCACCTGATAATCGGTGAATTATTTGTTTAATATAATTTTATTATACTAGTATTTGCTTATTAAAAAAAATAATTGATGATTTTGAATCGCTTATTGTCTATAATAATAATTACGTTATTCTATATAAAAAAGGAGTGTGTTTATGTCTTTAGTATCTAAAAATACATATAAAGATTATATGTTAAATAATGGTTTTAGCATAAAAAGTGTTGGTAACAATTCGTTAGCATTAAATAATATAAACAAAATAGGTGGTTAATATGAAATTGTTGAACTCAAAAAGTATAATAGATTGTGATGAAAATGAAGAATTATTACATAGTATGGAAATAGAAAATATCTTTAATTCTATAAATCAATATGAAGATTATGAGTGTGCTGTTTTAAAAAAATATCAGGACTTTGCACATAAAGATAAAGAAATGGAAGTATTATCTTGTAATTTAAAAGAAATAGCAGATTTATTGTCTGTTTTTGATACAAAAAATGGAATTGATGTATTAATAGATGACGAAGGCTTTTATGTTTTTGTTTTATATGGACAATCGTATGTGACTCAGAGCGGAAATAGTTTAGTAACAGTTGCTTTAAAGGTAATGCCATATGATAAAAATAGAAATTTTATAAATTTATTTGAACTAAATTAGAAGGGAATGTGTAATATGAAAAAATATACAGTAGGAAGTTTATTTGCTGGTGTAGGAGGAATCTGTAAAGGATTTGAAATGGCTGAGAATGATGGCGCTAAATATGAACTTATTTGGGCTAATGAAATTGATGAGTATGCGTGTGAGACATATAGAACAAATTTTGAACATTCGCTTTTGGAGGGGGATATTAATTATATTTTGCATCCAGAGAAAAGTGATGATTTTGAAAAATATTCAATGTTACATGAGAAGATCTTAGAACAGCCAATTGATATATTAAATGGCGGATTTCCTTGTCAAGCATTTAGTATTGCTGGCGAACAAAAAGGGTTTGAAGATGAAAGAGGCAACTTGTTTATGTCTTTTATAGATTTAATTAATCAATTAAATGAAAAATTTTCTAAGAAACCTCGTATTGTTTTTATGGAAAATGTAAAAAATTTAAAAGCACATGATAAAGGAAGAACTTACCCTGTAATTAAGAAAAAATTACAAGATTGTGGCTATATTGTTAAAGAAAAAGTTCTAAATACTATGGATTATTCTGATTTACCTCAAAATAGAGAACGTATTTATATTATTTGTTTTTTAAATCAAAACGATGCGGATAAATTTGATTTGTTCGATGATGAAGTACTAAATAAATTTAAGAAAGAAAGAACAAAAGACGAAAGAATAAATCAAATAAAAAATATTATTGATTATTCAGTGGATAATGAAAAGTTCTTTTATACAAAGGAAAAATATCCTCATTATTTTCTTTCTGAGGAAGAATACCTTTCTAATGAAAACAGAAGAGACGAGCGAATTAATTTGGATGAAGGAATTACAGAAAAATATGAGTTCTATCAATTGAGAAGAGGTATGTATATACGAAAGAATAAAAGTGACGTTTGTCCTACATTGACGGCTAATATGGGTACAGGTGGTCATAATGTGCCATTAATTTTAACAGATAAAGGTATTAGAAAATTAACTCCTGAAGAAACTTTTAAATTACAAGGTTTTCCTATCTGTAATGAAAAATATAAGCTTCCAAAGTCTTTCAACAATAGGAATTATCCGATTAGTCAATTGTATAAACAAGCAGGTAATGCTGTTTCTGTTGATATAATTAAATTTATTTCACAATATATTTTAAATATATTAGTTAATAACGACGCTGTAGAGTAATGTTAGATTATCGATTTAAATATGTATAATGAAAGATATTAATTAGAAAATGAAATAGGGGGGATATTACATGGCGCACGAACCAGAAAATGTTGTATTAACAAATATGTGCATGATATACGATGATGAAGGAAATATTCTTGTGCAGAATAGAAAAAAATCTTGGAAAGGAATCGCTTTTCCTGGTGGTCATCTAAATCCAACAGAGTCTGTGGTTGATTCTACAATTAGAGAAGTTAAAGAGGAAACAGGATTAGATATCTCTCAACTAAGATTTTGTGGTATTAAACAGTGGAATAAAAATAATGTTCGCTATATAGTATTTTTGTTGAAAACAAAATGTTATGAAGGTGAACTTACATCTAATGAAGAAGGAGAAAATTTCTGGATTCCAAGAAAAGAATTGTTTAATTATCAACTTGCAGATAATTTTGAATTCATGTTAGAAGTTTTTGAAAATGAAGAAAAAATCGAACATTATCATAATAATAATGAGTTTGGTAAGTTTGATCTTCTAAAATAAAAAAAGAAAGGACCAATGTGGTCCTTTTAATAATGCAATCTATCGATTGTAAATCTGCTAAAATTAATTTTACTTCGTGTATCAGTTAAATCGTCATTTGAAATAGTTATATCTAATTGATATGGTTTATCTTTACGAATTAGTAGACCATCATCTGAACTTGCTGATACAGCTTTAAAAGTATTTTTAGGGATATGTATAATAATTATTTCGTTATCAGTTTGATTATTTAAGATGATATCCCAGTTTTCATCTACATATTCAACTCTTGGATTCATCCAAAATAAACCTTTGTCTCCAAGTCGAGCATATGTACATGCTTTTTTGTTAAAAGAAAATCCTTTTTCATTTAAATATTGTAAAGTTTCTCTTTTGTTTCGTATATCTATAGAATTTTTTGTTTTTGCTTTAATGGTTTCAATTTTTAATTGATCATTTTGATTAGAAGTTTTTACTACATGATGTTTACTAAATAATTCAACTCCTATCAATTCAAGCAAAACAAGAGCCTCAGATAAATATTCTTCTAAGTGTACTTGCCTAAATTTAGTTACTTTAATTTTGTTTCCTTTAGTTCTGTTATCGCAATCTAAATGTTGATTTTTTTCAGCTAGTTCGATGAATTTTGCTTCTAAATAATCAATGTCAGCATGATCGAGTGAGTCATTTGAAGTTGTAAGGATAATAACACGTTCCCACCAATTTTTACCAATGATATGCTGTTTTATTCTAGATAATAAATCGGTTGATTGACCAATATACACTTTATCTGTTGATAATAATAAATAAACTCCATATTTTTTACACGCATCAGTTTTCAATAATTCATTAACAGACTCACGTGGAGATGAGTATAGCTCACCTGAATTCCAACTGGAAGATTCCATGTTGATAATTCCATCTAATTTTCCGTTTTTTAGCAATATACTAATTGCTTTTTCTCTACCCACATTAAACACCTACTTTAGATCAATTTTAACGTATACGAATTATAATTACTAGATCTTAAATAAAAAATATAAAAAAAGAATTACGGTTGAATCCATAATTCTAATCTTTACGTAAATTCTTGATTGGTATTTTTTTGTCAGTTGTAAAAATGAGAACATTCTTTGCTTTTATCCATGCAGGGAGCCTTAAACGTAGTTCCATTCGTTTTTTTGATTGATATATTCTAACGTTCCCAAAATCTTTGTCGATTGCTTCTTTTATAAAGATATTTTTTTCAGTCATATAATCGACTTCAAGTTTATCTATTTTATCAGTATTCAGCTCACAACCACAAATATAAAATTTTAAATCAGCATTTAGTAAAAAGAAATAATATATATGATTTAATTTATGTTCATCATTTACTGTATTATATTTATCATGTAGAATTAATTTCCATCTGTCTAGAATAATATCAGCTTTTTTTAGTCTAAATTGCTCATCTAAGTCGTCACCTTTTTTATTTTTTTCTTTATTAAATTTTTGCCCTAAAGATGCTTCGCCAGAATCTCGATTTGCAGGTTCACCGTTTTTTAATGTGTGGCAAGTTAAACTTTTAATATCAGCTCCATATGATAATTCCTCATTAATAATATCGATAGGATAGCTACCTGCACCAACCGGCATAACTCCTATAGCTTGTACAAACCATTGTTCTATGTGCTCTTTGGGAATTTGAACTGCTCTTGGTTTTTGACCCTCCATTAGGGGAGGTTGATTTATTACAGCACTATCAATAAAATTCTGGAATATATCGTGGGCTTTATGATCAATTAACTTTTCTAGTTCGTCTTTAGAAAGTATTCTTAAAAACATATTAATCCTCCATTAGGTTTATTTTTTTAATTGGTTTTAAGTTATTTGCTTTAATTATTTTTGATTTCATAGATAATCGTGGTCTTCGCCCTTGCTCTTGTTGATCTCGGAAAGTTTCTCCTTTTTTTTCATTTAAAACAATATCGTATATTTCGTCTGAATCAATTTCATAAAACCATACATTTCCATCTACTTGTCCTTTTGGTGCAAAATCAGCATATATTAATTTATCCCAAGTTGAAGTTGGGCCAAAAGAAGTACAGTCATTGGCGATTGATGCGGATTTAATCTGAATTCCTTCACCGGTTGTTCTATCTACTGCATCGTAAGAATATGCAGTACCATTTGTACGTACTGCATTAAAGAATATACAATATAAGGCTTCGCTAAATACGTCAGGGACATTAAGGTTTCTTCCACCTAAATATTTTAAATCTTTATTTATGTCAGTCCACTTATGGAAAATATCTTTTAGCATTTCATAATCTGATAAGTCGAAACTATCTCCTATTACTGTTGTACCATCTCTTAATTTTACTTGAACTTTTTGCATATTATTTTCCTCCATTAATAATAATTTCTAATTCTTTTTCTAAATTTTCACGATAATCTTTAATGTATGACACTAAACTTTTTTGCATAAAATACTCTACGCCATTATTAGAACTACGATCTAAAATAGTAAATTGAATTTTATAGGTTGTATTTTTGGATAGGTTTATGTCATTTAAGATAACATCATCACTAACTTTTATATATATACTCGACATTGATTTTTTTAGTATGGTAATTGCATCAATATTCGTTGTGAAAAAATCTAATGTTCTAAATAGAAAAGTTCTTGATGAACCACTTCTAGACCTTTTGGTGTAGTAGGGGATGTTGTCCTCAGTGAATCCTTCATACCATTCGTTTATAAATCTAAAGAGTCCAAAAGGTGTACTCTCACAATATTGTTTTAATGGAATGTTTAAATGTTCACCAGTTGGATTGTCGCATTTTGTAATTTCGTTAATATATTGAACGCTAACGTTTTCTTCACAGAAAGTTGAAGAAGCCATGAATTCATCCGCATTTGTAATTTTAAGAAGTGTAATACTTCCAATTTCATCACTAGATAAGTCAATGTTTTCAATATTATGTATTAGATGATTTTTGTCAGATACGATAAATATGTCATCGTTCATTCTTAAATCACTAGTTGGTATAACATTGAAAATGTCTTTGTCAAAAAAGGGAAGTAGATAATCAATTCTAAATTGGCTTTCAATCATTACAAGATATTTTCCTGTATAATCTTGATCACGTAATGTAATCATCTTTTGATTTTTTTTGAATGTTTTGACTTCAATTTGGGGCATGTTTTTAACAGGTGTCCATTTATTGTCAAAAACAGAGAAGGGGATAATTTGTCCGTTAGTTTTCAAACCTATAACATCTGGGGCGATTCCGGCAATTTTTGGATTATACAAATAAAAGTCGGAAATAATTTCAGAGTTGTTTCCATTTTTTATGTTTGGAAGAATAATTTTATTGAAGACAATACTCTCAGGAACTGTATTTATCCATCTGTCAAAGATTCCGCCCATCAAATCACCTTTTGAACTTAATGCGCCTTGCATTGAATTGCTTGTTTGTTTTTGAATGATTGCAGTTATGAAATAAACTGACTTTAATATATCTTCTTTGTTAACTTTTACAGTAATCATATATCTTTTTCCTTATCTAAAATTTGTAAAAAACTAGCTAAATTACGCATATCACCGGTTTGTACATAATAATTTGAAGCATCCATTCTTGTAGACCCATTTAACATAGAACCACGTGGAATTAAATAATTATGATTTATTACGTAGATTAAGTCATTTCTCGTAACGTATCCAGGAATATCAAATATCCAATTTTCAGACATTATTTTATCCTTAAGGATTATTTTATTTATAGAGTCACTGTACAAAAATCTGTTTCTTCTTAGTATATCTTCACAAAAAGGATTCATTCGGATTAAAAATGTATAATCGTATCCATGTCTATTTGGTAAATATGTTGCTTCTTCATCCCAATCATGCTCTTCTAAAAGTAGAAGATTACCGTATGACTTTGTGGATTTAATGGAAATTAACTCCGTACCAATTTTTAGATCTTCTGAATCCCATTCACCTAAACTGAATACATTAAAATCTGGTTTGCTAACATTAAGTCCTTGCTCTTTTAAAACACAATACAATGCACATTCTGCTAATTTACCTTGAAAAGTATTTGCAAATATTTCACCTCTATGTCTTTGATGTGTCCCACCTGTTCTATGAGCTCTATGTTCTCCTTCTTGCCCAAAAGTCATTTGATAAGCGAATTCAAAAACTCTTTCAATTAAATGAGGATGAATATTTCCCAGAGGAGAAAATACTGTTTTACTATTGATGGAATAGTTGTTTGCTTGTCTGTTTAGATAGTTAAAATTTGGCATATATCATTGTTTCTCCTTATTTATATAAATGAAATTCTTCTTTTGTTAATCCAGTATCTAATGCTTGATATAAATATCGAGATGCAATAGATGAATATGGATGCCATTTATTACATTTTTTTCTAATGCTATTTTCAGAAATATCATTTGTTTTATATAACCATTTGTACGATTGTATAAAAGCAGCATCGTTTGTAGGTAGAATATTTAATCGATTTAATACGAACATTAGGTACATATTTGCTGTCCATTTACCAATTCCTTTGAATGATGTTAGTTTATTAAATACGTCGACATCATTCATTTTTTCTAACTCAGTGAAATCTAAAGATTTTTCTATCACAGCATTAGTTACACATCTAATAAATAGAACTTTTGAGTTTGCAGTGCCTATGCTTTTTATCTGTTCGTCAGTTAGCTTGCTGATAGCTAATGGGTGTATTTTTCCATTGCATAATGTAACTAGCCTCTTAAATATTTGATTACCCGCTTTTTTTGAAAGCATTTGTTCAATAATTTCATGAATTAAAAATTCATAAGGATCATCTGGAATTTCGTATTGTAGAGGACCAATTGTTGATATAAGCTTAGCTAATCTTTTGTCTTTTTTGCATAAAAATATAATTTCTGGTGAATCCTCATTATATGTAACCATATTTATCTATCCTCTGTCTTCTTTTGGGGGATTAGCAGTTTATATGGCTCAATTTCTAATGCATCACCTAAACATTGAATATTTTCTAAAGATACATTTCGTTGGAATCGTTCAATTGAGCTTATATATGTTCGGTGCAATCCGCTTTTTTCTGCAAGTTCTTCTTGAGATAGTTTGAGATTAGTTCGATATGTTTTTACATTTTCACCAAAGACTTTAATTATATCCATTACATTTCATCTCCTTTAATAAAATTATATTTTTTTGTATACAATGAGTCGACAGACTATAAGTAACATAGATTCAAAAAAACAATGCTTTGCGCATTGCTTCTTTTAGGCGATACAAATCATATCACTTGTTATCGAGTCGAAACTATTGTTAATTTCTAAATCTTGTATTTTAATATTTTCTTTTAGATAACTTAGTAATTCAGTATCTTCTAGATAATAATACATTTGAGGAACAATAAATTTTGTTAAATCTTTTCTTAATTTCTCCAATGGAATTTCATTAGTATGGATATATTTATCAATTTGCATAACATATCTTGCTGACTCAAGCTGTTTTTCTATTCGTTCAACTGCTTTTGAATCGTAAGAGTATTTATCTTTCCATTCGCTTAAATATGTTTTATGGCTTAAGTATATGATTCCACAGATAGCTTTTTTTGGTTGGCTAACATAAATGTACGCCATTACGTCTTCATCTGGAAAGTTCTTTCTATGTTCAAATATTTTTTTTCCACTAATAATATTATTGTAAACCTCGTTTTTTAAACTAAGTAGCATTATTCTCATAAGTATTCTCCAATAGATGTGATGTAAACATAATTATATACTATTGTAATTGCAAATGGTATTTATTATTTTAAAATTTTTACATCATATCGGTATAGCAAAAATAACACCATTATATTTGGATACAAAATCAACTAGGCTATAGGACGATGTTCTCCAGTCTTTTTTTGCTTCTTGGAAAGTATTTGTCTTGCCATCTATATTTCCGTCTTGAACAGTAATTTTTTGACCATCCCAACCTAGCTTTGATCAATTTATTATTTCTTCAGCATATGCATTTATACTAGATATGGGATGGAATGAAAATGAATTTTATAATACAAAATTAAATAGCACTGGTAGCGAGATTATAGGTGGGATTGATTGTTCAATAAAAGCTACTTATTATCCAGCTACTCATGGATCGATGAGTAAAGTGATGACCGTATGTGAAAAGTATGTTTGGCAAGCTAGAAATTATATAAGTGTTTTTTTATGTGATAGGTTGCTTTTTGGTGAAGACAAGATTAAAGTTGAGGATTATGGACTTTTAGACGATTTCATAATACCAATGCAGGAAATTGACCAATTTGATCCAAATGATATTTCTGATGATATACCTTGGATTATTCCAGAGTCAGAAAAAGTAGTTTTAGATACACATTGTGAAAATAAATTTGATGTAATAAAAAATGTATTTGAAAGTCAAAAAACCGATTGGGAAAAATGGATATCATTAAAAAATGATGGCATAGATTTTCAGATTAAAAATGAAAATTTAATTGCTTTAGAATCATTTTCTACTTTTTATGGACTTGCTGGTATAGAAACAAATTTGTCAATCAATTGTATACTTCTTAATGAAGATGAATTAAGTAGTTTTAAGGAGCAAATAAAAAACGATGAAAAGTTGGCAAAAAGAGTATCATTACCATCAGATTGGTATGGAGGAATAAATTCATCATGTTATATATCTCCTAAGGAAGTATGTTGGTTCCCATGGAAAACAAGATATGATAGTGATAATGTTGAATATTTTTCAGAATTGAATGTAACTTCTGCTGTAGATAGATGTTGTTACAATTATTTAGACTATGGAGATGTTTATTACTCTTTACCTTCAGCACCGATTAGAAATATACTTGGAATTAATGATTCAAATGGCTATTTGTTCTTTGATAAAGATAAAGAGGTAGTGGCTGAATTTAGAATTAATGGAGAAAATTGGAAAACATATCAACAATATCTAGTGGTTGATAAAGATAAAATTATTGATAAATTAAAAGAAATTCATAAGGTATTAATATGGATAATGAGAGAATATAGAAGAGAATCGGGAAAATCAAAAGAAAAATTTGGTGATTTTTATGTTGAAAAAGGTATAAGTTATATTGGATATTTTAAAAATGGAGAATTTATAGTAGATCAGATAGATTCAGAAATGAAAAGTAGTGAATAATTGCAGCATATTTTAAATATTAATAGTGGCTAAAAACATTTTTATCTTAATGTGAGAGATATGATGCTATTAAAATTGATTTTACGATTCTAATTTGATACTATTTGTTTGTCAAAAGAAAAGGTAGAACTGTTAAGATAGACTGTATAGAAATCGATTTTTTCTAGTTTTATAATTTGTACTCAAAGAGTACTCATAGTGAGTACAAAATGAGTACAAATAATGAAGATTTGTGGAATAATAGAGATGTATAATATAAATTAGATAAAAATATGTATAACAAACTATAAAAAAGACAAGAAATCAGATAAACAGAACCGAGTTTGAATAGTAAATAGTGTAGAATCCCACATCAATCCCCGCGAATATGTAATTTCAAACCCCGCGGCACATTGATTTGAGAACGAATTAGAAAACAAAATAAGAAATAAAAAATAAGACCTTGCGTTTGAGAAAATGCAGGGTCTTTTTGTCGATGAAAAAGAAAGAAAAATATCGAGAAGCCTTGTGTTTATGCGGTTTTCCGTTGTTTGTTGTAAAAAGAATTAGTCGCGAAATCCTTGTGTTGATCACAAAAAAATACTGAAAGAAATACTGAAAAAAGAAAGAAAAAAAGCGGTATTAATCAAGTAGGATGACGGGGAGAAGTTTACGAAAATGATGGAAAATGTAGTTGTGAATGATCAAATAGAATGTAAAAAAGCCTTTAGATGATATGATGCCCCAGTAAACATTGTAAATAATTAAACACTGACTATAGGAGGTTTTTACTTACTATAGGTAGAAAATTACAATATTCAAAAGAAATAAAAATATGTACTGTAAAACGTTATTTGTCAGATTTTTATTTGAATAACATAGATGATTCCAAAAGCTATTTTGAAAATTGAAAAAATGAAGATATTTACTTGACAGGATGGTTGCGAAGATATTTTTCAAAAGTCAAAAGTAAATTTGAAATTGGTGAATTAGATAATAGTTTAAGAAGAAAAGAATTTTTTATAAAAGAAAATTTTCAAGTATAAATAGATGTAAATCAAAAAGCTAAGTTCTTTGGTTACAAAGAATATTGGCTTTTTTAATACACTATATTATTTTGTTCTTACTATTTATAAAAAAGTTATTTCATATTTACAAAAATATATTATAATGTAAAAGCATTAAAAATGTAAATATATAGGGGAAGAAGGTTTGATATGATTAAATTTTTTAAAGTAAACATAGAACCTAACAAAAGGTTAAGAATGATAGAAGTAATATTTTCAATAGGATTATGTATTGCTTCAATTATATCAATTGGATATGGCTTGCTTGATATTAATGCTAATATTGAAAATATACAGTTTAAACAAAGTATCCAGATGACAAGAGATACTGACTTAGAAGATTATAGTGAAGATAACACGATTTGTGATGTTACCTATACAAATGGTGACAAGCAGCTAATTGTATCTTATTCATATGAAGACTATGTTAAATTAGATGATAAGACAATTACAGCATATGAATACGAAACAAAAAATGGGACAAAATTATATTTTGATCACCAAAATATAAACGATCAAGAAGTACAGTATGCCTACAAACAAGTAAGAGCTAATGAATTAGCCTCATTATTTAACTTTGGGATTGCTTCTTTAATCTTGATGTTATCCATTTTAATTATGATGTTATTTGCGAAACAATTTACAACCTATGAAAAATCATGGTTTATTTCGATCATGGTTCTAGCAACGATTTTTTCCGTAGTTTTCCCAGAAGAAAGTGCTAATGGGGTAAATGGAATTATCATTATGCTGCTTTATTTATTGGATACATTCTTAAATATTCTTTGTGAATTATTGATTTCTAAACAATCACGATATAATTTTCTTGTTTCGGTATTAGTTGAAATTGTTGAAATTGCTATATGTGTAGTATTAATGTATCGATTTGCTACAATGGCAACAACATTATTTTTCTGGCTGCCAATTGATATTATTAGTTACATAAATTGGTCAAAACATAAAGATGATGAAGAAAATGAATTAACAGTAGTAAGAAAACTAAGAGGATACCAGGAAGTTTTAGTTATCATCGGAATCATTGTTTGGACGTTTGTAATTGGATATCTTATTAGTGGTTTAAATATTGCCACGGATTTCTACAACAATGAATTATTAGAAACATTCATTATCTATATTGATGCTTGTGCCTCAGCAGTAGGGATTGCAAATGGTTTATTTATTTTCTTTAGGTTGCAAGAGCAGTGGATTGCATGGTATATTTGTGCATTTCTTGAAGCCGTTATAAATATTATTTCGGGACAATATGTTTTATTAGTTCTAAAACTAGGCTATTTTACTAATACAACATATGGTTATATCAAGTGGAGCAGATATATTAAGGAACATACAACAGAGAAACAAGCACAAATATCATAATGTGTCTTGAGGAATGATGTTAAAATTGATAGAATAAAGTATATATTAATATGAGCAAGATTAGGAGTGAAAATATGGCTATATTAGCAGGTGATTTTAAAACAGGATTAACTTTGATTGTTGATGGTGATCCTTGTCAAGTTATGGATTTTCAACATGTAAAACCAGGTAAAGGAGCAGCCATCTTAAAAACAAAGATGAGAAACTTAAAAACTGGAGCGATTCAAGAAAGAAACTTTAATGCTTCGACTAAGTTTGAAGCAGCAAATATTTCAAGAAAAGATGCGCAATATTCATATGAAGCAGATGCTACTTTTTATTTTATGGATCTAGAAACATATGAAACATATGAATTGGCAGAGGATCAAGTAGGGGACAATAAATATTATATTATTGAAGGTTCAACTGTTTCATTAATGTTCTTTGACGGGTTATTGTTATCAGTATCTGTTCCTGAAAAAGTAGAATTAACGGTGGTTGAAACGGATCCAGCCATCAAGGGTGCACCATCTAACCAGACAAAAGATGCCGTTACTGATACAGGGTTAACATTACGGGTTCCTCAGTTCATTGATACTGGAGAAAAAATCGTTGTGTTTACAACTGATGGAAAGTATGCTGGAAGAGCTTAATAAGCTCTTTTTTAAAATTATGAATAAAATTGTATTGATTACTGGGGGGGCTAAAGGAATTGGCAAAGCAATTGCTTTAGAATTGGCAGAACAAGGATATGATATTGTAATTAATTATTTAACATCTAAAAAAGAAGCTGAGGCATTAAAAAATATGATTATTGATGATTATGGAGTACGTTGTTTGGCTATTGCAGGAGATGTTTCTAAGGAAGATAAAGTAGATGAAATGGTATCTTTGATTGAGTCAAAACTTGGTGGCGTTGATATTTTGATCAATAATGCAGCCGTAGATTTATCAAATTTATTTCATTTAAAAAATGCTGAAGAATTTAGAAAAACATTAGATGTAAATGTAGTAGGAGCATTTAATTGCAGTAAACGTGTTTATCGCCATATGATCGATCAAGAATATGGAAAAATCATTAATATCGCTTCGACCAATGGTATTAATACCTATTATCCGATGTGTATTGATTATGATGCATCTAAAGCTGCATTGATTTCTATGACACATAATCTTGCCTTTGAATTTGCACCTTTTGTTAATGTAAACTGCATTGCTCCAGGTTTCATTGGTACGGAAAATGAACTGAATGGTTATGATGAGCAATTTTTAAAAGAAGAAGTTGAAAAAATCATGGTCAATCGCTATGGTGATCCTCAAGAAGTAGCTTATTTAGTAAAGTTTTTAGTAAGCAAAGAAGCTGATTTTATTAATAATACCGTAATTCGAATTGATGGTGGACAAAAAGGAAGTTGCTAATTCAACTTCCTTTTCATATTTGATAATGCTAATAAAATAGATAATTTTCCATACTCAAAAGTTAAACCGCCTTGCAGATATAAGGTATATGGTTCAATAACTGGGGCATCAGCACTTAATTCAATCGTACTGCCTTGAGTAAAGCTGCCGGCAGCCATAACTTCATCAAAAGGATACCCTGGCATTGGAGCTGGTAAAACATGGACAAATGAATCAATCGGACTAGTTTGTTGAATGCCTTGAGTAAAGCTTACTAAATTCTCCTTAGATTTAAGTTCTAATGTTTGAATAATGTCAGTCCGTGGTTCATCATAGCGAGGAGATACGTTTGAATATTCTAGTTTTTCCAACATATAAGCTGTAAATATAGCAGTTTTTAATGCGTTTTTTACAGCATTGGGTGCCATAAAAATTCCTTTAAAAAAAGCATTGTTTAAATTGAAATTAGCCCCTAAATCTTTTCCAATTCCTGGAGCTGTTAATCTTTCCGCTACCATATAAACTAAATTTTGATTACCGGCTACATATCCTCCAGTTGGAGCAATCCCGCCACCAAGATTCTTCATTAAAGATCCGACAACAATATCAGCACCAACATGCCCGGGTTCTTTGGTTTCTACCAACTCGCCATAACAATTATCTACCATAATAATTACTTCATCATTTACTTCACGAATCTTTTTAATGATCCGTTCAATCTTTGCTATCGATAATGACTTACGATGCGAATAACCCCTAGATCTTTGAATTTCAACTAATTTAATATTCTTTTCTTTTAAGCGTTCAATAATCATTTGATCATCAAAATCGTCATTAATTAATTCAATTTGTTCATACTTCACTCCGGCAGCTTTTAGCGACTGACTTGAATCTCCGCTTATCCCAATCATTTCCTGAAGCGAATCGTAAGGAGCACCAGACAATGAAATCATTGTATCACCATGTTTCAATAAGGCTGAAAGAGTTATGTATAAGGCATTTGTTCCGCTCATAATTTGAGGCCGTACTAATGCATCCTCACAACCAAGAACCGTTGCAAAAATCTTTTCAATCTTATTTCTTCCCTCATCATAGTTTCCATAACCGTTGATATCACTAAAATCTGAGTAAGAGACTTTGTTTTCAATAAAAGCAGATAAGATTCGATTAGAATTTGTTAGACAAATAGAGTCGATCTTTTCGTAGATATCATGTAAAACTGTATCAGATTTTTTAGCTAAAGTAAGTAGATCCGGATTTATTTGTTCAAGTATCATAAAAAACCTCCTATAAATAATACATTGTTTATTATACACATTTTTTGATTAATTGCATTGGTATAATATCTATTAACTATAATCTATCTATCATTGAGTGCTCATATTAATGAGCAACAAATGATGACTGATGAATTTTTTCTACCCATTAATATTTATAAATTAGATGATGAGTTGAAAATTTAATCAAATTAAACACCATGGACGTTCTTAATTGAGCTCTCTAAAAAATTGCGGGATAAAAATTAAATAGCTTTAAATACTTACGGGGTCAATGCCTTAAATTGACTTTATTAGATTTTGAAATATGGATTATTATTGAAAATTTATAAATTAAGAGAAGTAGCGCTTATATCTTAATTTAAAAAGATTAGTAAATTTGTATGAATTTGACGAGTTCGAATAAGAATATGATAGATATGCGCTTTAAAATATTGATTACAAATTATTAAAACGATATTGAATGGTACTAGCTTGTGATATCAAGTTATTATCAATAATTTGCATAATAATTGTGCTTAGCTTAGCAAAGCAAACCCTTTGTAAAATTTATAGAAGAAGTTGAGGTTAAAAAGATCAATGAGATATATTTTGAAAATTATTTTTTGATGCAATAAAAGTCAATTTTCGAAAGCCTTCATTTTATATTTGATTATTATTGTTTTGTACATTATGAGTATAAGTTTTCATTATATAGAAAGTAATTATTTATATTATATTGATATGAATAAAAGAGTAGATTTACTTAAAAAAATATCTAGTTTAGATTTTAATTTATTAAAATCTAAAGATATAACTAAGAGAGAGTATGATGATATTTTGGATAAGATGAAAAATCATCACAGTGATAGTTGAGAAGTCATAGATAATAATATAAAATCCATATCTGGTCCGTTTCTACCATTTTTAGTAATGCTATTTGTTCCGTTTATGAATACTTTCAAGAGTAATGCTCAAAAGGTAGGAGCTATTATTATGATGCTAATTATTTCTATAATATTTGGTTTTTAGGTATGATTATCCCACCATTGCCTATTAGATGGTTAAATTATGTGATACTAATATCTATAGAAATAGTTTTATATTTTTTAGAATATTTTGAGTGCTTAATTTTTAATAGTCATTTAGAATAATATTGAAATATAAATATATAGATAAAAGAAATATGATTACAAAAGAGTGACTGTCTAAACTAATAAGACAAGTTGGTAAAAATATTTATTTTTTAAGCAATGAGAAAATATGTGGTATATAATAAAAAATGATATATTCTATAACTACAATGATAAGTTGTATTAAATAAAGGTTATTAGAAGTATTTTTTGTAAAAAGAGAATATTGAGTATAGAAAATTTGATGGACTTATAGTCCTAAGAGCTGCCATATGTAAATCAGATACATCTGTTTTTTATGAAATAAGGATACAAAATTAATGTGCTATTATTATGATGAAGATTTAAAATTTTTTAAGGATGGTGATGAAATTATGAAAGAAGTAATCGTTTCAGCAGGATTAGTATACATATATCTTAATGGATATTTAGAAAATGAAAGGCTGCATATTCAATCCATTGATACTTATAGCTGTTTAGAAAATGGCTTTTATCAACGTGTAATAGAGGCTTCAACAATAGCTAATGAAGTTGATGAAATAGTACATATTTTTGCTGTTGTTGGAGTTAAAGAAAAAGCAAATCAAATATATTCTATGATAGAGAAAAGATTAAAGAATAATTTTAATAATATTATAGCTGGGAAAAATATTAAAAAATCTTCGAAAATGCTAGATAAAACAGGTAATGTTTTTTTTTCGCTGTGTTCAAGAGTTTTTTTGTGAACAATTAGATCATTTTCCTAAACAAGTTAATTACGATTTTAACGATTTTACTATCAAAGGAATTTGTTCTAGCCGCTTACCGGATTATGTAGGAGATTCTATTACGAATGAAATTATTTATATATGGCTAGAACGCGAGAAACCAATGTTGTGTGGTAGACAATTGATGATAAGATCTTTCTTTGTGCGTGATTTTATTGGGAGAAAAGTTATAGCCTCACTTCCTAACAAAGAGAATGAATCATGGCGATTCATTTTTGAAGGGGGTCATCAGATTTCAATGAATGAGAAATTTTCTTATTTAAAAGAAACATTACATCCAGATGATTTAGGTGGATTCTGTTCATCAAATATACAAAGTATATTAATGAACCCAATTTATGCATATGGTCAATGGTTTCAACCAAATGATGTTTGCGAAGAATGGCATAAAGTGTTTCTTTATCTATGTGCTATTTCAGATAATGAGTGGAATGAAGTAAGTATCTCCAAAATATATGATAAGTTTTTAGATTTTCTTCGAAAAAATATATGTATTACAATGGAGGCTCCTTCTTTAATTTCTAAAAGTGAATATTACAAAATATTATTGATTCATATTATAAATTTCCGTAGTTTCCTTAAAGGAGAAGATGAGCCAGTACTTTCTAAAGATTTGCTCCAAACAATGAACTCAAGGTATGTATATTTGCCATATCTGTGGGAATTGATTCCCCCAAATACATATAAAAATAGATTTTCAGCTAATAATTTTAAAAAGCAAATAAATGAAGCTATGAAAAAAAATGATTCTTATATAAAAGGAATTCTTTGGGAAAATGCTATAGCATATGTGTTAAACAATATAGAAGGTTTAAAAATCACTGGTAGAAGAATTCGGACATGTAATCAAGAAATAGATATCAGTCTTGTAAATATATCATTAGATGATCAACTTTGGCAATTGGGAGCATATATCTTGGTTGAATGCAAAAATTGGAGTTCGCGTGTAGGCGTACACCAAATTAGAAATATCGCACATATTTCTAATTTGAAAGGAAATAGAACAGCAATTTTATTTGCCTCAAACGGGATAACTAGCGATGCACAAAGAGAAATCTATCGATTGGCAATTGAAGGTTGTTTTATTGTTTGCGTTACTGTTGACGATCTTCTTCAAATGACAAGTGCTAAAGAGTGCAAAATACTTATTTTAGATAAGTGGAATCTTTTACAAGAAAATGTAGAATTAACTACGATATTATAATTATAGTATAAATAATTTCCATTTGTTGTCTATTTTTACTAAACTATAAAAATAGTGGTTAATTTTAGTGAAATCAATATTTAAATAAGATAATAATATAAAAGATATATGTGTTAATTCATACAGTTTCATAAATAATGGATGATTCTAATTAATGTATTATTTGAAGCTGCATATTATTTTTGGAGTTTATTAATATCAATGAAAATTAACATATAATTTTGTTTTCATTAATTTATTGATATTATGTTATACTTAAATAAATAGTTTTTAATTTGGGGTGAAGTTATGATAGTATATCAAGAAACAAAAGAACAATTTCTATTAGATGTATATAATGATAAAATAGATGAAAAAATAGAAAAATTAGTATTTGAAAGATTGAATAGAAGAACAGGCTATAGCGAATACCAAACATGGATGAATTCAATGCAATACATGTATAAAGTATTGGAAAATAAAGCTATACCATCAAATAGTATTGTTGCAATAGAGTACAAAGTACCTAATTCTAATAAAAGAATTGATTTTATTGTCAGTGGTGAAGATGAACAAGGTAGAGAAAGTGCTATAATTATTGAATTAAAACAATGGCAAAGTTTAAATAAGATTGAAAATATGGATGGATTAGTAGAAACGAAATTAAATGGTCATTTAACACCAGTAGCTCATCCATCATATCAGGCATGGTCATATGTTAGTTTAATTGAAGATTATAATGAAGATGTAAGAAAATATAAAATTAATTTGCAGCCATGTGCTTATTTACATAACTATCGAAAGAAAGAATATGATGATTTAGTAGACTTATGTTATGAATATTATTTAGATAAAGCCCCTGTTTTTACCCGTGGTGATACTAAAAAATTAGCAATGTTTATTGCTAGATATGTAAAAAAGGGCAATCCTGATGTAATGTATCATATTGATAGTGGTAAAATTAAGCCGAGTAAATCACTACAGGATAGTTTAACTAATATGTTAAAGGGTAAACCAGAGTTTACCTTGTTAGATGAACAAAAAGTTACTTATGAAAAAGCTCTTGCTATTGCTAAAGAAAATACTGCTAGAAAACAAGTTTATATTATTCATGGTGGTCCTGGAACTGGTAAAACAGTTATCGCAGTTAATATGTTAGTTGAATTGATCAATCGAGATAAAAATACTATTTATGTAACTAAAAATTCCGCACCTCGTGAAGTATATCAAAAGAAACTAACTGATGGTGGATATAAAAAGGTTTATATTAATAATTTATTTAAAGGTTCAGGTGTTTTTATAAATGCGAATGAAAATGATTTTGATTGTATAATAGTTGATGAGTCACATCGCTTAAATGCAAAATCTGGAATGTATCAAAATAATGGAGAAAATCAAATTAAGGAGATTATTAATGCTGCCAAGTTTTCAATTTTCTTTGTTGATGATCATCAAATTGTAACAACCAGTGATATTGGTTCAAGTAAAGAAATAAAAAAATGGTGTAAATATTATAATGCTATTGTTTATGAGGATAAGCTGACTTCGCAATTTAGATGTAATGGCAGTGATGCTTATTTATCGTGGGTAGATAATGTTTTAGAGATAGAAGACACTGCAAATGATGAACTGGATATTGATTATGATGTTAGAATCTTTGATGATCCTTTAGCATTAAAAAAAGCTATTTTCGAAAAGAATAAAATTGCTAATAAATCAAGAATGTTAGCGGGCTATTGTTGGAAATGGCAAAAAAATGGTAGAAATAGATCAGATGTTCACGATATTGAAATTGGAGACTTTTCGATGTCATGGAATTTTGCATCAACTAAAACTTGGGCAATTGATGAGAAATCTATAAACGAAGTAGGGTGTATCCACACAAGTCAAGGATTGGAATTTGATTATGTAGGAGTCATTATTGGAGATGATTTACGTTATGAAAATGGCAAGATTATTACAGATTTTTTTAAACGGGCACCTACGGATAGATCAATTCGTGGTTTAAAAGGTCAATATAAAAAAGATAAAGAAAGTGCTCTAAAATTAGCAGATGAAATTATAAAGAATACATATAGAACACTTCTTACTAGGGGACAAAAAGGATGCTATATATATTGTACAAACAAAGAATTAAATGAATATCTAAAATTAAAACTTAAAAGAGGTAAAGAGAATGTTAGAAAAAGTTAGAGAAGAGATAATTAAGTTTAATCAGGATAGGGATTGGGATCAATTTCATTCTCCAGAGAATTTAGCGAAAAGTATTGCAATTGAATCAGGTGAATTATTAGAGTGTTTTCAATGGGATAATAGCTTTAATAAGCAAGATGTATGTGATGAATTGGCTGATGTGGTAAATTATTGTATTTTGATGGCTGATAAGTTAGATGTTGATTTGGAAGATATAGTATTAAAGAAATTGAAAAAGACTGAAAAGAAATATCCTGTTGAAAAAGCTAAAGGAAATAGTAAAAAATATAATCAATTATAAGCTTTGTATATATAATAAAGTGTTGTATAAATATGCTGTTTTATATTAAAAGATATCAATAAATTTTGATATGAGGAATTTAAAGAGTATTAAAATCGTTACTTAAAATTAAAAAAATTGAGAGTTCTACCCATTGCATTTTATTTGGGTAATAATACTGCAGTAGAAATGAAAAAATTATATAAAGAGGATAATTTTGAAGAAAGGATAAAAGGTTAGTTTTAAAACATTTTATCCTTTTTATATAAAATTTTCTAAATTACTTAATAAATATTTTTGATTATCTCAGTAAGCATAGATGATTTGCATATATCCTAGACATTTACTATCTAATGATGATAAGATAGTTGTTAGTAAATAAAAAATTAGTAGCTAAAAAAGAGAGGAATCTAATTATGGAACCTAAACATAAAAGAAGGATTAGATATAAGGGAACGCATCCTAAAAAATACAATGAGAAGTATAAAGAATTAAATCCAGAATTATATCCAGAAACAATTGAAAAAGTAATTAAAAAAGGTAGCACGCCAGTAGGTATGCACCTATCAATCATGGTTGATGAAATTTTAGAATTTTTAGATATTCAAGAAGGGCAAATAGGATTAGATTGTACTTTAGGCTATGGCGGACATACTTTAAAAATGCTGGAATGTTTAAATTATACTGGTCATATGTATGCTTTAGATATTGATCCAATTGAAAGTATAAAAACTAAAGAACGCTTATTAGGTAAAGGATATGGCGAAGATGTTTTAACAATAAAAAATTGTAACTTTAAAGACATTGATATCATATCAAAAGAGGTTGGTTTGTTTGATTTTGTTTTAGCTGATCTAGGGGTATCATCTATGCAAATAGATAATCCAGAACGGGGCTTTTCCTATAAAAAAGAGGGTCCCTTAGATTTAAGATTAAATCCTCAAAAAGGAGTTCCAGCATCTATTAAGCTACAAGAGTTAAATAGAGATCAGTTAGAGCAGCTTTTTATTGAAAACTCTGATGAGCCATACGCAAAAGAAATAGCTAGAAATATTGATTCATACTTAAAATCAGGCCAATTAATTACAACGACAACACAACTGTATAAAATAATTGAAAAAAGCCTGTCTTCTATTCCAGTGACAGAACGAAAAGACATAGTGAAGAAATCAGCTGCACGGGTATTCCAAGCTTTACGGATTGAAGTTAATCGTGAATTTGATGTTCTCATAGAATTTATGGATAAACTCCCAACGATTCTTAAACCAGGTGCAAGAGTTGCGATATTAACATTTCATTCTGGTGAAGATCGAATTGTTAAAAAGGCATTTAAAGAAATGAAAAATCTTGGAATTTATAGTGATGTAGCTAGAAATGTGATTAGACCAAGTAAAGAAGAGTGTCATATGAATAGTCGTGCTAAATCAACAAAAATGAGATGGGCAATCAAAACTTAAGTATACTTGGAATTACTATATATTGAAAGATAACTAAACTAATATATGAATAATAGGGGAGAAATTTGGAAAATCAGTGATATATATAATGGAGAAAACATTGATGATAAAGCGGTTGTTTTGGTAATAAGAAATAATCAAGTATATATTCCGACTTCAAAGTTAGAAGAGAATATAGATATCATTGAAGAGAATTGTGATGATATTGCAGCTAATAACGATAAGTACATAAAAAACTATTATAATTATAAGGTAGCATTATTTTAATAGTTTGGGGATAAATGTCATTTGGATCAATGATTATGATGATATTTCCAAAATACTTATGGAAATTATTAATATAAAATAAGCTCTTTAATAATTTTAAGTAAAACAGAGTACGATTAAATTAATTTTAAAATCATATAAATAAGAGGATAACTTTAAATATATTAGATTTTGTAGTTATCTTTTTATTTATTTTGATATTTATCTTTGAGTGCTTTATGAAATAATTTTGTTTCATGCTTATGACAAGTATCTAAGTTGTAGTTTTCACAAGTTGAGTGTTTATTACTGATTTTATAAAAATGCTCAGGATGATGATAATGTCTATATTCTTATTCCAATATAGACACTAAACAAAAAGCTAAATTGTAAATGGAGTAGGGATAAAAACTAAAAGGCTGTACTGAAAATAGAATCTTAATTATAGATACGGCATTCCATGTAACGTTGTGGTTTGATAAATAAAGAGTTAAAAGGATACCAGCTAAAATTTGCAAAGAAGACAGAGAAATTTGATAAAGAAATCTAGAAACTCAAAGTAAAGACGGTTCTGTGATTATATATTTGAACAGTCCTTTTAAAAAGTATTGGATTAAGCTGATGGTTAGAAATATATTTTTTTAAAAACTGGTATCCTTTGCATAAAGTTAAATTAAACATAGAAAACATATCGTGATCGGAAAAATAATCATGCTGGTAGAACAAAAGGAAGATTTCGATTTTCAATATGATAATAAATTGCAAATAAAAAGCAACTTGTAAAAATGCTAATGCGATTCATTAAATTTTACCATTATTAGCATATAAACGATTAAACTGTTTAATGCGAAGTCCCAAAATATTAACTACCTCATCTTCACGTTCTGGGATACTGTTACATAAAGAGATAAGAATGTAAATAGGAGTATAAAAGTGTAAAGTAATAATATATGAATTTTCGTCTTTTGAAATATTATGCTTGGTTAAAACAGAAAAATGAATTGTTGATAGGGTAATGAATCGTCAAAATATTCTTTGATATATTAGTTGGCAAAATCTTTATTTTTAAACTGTTCAACTGTCATTATTTTTCAAACTTACTTTGAAATTCGTCGTGGAGAAAATAAGGAAACATATTCTCATCAATATTAATGAATCGATACATCTCTTGTTCTAGAGCAATTCCATTCATTTCTAGATTTTCGACAAATTTTTGATACCATTCATATTTTTAATGTTATCATATAAAAATATATTGTTTACTTTGATAATGTTTATACAGTGATGGAGCCTTGATTCCAACGATTTGAGCAATTTGGTTAACAGTTATTGCATCGTAGCTATTTTTTGAAAATAAAGTTAGTGCTTCTAATAATATTTTTTCTTTTGTTGAAATCATTTCCTCCCCTTTTTAGCTAATAGTTATTAGTTGCCAAAATAAATATATTTAATAGTAGAAGTTTAAATATGAGAAAAAAATATATTGATGTAAGAAAAATTTCATATTCGTGTTTTTTTGATAAAAGAATGATAAAATATTAAAAAATATAAGGAGTGGAAACATGATAAAAATAGGAATTGTAGGATACGGAAATTTAGGACGTGGGGTAGAATGTGCAGTATTACATAGTCAAGATATGGAACTAACTGGGGTTTTTACAAGAAGAAATCCTAAATCAGTAAAAACACATAGTGATGTACCTGTTTATAGTATGGATAAAGTTTATGATATGAAAGATCAAATTGATGTTCTTGTTTTATGTGGTGGTAGTGCCAATGATTTACCAAAACAAACAGTAGAATTAGCAGAATATTTTAATGTAGTTGATAGTTTTGATACACATGCTAAAATCCCTGAACATTTTGCTAATGTTGATGAGGCAAGTAAAAAGAATAAACATATAAGTATTATTTCTGTTGGCTGGGATCCAGGGTTATTTTCATTAAACCGTCTTTATGGACAAGCTATTTTACCGCAGGGTCATGATTATACTTTTTGGGGAAAAGGGGTTAGTCAGGGACATTCTGATGCAATCAGAAGAATTGACGAAGTTAAGGATGCAAGACAGTATACTATTCCAGTAGAAGCTGCTCTTCAAAGTGTTCGTAATGGGGAGAATCCAACTTTAGTAACACGTCAAAAACATACTCGTGAATGCTTTGTTGTTGCTGAAGAAGGGGCTGATTTACAAAGAATAGAAGAAGAAATTAAGACAATGCCTAATTATTTTGCAGACTATGATACTACTGTTCATTTTATAAGTGAAGCTGAATTATTACGTGATCACCAAGGAATTCCTCATGGAGGGGTTGTATTAAGAAGCGGTACAACTGGATTCGAACAAGAAAACAAACATGTAATTGAGTATAAATTAACCTTAGATTCAAATCCGGAATTCACGTCAAGTGTATTAGTTGCATATGCTCGAGCAGCGCATCGGATGTATCAAGAGGGTCAACATGGATGTAAAACTGTTTTTGATATAGCGCCTGCTTACTTACATCCTGAATCTGGTGATGAATTAAGAAAAAAATTATTATAGTAAAATTTTCAAATTTAATAAATCTAAAACCTACTAGTAGATGTTATGGTATGTACTTCTAAAGCAGACTGTGTAAATAAATGAAACGCTGAATATTAAAGAGGCATCAGATCATTAACTACTATGTAGGTTTTTATTAGAAATTACAGTTTTCTATTTTAATTATGTGATCAACTAATTCTTGATAAAAATCAGGCTCATGGCAAACTAAAATAGCACTACTAGAATAATTTTTAATTGCTTTTGCCAATGCTTTTTTTATTTCTTGATCTAGATGATTAGTTGGTTCATCTAAAATCAATAAATGGCTAGTAATAATAGCAACATACATAATTTTACTTTTGCCTGCTCACCACCATTTAATTGGATAATTGGTTTATCAATAAGATCGGTCGTAATATTGAAATGTGCAAGATTGGTTCGAATTGTCTTAATGCCTAATTTAGGATGACTATCGTGAACTATTTCTAACGGTGTTTGATAATCATTAGTCCAAATTAAATCTTGATTATAATAAGCAATTTTTATTTGATCATTAAAAATAAAGGTTCCTGATATCAGAATAATTTCACCTAGTAACGTTTTTTAAGTGTTGATTTTCCAACACTGTTAAATCCAGTAATGGCAATTTTTCTTGAGCGGACAGTGAAAAGCTGATCTTTGAAAGTAAAGGCTTATGATATCCAATCGTTAAATTAGCTGCTTTAAGAATTTGTTTCGTTAAAAGTGGTAGATTTTTAAATTTAAAATCTAGTATTATAATTGTAATAGGTGATGTTAGACGTTCAAAGTGAGCTAATTGTTTACGTCTTCCTTGAGTTATTTCTGAATTATTCCCAGCTATATTTTTGCGGATAAATTGTTCCGTTTTTTATATGTTTTTGTTGTTTTTGATAACGTCTTAGATAATCAGTGCGAAGACGTTTTTTGTTTTAAAAAGATGAATATTTTCCACGATATTTTTTATTGTATAATAATCAATATCTAAAATACAATCAGTAATTTTATCTAGAAAATCAAAATCGTGCGAGATAACAATATAGGTGCCCATAAAATTATTTAAAAAGTCAACTCGCTAATTAATATGTTTAGTGTCTAAAAAATTAGTAAGTTCATCCAATAATAAAACATCTAGTTTTTCTAATAACAATTTAGCTAGAATCACTTTAGCACATTGTCCACCACTGATTTTATTAATTTTTTTATCAAGTCCAATTAGATTAATCCCAAGTCCTGCAGTTACCATATTTATTGAAGTATCGATAGTATAATAACCACTGTTAATCAATTTTTCTTGATATCTACCAGCTAAAGTCAAAAGTTCTTCATTATTATTAAAACTTCTTTTTTTGATACAGTGTTAGCATTTTTTTGTTCTAAAAAATATTCTTCATTGTAGACAGGACTAAGATATTCTTTGATTATTTATTCTTGATTAAGAGTAGCATATTGATTAAGGTAGGCGACTTTAATATTAGAATGCCAAATAATTTGACCATACTCTGGTAAATAAGCACCGGTAAGCAATTTCATTAATATGCTATTACCAGCACCATTGGCTCCTAAGATGATTATATGTTCATTTTTAAAAACTTTAAAATTTACATTTTTATATCATATTTTATCTCTAAAATCATGAGATAAATCTTTAATTGTTAATAAACTCATTTTCTTTTTTTTCTATCTAATAAAGCAGTAAATATTAACATAAATATTACCTTCTGCAAATGAATATATAATAAATTAAAGATACTGTCAATTTTAGTCAATAAATGTATTAAACTATATTTTTTAATAAAGTGATTACTTGATATAAATAGTTTTTCATATTTATAAATTTTCTTAACATTGTTAGAAAATAATGTATAATAAATAAACATGTTTAAGGAGGGAAAATGATGAAAAAGGATATGACGACAGGTAGTCCTCTTAAGCTGATTATTGCTTTTGGGATACCTTTAGTAATAGGTAATATTTTTCAACAGTTTTATAGTATGGTTGATACAATTATTGTTGGGAAATATGTTGGGAAAACAGCTTTAGCAGCTGTGGGGTCGACCGGATCACTAAACTTTATGATTATTGGTTTTGGAATTGGTATATGTAGTGGTTTTGGAATTCCAATTGCCCAAAGTTTTGGTGGTAAAAAAATACAAGACATGAAAAAATACATAGTTAATTCATTTTATTTATGTATGTTGATTACAGCAATTATGACAATTGCTACTGTTATTGCTTTACCATCAGTTTTAGAGTTGATGCAAACACCAAGTGATATTTATCAGCAGGCATATGATTATATCGTGGTTATCTTTATTGGATTATTTGCCACAATGCTATATAATATTTTATCAAGTATTTTAAGAGCAATCGGAGATTCAAGGACACCGTTATATTTTTTGATTTTATCATCAATAATTAATATTGTTCTAGATTTGATTTTTATTACTCAATTTGATATGGGAGCAGTAGGAGCTGCCTATGCAACAGTAATTGCCCAATTTCTATCTGGAGCAGCCTGCTACATTTATATGAAAAAGAAAACCGACGTTTTAACTTTCGAACATGATGATAAAAAATTCAGTAAAAAACACAGTATTCGATTATTACAAATGGGCTTACCAATGGCAATGCAGTTTTCGATTACTGCAATTGGCAGTGTTGTGATTCAATCTGCTGTTAATACTTTAGGTTCAGATGTTGTAGCTGCAGTTACTGCTGCGATTAAAATTTCTGTTATGTTGACTCAGCCATTAGAAACTTTAGGGTTAACAATGGCAACGTATGGCGGTCAGAATTTAGGTGCAAATAAAATAGGACGGATTTTCGCCGGATTACGAGTAAGTTGTATTATTGGCGCTGCTTATTGTGCTATTGTATTTATATTTGTTTACTTTACTTCTGATTATCTATCATTGTTATTTATCGATGCTAAAGAAGTTGTTATTATGGCAGAAATTAAACAATATTTGTTAATTAATTCGATGGGATATTATATCTTATGTATTTTATTTATATTGCGTAATTTACTACAGGGATTAGGTTATAGTTTTTTAGCAATGTTTGGCGGTGTTGCAGAAATGATAGCTCGCTGTATTGTTGCTTTCTTTTTTGTTTCATCATTTGGTTTTAATGCAATTTGTTTTGCAAATCCATTAGCGTGGCTTTTTGCGAATATTGTCTTTATTGGTGGATGGATTTATAAACGTAAAGAATTAAAAGTAATTCAAAGTAGCGAGGAAGTAACAGTTTAATTAACAATTCGTTTATTTTTTCCCAGCAATAGTAACTAACGGTCAATTGTATCTTAGAATGCATATGTTATTATATTACTATAATGAGGTGAAAATTAATGAAATAATTAAAGAAAAGCGATTAGCTTTAGGGTATACACAAGAGCAATTAGCCAAGTTTTTAAATCTTACTACGCCAGCAGTCAATAAATGGGAGCGGGGGATTAGTTATCCAGATATTACTATTTTACCAGCTCTAGCAAGAATCCTAAAAACAGACTTAAATACTCTATTGTCATTTAAAGATGATTTGTCAGATTATGAAGTTGTGTTGTTTTTAAACGATTTAGCTGCAATCAAAGATTTTCAGCAGGCATATAGAATTGCAATAGATAAAATAAATGAATATCCAACTTGTGATAATCTAATTGTTAATGTAGCAGTTGTTTTAGAAGGATTGCTTTCATTAAACGAGATGGATGAAGCTATAAAATATCAGCAAAAAATTGACAGTTTATTGGAACAGTGTTTAACTAGTGACAATCCAATGATTAAAAATCAAGCTCAAGCAGTTTTGATCAACAAGTATATTAATCAAGGGAAACTTGAACAGGCTGAGAAGCTAATTAATGAATTACCAGAACAACATTTAATAGATAAAAAACAAAAGTTAGTCAATCTCTACATAGCTCAAGCAAAATTAGAAGCAGCCGCTAAATTACAAGAAGAAAAACTTTTAGTGACAGTTAATGAGATTCCAACTATGCTTTTAACTTTAATGGAGATTGCAATTAAACAAGAGCGGTATGATGATGCTGAAATAATCGCCGATATATATAAAGAAATGCATGAAGTTTTTGGATTATGGAAATATTCTAGTTATACTGCACATTTTCAATTATGTATAAATCGTAAAAAACGGTTAGAGTGTTTAAAAATATTAAAAGAAATGTTCAATGCAATTAATAAAGGATGGAATATCAATACTTCTCCTTTATATCGCCATATTACAGCAAAAAAAATTGATCATACCTTTGTTCAAGAAATGAAAAATATGCTTGTGACATCAATTAAAAGTGATCCTGATTGTAAATTTATTACCGATGATCTTGAAATGAATAAAATCTTAGAAAAATATAAATGATGGTTAAATATCATCATTTTTTATAATATTTAAGAATATGCACAAGTAATTCACAATTTGTGAATTACTCTGTGATTGCAAGGTAGTCGCGTATCATTTAGTATTAAACATAATGTATAAGAAAAGGTGAATAACGCGTTTCTTTATAAGCTTAGATATGTTACAATAATATCCTTGAAAATCAATTTGAAAGTCGGTGAGTATATGACTATAGAAACTAATGATAATTTAAACCAGCTAATAAAAGCATACAATCATGATATTGAACTCAATCGTTTAAAAGATATTCTTGATTATTTAAAATCAAAACCAATTTATATGCCTTCGACAATTAAGATTTCAAAACAAAAATTACTAAAGATCCCCAATGATGATCTAATAATGATTTTAGATAATTTATCTGGAGAAACTACTCAAAATTATTTACTTGTATATTCTAGTCCTGTTTTATTCAATTCAAAATATCGCTATTTTGTTACTTTGAGTATTTATGATTGTTTTATGTTAATGAAAAGATTTAAAGAGAAAAATGCAATAATTATTAATCCTAATAGGGATAATTCATTAGTTATTGATAACATATTAATTAAGTATTTAAAAAATGGCGGATAAAAACTAAATTTATGTTTATTGATCCATATCGCAGCTTGTAAATAGAAATGATATGGATCATTTAATTGTTGCCTTTTAAATTGTATGATAAGATAATTTTAATGATAAATAGGTATTTATATTACATGGAATAAAGAAATAGAAAGGTTAAATGGAAACGTAAATCAAACTATTGAAAAGAAAGGGGATAGAATCTATCGTAACAGCTATTGGAAACCTTATATCCATGATTTTTCACAATATTTAGAATTTAAAAAGTGTAATAGAGTTCCAAGATTTTTAGGCGATGATGAAAATAATCGTGAGATATTATCTTTTTTGCATGAATATGTATCTGGTAACAACTTTTTTAATTGTCATGCAATTGTTTGGACAGATTATATTGTCACAATGATGCTAGTTATCAGACTAATTCGGATGGAACAATAAGAGATTATAAGACAAATGATACTTTGTTTAGAAAAGAAAGAATAAAAATATTTTTTAAAGCTTACGGAATGATTATACCAGATAATCTCTTTATTTGGGGGATATGTTGAATCGAAGAACTTTGTAATTTGACTAATCATGAGGTATTGGCTGGAAATAAAGCTTTTCAAAAAATAATGAGATTAATTATTATCAAAATGAAATTACTTTTATAAAAAACAATAGTAAAGCCTGGTATTGAATTATGAATAGGAGAAATTGGATGAATTTGGTGACAACAATGTTAATAAATGTAATAAATAATTCTCACAACAGTGTAGTTGATCGTGATATTGCTAAATATTTAATAGCAAATCACGAAAATATTAATAGTCTATCAATTAGTGAGTTAGCGAAAAATACAAATGTTTCAATATCGCAAGTAAGCCGATTTGTACGATCGTTAGGGATTGAATCTTTTTCTGATTTTAAAGAAGCCTTGGTATATCACGGGGAGCAAAAGCGACATACAGGTTTACAAAGAGAAATAATTGATTATAGAGTATATCAGAAAATGGTTACTGAGGAGATTACATATTTTTATCAGAATTTTGATGAAAGTCGAGTGGATAAACTTGTCTATGATTTTTACAAATATCCAAAAATAGCAATTTTTGGAATTTTAAATAGTGATAATGGAGCAAAAGAATTACAGTATAATTTAATTGGCTGGGGAAAAATTTGCATTTCTTACACTAACTTTCAAGACCAACTAGATTTTATTAAAAGTGCAGATAGTAATACTTTAATTGTAATTTTTAGCTTTTCTGGTAACTATGTCATGAAAAATGGCTATTCACGTTTTTATCATACTTATGATTATTTAAAAAGTAGTAAAGCAAAGGTTTACGTAATTACTAAAAATAATTTAGTGCAGGAGCTCGAATATGTCAATGAAGTTATTTTGGTTCCAATAAAACATGATTTATATAACTATACTTTGCAATGTCTTGTTGATTTGATTTTTATGAAATATCAAAAAAATTTGATAAAATAGAATTTCCATTTTTTGGAAATAATATTTATTTAAATATAAGAATGCTATGCTAAAGGAGGGTGAGTCGAATGAAAATAAATGAAAATTGTTTACCATGCTTGATCAGTCAAGTTATTAAAGTGGCCAATATTACAAATATAAAAAATCGTGATATGTTTTATCGAGGAGTATTTCAGTATTTGGGAAAACTAAATTTTACTAAAACTAATCCAGAGATAATTGGTGCTACATTTGAAATGATCAAGCAGCAAGTTAATGATGAGGATCCATATTTTGAACTTCGGAAATATTATAACGAACTTTTCTTATCACGTAGTACTGAATTTGAAAATAAGATCAACTCTTTTGAAACGGCTGTTAAATATGCAATTATTGGAAATATTATTGATTTTAGTCCTATCTATAATACCCAAATTAAAGACATTGATAAGTGGTTTGAAAATATTGATCAATTAAAATTAGCAATTAATCAGCTTGAAGAAATGATAACTGATATAAAAAGTACAAAGGTACTTTTATATTTAGGTGATAATTGTGGTGAAATTTGTCTTGATAAATTATTAATTAGAAGAATTAAAAAACTCAATCCGGAGATTGATATATATTTTGGTGTAAGAGGAAAACCAGTAGTAAATGATTCAATTGAAGCTGATGCATATTTTGTTGGAATGGATGAATACGCTACAATTATCAGTAATGGTGATAATTCTTTGGGTACGGTATTAGAACGTACGAGTAATGAATTTAAAAGGATATACCGAAGTGCCGATATAGTTATTGCTAAAGGGCAGGCAAACTTTGAAAGTTTGAGTGAACAAGAGAAAAATATTTATTTTTTATTGATGGTTAAATGTGAAGTTATTGCTAATTATATTGGGGTCGCACAAAAATCATTAATTTGTTTAAACTATTATAAAAGCATGAGTCATTGATTCATGCTTTTACAACAATTCAAAATAATTTGAGTTGAATTAAGCATATTTTTAAGCTGAATTAGATAAATTGGTAATATCAATTGTAATTATAGCAATATTCTTTATAATTATATTATTAGAAAATAAGTAGGATGATATAAATGAAAAAGATAGTATTAGGAATTCTTGCACATGTTGATGCAGGAAAAACAACATTAACTGAGAGTATATTATATTTAACAGGAACAACACGAAAATTAGGTCGAGTTGATCATCGGGATACTTTTTTGGATTATGATTTTCAAGAGAGAAATCGAGGGATTACAATTTTTTCTAAGTAGGCAATAATAAATTGGCATGATAGCCAAATTACTTTAATTGATACGCCAGGTCACATTGATTTTTCGACAGAAATGGAACGTACGCTACAAGTGCTCGATTATGCTATTTTGGTAATCAGTGGGATAGACGGTGTCCAAGGTCATAGTGAAACAATTTGGAATTTATTGAGATATTATAAAATACCAACCTTTATTTTTATTAATAAAATGGATGTTAGTCGTTATGAGCAATCTGAATTAATGCAGAATTTAAAAGAACGACTAGATGAACATTGTTTTGATTTTAGTAATTTGAATGATGAATTTTATGAAAGTGTTGCTTTAAATAGCGAAGATTTATTGAATTATTATCTAGAATATAATACCTTAAACAAAGAGATGTTAATTAATGAAATTGCTAGATGCCAATTATTTCCGTGTTTTTTTGGCTCTGCGTTAAAAATGGAACGGATTGATAATTTTTTTAATGAATTTACTAATTATATAAAGAATAAGGATTATTCTGAATCTTTTGGAGCGCGAGTTTTTAAAATAAGTCATGACGAACAAGGAAACAAATTGACACATTTAAAAATTACTGGCGGTAGTTTAAAAGTGAAAACGCAACTTTTAAATGATGAAAAAGTTGATCAAATTCGTATTTATTCTGGGAATAAGTATCATTTAACTGATGAAGTGATGGCTGGGGATATTTGTGCGATTAAAGGGCTTAAAAGTATAGTTGCTGGTCAGGGATTAGGTATAGAAGATAATACGACTCAGCCATTGTTGTCACCATACATGGATTATCAAATTAAATTGCCTCCTGATTGTGATCAACATCAAGTGTTAAAAAAGTTAAATTTATTAGCACAAGAAGATCCTCAGCTACATATCAATTATAACGTTAGAACCAAAGAAATTCATGTTCAATTAATGGGTGAAATTCAAATTGAGGTGCTTAAAAATATAATCCAAGAGCGGTTTAAAGTTGAAGTTGATTTTGATTATGGAAGAATTATTTATAAAGAGACGATTGAAGAAGCTGTTGAAGGGGTAGGACATTTTGAACCATTACGTCATTATGCTGAAGTACATTTACTTTTAGAACCCGGGAAACCAGGGTCGGGATTAAAATTCGATACAAATTGTCAAGAATATCTTCTAGCGAATAACTATCAACGATTAATTTTGTCGCATTTACAAGAAAAAGAGCATTTGGGAGTACTTACGGGCTCGCCAATCACAGATATGAAAATAACTTTAGTGGCTGGAAAAGCACATTTAAAGCATACTGAAGGCGGTGATTTTAGAGAGGCAACATATCGGGCGATACGTCAAGGCTTGAAAACAGCAAAATCGGTTTTACTAGAGCCGTATTTTGATTTTTCACTTGAATTACCGATTGAATATCTGAGTCGAGCGATTTATGATATTGAGGCAATGGCAGGGAACTTTAAATTACCGGAAAATCAAACTGACATTGCTGTTATTACCGGAAGTGCACCAGTCAGTAAAATGCAAAATTATCAAAGTGAAGTTGTTAGATATACTAAAGGAAAAGGGCGCCTAATTTGTCAGTTAAGTGATTATCGCCCATGTCAAAATCAGGCTGAAGTAATTAAATCATTCAACTATGATAGTGAGGCAGATGTAGAAAATCCAACAGGATCAGTATTTTGCAGTCATGGTGCTGGTTATAATGTAAGGTGGGATCAAGTTGCCCAACATATGCACATATCATTTGTTTTTAAAAAAATAAAGAAGACCGCTAATAATATTCAGGATAAATCTAAATTTGATAATATTGATGACGAGTTAGAAAATATTTTCACACGCACTTATGGACCAGTTAAACAAAGATCTGGCGAACATCAAGTAACTAAAAAAATATTTAATGAGTCAAGTTATAAATACATTCCAGAATGTTTATTAGTTGATGGCTATAATGTTATTCATGCCTGGCCAGAATTGAAAGAGTTAGCAAAAGATAATTTAGACGCAGCTAGAATGCGATTAATTGATATTATGTGCAACTATCAAGGTTACAAAAAATGTATTTTGATTTTAGTATTTGATGCATATAAGGTTAAAGATAATATTGGTTCAACTACTAAATATCATAATATTTATATCGCATATACTAAAGAAGCACAAACTGCTGATATGTATATTGAGCGGGCAACTCATGAGTTGGCAAGTAAATACAATATTACAGTGGCCACATCTGATGCGTTAGAACAATTAATCGTATTAGGGCAAGGTGGGAAAAGAATATCTTCTCGCGAACTTCGATTAGAAGTAGCACAACTTGATCAAGAAAAATTAGAAGAATTCCGACGTAAACAACCTAAGAGTCATAATTATTTATTAGAAGAACTTAAGAATTTTAATCAGGATTAGGAGTTTGAAAATGAAAAAAACATTTAAATATAATCTTAATTATATTGGTGGTATTGCTGAATATCAAAAGCGTGCTATTTATACCTTAAATCTTAAAGAAAATAGCTTTTCAGTTGATGGTATCTTCAAAAGTAGAAAGTTTTCTTATAACGATATTATTGAAGTGAAATATGGTGAAATCGAGGAATTAAAAAAACAGCTGGATCCTGTAAATGTTTTATTATTTGGACGAATGGCGTTATTAGATAGACGATTGAATCGTAAATTAAAATATTGTTTAGCTATTATTTTAAAAGAGGAAATGACTATTGTTTTTGCTGAGGAATACGATGGTACGATTAAAACAGCATATAATACACTAAGTAAAATATATAAAATGACCGGCTCTAAATAGAAGCCGGTTTTTAATTTTAGTAAATACCTTGACAGACTTTATTAATAAGATTAGTATACTAATAGTTAGGATGCTAATAATAGGAGGAAAGATGGCTAATTCATTATATTATTTATTATTTAAAACAGCGCATACACAAAGGAAAAAGAATATTCCTTTTTTAAAAGAACTGAATTTAGCACCAGGACAGCCAAAGGTTTTACGATATTTGTATGAACAGAAAAGAGAATGTTTACAAAAAGATATTACTAAAGGTTGTGATATTGAGCCTGCTACAGTTTCAATTATGCTAAACAAATTAGAAAGTAATGGTTTTATTAAACGGAATTATAGTGAGGAAAATAAGAGAAATGTATATATTCAACTTACCGAATTAGGAAAAATCACTTTTCTTAAATGGCAAGCATATCTAGATGAGCGTGAAGATATTACCTTGAGAGATTTTAGCAAGGAAGAAAGAAAACAATTTATTAATTACTTAGAGCGCCTTTATGACGCCTTGTTAAAGGAGGAATAAGATGTTCAAACAATTTTTTGGCTATTTTAAAAACTATAAAAAATATCTTTATTTAAGTGCAGTGTTTGTTATTTTAGAAACTCTTTTTGAGTTGATTATTCCTTTGATAATGGCTGATATTATTGATATCGGTGTAGCAAATAAAGATAGAAATTATATTCTGATCAAAGGGGGATTAATGATTATATGTGCGCTTTTGTCGCTTGGTTTAGGCTTATTGTATGCAAAGACTGCTGCCAAAGCAGGACAGGGGTTTGGCTATGAATTGCGAAAAGCACAATATCAAAAGATTCAAGAATTTTCATTTAAAAATACAGATCATTTTAGTACTTCATCGTTAGTTACTCGACTTACAAGTGATGTTACTATTTTACAAAACGCTATTTGTAATGGGATTCGTCCGTTAGTTAGAGCACCTTTTATGATGTTAACTGCACTAACTATGGCAATACTAATTAATGCTAAATTAGCTGTTGTTTTTTTAATAGCTATTCCTGTTCTAGCAACATGCTTAATTATAATTATGTCAAAAGTTCGTCCTTTATATGGGAAAATGCAAAGAGCTTTAGACTCTGTCAATTCGATAGTTCAGGAAAATCTAATTGCGATCAGAGTTGTAAAGTCATATGTTAGAAAAGATTACGAACAAGCTAAATTTAATGAAGTTAATTTGAATTATCAACAAGTTTCACGTAAATCATTCCATTATGCAGTTATGAATATGCCGTGTTTTCAATTTGTGATGTATTCGACGATTATTGCAATTCTATGGTTTGGGGGTGGGATGATTCAGGTTGGAAATATGCAAGTAGGTGAATTAACAGGATTTTTAAGCTATATTATGCAAATCTTAAATTCCTTAATGATGATTTCAAATGTTTTCTTGATGTTAACTCGTTCTCTAGCTTCGGCATACCGGATTCAAGAAGTTTTTGATGAAGAAATAGATATTAAAGATGAAAAAAGTGACATAAAGATTACGAGGGGAAAAATCATATTTAAAAATGTTGCTTTTAAATATGACTTAAAAGCAAAAGAATATGTATTAAATAATATAAATTTGGAAATTGAGCCTGGTGAAACTGTTGGTATTATCGGGGGAACAGGTAGTGCCAAAACTTCATTAGTACAATTGATTCCTAGATTATATGATATTACAGCAGGGGATTTATTAATCGATGGTCATGATATAAAATCATATGGAATCGAACATCTTCGAGATGAAATTGCTATGGTATTACAAAAAAACACTCTATTTTCTGGAACGATTAAGGAAAATATTTTATGGGGTAAAGCAGATGCTAGTGATCACGAACTTAATGAAGTTTTAGACATTGCTTGTGCCAGTGAATTTATCGATGCATTGCCTAAGGGAATCAATACAGATTTAGGGCAAGGTGGAGTTAATGTTTCTGGTGGGCAAAAACAAAGGTTATGTATTGCACGTGCATTATTAAAGAAACCAAAAATTTTAATTCTTGACGATTCTACCAGTGCATTAGATACAGCAACTGAACGAAAACTAACAGATGGATTAGCATACTATTTGCCTAAGACAACTAAAATTATTATTTCACAGCGATTATCATCACTTGCCCATGCAGATAAAATTGTTATTTTAACTGATGGTAAAATTGATGATATAGGAACACCTGAAGAATTAGCAAATCGTAATCATATCTATCAAGATTTATGTAAAATTCAAGAAGGAGATAAATAATATGGCTAGAATAAACGGAACTCCACGCCCTAAAAATTTAAAGAAAACTTTAAAAGCAATGGCTAGTTATTTAACTCGACATATAGGAACACTCATAATCATTGCTATTTTAGTATTAATTAGTGCAGGTGCAAATATTTTAGGTACTTATTTATTAAAACCGGTTATTAACGATTACATTCTACCAGGTAATAATGCTGGACTATTACAAGCAATAATAACGATGGCAATTATGTATTTAACTGGTGTCGGGGCTTGTCATCTATATAATCAATTAATGGTAAAAACTGCTCAAGAAATCGTTAAAGAAATTCGTGAAGATTTATTTGATAAGATACAAAACTTACCGCTTAGTTTTTTTGATCAGCGTACTCATGGTGAGTTGATGAGTCGATTTACTAGTGATATTGATACAATTTTAGAAGCTTTAAATAATAGTTTTGCAATGTTGATTCAAAGTTTTATAATGATTGTAGGAACAATTACGATGATTATTATTTTAAATCCTTATCTATCAATCATTGTAATTGCTTCAATGGTAATGATGTTTATTTTTATTCGTTATAGTAGTAAAAAGAGTAAGCAGTATTTTAATCAACAACAAAAATATATGGGAAGTTTAAATGGTTTTATTGAAGAAATGGTCGAAGGAAGTAAAGTAGTTAAAGTTTTCAATCATGAACAGGTGAACTTTGCCGAGTTTGAAAAAAGAAATCAAGCTTTACGACAAGCAGCTACGAAAGCAGTTACTTATTCAGGAACTATGATACCAACAGTTGTCAGTATTTCATATTTGAATTATGCATTATCTGCTGTAATAGGCGGGTTTATGGCAATTTATGGGATTATGGATTTAGGAAGTTTATCATCATATTTGGTTTTTGTTCGACAAACTGCGATGCCAGTAAATCAATTTTCCCAACAAATGAATTTTATTTTGGCAGCAATGTCAGGTGCAGAACGTATTTTTGAAATTATGGATGAAAAAGTTGAAATAGATGAAGGAAGTGTCACTTTAACAAATGTTCGCAATGAATATGGTAAGCTACTTGAGTGTCATGAAAATACTGGACTTTGGGCTTGGCGTCATCCCCGTTCTAATGGTGATGTAGAACTGGTTTTGTTAAAAGGTGATGTTCGCTTCCATGATGTTTGTTTTAGTTATGTCCCCAACCATCCTATTTTAAAAAATTTAAACTTATATGCAAAACCAGGTCAAAAAATTGCATTTGTGGGCTCTACAGGAGCTGGGAAAACAACTATTACTAATTTGATTAATCGTTTTTATGAATTAGATTCTGGCAGTATAACATACGATGGAATTGATATTAAATTAATAAAAAAAGCAGCATTGCGACAATCGTTATCAATGGTTTTGCAAGACACTCATTTATTTACAGGAACGATTGAAGATAATATACGTTACGGTAAATTAGATGCTAGTGATGAAGAAGTGGTGGCAGCAGCTAAACTAGCAAATGCAGATTCATTTATTCGGCGACTTCCGCAAGGCTATCAAACAATGTTAACCGGTGATGGTTCTAACTTATCACAAGGACAACGTCAGCTATTAGCTATCGCTCGTGCAGCAATTGCTAATCCCCCAGTTTTAATTTTGGATGAGGCTACAAGTTCTATTGATACTCATACTGAAAAATTGATTGAAAAAGGGATGGATAGTTTAATGAAAGATCGTACCGTTTTTGTAATTGCACATCGTCTTTCTACAGTTCGTAATTCAAAAGCAATCATGGTACTCGATCATGGAGAAATCATAGAACGTGGGAATCATGATGAATTAATTAATCAAAAAGGAAGATATTATCAATTGTATACTGGAAAAATGGAGTTGTCATAGAGGATATCAATAGGTATCCTTTTTTGTATTGATAAAGTGTGAAGATTGTATAAATGACCAATTTGTGTTATCCTTTAGGGGATAAGGGAATGGAGATAAGCATATGAAAAAAGTAAGATTAGTTTTGATATCTTTATTAATGTTTTTTGCTGTAACTGGATGTAGTAATGAGGATAAAAACTTATTAGACAAGGATGATCCAACGACGATTCAAGTATGGCATTATTATAATGGTGCGCAACAAGAAGAATTTAATCGTCTAGTCGATGAATTTAACAAAACAGTCGGTAAAGAAAAAGGGATAATTGTTGAGGGCTCTGGTCAAGGAACAATTTCTGATTTAGAAAGAAATGTCTTAGATTCAATTAATGGAAAAGCTGGGGCTGCAGATATTCCGAATATTTTTGCAGCGTATGGTGACACAGCTTATCAAGTGGATAAGTTAGGTTATGCAGTAGATTTAAATAAATATTTTAGTAAAGACGAGCTATCTAAGTATGTCGATGGTTATCTTGAAGAAGGACACTTTTCAAGTAAAGATACATTAAAAATTTTTCCAGTGGCTAAATCAGTAGAGTTATTTATGTTGAATAAAACAGATTGGGAGAAGTTTGCAAATGCTACGGGTGCTTCAACAAATGATTTAAATACAATTGAGGGTGTTACTAAGGTTGCAGAGCAATATTATAACTGGACTGATAGTTTGACAGCTGCTCCAAATGATGGAAAAGCATTTTTTGGTCGTGATGCTTTTGCAAATTATATGCTCGTTGGCTATCGCCAGCTAGCAACAGATATTTTTAGTAAAAAGGATAATAAAATCGTATTAAATTTTGAAGCAGATATTGCTAAAAAATTATGGGATAATTATTATGTTCCTTACATAAGTGGTTATTTTAGTTCATCAGGTAAATTTAGAAGTGATGATATAAAAATCGGAAATATTCTTGCTTGTGTTTCTTCATCTTCGAGTGTCACATATTTTCCTAAAGAAGTTATTTTAAATGACGAAGAAAGCCATTCAATTGAATTGGAGACATTTGCTTGCCCTAAATTTAAAGATGGTAAAGATTATGTCGTTCAACAAGGAGCAGGAATGGTTGTTCTCAAAAGTGAAGAAAAAGAACAACAGGCAGCTGTTGAATTTTTGAAATGGTTTACTAGTGATAAACAAAATATTGCTTTTTCAAATGCTAGTGGTTATTTGCCAGTTACCAAAAGTGCAAATGATCTTGATAAGATTACTGATGAAGTAGAAGTCAATGAGTCAGTAAAGAAAACGTTAAATACTAGTCTTAAAATGATTTCAGATAATAATATGTATACATCAGTTCCTTTTGAAAAGGGAACTGATGCAAGAAATGTTTTAGAAACAACAATGAGTAATTTAGCTAAACAAGATCGTGAAACAGTTATTACTAATCTTTCAAATGGAATGAATTTAGAACAAGCAATTAGCCAATTTAATAATGATACTTATTTTAATCAGTGGTATACTAATACTAAAAGCCAATTAGAATCATTAATTAAATAGTTCTATAGAAGGAGGATTGTGATGTTTCGTAAAATCATGAAAAACAAATCAATTTTTTCATATTTACTTGTAGTAATGTGTATTTTAGTGTTAATCGAGACAACAATCCTTGTTGGTAGCCTTTCAACTGGTGGAATGTTTGCTAAATTAAACCAGAACGCTAAAGATATTGTTGATCAGCGAGTTATTAATCGAAGCAGTTATCTTCAAAATGAAATGTTAAACAATTGGTCCAATTTATCTCAATTGACAGACCACATAAATACGACAGCTAAGCAGCTTGTTAGTGAAGGAAAGGTTGATTATGAGCATCTTGATGACAGCTCTGAAACAGCAACACCACTTATTTTGGCAGTTGTAGATCAATTGATTTCAACAATGCGCTCTCAGCATGTTACAGGGGCATATATCATTTTTAATAATCATGACTTGGATAAGGGACTTGAAGATAAACCTGGAATATATTTAAGAGATCTTGATCCATTATCAAAAGCTTCAGCAGAAAATGGGGATTTATTAATTGAACGAGCTCCAACTGAAGTGGTTAAATCTTTAAATATTGCTACTGATTCATCATGGCGGCCACGTTTTGAATTTAAAAAAGCAAACATAAAATATTATGATTTTTTCTATACTCCATACCAGCAGGCAATTAGTAATTCACAAGAATTTTCGAGTACTGATATGGGCTATTGGGGTGGGAGTTTTCGCCTGAGAGATTCTGAAAATGAGGCTTTCACCTACTCATTACCGCTAATCAACGATCAAGGAGCTGTTTATGGTGTCGTTGGAATTGATATTACATTAGATTATTTGAACAAATTATTGCCCAGTACAGAGTTACTTGATGAAGGTAATGGAAGCTATTTGTTGGCAATCAATCAAGATGATTCATTGATTTTAAGTAATATTTTAACTAATGGAAATATTTATACGACGAAAAGTCCTACAACTGAATTAATGCAATCTGAGAATGATTATTATATCAATCAAGGTTCTAACACTTTATATAGTTCATTAAAATATTTGAATATTTATAATTCTAATACACCATACAGTAATCAACGCTGGGCTTTAGTAGGAATAGTTGATACTTCAGATTTATTTGCATTTACAAATAAAATCACTTCGATTTTGATGTTCGCAATCTTTTTAACCTTGACAGTTGGAATTGGTGGAAGTTTCATTTTTAGTTATATCATTTCAAAACCAATAAAAAAATTATCAGATGAAGTCGTAAAAGCTAATATTAAAAATAAGATTTCTTTCAGACGTACAAATATTGCTGAAATTGATCATCTTGCAAATATGATGGAACAACTAAATCAAAATGTTCGTGATACTGCCTTGAAATTCACTAATTTATTACAAATGGCAAGTATTAAGCTAGCAGGGTTCGAATATAATATAAACACTGAAGAATTGTTTATATCAGAAAACTTTTTTGAGGTTTTACTAAAATATGATGTTAATACTTCAGAATTAACAATGACAAAATTTAAAGAAACATTTGAAGGCTATAAACAATATATTGTTTCACATGATTATAGCAAAAAAGAATATCTCTTCAAAATTCCTGATGATGATAATTATGTTTTTGTGAATCTACGGCTATTGGTAAATGATAATGCATATACTGGGGTAATTGAGAATGTAACTAATACAATTGTTGAAAAGAATGTGATTGAATATGAACGTGATCATGATGCTCTAACTGGACTTTTGAATCGGAGAGCATTTATTAGGATCATGAATAGTTTATTTGAAAATGAAATAAACAAAATAAAAATAGCAGCACTATTGATGTTAGATTTAGATAATCTGAAGTACATTAATGATAATTATGGGCATGAAATTGGTGATAATTACATTTCTAAAGCTGCTGAAACATTTGTAAACAGCACCCCAGAAAATACTATTATTTCACGGATTTCTGGTGATGAATTTTTTGTTTTCTTTTATGGTTATGATGATGAAAATGTAATTAAGCAGTTAATTAATAAATTAAAGGAAGCAATTAGCAAGGCTTTTATTCCTTTGGCTGATAATAGTAATTTTCATGTCAATGCATCAGGCGGTATTGCCTGGTATCCACGGGATAGTGAATCTTTTGAAAAACTCCAACATTATGCTGATTATGCAATGTATAAGATCAAACGTACAAGTAAAGGTAATTTAACAGAGTTTAATCTCAATGATTATATTGCGGATTCTTTTTTAAGCGAAAGTAAAGAAGAATTAAACACTATTATTGAAGATCGAGCAATTCAGTTTTATTTTCAACCAATTATAAGTAGCAAAGATGGAACTATTTATGCATATGAATCATTAATGAGATCATTTATGCCATCATTAAAAAATCCCCTTGATATTTTAAAAATAGCTAAAGAGGAGGGACGTTTAGCAGAAATTGAAGAATTAACATGGTCCTCATCACTTGAAACCTTTGCCAACCATTTACGAAATGAGCGAATTAATAAAGATTGTAAAATATTTATTAATTCTATTTCAAATCAAATTTTAAGTACTAAAAAAATTGATGAGCTAGAAAAGGAGTATTCAAAGTATTTAAAAAATGTTGTTTTAGAAGTTACTGAAGTTGAGTACATTGACGAAAATTATCATCAGCAAAAAGCAGAATTAATGAAAAAATGGCAAGCAGAATTAGCATTAGATGATTATGGAAGTGGATATAATAGTGATCGAATCTTATTGCTGATTTCACCTAAATTTATTAAAATCGATATGGATATAATTCGTAATATTGATAGTGATCCTGATAAGTGTAAAATTGTTGAAAACATTGTTAATTATGCTCATGAACGGGATATGAAATTAATTGCTGAAGGAATTGAAACGATTGATGAATTAAAGCAGGTGATTAAGCTTAAAGTTGATTATCTTCAAGGTTTTTTATTAGCCAAGCCGCAATATTTACCACCTCGGATTCAAGAAGATGTGATTAAGTTAATTCAACTTTTAAATGAAAAATAGATATAGAAGGTACAGTAATGTATCTAAATATATCTTTTTGTTTAGATAAATAGATTTGTTTTAAATGGGAGCCTGTCCAAGAAAAACTTGAACAGGCTTATTAATGCTATAAAGCTTTTTTACTATTTAGATTCTTAAGATAATAACTAACACTCCTTGTCAGGATGATTAAAACAGGAATGCTAATAACAATCGTAATTAGGATAATTTGAATTAACTTAGGTGTTAATACATGCATTTCTAAAAGTGGCCAAAAAATCGGTGTAGAGAGGATAAAGCCAATAATATCAATTATTAAAACTCCACCTCGATACCAGTTTAATGGTTTATAAATACGATAAATCATGTGAATAGACACAAAAGCAGTTGTAAAATATAGGACTGAAAAAGTTTCTGCTAACGACAATTGTAAGGTTGGTGCGAGTAATCTTATACCAGCAACGCTTAAAACTATTGCTAATGCGTTAGGTAAGGAAAAACGCATAGCATGATGACCAATTGATTCTTTTGGTTTTTCGATATTTCGTTCAAATAAAATCATAAATGAAGGGAAACCTTCAATAAACATATCCAATAAAGTCATTTGGAAAGGAATAAAAGGATAAGGTATATTCATTAAAATAGATAATATTGAAAGTAAAATCGTGTAAATTGTTTTCAAGTAATACATTGACGCAGAACGTGTAACATTATTAATAACTAGGCGACCTTCTCGAACAACTTCTACTAATGTTTGTAATTTACCATCAATAATAATAAATTGCGATACTTGGCGGGCAATATCGGAACCAGAACCCATCGCAATTGAAACATCAGCATCTTTTAATGCTAAAACATCATTTACTCCATCACCCGTCATCGCAACCTTTTGATTATGTTTTTGTAAACATAAGATCATCTGGTGCTTTTGAAAAGGACTAGCACGACCAATAACATTATAGTTTAAAATTGCATCTTCTAATTGTTGATCAGTAACGATTGTTGAAGCATCAATGTATTTTTCTGCATTAGCAACACCTGCTTGACTAGCGATTGCACTAACTGTCGCTGGATTATCACCAGATATAACTTTTACAGCAACATCATTATCACTGAAAAATTTAAGGGCTTCATGAGCATCTTTCCGAATAGGATCTTTAATAACAATTAGCCCAATCGGTGTTGTTTGTCCTAAAGTTTCCTGTAAGATATTTAATGTTGGGTGATGGCCAATTAATAAAACACGTGCGCCGCTTTTTTGCATCTCAATAATTCTTGGTGATAATTGATAATCAGGACGAATTATTTCTGGTGCTCCAACAATAATTGTTCCTATTGAATCTAGTTCAATGGCGCTCCATTTCCGGGCTGAAGAAAAAGCTATACGGTCTAATGTTTCATACTTTGCAGGGCCAGTAAAATAGTTACTAAGTGTTTTAAAAGTAATATTATTATCAAGAGATCCTTTAACAAAGGAACACATAATCTCATCCAGATCAAGATTTAATGGATTTTTTAATTTAATGACTTGTTCGATTTCCATTTTTCCTTCAGTCAAGGTACCGGTTTTATCTAAACATAGAACATCAATTCGTGATAAGGTTTCAATACTAAACATTTCTTGAACTAAAGTGTTCATTTTCCCTAATTTAACAACACTAGCAGCTAAAGATACACTTGTTAATAGAACTAGTCCTTTAGGAAGCATCCCTAGCAGAGCTGTAGCAGTGTTGACGATTGTGCTTGTAATTCCTTGATCACGAATGATATAAGCCTGATAGAGCATTAAAATACTTAATGGTAAAACTAAATAACTAGTATAACGAGTAACTTTATTAAAAGTGTTTAATAAGACAGAGCTAACAGGCTTACGAGTTCTTGCCTGATCAGTAATTTTATTTGCATAGTTATCTTTTCCAACATGTTCAACCTTACCATAGCAAGCACCGCTCAAAATAAAACTACCAGATAATAAATGGTCACCAGGCCCTTTAGAAATTGGATCAGCTTCACCAGTTAAAAGTGATTCATCAACTTCAACATTATTTTCAATAATAATTGAATCAGCACTGATTTGATTACCGGTTTCAAAATAAACTACATCATCTAGAACGATTTCTTCGTTATCGATTGAAATCGTTTTTCCCTCACGAATAACTTTAGTTTTTGGCGAAACGATCAAGTTTAATTTAGCAACCATATTTTTAGATTTTATTTCTTGTCGCGCTCTAATAACAGTATTTGAAATGACAATAACAACAAAAAATAAACTTGAATATGCTTGAACAGCAATTAGAGCAGCAGCAATAATAAAATTATAGGCATTAAAGAGGTTAAAAACATGCCCCATAATAATTTGAAAATTACTTTTAACTACTGGTTTAGGGGAAAGGTTCACTTTCCCTTCACTAATACGCTTTGCAACTTCTTGTTTATTTAAACCTTTAATTTTTCCCATAAATAACATCCTCATAAAAAACAAAATTTATCTAATTGTAATATAACTACAATTGCTTTGCAATGAATTAGCAAGAATTAACCAATACATAACAATTATAATCATAACACGCTATTTTAAAATTTCTATCATAATAAATCCTAAGAATCTCTTAATAAATCTTAAAAATAAAAATAGTTTTATTGAAATAGGTTCCATCTTTTGAAAAATCAAATTCTAGAGCCAATTTCGAAAACTACTTTTAATTATTAATATGATGATGAGGAACATAAGAATTGTCATCTATACTTTTAAAAGAATAACCTAGTGCCTGATAATGCTCGATTATTGCCGGAAGGGCATCTACCGTGGTATTTTTGGCATCTGTATCATGAGCAAGAATCACTTGATTATTGGCATTTCCAGCTGTAGCAGTAGCAATGATTTGATTAACTGGAATATTGTTTCCACCGGCATCACCTGTACCATAATTCCAATCATAAAATTGATAACCACGGTCAATTACTTCGTTTGCTAGAATACTCATGATTCCAGGACAATATTTACGTGAAATTGTATTTGAAGCTCCACCAGGGAAACGAATATACTTTGGAATAAAGCCAATTTCATTTTTAACCATGTTTCCAACTCTTTCTAAATCATTAAAATATGCGGTTACTGAAGTATAAACGGTTTTATAATCATGGCTGTAAGTATGTAAACCGATTGTATGACCTCGTTGATATGCTTCTTTGATCAAGTAATTATAGTTTTGGTTTGTACCAGTCACAAAGAAAGTTGCTTTTGCATGATATTTGTCAAGAATATCTAAAATACGTTTGGTATTTTTTGAAGGACCATCATCAAATGTCAAATAAATAACTTTTTCTTCAGTTTGAGCATAAACTCCAATTTCTTTCTTTTCAACAACTGAAACTTTTCTTTTAGCAACTATTTTATTGCCAGACCTATCTTTGCAAGTATAGGTTACAATATAATCACCTAATTTATCCAATCTTACTTTTTTGTTATCAATAGTCAATTGTGGATGTGGATCACGATTATCATTTCCTTTAACGCCAGCTAAATAATCAACCTTACCATTTAAAGTGACAGTTAGATCATTAAGACCAGAAATAGTTGGTTTTGTTGTATCTTTAGATAAAACTGTAACAGTAGCGTGCTTTGTTGATTTATTATTACTTTCATCGCTAACAATTACTGTCACTTTGACTTTTCCTTTTTTTGAAAAATTATATGCATCTTTAAAAGAAATAGTTGGTTTTGTTTCATCAACAATGTTATCAACTAACATTGTTGGATCAACATCCATTCCTGCATCTATTTCAATATTATTAATTTCAAATTTAGGCTTAGTTTTATCAACTACGTTAATATTTACTGTGAACTTTTTGCCCTGATAAATATAGGTAACAGGATAGCTGCCAATTTTATCATTTTTTAATTTAGATGTGTCGACCTTAATATCGGATGTTTGGACATTTTTAATATTTTTAATTATTTTTTGATAATCAAACCCATGGTTGATTTCTAGTATTGGGTCTTTGACAAAAGTTAACAATTGGTTATTTTTTTGCCAGATTAAATAAACTGTACTAATAATTAAAATAAATAATACTGAAATAAAGGTAATTTTTTGTTTTTTTGAAAATTTATTGAATAACTTCATTTTTCTCGACCTTTCCATAAACATTATAGGTCTCAAAAACTTATTGTCAATAAATGTCATGAAGTTGTATAATTATTTTTTAAATATGGTATAATGCCAAAAAAGGAAAGGGGGAACAAAAATGTCCAATATATATGATTATTTAAAATGGCGAGGTGATCTGTCAATGAGAATAGATCCATTTAATGATATTGATGGCTTGATTTTAAGTGAATTAGTTTATGTTGATTTTGATAAAATAGTTCCCACATTTCCCAATGAACAAAGTTATTGTTTAAAAGATGTTGCTAATAATTTTAGTCAAGTAAATAATATTGAAGAATTACTAGATGAGATATCTTTCACTAAGGAATCAATTACATTATTACAAGAATTAGCTAAATGTCCGCGTTATCAAAATATTCTGCTATCTAATTATATTAATGAACTGGACTATCAAAGTATAAAACAATTTGCGGCAATTACTTTTCAATTAGAAGATAGTAGTATTTATGTTGCTTTTCGTGGCACTGATGATACAATTTTAGGCTGGCGTGAGGATTTTCAAATGACTTATCAATTTCCAGTTGCTTCTCAGCAAAGAGCAGTTGAGTATTTGGCTAAAATTGCTGAAATCGATTTTTCTAAATCACTTTTTTATCTTTTATGCCATTGTGATTATAAAATGAAGTGGTATCAAATTTTTAGGATATATATCACCCAAAAGATATCTGGCGTTAAAATTCGTGTTGGTGGTCATTCAAAAGGAGGAAATTTAGCAGTTTATGCATCTAGTTGTGTGAATTCTAAAATATCTAAACGAATTATTGAGATTTATAATAATGACGGCCCTGGTTTTAATCAAAAAATGCTAAATACAGATAATTACCGCAATATTTCTACTAGGATAAAAAAATTCATTCCAGAAAGTTCCGTATTCGGGATAATGCTTGAGAATCTTGAAGAAAAAATAGTAGTTAAAAGTAGCGCTAAAGGTTTAATGCAACATAGTGGCTTTAGCTGGTCAGTAGAAGGAACACAATTTGTTTGTGCTACTGAAATGAGTAAGGATAGCCAAACTATGGATGCAGCTTTTAAATCATGGCTAAGTAAAGTCGACAGTAAAACACGAAAGGATGCAGTTACTGCAGTATTTTCAATTTTAGAAGCAGCTAAAATTGAAAAAATTAATGATTTTTCAGAAAAATCATTATCACATCTAATTACGGCTATTAAAGAAATCAAAAATATGAACAGCGATACAAGAAATGCATTAATTCAATTTTTTAAAACGTTAATTGTAGAGACATACGATTGTAGTCGTAAAGAACATAAGAAAAAAGATACTAATGAAAATAATTCATAAAGATTTAATAATTTCAAATTATACTTAATGTATAATTTGAAAAGAGGGTTAACATGAATAAGTTTCAAAATGCGCTGTATCGCTTTATGTCAGGTCGTTATGGATCGGATCAACTAAACAATTTTTTATTAATATTTGCATTAATTTTATTAATTTTAAATCTTTTTGTAATTCGCAATCCATATCTTGCAACAATTATTTGGATAATTTTAATTATTAATATTTTTAGGACCTATTCTCGTAATATTTATAAAAGGCGAGCTGAAAATGATAAATTTTTATCTTTAATCCAGCCTGTCAAAAAAAGAATTAATATTATTAAAAGTAATAAAAATGATAAAATGCATAAATATTTTCTATGTCCTAACTGCAAGCAAACTGTTAGAGTGCCACGTGGTCGGGGACAAATTACAATTACTTGTCCTAAATGTAAACAAAAATTTGATAAAAAAAGTTAAAAGGAAGAAACTATTTTGTTTCTTCCTTTATTCGTTTTAAATGTTTAATAATTATGAGTGCTAATTTTTCTAGCTCTTCCTGGTCATCAGGTTGAAACCGTGCAAAACAACGAGAATCTAAATCTAGAACGCCATACAAGCTATTATCTATAATCAACGGGATAACAAGTTCACTGTTTGTTGCGCTATCACAAGCAATATGACTAGGAAACTGATGAACATCAGGAACACAGTAAGTTTTAAGATTTGTTGCACAGGCACCGCATACACCTTTGTTAAAGGGGATGAGTGTACAAGCTGTTTTTCCTTGGAATGGACCTAAGATCAGCTGATTATCTTGGCAAAGGTAAAAACCAACCCAAGATATATCAGAAAAGACTTGTTTGATAAAGGCACTTGCATTGGATAATAAACTTATTTCATAATTAATATTTTCTAGTAATGCATCTAATTGTTGTTCTTTCATAAAAATCACCAAATTCATTATACATGATTTTTATGATATTTTGTTTAAAAAAAATAATTTTGGTGAAAAATATAGATAGATAAGTTAAAGGAGAATAGATATGAAACGTATTTTAAAATCAATATGCTGTTTATTGTTATTATTTGCAATGAGTTTTTCGATTGTTGGATGTTCAAACAATGATGATACTAACAAAGATAGTAATAACAATACTACCACTAATGAATCAGATGAGGATAATGGATTAGAGGGAATTGATAGTAGAGTTAAAAATAAATTTAGTAGTGACTATAAAGTTAATCGTGATGATGTAAATGAAGCAGTAAATTATATTCGTGATAATATCGATGATGTTAAAGACAAAGAGGTTGCGAAAAAGCTTTACGAACATGGTAGTTATTTAGAAATGGCTGCAGATAAGGGAGAAGTTGACGATGATAATTCAATTAGAGATTTAGGGATCAGCACAAAAGAATACGCTGCAAAAGTTTATAATGCTAAAGATGGAGAAGTTGATGATATTATAGCTGATGCTAAAGTTCGATTTGATCAATTTAAAACCGATCTTGATAGTGGTGTGGATACTGCAGTTGATAAATTTATGGATTTCTTTAAATAAGGGCACAAATTGTGCTCTTTTTTAATTTAAAAAGTGATAGAATCTTGATTCTATCACAAATATTAATCTTGATTTAATAAATAGTAGGCAATGCTACTATAGACAGTTGTTCCTGTTAACAAAACATCTTCATTAAAGTCATATGTACAGTTATGAGGTGAAGCGACTAGATCAGTTGTCAATTTCATATAAGTGCCTATTCCGCCATGTGCTTGGACAGTGGCAATCATATAGGAAAAATCATCACTACCGTCTAGCGGGCTTAAATCCTCTTTGGCAACTTTAATATCACCTAAATGATCGATACAAATATGGCGAATTAAATCCATCATTTTTTTATCACAGTCAAGCGAATAAGCTTTGCCCATCTCGTTTATCTCTACAATGGTATCGTGCATTAATGCTGCTCCTCTAATAACATCCCGAGCATAAACTTCCATATAATTATTCAATTCTGTAGTGGCACCACGTACTTCGATTTCTAATTTAGCTGTTTCTGGGACTACATTTCTTCCTGTTCCTGCTCTAATTGTACCAACATTGATACGGGTACAACCATCACTATTACGTGGAATTGAATGAAGATTTAGGATACATGAAGCAGCAGATAATAAGGCGTTTTTGCCGAATTGTGGCATTCCTGCAGCATGAGAAGAAACACCATGATAGGTTACGTCAAGTTTTGTTGTTGCAAATGTTTCGTTCATTCCCAAATAAATATCATAATCTTCCCCTTCGACCTGCTGCCAAATATGACCCGCAAAAATATAATCAACGTCATCAAGAATTCCGCTTAAAGCAATACTTTTAGCGCCACGTACACCTTCTTCAGCAGGCTGAAAAATTAATTTGATTGTTCCATGTAGTTGTTCCTTTATTTGTGCTAGTATTTTGGCCACAGTTAATCCCATGGCAGTATGACCGTCATGACCACAAGCATGCATAGCACCAGGATTACAAGAAATAAAGCCATTTTTACCAGGATTATGATCTGCTGAATCATCTTCAGTAATGCTAAGAGCATCTATATCAAAACGAATTGCTACAACAGGTCCAATTCCGTTGTGCATTACTCCAACGACCCCGGTAAAACCATTCTTTACTTTTTCTATGTAATAGGGGTCGGCTCCTTGAAGGAGGGCACGATTGTAATTTAAAGTTAATAGGCGTTTACTTGGTAATCCCATCCGGAACTCTTCACGCATAACTTCCTTGCCAACTGAGACTTGGTACCCTAAACTATCAAGTCTACGGGCTACTAGTGAAGCAGTTCGCATTTCTAACCAGCCGCGCTCAGCATATTTATGAAAATCACGTCGAGTTTGAATTGTTTCTTGGTGGTATTGTTGTGCCAATAATTTTATTTTATTATACATAATATACCTTCTTCCTTTATTCTATTCTATCAATATTTATGTTATTTTGGCAACAATAAAGGCTAAGGAAAATCCTTAACCTTTTGACAATCTCTTTTTTCGACGTTTTTCAAGAAATTCTTTAAATATTTTTATATATTTAAATAGTTCAGCAGACAAGTCAACAATAATTGATGAAAACGCAATTAATCCTAATAGTATCATTAGCCAGTTAAATGAAACGCCTGTTAATTCTAAAATTGACTGCCCGATCATCATTGAAATATAGTAACAAAATTGAGTTGAATAAATAATAAACTTGCGATATTTAGTTAGTGGTCTATATATCTTTAAAAGAGCTATTGTATAATTCCATCCTGTAAATAAAACACAGACAGTTGAAAGCATGTTAGGATCATAATTCAAAGTAAGACCAATATTTGTAATTAAAGTAGCTCCTATGGCAATTGTAAAAGCAGAAGGGAAAGACTTTTCTAAAACGGTTTCTAAAAAATTTCCTTCAACTCGTGCAAAGTTAGCTTCATATGTCAAGAAGAAAGTTGGTATTCCTACACCACATGCGCTGATAAGTGATAATTGTATTGGCTCAAAAGGGTAGGCTTGACCAAAAAAGATAGTTGAAATAGCTATGAGAGCAGAAAATATAGTTTTAATCAAAAACATAGATGCTGACATCGTAATATTATTAATAACACGCCGTCCTTCATCAACGATATGAGGCATTGCATCAAAATTGTTATCAAGCAAAACTAGATTTGCTGCATTTTTAGCTGCATCACTTCCTGATGCCATTGCAATAGAGCAATCTGCCTCTTTAAAAGCTAGAACATCATTGACTCCATCTCCAGTCATTGCAACAGTGTGACCCTGTTGTTTTAAGGCAACGACCATAGCCTTTTTTTGTTGCGGAGTGACTCTCCCAAAGACTGAATATTTATTTAAAGCTTCTGTTATTTCTTCAGAAGTTGAAAGGGTAGTTGCATCAACATAATGGTGGGCATTATTCAATCCAGCTCGTTTCGCGATAGATGAAACTGTAATCGGATCATCACCAGAAATAACCTTTAAATCAACACCTTGCTCGTTAAAATAAGCTAATGTTTCTTTAGCGTCTTTCCTAATTACATCACTTAACACAATAATACCTAAAGGCTCTAAATCGACAGGCAAAGCTTCATTACTCATTACTTCATCAGTATGTGCCAAAACTAAAATACGATAGCCTTCACTAGCATAGTCAACACATTTTTCTTCCAATTCTTCATTTCCCTTTGGAAATAAAAACTGATAAGCTCCAATATAATATGTACCACGATTAAAATAGGAGGTACCACTATATTTTCGATCAGAACTAAAAGGGATAACAAAATATGGATTAAAATTAGTTTTTGTTTGATAATGCTCTTTTAATGCTTGAGCAGTGACATTAACATCTGTTAGAGAATGCATTAAGTTTCCAACGATTTCACTAATATCAACATTGCTCATTTTAACATCAAATTCAACTTTCATTGTTCCTTCAGTAATAGTCCCGGTTTTATCTAAGCATAAGACATCAACACGTGCCAAAGTTTCAATGCAAAATAATTCCTGAACTAAAGTATTCTGTTTTGCTAATCGTAAAACACTTAAGGTCAAAGCAACACTTGTAAGCAGCACTAAACCTTCTGGAATCATTCCTAGTATAGCAGCAACGGTACTAACGATTGAGCTGTTAAATGTTTGATTTCCATAAAAAAATTGCTTTAAAAATAATAGACCGCCAATCGGTAAAATAACGATGCTTACATATTTTAAAATTTTATTTAAACAACGATTTAATTCAGAATTATGTTTCTTTAAACGTTTTGCTTCCTGTGTAATCTGATTCATATAGTTATCATCCCCAACGTGAATAACTTTACAAATTCCTTTACCAGAGGTAATAAAGCTACCGGAATACAAAGTATCGCCATTTTGTTTTAAAACAGGATCTGATTCACCAGTGAGCAGTGATTCATTAGTCTCCATATGCCCATCAATTAAAATACTATCAGTTGGAATCTGGGCTCCTGTAGTTAAGACAATATAATCATCCAGAACGATCTGATCAATATCAATTTCTTTTAATTCATCATCACGAATAACTTCAACGTGTGAGGTAGTAAGAATAGATAGGCGATCTAACGTTCTTTTCGCTTTAATCTCTTGATATATTCCAGCGATCGTATTAATAATAATTACTAAAATAAATAGTGTATTTTTATATGAACCAACAAAAAGTACTAAGCCGAGTAAAGCAGCATTTAAAATATTAAAAAAAGTAATTGTATTATTTAAAAAAATCTGTTTATAAGATTTAGTGATTTTATTATCGACCGTGTTGATTTTACCATTACTTATACGCTGATTAACTTCAGCGGTTGATAAACCATGATAATCTTGATTATTTATTTTCATATAATTCTCCTCTTTAGAATATTTTAACTTAATTATAATGATTAAACAATAAGTTAAAATTAATCATCTCATTAATTTTACTTAAGAATATATTAAATGATTCTAAAGTTAATTGGACAACTTGTTATTGTATACAATTTGTCACAAAGATTGTATACAATCAAAAGAAGAAGTGTTATAATAAAACTACTTAAATTTATGGGGGTGCTTATATGAGTCAATTTATTGATGGTTTTATTGAAAAAGCAAAAGAAAGTAATAACAAGATAGATAATGAATTATATTCAAAATTTGATGTAAAAAAAGGATTACGGAACGAGGATGGTACTGGGGTATTAGTAGGCTTAACCAAGATTGCTGATGTTGTAGGGTATAAAAAAATTGATGGTAAGAAAGTTGACTGTGATGGGGAGCTTTATTATCGTGGAATCGCAGTATCAGACATTATCAATAAACGCGAACCGCATCAACGCTTTTTATTTGAAGAGACTTGTTTTCTGATCTTGTTTGGCTATTTGCCAAACAAAGAGGAATTAGAAAATTTTAAAAAGGAGCTATCTGAGCGTTATGAATTACCACCGCATTATTTGGAATCTAAAATTCTTGGGTTTCCATCTAAAAATTTAATGAATAAATTACAACAGGAAGTTTTGATGTTATATTCGTATGACGAGGATCCAGATAATATTAGTCCTTCATCAACAATGTACAAAGGATTGAATCTAATTGCTAAAATTCCTTCAATTGTTTGTTATGCATATCGTAGTAAAGTGCATTATTTTGACAAAGAAAGTTTATATATTCACCAAATTAGGCCAGATCTATCAATTGCAGAGAATATCTTATATTTATTGCGTGACCATAAACACTTCACACCTAAAGAAGCTGAAGTACTCGATATGTGCTTAGTTCTGCATGCTGATCATGGTGGTGGTAATAATTCAACGTTTACTAATGTTGTAATAAGTTCGACCGGAACAGATATTTATTCGAGTTTTGCTGGGGCAATTGGTTCTTTAAAAGGTCCTAAGCATGGTGGGGCAAATCTTGCTGTAATGAATCAAATGAAACTGATAATTAATGAAATTGGTCTAGATGCAAGTGATGAACAAATTAATGAGATCGTCGAAAGAATTTTAGATAAACAATACAATGATAATAGTGGATTGATTTATGGGATTGGTCATGCTGTATACACGGTTAGTGATCCGCGTTGTGTTATTTTAAGACAACAATGTAGCGAACTAGCTCTTGAAAAGGGGCGAGAAGCAGAATTTGATTTCTATTATCGTTTTGAACAGGCTGCTATTCAAGCAATAAAAAATCGTAAGGGAATTACTGTTTGTGCGAATGTCGACTTTTATAGCGGACTAATATATGATATGTTGTGTATTCCAACAGAACTATATACATTGATGTTCGTAGTTGGTCGAGCAGTTGGATGGTTAGCTCATAATATTGAAAATAAATTATATTCAGGACGGATTATTCGTCCCGCTGCTAAATATGTTGGAGAAACATATGAATATATACCTATGAATAAACGAAAATAAGAACATACCGATGTTCTTATTTTTATATTTATAAGAAAAAACTGGAGTGTCTCCAGTTTTATTTGATGTGACGAACCCAACCATATTTATCTTCTAAACGACCCCACTGGATCCCGGTTAAAGTATCATATAATTTTTGTGTCAAGTCACCAGTTTTAAAATCATTGATAATAACTTCTTCACCTTTATAATAAAGTTGACCGACAGGGGAAATTACAGCTGCTGTTCCAGTTCCAAATGCCTCTGTCAATTTACCATTGCGACCAGCTGCCATTAATTCATCGATACTTAATTCACGTTCTTCGACTTCATATCCCCAATCTTTAAGAATATGGATGATAGAATCACGAGTAACTCCTGGTAATACTGAACCTTCTAAAGGTGCTGTAACAACTTTACCATCAATTACAAACATTACATTCATTGTTCCTACTTCTTCGACATATTTGCGATGTACACCATCAAGCCAAAGAACTTGAGTATAACCATGAGATTCTGCTTTTACTTGAGCTGCAATACTGGCAGCGTAATTACCACCACATTTAGTGAATCCAGTGCCACCTTTAACGGCTCTTACATATTCATCTTCAACCCAAATTTTTACAGGATTTACACCTTCAGGATAGTAATTACCAACTGGTGATAAAATGATAATAAAAGTATAAGTTTTAGCAGGATGTACCCCAACACCAGCTTCACTTGCAAACATGAATGGACGAATATATAAAGAAGTATCTTTTGCAGTTGGAATCCAATCCTGTTCATATTTAACAATTGCTTCAACCGCTTCTACAAACATTTCTTCAGGTAATTCAGCCATGCAAATACGTCTATTTGAATTAATCATTCTTCGAGCATTCATTTCTGGTCTGAATAAAGTTATGTTACCGTTAGGATCACGATATGCTTTTAAACCTTCGAAAGTCTCTTGGGCATAGTGAAGTACCATTGTAGCAGGATCCATTGGAATTGGTGCGTATGGAACGATGCGTGCATCATGCCATCCTGTTCCTTCTGTATAGTCCATCATAAACATATGATCAGTAAAATAATTTCCAAAACCTAAATTATCTTGATTTGGTTTTTCTTTTAGAGTTTTCGCTCTTTCAATTTTGATTTCCATTATTAAACAACCCCCTTAATTTATTTATAAGTATACTCTCATTTAGCTAGTGATACAAGATAGAATTTATCTAATAAACTATGATAATGTAACTAATTATGTTCTTATCCTAAAAAAAGCAATTAGTTTGTTGGAAACGAAGATTATATGATAAGATATATAGTAGTATAAATATTTGCAGAAGTTAAAATTCTAAGGCCATTAATAGTTATGAATAGTAAATTATAAAGGAAGGAATAGTTATGTTGAAAATATTAATATGTTGTGGCGGAGGATTCTCTTCTAGTTATGTAACTGAGAGAATGAAAAAAGAAGTAGTTGAGAAAGGATTACAAGAAGAGGTTTATCTTGAATTTTATCCGTTTTCTCTTGTTAAAGAAAAAGAAGCTGATTTTGACATAATTATGTGCTGCCCTCACTTAAAAATTTATGTTGAACGTCTTTTACAGGAGACGACCATATCAGTTCCAATTTATCTGTTACCGCCTAAAATGTACGGTTTTATGCAATTAGAAGAAATAGTTGCAGATGCAAAAGATATAATTGAAATTTATCGGACGTTCCCTAATAATCCAGTTCATTTTCCTGGTGAAGAGAAATTATTACGGATTACTCGTGGTGTTGCATATCGAAATGTTAATAAAAAAAGATAGCTGTTTTAAATCTTCAATACAGCTATCTTTTTTTATTAATAATTTTCATATGTAAATTTTCCATAATATCAATTGATTTCTGTTCAAGAAGGGGGTCGTTGCTTGCAATTCCTAAACAATCAATAATGATAGATGCTTCGGGTAAGGCTGCTTTAATAATTATTGCATTAGATATTACACAGATATTTGAAACGACACCGACTAAAGTAATTTCATTGTATTGTTTATTTTTTAAATAATTACCTAATGCTAATGAGCCAAAAGTTTCTTTTATTATTTTTTTATCATTTTTTGCTAAATCATGGATTTTTCCATATAGTTGCCATCCTTCAGTGTTTTCAAGACAATGCGCAACAGGAAGATTTTTTCCTTCTTGGGTAGTTAAATAATTTTTTTGATGAGTGTCATAAGTAAAAATAACATCATCGTTGTTATTATGGTATTCCTTGATAAGATCTGCAAGATAGTCTTCCAAGGCCACTGCTTCCTGGAATCCTAAACTACCATTTACAAAATCATTTTGATAATCAATCACTACTAGTAATTTTTTCATGTGAATCCTCCATACTTTTTAAAATATTTTATCATTATTGATTGACAATGTAAATATATGGATATATAATCATATTGTCATATGAATAAATATTCATACGAAAGGAGATAAGAAATGGATAAAGTAGTAAACGAAGCTATTGTTAATAAAGTTGCTGCAGCATTGCCGGAAGAGGAAATTCTTTATGATGTTGCTGAGTTGTTTAAAGTTTTTGGTGATTCAACTAGAATCAGAATTATTTGTGCTTTGTTTGAATCAGAAATGTGTGTATATGATTTAGCGGCGTGTTTAGATATGACACAGTCTGCTATTTCACACCAATTAAGAATTTTAAAGCAAGCAAACCTAGTTAAATTTAGGAGAGATGGGAAATTGATGTATTATTCACTTGATGATGAACACGTTAAGCAGATATTTGACGCTGGGTATAAACATGTAATTGAGTAAGGAGAGGGTATTTATGAAACTTAAGTATAGTTTGAAAGGTTTAGATTGTGCTAATTGTGCTCAAAAGGTTCAAGAGCGAGTTAGTAAACTTGAAAATGTTAGAAAGTGCAGTGTTGTGTTCGCAACGACAAAAATGTTTGTTGAAACAGATACTGATTTGTTTGATGAATCAAAAATTGTTGAAGCTGTTAAAAGCGTTGAACCGGATGTAGAAGTAATCAATTTATCAAAAAATGGTCAAGATTATAATGTTTCTAATAATCACGAAGAATGTAACGGTGAACATGATCACAAACATCATCATGATCACGAGAAATGTGGCTGCGGACACGAGCATGAACATCACCATGATCACAAGGAATGCAGCTGTGGACATGACCATGAGCATAATATTGAATCAGTTCAACATGGTGATTTAAAAGGTGCGATTAATATTAAAATCAGTGGATTGGATTGTGCAAATTGCGCTATGAAAGTTGAACAAGCAATTAATAAAATGAATGAAATCGATGAAGCAATGATTATTTTTTCTACTGAAACACTGAAAGTAAAACCTAAGACATCGATTGCTCAAAATGAATTATTGAAAAAACTACAAAAAGTAGTTGATCAAGTTGAAGACGATGTGACTTTGACATTAAAAGATGAAATTAAAGTAGTTGAAAAACCAAAATTATTTGTTCCTAAGGAACATCTTGGGTTAATTGGTGGAACCTTAGTTTATATTGCTGGTATTATAGCGGGCGAATTTGATTATGCAGCAATTGTTTATGGAATTGCATATTTATTAGTAGGGTATAAAGTTATATTAAAAGCATTAAAGAATATCAGGCGTGGTGAGGTTTTTGATGAAAATTTCTTAATGTGTATTGCAACGATTGGAGCATTTTGTATCAGTGACTATAAAGAAGCTATTGCAGTTATGTTATTCTATTCTGTTGGAGAAATTTTTCAAGCATATGCAGTTAATAAAACAAGAACTTCAATTAGTTCATTAATGGATTTAAAAAGTGATTATGCTAATTTATTAGTGGGTGAGGAAATAAAAAAAGTTGCTCCAGAAGAAATTAAGATTGGTGACGAGATTATTGTTAAAGTTGGTGAAAAGGTACCTCTTGATGGAGTTGTACTTGAAGGTGCTAGTACTCTAGATACATCTAGTTTAACTGGTGAAACACTGCCGCGTAATGTTAGCAAAGGTGACGAAGTATTAGCAGGCGTAGTTAATTTAACAGGAATTATTAATCTTAAAGTATCTCAGGTTTATGAAGATTCAACTGTTTCAAGAATTTTAGATTTAGTTGAAAATGCAGCTAGTAAAAAAGCTCCAATTGAACAATTTATTACACGCTTTGCAAGAATCTATACGCCAACTGTTGTATTTTTGGCTGTTGCACTTGCAATTGTTCCAATGCTGATTTTTAAAGATGCAGTATTTACAGATTGGTTATATCGGGCTTTAACTTTCTTAGTTGTCTCATGTCCATGTGCATTGGTTATTTCAATTCCATTGGGACTATATGCAGGATTAGGGAAAGCAAGTAAAGTTGGGGCATTAATCAAAGGCGGTAATTATCTTGAATTATTAAAGGATATTGATACTGTTGTGTTTGATAAAACTGGAACACTTACAGAAGGTAGCTTTGAAGTTGTAGAAATTAATGGTGCCGATGACTTATTGATGCTTGGAGCATATGGTGAAAGTATGTCAAATCATCCAATTGCTAAAAGTATTTTAAGAAAATATGGTCAAGAAATTGATCAAAAGCGAATTAGTGACTTTAAAGAGATAGCAGGTAAAGGTATTGAAGTTAAAATTGATGATAAAGTATATAATTTAGGTAATAAATCTTATATTGAAGGTTTAGGAATTACAGTCAATAATCCATCTACAGTAGGGACAGTAGTGCATATTGTTTGTCAAGGTAAATATTTAGGTAATATTGTTGTCGCAGATAAAATAAAAGAAACTACTATTGAAGGAATCAAACATCTGAAAAAATATGGTATTAAAAATACTGTAATGTTGACAGGGGATCGTAGCGAAGTAGCCGAAGATATTGCTAAAAAAATTGGAATTGACACAGTTTATAGTGAGTTGTTGCCACAAGATAAAGTAATTCAAGTAGAAACTCTAATCAATCAGGGAGCAAAATTATCATTTGTCGGTGATGGTATTAATGATGCACCAGTTCTAGCTCGAGCTGATTTGGGAATTGCTATGGGTGGTGTTGGAAGTGATGCCGCTATTGAAGCAGCTGATATTGTATTGATGAATGATGATATTGTTACGATTGGTGAAGCAATCTGTATTTCACAAAAAACAAATAAAATTCTAAAACAAAATGTGACTTTTACATTGATTATTAAAATTGGAGTCTTATTATTAACAATGTTTGGATACGCCAATATGTGGATGGGTGTGTTTGCTGATGTTGGAGTAACATTGATTGCAATCTTAAATTCAATGAGAATATTACGATAATTGATTAGGACTGGTTAGCCGGTCCTAATTTTCTTTAATTTAAAGTTAGAGTCTATAAACTTTATTTGATATGGTGTATAATTTAGCGCGGAGGATATTTATGGAGAAGGTAATTATATTAGGAACAGGAAATGCAGGTGTAAAAAATTGTTATAATACTTGCTTTGCTTTGAAAAATAAAAATGAATATTTATTGGTTGATGCCGGCGGTGGAAATGGTATTTTAAAGCAGCTTGAACTGGCAAAGATCGAATTATCCCAAATAACAAATATGATTGTTACGCATAGCCACACTGATCATGTATTGGGAGTAGTATGGATTTTTAGAATGGTTGCAACCAAAATCAAAAGTGGTGAATATGACGGTAACTTCAACATATACTGTCATGATGAATTGGTTTCTACAATAAAAACAATTATCAAACTAACAGTACAAGAGAGGCTCTATAATTTAATTGATGAGCGTATATTTATTAATGAAGTACAAGATGGACAAAAAATCACAATTTGTGAACATCTTGTGACTTTCTTTGATATTTACTCAACAAAAGCAAAACAATTTGGTTTTTCGATTGAATTAGATGATGGAAAATTGACATGTTTAGGTGATGAGCCATTCAATGAATTATGTTATCAATATGCTGTTGATTCAAAATGGTTATTAAGTGAAGCTTTTTGTTTATATCAAGAACGTGATTTTTTTAAGCCATACGAAAAGCATCATTCAACAGTAAGAGAAGCTAGCGAACTAGCACAAACATTAAATATCAAGAATTTGATTTTATATCATACTGAGGAAAAAAATCTTAGTCATCGTAAAAAATTGTACACTGATGAAGCAAAGCAATATTTTAATGGAAATATCTTTGTGCCTGATGATCTGGAAGAATATAGGTTGTAGGAGGAGTAACATGACACTAGATAAATTAATTCCAGGAATGAGTGGGAAAGTTACGATTGTTCACGGAGAGGGCTTATTGCGTCGTCGTTTGTTGGAAATGGGATTGACTCCAAAAACAGTTGTAAAAGTTCGCAAGATTGCACCGATGGGTGATCCTATTGAACTTTATTTACGAAGTTATGTTTTAACGATTCGTAAAGATGATGCAGCGATGATTGAAGTAGAGGTGATTAGTGATGCCAACTAAAACAATAGCTTTAATTGGAAATCAGAATTGTGGTAAAACAACTCTTTTTAATGCTTTAACTGGTTCGAATCAGCATGTTGGTAATTTTCCAGGTGTAACAGTTGAACAAAAATCTGGAACTATTAAAAAACATCCATCGATTAAATTAGTTGATTTGCCAGGAATATATTCATTAACACCATATACAATGGAAGAAATCGTCTCAACTGATTTTTTGATTAAAGAAAAACCATCAATGATAATAAATATTATCGATGCGACTAGTATTGAACGGAATTTGTATTTAACAATGCAGCTTTTAGAATTAAATATTCCAATGATTTTGGCGCTGAATATGATGGATGAGGTTATTAGTAGTGGTAATAGCATTGATGTAGAAGGATTACAACAGGCGTTAGGAATACGGGTTATTCCGTTATCAGCAAGTAAAAATGAGGGAATTGAAGAATTGATCGAGGCTATTGAAACAACTCTAAAAGAAAATAACTGTTCACATTTAGATCTTTGTTCAGGTGAGATTCACAAAGCGATACATTCAATAACCCATTTGATTGAAGATAATGCAGTTAAGGCAAAACTACCAAAACGTTTTGCCGTTACAAAAATTATTGAGGGTGATAAAGATATTATCAGGCAATTACATCTTGATGTTCAGCAACTTCATATTATTAAACATATTATTGAGGATATGGAAGAAAAGGAAGGCTTGGATAAAGATGCGGCCTTAGTGGATATGCGCTATCAAGTAATTGAAAATATCACACGACAAACTGTTTTTAAAGAGCAAGAAACTGCGGGTCAAGTACGTTCTGAAAAAATAGATTCTATTTTAACTCATAAATATTTTGGAATACCAATCTTCATTGTCGTTATGCTAATGATTTTCTTTCTGACCTTTAATGTTATTGGTGCACCGTTACAGTCATTAATGGAAATAGCAGTTGATTTTATCGGGAGTACGATTATTACATTTTTAACTAATCATCAAGTTGCACCTTGGCTAATTTCGCTACTGCGAGATGGAGTAATTGCTGGAGTTGGAAGTGTTTTATCATTCTTGCCGTTAATTGTTGTATTATTCTTTTTTCTATCGATGTTAGAGGATAGCGGATATATGGCACGGGTAGCTTTTGTAATGGATAAGCTGTTAAGAAAAATAGGTTTATCTGGTAAATCTTTTGTTCCGATGTTAATTGGATTTGGGTGTTCTGTACCTGCAATTATGGCTTCACGAACATTATCGTCTCAACGTGATCGTAAAATGACAATTATTGTGACACCATTTATGTCATGCAGTGCTAAATTGCCAATATATGGGATGATAATTGCAGCTTTTTTTAGTACGAAAGCCCCACTGGTGATGATTACTATATATTGTATTGGAATTTTAGTTGCAATTTTTTCTGCATTATTATTAAAAGCGACAATTTTCCCTGGTGATCCAATTCCTTTTGTAATGGAATTACCAAGTTACCGAATCCCAACAGCTAAAAATGTGATTATGCATATGTGGGAGAAAGCAAAGGATTTTTTAAAAAAAGCTTTTACAATTATTTTTATTGCATCTTTATTAATTTGGTTTTTACAAAGCTTTAATTTTCGTTTTGAAATGGTCACTGATAGTTCAAAAAGTATTTTAGCTTACATCGGAAATAAACTATCATTTATTTTTGCACCTTTAGGATTTTCTGATTGGCGCTTATCGACATCTTTGATTACTGGAATAACAGCAAAAGAATCGGTTGTCTCAACCTTATCTGTCCTTACTAATTCAAGTAGCCCGGATGCTTTATATCATGCTTTGAATACTTTACTTACACCAGCAAGTGCATTTGCTTTTTTAACCTTTACAGTATTATATATGCCTTGTGTGGCTGCTTTTGCGGCAACAAAACGAGAACTTGGTTCTTGGCTACAGGCAATCTTGACAGCAGGTTATCAAACAGGAATTGCTTACGTAGTTGCTTTTATTGTTTATCATTTAGCTTTATTGATTTCTTGATTGACAAATAATATAATTATAAATAGATAACCAATGAAAGGACTTACATTATGGATAAAAATTTAGGAACTATTATTAAAATTAAACAAGATGGGATGATCAAAGCGTTTGAACAAAATAATATGCAAATTACTTTTGTTGATAACTTTGAACAATTACATAATTATTTAAAAAAATATTTATGTAATCACAAAACAGTTGCCTTAGGTGGTTCGATGACTTTATTTGAAACAGGAGTAATTGATTTAATTCATCAATCTGATGTTTTATTGCATGATCGCTATCAAGAGGGATTAGAGCGAGAACAAATGCAGGAAATATTCAGAAAAGCTTTTACTAGCGATTTATTTATAACGAGCACAAATGCTCTAACTACAAATGGATGTTTATACAATGTTGATGGAAATGGAAATCGTGTTGCAGCTATGATCTATGGTCCAAAAGAAGTTATTGTAATCGCTGGGAAAAATAAGATTTTTGATAGTGAAGAAGAAGCAATCAATCACATTAAATCAATTAGTGCTCCCGCAAATGCTGTTCGTTTAAATAAAAAAACACCATGTACTAAAACAGGGACATGTATGAATTGTTTATCAGCAGATAGAATATGCAGCAGCTATGTCAAATTGGGGTATCAAGGTAACATTAATCGAATTAAGATCGTTATTGTTGATCAAGATTTAGGTTATTAAGATGAAGAGTGGAATTTTATTTCCTTTATCAAGTTTTCCTTCAAAACATGGGATTGGTGATTTAGGAAAAGAAGCTTATAAGGTCATTGACCAGCTTGCTGCAAATAAAGGTCAATATCTTCAAATTTTGCCATTTCATCCTTCTACTCAAGCTAATTCACCATATCGTGCGGTAAGTACATATGCCGGAGATGAAATCTATATTAATTTAAACAGTTTAGTCGAAAATGGGCTGTTAGATGAAGTACCTGAATATTATTCTGAAACATCAAATGTTGATTATGACAAAATCAGAAAATTTAAGCATAAATATTTATTATTGGCATATAACAATTTTAAGGGCAATGATCAGTACGATCGTTTTTTAACTAAATGCCCTTGGGTTTTTGATTATGCTCTCTACTGTACGTTTGCTTCAATCAATAAAAGTTATGATTGGGCATCATGGCCGACTGAATTTAAAGATTATCCTAAATATCATCAGGTAAATTTAACAAAATATACAGAGCAGATTGCTTACTATCAATTTGTTCAATTTATTTTTTATCATCAATGGTTTTCATTTAAAAAATATGCTAATGATAAAGGAATCAAAATTATTGGTGATATGCCATTTTATGTTGATCACGGTTCAGTCGAAGTATGGTTGGATAATCAGTCATTTTTATTGGACGAAGCGGGTTATCCAACAAGTGTTGCTGGTGTTCCACCCGATTATTTTAGTCCAACTGGGCAATATTGGGGAAATCCTCTTTATGATTGGAAATATCTAAAATTTAATAAATTTAAATTTTGGACTGATCGAATTGGCTGGGCTAGTAAGATCTTCGATATTACTCGTATTGACCACTTTCGAGCATTTGATTCGTATTGGGATATTCCTGTTGATGCACCAACAGCGATTGAAGGAAGTTGGAAATATGCTCCCGGCTACGAACTATTTGATCAATTATATGCCTCTCTAGGAAGTATTGATTTAGTAGCAGAAGATCTAGGTTATCTGCGTCCTGAAGTTATTGAATTAAAAAATCATTATCATCTCAAAGGAATGAAAGTTTTTCAATTTATGTTAGATGATGGTTTTAATGATCTTGAACATTCATATTTTTATCCCGGAACTCATGATAACGAAACAATCAAAGGATGGAGCGATAGCCTTAATGAAGAAGCATTGAATAAAATAAAGAAAATAGTTGATGAAAAACTGCCGCTAAATTTAGCAATTATTAAATTCTGCTTACATTCCAATGCCAGTGATGTAATTGTTCCAGTTTGGGATTTGCTGGAAGTAGATAATGAACAACGGTTTAATATTCCGGGAGAAGTTAATGGTACCAATTGGACTTATCGTGTATCAAACATGAGTTTAGTTGAGAAAGCTTTTAAATTATTTAATAAACTAAAAAGTGAGGATTAAAATGAGTTATAAAAAAATAGATGTCAATGAATTAAGTTTAAATCCGTTTAAAACAATCGGAAAAGATTGGCTTTTAATTAGTGCTGTCAAAGATGGAAAAATAAATACAATGACTGCCTCTTGGGGTAGCGTTGGAGTGATCTGGAATAAAAATGTTGTGACTGTGTATATTAGACCACAGCGATATACTAAGGAATTTGTAGATAGTGCAGATTATTTGACGTTAACTTTTTTTGATGGCTATAAAAAAGAATTAGGGGTTCTAGGTTCAAAATCTGGACGTGACAGTGATAAAATAAGAGAAGTTGGTTTTAATGTTGAGATGATTAATGAACAGCCTTTATTCAAACAAGGCACAATGGGAATGGTTTGTAAAAAATTATATCGGGGTAAAATTGAACCAACAGGGTTCATTGATGTTTCTCTAGATGTGAAAAATTATCCAGATCATGATTATCATTATATTTATATTGGTGAAATAGAAAGTATTTATGTAAACGAAAAAGATTAATCTTTTTCGTTTATTTTTGCATATTAAGGACATACTTTAATTGGTGAGAATATGCAGATATTAGAATATATAGTTGTCCCTGTTATATCATTAGCAGTTCTATTTGGAATAACAAAAATGATGGGATATCGACAAGTTAGCCAATTAAATATGTATGATTATATAAATGGAATTACAATTGGGAGTATTGCCAGTGAGCTAGTCATGGGTGGGTTTGATAATATGTTAAAGCCGCTTATTGCTATGATCGTATATACAATTGTAATAATTATCCTTTCCAAACTAGCAAGTACTTCTTTAACGATGAGAAATATTATTGACGGGCATCCGGTGGTTTTATTTGAAAATGATCAAATATATAATGAAGAATTGGAAAAGGCTAAACTTGATGTTGATGAATTTTTAATGCAATGTCGAATAGGGGGCTACTTTGATTTAAATGAATTACAGATGGTTGTATTAGAAACAAATGGAAGCTTAAGTTTTTTTCCAAAAGAAAAATATCGTCCTACTGTGGTCAATGATTTAAATATTAAAATTAACAAAGTTAATCCGCCGACTTTATTAGTTAAAGAAGGAACGATTTTTCATGAAAATTTAAAATCAATTAATCATGATGTTGATTGGCTTGAGCGGGAACTAAATGTTTTAGGAGTACCGTTATCAGATATTATTTTAATGTATCAAGAGGATAATAGTAATCTAGGTGTATACACTATTAATGAAATTGAAAAAAAATTTAATTAATACGTGAGTTGAAATTTAGACAACAAATAGGAAGTATTATTACTTCCTATTTGTTATTTTTTCGATATTTATCATAAATGATTTTCAAACCTTTAAAGGTTAAATCAGGGTCGTATATATCAATTAAATCGGTTTCATTAAAAATAATCCGACCTAGTCCACCAGTAGAAATAACTTTAAGTTTCTCATTATACTCGGCTTTAATTTCACGAATAATATTTTCAGTTAATCCAATATATCCATAGATTATTCCAGCTTGCATACTAGATACAGTATTTTTGGCGATTACACTTTTAGGTTTTTTGATTTCAATTTCTGGTAATTTTGCTGCCTGACTAGATAGCGCATTAATACTAATGCCAATCCCGGGAGCTGTTGCACCGCCTAAAAAATCACCATCTTTACTTATTACATCAAAAGTAGTCGCAGTTCCAAAATCGATTACAAGGCAAGGACCACCGTGAATGTAATATGCTCCAGCAGCATCAACCAGGCGATCGGCTCCTAATTCTTTAGGATTATCGATTTTAATTCGGATTCCTGTTTTAATGCCAGGACCAACAATAATCGGCTCTTTATTAAAATATTTTTTAATCGAATTAGTAAATGAATACATAATTTTAGGTACAACTGAGGCAATAATAATGTCTTCAATTTCATCAACTAATATGCTAGATGCCTGCAAGAAACTTAGCAGCATAAATCCATATTCATCAGAAGTCCGTTCTAATTTTGTTGTTAGACGATAATTGTCAATAATTTCATCTTTATCAACTAATCCCATCGTAATATTTGTATTTCCAATATCAATTACAATTAACATGAATGACTCTCCTTGATTTTTATTAATTTTTTTAAGATTAAATCACTTAATTCATCTTTAGACATAAGTTCAATTGATTGTACGTCATTTTTACTAATAAAAGTGACTTTATTAGTATCTTTTTTGAAACCAGCACCATTTTCATTTAAATTATTAGCAACTAATAAATCACAATTTTTACGTTTGAATTTATCCTTAGCATTTTCAATTAGATTTTGTGTTTCCATTGCAAAACCGCAAATTGTTTGAGTTGTTTTATGAGCGCCTAAATAAGTAAGAATATCATCATTTTTAACCATCTCCAAAATTAATGAATCTTCATGCTTTTTTATTTTATTAGTAGCAATTTCTTTGACCCGATAATCACCTACAGCAGCGGCTTTAATGATATAATCTTGTTTTTCATAACTTTCTTTGACGGCTTCAAACATAGCACGGGCAGATTTAATATTGATTACTTCAACTCCATACGGAACCCTTAAATCTGTCGGACCACTAATCAGAGTTACTTTAGCACCTAATTGATAGGCGCGTTTTGCCAATGCATAACCCATTTTTCCGCTTGAATGATTAGTGATGTAACGAACTGGATCAATCGCTTCTTGAGTTGGACCGGCAGTTACTAAAACACGTTTATGTTTTAATGGCTTAGGACTTAAACAATATTCAACCATGTTAATAATATCATCAGTATCAGCTAATTTTCCACGGCCAACATCTCCGCAAGCAAGTAACCCGTAGCCAGGCTCAACAAATTTAATGCCATAAGTTTTGCATCTTTCAATATTACGTTGCGTTGCTAAATTGTCATACATATTAACATTCATTGCTGGTGCAATCAGCTTAGGACAAGTAGCAGCTAAAAAGGTTGAAGTAACAATATCATCGCAAACACCATTAGCAATTTTACCAATAATATTAGCTGTTGCAGGGACAATGATAAAACAGTCTGCCTTCTTTGCATAGCTGATATGTTTAATTTGATAACCTTGATCGTCAAAGTCATCGACCAGAACAGGTTTGTTGATTAAAGCACCAAGAGTTAGGGGACTGATAAATTTTGTTGCATTTTCAGTCATAATTACTTCAATATCATAATTTAATTTTTTTAAAGCTCGAACTAAATCACAAGTCTTATAAGCAGCAACACTGCCACTAATACCTACAATAATTGTTTTCATATTACTTCCTTTCTATCTTTGAACTATCTCAAATTTGATTAATAATTTAAAAACAATTCTAGTATCAATCATGCTTCATCACCATCTTTTATTCATTGGGAATGAGCTTGGATTAAATACTAGAATATATAATAATTAACTTTTCTATATTTCATTTTGCCTCCACTACCGTTCTTCCTAGATACAGTGTCAATCATGATTTATAAATGATTAATGATGAGCGATCATCACTAAATGATAAAGCCATTATATTACTTAATGAATAATAATTCAATCATTTAAATTGTACCTTTTGTCTGATTGGTGCTAAAATAATAAAAAAAGAAATGGAGTGAGTTGAATGAAAAAAGTCGCAGTATTATTTCATGATGGATTTGAAGAAGTTGAAGCTTTAAGTGTTGTAGATATTATGCGTCGAGCAAATGTAGAATGTACAATGGTAGGAATGGATAAATTAGAAGTCACTAGCTCTCATCAAATTAAAATTAAAATGGACCAAATCTATGATGGGTTAGATAACTATGATGCAGTTGTTATTCCTGGAGGAATGCCTGGGGCAAGTAATTTAAGAGATGATTCACGGGTTATTGATCTTGTTAAACAATTTAATCATGATGGTAAAATAATTGGAGCAATCTGTGCGGGACCGATTGTTTTACAGGAAGCAGATGTTATTAAAGGAAAAACCGTAACTTGTTATCCAGGTTTTGAAGAACAGTTAATTGGTTCTAATTATCAAGAAGCACTTGTCCAAAGAGATGAGAGTATTATTACTGGAAAAGGACCAGCAGCAGCTCTAGCTTTTGGGTACACATTGCTAGAAGCACTTGGGTGTGATAGTAGTGTGATAAAAGAGGGAATGCAGTATACTTATTTAGAAAAAAATATTTAATCAAATTACTTTAAATGGTAAATGAATAGGATTATAATATTACTGTTAAATAAGGAGGAAAATGATATGGCTAAATTTGTATGTTCTGTATGTGGATATGTTTATGAAGGAGATGCAGCTC